>ERZ651768.1-NODE-1-length-508469-cov-8.906847_pt1 | contig 508469 bp, 510 predicted proteins | sample MGYA00514754_ERZ651768 | MGnify/ENA metagenome assembly ERZ651768
AAACCGGATTTTCTACAGTTTGAGCCGTAGTAGTACCGTCAGCGTTCGCCGTGTCAACCGTATTAGTCTCAGGGGTATTTGCCAAGGCCGATTCCGCATCGGCCAAGTTAGCCGACGTATTTTGCCATTCAGGGTTTTGCACTTCGTCCACAAGAATTACCGACATTGTATCGAGTACACCCTGATGGTCATTAACCTCGTTTCGGAGTCCCTCGATATTTGCTATCAACTGACTTCTCTGAGCCGAATCATCATTGGCCCCGGCCCCCGTCTCAGCGGCTTCTAAAGCTTCCATAGCTTGAGCCAGTTTAGCTTCTTGGAATGCTAAATCTTCTTGATAATTGATATTGATTTGATCCAAATCAGCTTGAGCCAAACCGGCGTCCCCGGCTGCTGCGGTGCTATCAAAAGACTGAGTTCTTTTAAGGTCTATTTGGTCTATCTGTTCGTTATAGGCTTCCCAAATCTCTTCGGTCCTCCTAGTATGATCATCCCAATTTAGCTGCCTTGGGGCAGTTTGTGTCTGCTGTTGCTCATCGCTAGCTTCACGCAGTTGCCTGCGAAGATCATTCAGTTTATCGTGTTGCTCCCTAATCATCTGTTCTGAATTCTGTCCAGAGCCACTAGTACCTGCGATTCGGGCAAAAGTAGCGGGATCCTGCTCTTGTATGTCACGTTTTGTTCTTCTCAGCTGCTGTGCCTGCTCTTGCAGGGGGTTCATCATGTCATGGAGTTCCATACGGGCTTCTTCTATTTGCATTTGCTCGACATCGATCTCGAAGTAAAGATCATCAATATCTTTCCAGGCTTGATGTATGGCTTCCATTTCCATGTTGAAAGGATTGTTTTCCTCATATTCCCTTCTCATATCCTCCACCTGATGCTGAGCTTCATCCCTCTCATCGTCCCAGGCTCTCCACATAGATTTTGATACCTTCTGAGCCTCTTCTTCCTTCTCTCTCATCTCAAATTCAAGAGCTTCCCAGGTATCTTGACCGGCATCTTCTATAGCCTGTCTTTTCTCCTGATTAGCTTCCTCTAATTCCTCATGAAGGCGATTTTTCTCGTCATGTAAGGCCCTTTCCTTGTCCTCCAGCTCTCTATGTCTTTCTTGAATCTGGTTTTCAAATTCTTGCCTGGCCTGGTCACCCTCCATGTAGGTACTGTCAAAGCGCTCTCGCATCTCCTCATCAAATTGCCGGCCTATCTCTTCCGCCTCCCCGTAAAGTTCTTCCTTCAGCCTTTCTAGAGCCTCAATTTCTGCTTCAATAGGGCCTACCTGTTCTTCTATTGCATTTATCTGGTCGACAAGTGGATCAACTTGATTTGTCTGGATTTCAAGTATTCTGGCTCGTAAATCCACCACGCCTTGAGCCTGTTCCACATCCACAATACCGCAGGCCACAAACGCAGCTCCGACAATCCCTATAACTGATATTTTCATCAGGGCTTTCTTGAACATGTTATAAAGTCCCCCAGCAATTTCTCTCGTTTTTGAAAACAATCTCTTTTATTTTACTACTTTATAAAGATTTCTTGAACGGTATACCAGGAAATATCCCGACAATTACCCAAACTAAAATCGTTATGTGGGAATTAGAACACATAATTAGAATCAATTCATGCGTGTTGGCACCCTACTAAATTAGGTGAAATCACCTAATTTTTATTCTGATATTGAATTAAAATATCAAATATCTATTTGCCTAGTAACGACAAAAATATGTATTTAAAGGATAAATCCAATTGAGCAAACTACATTTCAAGTTTAAACATACATTAAGAGTCCGGTGGAGGGAATGTGATATTCAAGGGATCGCATATTACGGAAGCTATATAGATTTCATCGATGTCGCACAGGCAGAATATTATAGAAATCTTGGCATTCTTACCCATCAAGCACTTCCCCATCAAGCAAATGACCGAAAAGTTTTTGACCTGGCCGCTGTGAAAGTAACTTTGGAGTACAAGAGCCCAGCAAGAATTGATGAACTTATAGATATATTTTTGAGGGTGGAGAAAATTGGAAGGACAAGTATTGACAAGAGATCAGAGATTTACCGAAGTGACACAGACGAATTGCTTTGCTCCGGTCAAACTATTTCGGTAAATTTCGATTCTGAATTGGGGAAATCTCGTGATGTCCCAGGAGAAATTAGGGATATAATCGACAAGTTCGAATCTACTGGCACAGTTTAAAGAATGAAATTATAAAGGCACACCACATAATGAGTAGTAAAACATACGGCCAGCCTCCCGAATTCAATCTGGATCCAGAAAAAACTTACAAAGCAGTTATCGAAATGGACAATGGGAACAAAATCACCATTGATCTGTTGTCCAGAGAGGCCCCAAAAACCGTTAACAATTTCGTGTTTCTGGCAAGGGATGGTTATTACGACGGCATTACATTTCACAGGGTAATACCTGGATTTATGGCTCAATCGGGGGATCCAACTGGAACTGGGTCTGGAGGACCAGGGTATAACTTTGATGACGAGTTTCACGACGATGCGAAACATGATTCCGCTGGAATATTGTCAATGGCTAACCGTGGAGTTGTTAACGGAATGGGAACCAATGGAAGCCAATTTTTCATAACATTCGCTCCAACACCCCATCTCGATGGTCATCATAGTGTGTTTGGGCAAGTTTCCGACGGCATGGACGTGGTAAATTCAATAAAGGAACGCGACCCTGGGACGGCAACAATTCCAGGAGAGGCTATGAAATCAGTAACAATAGTTGAAAATTAACTATACCCATCTATTCAAACAATTATAAAAATCTGAATACTAATCCTTTTAAAAAATTTAGCTGTAACTGATATTTAATTTGTATTATCAAATTCAGTAAAGCTTAAGTCAGTCCATTTCAAATTGGCACCTAGAAGAATCGCACCCCTAAGGTTCGACCCGCTTAGATCAGCCAAGGTAAGATCGGCCTCCTGAAAATCAGTGAAACCCAAGTTGGTTTTGGCAAGTTTCGCCATTTGCAGGCTGGCCCCTCTGAGCATGCATCTTCGCAAACTAGCTTGAGTCAGATTCGCGTTATCCAATCGAGCAAATTCTAACTTGGATGAATTCAAAACAGCATTAACTAATTTAGCACCAGAGAGATTTGTCCTAGTCATATCGGCTCCATTCAAGGCCGCTGACGTGAAATCGGAGAAACTAGCATCAGCACCTATCAACTTCACACCCCTAAGCGTGGCCATAGTTAGGTCGGCTCTTCGAATTATTGCCCCAGACAAATCGGCCCCCCTTAGATTAGCGCTGACCAAAGATGAATTACACAGGTTTACACCCCCTGTCATAAAGGCTCCGCTCATATTGGAACCCGTTAAATCACAGTGAGATAAATCCGACCCATATAGACGAGCTTCCATCAGGTAAGTATCACTGAGATCTGATCCACTTAAGTCAGAGTCCCTGAGATTGGCCTCCGCGAGAATACCTTCTGAAGATTTCACATTTGACAGATTAGATCCACTTAAATTGGCGCCTCTAAAATTAATACCCCGAATATCAGCACCGGACAAATCAACACCGCTTAATACAGATCTATGTAAGTTCAATCCAGTCAAATCTTTTCCGGCAAGGCTCCCACCTTCAGAGAAAATCTCTAATACTTCTTTTTCGGTAAGAGCGGACACTATGAGTATGTACCTATTTTTTTTAAAATATATAGCGATTGGCAAATGATAATTCAATTTGCTAAGAACTTATAATAGGCAGCAAATAATTTCCTAAAATATTAATGAATCGAAAATTAGGGAGCAAATATGCTTATCGTACAGAGAACATACACACCAAAGCCCGGTGCAGGAGGTTTGGTTGGACTTTTAAAAACTGTAAGTCAAAAAACTATTGAAGCCGGACTACCAGAAGTGAAAGTTTACCGAAAATTTTTGGGGCCGCACGGAATTATTGTGACCACACAAGAATGGGAATCTATTGAGGTTTACAATAATTCCAGAAATATGGTTAGGCAAACTACCGGGATAACTTCTGTCTTTGGTCAAATATACCCGCTTTTAGATTCAACACACGTCACTGAAATATTAGAATCCGTGTGATGGAGCAACCCCAAACATTCGCGCAGTGACCGGGAGGAGAGTTTAATTGAGCATTGAAAGCGAGAAAGTAGATGTATTGGTAATTGGTGCAGGCGCCTCAGGAGCGGCCTTTGCATGGAAACTGGCCAAATCTGGAATGAAAGTGATGTGTCTGGAACAAGGTGACTGGATAAACCCCTCAACTGACTATTCAACATCCAGTCCCGATTGGGAAATACACAGGCAAACAGACTTTAATCCTAATCCTAATTTTAGGTCGTTGGATGTGGACTATCCCATCAATGATATGGAAAGCCCTATAGCCCCTCTGATGTACAACGCTGTCGGAGGTAGTACTATCCACTGGTCTGCCCACTTTCCTAGATTAAAACCATCTGATTTTCGGGTTAAAACATTGGATAATGTTGCAGACGATTGGCCACTGTCATATTTTGATCTTGAACCGTACTTTGAATTGAATGACAAAATGATGGGAGTTGCAGGACTCAATGGAGATACTGCCTATCCCCCCAAATCGCCTCGGCAGACGCCCCCAGTTGGCTTAGGAAAACTGGGAGATAAGATTGCCTTCGGATTCGACAAATTGGGCTGGCACTGGTGGCCTTCAGATTCTGCAATAAATACGGTGGAATATGACGGTCGACCAGGTTGCAACAACTGCGGACCTTGTGACCTTGGATGCTCGATAAAAGCTAAATCGAGTACAGATGTTACCTATTGGCCTAAAGCATTGGACTTGAGCGCCGAATTAATTACGAACGCCCGGGTAAGAGAGATTACTATTGATCGATCTGGAAAGGCAAAAAGCGCTATATATTATGACTGTAACGGTGAAGTGAAAGAACAATATGCTTCAATCATCGTACTAGCCTCAAATGGTGTTGGAACACCTAGGATTCTATTAAATTCAGCATCATCTAGATTTCCTGATGGTCTGGCCAATTCAAGTGGTCTGGTAGGAAAGAATTTGATGTTCCATCCTTATTCCATAGTGACCGGCCTATTTGATGATGATTTAGAGGGACATAAAGGACCAAGCCCCCTGAATATAATGTGTTCCGAGTTCTACGAAACAGATCCTACCCGAGATTTCGTCAGGGGATATTCTTATCAAGTGGTTCGTTCCCTAGCTCCTTTGGCAACAGCTCTTAGTGGTCACATCCCGTGGGGTGAAAATCACCATGAAACTTTCAAGAAGCGATTTAATCGAACTATAACATTTGCCGTAATAGGCGAAGATTTGCCAGAAATTCATAATAAAGTCACGATAGACCCCGAACTTACAGATTCTTTTGGTATCCCGTCCCCAAAAATTGAATATGAACTGAGTGAGAACAGTCGCAGAATGCTGGATCACGGCATCGGAACAGCTACTCAAGTCATGAAAACGGCAGGTGCGATAGAAATCACCCATGATCCTCTAAAACGAGAGGCTGGATGGCACCTGATGGGGACAGCAAAAATGGGAACAAGCAAGGATGAATCTGTAGTAAACAAGTATGGGCAAACTCACGATGTAGATAACTTATATATTATCGATGGAAGTATATTTGTTACCGCCGGAGCAGTTAATCCAACCTCCACTATCCAAGCCCTAGCGCTATACATTGCAGATCATATCGTATCCAAATCCAGAGAATTCTTAAGCCAATAGCAAAGATTTAACGGAAACCCTTATGAAAACACTATCCAAAAACAATGTTGATATTTTAGGTGAAATAGTAGATTTACTTATACCAACAAAGGAGAATCTACCTTCTCCTTCCAAAATTGATGTTGTTGAACACATTGGCGATGCCCTTTCAAATACTCCTAAAATAAAGCGAATTTTTGTCGAGGGACTTAGTGATATCAACAATAAAAAGTTTTTGTCATTACCAAAAAGTGAACAAATTACCTTGCTGAAGAAATATGAAACGTCCAACGGGGCTTTTTTTTCGCAACTCCTACGTCATACCTACAATGCATATTACACAAACCCAATAGTTGTCGCCGGAATCGGCATGACGGGAAGCCCGCCTCAACCCATGGGTTACACCTTGGAGAAAGGCAACCTTACATTATTGGATAAAGTCATAAAGAAAGGGCAAATTTGGAGAAACCCATAGTCATGTGTATTTAGAATCCTTCCCAAAATTTGGCAAAAGGTTCCAAATGGTCTTCAAACTCCTGGCGGGCCTCCACCATTTTATTTCTCATTACAGCAATATTTTCTCTGTGACGTGGATGGTCGGATAAATCATTCGTCCCATTAAGATTGGTCGCCAGTTTGAATAATTGGGTCGGCCGGACTCCTCCTACATTGTATTCAATTAACTTCCAGTCCTGATATATCACGGCTCTCTGGATAGCCTAATAACCATGCTTTGACATTATTTACCAAGGTAGTTTGGTTTTCTTTTTTCCAGAAAAGCTCTAACAGCTTCCTTTTGGTCCTCAGTGTCATAAAGCATTTCCCCCGCCGAATCCTCGTCAGAAACTATGTCGTTCCAATCATGCATCCGAACCCGAAGCAGTTGTTTAGTTTGTCTAACTGCCAAAGGTGGATTTCCAGCAATCTCAATTGCTAATGCCATACATTTATCCAGTAAATCTGAAGGGGCGACAACATCATTCACCAGACCTTTGGATAATGCCCATTCAGCATTGTATATTTTCCCGGTTAATGACATTTCTGCCGCAATACCATGGCCAGCTATAGCCGTGATCGTAGCAGAGGCGGCAGTATCCGGAACTAAGCCACGCTTGACAAAAATTGCTGAAAATCTTGATCCCTCCGTAGCGATCCTAATATCACTAGCGAGAGCGATAGACAATCCAGCGCCTACTGCCGCCCCATTTACTGCAGCAATTACTGGTTGCGGTAAATTACGAATACCTGGGGCCAGTTCCTGTATCCTCCGACGCCCTCGAGTAGATTTACCTCTGCTTCTCCTGTTTTCTGATCCAGAGGAACCCATTCTAGACAAATCCGCGCCGGAGCAAAATGCATTACCATTTCCCGTAATGACTAACACCCGAATTTCAGGAAATAGAGCTGGCAATTCATCCAAAATCTCATGAAATTCCAAGGTTAGTTCACGATTTAAAGCATTCATTACCTCTGGCCTATCGAGGGTTAAGACTCCGACATGATCATTTACGCTAAACGATAGATTTTTATAATCCTTCATTTAAGTTTCCTTTGACTTCGAACTTTACCCGCGTGGCAAGATTTTCTGTATTTATTCAGACACAGGCAAAATGAGAATCCACATAGGTTCTTTCCCTACCTGAAACCTATCAATGAATTGAAGGCTACCGGTATCACTGATTCTGAAAGCTGAGATAAACCCTGTTTCAAGTCCAGCCGAATATAGGAATTGGCCCTTCCCGTCTATATCCAATACTCTAGGAATGGCCTCAGTTTGAGTTCTTCCAATGGATTTTAGCTGCCCAGTATTTGAATTAATCGAAAATCCAGCCAGTGAATTATGGCCTCTATTAGGGGCGTAGAGAAATTTGCCATTTGGAGTGATTTTGATCTGAGCACAGGTATTCACACCAGCATAATGGGCAGGCAAAGTAGAAATAGTATGCAGCTCCTCCATATCTCCTTCCTGGTACCTGTAAGAAGTTACGCTACTATCTTGTTCATTGGAGAAAAAAACATACTCCCCACTGGGATGGAAAGTGTAATGCCTCGGTCCTCTGTTATCCGGTTGTTTAACGGATTCTCTTTCCGATGGACTAAGCATTCCAGTATCTTCATTGAAATTATATTTCAAAATCGTGTTTATACCTCTTTCTCCCGCAATATGTGGAAGTAAGGCATGAGAATTATCAAGGTCTGTGAAAATACAATGTGCTCCATTCCCGGTCTGAATCCATACTTTTTCCCCAGTGAAAATACCCTCGTTGTTCGAATGTACAGAAACAGCACCAGCTTCATAGTAAGCAGAGAGAATATATTTGTTTGTTTTATCCAATGAAATGTAACAAGGGTCCCCTTGAAGTTTCGGGCCATCGTCTACATGAATTAAATCTCCAGTCAAACTATTGAATCTATAAGATGTGACACAAGGTAAATCTCTTCTACCTACGAAAAGAAGCGAGTTATCGAGGTCGGCAGCCAATGGAGCGGGTCTACCATTCACTTCCGTATCCTTCAGATGCCTCAGGCGCCCGCTATCACTATCAATCGACCAACAACCGATTCGATTTTCTCCCGCAAGGGAAACATACAAAATTTGCCTCATCGTACCTCCAAGAAATGCTGTATTAATCAGCCAGTTACAAGTTTATCAGTACCTTGGAATTAACGCTTTTATCTAGCTTTTATTATTTTGACCAAAATAAAATTAAATGGTTCCCATTCCGCCAACTTAGAAGATAAAATTGATAAAGTTATCGTTTAATAAGTTTCATCTTTTATGTAGGAGATTAATCTGCCCGTCTACAATATAAAATCGGCTTTTATTCAACGATGGCGACAAAGAAATGGTTACCTACAAGTTCTAAGGATTGCATTCCCTCTAATATTAAGTACGGGATCCTATTCTGTTCAGCAATTCATAGACAGGATGTTTTTATCTTGGTATTCACCGGATGCATTGGCAGCGGCATTGCCCACAGGAATGTTATGTTTCACTTTGATCAGTCTATTTATGGGTACTTCTGGTTACGTTAGTACCTTCATAGCACAATACATCGGAGCTTCACGACCAGAAAAAGTCGGACCAGCCATGTGGCAGGGAATATATTTTTCGGTCCTAGGAGGTTTGCTGATAGCTTTCACTGCATTGTTCCCGAAAACAATCTTTTCTTTGATTGGCCACAGCCCTGAGGTACAAATCTTAGAATCAGAGTATTGGGTTTATCTAACTTTAGGTGGAATATTCCCAGTTGCCCAAGGTGCAGTAGCTGGTTTTTTCAGTGGTCGTGGTAAAACATACCCGATCATGTGGTGTACTTTCGCTGCAACGGGTGTGAATATTGCGCTCAACTATCTCCTGATTTTTGGAAATTTAGGCATGCCAGAAATGGGAATATCAGGAGCTGGCTTATCTACCTTTATATCGGGATTGCTAAACTTTTTGTTCCTTTCAGTTCTAGTTTTTACCAACGAAAATAATTCAAAATATAAGACTCGCTCAGGGTGGAAATTTGACCCGGCTTTGTTCAAAAGGCTCATCAGATACGGCCTCCCCAATGGAATTCAATTTTTCCTAGACATAGCAGCGTTTTCATTATTCATATTGCTGATTGGCCGACTTGGCGCAACAGAATTGGCCGCGGCAAGTATAGCGTTTAACATTAGTATGCTGGCCTTTATGCCTATGATTGGTCTAGGGATAACGGTATCAATTTTGGTCGGTCAATCTCTAGGAGCCAACGAGCCCGGGCAGGCAAAAGTTGCCACTTTTTCAGCCTTCCAGATTTCTTTTACCTATATGGCTATCCTTGCCATGCTCTACCTTTTGATACCGAATGTATTCATTTATCCATTTTCAGCTAAGGCTGACCCAATTGAATTTGAATCCATAAAAAGCAGCGCTTTGGTATCATTGAGGTTTATAGCACTCTGGTCAATATTTGATTCTCTAGCAATTATATTTTCGTCAGCTCTTAAAGGAGCCGGGGACACGGCTTTCATTATGTTAAGCATATGTCTCACGGGGCCCATCATCCTTATAGCACCTACATTTCTCATAATTGAAATCTTCCATCTAGGCTTGAATGCTGCATGGATTTCAGGTGTCGCATATGTGCTCTGTCTTGGAATCGTGTATTACCTCAGGTTCAAAGCTGGCAAATGGGAAAGTATGAGGGTGATAGAAAGCCAACTGGCAACCTAGGATGAAAAGGGAAGTCGATATGTCGGTGAAAAGAAGTTAACATTTATTTATAAATGTCTTTTTTCAACTAAACCATAACTAAATTACAGAAGTTAGGCTGTTGATGTCAGGCGATAAGAACCGAAAAATATTTTGATTGTTATGGAAAGTGTCTGCAATAACGAATCAGAGTATTCACTGGATTGCCTTCGCATCAGTTTTTGGTGGTGTTTTAATTTTGATTTATTGGGATCCGTAGAAACTTTAACCTACGAGTGGATAAGGAATTAAATTGATCGTTAATCAAAAGGAGGAAGTCATGGACAATAATAATCTAATAACACTTGCTGATTATGAGAAAGCTTCTTATGGGATAATGTCTAGGGAGTTGTCTGACTATGTAAGATCTGGGGCTCAGGATGAAATAACTCTGCGGAGAAACCGACAAGCTCTAGAAGACATAGTAGTTAATCCCAGGATATTTAGAGATGTAGCTTGCCGTGATCTGAGCACCACGGTTTTGGGGGACAACATAGATATCCCGATTATGTTAACCCCTGCAGGCGGACAACTTCATATGAATCCTGATGGGGAATTAGCATCGGCCAGAGCATCTCATGGGCATGGTACCGTCTACTCAACTCCTACTAACTCGGGTTACTCATTAGAAAAGATTGCAGATGAGACAACTGGTCCTAAATGGTTTCAAATTAACCAACACAGCAGAGAGATTCAGGAACATTTTGTCAAAAGAGCAAAGCAGGCTGGCTATAAAGCTATCGTCCTTACCGCAGATGCCCCGATACCGAGTAGGAGAGAAAGTGAGATTAGAAATAATTTCTCAATTCAAAATCATTTGAGTTGGGGTAGCGTTGAGGGGTACGAGGAATTTCTGTTGTCTGATCCCCACTTACGCGAATACATATATGGCATATCAGAAGAAGATGAGCCAGTATCAGCAGGAACTGGTGATAAGTCAATGACCTGGGATGATATAGAGTGGTTTCGTGGATTAACAGACCTTCCCGTAATCGTTAAGGGAGTAAGAAACATTGAGGACGCAAAGCGTTGCGCGGATGTAGGGTTTGATGGAATTACGGTTTCTAATCATGGTGCTCGCCACATGGACGGAACAAAGTCGTCCATAGAGGTTCTGGCGGAGGTAGCTCCCGCCGTGAATGACCGGATCGAGGTATTCTTTGACTCAGGAATTAGGCGAGGCATGGACGTTGCCAAGGCGCTGTGTTTGGGAGCTAGAGCGGTCCTTATTGGCCGCCCAATCTTCTGGGGCTTGTGTGTTGATGGTGAACAAGGTGTATTCGACGTGCTAGATATTCTTAAAACTGAACTTGACCTTGCAATAGCTTATTTGGGAGTAAACAAAGTAGGTGATTTAAACAGATCGTATGTCACAATTTGAAGCGTAAAGCCATCGTGATTTTCCAAGAATGGCTAATTTAAGAACTCCAGGATTTCATGCACGGACACCTTTATGGGAGGGGTTCTTTGGCAATTAAAAATGCTTGGTTTACTCTGGCTGTCGCTTTCATAATCTTATTTTTTTCTAGCGGACTGAGATTCGCTTTTGGTATCGTGCTTAAACCTATGTCTGAAGACCTGAGTTGGAGCAGAGCTGAGACAACAATGGCTGCTACAGCTTTTTTTTTGGTGTCCGCTTTAGTCATGCCAATATATGGACGCCTAATCGACCGTTACAGTCTTGTTCGGATAATGATTATATCTATTGCGGTAACCTCCCTTGGATTCGGCTTAGTTGCGATTGTCCAGACTCCATGGCAGTTCATATTCTTTTACGGAATAGTTTTTGCATTGGGCCACTCAGGGTTCTCGATTTTGTCTGTATCCGTTATGGTAGGACGGGCTTTTCCGGACCGAGCTGGTATAGCCAACAGTGTTGCCATGTCTGGATTCGGGTTCGGGCAGCTCATCATTATCTCTGTTTTGACATTGATTGTGTTTGAGGTAGGTTGGAGGATATCCCATGTATATTTAGCTGCTGGGACAGCTTCAGTTCTTATTCCACTACTGCTGTTTCATGCTAAATTCGTGAACTTCTTGCCAGATAACCCTGAACGATATGAGGGCCATCCCACCAAACTTCCATCCAATTCGCTACCACATTTACTAAAATTTACTATCTCGACAAAATTTGCCATTTTGATAGCTGTTTATGTCTTATGCGGATTCCAGGACTTTTTCATGGCTACACATATAGCATCTTTCGCAACTGATAACGGTGTCAAAGATCAATTCGCGGGTAATTTATTAGCAATAATGGGAGTGTTCGCACTTGCAGGAGTGCTAATTGCAGGGTTCTTAGGTGACAAGTTTAAGGCTGGTTACCCCGCTGTGGTTTGTTTTTTGATAAGACTGGTTATATTCATCTTGATATGCACTTCTAATCAGCCCTCATTTATTGTGATATTGGCATTTTCGTACGGATTCACATTCTTGATTACCGCGCCTCTAGCGGTGGTATTTGTAAAAGACCTGTTCGGGACTTCCAGAATGGGCACTCTTATCGGTATCGTCAATATGGTGCACCAATTTGGAGGCGCTATTGGAGCATATGCAGGGGGCATAGTTTTCGATCAAACGGGATCATACCAGTTGATGATGATTTTTATGGTAGTGGTGTCTTTAGGTGGATTAATTTGTTCCTATTTTATCCACGGGTCTGCAACTTTTAGAAGAAGGATACTCAATTAACTAGTGGAGATATTCACTTCGTTGTGAGTTGGAATTTTCGGGTTTTGAACTAGTTTCAATCTGTTCGTTATGCTTAAATTGCATGCATATGACGCTGGGTCTTAGCACCAAGACCTTTATTCGATTAATTAGAAAGGTCAATATCAAAACTACGTCTGTTAAAGATTTAAGGCAATTGCGATGAATTTATGTTGGCCGCTACCAACGTACCCGGTGTTTACGAAAATTTCGTTCGTATATTGGTACCCAAACTTCAAGAAATGAGGATCCTTCAAAACAAGTATGAGTCATGTACTATGAGAGGAGGTCTGTGATTGACTAGACCTTTAAGGAAATAATATGACCAGATAATGGTTTAGAAATCTACAAGATGGAGTCACTATGTCAAAACAGCCAAATATAGTACTGATAATGTCTGACGATCTTGGCTATGAGGTAATTGGAGCCAACGGCGGTTCTTCATACAAAACTCCATCCATAGACTCGATGGCCCAGCAAGGCATGCGTTTTGAGAACGCTCATGTTATGCCGCTGTGTACACCAACCAGACTTTCATTGATGACCGGAAAATATAATTTCCGGAACTACATAGGTTTCGGCTTAATAAGTCCAAACGAAGTCACTTTTGGACATCTGCTCACTGATGCTGGTTATAACACATGTATATCGGGCAAATGGCAACTTTACTCTTATAACCCACCAGATCAACATCCTGAAGAAAGATCTTCAGGGCAAAAAATCGAAGATGCTGGCTTTGACGAGTTCTGCGTATGGCACCCACATCACACAGAAGAGAAGGGTTCCAGGTACAAAAATCCGGTTATATACGAAAACGGTGAATTCAGAACTGACACCAAAGATAAATATGGCGAGGACATATTCTGCGATTACATCATTGATTTCTTGGATAGGAAAAAGGATGATGAAAAACCATTTTTTGTCTACTGGCCGATGGCTGCCACCCACAAACCCCATGAGCCCACCCCAGACAGCCCGGAATGGAACTCTTTTGATCCCCCATCAAACCGATCTATCGGCGCAAAAACATGGGCGGAGTTAGAAGATGGATCATGGGAAGATGATCCTAAATTCTATAGAGATATGGTTGAGTACCATGACAAAGTCATAGGTAGATTGCTGAGCTATCTTGAAAATCAGGGACTTCAGGAAGATACATTGGTCGTCTACCTTGGAGACAACGGTAGTCCTGCCGATGTTTGTTCAATGATGCACCAGCATAATGAGATTTGCGGCGGAAAAGGGAAGACCAGCGATAGAGGTACCCATGTCCCTTTGATTTGTTTGATGCCAGGAACCATTCCTTCCAAGACTGTGCAAACGGACCTTATTGAAGCTACAGATTTTCTACCAACTATTTTCGAAGCGGCTGGCCTGAATTTTCCTGAAGGATATGTCATTGACGGAAGGTCTTTTTATCCTCAGTTAAAAGGGGAAAAAGGCAACCCTAGAGACTGGATGTTTTTTCACTTCGAACCAATGAATAGAAGAAGTGGCCTGAACGATTTAAGGCAAATAAGGTTCATTCGTGATCACAAATGGAAATTATATGAAACTGGCGAGCTATACGATCTTGAAGCAGATTGGGATGAAGACATTCCCATCTATGAAGTTGAAGATTCGAAATTCCAGTCTGAAGCAAGAAACCGGCTAAAACCGATATTTTCCCAAATGACCAATTGATCCCTAGTTTACTCGTCCTTTTTAAGATTCAAGGAAGCTGAGTTAATACAATACCGTAACCCGGTAGGCTGGGGACCATCTGGAAAAACATGCCCAAGATGCGCACCACATGACTTACAGATGACTTCCGTCCTCACCATTCCTAAAGACGTATCCGTTTCTTCTTCTATCTGATCCTCAACAAGCGGTTGATAAAAGCTTGGCCACCCACACATGGAGTCATATTTGGTATCGGAAGAGAAAAGCTCTTCCCCACAACAAACACATAAATATGTACCATCTTCTGTCGTGTTCCAATATTCCCCAGTGAATGCTCTTTCTGTAGTTTTATTACGAGTTACTTCATATTGCATTGGAGTAAGTTTGTCCCGATATTGTTCATCATCTTTTGGATCAGCCATCTATCCGTCTCCCAAAATTTTAAATACTGCCACAGTACCTTTCAGTACAACACAGAAGATTATATAGCTAGTATTATATTGATTCACAAATCTTGTCGCTGGTAAGACTGATAGCACACAGAATTTAGGAGAGTTATTTGGCACTTCAATTTGGCGTATTTGATCATATAGAACCGGTCTCAAACATGTCTCTGAATGAGATATACAAGCTTCGTATGCAGCAAATCGAGGTTTTAGACCAAAGGGGATTTTACGCATACCATCTAGCTGAACACCATACACCCGCTGTACATAGCTTGGCACCTTCCCAAAACGTTTTTTTAGCGGCAGCATCACAAAGGACAACACAGATAAAATTAGCTCCCTGCGTTTATGTGCTACCGCTACATCACCCATTAAGATTAATTGAAGAAATCAGTATGCTAGATCATCTTAGTAATGGCCGATTAGAAATTGGTGTCGGTAGAGGAGGTGTAATGGAAGCTTTCTTCTGGGGACAAGATGACGATTCCGACTCTAATTACCAAAGATATCTCGAAACTTTGGCCGTCATAAGAAAAGGTTTAAGCTCAGAATATTTGACATTCCAAGGTGATTTTCATCAATTCGATAAACTACCGATGAGACTAGGACCTGTTCAAAAGCCATTTCCTCCGATGTGGTATATGAGAAACGCGGAAACTGCCGCTTTAGAGGGCATGAATACCGTCATAGTGGGAACTTTGGAAAGTCTTAAAACAGAAACTCAACGATACCACCAAGTTTGGAAAAGTACTCACGGGGAAGGATCTTTAAATGAACAGGGCCAAAACCCAAAAATAGGTCTAGTTGTCCACATGGTTGTAGCTGATACAGACGAAGAAGCGATAAATCTAGCAAGCCCTGCCTGGGACAAATACAAATGGAATTTAGCTGCCCCTAGAAGAATCGAGGCCGAAAAAAGAGGGTTAACACAATTCCAAACTTCCAAAGATGGCTCATTCGGTTTCGTCGGGGATCGGCCTGCCAATTTGCCGGCTCGGGAAACTAGAAAAGATATAGAAGCGGAAATAGAGCGATTCGACCAGCAATCAAATCGAAAAGACCCCACTAGGTTAGGAGGGGTGGCTTTGGCAGGATCGCCGAAATCAGTACACCGATATCTCGAGGAATATATTGAAACCGGAGCTAATTATTTCGTCTGTTCTTTCCAATGGGGAGACATCGACCATAAAACAGCCATGAACTCGATTAATCTTTTTTCAGAGCATATACTGCCGCAATACATGTAGATAAATTAGGATAAATCTTTGAAATTAGAAATTATCGGAATGATTGGTGCGGTCAGAGAAGGTACCGGAAGCAAAGGGGCTGAAGTGCACGTTATCGGAGGAGGTATCGACAAGGATTACATTTCTGATTTTGCAATGATCCATGAAACCAGTGGCTTCGACAAGGTTTTAGTTGGGTACACTTCTTCATCGGCAGATGGGTTTATAGTCGCCATGCATGCAGCAGCCGAAACAAGTAATCTTGGGTTTCTAGTTGCTCATCGGCCAGGCTTCGTTAGTCCAACGGTTTTAAGCAGAAAAGCAGCTACAATCGACCAAATAACTCAAGGTAGAATCGCCCTTCATATCATAAGTGGGGGAGGCGATGTGGAACAAAGACGTGACGGTGATTTCCTAGATCATGATGCTAGGTATAGAAGGTCAGGAGAATTCATGAATATCCTGAAAAACTTATGGGCAGCAGAAGACCCAATCGATCACAAAGGGGAATTCTATCAATTCGAACAGGCAAAAAGTGATTTTAGCTGCTTTCAAAAACCTCACATACCTCTCTATTTTGGTGGTGCCTCTGAAGTAGCATTAACAGTTGGAGCGAAAGAGTGCGACGTATACGCTATGTGGGGTGAACCACTTAAGGAAGTAGAAAAAAAGATGACCTATTTCACGGATAAAGTGAAAGCTCTCGGTAGAGATCCAAAATCTATAAGATTTTCGGTCTCTACAAGGCCTATTGTCGCTAATACTGAGGCAGAGGCCTGGGATATAGCCCACCACACCTTGAAAAATGTCCTAGCTACAAACCAAACTTCGATGCATGGCACGGGAAAAGAACGATTGGAATCTACTGGATCCCAGCGTCTTGTGGATTTTGCAAAAGACGGGGAAGTATTAGACGATCGACTTTATATGCCAATAGCTACTGCAACTGGAGGTGCCGGCAATACAACAGCACTAGTGGGTACCGCGGAACAGGTAGCAGATTCTCTCATGAAATACTATGAATTAGGCTGCACAACTTTATTAATACGAGGTTTCGACGCCTATAACGATGCAGCTTACTGGGGAAAAGAATTAATCCCGTTATTGAAAGAATCCGTCGAGCGTTATCACAAAACCCACTCTGTGACAGGAAAACACTTATCGTGAATAGGTTAACTGCCATATTAGGGAGCCCTTTCTCTGGTTCATCATCAGAGAAAATCGTACGTCTCGTAATTAAGAATCTACCTACATCTGATTGGACCACACACATAGTAGATTTATCCAAAATATCATCTGATGCTCTTTTACTCAGGAAAGAAGATGAAACTTTAAATTCGTCTATTGATTATGTCGTTGATTCAACTGTCATAATAGCAGCCACTCCAACATATAGAGCTACATACACTGGCTTAATTAAGAGTTTTTTTGATCAATTACCGGCTGATTCATTAACAGGTAAATTACTGTTGCCAATCCAGACCGGAGGTTCGGCAGAACATTCATTATCGATCGAGCATGGATTAATCCCGATGGTTCGAACCTTAGGGGCCTCCGTCTCTACAAAATCCATCTTCTCTTGGAACGAGCACTGGAATGAAGACGGATCACCCACTGAAAATATGAAGCACTTGGTAAATCAGTCAGTAGAAGAAATAGTCAGCCTCTGCAGCTAACTGTCCAGTAACCCCAGAGCGTGGGCCATTTCCAACATTTTCAAGGCGGTCTTTTCGTGAGCTATGTCAACCATTCCTCCTTGAAAGGAAACGGCAGCACCTCCGGTTTCTCTAATTTTTCTCATCGATTCGACTAAACCTTGCCACTCACTTATTTCTTCTTTACTAGGGGAGAATATTTCATTCACTATCGGGACATGCGATGGATGGATAACAGTCATACCGTTATATCCCAATTCTCTTGAATGTTGAGCGAACCGTCTTAACCCTTCGTGATCATGTATATCCTGCCATAGTCCAGTCAAGGGATAAGGAACACCTCCTGCCCTAGAGTCCAATAGTACCTTTGATCGAATAAATAAAGTTTCTGTGCCTTCTGGAGTCCATTGATATCCAACCGCGCGAGCAATATCACCTCCCCTACCACCTCCAGCACCCATATGTGCCACCCTATCCGAAGATGTTCCCACTTCGTAGGCAAAACGCAGCCCCGCGGCTGTCTCCAAACCAGGATCTATCAACACCGTCCCGTGTTTTATATTTTTTTTTCCTTCTTCGTTAGAGATTAATTTATCCAAAGCTTTTACGTCTGAAGCTCCTTTGACCATAGGCAGAGTAATTCCATACAAACCTTCTTGCACCGCATAGGAAATATCCTGACCGGTGAGCCCAGTATCCATATCATTAACCCTCACAAGTACTGTCACTCCTTCCGAAGCTAATTCCGGAACCAATCGGGACACAATTTCACGTGCATTTTGCTTCTCATCAAGAGGAACAGAATCTTCTATATCTAGTATTAGGGCATCGGCACCATATTTTGGAGCCTTTCTTACCCAATCCTCCTTGTTTGCAGGCACATAGAGCATTGTACGCAGAGGCCTTGCTTGATCCCTCATAAATTACCTCACTTTAAAGTGAATTAGACGATCCCTTCTTCTTGGTATTCGATCAGATCATCGTTACTTAATTCCAAAACATCGCGATATACCTCACCATTGTGTCCACCCAACAAAGGAGCACCTTGGGGTTGGGGTAATCGCCCACCTGAAAAATTGACAGGAAACCCTGATGCAATTCCTGGAACTGGATCATCAAAAGCAGAGCTTCTCATTGGTTGAAGGGTTCCCCTTTCCCAAAAATGGGGGTCGTCTATTACTTCGGGCACTGTTCGTACCAACCCACAAGGAACTTTATTTTTCTCCAGCAGCTCTATCGCCTCATCTTGAGTAAGGCAGATTAGTATATCCTGTACTTTCCCACGCGCCTCGGTAACATTTCGATTCCGTTCAATAAAAGTAGCGAACCTAGGGTCCTCAGTTAAGTTTGGAGCATCTAAAGCGATAGCTAGTCTACCCCACTGATCATCGCTTGCGACAGTTAAGGTGATATCTCCATCCTTTGTATGATAAAGGCCCATGGGTCCACCACGACTATTATTTCCTTGCCTCAATGGCTCACCATACATAATAGCCTCCTCAAGGTTTTCCATGAACATTAAAGAGGTAAGTGAATCCATCATGGACACATCCAAATATTGACCTGTCCCTGTACGGTCCTTTTCTCGGAGAGCGGCTAAAATTGAGTAGCAGGCAAAGAGCGGCGTTACTAAATCCCCAATGTAAAATCCGACTCTAGTGGGAGGTCCATCTTCTGAGCCGTTGATATCCATAAGGCCGCTCATACCTTGTATTTGGGGATCATGTGCTTTTCGATGAGAATGTGGACCTGATTGACCATAGCCTGAAATGGAAGCATAAATTATGCCGGGATTGACCGAGGATACATCCTGGTAACCTAACCCTAATCTTTTCATGGCACCTGGGGATAAATTTTCTACCACCACATCTGACTTTTTTGCCATATCCATAAACATTTCCCGACCTTTGGAATGTTTTAGGTTTAAGGTCACACTTTTTAAACCCTGGGCCCTTTTCAAAAATCGAGTAGAAAGATGTTTTTCAGATTCTTGAGTTTCAACATAACCATCGGGTGAAGCAAACGGTCCATTGCCTCTAGAAGGATCACCTGTTCCCGGCATTTCAACCTTTATGCATTCGGCACCAAGCCTTGCTAAATTCATCATTGTAAATGGTCCCGCCAAATAAACTGTGACACCCAATACTCGAATATCTGACAGTGGAGCCATCGACTTTTCAACTTCAACCAAAGTAACACCTCTTTGTGAAAAATTTCTTCAAATAAATCAATCTCAACGGAGATAGTCTCATACTATGTTTGTACAGAGGTACGGTCAATCAATGTGTTATATTCCAAAATGAACCATTGCCAAAAAAAAACAACTGCCTAGGAGACCCTGATATGAGAATTGCAGTAATAGGTCAAGCTGCCTTCGGCAAGGATGTGTTGGATGCACTTGTAGAAAAAAATGAGGAGGTAGTCGCTGTCCTGTGTCCACCAGACAATCCCAGTAGGGCTGTAGATCCTATAAAATCTTCAGCCACGGAACACAGGATTCCAGTATTTCAATACAAAAGGATGCGAGATACAGAAGCGATTGATGAATTCAGATCGTTAAATGTGGATCTTTGTGTGATGGCATTTGTCACGGATATAGTTCCTGATGAAATATTAGAATCACCCACCTCAGGAACTATTCAATACCACCCATCATTACTCCCAGAACATAGGGGCCCCAGTTCCATTAATTGGCCTATCATTCAAGGTAAAACTAAAACAGGCCTTACAATTTTTTGGCCCGACAAAGGGCTAGACACAGGTCCAATTCTTTTGCAGAAAGAAGTGGATATCACTGACACCGATACTCTAGGATCAGTATATTTCGGAAAACTTTATCCTGCCGGTATAAAAGCCTTGGTTAAAGCTGTAGAAATGGTTAGAGACGGCACTGCCCCTAAAATTGAACAGGATCACAGCAAAGCTACCTACGAAGGCTGGTGTAGATCGAGTGATGTGGTCATTGACTGGAATAAATCTGGTCCGGAAATCTACAACCTGATCAGAGGTTCAGACCCTAGCCCAGGAGCCAATACTTTGTGGAACGGAAAATCAATATACCTATTCAATACATTCTTTAATAGGAAGGAACATAGGAAGACCCCTGGTACCGTTACGGCCATTTCGGATGATTCTTTCAGTTTATCGGTGCCGTCAGGTCATATTACAGTCGGCAGAGTAAAGGTAGATCGCGAATCCAAAGTTACGGCCGCTGAGTTTGTTGAGTCCCACGGATTAAAAATCGGAGATAGATTTGGATTTTAAATATTTTCCTTATCCCAAATATTTAAATTAAATACTCAAAGGAGTAAAGAAATGGAAGGCAAATATTATTTCTCAGCAGCAATGGATATACCACAAGACAAAGAGGCCTTGTTTGACGAGGTATATGACAAAGAACACATACCTTATCTATCGGAGGTTCCAGGGGTGTTGGCTATCGCTAGATTCACCACAGCACCCTTAAAAATGGTGATAGGAGGAAAGGAACAGGAAATCATAATTGAAAATCAGCCAAAACATACTGCTATTTACGAAATTGAGGACCCAACAGTTCTATCATCCCCTGAGTGGGCAGCCGCTGTCGATAAAGGAAGGTGGGCTACCGATGTCAGACAACACACTTTCAACAGAAGGCACGTATTACTCAAAAATAAAAATTAGGTTTTGTGAATGCCGTACAGAAAAGTAACGGACCTAATTTTCCCCGCCGTAGGCACGGGCACAGGCATTGATATTTTTGGTCGTTTCAAACAAGGTGATAACAACCGTTATACCAGCTACCTCCAACCCCGGAAGAGTAAGGGAAAATACTTTGGGAGCCGTAGAAGGACCAGGTGACTTAAGAGATTACGTTAAGAGGCAAACTGAGAGGTGTATCTAATTTCTTTGGCTAGGATCACTCTTGTCATCCTCAAACCTTTCACCCATTTCGTTTAGGAAATCTTGAACATCGGCTGAAAGACTGATATCTGCATCATCCCCCTCAGTTTTCCCAGGGTCCTCTTCGCCTTCGGTTCGAGTTAGGACTCTGTCAAAATAGGTTTCTAATTGTTTTATCAGGGTCCCCACCTCGCCCCCATAATCTATTGCTCTCTCGATATCTTTATACTGCTGATCCCCTTTGCTTTTCTCAGCCAGATCAGAAGGAAAGTTATAAACTGCACACAACACTTCTAACAATCTCGAGGCGCCCAGGTGATCTTCATCCAATTGAACATATTGAGGTAAATGTGCCATCAGGGTAGTGTTTTGGATGCCCTGTTCGGTCAGATCTTCATTAACTTGGTTAATGATGGAGGTGGGCCCTTGGTAGGTACTGCGGCGCGGATTTAATAGTGTCCCAGCTTTTCCCTCTTGCTCATCAGTCATCGAACCGGTCACTAAAATCGGACGTGTATGTGGAACAGAGTCGTACATTCCACCAATTCTGCAGTATTCAGTTACCTTGCAATATTTAAATAATTCCACTATTGAGTCAGTGTATTCCTCACCAAAATTATGCGGTTCCCTTATGTGTATAAAGATATAATCTCTACCGGAATATTCGTCTTTTGCATGGTGAACTATCGTATTCGGTTTTGTAAATACACGTTTCCCGTTGACAATACGCATCCTTGGTCGGTATCTGGTGAAATCAAAAAATTTTCCGGGTTTGGCTAATCTGCCAAGTTCCTTAGCCCCTAGGTATTGCTCCAGTTTCCTCAATGACAGAGTTCCAACTCTTCCCACATCAACCCAAGGCCGCAACATGCCGATTGCCACGGTATTGTTCATCTCTGGCATCGGGTCAGCCAGTTCAAATTCACCAACTCTCATAGGCCTGTACAACCACCAAAATGAAAATTTACTAATATGGATCTTATTATAGGTCCGAAATTATACACTAGCCATAGTATGAATATCCGACTTAATACAAGAATTGATCGCTGTATAATGCCAACAAAATTTGAAAATGTAACTTTGGAAGACAAATTTTAGTGTGCTAGAAAGATCATTTGAAAAAAAAGCCTTAGAAGGGGTACGGGTCATTGATTTCTCTTGGATCGTTGCTGGTCCCCAATGCACAAGATTGCTTGCTGACTTTGGGGCAGAAGTCATTAAAGTGGAAAACGAAGCCGCTCTCGACTACTGCAGGAATATATTGCCAATCAACGCTGGAGGATCACCCAATAGAAGTGGATTGTTTAACACTTTAAACAGGAACAAGAAAAGTGTCACCTTGAACGTCATGCACCCAACTGGTATCGACAAACTCAAGGAACTAATTTCAATATCCGACGTGGTGGTGGAAAATTTCAGCTCCAGAGTTTTGGAGAAGTGGGGGCTCAGTTATAAAGAACTGAAAGAGATAAGGCCAGATATAATATATTGCAGCATGTCTGGATTTGGGCATAGCGGAAGAGATAGGGATTATGTTACTTGGGGTCCCACAGCCCAGGCACTATCGGGATTAACTTTCATGTCTGGTCTACCAGGAGAAGAGTCCGCAGGTTGGGGGTTTTCCTACATGGATCATACCGGCGGATTTTATGGGGCCTTGGCCATACTGATGGCTCTCAAACATAGAAATGTTAGCGGAGAAGGTCAGCATCTGGACATATCTCAGGTGGAAGCGGGGATCGGTATGACAGGCACAGCCATCTTGGATTTTACAGTCAACGGCAGGCCTTTCAGGAGAGACGGGATGCCGCCAGGGAATACCGCTCCAGATAAAAAATTTGCTCCTCACAACTCATACAAATGCAAAGGTGTAGATCGGTGGTGTGTTATCGCTGTTACAAATCAAAAGGAGTGGAATTCTTTTTCAGAGGCAATTGGTAACCCTAAATGGACAACCAATAAGAAATTTTCGACCATGGAACTAAGATATCAACATCAAGTTAAAATGGATGAAAAAATAGGATCATGGACCCGGGACAAAACACCACATGAGGTCATGCATCACCTACAAAGCTTTGGGGTACCAGCTGGAGCGATTCAAACTCCAAGAGAACGAGTGGAAGAAGACCCCCAATTGAAACATAGAAATTTTCTACCTTCAGTTTCCCATGGCGAACTAGGAGATACCAGGGTAGAGGCTATGCCCATGAAATTGTCCGAGACGCCTTGGAAACTGCACTCGGCATCACCATTACTTAGTGAACACTCGGCAGAGATATACATGGATTTACTTGGAGTATCGGGTGCAGATTTCTCCTCTTTCTTAGAGGAGGGAATAACATGACCGCACTCAATGGGCTACTTGTCATAGAATTATGTGGAGATCGAGGCCAATATATGGGAAAACTTATGGGTGATATGGGGGCGAGGGTAATAAAAATAGAACCTGTCTCGGGTTCTCAAGAAAGAAATATAGGCCCTTTCAAAAATGACATCCCAAACCCAAATTCCAGTCTTTATTTTTGGGCACGCAACACGTCTAAAGAAAGTATTGCTATCGATTTGAACTCAACAGAGGGAATCAAAATTATCAAACAATTACTTGAAAACGCCGATGTATTCTTGGAGGACTACGAACCTGGTTTCTTAGGCTCTATAGGATTGGGATATGAAGGGTTGTCCAAAGCTAACAGCAGTCTGATTATGACATCTCTTACTGGTTTCGGCCAAGACGGACCGTACAAGAGTTACAAATCCAATGACTTGGTAGCCTTAGCAATGGGCGGAATAATGCACTCATGCGGGTATGATGACGTACCAGAATCCCCGCCAATACGACCGAGCGGAGGGCATGGTGACTTTATATCGGCCCATTACGGACTGATTGGCACTCTGACTGCCCTTTTTTATAGGGACTTCACGGGACATGGTCAATATTTGGATGTTTCTGCCCACGAGGCTTGTTCGTCAACTACAGAAGCTTCAATCCCGACTTATCTATTCCTTAAAAAGGAGGTTTTCAGGCAAACGGGAAGACACCAGGGTGCTACACCTACCCCTAAAACCCTTTGTAAAACAAGCGATGGCAAATACATAATAGTTTTTCAACTTTTCAATAACCTAAATTCCTGGATGTCCCTTGTGAAATGGATGGCTGGGAAAGGCATGGCTGAAGATTTGGAAGATGAAAAGTTTAAAGACATGGCACGCCATGTAACATCCAATCCTGACGATTCGGACCATGCATTTGAAGTCGTTAGGAGCTTTATTTTAAATCACACAGCAGATGAAATTTACCGGGGTGCACAAGAATTGAAGTACCCTTGGGGAATTGTGAGATCACCGGAGGAAAATCTAGAGGATCCTCACTTTTTGGAAGACAGAGGTATGTTTGAAGATATTCTCCATCCTGAATTCGGGGAAGGCGTAAGTTATAAATATGCTGGTCGTCCCTACAGATTCAAAGGAACACCTTGGAATGCTTTTAGGGCTCCACTGATAGGAGAACACTCCGTTTCAATATTGAAAGATGACTTAAATTATTCAGATGAAGCTATAAGAAATCTTGAGGTCACCGGTATTATTTCGTCTCTAAAAATTGAAAACTAACTCTGCCAACTTGTGTGAAGGGTAGAGTTTCACCAAGACAAAGTTGATTTCGACAATCCTCAGATCACAGGAATCACAACCGCTAATGAAACAAATAGATGACTCCTACCTATCCGAAGACAGCAATCCCGTTGTCACGAATCGTTCAAGAAGATTTCATTTCACTTGGAGAACAGGATGCTTAGGTTGCTTAATACCGATAATAATAATGTTTTTATTGTTTTTCTTCCTAATAAGGGCTACCTTTGTACTGGGCTAGGTAGCCATCTTCTGCAGAAATACAATTTCAAAAGAAAGGAAATTTAGAATGAAAGCAGCTTTCTACGATGGTACCGGGAATATGACTGTGAAGGAATATCCTCAACCAAACCCTAAGCCTGGAGAAGCTCTCATAAAAGTTAAATCGACCGGGATTTGCGGGTCTGATTTAAACATGAATTTAGACAAAACAGGTCCTGACTCGCATCCGGCAGGACACGAGGTCTCCGGGGAAATAGTGGAAGTCGGCGATGGAGTAGAACAAAAGCACATCGGATCTCGGGTGGCTGTCGAGGTTCTCGGTAGTGGAAGGGCTTGTCAAAATTGTTGGTACTGCAGGCAAGGTCAATACATTCATTGTCCTAATAGAGGTTCAGGTGTGGGTGGTGGATTTGCCGAATATGTCACTCGAAAAATAGAAGGTTGTTATCCTCTGCCTGACAAAATGACCTGGGAGGAAGGTGCATTAGTGGAGCCTTTGGCGGTTTCTGTTCACGGTGTTCGAATAGGAAACATGGTGGGTGGAGATACCGTCGCCGTACTCGGTTCCGGCACCATTGGACTTACAGCCATAGCAGCCGCCAAAGCTCTAGGAGCAGGAAAAATTCTTGCTACTGCAAGACATCCGCAGCAGGCAGATACGGCTTTATCTTTGGGTGCCGATGCTGTGGGAACTCAAGATGGCAGCGAATTCGCTCAAATGGTGCTTGATGCAACTGACGGTAGGGGAGCAGATTTTACTATAGAAACAGTGGGTGGCAGTAAAGGGGATACTTTAAAACAAGCTATTGAGGTCACAAGAAGGCAAGGCCGTATAGTAATTTTAGGGGTATTTTATGGTGAACATTCAATCGATTGGACGGGGCCCGTGCTGAAGGAGCAAACCATTCAAGGTTCCATATGCTACGGAATAATTAACGGGCAACACGATTTTGAAACTGCTGTAGAAATCCTATCCAGACCTGACTGCAATCTAAATCAAATAGTAACGCACAAATATTCTCTTGAAGATATAGATACAGGATTCAAGACTGCTTACGACAAGTCATCCGGCTCCATAAAAGTTCAAATACAACAAAATTGATGTTGTGCGGCCCAATTTATGTTTTACTCCGGTCTTTTCTTGACTAGAAAGTCTCCTTAAAAGACAATTACGGACACTGATTTTATTAAGAAACTAGTTTGCACGGCACATGACCTTAATTCGAAGTGAGCTAAAAACGTTCCGCAGTAGCTCAGTGGTAGAGCAATCGGCTGTTAACCGATCGGTCGCTGGTTCGAATCCAGCCTGCGGAGCCAATTATCCTAGGTATGTATTGAAATCTAAACCAACTAACCATCTCAAGTACTAGAACTGGTGAATAAATGACTAAAGACCAAAATAATCTTGATCCCGAGGAACAAAGCGAAAATGAATCAAGTTCCGATCCCGAAGCAAATAATCGACTGACCTCCGATCCTGAAACAAATGATCAACCCACCGAGGAAACTGTAGAAACCCCACAGAAAAACAACGATACCTTGCAAGTCGAAAGCATTCCGCAAGGATCAATCATATTTAAACAATCCCACCTATCTTGGTTAATTCCATCCTCCATTTGGATAATAGGATTGGTAATCGTTGATGTGTATATTGGACTGTTGGGGGGCCTTGGTATCCTTTTGGCCCCATTAATTGCAGCTCCAAGGTATTTGAGGTGGAGACAAACTGTTTATCATTTATCTGATGATTCTCTATATCTTACGATGGCCGGACTTCCTGTAATCCAAAAAAGCAAAATATACCAAGTCAAATTTGACACTATAGCAAGAGATGAGGACGGAAAGGTACAAATAGGTATTAGACATGGCTTCTTCGGGAAAACTCTAGGATACGGGGAAGTCAATATCGTGTTCGATGACAAACGAGTGGCGAGACTTCCCTATATCTCACAATATCAGTCTTTCATAGACTACATTAACGAACGAACGGAACTACCAGGGGAATAAGTAGAAAGGTCGAATCCAGTTTAAAGACCTAATCATTGACTATTTTCTTTAACTTTAACCCCAATTGTTCAATATCTCCCAGATTTTTTAAAAGTAAATAATTGGTATCTCCTAGGGACAAGAATTGCAGATGGTAGGGGGAGATGATTCTTGATACCAAAGACCTCCATGATGCTTGGTCACCTTCGTATTTTAGACAGTTCCACCCACGGCTAATTTTTTCTCCATCTGGAATCAACTTGTCCGAACAAACTACCGAAATCTTTGATTCTGTCCTGATAATTGAAAGAAAAACTCCATTTTGAACCCAATTCGGTAAAATCGTACCAAGTTCAAAAAAACAAATTGCAAATGTGCCTGGCAGCAATTCAAGCTCCTCTTCATCATCTATCAATGTCGATTCTAATAGGTTGGACCAATTGGAACCTGGTATTTCCATCATATCCATATGTTCATTGACAACACATTTGTTAGCAATATGTGCAACAATTCCATCAGAATAGTGAGGATTAATTTTCTTTATACGAGACCACCACCTTACCCGTCTCAGTGACGGCTTCTGAAGCTCAAGAGAAGATAATCTGTTGATTAAGTGGGCATATTCCCATGGTATAGAGAAGACGTCCATATGCAGCCATTCGAATTCATGTTCCAATGCAAGCATATCTTTTGAAACATTTTTATATCTGTTAATCCAATTTCCCAAAGTACGCAAACTTGGTCGAGGTTGTTCACCAAAAGAATCAAGAATTCTGGAACGCCGATATCCCTTGGCGTACATTTCAAACCCCTGAGAGATTTGTGCAGTGTTGGTAAAAGTCCTTCCCATAATTCATTCCCATATTACTTAAATTACTGCTCTTATTCTAGCATATGGGTAGTTTATTGCTTTATTTTATCTTTTTATTGCCTTATCTACAGATAAATATTTTACCAGTGACCTTTAGATAAGTTAAGGAATATAAAAAAATACTCGGTATAGATCAGAAAGTAGTGCGGGAAAATTCGGTTAAATTAAAGGAGGCCAACAGATTTAGCCGCTCTCTTAACATCATCCACCCGAAAGGCCCTTAGTATGTTTTTTACCTCAGTCCCAGTTTTTTCCAATTCCACTAGTCGGGAAACTCTATCCGGTTTATTCCCCGTCCTTGGCAACTTAAGTGATTTAAGGGCATATGAAAGATCATCAGATCTAAAATTTTGGAGAAATTCTTCGAAATCCATAGAGGTATCTCCAATTCAACTGAATACAACAAAATATTTCGACCGATTATACAGACACTTACCCCTGTTGATAAGGCAAAAAAAAAAGAACCTATCTCTAGCGAAGTAAAGCTCATGAAAAGTAGCGTAGAATGTTGCTTATTTGAATGGGAGATTAAAAATGGCGGTTAAGATAGTCACAGACAGCACCTCAGATTTAGATCCAGCTCTTGCACAGGAATTGGGTATAACGATAGTCCCTTTAAACGTACATTTCGGCCAGACTATCTACAAAGATGGAATTGACCTAAACACGGATCAGTTTTTTGATAAGCTGATAAACGGAACAGTGTTTCCTTCTACCTCACAGCCGTCAATGGGTGAATTTGTAGATGTCTATGAAAAGGTTAACCAACCTGGAGATGTGATTATTTCAATTCATGTATCTTCAAAGCTCAGTGGTACCATCAATTCTGCCCAGCAAGCCGCAGCTACTTTGTCAGATAGGATCGATGTCAAAATTGTAGATACACAACAGGTATCAATGACAGTCGGGTTGTCGGCTCTCGGTGCCGCTAAAGCAGCCCAAGAAGGACAATCAGCAGAAGAATGCGTTGCCATCGCTGAGTCGATAGCCCAGAGGAGCAACTTTTTTGCTTTGTTTGACACACTGGAGTACCTAGAAAAAGGTGGGAGAATCGGAAAGGCAAGGTCATTGATAGGGGGCCTACTGAAAATCCGTCCAATTCTGCGTGTTGAGGACGGGGAAATTGGTCAGTTCGCAAAAGCTCGCTCAAGAAATATGGGGATGCTGAAATTGGAGCAGGCTGTCAGGGATCTTGGAGAATTAGATGATATCGCTGTTGTTTACAGTACTGACGGCACTGACGCAGAAAATTTGGTGACCACGGTGCAAGGACTACTGCCGGAAGGAAAAGAACCATATATAACTAGAGTAGGACCGGTAATAGGAACCCACGCAGGGCCAAATTTAGTTGCAATCGCGGCAATTACCTCCGCCTAAACCATTAACAAAATAAAAAAAAGTAACCTCTCTACTTAACTAAAAGTACGATATAGTAAGATACATTTGATCTAGAGATAAACACTGATAATTATAGAAAAATGTGGAGGATTTGATGGCAACAACTACGAAGTGGAAAATTAACGGCACCTACTTTGAGTCTTGCGACTGTGATATTGCTTGCCCATGCGTATTTTTGCAGTCACCTTCCACAGATGATGGGGCGTGTAACGTAGTCATAGCGTGGAATATCGAATCTGGAGATTTCGGGGGAACTAAATTAGATGGGCTTTCTGTTGCCCTAGCAGTTCACTCCCCCAAAATCATGACAGACGGTAATTGGAAAGCAGCAGTATATCTTGATGAAAATGCAGATAGTGCCCAACAAGAAGCACTTGGCCAGATATTTAGTGGCCAAGGTGGAGGACATTTTGAAGTACTTTCCGGATTTATTGGGGAGATTCTAGGGGTAGCAACAGCTTCCATTGATTACCGATCGGATGGGAAAAAACGTGGAGTGACCATAGGCAGCATCGCAGAAATCGAGATAGAAGCCATACCAGGAGTTGACGGAGAAGACGTGACTATAGCAGGTAATCCCTTAGGTGTAGTTCCTGGGGTCCCTCTACACATAGCCCAATCCAGTGTGAGTAAATTCAGCGACCATGGTTTAACCTGGGATAACGCGGGTAATAACGGATTTTTTTCCGCATTCAGTTACGAAAACTAGATAAAAAGGCTACCAGGCTATGATGGGACTGGAGTCGGGTGACGGCTCGCTGTCGGTGTACAATCGTGACAGGGTTATAATTGTTGTCGCAATCATAATAATAACCTGTGTGTCGTGGGTATACCTATTTAATCTATCGGGTGATATGGATAGCATGTCGGGCTTCGATAGTAAGACTGGGTTGTCACGTGCCATGCCGAATATGGTGCCTTGGGGATTTTCAGATTGGATATCGATGTTTGTCATGTGGCTTGTAATGATGATCGGCATGATGGTACCAACTGCGTCACCTATGATTCTGATGTTTTCAACGGTCAATCGACAAAAGAAGGCACAAAACCAGCCGTATGTGGCGACTGCTGTTTTTCTTTCGGGCTATGTTTTAGTCTGGCTAGGTTTTTCCATCGGAGCTACAGTTAGCAACTGGGTCCTCCATTCTAATACACTCCTATCCGGAATGATGGGTGAGTCAACGAGTAATTTATTCGGGGGTGTTTTGTTAATTTCAGCAGGCATTTTTCAATGGACCCCGATAAAAAAAGCTTGTCTGAACAATTGCAGAACTCCCATGGGATTCTTAATGACCGAATGGAAAAACGGCTCTTATGGAGCTTTTAGAATGGGCCTCGGCCATGGAATCTACTGTTTAGGTTGCTGTTGGTTGCTAATGGCCCTATTATTCGTGTTAGGTGTAATGAACCTAGTTTGGATCGCGGTACTGACTGCTTTAATCCTTGTTGAGAAAGTAGCACCCAAAGGAGATTGGGTGTCTCGAATCACAGGCATAGGATTTGCAGTTTGGGGAATTATACTGTTATTTCAGATTTAGCCGACGATTGAAATTTAGGAGGCAGATCAATGAGCCTAAGAGGAAGAGGTGCCATAGTTGGCATTGGGGAAGTGCCGACTCGCCGTATTTATGAGGGGCGAAGCATGTACGGGCTATGCGCCGAGGCTGCTGGTTTAGCAATAGCAGATGCAGGTATCACCAAAAATGATATAGACGGTCTCGTGACAGACGGTGTGGCACTCCCACCCGCAATAGCAGAATATCTGGACATTAAACCTAATTTTGCAACCGGAGTCTCAATGCAAGGAGCCAGCGGTGCAACGGCTACAATGGTAGCCACCTCTGCTGTCAGTAGCGGAATTTGTAACACCGTTTTGGTGGTGATGGGTAATTCCCGCCAGGACGCTGAGAGGGCAGGACGGCCCGCAGGCCGTGGAGCTTCTAGTCCCAGCGTGAGGTCTGAGTGGGAAGAACCTCATGGCATGGCTCCTGGAGCCAATACTGGTTACGGTCTAATGTATCGAAGACACATCCATGAGTATGGCACCACAGAAGAGCAAATGGCCAAAATGGCAGCAGATCAAAGATTCAATGCCCTCGAAAATGAGAATGCTGTTTTCAATGGACAACCCATAAACGTTAAAGATGTTTTAAATTCAAGATATATCAATGAGCCACTGAAGTTGTTGGAGTCTGTCATGCCGTGTGACGGTGCTGCGGCACTGATAATTACTACTCCTGAACGAGCCAAAAATATGAAAAACAACCCTGCGTATGTACTTGGCGTAGGATTAAAGCAAGGTGAAGCCAATATATGGCAACGAGATAAATTTACAGAAACCCCAGCAGTTGACTCCGTAAGAAGAGCCTTAGAAATGGCTGGTTACAGCCCAAGTGACATAGAATTCGCGGAATTCTACGACTGCTACACCATATTAGCAGCTATGTGTCTTGAAGATGCTGGTCTTGTAGAGAAAGGAGAAATAGGTCCCTTTTACGAGGAAACGGATACAACATATAAAGGTGCCTTCCCTATAAACACGGACGGCGGTCAACTTTCTGGTGGGCAACCAGGATTGGCTGGTGGATTCAGGCATGTGATAGAAGGTGCGCGACAAATAATGGGCAAGGCTGGGTCAAGACAAGTAGAGAAAAGTGACTTATGTCTGGTGAATGGTTGAGGGGGCACGGCGAGCGAAATGTGCTCGCTAGTTCTCGGGTCCAAGAACACACTCTAAGCCATTAAAAACAAATATCGAGGTTTTAAGATGACTTCAGCATACGATAAGCCAATACCTATTCCATCCAACGAGGTCTTGACTAAACCTTTTTGGGAAGCTACTAAGCGCGGAGAATTGATTATCCCATACTGCAATTCATGTTCAACTCTTTTTTTCTACCCTCGAGAAGTTTGTCCAAATTGCTTTTCCAAGGATCTCGGCTGGAAGAAAATGTCTGGTAAGGGGCACGTGTACACTTACACCCATGTCAGGCAGGCGGTTCACCCATCCTTTCAATCAGCGAACGGTCATATTTATGCCATAGTTCAGCTGGATGAAGGTCCTAAAATCCCTTCCGGTATATCGGGGTGTGAACCGGAAGAAGTGTACGTGGACATGCCAGTTTCGGTGGTCTTTGACGACATAACTGAGGATTACACCCTAGTTAAATTCCAAAAGTGCTGAAAGTTAAATTTGGAGCGGAAGACGGGATTCGAACCCGCGACCTTCTCCTTGGCAAGGAGATGCTCTACCACTGAGCCACTTCCGCTAGTCAACGTAGAATCAATACAGATCTGGCCTTAGAGCGTGCCGAGGGCCAGAATCGAACTGGCGACACCAGCATTTTCAGTGCTGTGCTCTACCGACTGAGCTACCTCGGCCCATACCAAGCCGAGAATACATCCTATTGCCGGGAATTATCAGTGTCAAGGAATTTAATTGAAAGTAATTTCTTTCGACACCGCCCGAACACCTTTTCTAATGTTGGGGCGGAGAGTAATCAGCATTACTCCTACCAGTCAGCCACCAGTCAGCTAATGGTGTACAATAATCGCTCAATTATTTAGGGCAGCATTTTTAAGCATTTCTTGACTATAATTAGGTGACAGGAATACTTAAGGTTCCGAGAGGTGATCTATTGGCTGATTTTGACGTAGTTGTTTTGGGCGCAGGCCCAGGGGGATATGTTGCTGCTATAAGAGCGGCCCAGCTTGGCTTGAAAACAGCAATTATAGAAAAAGATTCCGTCGGCGGAGTTTGTCTTAATTGGGGATGTATACCAAGCAAATCGCTCCTCAGAAACGCGGAAGTTCTTAACTTGGTTAACAACGCCGAAGAATTTGGAATTACATTTGAAAATCTAACATACGATTTTTCCAAAGCTATCTCGCGTAGTCGAGAAGTGGTCGATAAGTTGACCTCCGGGGTCCAATATTTGTTGAATAAAAACCAGGTTGAACTTATTGAGGGAACCGGAAAGTTAACCGAGCCCCACGAAATAGAAATCTTGGAGAATAATCGGAAATTTACCTCCGACAACATAATAATCGCAACCGGGGCCAGACAAAGAGACATTGATTCTATGCCTATTGACCACCACATAGTAATCAATAGCCGCGACGCGCTAAGCATGTCAGAAATTCCTGATGATATTACGATAATAGGTGCGGGTGCCACGGGGGTAGAGTTCGCGCATATCTACAGAAGCTATGGTGCAAAAGTAACCCTAGTGGAAATGATGGATAGAATTATACCTAACGAAGACTCCGAGATAAGTGATTTACTAAGAAAATCATTTGCAGAAAGAGAAATAGATATAAAAGTTGGGGTAACCGTAAAATCTATACAGGCTTCAAACGGGACAGCCTTGGTCACATTAGTAGCAAATGGAGAAGAACATTTAATCACTTCTGACAAAGTACTTGTTGCGGTGGGGGTACAACCCAACACAGACGGGATAGGTTTAGAGGGGGCAGGAATAACCACCGATAAAGGTTTTATATCAATTGGTGAAAATATGGAAACAAATGTCTCAGGTGTGTACGCAATTGGAGATGTGACTGGGAAGATGCTCTTGGCTCACGTAGCGACCGCCCAAGCTGTGACCGCTGTTGAATATATAGCAGGATTAAATCCTGCACCAATTGACTATCACTTACTGCCGAGAGCTATATATTGTGAACCTCAAGTCGCCAGTTTTGGGATGACCGAAGCGCAAGCTAGAAACCATGGTATTGAGATCCAAATAGGAAGATTCCCTTTTTCTGCTAGTGGCAAAGCAGTTGCTCTTGGTCACACAGAAGGAATTATTAAATTAGTCATAGACCCTGAAATCGGGGAGATACTCGGTGCACATATGATAGGGCCGGAGGTTACAGAACTTCTTGCGGAATTATCTATGACAAAATTATTGGAGGGCACAACCACAGAGCTAGGATGGTTAGTTCACCCTCATCCGACAATATCTGAGACTTTGAAAGAAGCGGCTTTAGACTCAAACGGCGAAGCGATCCACATATAAAGAAGAATTGATAGTGGCCACTACCTCAAATATAGAGAACATTGAAAAACAGGAAGCGTTGGGTATTTTCAGCCAGATGCTTTTAATAAGACGTTTTGAAGAAGAAGCTGAACGTTTGTATAGAAGGGGTCTTGTAAGAGGATTCTTACATACATATATTGGTGAGGAGGCGATAGCGGTAGGAGCTATACCAACCCTGCGGGAAGACGACTACGTCATAGGTCATTACAGGGACCACGGCCACGCGTTAGCTAGAGGTATCGACCCAAAAGCCGCCATGGCCGAATTATGTGGGAAATCTACCGGGTGTAGTGGTGGCAAGGGAGGTTCCATGCACCTGTTTGACATTGAAAAACATTTTATGGGTGGTCATGCAATCGTCGGAGGCCAACTTCCATTAGCAATCGGGATAGCACTTGGACTGAAGTTAAAAAAATTAGATAGTGTAGTGATGTGCTTTTTTGGAGATGGAGCCGTGAATGAAGGTGAATTCCATGAAGCTATGAACATGGCCTCATTATGGAAACTGCCAGTGGTGTTTATGCTGGAAAACAATCTTTATGGCATGGGTACAGATGTTAATCGTTCACGAGCCGGTGGTTCCAGTATATATGGAGCCGCTGAGCCGTATATGATCCCGGCCGTTCAGATAGACGGTATGGACGTAATGACAGTGAGAGAAACTGTCACAGAAGGCGTCGCAAAAGTCCGGGAAGGGCAAGGCCCAGTGTTTATTGAATCTATGGCCTATCGATTCCATGGGCATTCCATGGCAGATCCATCAAATTACAGAAATAATGAAGAAGTTCAAGAAAACAGAGCCCGTGACCCAATCGACAAATTCAGAGATGATTGCATAGAGGCGGGAAAGATAGATGACGATGATATCTCACTTGTGGCAGAGCAAATAGATCTCCTGGTACAAGAGGCAAGAGAATTTGCAGAACAAAGTCCTGAGCCTACCGCTGAAGACCTCTATACCCACATTTATGCGGAACCGGAGGGGAATTAAAGATGGCAGAGATGCTATTGAGAGATGCTATGTCGAAGGCTTTGAGAGAAGCTCTTGATGAGGACGACCGTTCGTTCCTTATGGGTGAAGACATAGGTGCATATGGGGGAGCTTACGCGGTCACCAAGGGCTTCTTGGAAAAATATGGAGAAGAAAGGGTTAGGGATACGCCCATATCTGAATCAGTATTTGTCGGCGCGGGAGTTGGTTCAGCAATAATTGGCATGCGACCAATAGTTGAAGTAATGACGATAAATTTTACCTTGGTAGCGATGGATCAAATAATAAACCATGCGGCAAAACTAAGTTATATGTCTAATGGCCAAATGCAAGTACCACTTATTATACGGACAGTTACTGGAGGCGGAGGTCAACTAGCAGCAACCCACTCACAAAGTTTTGAGAATTGGTTTGCTTCGGTACCTGGGCTTCGGGTTGTCGTACCAGCTACACCCTACGATGCTTTAGGAATGTTCAGGTCTTGTAGGAAGAACAATAATCCTATAATTTTTGCAGAACATGCCCTTTTATATAGAGTGAGGGGCGAAGTCCCTGAGGAGTATTATGAGATACCTCTAGGGAAGGCGAGGATAGCCAAACCAGGCACTGATGTGACCTTGGTTGCATATTCAGGAATGGTTCGTGTGGCCGAAGAAGCTGCTGCAAAACTAGGAGAAGATAACATTTCCTCGGAAGTGATAGATTTAAGGTGCCTTTCTCCGTTAGACTTAGATACAGTTATTGAATCAGTTAAAAAAACCAATAGGGTTGCCATTGTAGAAGAGACTTGGAAAACAGGTGGTTTTTCAGGAACAATCGCTAGCGATATACAAGAGGCGGCATTTGATGAACTTGATGGTCCAGTCATAAGAATAAACGGACCAGATGTGCCAGCGCCCTACGCCAGAAATATAGAACAACTTATGATCCCAAGTTCAGATTGGGTAGTAAAATCAGTTAAATATAACTTCGGTCTTTAATGGAGATGAGTCAGAGATGGCCACTGAATTAAAAATGCCCCAAATGGGATATGACATGGAGGAAGGCACAGTCGTTCGCTGGTTGAAAGAAGAGGGCTCCGCAGTAAACCGAAATGAAGCAGTTGCAGAAATAGAAACTGATAAGGCCATAGTGGAATTTGAATCGGACTCAGAAGGAGTCCTTTTAAAAATAATTGCTCCTGAAGGAACGGTAGTTCCTGTAGGACAAACAATAGCTGTAATAGGTGACGAAGGGGAAGAAACAGATAATATCTCTATCTTAGACTTGAGACCACCGGAAGAGGGAAAATCTGACCCAACAAAGAATGCGACTCCTCCTACAGAACCCCAGGAGTCCACCCCGGCCCTTTCGGTCACAAAAGAAGCTTCTGAAGTTTCGACCGGTAGGATTCTCTCAACTCCAATTGCCAGACGCATGGCAGAAGAACGAAATATAGATTTATCTTATATTTCTGGCTCTGGGCCAGGTGGAAGAATCACGAAAAATGATGTGGAAAATTATAAGCCGGACAATTCTAATGTCGAGAAACCTGCTGAACCATCTATATCGGTTGCACCAACATCCACTACTATTGTAGTTTCAAATACGGACTCACATTCAGAAACAAGTGAAAAACAACCCATAAGCAAAATGCGGCAGCAAATAGCACGCGTCACAGTAAAAAGCAAGACTGAAAAACCTCACTTCTATGTTTCAGCCGACATTAATATGACAAATGCTATGTCAATACGAAAACAAATTAATGAGCAACTAAAAGACGACGGTGTGAGGTTGACTGTAAATGACCTAATTGTCAAAGCCTGTATACAGGCTTTGACAAAATATCCGAAATTCAACGCTTACTATGAAGAAGATGGAATACAGTACAACGACAAAATTAACATAGCCGTTGCAATAGCAGAAGAAGAGGGTCTTATAGTCCCAGCAATTTTGGACTGTGGTGAAAAGTCACTCAGACAAGTTTCACAGATGATAAAGGATTTGGCTGATAGGTCATCAAATGGCACTTTAAGTCCCCAGGAGTACTCTGGAGGCACATTTGCGATAAGTAACCTAGGTATGTTTGATGTCAGCAGTTTTGTCGCGATAATACATCCTCCACAAAGCGCCGTATTAGCGGTTGGGACTGTATCCGAAAAACCAATAGTTACCGACGGAGAAATAACCGTGGGACAAGTAATGACGGCAACTATTTCAGCAGATCACAGAATAGTAGACGGTGCCGAAGGGGCTCAATTTCTCATAGAAGTAAAACGTCTCTTACAAAGTCCGACTTCCTTACTTGTTTAGAAACTTGGTTGAAAAATTAGGGCAATTTTCTAATTTTTGGCAAACAAAGAAAAGATGAAGTCCCAGCGATAGTAAGCATTATCCCGTTGAATAAAACAGCCATAGGTGCACCGAAGGCCGCTGCTATTGCCCCGATACTTAAATACCCAACAGGGGCAGTTCCAATACTTAGGACCCAGGAACCCATTGCCCTCCCCCTGTGCTCATTGGGAACATTTTGTTGCATCAATGTCTTATACAGAGTGTCCACAGACATAGCGCAGGCATTAACAAACAATAAGAAAATTGCAAACAGATAAAACTTATCTGAAAATGACAAAAAGATTTGGCCTAACCCGAAAAAAACAACCACATAAAACATCAGCTTTCCCTTATTTCTGTAATCACCTAACAAAGCTAACGCAAAAAGGCCCAAAAACCCTCCGACCTGACGAATGGCTGTCAATACTCCTAAACCAATAGGCCCAACCGATAAAATTTCCTTTGCAAAAACTGGTATCAGACTCATATGGGTAAACCCAAATATTTCTGTAATGGAAGCTAAGCACATAAGGATAAGCAACACTGGATATTGCTGAATTAAGTTGATATATCCTTTTAAGTTAGAACCAAAACTCTCTTTTCTTGTAGATGCAGACTGGCCAGATTCAGTGGCTCCAAACAAAAATAAAAAGGAAATCACATACATCAAACCTATAACAAGGAATTGTAATCCCGGCCCCAGTGTAGATATCAAAATTCCTGAAATCAAAGCTCCGAAAACACCTCCCGTTTGAGAAGCTATTTGAAGCATGGATAGTCCGTTCAAAGAAAGAGATGGTCCAACAATATCGAAAGTATATGCCTGTCTCAAAGTAAGGATAAATGCAAACGTAGCACCCGTAATGGTCGCTATCGAAATAATAACCCACACTTGGCCATAGCCAACAATTATTAGAACACCAAGCAAGGCCATGAGGCTTCCAGCCAGTGTGGTAAAGATTCGAAGAAAGATCCGCCTTTCAACATTGTCGGCTATAAGCCCAGAAAATATACCCAACAAAAACAATGGGACCATTCGAAGTGCGGCTAATAATGCAACCATAAATGCAGAATCTGTTTTCTCAAAAACAATCCACCCTAAGGCCACGCTGTCCATTCCAAACCCGATTGATTGAAAGAAAGTGGATACCCATAAAAACCGGAAATCCTTAAACGTGAAGGACGCCCACCATTGTTGAAAATTCGCTTTTTTAGAAGAGGTCAATATTGATTCACAACTTATTGCAAAGGAGAATAGTCGGTCGGTGTCAGCAAATTATTAAATACCCTTTTTACTATTGGCCCCTCCAATTCGGACTCAGTTCTTACCTTATTCCACTCAGGATCATTTCTAAAAGCATTCCAAGCTTTCTCCCTATGCCCTTGATCCTCAAAAGCAATTATGTAAGTCAACCTATCACTAAATTCACCAACCTCGGAGGTCCAATACCCAATATTTTTTATTCCATATTTTTCAAAAATGCTCATAGTATGGTTACGAAACCTATCGTTGAGGGCTGGCAACTTACCAGGATGGGTCTCATAAATCCGGGTTTCATATATCATCGATTAGTCTCCTTATATTCTTGGATTTCGTTATTGTGAAGCTATTCTGTGTTCATATCACCGAGGGTGTCAATCAAAATAACTGCCCCTTAGATGACAGCATCAAAAACTTAAGGAAGTACCCGACAATAAAACAAACCCACGTTCACACCATGGATGTGTTCTAATACCTTAATATCCGACTTTAGGAGCTTTTTATGACCATACAGGGATATGGACACGTATTTGCAAGAAATCCTCTGGATAGGGGGGAAAAAGAAAGGAGAAACGAGTCTGAAATAAACGCTATGATGGTGGGCCCGCAAAGCCGCTTTTTACCATTAAGAGAACTCAATTTGCTGGTTAATACAGGACCTGAATCCAATCTCTTTTGGCTATCACGCGTTCAGTTGGATGATTTTGGGTATGAATCAGAGCCTATTTTCCTAGGGGTACTGAACGACTTATATCACTTTGCGGTAGAGGTATCGATTGATCGTTTTTCAGATGCAGTAATCAGGAATTTAAACCCTTCCCTAAGATTCATTGATGTTAGATCATGTGGTGAATTTTTAGACCGGGAGGAAGCAGGAATCGCCGCTCAAGCAAGAATACAAGTCTACTGGCACCAACGGTACAAGTTCTGTTCGGCCTGCGGATCAAAAACTCAAATGAAGAGAGCTGGCCAAGTACGAAATTGTACAGGATGCGGCACTGATCATTTTCCAAGAACCGATCCGGTCATAATAGTCGTGGTCCACGATGGGGATAAGTGTTTATTAGGGCAATCAAGAGGAAGACTTCAAAGAACTAACACTTATTCAGCACTAGCTGGATTCGTTGATCAAGGTGAATCAATTGAAGAAGCCGTGGCTCGAGAAGTGAAGGAAGAAGCAGGAATAAAAGTTAAGAATGTTAAATACCATTCATCTCAACCTTGGCCGCTACCTTATTCCTTAATGATAGGTTGCCATGCAGAGGCGGTTACTACTGACATCGATATGGACAAGGACGAAATGACTGATGTTAAATGGTTTGAGAGAAAAGATGTCATCTCAGCCCTTGAAAATAATAGCGAAGTACTAAAGGTTCCCATGAAAATAGCGATTGCTCATCATCTAGTAAAGTCCTGGGCCTTAAATGAAATTTGATCTTATATGAGTAGAGAAAAATGGTTTAACCCAGAAGATAAGTCACAGTGCGTAATAAGGCCCGATCTACAAGATAAAACAGCATCGCATTTGCCCCCGAATCTATTGGTAATATTCTCCCAAAACTTTTTGAAAAATTTCATCACTCCTAATATGCTTTATCAAGACTCAGATCTACTCCAATTCTTTGGCGGGGAATCAATCCTGTATAAAAGTGATAGCAACAGGAATTTGGTCGCCATAGAAGGAACCATAAGCGCTCCAATTGGAGTAAGCGCGATCCAAACCGCAGTTTCAAGGGGAGTTAAACGAGTTTTTGTACTAGGCCTTTGTGGTGCTGTGGATAGTTCTCTAAATGTAGGGGATTTCATTTTGCCAACATTGTGTGAAAGGGAAGAGGGAACCTCTTTTCACTATATTCCCCCAAATGCAGCTGCCTCACCGAACTACGAAATGTTACAAAGTCTTACCAAACATCTTGAAAAACATAATCTTCCATATCGTGCAGGCAAAACAGTAAGTACCGATGCGCCATATAGACAAACGATTGAAACCGAACTCACCTGGAGAAAAGACGGGATACTAGGGGTCGACATGGAAATGTCTGCTGTCTTTGCCCTCTGCAAATACCTGACAATTCCATCTGTCGGTTTATTCGTAGTTTCCGATACCCATGACCTCACAGAAAAAACGGATTGGGAATGGAACAAAAAGCTATTTGAAAAAAACTTTGATAAAGCCTTTACTTTGTTGATGCAACTGACAACGCATTTTTAAGAGCGATTTACGTTGGGTTTAACCTTGGGTTCCAAAGCCAGCATATAGGCTATCCCAGCTATTACAGGCAGAATCAATAATACAAAAATCGCATCATTATATGATCCTGTCCTGTCATATATGAATCCAAATGGCAAAGCACCCATAGCCGAAAAAGCCACCATAACTGTAGAAGCAAATCCCCTGATACTTCCTAGATAGGCCCTTCCAAAATAGTTAGCCCAAATAACCGTATTGGGGGTACTCATTAAGGAAATGCTAAGTGAGGCCAAAACTATATAAATTATTGCCTGCCATGGCGCAGATATTATTATGGTCCAAAGCATTGCCACTATGAGAGTAAGCTGGCCTACAGCTAACAAAAATCTGTTCGGAATTCTATCGGCGAGATAACCGCAACCTAGGCTTCCAAGAAATACTAAGGGCCCAAACAACCCCATTGTGACAGCTGCCAAGCCCGGTGAAATTCCCTTCGCACCGAGAATAGAAACATGATGGAACATAAGACCTGTCATTATTAATGGCATAGCAGTGCTTCCAAACACCAACATCCACAACGATTTTGTCTTCAGTGCTTCAAACAAAGTGAAGTTGGTTTCCAACCCCTCTTTTCCTAATTCATCACTGCCTTCTGTAACTTTATGATCAGTCCCGTCTGGTTTGAGTCCAACTGCTTCCGGACTCCTCCTAATGAGGGTAAGAGCAGGAACAAAAAGAACAACTAAAACAACAATACCTAAAATAAACCACGTATTTCGCCAATCAAAGCGTTCGATTAACAAATGTACTATAAAAGGGAAAACTGCAAGACTCGCGGCTCCTCCAATTGAAGATATCGCAGTTGCACGGCCTCTTATTCGAATAAACCAAGTTGAAACCATAGTAGTCGCTACTAGCCCAAAGGAACCCTGACCGATAGTTCTCAACATGGCAAAACCAAGAAATAACTTCCATCGAGAATCCACTCCACTCATCCAAATAGTAGCCATACACATCAGCAAACATAGGACCGTCAAGGTTTTTCTGGCACCATATTTATCTAACACTTTCCCAACAGCAATCATGAATACTGCTGCTGCCATGGACCCCCCGGTGTATAGGCCAGAAAAGGTGGTGCGTGACCAACCCAGATCATCAATCATCGGATCAATAAAAATTGATGAAACATATGTCTGGCCTGGTGCCGAAGCAAAATGAGCCAAGGCCGCTACAAATAAAATAACCCATCCATAAAAAAAGGGGAAAGAATTGATAAATTTATTAGTACTAGGGTTAGAATTTGGTAAAGGCATTCATTATCACACTAAATATTACTGAATCATGATATACCTTTAACGATTAAGCTATGATGGTGACCATAGGGGAGGGCCTATTTAAGTCAAACAAAAGGATTGGAAATGAAAATTACCGATGTGAAAAGTTATCTAATTAAAATGGACTGGGACGACCGGCCAGGAAAAGATAAACCCAGATCCTCCATCGAACGTGAATTTATATTCGTTCAGATTGATACGGATGAAGGAATTACCGGTTGGGGTGAAATCACTAATTATCCAGGCAGTGTCGGTAATCGAGCAATTCAAAAATATGTCATGGAATTGAAGGATTTTCTAATAGGATGGGATCCAACAAAAATTGAAGAAATTTGGACTCGCACTTTTAGACTTTTCACCTACACCGGTACTAGAGGAGCAACGACGGCAGCCATTAGTGGAATTGATATTGCCTTGTGGGACATCTTTGGTAAATCCGTCAATCTGCCTATTTACCAGCTTTTGGGAGGGTCAGTTAGAAATGAAATACCTCTCTACACTCACCCGCCAGAACCTGGCGAAGACATTGCCCTGGCAATCGAAAATGCTAAGGAGATTGTTGAATCAGGACATACTGCCTTCAAAATGGATCCAATGATGCACTCTTCATGGGATGGCAATAATGGTGGGAACATCGGGTATTTGGATGGGGAAATTAGTCCAGAAGGTGCTTATAGGGCCGAACAAATTACGGCAGAGATTCGAAACGCAGTTGGACCAGATATTGAGATACTTATTGACGCTCATGGAAAATTTAATGTTCCTACCGCGATAGAGCTAGCCAATCGCCTTTCAGCTTACGATATCCATTGGTTTGAAGAACCCGTTCCAGTGGAAAGTTACCATGCCTTGCAACAAGTAAGAGATAGCACCAACGTAAGAATTAGCGTAGGAGAAAGACTTCACACTCGATTTGAGTTCATACCGGTGTTTGAAAAGAATTTAGCAGATTATGTAATGCCGGATGTTACTTGGACTGGAGGAATATCAGAATTAAAGAAAATCTCTACCATGGCCGAGGCATATTACATACCAGTATCACCACATGACGCCAGTGGACCCATTAACATAATGGCCGGTGCACAGGTCTCTATGACCATCCCAAATTTCTATAAGTTAGAGACCATAAGATACGATCTAAGTGGGTATAATTGCCTATTAGACAAGCCATTGGATATCCGCAATGGAAACTTATACATACCCAATGAGCCAGGATTGGGTCTCAATTTGAACGAAGAGTTTCTGATAAAACACACAATCCCTGGATACGGACCGTCTTAAAACTAGTTCACCCCAGCTAACCCTAGGCGTTCAAGTGAACTTTTCAGCACTGAATTTCCTAATTCTGTCTTATTATCAGTCGTTAGATAGGGGTTAACCACGGTGATAGAAGCCCTATCATGGTTTATCGACCAAACATCGGTTCCTTTTTGGTATGTAACTTCCATCGGTTTGTTGTGACGTAGCCAGTGGAATGTTCTTCTACCACTCTCCACGGTTTCCACGTTTTCTAGAAAGGCTTTCGGCCCTAATTCCGTTAGATCAACACCTCCAATATCTTTGAAATCACAAGCCGGAAGATTCACATTTAACAACACTGGTGACCCGAAGTTTTGGCTGTGTATTACTTTAGCTATTTCTGTTCCAACCAAGGCAGCAGGAGAATATATGACATCCTGCTTATAAAAGACAGATAAGGCAATGGAATTTATTCCCCGGAAGAATCCGTGTAAAGCTGCCCCAAAGGTACCAGAATTAAAAACATCTAGTCCCATATTTGCACCTTGGTTTATTCCTGAAACAATCAAGTCAATAGGATCATTGCACAAAGATTCACACCCCATAATCACACAATCCCCAGGGGTACCATCCACTGTGTATGTGGGACATTTCATATTATTAGGGGTATCAACTTTCTCAACTGTTAAAGGGCGTAACAAAGTCATAGAAGCACCCTTCCCACTCTGGTCCCTGTCCGGAACAACCACAGTAAGATCTGCTATTTCCTCCAAAGACTTAGCTATAGCCCAAAGTCCAGGAGAATGTATTCCATCATCGTTTGTTAACAACACGCGCATGAGACCCTAACCTTTTGAAATAACCCTTATATCGAACAATAGCAGACATTATAAGGCCAGATTCTGGTAAAAAATTTTCTCTACTCTAAAATTGTGTAATTAATGAGTCGGGCAGTTCTGACATTCACAGCCACACAAATTATTGATTCTGATGTTACAGAATATTCCGGAATTACAAATCCTTAACCGAGGGAATTCCACCAATAGTTTCAGCGAAATTGATGGCATTCACTATCGCTAATGACACGGTTTGGATAGCCCCCGCGATAATGCGATTCATATCACCATAGCCGTCGATACCACCTTGCTCTCCCGTAGATATAGAGAACATAGTGTCCCCATCACCAATTAGATGAGATGGTCTGATGGCCAAGGCCAAACCATCATGCGAACTGGCGGCCATCCTTGTAGCCTGAGCTTTGGTCAGTTTTGCATTAGTTGCTACAACCCCGATGGTGGTATTTCCATTAATATCGGGCAATTTGAAAGAATTGCCCGATATTAAGTCGTCGATTGAACTAGACATAGATTTGTTAATTCTAGGTCCTGCTATTAATGATCCATTTCCCGGGTCATGTACACTCCCTATAGCATTTACAACAACCAATGCGCCCACTAATAGTCCTTCACCCAAATCAATACTCGCTGAGCCTAGCCCACCTTTCACGGATCTTTGTGGTCCCCGGGTCTTCCCAACAGTTGCACCGGTCCCAGCTCCTACAGTCCCCTGCTCGACAGGGTCTGAGGAAGCAAATTCACAAGCATGATATCCGCTCTCTGAATCCGGCCGAACCTCACGTTCGCCTATTCCTAAATCAAATAAAATTGCTGACGGGACTATAGGTACTACACTACTACCTACTTTTACTCCAATTCCCTGTCCCTCCAAGTAGCGCATTGCACCATCAGCAGCTGCTAAACCGTAAGCACTACCTCCTGAAAGCATAATTGCATGAATCTCATCTACACGATTGGACGGGCTTAGCACATCAGTCTCTCTTGTACCAGGTGAAGCCCCTCGAACCGATACCCCCCCCAAAGAGCCTGTTGGGCACAATATAGCTGTACACCCCGTTATGGCCTCTAAGTTTGTCCAATGCCCTACTGCTATACCTGGAATATCTGTAATACTATTGTTCATATTTTCGTACCAAAAAAAGACCTGCTATTTTCAAAGAAAGCAGGCCTTTAATAAATTATCTTCGATCACCATAAATACAAATTTCTTCGAGGCTCACCATCTCTTTAAAGATTGGCTGCAGAGACCAATTTTATCAATTAAGTCAATAGCAATAAAGATAGTCGAAACTCGGGTAAATATTTTGGCTAAGATTAGGAACAAATTACGCTTGAGTAAACCATCATGATTCTGCTAGAATTGAAACCGTGAAATTAGAGACTTTCTCATGGTTACTATATAAACCACTTAGACTGGGTATTCGTGCCCGCATATACGTCTCAGAGACGGCAACTCTCCGCCCTATTTTTACAAAGAACGCATCCGTAAGTGCAAGCAAATCTATAACTGGCCCAATAGGCTCTTTTTAGGGAGATTCGCAAATGGCAACTTTGAAACCCCAAAATGACGATCAATATTCAGCAAGTGATATTCAAGTCCTTGAAGGTATGGAAGCGGTCCGCAAAAGACCCGGTATGTACATTGGAAGCACGGATCAAAGAGGCCTTCACCACCTAATATACGAAATCGTCGATAATAGCGTTGACGAATTTATGGCCGGGTACAGCAGTACAGTAAGTGTAACTATTCAAGAAGACGGCTCCGTATTAGTTACTGATGACGGACGGGGGATCCCTGTCGATGATCATCAAACAACTGGATTGACAGCCCTAGAAACTGTTATGACCACGCTGCATGCCGGTGGAAAATTTGGAGGCAAAGCATACGCGGTTTCAGGTGGATTACACGGAGTAGGTGCCTCGGTCGTAAATGCTCTATCTGAATGGGTGAAAGTTTCCGTTTACAGAGAAGATAAGATATTTCGCCAAGAATATTCTAGAGGCATCACTCAGACTGAAATGACCTCAGAAAACAATCCGGATGGCAAAAACAGTAAAACTGGTACAACCATAGAATTCATGCCAGACACCGATATATTTAGTGAGCTAGTCTTTGATTTTGCCGTTCTTTCCAACAGGTTCAAGGAAATGGCATACCTTAATAAAGGTTTGGAAATTTCTTTTAAAAGTGACTGGCATTCTAGCCGGTGGCCGAATAACGAAGTAACTTACTATTTTGATGGAGGTATATCTAGTTTTGTTAGAGGCCTTAATCAAAAAAGAGGTGTAGTTCACGAGGAGCCTATTTACGTAGAAAAAGATTTTGAAGGTACCAAAGTTGAGGTTGCTCTTCAATACAACGATTCCTACAGCGAATTCGTATATGCTTTTGCAAACTGCATAAACACTGAAGATGGCGGAACCCACGTTACGGGTTTTAGATCGGCTCTAACCCGAGTATTGAATGACTTTGGAAGGAAGTCAAAACTCATCAAAGATAATGAACCTAACCTTGCAGGAGAGGATACAAGAGAAGGCATCACAGCTGTAATAAGTGTCAAATTGAAAGACCCTCAATTTGAGGGACAGACAAAAAACAAACTTGGAAATCCAGAAGCTAGAACTCAAGTGGAGACAGTACTGGGGGAAGCCTTACAAATCTTCCTAGAGGACAATCCTAAAGAGGCGAAGGCAATCATCGACAAATGCATGACCTCACAACGGGCGAGAGAGGCTGCTAGAAAAGCCAGAGAGTTAATTATCCGTAAGAATGCGATGGATGGCGGTGGCCTTCCAGGGAAACTCGCCGATTGCTCAGAAAAAAACCCGGAACTTTGTGAAATCTATTTAGTGGAAGGAGATTCGGCTGGTGGTACAGCAAAGATGGGCAGGAACAGAAGATTCCAAGCAATACTACCCCTGTGGGGAAAAATCCTAAATGTGGAAAAAGCTAGAGCAGATAAGATAGTAGAACACGATGCCATCAGGTCAATGATTACAGCAATAGGGGCCGGTCTTGATGAAGATTTCGATGTTGAGAAACTCAGATATCACCGAGTAATTATCATGTGTGATGCGGATGTTGATGGCTCTCACATACGTACTCTACTCCTGACTTTTTTCTTCCGACACATGCCGGAACTGATTCATCACGGCCACCTATACATCGCTCAACCTCCTCTATACAAGATATCCGTTGGGAGAAAAGACCAGTATGTTTATACAGATTCCGAAAGAGAAGAAGTTCTTGGGCAACTGAATGGGAAAAGAAATGTTCATATCCAGCGTTACAAAGGCTTGGGCGAAATGAACTCCGATCAGCTGTGGAACACCACTATGAATCCTGAAAGTCGTACGTTGTTACAGGTAGGTGTGGCTGACGCAGCTATAGCAGATAATACCTTTACTGTACTGATGGGAGATGAAGTGGCACCGAGAAGAAACTTCATCCAAACTCACGCTCTGGAAGTAACCAACCTAGATATCTAAACCGGTCATGTTTGGAAAAAACTGGACCAGCCGGTATGATCTATGATCTGATGACGGCATCGAGATATAAGGGTGTATTCACGACTGGAGATTGATTATGGGATCGGAAAGAGTAGCTTATGTAAACGGTAAAATAATACAGGAGAGCCTCGCTTCCATTTCAATTCATGACCGAGGATTTCTACAAGGATATTCTGTATTTGATACCACTCGGACATTCAAACATCGGATCTTCAAACTGGAAGAACACCTCAATCGTTTTTATAACTCTCTTAAGTATGCTCGACTCGATCCCGAAATGCCTCGCACTGAAATGGCTCGGTTAACTATGGAGGTTCTTGAAACTAATCTTCCACTTATTGATGACGACGACGATTATTGGGTCACACAAAGAGTTTCCAGGGGAGTATCTGGCCCAGACGGAGAAGCTCCAACAGTAATAATAGAGACCGTCCCACTCCCCTTTAAAGCACGCGCAAAGTATTATAGGGACGGAATGCCCGTAGTTGTCCCCTCCGTGCGAAGAACACCTCCAGAAGTTCTAAGCCCAAGAGCCAAAATACAAAATTACGCTAATCTTGTTCAAGCAGAATTCGAAGTAAAAGACAAAAATCCAGATGGATGGCCAATTCTCTTAGACATGAATGGAAATCTTTGTGAGGGGCCGGGAAGCAACTTTTTTATAGTGAAAGATGGCGTCGTAGTGACCCCTAGGGAACAGTTTGTCTTAGCAGGTATCAGCAGATCTACCACTATTGAGCTTGCACAAGAACTCGGCATTGAAACTAGGGAAGCAGATATCGATTTGTACGATGCCTACACTGCCGATGAAGCCTTCGTCACCTCAACTAGCTTTTGCATATGTCCTGTATCGTCGATTAACGGATCTAACATCGGGGATTCAGTAATGGTCCCAGGTCCTTTGACTTCGAGACTGCTAGACGCCTATAGCGGCTTGGTTGGAATCGACATTCCGGGACAATATCTATCCAGACTGTAACCCAAATATGAATCGGGAAAAACATCTCGAAAAAATATTTGAGCCAGTAGAAGGTGTTTAATTTAGCCCCACATGGAAGTTGAAAAGTATCGTTCACCTATATCATTGAAAATAGTCACCACATGGCCAGATCTGATTTCCTCAGCCACCTGCTTGGCACCAAGCAAATAAGCCCCCGATGACTGGCCTACGAAAATTCCCCTCTTTGCCAATTCATTGGATATTTCATATCCTTCAACAACATCCACGCTAATCATACGATCCACCACTGAACTATCAAACGTCTCTGGAATGATATGTCCCGCGCTTAGAGGTTTTAGCCCCTCTACCCCAGGCCACTCTTCAAAGTCTATACAAATCACCTCTATCGACGGATTCGTTTCTTTCAACCTTCGACCAATGCCACTAATAGTTCCTCCAGTGCCGACCCCAGCAACAAAATGGGTAATAAAGGGTGCCTGTTCCAAAAGTTCTACAGCCGTAGTTTCGTAATGGGCTAATGGATTGTTGCTGTTGCTATATTGATCACAGTAGAAATAGTTATCGGGGTTTTGACCGTACCTCCTCTTAACCTCATATAAGGTTTCATCGTATCCTAGCTGTGCATCAGTAAATATAAGATTGGCTCCATGCGCCTTTAATCTTTTTTTCCTTTCTTCACTGGCATTTTCTGGCATCACTAACTCAACCGAAAATCCTAAAATCGCTCCAACCATGGCATATGCTATCCCGGCATTACCCGAAGTCGCATCAAGGATAGTTTTACCTTGCTTCAATTTTCCTGAAATTACGGCCTCTGCTAGCATCCTCAATACTGGTCTGTCTTTAATTGATCCTCCCGGATTTAATTGTTCAAACTTAGCGTGGATAGATGAATTACCTATATCCCACGGAAGATCCAGTTTAACTAATGGTGTATTCCCGATGGCTTGTAGAGCAGGATATTGATTCACAAAATCTTGAATGTTTTGAGCGTACGGCAAGTGCTTAGTCGGCCTCTAGTTTTGACAAAAATAAAAGGAAAAATAATTCTATCTCCTTGATGAGTATATCTTCTGATAATTTTGCAGTCTAGCAGAGGAAAAGGAGCTGCTGTCTCTGTATACGCCCTTGAGCACTTTTTTGCATCAAGTTACTATGAAGTAATCAAGCTTCTGGTCGGGGGTTTATGGATAGAAAAGGAGCCGAAAATAGAATAACCCAGTTAAGGGGGTTAATAGACCGCCATAATTACCTATATTTCGTGGAAAACATTCCGGAAATTGGAGATGGTCAATATGACAAATTAATGTCAGAACTACGAGGTCTAGAAAATAGCTTCCCAGATCTAATTACAAATCAATCTCCCACACAAAGAGTAGGTGCGGAACCACTTATTGGATTTTCAGAAATATCGCATGAAATACCGATGCTTAGCCTCTCAAACGCCTTCTCAAATGATGATTTAACAGCATGGTACCACCGACTCTACGCCATGTTAGATGACACGAATTTCGAAATGGCCTGTGAACTCAAATATGATGGACTAGCAGTATCGTTGCGATACGAGAATGGTTTATTTATCCAAGGTGCAACGCGAGGAAATGGAATAACAGGAGAGGATATAACCTTAAACCTCAAAACCATCAATAGCATACCACTACGATTGCAAGGAGAATTTCCACAAACCCTTGAAGTTAGAGGTGAGGTTTATTTCCCGAAATCTGAATTTGATAAATTTAACGCCCGCAGAGATCAGGAAGGACTTCAAACCTATGCTAATCCCCGTAACACAGCTGCAGGGTCCTTGCGGCAATTAGATTCCAATGTAACCGCTGGCAGACCTCTTGATATTTTCATATATTCGTTGGCACAAATTGATAGCGGCCATGGCCTCGACACACAACTTGAGACCTTGAACTATCTGAAAAGTCTTGGATTCAAAATAAACCCAAATAATGTTTTAGCAAAAAATACACAAGAGGTTATCGAATACCACACCAATTGGATCCAAAATCTTGTTTCGTTAGATTATGACTGTGACGGAATAGTTGTGAAGGTGAACCGGTTGGATTACCAACAACATTTAGGAACTATAGGAAGGGAACCGAGATGGGCGACAGCTTATAAATTTCCTGCTGTTCAAGCCCAAACGAGACTCTTGGATATAAAGTTGAATGTAGGAAGAACTGGGAGCATAAACCCTTATGCCATACTTGAACCCGTGGAGGTGGGAGGAGTCATTATAAAACAGGCAACTTTGCACAATACGGACTATATAGATTCCAAAGACCTAAAAATTGGAGACTGGGTTGTAGTGGAAAGGGCCGGAGAGGTCATACCGCAGATCGTCAAAAGTCATAAAGATAAAAGAACCGGTTCCGAAACATATTTCTCAATGCCGAGCCTATGTCCCAGTTGTGGCGCTAAATTAGTAAATAGGGAAGATGAAGCAGCTACCTTCTGCACAAATTCTACTTGCCCGGCACAGTTGGAAAGACTCGTTGAACACTTTGTAAGCAAAAGTGCTATGGATATTGAAGGCATGGGAGGGAAAGTAGGTATTTCCTTAATACAAAGCGGACTCATTAAGGACGTAGCAGACATATATTTTTTGCAAAGGGAAAAACTTGAGCAATTGGATCGGATGGGGAAAAAGAGTGTTGATAACCTACTTAGAGCTATAAAGGAAAGTAAGAAACAACCTCCTGAAAGACTATTGACCGCTTTAGGCATACCGCATGTTGGGTCAGAGATATCATCCTTACTATTGAATAAATTAGCCTCTATCGATAATTTAGTTGTCTGTAACCAAGAAACTCTCTTGAATATTCCTTCTATTGGTCCAAAAATATCTGAAAGTATTACTGAATACTTTAGTAACTTTGACAATCTTAATGTTCTGGAGAAGTTAAGGTCTGCGGGAGTAAATATGGTATCTGAAACCGTCTCCCGATCTGAGGGTATTCCTTTACTATCAGATCTTCGGTTTGTAGTCACAGGAAGACTAGATAATTACAGCAGAACCGAAATCCAAGATTTAATTAAGAGACACGGCGGAAAAGTTAGCGGTTCAGTTTCTAAAAGCACAAATTATTTATTAACCGGTCAAGATGGAGGCTCAAAACTAACTGAGGCTTCCAGGTTGGGAGTACAAATAATTTCAGAGAGCGAGTTTGAAACAATGGTGGTCAGTAATTGAACCTTTAATCAATTAATCACAATAGAAAACGCCTTCTGTGGGTAAGAAGTTTTCACTAGAAAAGGGAAGATGTAACAGTTGTTATCTGAACGCAAGGCGATTCGCCTGATGGATACTTATCGGAATCTGTTTTATACACCGTTATATGTAGCTGTAGCGGGAGGGTTTTTATACGACCAAGGGTTGGATGTTGTCTTTAGTACTGTCCCCGATAACATAGCTGCAACCGAATTGTTGAGGTCTGGAGGTGTTGATATTGTTCAGACTGGTATTAGTCGAAGCCTCATGGATCTCGACGAAGGTAGGGACGACGCGCCACTTCATATCGCCGAGATAAACCAGAGAGACGGATTTTTACTTTTATCCCGACAACCTGTAGAGGGTTGGGGTTGGAAAGAACTGGAAGGGTCTACATTAATTCCTATTGGTTTTACGCCTGTCCCCTGGAATCCTCTCAGGACTGTGTTGATAAATCATGAAGTTGATCTATCTGCCATCAAACTGATTAAAGGGATGTCAGCTATTGATGCCATAAATATATTTAAAAAAGGTGAAGCAGATTACCTACATATTCTTCATCCATATGCTCAGTCTTTGATTGACGATGGAATCGGACATTTGGTTGCTTCCCTGGGGCCAGAACTTGGATATATCTGCTACAGCTCTTTTGCGGTTGCTCCCGCGTTTATATCTGAAAACTCAGATACAGTGCAGGCGTTTGTTAATGGATTTCAGAAGGCATTGGAATGGATTCATGGAAACAAAGAGTCAGAAATAGCTGACAAAGTTTCATCTTTTTTTCCAAATAATTCCACGGGTGTCTTGGGGAGGGCAATAAGACAATACAAAGGCCAGCAAACTTGGCCTAAGAACGCTTTGATTGGTGAGGACGGCTATACCGCCATGCGAGACATACTCATCGAAGGTAGTCTAGTTGATGGTCGTTATCCCTACCAAAGGCTTGTGAGGCCAGAGTTTGCCCGTAATGCGCTTTCTAAGTAGGTAAAGTTGAACCTGCATATCCCCTATACATATGGTACGACCTCATTCAAAAAGAGTTCAAGCTGCCTAGCCTGGTCAAATGAGGCAAACCTCACAATTATTGTTTCGGCGCCGACATTTTCATAGGTTTTTATTCTGGTCAAAACCTCTTCAGGGGTTCCCCAAGGACCCCATCTTTCCTGCCATATATTGATCCCATAATATAATTTTAAAAACCGATCTGCCTCCTCGGTCAATTTTTCCTTTTTATCTCCGATATTTACTGTCATATAAAAACTTTTCTCTAAACTTTTAAACTGAGTGCCCCTCTGCTCGCAATATTGGGACACTTTCTTTAGAGCCATCTCATATTCATCTGGAAAATCTGAGATCGATATTATCCCATCACCAAGGAGGACCCGTTCATACTGTCTTTCCAATTTGGATCGTCCATGGGCAGCAACCAAAACTGGTATTCCGTTGTTTTGAGGGGAAACTGGTTTAATTGAAATATCTCTTACGTCAAAATGTTCCCCTGAAAACGTGATCGTCTCTCCCCTAGTGAGGGGCTTAAAAATTTTGAGGGACTCTTCAAATCTACCAGCTCTCTTTCGAGGGTCCACTCCTACGTTATGCCACTCTTTCCTTTGAGCATCATTAAAGGCTCCGCCGACTCCCATGCCCAGCACAAGCCTGCCCTCTGATATCAAATCCAAAGTAGTCGCTACATGGGCAAGCTGAACGGGATGCCTTAATGAAGAAAGTAACACAGCTGTACCCAGTCTTATATTTTTTGTGCCAGCAGCTATAGCCGATAAAGCCGTGAAAGGCTCCAATCTAGGTTTTGCAGTTAGACTATCACCCACCCAAACAGAATCAATACCAGAATCCTCTACAGCTTCTGCCATATCAACGATCTCATCTATATTGGTAGGAAGAACATCCGTCATCAACAACCCCCTTGTAGGGAGTAACACACCTAGTTTAGTCATACTCAGACCCACTTTAACCAAATATTTTCAAATAATTCCAACATTTCCTAAGAATCCTTTTTCTCTGCGCTGACATTTTTTTAAATCATCTTCCGTATCAAGATCTATAAGTAATCCTGCTGGCCTGATCGATTCAAAAAGAATGCCATGGTCCACAGCATACTCATAATGCTTTCTATAACTATCTAAACCCAGCAAAGGAATCAGTTTAGTTTGATATGGAAAAAGAACACAGTTAGTGCCACCATCAGACTCAGATGCAACCAGCACTGCCAAATCGCCATTCTCTGAGCGATTAATTACTGAGTCAATATCTTCTGAGGTAACAAATGGAAGGTCCCCCGGCAAATATATTGTCCCATTGCCTGCTTGGGTGATCTCAGCAATGCCCGCCGATACATCAAAATTTAAATTCCCTGAATCTGAATTCAACCAATTGGCACCAATCTGTCTACAAATATCGGCCACTTCAAAGCCTCCACCAATTACATAAACATCACGGCTAGATGAATTCATTGAGGCTTCGAGAACCCTTTCCAATAAGGATATTATTAGTGCCTTCCTACTTGGCCCATCTAAAACATCAACCAGCCTAGATTTACCTTCACTAGGAATTTTCATCGGTATAAGTACAGAAAATTGATCCACTTATTTAGGCGCTTATCTCTAGTATGTATTGAGCCAATTGTTTTTTGTCCTGATCTGTTTCCATAATAGTCTGAGTTACAAAAACATCCATTCCCAAAGATTCTATCTCTTCCTTCAGAGCCACATCTTTTTCGTCAATAATGAATGTGTTGCAGAGCCCAACATATTGGCGAGCGACTCCCAGGGAGGATACATCGTGCCCAAGTTCCTTAAGCATCTTTGCAGCAGGGCCCTTGATCGCTTCCCCTCCCACAATGGGGCTAACGCCAATTGATCTTCCAGAAAACGACTCGATCAATTGTTTAAATCCTGGCACCGATAGGATTGGGGCAAGACTAACAAAAGGATTTGAGGGGCAGAACACCAATAAATCCATATTCATAACAGCCTGTCTCACCTCAGGGGTAACTGTGCAATTTGAGGACCCCTCAAAATCTATTGATTTGACAACCGGTTCACACTGATTTTTCACAAAATACTCTTGAAAGCTCATAACTCCGTCTTGAGTTTCCAATACTGTCTTTATGGAGCTGTCAGTCACTGGCAATATTTTATGCTCCACACCCAAAGATTTGGCTAATTGCTGACATACCTCTGACAATGTTTTTCCTTCATCTAACATTTTTGTGCGATAGAGGTGAGTAGCAAGATCTAAATCGCCCAAGTTAAACCAAGCATCAACGCCATATTCCTTCAGCCTTTCTAAAGTTCGAAATGATTCACTCACAAGGCCCCAGCCCATTTCAGAATTGGATACGCCTGCTAGGGTATACATCACAGTATCAAGGTCAGGGGAAACATGTAATCCATAGAAACGGTCATCATCCGCAGTATTGACCACGATTGTCAACTCATCAGAACCTAAAATATAAGAAAACCCAAGAGCCAACTTAGCCCCTCCAACCCCACCTGCCAATGCAACCACTGATTTCATCAGTACTTATCTCCTAAAACTTCGTAGACTTTTCAGAATTACTATATAACTCACACAATATAACTAACATGCTAAAATCCTTTCAACAACGGCGGATTACGACACACTGCACTTGCTTTGGAGAATTCTCATTCGCATCTCCCATCTAAGTCTTCTTAATTTTCGAAATTACGACAATTTGGAACTGGCGCTGCCTCTTGGTACGACAGTAATTCAAGGAGCAAATGGACATGGCAAAAGCAATCTGCTAGAAGCAATCTATATCATGGCCATTGCCAAGTCACCAAAAGTCACCACTGACAGAGAATTAATCAACAAATTCTCTGTTCTGCAACTCGAGCAACAAGAATTGAGTTACTCTAAAATCGGATGTGTTGCCGAACACATCAGGGGATCAGAAAATCTAGAGATTCATTATAGGTGCCAATTATCACAGAATATTCATGGATTTGTTGCACAAAAATTTATACGAGTTAACGGTTCTCCCAAAAGATCATCCGAGCTGGTGGGCATTGTTAACGCTGTTTTATTTAGCGTCGGTGATCTAGACCTGATATATGGTAGCCCTTCTGTAAGACGTAGATACCTTGACATACTACTTTCTCAAGTCGACAAGGAATATCTTCTGTCAATACAGCAGTATCAAAAAGCAAACACCCAGAGAAACCATCTTTTGAGATTAATACGGGACGGTTCCTCTTCGGTAAATGAACTAACATTTTGGGACCAACAATTAGCAGAAAATGCTGTAATCCTCACAAGAAAACGGCAAGAAGCCGTGGAAATCTTGGAAGGTACATCTCTTCCTTTTCATAGACTGATGGGCGGTAGCAATGAAAAAATGAGCATTCGTTATGCGAGGACAAATGTTCTCTCTGAAAACATAGATCTGGAAACTTTCATAAAGGATCTAGAACGGTCAAGAAGAAGAGACATAGCCCAAGGGTCTACAACCATTGGTCCTCATAGAGACGATTTAATATTTGAAATCGATAATATGGAAGCCTCGAAGTACGCCTCTAGAGGCCAGTCAAGAACGGCTATTTTAGCTTTGAAAATGGCAGAATCGGAATTTTTATATATCCGTAGGAGTACAAAACCTGTGCTATTGCTAGACGATGTAATGTCTGAGTTAGACCAAACACGCCGAGAACAGTTGGCAGAACACCTAAAGAAACACGATCAAGTTATTGTAACCACCGCTGAACTGAGCCACATTCCAGACTCATTTATAAATAGTTCCAATAGGTTGGAAGTCGTAAACGGCACCGTAAAAACAATTTAGAATTGAATGACAATGGAAATACAAAAACAAGAATCAATATCAGCTGCTGCCAAAATAATAGTTCAATCTCGGTATACCATAGCCTTGGTTGGTGCCGGATTATCGGTTGGAAGTGGAATACCAACCTTCAGAGGTGCTGGCGGATTATGGACAAAATTAGGCGAACCATCCAACAACGGGTACGAAAATTTTCTTGCCGACCCTAAAGTATGGTGGGACCAAAATCTAAATGCCAAAATAGATCCTGAAAGAACGAAATTTCGAGAGGCTATTGAAAAAGCAAAACCAAACCCTGGGCATTTAGCATTGGTGGATCTTGAAAAGATTTGTGTTTTGAAACACCAAATTACTCAAAATATAGACAACTTACATTACGTTGCCGGATCTAAGAAAATCACCGAAATACACGGAAATAGAACTAAATTACGATGTGTCGGTTGTGATATGAGATGGCATCGAGATGAATTTGACCGTATAACATTGGATTGGAAACAAACCCTACCTCCCAAATGTAATACATGTTTTGGAATCGTGAAACCAGACACTGTGATGTTTGGTGAACCCATACCGCTTTCAACCTTAAATACTTGTGTCGATGAAACTAGATTGTCCGACTGTATTTTGGTCATTGGGACTTCAGCAACCGTGTACCCTGCCGCTGGTTTCCCAAGGGAAGTTTTATCATCTGGTGGAAAAATAATAGAAATTAATCCTGAGGAGACTCCAATATCTCAAACAGCTACCGAGTCTATAAAAGGCCCCACAGAAGATTCTTTGCCAAAATTAGTAACCGAGATAAAGAGAATTATTGGCGATGACCCTACTACATAAATCGACCATATTCGCCGGCCTTTCACACATTACAGCCATGTTAGCGGGCCTATTATTGATCTTTTTTCCAGTAATAAGTGAATTCGAGCAAATAACAGATTCTGCCAATTTCACCCAACAATTCCAGACAAATAAAACAATATTTGAAGCGTTGGGGGCACAAGGTCTTTTCGTCATAATATTACCTTGGGTTTTATCGGGAGTATGTATTTTTTCTTCAATAATGGCGAAGTCTGCCAGCAACCGCCACAAGACTTTGATTCTTAGATGGAAATCTTACTCCTGGGCTGTCTCCGTTATTTTCATAGTCTTTATCCTCATAAGTATTTCATCCGTTGGAACGTTTTATATTCCGTCAGGTTTTTTTGCGATAGCTTCTTCTTTTTATAATCGATGAGGGAGTCAAATTGAAATACGACAAGATTGTTATAGGCGCAGGCTCTGCCGGGGCAGTTCTGGCATCTCGTTTGTCAGAGGACCAAAATTGTTCAGTTCTTTTAGTGGAAGCGGGTCCAGATTATCCAGATTTTGAAAACTTACCTTTTGATTTGAAACATGGATGGGGAACTGGGCCAGACATAGTTGTCGGCGGTATTCACGACTGGCAATTTACAGGTACAGCCTCCAAATTGTCAGAAAATATGCCCGTTCCTCGCGGAAAAGTAACGGGAGGCACTAGTGCCATAAATGGTCAGGTTTTTCTACGTCCACTACCAGAGGATTTTGAAAGATGGGTTGAATGGGGCAATGACAGGTGGAGTTTTAAAGAATGCCTGCCTTACCTCCTTAAAATTGAAACAGACCTAGATTATGACGGCGATTTCCACGGCCAAGATGGACCTATTTTGGTAAAAAGACATTCTCTGGATTCCTTAACTGATGACCAGTTGGCTTTTTACGAGGCTTGTAAATACTTGGGCTACAAAGAGACTATAGATCACAACCTGCCGGACTCAACCGGCGTCGGGCCATATCCTCTTAACAACCCTGATGGAATAAGATTCAGTACGGCTTTAGGTTACCTTTCTCAAAGTAGACATCGCTTAAATTTAACTATCAAACCAAATTGTGTCACCCAAAAAATCATATTTGATGGAAATGTAGCAACCGGTGTTGAGGTGATCAGTAACGGCGAAATGTTCAAGGTTGAAGGAACAGAGATAATCCTATCGGCGGGTTCAATAGCAACACCTCAAATTTTGATGCTGTCAGGAGTTGGTTCAAAAGAATACTTATCCACGTTCAACATAAGCGTAGTAAGTGACTTACCCGGAGTGGGAAAAAATCTTCGAGATCACCCAACAGTTCACACTACATGGAAACCTCATTATTCATTCAACAAACCTGAACAAAAAATAGGTCCACAAAAAGTCGCCTTGCGATACACATCCCAAGATTCCAAATACCAAAACGACATGATCATGATTATGCGTTTCAGTCATGAAATAGGTGACACTGGTGCGCTTATGATCTCTGTAGGAATATACCTAGCTGAAAGTGTGGGCAGAATTTCGCTTCAATCCACCGATATTCATACACAACCTATTTTAGACTACAACCTATTGAGCCATGAACATGACCTCAAGAGATTGAGGGAAGGCGTTAGGCTTGCCGATAAAATAGCAAAGGCCCCCAGTTTTACTAGTAGCATAGTTGGAAGACTTTCTCCAGACGAGACCACCATAAATGACGACGACCTGCTCGATAAGTGGATGCTAGAAAACGTTTTAACTATGCATCACATTTCAGGTACGTGCAAAATGGGTCCAAGATCAGATAAGGAAGCGGTTGTAGATCAATATGGTCTCGTATATGGAACTAAGCAATTGAGGATTGCTGATGCTTCCATATTGCCAGATTGCCCTAGGGCAAACACCAACGTTGCAGCGATGCTGATAGGAGAAAGAATAGCCGATTTTATAAATACTAGTGGTTAACACCGGTTTTTAAATTAAAATGCGCTATCCAATATTCATTTAAATGAATATTGGCGGATCTTGGACACTACCACCCCCTTCATTTTAGTAGTGCATAAGTTCATCACGGATATCAAATCAGATATTCCCTGATCAACAGCTTCTGACATACCCAAAATATATGCCTGTCTTAACTCAGTATTAACATTAAATTTTGATATCCCGGCATGTATACATTCTGAAATTATTTCATTTGATAGGCCTGAGGCACCATGCATTACAAGGGGTATCTCGGTAACTTCACGTATTCTATACAAACGTTGAAAATCCAATTTTGGTTCTGAAAGGTATTTCCCATGCACATTACCAACACAGACTGCAAGAGCATCAACTGTAGTGCTGGACACAAAATCGCTCACTAACAACGGATCTGTCAAAAGGGACTTGTAATCTTTAATAGTTATACCATCCTCAGAGCCTGAAAGTCGACCTAATTCTCCTTCGACAAAGCCTTCATTATCTTTAATTGTTTTAGCACATAATTGGGTAAACTCCACGTTTGCCTGGTAGTTATATATTGATCCGTCAGGCATGAAAGATCGAAGACCGAGATTTATACCCTCATTGACAACTTCCAAACTATCGACATGGTCAAGGTGAATAGAAACTGGTACCGTGGATAGGTTGGCTGCTTCCAGTGCCATAGCAATTAGAGGCTTACTTCCCCGTTGAAGCGATGCCGGATGCATCTGGATAATTATCGGAGTTTCCTCTTCTTCGGCCCCTTCTATAACAGCTTTTATTCCCTCAAAATTGTAGACATTAAAGGCTCCAATGGCGACATTTTGAGAATCGGCCCATTTTAAAATATCGGAGGAGGGTGCCAACATCTGATATCCTAAGTCCTCATCCTCATTACCACATCTGAAATAGCTGTAGGCCCGCCTACATTGCCAGGCCACAGTATTAATTTAGATCCTGGATATTTGGATTCCGGGCCCAACTGCAATACCAAAACTCCAGAAGAAATTTGCCCTGGGACAGTAGCTCTTTTTATTTTCAAGGCATTGGCAATGATGTTTGAGGAAGTCATCCCACCTTTAGATATAAGGTACCTTGGGGTGACCGTGATACCAGAAACGATTTTTGTTATGGCATCGGTAATAGTAACTCCTATTTTCAAGTATTCATCAGGAGACGAGCCGGTTATGACTTCTCGACTCGTATAAATAACAATATCCTTCGATTCTGACAAAAGTCTATCGGTTTGTTCAATTATCGAAATTATTTGCTCTTTGTCATATTGCAGAACTTTATGCACATCCAACTCCAAGCCGTACACATCCGGTAGATTTAGAAGACTCTCTAGCTGCGAGGTGCTACCCGGCACATGGGAGCCAACGAGAATGAGTGCCCCCCCTTCTCTTGTGTATCCCATTTCTTTTTTAGTGAGGATCGGTCGTTCCTCTTGTCCAAGTCGAGATCTAACAAACGAGGCAGAAGACCGTATTAAATAATTTTTTCCGTAATTATGTTGCAAAGTCAACATTGCCAGAGCCACCACATTCAAATCTCTCATATCGGCTGCATTAACTATGCATATATTGCCGAATTTCATGTCTTGCAGTTTTTTTGCAACCACATCTGGGCCACCAATTCTGATATCGTCTATTGAAACACTCAATACATCTTTAGCCAAAACTCTTCCAAAAGTTTTTTCTTCTATCCAATCACGCAAGTTTGATGATTGGTAGCCAAAGGCAGAATCTCTGGCAAAGGGTGTTTGTCCTACTGGCATCAGCATGCCTTCATCTGCTACGTATTGAACATCATCTATCGTGTAACGTCCCCCTTGAATAAAAAAGGGGATGAAGACAATTCCATCGTGGGAGTTACCCATTCCCTCGGCCAAAGCGTCCAATTCTGCAGGAAAGTGTCCGCGAAGAGTGGAATCTGACCTAGAAATAATCGAGAAAGGTATCTTCAAATAATTTGTCAGTTGGTCGAATTCTCTACCGAGTTTAGTATTTATCTCCACTGCCTCTGCTTCCGTTTTCGCCCTAGTGTTTGTCAACAAAAAGGTAACCTTCTCAGGCTGATGATACTCAGAAAGCAGCACGTCAAGCGACCATTCAGTTAAAAAAGAGGCATTGTGAACGGTTTGGGCCCCTGTAGGATCATCATCCAAAACAAAGAGCATAGATGGAGTTTCAGCCAAAATTGATCTTATTTGCGGCAACAACTCCTGAGGCCATAGTGGAGGTAAGGAATCCAGAGTTGCTTTAAGTGGCACCGGGTGATGTTGCATAAATCCCCCATCTCAAATCCGCTTATACTAATACTGCAAGAAGGCTGATATGAATTCGTGATTAGACTTTTTCAAGAGCAGGTAAAATTTAGGCAGGTTCAAACATTGGAAGTGCAATCTCTCCTTCACCTTGCTCCTGCCAAACTAATTTAACCCTCATACCGATCTGGATGTCACTAATTGGGTTATCCACATTTATGACATTAGTCATCATCCTAAATCCTTCATCTAGATCTACATAGGCCACAGCATATGGACCTAAATCTTTGAAAGCCGGATGTCTACTCTGCATCACGACGCTGTAAGTGTAGACAACACCTTCGCCTTTTGAGGTATTCCAAGTGGTCTTTAAGCCGCCACAGCTGTTACAGTGGGCTCTAGGGTAAAAAATCACCTTATCGGTGCAATCTGGATTGTCACATGTTTGGTAAACAAGATTTCTTTCCTTAGTCGCTTCCCAGAACGGCTCAGTATCAGGTTCCGGAAATCTAGGCTGAGGTCTCAAGGTCATTTTATAGCTCTCCTAATTTATTAATCTGCTGCGAGAATGGTTGGTGACGTTGCATGCCTAGCTCCCAATTGACCCCCATTTCCCACCGCAACAGCAAGTTTGGCACCATCCACTTGGGAAGTTGATTCTCCTCTCATTTGTCTGGTAGCTTCAAGCAAAAGGAAAATACCCCTTTCACCCGGATGATTTGAGGAAAGACCTCCCCCATCGGTATTAAGGGCAGGTCCCCCTTTTTGATCAAACTTCAGTATGCCCTGGCTGACGTAATCTCCACCCTCACCTTTTTTGCAAAATCCCAAATCTTCAATCATGCACATTACAGTTATGGAAAATGAATCGTATGCCATCAGAACATCAATTTCGTTTGGAGATACTCCAGCGTCTTCAAAGGCCCTAGGCCCCGATTGAGCACCTGCACTTACAGTGATATCTCCTCCATTCTCCCTATATTTCGTAGCTTCGGCGCCACCGATAATCCATACTGGGGATTTTTTGCAATTCTTTGCAACTTCTTTGGAAGCAATCACAACCGCTCCACCACCATCTGATACCATGCAGCACTCCAGAAGATGCAGCGGCCAAGCAATCATCCTTGAATCTAGAACATCCTGGGTGGTGATTTCATTAACCCCTACAAACTCAAGGGCCGTCATAGCCTTCACGGCTTCGGGATTGCGCATGGCATGATATCTAGTGGCCACAGAAATCTCTGCGAACTGCTCATTTGTGGTTCCATATTGATGCATATGGCGAGCTTTCACCATTCCATATCCAGATATCAACGTCATTCCCCATGGATCTTCCATGTTATTAAATGGGGTTGGAGATCCCTGGCCAGTTGCTCCGGCGGTTCCTATTGCCCTGCGATCCGAATGAGCTGTAGACCCATATGTTAACAAGGCAACATTAGCCTTGCCTGAAGCTATCATAGTAGAAGCATGATGAGCTTGAAACTCATATGAAGTGCCACCAACGCTCGTGTTATCAATCAATCTTGGATTCATGCCCAAATATTCCGAAATCCCAAGTCCTCCGATATTTTGGTGGGACCCAGTGTCAAAAACTGCGTCTACATCCTGCCATGAAAGACCAGCATCCTCTAATGCCTTGGATGCGGATGCGGCCTTAATTTGCAAAGCACTAACGCCGGGCGCCACCCTCAATGGGTATTCGTGTATTCCAACAATTGCAGCTTCCCTCGTTTGAGCCATAAGTTAGTCCTCATAAAATTTTGTGGTGCCAGTAATGAGCCTGAAGTTAGCACATGCCTCCTAAGCCGTCAATGAAATATAAAAAATTAAGTTTTATTGTCCAAAATTTGTTTGTCAGATACCCTCGTAATATGGGCGAAACAATTCGAGAAACTTCAAACATATGTCTGAACTGTCGAAACTGGATTTCCTCTTCGATAGCCTCCTACTGCCAAATTTGTGGTGAATGTATAAAATCCAAGACAAACTCTTTTTTGGATAACTCATCCCTTGGCAAAAATAACTGGTGGATATGGATAGTTTTCACAGTTATATTCATCGTAGTTTGGCAAGTAATTGGCTCGCTCCCTTTAGTCGGATTTTGTAGGCTCCTAAAGATCGGAACAGTGGCTGGTTATAGTTGCAGCCTTGACGAACTAGTAATAACAGGTGCTTCAAAAGCACCTAATTTCCTATTAATGCACATCACCTTTGTAATTGGAGCTGCAAGCTTTTATTTCTTCCTCAAAATTTTGCACAATAAGAATCTTCTGAAGGTGTTGACTGAACGGATTCGATTCGATTACAAAAGGAGTTTGTTTGCACTGAGCATCTTTTTCTTGTTCGCAATAATTCCTCTGACGGCCACACTTTTAACTAATTCCTCAGAGCTAAAACTCCGGGGTGATATCATAGATTTATTACTAATCGCTCTAATCGCCTTGATATTTGTCCCAATACAAGCGAGTTTGGAAGAAGCGTTCTTTAGGGGATATCTGTTACAGGGGTTTTCGCTGCTGTTTAAGTCACGTGTTCTAATTTTGATTATTACTTCATCAATCTTCGCTTGCTTGCACCTAATGAATCCTGAACCATGGTCATACGGAGTCGGAACATATCTCATTTCGGTTTTTCTGGTTGGTATGTTTATGGGACTAATAACATTAATTGACGGTGGAATAGAGTTAGCTGCTGGTATCCATATTGCTAATAATTTATGGGTACATTTAATAGTCGGGTTGGAAGATTCAGTGATACCAAGTTCCTCTCTCTTCATCACTACAAATCAAAATCTCGATATGGTTCCTACCATCATATCCTCAATGAGTCAGTATGCATTGTTAACAGTTGTATTTGCTTTTAGATACAAGTGGTTCAGTAAACTTAAAAAATATCCCACCTTGTAACCTATTGATAACTCAGTAAATCAAACCTATAGTTCTTCGGATGCTAATTGGATTAATAACGGACACTCATCTACCCGGAAGGGTCAGAACTTTGGATGAATTAGGTGATCTTCCAGCAGAATTCCTTTCTAGTGTAGATTTAATTCTTCATGGAGGAGATTTAACTTCACCAATGGTTCTTGATTGGTGCGAGCAGTTTGCTCCTGTGATTTGTTCAACAGGCAATAATGACCCAATTCCTGATCCTCGAATGAAAGAAGTTCAAGTTCTTGATATAGAGGGATGGTTAATCGGAATGATTCATAGTTTAGAAGGCCAATTTCGGCCCATCAAGGACCTTCAAACACTGTTTCCAGAGCCCGTACAGATCATGATTTCTGGGCACACTCACCAAGAACGTCTGGAGTACAGAGACGGAGTACTGTTAATCAATTCCGGAAGTATTACATTCCCACAACAGAAAGAATTGCGGTTGGGCACTGTGGGGACACTCGAGATATATCCCGGCAAAGCAAAGGTAGAAATATTCCCCTTAGGTGAAACCCCTGGAAGGCCAAACCCTGGGGGGAAAATGTCATTGGTGATAGAAGACGGCATTGTCACCCATAGCGAAGGTCCGGTCATGCTACCTCAGCACAAACAATAAAATTAGACTACTGCATAATCTTCAGGAATAACGGCTCCTTCAGAATCGATCATAAAAAAATTAACTGTCGGCTTACCTTTCTCTTCCAATGAAACCAGCGCATACCCAAAATCAACCCACCCGGATTCGACTGCCATCCTAATATCAGTATCTGATGGAAAAGCTGGTGTATGAGTATGCGAGTGATAAAAGCATATTAATTCAAGACCCTTCTCCTCAGCATTTTTCATAACTTCTAGTTGTTCTTTTGGATCCATTACATACCTAAATGGACTTGGAGTCGAGTTTTTAACCCGATATAAATGAGTTATGTCTTCACCGGTTCCTGCCAATATTCCACAACATTCATTAGGATCATGTTCTTTTGCATGATCAATCATTTCTTCGATATGACTTTGCCGTATTCGCTTCAAACTTCGCTCCTACTTTTTTTTGAAGGATATTAACTTTTTAATAATCTGAAAAATTCCACCAGAACCACTTTTTTGCCTTTTTTCAACACATTTAACACAAGTACACGCCGGAGGGTGCTCATAATGCCAATTGGAGCGGCCCATAAATATACTCCTCTTTTTTTCTAATTTTCTATTCTTGGTACAGTCCTCGGCGGACCGGCGTCATAAAAACTGTTCTGCCTCCAAGCCTCATACGCAATTATCGAAACTACGTTTGCGATATTTAAACTCCTATTTCCAGGCTTCATGGGAATCAATAGATGCCTTTCTGTTGGAATAGTATCTAAGACAGTAGGTGGAATCCCAGACGATTCCGGTCCAAATAGATAAGAGTCATTAGTACCAAATTCAATCTCGCTGTAATATCTTCGAGCACGAGCAGATGTTGCGTAGAAGACCCGATCAGGATACATCTTCCTATAATCTTCCAAGTTCTCATGCTCGGTAACTACTGTCAAATCAGAATAATCCAAGGCCGCCCTCCTTAATTTAGCCTCAGTTAGTTGAAATCCCAAAGGGTGAATCAAATGTAGCTCTGCACCTACATTGGCGCAAAGCCTAATTATGTTACCGGTGTTATAGGGAATTTCGGGTTTGTATAGAACTATATGCACAGCGTTACCAATTGGTTCATAAAATATGTCCTTTCCCATCATTTTAGTTCAGAGAGTCTAAACTAAACCAACTATGACAAGTTACATTCAATTGTGGCACAATGGACGACGCGCACTAAAAACAACAGTCAAATGTTGTGATTGCGAACGAATTTCAGGAGGAAAAAAATGGCGAATTACCTAGACGGTAAAGTTGCAATAGTCACAGGAGCTGGAAGAGGAATCGGTGCAGGGGTAGCGAAACAATTAGCTGCCGAGGGGGCCAAAGTTATTGTTAATGACATAGGCGCCGCCCTAGATGGGGAAGGCACCTCTAGCACGCCAGCTGAACAAGTTGTGGAAGAAATAAAGGCTGCAGGAGGGGACGCCACCCCAAACTACACCGATATATCTACCATGGAAGGCGGCGAAAGCATTGTTAAATCTGCCCTAGATAACTACGACAAGTTAGATATCGTCGTAACAGTGGCTGGAATATTGAGAGATAGAATGATTTTCAACATGACAGAGGAAGAGTGGGATGACGTCATTCGCGTTCATTTGAAGGGGACCTTCACTGTTTGTAAATATGCTTCCATTTTGTACCGCCAACAAAGAAGCGGCAGGATCATAACATTCGCGTCTGAATCAGGTTTGTTTGGAAATACCGGGCAAGGCAATTATGCTGCGGCTAAATCCGGTATAGCGGGTTTCACGAAAGTAGCCGCGAAAGATCTTGGCCGTTACGGCGTTACGGCAAATTCAATTTGTCCCAGGGCAAATACAAGAATGACTCAATCTGTTCCTGACTCTGCCAGACAACTGCGAGCGGACAGACCTCAAGATAGAGAAGCCACACCACCAACTACACAGATGGAGCCGGAGGATGTAGCTCCCTTCGTAGCGTATTTGGCGTCAGATCAAGCTGCCAGCATCAATGGACAAACCTTTCTCGTCTATGGAGGAGCAATTACCAAACTCTCTCTCCCAAGACGAGTTCGAACTATTTTTAAACAAGGTAGATGGGATATGGAAGAGCTAAGAGAGTTAGCTCCTCAGCATCTCACCCAGGGTTTAGTCAATCCATCACCGCCACAAGCACCCAAATAGTGGCAAGAAAGAAAAGACAGATTTATCGATTACATAAAGTCAGGAGTAATAGCGATGGGAACCCTTCTTAAAGATAAAGTAGCCGTAGTAACCGGGTCCGGGCGTGGAATCGGCAGGGGAATTGCTCTGCTGCTAGCTGAACAAGGAGCGAGGGTAGTTGTGAACGACCTTGGTGGAGCGGTGGACGGGAGTGGAGATTCAGCCACACCCGCCGACGAAGTAGTAAATGAAATTAGGGCAGCCGGAGGAGAAGCGGTAGCAAATTATGATTCTGTCGCAACCATGGATGGTGGGGAGAACATTATTAAGGCCGCTCTGGACAATTTTGAGAAAATAGACATTGTGGTAGCCGTGGCGGGAATACTCAGAGACAGAATGCTATTCAATATGACGGAAGAAGAATGGGACGCAGTTATTGCGGTTCACCTGAAAGGGACATTCACTGTAGCTAAAGCTGCTTCCATACTGTTCAGACAACAACGCAGTGGCAGAATAATTAATTTCTCCTCCACTTCAGGTTTGTACGGCAATTCCGGTCAAGCAAATTACGGAGCTGCAAAGGATGGGATAGCAGGATTTACCAGAGCTATCGCACGTGACCTAGGCAGGTATGGTGTTACGGTCAATGCTATATCCCCTGGGGCAGATTCTAGGATGACGCAAACAGTGCCTCAGTCCGCCAGAGATATCAGAGCTTCAAGCGGAATTCAGGCGAACTCTGCAGTCACTCCTTTGGAGTTAAACCGCGCCCCTGAAGATGTCGCCCCGATGGTAGCATGGCTGGCCTCAGATGAAGCCAAGGATGTAAATGGTCACGTCTTTCATTGTCAAGGGGGCCAAATCTCTTTAATGAGTAACCCGACTGAAGAACGAACCTTAAGAAAAAATGGCAGATGGACCGTTGAAGAAATCGATGCCATGTTCTCTGGAACATTGGGAATGGACATGGCTAACCCTGCCCCACCACAGGCACCAAAGGAATAGTCATATATTAATTTAGGATAAGTACCTGAGAATGGCCGTCATCCGACTAGCAGATCCCAAAAGAGATGCTCCTCAGGTGGCGGCCATTTACTATCCTTACGTAGTAAATACTCCAATAACTTTTGAGACTGACCCTCCTGACGGCACTAAAATGTATGGGCGAATGGAACATGTCTCCCAAACATACCCTTGGCTAGTTTGCGAACATGAAAACGAAATAATGGGCTACTCTTATGGGAGTAAATTCCGAGACAGAAGTGCCTATGACTGGATAGTAGAAACAACCTTGTATGTCAGAGAAGCAGCTCACGGTTTAGGAATCGGAAAAGCTCTTTATGCGTCATTATTGGAATGCTTGAAATTACAAGGTTTCACTTCAGCCTTCGGAGTTATTGCATTACCAAACAACCCAAGTGTGTCGCTTCACGAACATTTTGGTTTTACCAAAGATTACTTGATGATTGATGCAGGTTACAGAGACGGACGTTGGTATGACGTTGGGTTTTGGAGACTTAATTTTAGTCAGGCAATAGAAGATAAATTGGCTTTATATTCAATTGATGAAGTAAAAGAAACCGCAAATTTTTCGAAAGCATTGACCTATGGTACACAATTCTTGACACTCACTTGAGTGTTATTTTGGCACGGATTTAATTTTAATAGTTTCAATAACATCGCCTGGTAGATTGGCAGTTTCAGGGTCCCGAGGAAATATGCTTCCTAGAACATTCATCCCTTCTATTACTCTTCCAAATACTGAATGACAAGAACCTTGACTACAATCCTTCAAAGTTCCATCCGGATTTATTCCATCCAAAGTAGGCGTCTTTATGAATGTGATGAAGAATTGACTTCCATTCGTTCCTTGTCCATCTGGCAAAAGACCTGCATTCGCCATCGACACTACCCCTGCAGAATCATGTCTGGCATCAGGGTGAAATTCATTATCGATATAATATCCAGGACCACCACGACCTGTACCCGAAGGATCACCTCCCTGAGCCATAAAATCGGGAATTACTCGATGGAAAGTGACCCAGTCGTAATAGCCCTGATTTGAAAGAAAAATGAAATTATTGACAGTCACTGGGGCTTCATCTTCCAAAAGATCAATCTTTATTTCACCTCCCCCATATATTTTTATGGTGGCGGAATAATCTCTTCCTTCCTCTAACGTAATTTTGGGTGCCATATCCCAAATCATTGTTTCTGGAGTACCCGGTAAATCTGGTTTAGCTAACTCAACCAGTTTTCCAAAATCCCATGATGACATTTCAATATCAACCTTAATCGTTACCTCTTGCCCGTCGGGGCCTTTAACTCTAGGCCCCCCTATAGCCAATCCATTAATTAATAATCTACCTATTTGCGAGCTATCAGACTCAACCCAGATATCTAATTGCAAAATCCCAGTGGAGTCCCCCAATACTGGCAGCAACTCACCTAACCTTTTTGAGTCAAGTTCCCAGGTAACATGTTGTGAGGAAGCCCCACCTGATTTTTCAGTACCAACAAGGGTTCCTTCAACGAAATTCTTCTTTATAAATTCAATTATCGATATGGGATTTACAGGGGTTTGGTCTTCTGGGAACTGTATCCAATATTTGGTATCAGGATATTTGGCAAAAGTCTCTTGATCAAAGACGATCATTTCGATCATCTGGATTTGATTATTATCTTCAAAAGAGGTAACTCCTTTGTAGTTACGAGAATTTTGAACATCTCCCTCCATTAGCAATGGCATCTCTTCCAAGTAATCATCAAATGAAATCGTCATATTCATTTTCAAAGTTGAATGGTGTGAATATCCACTATCTAAGGCCTCTCCCAGACGGGAAATAATATCAACCACTGATTCTGAATCCCCCTCCGTAGAACTGACCTTATTATTTTCGGTTATAGATTTTTGAGGGATTTTTGTTGGTATAACAATTTGGGTAGCTGTAGCTGTTGGTATAGCTGTTGGTGTAATAGGGGCCGATTGAGTAATTACAGGTTTCGAGGCAGGTACCGTCTCAACTATCGGGGTATTCGCAATTTCCAATATTGCAGTCGAATCAATTTCCGAATCGGAACTACAAGCAAATAACAACAAACACAATAAAAATGTCAAAGGAAACAATAATTTCTTCATACGTTTACTATTTATACCAATATTTAAATTTGCATATTCTTCCTATAGTATTTTACCGGTGATATAGAATAATTTGTGGCAAAAAAATAGCGAATTTTCAAGGAATAGACTTTGGGCTCTGTAATTCAAAGCATAGTCGGCACCAGCGTGAAGGGATATAGTGGGGACGGGGGCCTTGCTAAAGAAGCCACAATGGATAATCCATTCCACGTAGACATTGATCCATCTGGAAGATATCTCTATATCGCCGATTGTTTTAATTTCAGGGTGCGACGTCTAAATTTAGATTCTGGAATCATCGAAAATTTTGCTGGCAACGGTTTGCAGGGGCATACCGGTGATGGGGGAGATGCCAAACACGCCTCAATAGATGAAATATATGCGATACAAGTCGACGCAACCGGAAATGTATTCATATGCCAAAGATTCAATCCATCCATAAGGATGATCGATAAGTCTACAAATGAAATAAGAACTGTCGTTGGTACAGGTAAACCAGGCTCTGGAAAGGATGGTATTTCTGCAACCAAATCAGCAATGTTAGAACCTAATGACTGTGCCATAGACAACGATGGTCACTTACTGATAGCCGATGTTCGAGATCAAAGAATACGAAAATTTGATCCCAATACCGGGACCATTACCACCGTAGCTGGGACTGGGGTGAAAGAACACACAGGGGATGAAGGCCCAGCAATAACAGCCGGCATATTTGGTGCAAGGGCAGTGTGCACTGACAAAATTGGCAATATATACATCTGTGAAAGAGAAGGAAATACAATCCGAAAAATAGACATGGAAGGAATTATCAGCACTATCGCTGGAACGGGAGAAAAAGGTTACAGGGGTGATGGAGAAGATGCAAAATATGCCTTGCTTAATGGCCCCAAAGCCATAAGGTGTGACAATGATGGAAATATATTGGTGGTAGACACAGAAAACCATGCTCTCCGAATCATTTATACAGAAAGCAACATTATCGACACCTTTGCCGGGGGGACGTTAGGATCAGGGGGAGATGGCGGCCCTCCTACCATGGCTGGACTCGCCCGACCTCATGGCGTAGTAACGGATCTCTCTGGAATAACTTACATAGCTGACAGCGAGAATCATCGTATAAGAACAATCCGGTACCAATAGGAGAACCATATGCCCGACTCTTTCTACGGAATGCATTGGATGCTAGCAACCCCCTTCGACCAAGAAGAAGAGGTCGATTATAAATCAATACCTTATTTAGTGGCCGAGGCAATATCCTCTGGTTGCACGGGAGTCGTTGGTTTGGGAGTGATGGGTGAAGCTGCTCGCCTATCCGATAAAGAGCGAACGAAGATCGCAGAAACAATTATAGATGCTGCTGACCATCTACCTGTAACTTTGGGGACCTCAGCCAACGGGACAAAAGCAATGATAGAAAGAAGTAAAGAGGCTGAACAAATGGGCGCAGCTGCGGTAATGGTTTCAGCACCTTCTATGCCAAAGGCCAACTTGGATGCCTTATTCGGATATTACTACCAACTAGCAGAACAAATATCTATCCCCATCGTAATGCAAGACTACCCACAGACATCGGGAGTGGAAATGCCTGTCGATTTTGTAGTCAGGGTAGCAAACGAAATTCCCAATGTGAAATACCTCAAACTCGAAGACCCACCAACCCCAACGAAAATAAGTGCTATCCGAAATAAAATTCAAGACAGGTTAGGAATCTTTGGCGGGCTTGGCGGAGTATTTCTTCTAGATGAACTAAGAAGAGGTTCCATAGGAGCTATGACTGGATTTGCGTACCCTGAAGTATTAGTACAAATTTGTAACCATCATAAAACCGGGGCTTCTGATCTTGCCGAAAAGTTATTCTATGATCATCTTCCCCTTATACAATTTGAGCAACAGGAAGGGATTGGTCTTGCCATTCGAAAAGCAGGTATCCATCATCGGGGGCTAATAAGTCATCCGATTGTTAGGCACCCTGCTGGTCAGCTTGCTGAAAATACTTTTAATGAACTCCTTCAAATAATTCACAGGGTCGGCCTAAAATAAATCTACTCTTCTGATTTTATCGGGTTTACAGTAACTCTATTCATCGGGGCGTCCCCCGTGTTTCTGAACTGATGCTCAACATCCTCCGGTACATGAACACAATCACCCTGTTTTATAGGATATTCCTCACCACCAAAAAACAATACCCCGGACCCTTCCGTGATAAAAGCCTGATGTTCCCATGGATGGGTATGAAAAGGTGAAGATTCTCCTGGTGCATGCTGAACATAGAGCATCACGTAATTCGGGACTCCATCACTCTTACCTAAAATTGGGTTAGAGTGATCTCTGTAATTTTTTATAACAGGTTTCATTTCTATTCCTTTGTTATTTGGTTTTATCCTCTATAGTAAATCCGTTTAAAGGCGTCTGCCTGTGGCATTCCCTTGCCTTTTCCCCTTTCTCCACGCCACTCCAACATCCTTTCCAATACCTCATCATATGATTTACCACTCATCTGAGACACGTGAGCCGTTAGGGCTTTTATCGAAGTTTCCATGTGATCACTTATATCAATCCAAAGGTCAGGTTCGGGATGTCCCATTATCCACGCTTCTGCGACTTTATGAGGCTCAAATCCTTCTTCAATTAATTCGGGAAAAGTCATATGATCTCTAGCAGTTGGAAATATAGCAGAAAGGGCGGTATCCCCCGCAGCCATGTGGTCTGGATGACCAGAACCAAATCCGCCGTCTAAGACTCTCATGGGATATTGACAGATGACTATATCCGGTTTTTGTCGGCGGATTTCCCTTGCTATGTCCCTTCTTAAATCTAGCGTAGGCTGTAAATAACTATCAGGGTGCCCCAAAAAGGCAACATTCGATAAGCCTAAAATTTTTCCTGCATTTTCTTGCTCTTCCCTTCTAAGCTCAGATAATTGCGCTTCCGTTATATCGGGATCACTGCTGCCTTTACTCCCGTCAGTGCACAAAACATAAGCCATGTCCCAACCCTCAGCAACTAACCGAGCCACTGTGCCTGAACAACCATATTCCGCATCATCAGCATGAGCTACCACAACAAGCCCTCTTTTATATTCTTCAGGCCAATCTATTGAATGAGCCAATTTCATCTCCTTTCTCTCGGTGTAATTAGAAATCCACCGTTCAGTCTATCAGAGGGATTAGCCTATTTTTAAGATGGAATCGGTGGCAGTTTGAATCAAATCCATCAGAGGTGAAGGGTATACCCCCCCTAAAACCATCAAAATAAATAATGCTATAAGAATTAATTTACTGGTAAATGAAACATAAATTACTGAATCATCTGAAATTTCTTCAATATACAAATACCGAGCTACGGTGAGGTAATAGTATAGTGAGATTAGGCTTGAAACTATCGCCACCCCGACCAACAGTAAAAACCCCTGAGATGCCACAGCATTAAAGAGATAAAACTTACTAGTGAAACCTGCAAACACAGGCATACCTGCTAAAGAAAACAGAGAGCAAACCATTACCAAAGCAACTAAAGGTTGTTTTGAAGCAAGTCCTGAAAGGCCTTGAATATCCTCTCTACCAGTGTTGTTGTAAACAACTATTAAGCAGAAAAAAATCGCAAAATTTGTCGCCCCATAAGCAACCATATGAAAAATCAATCCGTTCGAAACTAATTGCGTTAGATCCTTACTTACAATACCGTCATCGCTGACCCCCACTAATGCCGCCAAACCCATGAGTAAATATCCGGCATGTCCGATGCTGGAATAAGCCAGTAAACGTTTCATATTTTTTTGAACGAGTGCCAGTAAATTACCGCCCACCATAGTAAGCACTGCCAAGATCATTAGGATAGGTTGCCAATCAGGAGCAAGAGGAAATATGCCGTTGGTGAAGAATCTAATAGCCAAAGCGACAATCGCAACTTTCGAACACACGGACAACCAAGCCGTTATTGGTAAGGGCGCCCCCTCATAGGCATCGGGAGCCCACATATGAAACGGTACGGCAGCCAGTTTGAATGCTATTCCAGCCAGAATCAATACGAACCCGATGAGCATCCCAATTGATATGTTTTCCATCGAGTTAAGTAAAACGGCAATTTCATTAAATCTAGTGGTTCCTATCAAACCGTATGTTTGACTCAAGCCATATAGAATCAAAGCCGAGGAAAAAGCCCCTAAAAGGATAAACTTGACCCCTCCTTCATTTGAAGCGGGATTATATCGATCATATGCGACTAACACATATAACCCGAAGCTCAAAATTTCTAGGCTGACATAGGCTGTTAGTAACTCGCCGGACGAAGCCAACGATATTGATGCCAAGATAGTGAAAATCAAAATAGCATAGTATTCACCGGGATTTGAAACATTAGAGTTCACATAATCTCGTGATATAAGTGTCACTACTATTCCTATAGCCAGAAAAAATATCCTGAAAAAACTCGCATACCCGTCGATGATCAACAATCCTTCATACAGATCACCTTGCTGGTTCAAAAACAAGGCTATTCCAAGTATGAAAACCATCCCAATGGCGGAAACCCAATTCAACAAATATTTTTTTTTCTCCGATAAGAAAAAATCTAAAATCAAAACGAGGAACGCAAGCCCAATTAGAAGAAACTCTGGATATATCAAGTGGAAGTTCATCCCGCCCCCACAATTTGAAGAAGAATCGGCTCAACACCACTTTCAATTACTTTCACAAACGGAAACGGCCAAAGGCCCACTAGCACAATAAAAATGACTAAGATACTCGCCGCAAATTTCTCCCTTCGTGTCGAATCCAAATATTCTGGCAAAGTATCATCAGGCAGGCCAAAAAATACTTTGGATAGCAATCTCAAAATATATACGGCTGTAATCGCAGCTCCAATCACAGCAAGGGATCCCAAAATAATGCCCCAAATCTCGTAACTTTGAAATATACCAATAAATATCAATAGTTCGGCTGCAAACCCACTAAGGCCAGGTAGACCAAGAGAAGTTAAACCCGCTAGAGTAAAGAAAATAGCTATTATTCCCATCTTCTGTGCCAGCCCGCTAAGTACTAAAGAATCCCTAGTATGTGTACGTTCGTAAATCATTCCTACTACGGCAAAAAACAAAGCGGTCATAACCCCATGGGAAAACATTTGCAACACAGCTCCGTTCAATCCCACAAGACTCAATGTACCTAGTCCCATCAATACGTAACCCATATGACTAACTGATGAATAGCCTATGACATATTTCAGGTCCGTTTGACCCATGGCTGAAAGAGCCCCATAAATAACATTAACCGCCCCGAGTCCTATCAATAACGGCATCCAGATCTGAGCCCCTTCCGGCAAAAGGGTCATTCCAACTCTAATTATTCCGAAAGCACCCAATTTCATAAGGACACCGGCATGAACCATACTTACCGCAGTAGGTGCAGCCACATGACCATCTGGTGACCATGTATGAAAGGGCCATAAGCCGGCCAGTATTCCAAACCCAATCATAAGCATTAAGAAAAAAGCACTTTGGAATTCCGAAGAGAATTTGTCGGGAATTACTTTTTGGATTTCATCTATATGAAAGCTCCCTGTCCCAGACTGTACGAACATAGCGATTATGGCAACCCATATTAAGACACTCCCGGCAACAAGAACTAAGGTTAGTTTCATGGCGCTGTATTCTTTGGTCCTCTCAAAAGAAGAGAACTTACTGCTACTTCCCCATTTACCAATAAGCAGGTACATCGGTAGAACCGACAATTCATAAAAGAAAAAGAAAAAGAAAAGATCATAGGCAATGAAAACGCCAAAAACCCCTGACAACAACAGAAAATATAAAATGAAGAAATCTTTATTATTTACATTAATATTCCACGAAACCACAGTGCCGGTGAACATAACAATACCTGTCAAAAGCACCATCGTTACAGCAATGCCATCTATCCCAACCGACATGGATATGGCTCTTTGAGATTCTCCCCAAGGCCCTATTAAAGATAGCCATTCATATTCATAAATAAATTGTCTACCACCTTCAGAATGATCGAATGATAAAAAGAAATAGAAAGATATAATCAATACGGCAAAGGCAAAAATTGTAGAAATCCAACGAACAAGATTAGCTCTATGACCTGGAATGAAAAATAAGATGAAACAGCCTAAAATGGGTAAAGCAACCAACCCTGCGGGATTGGAGAAACTGAGGAATTCCATTAATTGCTAACCAATATCCACATAACAGCCATGAAGAATATACCTATCCCCATAGCAGCGCCGTAATTGTACAACTTACCTGTTTGAATTAGCCTCACTTTAAAGGCAGAAAGCAATACGGACATTCCCATGCCATCAACTCCAGTGTCGTTAACGACAACTCGGTCGAATATAGAAACAAATCGGGCCGCTGACAACACTATTTTATCTATTATCCATTGATAAAGTTCATCTATATAGAATTTAGATACGGTCAACTTGTATAAATAGCCGAACCTTAAAGCTACCAAATGATGCGAAATTTTGGGATATCCATAACACATATAGCCAATTACTAGGCCAGCCAAAGCTATCAAAAGGGAAAGGGGGGTTACCCAAGGCGAGAGATGAAAATGATGCTTCGAATCGATGAAATTACCCAATCCTTCAAAATCTCCGAATGGTAATGGAAGAGCCAATATGCCCAATACTGTTCCGAAAATAGCCAATATTACAAGAGGATAAGTCATCACCCGGGGAGATTCATGGGAACTTTTCGCCCCCTCACTTCGATGTTCTCCTATAAAAATCACACAAAATAAACGAATCATGTACAGCGAGCTGAGAAAAACGCCGACGAGAGTAATAAAGAGAAATATGGGCCCAAGCCCCTCATATATTGAGAGCAGCATTTCATCCTTACTAAAGAATCCACTCAGGGGAACAATTCCTGCTAGGGATAAACACCCAACTAAGAAGGTGATTCCGGTTACAGACATATTTCGTCTCAACCCTCCCATCTTCCAACAGTCGGACTCACCATTCATCCCATGCATCACACTTCCTGCTCCCAAGAACAGAAGGGCTTTAGAAAAGCCATGCACCAATAAATGAAACATAGCAGCCGCCAGTCCGCCGGAACCTAAAGTTAGAATCATCAGCCCCAGATGGCTTATGGTCGAGTATGCCAAAATTTTTTTTATGTCGGTCATTACCAAAGCGATTATTCCTGCAAACAAAAAAGTAAACAGGCCCACTATTGCAACAAGAGTCAAAAAACCAGGGACCATCTGCAATAACGGCAGCATCCGAGCAATCAAATAGACCCCTGCAACCACCATAGTCGCCGCATGTATAAGGGCTGAGACTGGAGTTGGCCCTTCCATGGCATCAGGCAACCAGACATGAAAAGGAAATTGAGCTGATTTCCCCATTGCTCCTAGAAACAGCAGAAGGGAAGACCACATCAAAGTAGATTCTGCTATAGCCCCTTCTTGGGCTGCATGAATTATGGATGGTATGTGAAAAGTACCGGTGGCTTTAAACAACAATATAATGCCAATTAGTAAGCCAACATCTCCCAACCTTGTGGTTATAAAAGCCTTCTTTGCGGCTTCTGATGCGGCTTTCTTCTCAAACCAAAACCCGATCAGCAAATATGATCCCAATCCCACCAACTCCCAACAAAAATATAGGAAAAGCAAATTGTCGGCTAGAACCAATGCCAACATAGCTCCTGCAAACAAGGCGTGGACGGCAAAATACCATGAAATTCTAGGATCGCCTGACATGTACCCCACTGAATATATCTGGACAAGCAAAGATATAAACGTTACCAACCCCAACATAAGTATAGAAATTTCATCGATTGAGAATCCCCAAGTTATAGACAAGTTATCAATGACAATCCAGTCGATGCTTACACTTGATGGATTAAACCCTGTAGAGATGAAATCAACGAATATCAAACAGAAAAAAATAAACCCTAATAGAGCGGCTGCTATGGGTAAAAAGATTCCTTTATAGGGAAGATTTTTACCAAACAAACTGGTTATGCAAAAAGCTAGAACTGCTAACCCAGGTAATATCCATGCATATGCAGCACTCAAAATCATAGTTCAGATTCTAGCCCTTTAAGATATCCAATTCGTCAACATTAACGTTGTTTTTATTCCTATAGAGCCTCAAAATAATAGCCAAAGCCAAAGCTAGTTCTGCCGCTGCTATGGTGATGATAAATATTACTAGGACTTGCCCTAAATTTCTGTGGGCCGATCCAAAACTTGAAAAGGCCGCATAACCAATTAAGTTAATGTTCACCGCATTAAGCATCAACTCGATTGACATTAATATGAGAACTGCACTTCTCCTAGCCAATACCCCATAAATTCCTATACAAAATAGAATCGCGGCTAATAACTGAAAATAGATTAGTTCCATCACCTATCTTCCTCATTATCCGTACGAACTACTACTACGGCCCCTATAAGAGCAATTAGCAGTACTAAAGATGCAAGTTCAAATGGTATGGCCCAATCTTTAAACAAACTCAGACCTAATTCCGTTATATTAGTACTTCCCATTGTAGTAGTAGTACTGTCTTCGATTAAAATGGAAATTATCAATAATCCGAGCAGGCACATTGCCACTATCAGTGCTATTGGCCAATGCTTGTTTGCTGTCAAAAATTCAAACTCTTGAATCCTGGTTAACATGAGTGAGAAAAGAATCACGATTACAACAGCCCCTCCATATATCAAAAGCTGCACTAATGCCAAAAACTCCGCAAGCCCTATTAGAAATATACCAGCAGTTCCTACCATCGCAATCAGCAACGATAGGGCAGCATAAACAATATTTCGTGCAGCCACCACTCCGACGCCACCCGAAATAACCAAAATGGCTGCAATCGCAAAAAACACTACTGACATTAAGAGGAATCCTGGGGTTGCTTTGGAGGTACTGGTATTCCACTATTTTTTTGTGGTTGCTTTGGGGTCCACCCAAGTTTATTTTGATAAGCAACACCCATATCTAATAATTCATTCAAATTAACTCTGTTCGCATTTCTTTGATATTTGCTTAATTCATACTCGTGGGACATTTCAATCGCATCAAGGTTGCACACATCAACACAGATGCCACACAAGATACACCGTCCTAAATTTATTTCGAAACTTTCTATGATTTTTCGACGCCTACTCAGGCCTTTTTCATGCTTGGGATTATCTTTCATTTGAGCAGACATACACTGGGTAGGACATTCCCGTACACATACCATGCAACCAGTGCAGTATGGTTCCTCGACATCAAAATCCCAAGTTAATGCCGGAAACCCCATGTATCTGTTCGAAAGGGCCAGGCGTTTTTCAACCGCAGGGTACTCAGCAGTCACTGGATGCCTTAGGGCAGACCTTATAGTGACCATTAGGCCATTTATAAAACCAACCACTGGGTTCTGTATTTTCATCTATACCTCAGCCCCATTTGAAAGCTGAGCTCTTATATCACTAGTTTTTATAATCTTCACAGTATCTTGTTTATTTCCCGCTAGAGATCCTCTCCTTATAAAATAAAAAATTGCACCTATGAAACCAAAAGATACTACTGTAATAACCCAGTCTGGCAAAGCATAGTAAAGTACCGAGGCGGTAAGAAAAATGTTAATAAAGGATGCCGGAACTAGTATCTTCCATCCAAAGGACATCAGTTGATCGATCCTCAATCTTGGATATGTGCCGCGAATCCAAAATATGACCCAGATCACAAGGGCAGTTTTTATTAGGAACCAGCTGAGTGAAGCCACGGTATGAACAGTTCCGCTGAAAGGCAATGTAGGAGATTGCCAGCCTCCAAGAAATAACAATACCGTCAGAACTGCGATAGTAAACGTGTTCATATATTCGGCAAGATAAAAGACTGACCAATGGGCTCCGCTGTATTCCACAAATGGGCCACCGACTACCTCGGATTCTGCATGATGAATATCGAAAGGGGTCCTTCCCAATTCCGCTAATCCCGCTGTAAGAAAAATAAATAACCCTAACGGTTGTTTAATAGCAAAAGGCCATCTGGCCTGATCATCAACTATTTCCTTCAGATTAAACGACTGGGCTAGAATTCCTATCGACAAAATAGCCATTATGAATGGAATCTCATAGCTTATAAGCTGACCGGCTGCCCTCAACCCTCCTATCATTGCCCACTTATTGGCTGAACCCCATCCTGCCATTAGCAATCCCATAACAGACAATACTGAAATAGCAGTTATGTAAAACAAACCCATATCCAAGTTTGCCAAAACAACGTCCTTCGCCAACGGAATTGTCACCCAAATCAAAAACCCTGGAAGAAACACAGCAAGGGGCGCAACCCAAAAAATTCTCTTATTGGCGGATGCCGGTAGGATATCTTCTTTGGTCAGCAATTTTAAAGCGTCAGCAAATGGCTGAAGAATTCCTTTAAACCCCACCCTGTTAGGGCCTTTTCTTTGCTGTATCCGGGCTAATGCCTTTCGTTCAGCCAAAGTCAAAATAAGAACCACAATAAAAATAAAAGCAAGTAGTAAAGATGCTTTCAAAAACAAGCCTATGATTTCAGCCAAACTCATCGATCGACCTCGCCCATAATAATGTCGATCGAACCCAACACTAAAACAGCGTCGGCCACATAGGTATCCTGAAGCATATATTCAAGGGCTTGTAAATTTGCAAAAGATGGTGGCCTTACTTTAACTCTGTAAGGTTTATCTGAGCCGTCACTTACTAGGAAAACCCCTAGGTCACCTCTCGGAGATTCTGTGCGAACGAATACCTCTCCAGCTGGTGGTCTAATTATCCTTCTAACTTTGGCGGAAATCTCACCTTCAGGAATATTGGAAATGGCCTGTTCTACTATCTTAATTGACTCTCTCATTTCTTCAACACGAACATAATATCTATCCCAACAATCACCATTACTCCCTACCGGTATACCAAAATCGAACCGATCGTAAATGGAATAGGGATCTGTGACTCTTACATCTTCTATAACACCGGACGCTCGCAAAGCAGGCCCGGTCACACCATAGTCCAAAGCATCCTCTCCATTGATGATACCGACCCCTTTTGTGCGAGCAAGAAACATCTCATTTTGGGATAAGAGGCTGTCGCATTCATCGACACCTCTTTTGAGATGATCAAGTAATGCCAGCACATTTTTATCAAAATCATCAGGAACATCTTCCTTTACACCCCCAATTCGGATGTAGTTATGCATCATCCTTGCGCCAGTCACGCTTTCAAAAAGTTCTTGTACCCTCTCGCGCTCACGAAAACCATAGAGCATAGGAGTAGTGGCTCCGGCATCCAAACCATAAACGCCGTAGAACAGCATGTGGCTAGCTATCCGGTTTAATTCACATAAAATTACCCGTATATACTCAGCTCTTTCAGGAATAACTATTTCCGCAAGTTTCTCTACCGCCAAGCAAAAAGCTAATTCGTTGTTCAAATTTCCGACATAATCGAGACGATCAAAAAGAGTCACAATCTGGTTATATTGTTCACTTTCACATATCTTTTCTGACCCGCGATGAAGGTAACCGATATGGGGTTCCACCTTCACTATACGTTCACCATCAACCCATATGACTAGTCTAAAGACCCCGTGGGTACTAGGGTGCTGAGGACCCATATTGACCATAAGATCTATCGCATCAGAATGTTCACTAACCTGTTGATGTACTTGCATAACTATACTTACTGATTATTACCATTCTCCATAATCATAAAAAGGGTAACTTTTTCTTCCTGGATAACCCTCGAATCCCTCAAATAATAACAATGGAGGTAGATTTTCACGACCTTCAAATTTAATGCCAAATAAATCGTGGGCTTCCCTTTCGAACCAGTCTGCCGATTTCCATATACTCAGTACTGAAGGCACTGTCGGGTCATTTGAAGGTAATGACACTTTAATAGCCATTTTGTGATGTCGTCTGATAGAGATAAGATGATAAACCATCTCAAATCTTTCCTGTTCTTCCTCGTAATCTACTACAGTAATAGAGGACAAATAATCAAACCCGAATTTTTCAGCGAATTTGAGGAGTTCGCAAACTTCAGCCAGATGCACTGAATCAATTTTGACCGTAACCATATCTATAGAAACCGATATTTCTGCCCCCGGAAAATCAGCAATAGATTCTTTTAATATTTTGTAAAGAATCTCTCGTCTCTGGTCGAGAAATTCCCGAACCATTGGAGCTTTAATTTCATTCTTCGAAGATATGTTACTGCTTTCCATCATTGGCATTTCGCGACTCTTTTTCGAAGGATTGATTCGCATCATTTTTTATCTTTTCCTGTAATTGCATAACACCATAGATGAGTGCTTCAGGTCTAGGTGGACAACCTGGAACATAAACATCAACCGGTATTAAGTGATCTACTCCCATCACCACTGAATATGATTTATAGTAGGGCCCTCCATTGGTTGCACAACTTCCCATAGCAATAACCCATTTGGGGTCAGGCATTTGTTCATATAAAAGTTTTATGGGGTCTGCCATTTTTTTTACCACAGTACCAGCAACTATCATGACATCCGCTTGACGAGGGGAAGGCCAAGTAACCACCCCAAACCTATCAAGATCATGATGGGAAGCATGGGCACTCATCATTTCAATCGCACAGCATGCCAAACCAAAAGTTAAAGTCCAAAGCGATGATTTTCTTGCCAATGCAAATAATTGGTCGGATTTTGCTGTCAATGCATTGGGCAGAACCTTATTGAAAACACTATCCGCAGGGTTGTTTCCTTTACCTGCTTCGTAGCCATGTCCAAGTGGTTTTTCAGTGGCAGCGAACCCATCGTATTTTGGAATATGGATATTAGAACTTTCGTCTATCGCCATTGCAAAACCCCTTTCCTCCAAACATAAGCTAACCCAAACAGCAATATGCCAATAAAAATAATCATTTCATAAAAAACCGCAGGAGGAGCTTCCAAAAATACTAGCGCCCAAGGAAATAGAAAAACAGCTTCAACATCAAATATCACGAACAATATTGCAAAAACATAGTAACGTATTTGGATTTGAGACCAATGATATGGAGATGCGGGAATGCCACACTCGTATGGGGAATTTTTTATATCCGAATGCCGTTTAGGGGCCAACACCCTAGACGCTATAAACATCAATAGCACAGCCAAAGCTCCCACTAAGGCAACTACCAATACCGCTGTCCAATTAGTTACATATGGTTCAGTCACAAGACCACCCAAAAAAATTCTGTAATAATAGGGGCATAAAACAAACCAATTTTAGCATATTCATATATGTGTCCCTAGTAAATTTTATTTATTGGAGGTAAGAAAATATGTCGATAAAATTAGACTGGCTTGGATGTGCTACTTTTCGTTTACTTATAGATGATCTGACAATTTTCCTAGATACCTATATTGACAGAGTTTCGTCAGCTCCAAATGTTGGTATCTCAACAGCAGAAATAAAGAATGCGGACTTCATTTTCATAGGGCACAGCCATTTCGATCATATTGGGGGGGCGGATATAATTGCCAAAAATACAGGGGCCGAAGTTATTGGTTCGAATGAAAGTGTACGAATACTAATCGAGGCAGGAGTTCCTAGAGAACAACTTCGAAGAGCTCAGGGGGGTGAAAGGTACCGCCTTAGCGATTCTGTCACCGTCAGAGTTTATCCAAGCTTGCATTCCTGTATATGGATCCCGAACACATTCCGACCTAGAACCGATGAAAGCCAAACAGGACATCTGAATCTCACTGAAAATGAACGATGGGAACCCCGAAACCCAGACCCCTTGCCTAAGGCAACGGACTCAAATCTAATCAAAGAGATTGAAGACCATAGGAAAGAGACTCTAGGCTCCAACGATATAGGTGGAGCACTATGTTTCTTATTCGAAACTCCGCAGGGCTCTATTTTTTTTCAAGATACTTCTGGATGCTGGACGGGGGTGGTATCTGATCTAACGGCAGATGCTGCTATCTTAGCAATGGCAGGCCGCCCCAACATTGATGGCGAGCCTATTCAAGGTTCACTTACTGACTATATTGGCTTAATGGCAAGCATGTTAAAACCCAAGGAAATCATACTAGGCCACCATGATGACTGGATGCCACCTAGAACAAAGGATGATTCAAACCCAAAATCCCTCAAGCCTGTCATTGACAGAATAAATCTTGTGCGACCTGGAACTGTATTCCACCAACCAAAATACCTAGACGAAACAGAGCTTCTAAAATAGAGATATGCCAGATTAGGTGTAAATCGAAAAGAAATATTCACCCAGATATTCACCCAGATTGGTAGACCATGCATCAGTCCTTTGACTCTACTCAAAACCTTGACTCTAAAGGTAAAGCCATGTCCCAACCAGGAAATAAAAATGGGGCCAAAATTTAAGATTAACCTCTGAATTATGGAGCATTCAGGATTCTAATAGAATTTTGGATATTTTATTAATCAGATTAAAAATACTTGTTTTTTATTTCATGAAAATTTAGACTTATATAACGTTGATTTTGACCTTCCAATTTATACAAATTCCCATAGCGGCGAGGTGTAAGACAATATAATTGAAAAAGACCGAGTCTGGATTAATACCTGGGCCCGTCATAGGTGAACAAGATGAAAAAAATTCATCACCCCATGCCGCTCCTGAATACATAACTTCACCGAATAATCTCAATCTTGATTCAGATACTCATTCCGAAAAGCTTCTAGAAAAAATACTGAAGCCCAAGGGTATTCCCCGTAAATTACACACGTTTGATGCATTTCATTCACGTAATTACAGGTTTTTATGGCTTACTACAGCTCTTTTTAGCAGCGGGTTTTGGCTCCAACAAGTTGTAGTTGGATGGCTTGCATATGAAATAACCGGGTCACCGTTACTGACAAGTATGGCCCTTGGGCTCGATGCGCTGCCAATTTTAGTCGGAGCTCCATTTGGGGGTTTAATAAGCGATAAATTCGATAAAAAAATACTCCTTTCCATTATTTATTCATACCAAGCAATGTTGATGATCGGTTATTCAGTGGTTATTGCCATGGGGTATGCCAACATTTGGAACTTATTCATTTTCGTATTTCTTGTGGGAATTTCGTGGGTGATAAATGATCCTGCTAGAATGTCATTACTTGCTGTGATTGTCCCTAGGAAAAACCTGATAAATGCTTTCGCATTAAATTCTATGGCTTTTAGTGTAATGAGATTACTTGTTCCTGCGGCAGGCGGATTCTCTCTTGCGATCTTCGGCCCAGCACCATTATTTGTCGTTGAGGCCATTCTCATGTTTTCAGCTGCTGCCACCATTATGGTGATTCAACTAGACAAAGATTCCTCCGTCGATAATTCCGATAGATCTACAGACCAGTTATTGGCAGATTTGAAGTCTGGGTTAACTTACGTGATTAAACAAAAAACCATAATCGGCCTAACTTGCATGACAGTAATTATGGTCATCCTTGTGATGCCGTTTGTACATGGTTTAATGCCAGTCTATGCTGCTGAAGTTTTTGAAGTTGGGCCACAGGGGTTAGGATTACTCCTGTCTGCATCTGGACTTGGGTCACTCATAGGAACGGTAATTCTCGCCTCATTTACCCAAATTACTCGACCCGGAAAAATTCTTTTCGTATTGCTCGGATTCCTCGGCGCTTTAATGGCAACACTAGCGATCAATAATGTTTACTCAGTAGCTATGATACTGGTAATGCTTTTGTCTGGTTCTATGATGTCCTATTTTTCTATTTCAGGAGCCACGGTTCAAGGGATTCTTCCGGATCGATACAGAGGCCGGGTGACAGGAATATATATGATGGCTTGGGGCCTAATCCCAGTCGGAAGTCTACTTGCCGGTTCAATAGCAAATGTGGTGGGACCCCAATTATCAACTCTCATTGGATCAAGCCTGATTTTTATTAGTTTGATTGCAGCAACATATTGTTTCAAGGGTGTTTGGAAATACCGTTTGGAAGAAGACTCAGTAGGATAAATATTTCCAACCCGGTACTCAAAGCCAAATTCTGATGTATCATGCGCCTGCTACTGGAGAGATAACTACAAATTTACGGCAGGAGAGAATAGATGGTTACTGATTTAGCCTCTAAGGCCACCTTCACTAAAAGTGAAGCGGTGTCCACTAACGGTATGGTGGCAACTAAAGACCAATTATCCACCCAGGCGGGGTTAGATATACTCAAGATGGGTGGCAACGCCATAGATGCAGGTGTAGCTGCTTGTTTGGCTGTAGGTGTGGTGGAACCTGAATCAAGTGGCATCGGTGGTGGTGGTTATATGACATTTCAGGTTGGTAACGAGGGTGGTGTCATCGGGTTTCCTATGAAGGGACCCTTATCTGGTAAACCTGATTTGTACGAGCTAACTGGTGAAGCATCCGTAGGAAGTTTTGGGTGGGCGGGCGTCAAAAATGACGAAAACATTCACGGATACAAATCGATTGCAGTACCAGGATGTGTTGCTGGTTTGGTCGAAGCTCATTCTCGATTTGGAAAATTGCCTTTATCAGAAGTTGTAGTACCTGCCATCAAAATAGCCCGTGATGGATTTCATCCCGAATGGTTCACCTTATATAAATTTGGAAGTCTTTCAAGCATGCTTCTACGTTACCCCGAATTAGGCAACGCATTTATGCCATCAGGGGCGCTGCCCTATGGTGGAATTGACGGTCCATACGTCTTAAAACAGCCAAATTTAGCAAATGCCCTTGAAGCAATCGGTAAAGGAGGTGTTGATGCCTTTTATCGGGGGGAACTAACGGAAGTTTTAGTTGAAGATATACAAAAGAATGGCGGCTTCCTGACAATGGAAGACTTCGAACAGTACAAGCCATTCTATTGGGACAAAGGCCTAGAACTTAATTATCACGGCAAAACCGTGAGAGTCCCCAGATATGCTTCCGCCGGTATAACCAGCGCTATGACCTTAAAGATCCTAGACGGGTTCGATATTCCTAGGTTAGGCCACAACTCAGTCGACATGTTGCATCTGTACATTAGTGCCGCCAGAATGGCATACGCTGACAGGTTTGAATATGTGGCAGACCCCGAATTCGCAGATGTCCCATGGGACGGTTTAGTTTCCGATAAATACACCCAGAAAAGACAGAAGGAAATAGGAGACCATGTTCCTGAATCTTTCCTTCCGGGAAATCCGTGGATTGAAGAAGGTAGAGAACCAAAATTCGTCTTAGAGAGTAGTAAACCACGCCCTGACGACGGAACAACTCACCTGGCGGTAATTGACAGTGAGGGCAATGCTGTTTCTATTACCAACACGATAATGTCAGGATTCGGATCTGGAATAATTCCCAAAGGAACTGGAATTGTTATGAATAACGGGATGATGTGGTATGACCCTACACCAAACCGGGTTAATTCCATCGCCCCCGGAAAATACCCATTAAACAATATGACTCCAGCTTTAGTGTTAGGAAAAGATGGCGTGGAAATTGCTGTTGGAGCCTCCGGCGGGAGAAGAATAACAAATTGTGTCACATCGTTAATAGTGAAAATGGTTGATTTCAACATGAATCCCCAAACCGCAATTGATGCGCCCAGAGTGGATTGCAGCTCCCCAGCGACCGATGTGGGCCCAGAACTCGACCCAAATGTCGTTGCCGGCTTAAAGGCTAAGGGTCACAGCATTAGAGTTCTCGGTGACGGGTTCACTCAAACTGGGTTTGCAAAATTCGCGAGCCCCGTGGCTATTACCAAAAATGGAGGTGAATTTAGAGGAGGTGTTGACACATTCCACGCAGCCCACGCTGAGGGTCTATAAAACAATCAAAAATTTAAAGGGCTGACTTCAATCCTTCAATATCGATATTGCTAGAGATGAGATTCTTAAATCTGGCTAGTTTATCTTTGTGATCAAATTCCGAGTGTTCCTGAAGTGCCCCTATTTTATCCATTGTTTCAAGGGTGTCCGAGTCAACAATGATAATAGAAACCTCTTCCTCATTAGCTTCATATTTAACGTACTCGATCGGCTCAAAGCCGCCAGTCATGATGAAACATTCCATATCGGTGTCTAAGGCAGACATTTGGACATCGGGTCTATCTCCCCGAACAACCACAGCCTTCTTATCCTGCCGGCTGAATATGTATTGTCCTGGATCCATTCCAAAGCCACCGACCATGAAGCTTTCTACCAAATCTTCTCCGTATTCCTCACCGCCAAAAAATGTGCCCTCCAGACTCTCACAAATCTGTTTTACAGTTAGGCTTAACAAGGTCCTATTCTCAGGTATCAACCCTAAAACGTTTATTCCAGATTTTTCCAAATTAGGTATTACTACCTCGTAAGCCTCGGTTCCCTTGTACCTAGTCAGAAAATTTAGCACGGTTCCGATTAAATCCTGACCAAAAGAGGTGCCGAATGGAATGGATGCAATCGCCTGCTCGCATTTAGTCACATGTATGACTTTTGCCCCAATGTTTTTAACGAGGTCAATATGCTCATCCCTGGACAAAGTATTTGATGCTTCCACCAAAAGAGTGTCAACATCCTTAGCCACAGACTTAATCTCTTCACCAACATCGGTTACATCAAAAGATTGCCCAGATAATTTACTGAAATTTGAACCTAACACAGAAGAGTAACTATCTAGATCTTTTTTATCTTGATCTGAGAAAATGGCCTTAGAAACAGAGACCTTGTGGCCCATATCCAGTAGGATGCTAGCTAATGAGGCGCAAAAAGAAGTTTTGCCTGCTCTATCAGTATCTGAAACGACGTAAAGGATACCCATTTGACGCACCTACCATAGGTTGAAACCAATCAACCTATTTAGCAATTGTTGAATGCGTAGCTGGAAATTATTACCGTCTGGTTCGACGCCTTCGAAGCCTGCGGATGCTTCGCTGCTGGTCAAGCCGAGCCTGCTCGCCTTTAGAACGGAAGAATCTTCTGTTCCTCAACTCTCTTAGAATACCCGACCTTTGCATCTGGGTCTGGAACCTCTTAAGAAGTACTTCAGCCTCCTCGCCTTCGCGAAGGGTAACGTATGCCAAGCTTTTTCTCCTAGTCTCTAATTTTCAGCCAAATAAAAATGCGTGCCATTCGGCAACGCAGGTGAGAATTGTAACACACAGGATATTCTCGTTCGAAACAGAAGCCTAATAACCAACAAATCGATGTTGCTACAAACCCCACAAAAGACCTACCATTCCCGTTAGACTTTAATTTATACCAAATGTTCCAACGCGTTAGGCCAAGGCACATTTTCGGAGTACCGATGGTTGGACCTAGTAATGAGTTCACACAAGTAACAAAATTTATACCTGAAACATTTGGTGAGCCAGGCATGAGAACTTTCCGGATAAATGTAGCCAGTGCGAGTAGCACGGCAACTATCTGGTTGGAAAAAGAACAGATGGCGGAACTATCAGTCGCCATGCTCCAATTGTCAAAGGAAACCCCTGAAGCTAAAGAAGATACCATAGACCCACCGACGGAATTGGAAGCCGCAGGTTTGACAAATTTGGATTTCAAAGCAGGCCGATTGGCCTTTGGGCACAATCCCGAGACAAATATGTTCATAATTGATGCCCACGATCCGGAAGATATTTCTGGAGAACCCACAGTAAGAATATGGCTAACTCGAGAAAGAATTAATAATTTCGCCACGAATGGATTGGAAATAGTTGCTTCTGGGAGACCAATATGTCCATTATGTGAAACCCCTATCAACCCTGATGGCCACTACTGTGTTCGAAGAAATGGCCATGCAAGAGTTTATCCAGGAGAACTCTGATCCGGTCTTTGAAGTTTAAAACCTATGCAAACGCAATATCCAATTGATCCAAGAAAAAACTTTCCACTACCTGAAGAGGAAATATTAAATTTGGAACCTACCGAAGCTTTAGCACCTTTAACAAACGGAGAGGTTATCGGTGGTCACACTATGCCTTGGGGCTCGAATTATACTTTTCTGCTTTGGGTCACTGCTGGGCAAAATCAATGTGTGAGGGCTATTTATAAACCTAAAGAGGGTGAAAAACCACTTCGGGATTTTCCCGCCGGCACCTTATATAAAAGAGAGCAAGCCGCATATGAAATTAGTAAATTATTAGGCTGGCCTAATATCCCCCTGACTATAATAAGAGATGGACCGTATGGTGTGGGTTCCATGCAACTCTATTTGGATTGCGACCCACGTATCACCTATTTCGATATGAGAAATAACTTCCCTGATGGCCTGTTCCCTTTAGCAGTATTTGACCTATTGGTTAATAATGCAGACAGAAAAGCTGGACATTGTTTACTTGACGGGTTGAAAAATATATGGTCCATAGATCATGGTTTGACCTTTCATGCCACATTCAAGATGCGTACCGTGATGATGGAATATTGCGGTCAGGAAATACCTCCAACCCTCATAGCCGATATGAAAAATTTAAGAACCTCTTTGAATGAAGACTACGAGTCGCTAGAATTGCTAATTAGCGCTGAAGAAATAAAAGCATTGACCACAAGGCTGGATCGAATCATTGAAAATCCTATTATGCCAATTCTGGATCCTAATGTGACCATACCGTGGCCATTGGTGTAATAGAAACACATTTATTTAAAAATAGCCTGGGTTGAATCTCACAAGCAAGTTGCTGATAATTTCCCCTAGGCACTAAGATACCTAAGTCATTTTTACACATGGAGGGTTGGCAGAGTGGACGAATGCACCAGTCTTGAAAACTGGCATATCCTAACGGATATCGTGGGTTCGAATCCCACACCCTCCGCCACTTTCGTTACCTTTAAATAGAGCGTCTTATTAGGAAAAACAAAAATGAAACTCCATGAATATCAGGCAAAAGAAATCCTTGGAAAATATGGAGTACCCACTCCCAAAAGTCGGCTTGCCAGAACAGGAAGCCAAGCCGCAACAGCAGCATTTGAGATAGGCGGTACCGTGGTAGTTAAGGCTCAAGTGCACGCAGGAGGGAGAGGAAAAGGTGGTGGCGTTAAAATTGTGGAGTCCCCTGGGGCAGCAGAACAGGCAGCTGAAAAAATGATAGGAACAAATCTTGTCACTTTTCAGACTGGGCCGGAAGGTGTACCCGTCAACAGTGTGCTTATAGAAGAGGGTATTGAAATAGAAAACGAACTCTACTTGGGCATGGTGATAGATGGAGCTTCAAAAGGGGTGGTTGTAATTGCCAGTGAAGCTGGGGGCATGAACATAGAAGAGGTAGCAGAAACTTCCCCGGAAAAAATACTCCAAATCCCCATTGATCCAGTATTGGGCCTCCAGCCTTTTCAAGGTAGGAAAATAGCTTACGGGCTTAACCTAGGACAAGAACATATTCGTTCGGTTACCAGCTTAGCGCAAAACCTATATCGAGCATTTATTGAAACGGACGCCTCCTTGGTAGAAATAAACCCTCTAGTAATTACAAAAGATGGGAAGGTGCTGGCAGCAGATGCAAAATTGGATATCGATGATGATGCAATTTTTAGGCAGAAAGACATTCAGGAAATGAGAGATATTTCTCAAGAAGACCCCTTAGAAGTAGAAGCACGTTCTTCAGATATAAATTATGTTAAATTGGAAGGAACCGTCGGCTGTCTTGTCAATGGGGCCGGCCTCGCAATGGCCACGATGGATGTGACCAGTTCAGCCGGAGCTTCGCCCTCAAACTTTTTGGATATAGGCGGAGGTGCAGACGAGGAAAAAGTGGCCAAAGCCCTAAACCTAGTATTATCGGATGATAGCGTTAAAGCAGTTCTCGTTAACCTCTTCGGTGGAATCTTGCGTTGTGACATAGCTGCGAGAGGATTTTTATTAGCTGCTGAACAACAACCCGGCAGAGTAAGACCAATGGTAGTGAGAATGCTTGGAACCAATTCAGATGAAGGAAGGGAAATCCTTTCCCGATCCAGTCTAAATGTAACCCTCGTGGATACCCTAGGAGAAGCCGCAGCTGAAATTAAAAAGCTTGCATAAATCATGCGTTACTAACATACACATTTAAGCAAGTTTATAGGAACAAATACATGAGTATTCTCGTAGATAAATCAACCAGGCTACTAGTACAAGGGATTACCGGAAAAGAAGGTAGTTATCACGCACAAAGATCAGCCGAGTATGGTGCAAATCTGGTAGCAGGGGTGACTCCCGGAAAAGGTGGGCAGAATTTTAATACCACGGTTCCTGTCTATAACACAGTCCAGCAGGCTGTGGACGAAACTTCTGCCAATGCCTCCTTAATTTTTGTCCCGCCCGCATTCGCAGCAGATGCGATTGTCGAATCCATAGATGCTGGTATAGAAGTAATCGCCTGTATAACTGAAGGCATCCCACTCCAAGACACCATAAAGGTAGTCAGGTATCTTAAAGACAAGGAAGTCACCCTAATTGGACCCAACTGCCCGGGAATTATCTCTCCCGGAGAAAACTTCAAAATGGGGATCATGCCAGGCCACATCCACCTACCCGGTAGGACTGGTGTTGTCTCAAGAAGTGGCACCTTAACATATGAAGCAGTCGGGCAGTTGACTCAACTCGGTATTGGCCAATCAACATGTGTGGGAATTGGTGGAGATCCTATATCTGGGGTGACCTTCGTCGATATCCTAGAAAAATTTGAGAATGACCCTGATACAGATAATGTGGTTATGATAGGGGAGATTGGCGGGACAAAAGAACAAGAAGCTGCAGAATACATCAAAAGTGAATTCACAAAGCCGATTGCCGCCTTAATAGTAGGACAAAGTGCCCCCCCCGGAAAACGAATGGGCCACGCAGGGGCTATAATCACCGGTTCTGCCGGCAAAGCAGAGGAAAAACAAAATGCTCTCTCCGCCGCAGGGGTCTCTATAATCCCTGGACCAGGTGCGATTGGAGACACCCTGAAAGAGTTAGTTTCCTGACATTATTTTACTCGTACTCATGTTCTAATTTCATATTTTTTTTTAGAACATTTGTATTTACTTTGCAAGATCCCTGTGCTAACCTTCTTCTAAATACCCATATGTGTAGCTCATGTATTCAAACATCTCAGGAGATTCTTGATGGACCAAAACGAAAAAACAAAAGCACTAGAACTAGCCATCAGCCAAATCGATAAACATTTCGGTAAAGGGGCCGTAATGAAATTGGGTGACGCTCCGGATGTGCCGATAGATTCCATTTCGACAGGCTCACCTTCTCTTGATGCCGGTCTTGGTATGGGCGGAATACCTAAAGGCCGAGTCACTGAAGTGTACGGAGCTGAATCCTCCGGCAAATCAACTCTCACATATCATGTTATGGCCTCTGCACAAAGAGGCGGGGGCACAGCGGCCTACATAGATGCAGAGCATGCTTTAGACCCTAGTTACGCTGCTCGTTGTGGGGTTGACACTGAAAATCTTTTAGTCTCTCAACCCGACACCGCAGAACAAGCTTTGGAGATATGCGAGTACCTTGTCCGCAGTAGTGCAGTAGATGTGGTGGTGATCGATAGCGTTGCTGCTATGGTGCCAAAGGCTGAACTAGAGGGCGACATGGGTGATTCCCACATAGGTCTGCAGGCACGGTTAATGTCACAGGGACTTCGAAAATTAACTTCATCTATAAGCAAATCAAACACCGCTGTTATATTTATAAACCAAATTAGAGAAAAGGTCGGTGTTTTTTGGGGAAGTCCAGAAACAACACCTGGCGGGCGAGCACTTAAGTTTTACAGTTCCGTCCGAATTGATCTCAGGAAAATAGAATCCCTAAAGCAGGGAACTGAAATAGTGGGAAATCGTGTTCGGGCTAGAGTTGTAAAAAATAAATTAGCTGCTCCATTTAAAACAGCCGAGTTCGACATTATGTTCAATGAAGGCATAAGTATGGAAGGCGATTTACTAGATTTAGCTGTTGATCACTCTATCGTGAAAAAGAGTGGGGCTTTCTATTCTTTTGGGGAAATCCAAATAGGACGTGGAAGGGAAAGTGCTAGAACATTCCTTAAAGAAAATCCAGTCTTAACTGATGAAATCAATGAAATGGTCAAAGCAGCATTAAATCCAGAACCGATGGATGATGTAATTGTACCTTTGGATGATCTCGGAAGTGACGAAGAAGTAAACAAAGCTATATAAATGAGTTATATGTTTTGAAAATTATCAAAATGCCCGGAAATTTAAATGATTCTAATCAAAATACTCTATTAGGTCTGTCTAATTCTTTTCAGGATAACAAAGACCTAGAAAATGCCAACAGTATATCTAGGCGATTCATATCGTACCGGCCTAGAAGTGAGGCTGAACTACGAATAAGATTACTGAAAGTATTCTCTCACGAGATAGTTTTAGAATCGGTTGCCCAAATGTATAGAGAAGGATTACTTAATGATCAAAGGTTCGCTCAAATGTGGGTTGATAGTAGGCAGCAATCCCGACCAAAAAGTAAAAATTCTATTAAACGAGAATTGCTTTCGAAAGGAATTTCAGAACATCTTGCGGAAGAAGCAATTTCACAGCTAAGTGATATTGATAATGCTACATTGTGCGCAAATAAGAAAGCCCGATCACTAAACGGGCTTGGAAAAGACGACTTTTATAAAAAACTAGAAGGCTATTTACAGAGGAGAGGGTTCAATTTTTCTATCTCACGTACGGTTATATCAGAAGCGTGGGACCTCAATCAATCTTCTTTTCAAAACACCGCCGACGCAATCAATCTATAATTATCTCCATAATCTGTCCGGTGTTACGTAGATATTGGAGGTAGTCTTTGCCGACCGACACAGTTGTGAGCATAGTACTGATGGGGGTATTTCTTCTTCTGTCTGCCTTCTTTTCAAGTTCAGAAGCTGCTTTTTTATCTCTTCAAAGAACACGTCTGAATTATTTAGTGACTAACAACGTGCCCGGTGCGAAACGTGTTTACGATATGGTGACTAACACAGAAAGATTACTTTCAACCATATTACTAGGCAATAACTTAGTGAATGTTGCCTTTACAGCAGTGGTCACGGCCCTAGCTTTCACTTTGTTAGGTGAAGGTCCCCTTCCTGTGGCTGTGGCTACAATAGTAGGTACAGGGTTACTGCTAATTTTTGGGGAAATAATCCCTAAAAGTCTCGCTATCAAAAAATCAGAGCGCGTGTCATTCTTATACGCTAGGCCTCTGAAGTTAATAGAACTGTCCCTATATCCCATGATTCTTTTCCTCCAATGGTTATCACGGGCGACCCAATCCATTTTTGGACAGGAACAAGAATCAGAAGAAGCGATGACAGAAGGCGAGATTTTATCGATGATAGATCTTGGTGAGGCTGAAGGCACAGTAGAGCCAAATGAAGCGGAAATGCTAGAAAATGTTTTCCGATTTGGAGACACCCAGGTCAGGGAGATAATGACTCCACGAACCGAAATTATCGTTATGAAACGAGGGACCACCCTTAACGAGTTTCTAAATATTTACTCTGAACACTCTCACACGCGATTCCCGATTTATAAGGACACAAACGAAAATATTGTTGGAATTATTTCTGCCAAGGACGTGTTGAGAATTTTATCGGCCAAAGGAATAAATGGAAATGATTCTGTAACTGATGTTATTCGAGATGCCCACTTTGTTCCAGAAACAAAGTGGGCATCCGAGCTGTTTGAAGAGTTACGACACGCTGGTAACCAAATGGCGATCTGTCTTGACGAGTATGGTGGCCTTGCCGGTCTTGTGACGCTAAAAAGACTAACAGAACTCATAGTCGGTAGGGTTGGTGAAGAGGGTGAATCTCCAGAAATTGAATACGAAAACATCATGCCTAACGTTTTCCAAATTGAAGGTGGAATGGATATAGCTGAAGCTAACAACGAGATGGATTTAGAACTACCGGAAGGCGAATACGAAACAATAGCTGGTTTTGTACTTGATCAAATAGGTGAAATACCCACGATAAATGATGAGTTTGAATATGAAGATTTGACCTTCCGTATATTAGAAATGGATCGATTCCGGGTTGAGTCTCTACTAATCACGAGAAATTCAAACCCTATGAAAACACCAGAAGATTCTAAATCGGACAAGATGCACGATGCAGATAATACTAGTTAGGCACGGTGAAACAATAGCCAATAAAGCACAGTTAGTTCTGGGAACGAGTGACGTACCGTTAACGGAAGTAGGAAGAAATCAAGCTAAAGCAGCCGCACAAAAAATATCTTCAATGGAGACTTCTCCTACTATCTTATTTTCCAGTCCTTACCGAAGAGCTAAGGAGACTGCTGGGTACATTTCTAATGTCACTGGCCTAAATCCTATTTTTATTGATGGCTTGAAGGAGATGAATTCTGGTGAAATGGAAGGTATAAAAGCCTCAGAGATGAATGATAAATATCCAGAGTACATGAAGAGGTGGAGACGTGACCACTCTACTGCTAGACCTCCTGGCGGAGAAACTCTAGGAGAGGTACATTCAAGAGCTTGGAAATCTATTCTAAAAATCTTTGATGAATATAACGAATCCTTAGTCGTTGTTGTGGCTCATCTTTTCCCCATACAAGGCATCCTTTGCAATGTACTTGGGATGAAGTCCAACAACTTTGAAAAACTGGTGATCGATTTAGGTTCATTATCATCTATTGAGATTCAAAATAACTCATATCGCCTACTTAGAATGAACGATATGCCCCATTAACAGACCCTATAAACCCCTTTCAAAGGTGGTGGACATGAAACCGGTATCACTTCGCGAAACCGTTATAAATTCAGTGCATAGCCACAGTCTTTCAGGTCGGGCCCTGTCCCTTGCGGTTTCTGGTGGACCTGATTCTATGGCAATGGCACACGTTTTAATTACAAATAACCACGAGGTGAATGCTGAGATTGAAATTCTTCATTTCAATCATCAGATTAGAGGCAAGGAAGCAAAATCAGATTCGGATTTCGTAAAGAACTTCTTTGAATCGTTAGATGTTCCGACTTTTGTAACTAAAGGAAATGTCCGAGCACTCTCTAAGAAAAATAAGATGTCATTAGAAGCCGCGGCTCGTACTGCAAGATATGAATTCTTTGCAACCCATATCTGTGAAAGTAAAAGAAACTCGGTTCTCACTTTAGGACATAATTTTGATGACCAAGCGGAAACTATACTAATGCATACTATCAGGGGTTCTGGTCTAAACGGGCTTCGAGGCATGGCTGAGTTTTCAACACAAACAATTCAAGGATTGGGGCTAAAAATATTTCGACCGCTGCTTTCAGTGAACCGAGAGTCTGTACTCAAATATTGTGAGGATCACAATATTCCATGGAAAGCAGACAGTACAAATTTTTCGAAAAAATACACTCGAAATTCAATCCGATTAGAATTAATTCCGTTTTTAAAGAAATATAATCCGGAAATATCCCAATCCCTTGTAAAATTAGGAAGTTTAGCTACCAGGGACCATGATTACATACAATCAAAAATAGAAGAAATATGGCCTTCCATTGCCACGACATCAAACGGGGTCATTGTACTCAGCATAAGTCGACTTCAACAGTTAGATGCTTCTTTGACATGGAGAATTCTTAAAAAAGCCGCCACAAACATAAAAGGCGATGACCATAACCTGACCTATAACCACATCGCATTAATGCTAGATATAACCAAGGGTTCTTCAGGACGCTCCGTTAATCTTCCAGGAAAGGTTATTACAACTAAAAGTTATGACAACCTTTTAGTATTCAAATCTGACAGCGACTTCTTGGCCGCCCCCATTTCGAATCAACCCACATTAATAGCGACTCCAGGAACTACTGTGACTGAGCGTTGGAAAATACTGGCATCTTTCCCTGGTAATTGTTCTTCCGAGAGGAGTGACTTAAAGAAGAGACTATCAACGTTTCTAAATAAAGACCTTATTAGGGAGCCATTATGGGTACGTTCTCGAAATCCAGGAGATGCGTTTCAGCCATCCGGCATGAAAAACACTAAGAAATTACAAGATTTCATGGTAGATTCAAAAATACCGCGAATAGATAGAGATTCTGTTCCATTAATACTTTCAAATAAGGGGATCGCGGCAGTCGTAGGTTGGAGGGTAGCGGAGTGGGCGGTTCCATCAAAAGGTGATCATTCTCTTTATATCGAATTTGACTCTGCAAAATTTTGAAGTCGGTCGCTTAGTACCACCCATTTGCAAATTATCTCTTCACAGAAACAATGCCCTTAGCTTAAAACTAAAGAATTCTATCCAGGCGATTTCCGTCAAGGCGACCTGGAACACGACCCCTTTTAGCAACAGGTTTATCCTCTATTTCAAGAATATCCGCCCGAAATTCCTTGGGGACAGCAGAGGAAATGTAACTACCGATTAAATACCCATTAACCGGCGCGTTCGCCTCTTGGAACTCCTTGATCTTTTCGGGTGTAAATCCGCCACTCACGTATATTTCCACGTGCTTGAAATTCATATGGTCAAGTCGATTTCGAATTTCCTTCACCAACATTGGAGTGACACCTCCTCTTTCGGCAGGTGTATCCAACCTTATTCCCCTAAGGCGGTCCCTGAGAGCTTCCGCAACATTTAAAGATTCTTCTGCTTCATCTTTAAAAGTATCAACTACCACTATCCTTTGAGTTTCCATACCGATATGCTTGTCAAATGCCTGGGCCGCAGCAACTGTATCTCCAAACAATAGAGGTAGGCTGTGGGGCATGTTCCCAAGCGGGTTCCTTCCTGCATGTTTGGACCCTAAAATAGTAGAAACAGATGAGCAGCCACCTACAACCGAAGCGTAGTCAAGTATATGGGCCACGTTGGGGTGTATATGCCGAGCGCCATATGCAATCACGGTCGTCTCTCCAGCCGCTTCAACACATTCATTGGAAGCAGTAGCCCATCCACTAGACGACGAAAGCATACCCAATAAGCTAGTTTCGTAAAGACCGAATGAAGCATATTTCGCTATCACTCGCAACACAGGTTCCCCTGCTTCAAATTTTTCACCTTCTTCCATCGCCCAAACTTGAACAATATCTCCTCCATTATTTGCCTGTCTGTCCTGTTCAACCTTGGGAAGTACATTTAAAAGTAGAGCTTTGGCTTCTTCGACTCCACATAAAACTCCAGGGTAAGGGGTTGAAAAATCCATTAGCACCTTGGGATTTAGAGATTCCAGACGCATCACTTCTTTGGTCCAATGTAAATACGCGTCAGCCGGATCACCTTTGATTAGGGATGGTCTTATATCAAACTGAGGGGTTGTCATTGGGCAGGCCTACAGCACAGCAGGAAAGCTTTTCTTCTGTTCCTAATTGTATAATTTACCTGTTTTAACTAGTGGTGGAATTTGTGGGTTTTTAATTGTACCCTCGCGGGTCTGCCATAGCAATCTCGTGTCATAATTTATTGTATTTAAGCAATTTTCGAGAATCAGCTAAATCTCGAAATCTAAGTCTTAATAAACCTTTTAGATCTTCAAATGCAGTCTTCATTATATTCACTCTAGAGTCTGGATCATCCACCCATTTCACAGGAATTTCTAAAACCGGATACCCATTTTTTTCAGCCAGTATCAAAAGCTCAGTATCAAAAAACCAACCACTATTTTTTATAAGCGGTACAACCTCTTGGGCCACTTTTCTAGATATAACCTTAAATCCACATTGGGCGTCCTTAAACGAGACAAAAAACATCATTCTAAAAAGAAGACTGTAACACCGTGAGATAAATTCTCTTTTAAAGGATCTTCCTACTACTTTAGAGCCCGAAATTAATCTAGAACCGATGGCGATCTGGAATTTTAAACCGCTGACTGATTCTAAGAACTTGGGGAAACAATTTAAGTCTGTTGAAAGATCCACATCCATGTAAGCCAATATTGCTGCTTCGCTCTGTGACCAAGCCATTTTTAATGCCCTCCCCCTACCTCTCTCTTCCAACCGTATAACCCGAACTCTAGAATATTGTTCAGACAACATTTCGGCAATCTGCAAAGTCTGATCAGTGGATCCATTGTCAGCTACTGTAATAACCCAATCATAACGTTCTATATTGTGTTGGCAAAATGAAACAAGGGTATGAATGCTGTTCTCTAATGCCTTTTCCTCGTTAAGCACCGGTATCACAATATCTAAAGAATTTGAAAATCCGCTCAAAATATTCCTCTAGAGGGTCATTGGTCAGTGATTAAAATGCCTTATCCCGGTAAACATCATAGATATGGAATGATCATTTGCTGCCTCTATCACTTCTTCATCTCTTATGGACCCACCAGGTTGAATGATAGCTGTAATTCCACCTTTGGCGGCCAATTCCACATTATCGGCAAATGGCATAAAGGCATCAGAAGCCAGAGATGAGCCAATGGATCTATCTCCCGAAATTCTCAATGCGAGATGCACACTAACAAGCCTATTCGGTTGGCCTGCTCCCATTCCCACTAATGTGTTGTCTTTAGCCAACACTATGGTATTGGATTTAATGTGCCGCAAACAGCTCCATGCAAATTCAAGGTCGTTCCATTCAGTTTCGGTTGGATGCCTATCAGTAACAACTTTCCATGTGGAAGGGTCCTCCTGAATCCGATCGGATGTTTGAATTAACATACCCCCACTTATCGTCAAAACCTCCAGGTTTGAAAACGGTCCAGAATGATTGCTGGCTTTAAGAACACGAGTTCTTTTCCTTTTCCTCAGAATATCCAAGGCATCCACTTCATAGTCAGGAGCAACTATTATATCGAACAAAACTCCACGCATTACCTCGGCTGTCTTTTTTGTCACCACGGTATTAAATCCAACTATTCCTCCATAAGCAGAAATAGAATCGCCTTGAAAGGCGCCTTCATAGGCAGAGGGTTGGTCATCGTCTACTGAAATGCCACACGGATTCGTATGTTTCACGACGACGCAAGCTGTCTTATTGAAACTTGTTACCGTTGTCCATGCGGCATCTGCATCTAAATAATTCGTATATGACATCGGTAATCCATGGAGCTGTTCAGCCTGTACGATTCCCCCTTCACCTAATGTGTCCCGATATAAAACAGCATCTTGGTGAGGATTCTCCCCATATCTAAGATCAGTTACCTTATTAAGCCCAATTGACAATTCGGTAGATTCCAAGGGGGCTTCGCTCAGCCAAGTTGATATTGCGGTATCGTACAAAGCCACATGTTGGAAAGCTTTTTGAGCTAACTTTTTCCTTTCATCCTTGGTGAAACTTTGTCCACAAGAGATCTTCTCAGCGACCCAACCATAATCAGATGGCTCTACGATAACCAAGACATCGGGAAAATTTTTGGCAGCCGACCGAATCATTGTTGGTCCCCCTATATCTATATTTTCCAATGCCTCAGACAATGAAACATCTTCTTTTTTCACTGTATCGACAAAGGGATATAAATTGGCTACCACTACGTCTATTTCAGATATCCCATGTGCTTCTATTTCTTCTAGATGGTCAGGAATGTCACGTCTTGCCAAAATTCCACCATGGACTTTCGGGTGCAATGTCTTCACCCTTCCATTCAATATCTCCGGTGAACCAGTAAGGTCTGATATCTTCTGCACTGGAACGCCGGCTTTCTTAAGAGAGTTGTAAGTGCCTCCTGTACTTATAATTTCGTATCCAGCTTCACTAAGAGAACTTCCCAGAAGTTCTATCTCTTCTTTGTTATAGACACTTAATAAAGCTTTCATAAACCCTTTCTGGCTTTGCTAATCATCTTTTATTTTCTATTTTGACCCTATTATTAGAACTCTTCTGCTTTAATTCCCCTACTAATATTGCATCAGGAATATTCTTTAAAATCCTGGAAGCATTTTCCGGAGCACAAACAATCACCATTCCTAAACCCATATTAAAAACTCTATACATCTCATTAGAATCAATCGATCCAGTTTTTCTGATAAATTCAAATACAGCTGGAACATCCCACAGAGAAGCATCGAATTGAGCTTCTAAGCCAGTTGGCAAAATTCTCGGCATATTCTCATACAATCCACCGCCAGTGATATGTGCTATTCCTTTTGAATCGGAAAAGACTAGTTTCAAATCATGATAGTAGGAAGGATGTGGCTTCAAAAGTACCTCCCCTAAGGTTTCTCCAGATTCATTTAATTGTTGCTTGAGAATCCCCAAATCATTTTTCAAGTTAAAAACATATCGTACTAAAGAGTATCCGTTGGTATGCAGACCATTTGATGGAAGACCTATGAGTAAATCACCTTCGCTAATGGTGTCCAATGGATTTAGCATTTGATCTGCCTCTACGGCACCAACAACAAAACCAGAAACATCAAATTTGCCCTCTTTAAAAACCCCCGGCATTTCAGAAGTTTCTCCCCCAATAAGAGCACACCCCACATTTTTGCACGCTTCAGAGATACCAGTAACAATACTTTCCACTACCTCCGGAACCAGCTTCGATGTCGCAATATAGTCAAGAAAAAACAATGGCTCTGCACCAACTACAATGAGGTCATTCACACAAGCATTAACTAGGTCTTCCCCGACATGGCTATAATCACCGACCATTCCTGCCACCAACAGTTTCGTACCTACAGGATCTGTACTACTGACCAAAACAGGGTCACGATAACCGGAAATTTTATACATCGCTCCAAAGCCACCGACTCCACCCAAAACATTAGGAGTATATGTTTTATCGGCTAAATCTTTTATCCGTTCTTTGATTTTTTCTGACGCCAGCAGATCAACCCCAGCTGATTCGTAAGTAATCTTGTTGTCTTTCATGACCTTATGGTAGTTAGAACTGTTTTAATGACCAGCATTGTCCAAATCAATTTCTCCCTTCTGAATTTTATTTAGTGTGGTTACCCAGAATCTATGCTCATGCTTTTGAACCTTCTTTTTCACAAACTCGACGCCTTCGGCAGAATCAACAGCTATTATTTTTTGACTAATGATCGGACCGTGATCATAATGCTCATCTACTAGGTGTATCGAGATCCCTGTTTCCGTTGATTTCGCTTTAACTACAGCTTTATGCACACGATCGCCATACATTCCCTTGCCACCGTATTTAGGCAATAAAGCCGGGTGGCTATTGATAACTCTATTGTGGAAGGTTCTCAACACAGACGGTCCGATTTTTTTCATATATCCAGCCAAAATTATTAAATCCACACTATATTTTTTCAAAATATTTTTAATAGCAACATCTAAGTCTCCATCATCAGAATGGGTGCTAGAACTCAAATGGTATGCTGGTATACCTGACTTTCTGGCTCTTCGCATAGCCAATGACCCCGAATTATTACTCACCACCACCGCCACGTTTGCCTTTAATGATCCATTGTCACAAGCGTCCATTATGGCTTGAAGGTTTGATCCTCCATGGGAGGCTAAAATTCCCAGAGAGATGCTTTCAGCATCCAGATCATTCAATAGTTAGTACCTATTTTTACGTTTCTAAAACTAGTTTATCCATTTCGAGTTGAACTGGTATCGGGTATGTACCAGTAAAACAGCCCATGCAGTATTCGCTTCTTTTTCCAGACACGGACCTCAACAAACCCTCTTCGCTTAAAAAGCCTAACGAATCAGCCCCGATTATTTCCCTTATTTCATCGACTGAATTACTACTAGCTAAAAGCTCTGATTTGGTAGCCATATCCACACCGAAATGGCAGGGAGAAACTATTGGTGGAGCACAGATGCGTAAATGAATCTCTTTAGCACCACCTTTCCTTAGAAGGTTGACTACATGTGGCGTGGTAGTTCCCCTAACGATGCTGTCATCCACCACAATTACTCTTTTGCCTTTTAATATCTGTGGAAGCAAATTTAATTTTCTTCTAACTCCCAGTTCTCTTAGCCTCTGGTCAGGTAAAATAAACGTTCTTCCTACATATCGATTTTTCACCAGACCTTCTGTAAAAGGAATACCCGATTCCTGTGAATATCCAACAGCCGAAGCCGTGGCAGAATCTGGGACCCCAATTACTAAATCTGCTTCAACCGGGTATTCTTTCGCAAGTTGTGCGCCCATGGCTAATCTCGCACTGTAAACCAATTGACCATCCAATAGAGAATCTGGTCTGGAAAAATAAATATGTTCAAAGATACATCTCCCAAAAACCCCATCCCTAGGTTTTTTATAAATAGATGTGAGTCCATTATCATCTATCAAAACTGCCTCTCCCGGTTCCACCTCCCTAACGAATTCAGCACCGATATGATCGAGGGCACATGATTCAGAGGCCAAGACCCACCCAGAATTTAATTTGCCTATGCAAAGGGGCCTAACACCAAGAGGATCCCTAACACCTAAAACTTCTTGGTTGGTCATAATAACAAGGGAATAAGCGCCTTGTAATCTACGCATAATGTATGCAATCCTGTCAGACCAATTTTCGGCAGGCGCATTTGCAATCAAATGAGCAATAATTTCAGAATCTCCAGAAGATTGGAATTGGATACCCCAATCTAATAACTCCTCCCGGAGATCCACGGCATTGATCACATTCCCATTATGAGCAAGAGAAATTTCAGTGCTAGTTCCCTTGCTTAGAATCGGTTGGGCGTTATTAATGTTGCTTGAGCCAGTTGTTGAATATCGGGTGTGGCCTATTCCTATGTGACCCGATAAATGGGATAAGTCATTTTCTTCAAAGGCTTGCGAGACAAGTCCCATTTCTGTATGCAATCTAATTCTACGTCCGTCGCTCGCTGATATCCCCGCACTCTCTTGGCCTCTATGCTGTAAGGCATATAATCCAAAAAATATCGAACGTGCAACATCTTCATCCCTAGCGTAAACCCCAACTATCCCACACGCTTCTTTCATGGTGTCGCCACCCGTCGAAGGAAATTCCTTCGAAACTAAGGGGTTAACCTCGGTATGGAAGCGGGACCGGCTGCCCTGTTCGATTACCTTTACTCCCTAGGAATGACGGTAGTAAACACCAAGACTCATCTCAATCCAAGCTACGACTACGACTACGACTACGACTACGACTACGACCGAATTATACTGCTCAGTCCAATTCACGGTCAAACCAATTATTCGATGAGATTAACTGTTCTATTCACAAATAAAAATCTGCTGACAAATAAAATTTGTCGATGCTAAAGATATTCATTATTAAGTGCCCGTCTGAAGATACTTCTGTAATTCTGAAATTGATAAATTTTCTATTCCAAAATCCTTTGGGCCCCTACCTTCATTCCTGTCTGCTCCCATCACTATATTACCAATTTGAACGAAGGAATCCATAACTGGACAGCTAACTCCATATTGATTACCAATTTTACTCCAAGCCGATATACCAAAAGGAATGTCTTCTGAAAGCCACCTACTATCCAATGACCCTGGTGCTTTTAACCTAGTAAGCATATAACTACCATTGATAACTTCCCAAAGCTGACCTCTAGGCCCAAATCCTGCTTTATGAAAGGCCTCCGCGACCGGAATGAGGTCATAGCCTAAGGCTTTCCCGATGTTTCTCCTCTCTTGATCAACAGCCTCTATTGCTTTCGCCACTGATCCTGAGACTCCTTCCTCATAAAAATAAAATTCACCTCTAGAATACTCCACCCTACCAGCATTCATCAGAATCCCGGCAGGATGAACAACGGGATTCATAGCTGATAGGCCGCATTCTAAGGAATCAGAATATGTTGTAATCCCTGGAAAAAGTGGCTGTAACATGTCTTTTACATACGATGTGTCTGAGGATGGAATAACTCCCATTCCCAACTTGGTCACTTCTCCCCAAATAATTGCACTCCCCTTAGATGTTTTTCTGCAAACATACGGGGCTGTGTCGACTTCTGCTACAGTCATATTGAAAGCTCCGAATTCTGAGGCTAATACTTTCCATTCTAATGAACCGATGGTGCCTGGCATAATAACTACAGTGTGATCCTCAGTGAGGTATGGGCCACACAATTCAGCAAAGGGTTTGTGAGCGTACGCAGGTACTATAAGCAACAGCAAATCGGAAAATGCCAAAGCTTCAAGGGGATCCAATGTGATTTTATCAATCGCAGCTGGTCCCGTTTCTAAGACACCTTCTAAATTTATAGTTTTGGTCACCATTATTTCCGAAATTGATTCTGTGAAATCTGGGTGTTCCAGTAAACATATAGAATTACCCATATGAGCTAGTCGGGCCGCTACGGAAAATGCAGTGTTTCCGGCTCCTAATATTGTGACTCTTCTTCCTACCATAGCATTCCTTCTCATACCAGCAACTTTTGAAAAATTCCTTATCCCCCTAAAAATAGATCCAATATGTTTCCTGCACCTCGGCTGCGTCTCTTAAAAAATTCAGTATATCCACAAGTGTCACAAGTTATATGAGCGAATTTTTGATTTTGAAGGTCCAAAAATCTCGATAACCCCGAACCTGTAGTCCTAATTTCACCTGTCTCATATGAACTATTTAAACATTTTGGACACTCAAAATGTTTAATGTTTTCCGGCTCGTTAGACATGAATTACCTTCCTATAAATCGTTGGCCTATAAAAAATTTACCGTATTTTTTTTCATTTTACTGTCGTAACAATACTATTCGACAATCGGTTGGGCTACTATCCAAAGACTCACTGCTGTATAGAACACCATAAGAAATAGCATAGGATACTGACTTCTAACTGCTATAGAGTGAGAGGTTGTCCTCCTTAAAGCTATAGCGTGAGCCGTGAAAACGGAAATGATGTGACCGGTCACAAGAGCAATCACAGAAAATATCCAGGCGAATCGAGCGTCTATTATAGCTATATTAGTCTTAAAATCTGAGGTTCCGAATAAATCCCAGCCAAACCCGTAAGGATCAGATAAGAGAGGGATTATTTCCTGTCCCGTGATCAACAGAAAAGACAAGTAGTGCGACAAATTATATGCCAAAGCTATTGGAACCAATGAAAATACAAACCTCATCCTTATATCAGCAGAGACCATTTGTCCATGTGACATTTGGGCTATAAGGCCACACACATACAAATAGACTGTAGCAAAAATTAAGGGGACAAGAATTATCCCTATTGTTTCTATGGTGGGGGCTGCAGAACCAGGTAACGGATCTATTACAGGCCATAAAATTGTCTGAATCTCAATCCACGCGGGGGTTTCGGCAAAACCATCAAAAGAAACGGTGGCTAGAGCAGTAACATGAAAAAGCATAATAGCCGGTGTAACACGCTCCCCACGAGACAATCCGACGGACCACGGTCGCAAACAAAATTCTTTATTTTTCGAATCAGTATTTGACCAACATTCATAGCAGTCAACACAATCGGGCAAATTTAGGTTTTCTTTGCACCCGGAGGAGCACTGCATACACCAGCCTTTGGTGCCATTTATCCTTAACTCTGTAGCAGAAAAACGAGCGAATAAATTAAAAAGAACGTAAAAAGGATCCCCGTGTGTCAACCAAACATGCTTACCGAACAAAATCATTCCCCCCCACGTTAAAAGGGAGTAAATCAATATTAGGATCCCTAAACTATACGGCTGAGAACTCGCTGGATGCACATTCTCAATCCAGGCAAACAAAAGAAAGAAAAACAATGCAGGCCAGGCATCAAGTTTTTTGGGCCAATCTACGAGGCCTATATGCTTACCAAAAATTTGCTCCCAATAGTTGAAAATCACCATCCATGGGTTCATTAATAGCCATATATTCCCGACAATGCAAACAACATATCCGGCCCCAACCCACCATATTATCCAAACAAAAATAGGGGCAAAATTCTCAACCGCGTTAGATGTACCCGTAAGGCCGGAATGTATAGAAATGAAAAGAATAAATACCGAAATCAGCCCAAGAAACCTTGCACTGACCTTACAAAAGAAGGTCAGTGTAGAATATCGATACACATTAATCCGTGGATATTTTGAGTTTGAGCCACTCGACCTTACAAACCATCCAATAGCCGCAAATGAAAATGCAACCGCAAGAGCCGCACCAATCAAAAAATAGCTCAATGGAATAGGCAAATCATATCTTTCGCCAAATCCATGAGCATTGGCAGTGGATCCGAATAAAAAAACGCAGATAACCAGCAAAAATACTGTTATAAAAAAATTTGGTTTAGTATTCAACTTCTTCCTCTCCGATGAATCTTCAACGATGAGCTCTTCCACGAGAAATGACACCTTTCTAAATTAGTGTCATTTCTCGTGAAAGCTATGGATACACCTCTAATATAATTAGGGTTTTCTCTTCAGATTCATGATTAGCATGGTCTGATGGAGGTAAGCCACTTGTTAAACGAACTTTTTCGTTTGAATCGATTTTCCACTCTATCAGTGCACCAGGTTTCACTATGACATTATCGGGATGAAACTGATGCTCTCCACTTACTACAGTCACCAAAACATTATCGCTTTCACCATGATGAGAGGACACTTCGATGCTTCCTACTGCCCCGTGGCTCATATGATCATGATAAGGAATGCTAGTATTTTCAATATTCATAGGCAATTGATATGAAAACATATCTCCTGAGGTCAGAGTTTCGGACTCAAATAAGGCTGCATGGACATCGGGATCAGTTTTAGTTCCCGAATGTGCAGGCTGTGACCCATGGTCCTGATGTTCTGCTTCGGTTCCGTGTGAAGTGATGCCAAACCTACCGGTTGCATTTGCCTTGAACTCCATCGCTTGATCATTACCTGGGGAAACAGTTTTTTCTATATCATATCCATGTAAATGTACTGTAATATCAGTGTCTGAAGAAAACTTTAGGCTGACGTTTTCATTTTTCTTAATTCTAAATATATCTTCATCTCCGGCTAATTCTCCAGAATTGATTGTGATATCAAACCTTGCTGTATTGTCGCCTGCAGTTGAGGATGGATTTTCCAGAGATTCTTCATCAGAGGAGCCACAACCTATCACCATGGCAAAGAACATAGCTATGCCGAAAATTGGCATCGTTAATTTTCTATAATTCACGAGGTTCTCCTAATTTTATGTTTCCTTTTATATTCTTTTATCCAAGACCTTAACGATAAACTCAGGATGGCTAAGAAAAAAAGTAATGCCCCCACTGTCAAAATTGGCACAATAGGGTTTGGTTCTTGAACCTCAACCTCATATACTACTGAAACCTCATCACCCCCCCTTCTTACCGTCAACATTACGAACCACACTCCCTCTTTATTAAAAGATGTGTCAATCTCGTAATACATGGGATCCATAATGCTATTTTTCATCAATTCAGGGCCCACTTCTGGCAGGTCAATAGTTGAAAAAAAGGATACAAACTCTATTTCAGCATCCACATACTTGTGTCCTGTTTGTTCATTTTCCACAAAAGCAGCGAAATGAGTAACACCCGTTGATGGTGAAGGCGGCGTAGTTCCTAACCCGATTACATATTCGCCAACCACTTTCTTTTCATATGAACGAATAGAACCGTTCGCTTCAATCAGGATACCTGACTGAACGTACAACCCTAAAAGCAAAAGCGACATGAGTGTAGCAGTGCGGAACCAGACCATTTTTATCTCCACCTTCGAAACGGTAAATACACTGAATTTCCATAACAGGGCTACAGAATTGGTGGTGGAGTCTCTACAGTGATGTTTTTTTCATCGTGAATATCTATGGTCAAAATCGAGGATTTAATCAATGCAAATGGGGGTGATGGTATATAGATCTCAGAATAAATAAGATCAATATGGGCGCCAAGTGTACTCATGCCAACATTTTTGACCAAAAAGGCAACATTGCTAGAAGTCGAGTCACTTGCCCTCCCATGTGTATGTACACCCGAAACCACATGAGCATGCTTTAAGCCATTGGCAAAATGGGAATGATACGGATTTTGGTCAGGAAAATGATGGTTAAACATCACACCCATAGAAGGAACCAGAAAGGAAATAAGTAAAAGGACAGGCGGAATTCTCCATAAAATGGCATGGGGCAATCTAGCGGCAAAATATTTCACGGTGCCTTTACACCTGAACATCCATTTCCGAAGCTACAGTTTCCATATCTTTATCTCCACGACCAGACAATCCCATTACTATAATCTGATCTTTCTTCAAGGTAGGTGCCAACTGGGATACATAATATACGGCGTGTGCGGGTTCCAAGGCCGGAATTATTCCTTCTAATTCACACATCAGTTTAAATCCTTCCAAAGCTTGGGAATCATCCACACTGACATAAGATGCCCTTTGGCTATCATTAAGCCAACTATGTTCGGGACCCACTCCTGGGTAATCTAACCCCGCAGATATACTGTGGGTTTCTATAATCTGTCCGTCGTCATTTTGTATAAGATACGACATGCTTCCATGTAACACTCCTACAGATCCAGCTGAAATTGTAGCAGCGTGTCTACCGGATTCAATACCATCTCCTCCCGCCTCTACCCCTACCAAGCTCACTTCCTCATCACCAATGAAATCATAAAATAATCCCATAGCGTTACTCCCACCACCCACACAGGCTATTACATAATCGGGCAGTTTTCCCATCTGCCCTAAAATTTGCTTCCTAGTTTCTAACCCTATAATTCTTTGGAAGTCACGAACTATCATGGGATAGGGATGAGGACCAACAACGCTTCCTATTAGGTAATAGGAATCATTTACATTTGTTACCCAATCTCGCATCGCTTCGTTAATTGCATCCTTAAGAGTTTTACTACCGGAATCAACAGAAATAACTTCGGCCCCTAACAACTTCATTCGGAAAACGTTTAATGCCTGCCTTCTTATGTCCTCCTCCCCCATATAAACAACACAATCCAATCCTAATTTTGCACACACAGTTGCGGCTGCCACCCCGTGCTGTCCTGCTCCTGTTTCAGCTATTATCCTGGTTTTACCCATTTTCTTAGCTAAAAGACCTTGACCCAAAGCGTTATTAATTTTATGTGCACCTGTGTGGGCCAAATCTTCCCTTTTAAGAAAAATTTTCGCACCTCCAAATCTTTCGGTCAGGTTTGGAGCAAAATAGAGCTCGGTAGGCCTACCAACAAAATTTATCAATAATTCGGATAGCTCTGCCTGGAATTTATCGTCGGTTTGAACTTGGCGATACGACTCTTCCAATTCGTTTATAGCTGGCATTAAAGTTTCAGGGACATACCTGCCACCAAACCGGCCATATCTGCCTGACTGGTCGGGAAGCTCATTTGTTGACGTCATAAATACTCTCACTATATTGAGTGAACCGAAAAAGTAACAGACACTAATTATAGATTAAGTTATTTAATAAGTAAGCAGCCTAGTTAACTCAATTAGGATGTCCAAAAGCTAGGCTTGATTGATAGGAAAAGGACATATACGAATGTTAGGTCTCAGCGTTTAACAGCAATGATGTCAAGCCAATTCCTGGGAACGTGGGTAACATTAAGCTCCGAGTAGGTCTGCCTTATTCCTTCCTGCAATGCAGCACTAGCCTCATTCATCGGAACACCTGGCATTGTGCCTTCAATGAAATCTGAAAAGGTACTAATATCCAGCCAACCTTCTATCGGAACCTGTACAGTATCGACTTCTTGCTTGAGTATGGTGAGCCCGTTTCTCTCCAAGAGATCACTGTACTCCTCAGGAGTCAGTTGCCGCCTTGATTCCACTTTTGCCGCTTTGTTGGGTTTCAACCCATACTCCTTCCTAAGGATCCGAAAAGCCTTGAACATCCATTTAGTATAAAAAGCTGAGGACTCTTCATGCTGTCCACCCTCATAAAAAGAAGTATTGAAGGCGAATTTCCCTCCCGTACGTAGGGCGGCGCCAATATCATGAACTACTTTATCTTTATCAGGAAGATAATGAATAGCGTTGCAAAAAACAATGGTGTCCACCGAATCTTTTACCGCTTCCGACACATTTTCAACACCACTCTGGACGTATCTGACCGCATTATCAGAAATATCCTTAAGGTCTTCCATTGCAGCTTTTAATGCCGTTTGAGAATGATCCAGTGCTATAACTACTGTATCCCGGGTTCGGGTTATTCTTTCCAAAATAAGACGGGTTACGCCACCGGTCCCACAAGCTAGATCTACAACTCTTAAATCAGACCCAACTTCCGCCATATCCACTAATCTGGCGTTTAACTGGGAGTAGAATTCGTTTTTAGAAAATGTCGAAAAAGAGTAATCAGCTCCACTCATATATCAACCCCATTTCCAGTCTTATTACTTACATTAATACCATATGTTTGCTATTGGAACCAAAGTATAACAGCGACTTAACGAGTACTGGTAGTTTTCTTTTGTCTAATTGGTTTTTCAGGTCCAAAAGCTGTGAAGAGTGCCGCAAATCCAACGATTCCGGTACCAATCCAAAAAGCTCTAGTTATGCCTTCAGTGAATGCGGCTTTCAGGCCCTCTCCGTAGGCTGTAGCCCCAACCGATTCAATGGCGGACAAATCTGGCGGGTAATTCCTTGAGGCCATAGTGAAAACCACCAAAGTAGTACCTATAGCTATTCCGGTCAAGTTCCCGGATGTTCTAACCATGTTCACCAGAGCAGAGACAACACCGTACCTATTTGATTCCACCACATTCATTACCGCAGTTGTGTTTGGAGAACCAAATATCCCATTTCCAGAACCTTGTAAAAACATCCCTGTGACGACAATCCAAGGCGAGGAATCGACAGTTATTGTGGTGTAAACAGCTACCGCTGCCGCCCAACAAATCAAACCCGCGACTGCTGGCCATTTAGTACCTATTTTGTCAGATAGTCTTCCACTAAGCGGGCTCGTTATAGCCATCATAATCGAACTAGGAGCCAACACTAAGGCAGCCTCTGACTCCTTGAGTCCAATCACTTGTATCAAATAAAAGGGCATTAGAAAAAAGGCCGAAGACCCTGACATAAAAGCCAAATATCTTGCTGCCATTCCAAGAGAAAATTCTGGTACGGAAAACAGAGATAAATCAACGATTGGGTTCTGATTACGTTTTTCCCACCAAATAAACCCAGCTAATGAAATGGCCGAAAGCAAGAAACCTACAATCACCAGGGAATTACTCCAACCTAACCTATAGGTATAGGTTAACCCCAATAGGAACAATGCTAATGCCGACGCAGATAAAGCCGCCCCAATCCAATCAAAGGACAAATCTTTTTGGGAGGACGTAAACTCCTCTTTTTTCAGTATTTTAAAGGAAAACACTAGGGCCATTATTCCAAACATCAGGATAGCCAAATACATTGACCGCCAGCCAAAAGCACCTATTAGATACCCTCCTATAACGGGACCCCCGGTAGCTCCAATCCCAATAATCGTCATATATAATCCGAGAGCTTTCCCTCTCTCATTCCTAGGAAAAGATTCTGCCATCAGAGCCATACCATTTGCCTGGATCATTGCTGCACCGAGGCCTTGGACGGCCTTAGCTCCCAACAAGATAGGTAATACCCCAGATAAATACGCCCCTAGCGCTCCGACCGAAAATATTGCCAACCCGGTGCAATAAATGCTTTTCCTTCCCACTAGGTCAGACAAACGCCCCATTGGTAGCAGAAGTGAACTTATCGACAACGTATACAGAAGATATACCCATTGCACAGTCGGTATGTCAGCAGAGAGATCTTCTGCAATCCTCGGCATTGCAATATTTGTGCCCGTTTGATCGGAGACGGTTAAAAATGCCCCCACTGCAACGGAGGCATATACCAACCATTTATAGTTTGTAGAAATCGCATTTTTATCGTTATTTACAGTCAATTAGAGCTCACAGCTAATCGTTCATAGCACCTATGAGCCATTATAAAACGACGAGTAGGTAATTATTTGTCAAAAATTTCTGATACTTCGAGATTGAAAACAGCAGGTTGTTGGGTCAATCCAGTAATTCCAGACACAACAACAGTGACACTATCTAGATTTTCATCGTCCCGTATAGAATATAGGGCTTCATTAAAATCATCCAACATAATTTCATCAACTGCATATTGGCCAGATTTCATCTGTTTTATAATCCGGACGAGAAATTTCTGTTCAAGAGAATCGTCAACCAGTACAAACCCCGAGGGAAACCATTTTATGTCCTCTGAAGAAGATGTACGACTAATTTCAGACAATCTAGCCCCCTTAATAAGCATTCCATCGAGATGAACGGCGGCATCAGTCACATATTGAAATCTCACAAGTATTTTTTTGTCCGCATAGTCGTCTAAGTTAACAACATGACTCGTCCAAGCGCTTTGTCCAGAATAGCCATACCCGTAATTCGATCCGACAGGATTATCTGAAGTTGTGCCCGGAGCATTTAAGGTTCTCCAAGTGTTACCTTCATCCATAGACACAGATAGGTACCCGTAGTCCCAGCCTTCTTCTATGTCGTGCCATAGGTCAAAATACAATGACGACGCTTTTTTCCCCATGAAATCAAGTGACAATGTCAGAGAAGAGTCAATAGAATCTCCCTTGTTTGACCACCAACATTTTGTGTGGCATAGGGTTTTAAAACGATTAACAAAATCATTACCATTGAACCAGATATCTATATCCCTTCCGCTCGCGTCAATCTTGAAATATCGAGCTCCATATTGGGAAACCTGATAGGTATTCTCACCAAGTTTTAAATCATCTAGGCCTGATCTCAATTTGAGAGTTCGTGTTGGGTAAGAATATTGACCTGTCTCCGATCCCAAGTAGTTAGCCAGTATCCATTCGCCAAATTCATGATGGAAATGAGTTCCATTTTTCTCTAACCAATTTTCAACTCCCAAGATTCCATCCAAAGGTTCCTCTACCAGGCTCCTCAACGACCGAGAACCTCCAAGCCTACCACTAACAAACTCAAAAAATAATGACGCTGCCCCATAATGAGCTAGTGTTTTGCGAGGATCATCCGGCCAATAATTCAGCTGGGTATCCGGATCAACCAAAAAGTACCTCTCCAGAGGGGTTTCGTAGCCTGTATTTTTTACTGCTAACTCCGCCAAACCTTCATCGACCCACGCCTCTTCTCCTTGGTCTGCTTCATTGTTGACTAAATGTTGATACTCGTGAATTAAGACAGACATGTACTTATCCGAACCGGGCTTATTTCTTGAAGGGTCTATATAGACCATTGGGCGTTCGTTGCTATTGCTATGAACCCATTTAGGATACGAATCAACATCGCTAAAATATCCAGCCGCACCATCTAAGGCCGTATTTAGAATAGTCAATTTCGGGGCCTCGAATGTAGCAAAATAATCAGAATGTATCTTCTCCCATTTTGCCGCAGCTATGCTATACAAATCCCAGTCTTTCTCACTATTGATATCAGCATACCAATAGGCATTGTCGGCGACGATCAGCAACTCTCCTTCGACTTCATAGGACTCTGTGAGAGATAAATTGGCAACAGTAAACAGTTCCACCATCCCCACATTTTTGCTTTGGTCATTTGATTTAACGAACAAAAAATTTTCATTTGGCCCGAACCCATATTGGATGGCAAGATTTTCAAGATCTCTATCAGGGGGAATTTCCACTAAGGGTGCCCATGTTTCAAGATATGATGTCGCGGAACTCTTATTCTTTATCTCGATATCTGACTCAAAGGAAGGTTCTTCCTGGCCACAGGAGACAGTACCCAACATTAAAAAAGCTGGCAGAAACAGAACGATTAAATAATATTTTTGCTGTTGCACCAGATAAATCACGCTACCTGGAGACCATCAATTAAAACGATCCATAGCAACATCAATATTTTCTGTTAACAAAGCTTCCACACAATCCACTGCACCCGCGACGCATTTCACAATGGACTCTTTTTCAGACATGGTAGGTTTCCCTAACACGTACCCGATTTGATCTTCTCCAGTGTCGGGACTTCCAACACCGATCCTTAATCTAGGAAAATCCTGAGTATTCAAAGAATTAATTATCGATCGCATGCCATTATGGCCTCCTGCGCTGCCACTTGCTCTCAATCGCATTTTTCCTACATCAATATGTATATCGTCATAAATCACAAGAAGTTTTTGTGTTGGAAGTGAATAGCGAGAAAGCAGATACTCTGCAGAGTCACCGCTTAAATTAACATATGTCCTGGGCTTCGCCACCACTATATCTATACCCCCCCACGACCCCTCTGCCAAAAGTGTGGATTTGTGACTTCTTTTTAGTTTAAGTTTTAGAGAGTCAACGATAAAATCAACCACCCAAATTCCGGCATTATGTCGGGTTTGTTGGTATTTTGGACCAGGGTTGCCTATACCTACAATTATCAATTGGGGATCATGACGCCCTATGTTCAATTAGTCTGTACCTCTAATAAAAATTTGGGGGAATTTGGTTTATTCTAGAAGCAGAGTTTTAGACACTAATGGCCCTATCAAACGCATCAATATCATATTTCGCATTCTGCAAAGATGCTCTCGTTATATTTGCTCCTTCAAAATTCGCTCCAGATAAATTTGACGAGTTAAAGTTGACTCTAACAAGAATTGCGTTAGAGAAATTCGCATTTTGAGCATTAGCCTTGTGCATATTGGCACCTATTACTCTCGCTGTACTTTGCCAAGAATTGGAGGCCGCTCCACTTAGGTTGGCGCCTTCAAAATTAGCGCACCTTAAGTCAGCGCCTCGCATGTCGGCTATAGTTAAATTAGCTCTTGTGAAAATAGTTCCATAAAGTTTCGCGTCATCAAGGCAGGCACCTCTTAAATTAGCTCTTGTTAAATCGGAGCCACTTAGGTCTGATCCTGAGAGATTACATCCAGCCAGATTCACACCACGTAAATTCAATTTTGTTATGGATAAATATGACAGATCAAGACCAGATAGATTGAGCCCAGACAGGTCTTTACCATTGGCAATATGAGACTTGACTTGGCCCGCAGTTACATCTGCCACCTTTAAATCACCTCACATGCATGTTATTTGATCGCGTATAGAGAGCCGTTTTGGGTGGCAACAAATAACATTTCCGCCGACACTACCGGGGTCGAGGAAATACGACCATCTAATTGCATTTCCCAAATCTTCTTTCCCGTTTCGACATCCACACCGTGCACTTTACCTGTTGAATCCCCTGCCAACATAAGGCCACCGACTACCGAGACTGATTCTGAAATCGTACCCTCCGTAGTATATCTCCATTGTGGGTCCCCAGTTGAGGCACTGAGCTTATAGATCTGCCCGTCGAGGGAGGGAACGTAAACCATACCATTTGCAATTGTCGGGGTGTTTTGAAAAACCTCTCTCGGGTTTCGGAATTTCCAAACAAATCCTTTCATGACAGGAGGTGTGTCTTCAAACCCCCACAAGAACATGGTCATTCTAAACCTACGAGCCGTTTTTTCCATGGGATACTGAATTTTTGTCCAATCAATAGCCCTTACCACACCATTCAGGTCCGAAACGAACAGTAATTTGCCATCCATACCTGGAGCACTATAAGAGGACCCGATTGGGTAATCGAGTCTCAAGTCACCATTAAAAGCATCCACAATGTGCAAAACATTATCTTGGGTAGTGAAAGCAACAACATCTTCATTCACCGCGCTGGCATTAGCAATCCTTGAACCAGCCTCATATTCCCAAATTTGCTGGCCGGTCAGTGCATCAAAAGCGTAAAATTTCTCATCTCCCGACCCTATGTAAGCAATCCCATTATGAACTGAAGGAGACGAGAAAAAAGGTTCGCCACTTTGAAAATCCCATACTACAGTTCCATTATTTCGGTCTAGGGCGACAAACCTTCCCTCTCTCAGTGCAACATAAAGCAGGTCACCTGCTATAGCTGGGGAAGAATCTGTAGGTGCCTCCGCAGAGTATTCCCATATCGGATTCCCCGTTTCAAGCTCTAATGCAAGAATCCGGCTGTCATCTGTACTGACATAAACGGCTTCCTTTGTGACTGCAGGGGAAGAAGATATAGCTCCATTTGCTTGGTAACGCCACACAACCCCCCCGACATTAGAATCAGAATTAGAAATACAATCGAAAATAAGACAGGTATTAAGAAAGGCTAACTGGTTTAAATCCCTACTGCCTGAAAGTGCCGGACCCCCCTGATACATATTCCACTCAAAATCAGAGAATTGAGCAGAAAGGCTAGTTGTTGGTTCAAAATGTTGATTCCCAGGATTCCAAAACATTAACGCAAGAATAATCAGAACAACAGCAGCCAGACCACCTCTAATGGCATAGCTCTTTTTCTTTGCTCTCTTCAAGGCCTGAAGTCGACCAAATTCTATTGCTTCGGCCTCTTCCTCTGGCACGGCGCGGCCTCTACTTAGCTGACTTCTACAATGGGGACAAAAAAGTTTGTCTAGATTATCACTTCGCCCGCAGCCAGGACATATAGTCAATGGTTTCATTAAATGTTTGTTTTCTTAAGGCGCTTTGGCATAAATAATTTACACACGGAAATATCAATTTGAAATTCAGAGGCTCATTTGGGTTTTAATATGGATTGACCTTATCTAGTTTATCCCTTATTGTTCCTCAACAGTCAATCATTATAGTACGTGACGGCATAGTACGTGACGACCCATTAATTCATTTAGTATAATGTTGGCAGTATTTTTGTTCTATCATTGAAGCGAATGAATTAGACCATTTAATAGATGGGAGGAAAACGATGAGAAGTAAACTAATAATAATGCTGGGAACCATAACAGTTATTTCACTGTTTATGGCTTGTGCAGCGGCTGCTGAACAGGCCGCGGCTCCTGCGGCACCACAGGCTGCAGCTCCTGCAGCACCAGCACAGGCAGCGGCGCCTGCTGCAGCGGCAGCTCCTTCAGCACCAGCACAACCAATGGCAGCTGCAGCGGCAGCTCCGGCCCCGGTAGCTTTGGTACAGAAAGAAGTTGCTAAAGAAGCCAAAGCAACCGCCGTGCCTACACCGGTACAGAAGGCGGCTGAACAGACCTGGATGGACCTTTACATGTCTGGCCCAGGATACAACTCTGCTTGGGGTGAGCCGAAGAAAGGGGGAATTTTCCGATACGGAGCTTCCCACAAGCTATCTGGGCATGACCCAAACTATGGACACAGCTTTGAAGGTCCTCAATTCCTTCCTACCTACAACGCTCTTCTAAGGTATGACCCTTGGTTGGGACTAGGTGGACAAATTGAGGGTGACCTTGCCGAAACATGGGAAGTACAGGACGGAGGACTCACTGTACTTTTCAAACTGAGAGAAGGCATTAACTTCCAGGTCAACCCCAATCTTCCAGCTGAAATCGCATCAGCTGTGTCTGGGGACAGCTTTACCTGCGAAGATGCCAAGGCCAGCTTGGAATTTGCTTTGAATCCCCCAGAAGGAATCCTTCACTCGGGACCAAGAGCAGCCTTGGGCCACTATGAGACATCATCGTGTATCGACGACTACACGTTCAAGGTTGAATTTAAGGAGGCTCTAGCTAGAACCCTGCCTCAGTTCGCAGGAATGCTAGGTTCGCCTAATAATATGGACAAGGATTTCGTTGCTTATATTAGGCAAGAAGGTGATCATCCTGACTTAGAAATCCCGTACATTGACCTGCTGGATGAAACCACACCTGTGACATTCCTGTGGGGCACCGGAACAGGAGCTTTTGTACCTACAGAATTTGAGGTTGATGTTCAATCCAAGATCCGGGCAAACCCTGACTACTGGCGTGAAGGGTTGCCTCTGACCGAAGGTCAAGACCAATTCATTATCACGGACGCCACCGCTAGATTCTCTGCTCTAATTACAGGACAGACTGACTACTACGGTGAAGGCAGCGCTTCTTTGCTACCTGCTCACGTTGAGCAAATAAACGCACGATTCAAGGATAAATTTACGATTATGCCTGCTCTCCATTCCTGGGGTAAAGGTATCCAGATAAACATGGAAAGAGAGCCTTTCAACGATCCAGATATCAGAATGGCAATGCACTTAGCACTTGACCGTGACGACTGGGTAGACTTCAATATGGCCGGTGGCGTATCAGGTGTGCATAGGCACACTCTGTGGATGCCACCAGGAAGTATCTGGGCTCTGCCGGATTCAGAGCTAGGGGAAATGCCGGGCTGGAGAAGAGGTGACGGAAAAGTCGCTGATATAGCAGAGGCAAATCGATTGGTAGATGCAGCGCTTGGGGCTGGAGTCAGATTCAGTGTTGAATGTATGGCACAAAGTGCACGGATTTACCTAGACGGATGTGAGTACTTCCAGGACCAGATGAGCAAAAACCTGGATGTTGAGGTAACTATTGCCTCCGTTGAAAGTGCTGTCCAGGGCACTCGAGGTAGAGAAGCAGATTACGACACCCACTACGGTTCTAAGGTACGAACCAATGTTGCAGACCCAGATGACTTCTACATGATTCACCTGGTGAAAGACAAAGAAAGTTGGTACTACCGTGGTACAGGTCGAGAAATTGCTGATCCGGAAATGGCTGCTAGGCTAGAAAAGTTGGCTCTTGAACAGTCCAGTGAACTAGACGTTGCAAAGCGTGTAGAACTGGTACACGATATAGAGAGAATCCTGGCAACAGAAGCCATGTACTCAATTCCATATCCATGGACCTACATATTCCCAGCTTGGTCTAATGAAGTTAAAGGCTGGCAATTGTACCCTCACCCATCCCAGAATAAATGGGCCCAGTGGGAGAGGATGTGGTTAGATAGAAATTAGCCACATAAATAGTTTCAAGGGGTGAGACGCAAGTTAAAGATACTCGCAGCCTCACCCTTCGAAGATAAAAAATGGAAAGCGGCTCGCTAGCCTGAAAGGGTCGGCGAGCCGTTTTCAAGTGATAACCCGGAAATAAATTCAACATAGATTGCTGTTCGTTTCATATATATAATGCAGAGAGTAAGAATAAGAGACACCTCAGCAGGGAACAGATAAAATGAAGGAATATTTGATTAGAAGACTCCTCTTTGGAGTGCTTACCCTCTTTACGGTTTCTGGTTTGATTTTTGCCCTCCTAAGAATCGCCCCCGGCGACGTAGCATTAATGATTGCCGAAGCAAACTCCGGTGGTGAAGGGATTGATGTTTCAGAGGAAGACCTAGAAGATATACGTGAAAAACTCGGACTTAACGCCCCTTTACACATTCAGTACGTTACTTGGTTAAAGGGATACGTGATAGGTGATTGGGGAGACTCGCTATTTACAGGAAGGGACGTTTTCGATGAATTCAAATTAAAGTTCCCAGTGACACTTGAACTAGTCATTTTCTCTCAAATAATCGCCATTATTTTGGGTCTTCCCGCAGGCATAATTATGGCTCTCAGGCAGGATACATGGCTGGATTACACTATTCGTATAACATCATTAGCAGGTCTATCATTACCATCCTTCTGGAGCGCGACATTACTTCTGCTAGGCGGCGCCTACTTTTTTATGTGGAACCCAGAATTAGGCTCATTCCCAATAACAGAAGATCCTTGGGGCAACCTAAAGCAGTTCTTCTGGCCATCGATTATGCTTGGCTACATCAGTGCTTCCACCAAAGCGCGGATGATGAGGTCGACTATGCTGGAAGTACTACGGCAAGATTACATTCGCACAGCAAAGGCAAAAGGTCTCACTCAATATGTAGTTACCGCCCGGCATGCGCTTAAAAACGCATTCATTCCTGTAATAACAGTAATCGGAATAACCACCGCCTTGGCGCTGGGTGGCTCAGTTGTAATGGAAAGGGTTTTTTCAATGCCTGGACTTGGAAATTTTATCCTCGAGGGAATGCTCGCCAGAGACTTCCCAATAGTACAGTCGATTACCCTTTTCTTTGCCATAGCTGTGGTATTTGTCAACTTACTAATAGATATTTCATACGGGTGGTTTGACCCTCGAGTGAGATATCAATAAATCGGTAGCATAGGGAATTAAATGTCAACAGAATTAACACAAATTGCGGGGTCAACTCCTTCATTACCGGTAAGAATACTGTCTGCTTCTTTAAGGTTTACGAAAAGGCGACCTTTGGCAGCAGCTGGCATTGTCATCATTATCATGATGTGCCTGATGGCAATCCTGGCTGACCTTGTTACCTGGTACGATCCCATTGATTGGCGACTGGGCGACAAGCTCTCCCCTCCCTTAAGCACAAGTGATAAGGAGCCATTTTCGACCTTCCTTTTGGGAACAGATGACAAAGGTAGGGATATTTGGGCACAAATTGCTGTGGGGGCTCAAGTATCACTAATGGTCGGATTTCTTTCGGTAGCCTTTGGATCAGGGTTTGGAGGGGTCCTCGGTGTGATTAGCGCATGGTTCGGTGGAAAAACAGACCAGTTTATACAAAGAGCCATGGACGCCTTAATGTCAATTCCAACCTTGATCTTAGCACTGGCTGTAACTTCAGTGTTGGGGCAAACCATAGAAAATATAATAGTCGCAGTTGGAGTAGTCCAAATACCACGAGCAAATAGAGTTGTCCGGGCCCAGGCTTTAACCGTCAAAGAAACTCAATACGTGGACGCTGCCAGGGCCATTGGTGCAAACAATATCCGCATAATGGCTCAGCACATTACCCCACAATGCGTTGCACCTTTTTTGATAATTGCAACTAGTGCACTGGGTATTGCCATATTGACAGAAGCCTCTCTAAGTTATTTGGGACTTGGAGTACCGCCTCCTAGACCCTCATGGGGTGGCATGTTGTCGGGTGCGGCAAGAGACTATTTTATTTTAGCACCGTGGATGGCAATCTGGCCTGGATTAGGTCTATCTCTCGCAGTATATGGATTCAACCTTTTCGGAGACGGGCTTCGAGACGCCTTAGACCCAAGGTTGAGGGGCACCTAACCGCCACTTAATGCGAAATAATAAAGGTCCTGAGTTAAATCTCAGGACCTTTATTATTTCATCCGGTACTGCTGATCGGCTACGCCACCTTCAGGCAAACCAAGTGGGAGACGGACATCTAGTAAATAAGGTCTGTTTTGTTTCATGACTATTTCAAGTGCCCTTTCGATCGTCTTATTCAGCTTCTCTTCATCATCAACTCTTTCACCTTCCATGCCAAATGCGTCCGCAATCTTAACCGGGTCTATACCATCCAAAACAACACCTTGATAACTACCCGTATCCGACATCCTGCCACCACTCTGACCAAAGAATCCGGCTACAATTCCATAGGCCCCATTATTGGGTATTACGTAGAGTAGGGGCACATTATGATGTACCGCTGTCCACAGTCCTGAATCCGCGTAATAAAGGGATCCATCGCCAACGAGCCCAATGACAGGCTTTTCCCCAACGGCCAATTTTGCCCCAATGCCGGCCCCTACACCCCACCCTTCTGATCCACCAGCACCTTTCATCAAAATGTTATTTCGTTCTGACAATCCCGGACTCACGGCATCATATCTCGCAGCAAATTGCTCATTGGTAATATACCCCCCCCCTATTTTTTCTAATTCTGTATCTATTGCATCAACTAGCAGGGTAGGTCGTACCTTACCTTTCTCATAGGAAGGCATCAAAGAATCTCGAAGTTTAGAACGTTGCTTCCCCACAAGGTTCAAAGTTTTCTCTCTTCGTTTAGAGTACCTCTTGGCGTTATAATCGCTTTTGGCTATTTCTAGCATTCTCGATATAGAGGAGGTCTCATCAGCGATGATTCCCACTTCTAACCCCGGATAGTTTTTCAAATATTCCAGGCCAGATCCCATGGCCAAAATTTGTTTGGTCTTTCTCAGAGGATCGATATCTTCCTTTTTTCCCGCACCTTGATGCCTTGCCCCAAGGGAGACGATTACATCGGGCTCGTATGAGTCAAAAGCCGTATTTGCCATGCCAATGTGCTGTGGATGTTTGAGGGAAATCCCTCTAAGGTCAGTTTCCGGGGAGGCTACTACCGTTCCAAAATGAGTAGCCAGCTCTGCAGCTAATTTATCGGCTCCACTTTTCCAAACTCCGTCGCCCACATATAGAAGAGGCCTATCTGCTTTATCAAGAGCATCCAGTATTTTTTCAATATCTTGATCTGTGGCATTTCCCGCTTTTATGTTCCTGGCACCGCCGTGAATTATCTCCGTTGAGACTTGTTTGTTTTCCAACATTTTGTCATATACTGCCAGATGCACAGGACCAAAAGGTGGAGTCGTTGCTACCCTCAATGCTCGATCGACAGCCGCTGGAAGACCTTCAGGTTCAATTATTGTCCATGTTTCCTTTGCCATTGGAACTGAAATCGAGGCAGGGCTATAACTTGAATCCAAATCCAAATTAATTCTGTCCGTAAAACTGCCTGTGTCTCCTGCAAAGGTAATAACAACTACAGGTAGGCCGCCAAACCAAATGTTATATAGCTGCCCCATGCATTGGGCCAGCCCTGCACCTAAATGAACCACCATGACGGCAGGTTCACTATTTACTTGAGTATATGCTCCTGCCATAGAGGCTACTGTGCCCTCATGCAGCGCCAAAATCCCATCAATATTAGGATTACTGTTCAAAGCATCAAAGAATAACGCCTCTCTAGATCCTGAATTGTAGAAAACATATTTAATTCCCGAAGCTACTAGCTGCTCAACTAACACTTCCGAGGGTGTTCCTGTAATGGGTGTGGTTAACATATTTTTTTGCTCCTTCTTTGCTCAAGGCGCAGTATATACTCAAAGGTACAGGCATGGTACGCTGCGAGTACAATTAATCTAATGCTCAAATCCGTATACTCTTCCTCGAATTACAAGTGGCTGGTTTTCTCGGTAATTGGGTTGGGCTCACTAACTAATGTGATTCATCATGGGAGTATCAGCATTGCCTTACCTACGATCGCCAGAGAATTTGGCGTATCCTTAACTACGATTCAGTGGGTGGTTTTGGCCGAATCTTTAACCATCAGTGCGCTGTTATTACCAATGGGGCGCCTATCAGATATTATCGGCAGAAAACCAATGTATTTATTAGGTGTCGTCCTGTTTGGTGTGATGGCCCTATTCGCAGGCAGCTCACCAGCTATTGCCCAGTACCTCGGGTATGCTCATCCCATCATGTTGATGATCCCTTTTCGCGTTTTGCAAGGGGCTGGAGCAGCAATGACCCAGGCCAATGGAATGGCAATGGTAACCTCTGCCTTCTCAGCCCGAGAACGGGGAAAAGGATTGGGAGCTCACGGCAGTGTTATTGGCACGGGGGGAATAATTGGGCCCATTGTAGGGGGATTTCTAGTAACCTACGTTAGCTGGCATTGGATTTTTTGGATTAACGTACCGTTATGTGCCATCACATTTTTAGGTACGGCGCTTTTATTGGATTCATCAAGATTCACGGGGGCCACTCAAGGAGATAAAAGCTTTGATTGGCTGGGGGCGACTTTATCCTCTTCCACACTCCTTGTATTCCTTCTCACTTTATCAAATGGGGCTGAGTTGGGATGGTTCTCTCTGCCTATCATTGCAGGTTTCCTGATCTTTATTGGGTTAATTACAACTTTTATTTGGTGGGAATTAAATTCATCATCACCCATGCTGGACTTGTCTTTATTCCGTAGTAGACTATTTTCAGTGGGAATTGGATCAAGCTACATCTCCTTCTTAGGGGTAACGTCCTTTCGATTTCTAATTACGTTTTACCTTCAAGCCGCTTTAAAACTAACCCCGGCACAAATTTCATGGGTGCTCATTCCAAATGCTATAAGTCGCATCATTTTAGGCCCACTAAGTGGCCACCTATCTGATAAATTTGGTACTAAACCATTCACCACCGTTGGATTATTATTAGCAGGGTGTGGATTATTACTGATGGCTTTTATGGCTGATAGTACCCCGATTTGGTTTGTCATTTTATCCATTGTGATTATGAGCTCAGGGTCCGGAATATTTAGTTCTCCCAATAACGCTGCCATCTTCTCTTCTGCCACTGGAAATAAGTTCGGTGTTACATCTGCCTTGGTCAATCTCTCTAGAAACTCAGGTAATGTGACAGGTATCGCCATTGCTACAGCAATAGTTAGTGGAACAATGCTTTCTGCTGGTTTTTCTTCAAATGTAGAAGAGGTCATGATAGCTGGGACGGGAAGCACAATCTTGCAAACTTTTATATCGGGAATGCGATCAGTGTTTCTTGTGATGGCTATTCTCCAATTTATATCATCGATCGCTAATTTAACAACATCAAGGGAACCACTCTCAGAAGCTTAATTCATGAATTCAATATGGATTGACAGCCGGGATGGGTTATTCTTATCATAAATAGGTTAATTAACTATATAAACACTGAATAATTATGTCATATTAGTTTAATATGACTTTGATAAAACCCGAGGGAGTGTAGGCGTGGCGAGCAACGATCTTATGACTACCAAAGAATTAGCAGAATACTTGCAATTGGATAGAATGACTATTTATAAGTTATTAAAAGCCGGTGATATCCCAGCTAACAGGGTAGGTCATCAGTGGAGATTTTTCAGATCTGACATTGACGAATGGATTCGTTCAAAAAAGGTTGACCCAGTCACGATTCAAATCTAGGGGCGTGAGTTTCTTTGTTTATACTTTTTCTTTTGGTTGATAATGCAACCAAGAGGATGTGTTTTCAGAGGCTCGGAGCCAAGAATTTACAAATGTCCCTTTCTGATCTTCTATTTCTACCCCCAGTCCATCTGCAAGTCTATTCATGAAGGCAAACATAGCCGTTATCATGACCACCGAAAGGATCTGATTGTCTGACAACCCTGTTTTTCTGAGGGTTTGGATATCGTTTTCAGTCATCTCAGAAGGTTCTTTAGTCAACTTCTCTACATACTCAACTATGGCCAGTGTTTCATCATCAAAAACAGCGTCGCCATAATCCTGCATCACAACAGATGCCATTTCAGGATCCTCTGTCGCCTGGCGGAGATACTCTCCGTGAGATACAGTTCAATATTTACAGTGATTGATAGAGGAGACTACGGTCGCTATTACTTCTTCTTGAGACCTAGTCAACGCAGAGGAGCCAAAACTGATTTTATGTCCCATATCCCACACGGAATGCATAGCTTCTTCATTAATTGACATGCATTTAATGACATTCGCCAAGTCTGCATATTTAGGATCTTCTTTTATCCAGGACAATTAATAACCCTCCCTACCGGCGGATTTGATTGCCGGTTAAGACGAGACAACTATTTTTATAGGTTTCGAGCCGTTTACAGCGTAGCCCAATTCATTCCAAACCGATTCCAAAGGCTGTTGATCACCATCGCTATTGGTGGCCCTAGATAAAAGGGTGTGTTCCCCAAGTGTATCGGGGGTCCATTTGTAATTCCACTGCTGCCATGAATATTGCTGGGACGGCCCTATAAGTTCAGCTTCGCGCCAACTATTCCCACAATCAACAGAAACCTCTACTTTTGCTATGTCTGTTCGGCCCGACCAAGCGCTCCCACTGACATGATAATCAGTGCAGCATTTCAAAGATTCATTTTCGCAAGGAGAGGTTATGGCTGATTTTACCTGCATTTCCTGCACAGGTTTCTCTGTTCCATCCTCGTACTTAAAAACATATTTTTCCCCCTGAAAATAACCAGAGAATGGTTTATTAAGTGCTGTTATCTTGGTAAGCCATTTCACATGAGCCATACCGTACCATCCAGGAACAATAAGGCGAACAGGATATCCGTGTTCAAGGGGAAGAGTTTCACCGTTCATTTCATACGCCAGCAAAGTGTCCTGATGCCTAGCTAAATCTAGAGGCAAGCTTCGCAAATAGGGTTCCGGACCTTTATCTGCCGCAGGGGATCCAATATCAGCCCCTTCAAAAAGTATTTCTACAACATCTTCATTCAAATTCATTTTCGACAGCACCGAGTTTAGTGATGTTCCTGACCAAACTGCATTGCTAACAGCTCCATTCTCAAACTGATTGCCTGGAGCCTTCGGGTTCAAATCTACTCTATTGTTTCCAGCACATTCCAATGTAACTGGTAGTGTATGTTTGGGTAACTGTCTAATATCATTTAGACTAAAGGTTATCTCCTGACCTCCTGAACTGGCTGCTTGCAACATCCAGGAACTCTCATCCAAATCTGGATAATCGAATTGAGAGCGGACATAAAATAACGGGTTAGGCGTCAGCCAACTGCCCAGAGCAATTTGCGGAGTTTCTCCAACATAAGGTTCAGTTCCCACAGTTTTTAGCCCGGAAGCATTAACATCATTCATTTGGCTGCATATCTCCTGAATAATAGCTTATATCGGACAAACGACCACACAACCGACAATGCTTCATGGCATTGTAGTTCAGTGGGAAATTCGTAGTCGACGGGGGGAATTCGGGTAAACGTAGAGCCCCACTGGTTGGTGAGGCTCTTTGTTTTCACAAAAGCCTATCTGGGTTCTCTAGGCCGGGCCTCATTAACTCTAAGATCGCGACCCATGAAATCATTGCTATCCAAAGCTGCAATAGCTTCTTTAGCTGAATCATCATCGGCCATTTCAACGAATCCAAATCCTTTGGATCTACCTGTGTCCCTGTCAGTGATGACACGAACTGCGCTTACCTCGCCGTACCTAGTAAATAAATCTCTTAAATCGTCTTCACCAGTCCCGTACGCCAAATTTCCAACGTAAATGTTCACTTCTTCTCTTCCTACTTTTAAACTAATGGATATGCAAGTACATATCCGGCTAATAATAAGGGCAGAGTTATACCACAATTGACAACTCCGCACCCAGTATATATCTATTTTATACATTTAAAGAATATGTATTCAGCACGAATTATGTGGAATTACCCTTGAATTTATAGCACTTTATAGCCTGTTGATTGAATCGACATTATCTTGCTCTCATCCCACGGGTGAGCCTTGGCTACTTCCTCATTGATATCAGTGCCCCAGCCGGGCTTATTAGGAACTGTCATATATCCGTCTATTAATTCGGGAGTGAAAGTGGTCAATTCATCCTTCCATGGGACATCGTCGATGTCTATTTCCATTATCCGAACATTAGGTAATGAAGCACACAGTGAGGCACTCACAAATGTAGCTAGATGGCTGTAATAATTGTGAGGGGCCACATTATGTTGAAATACCTCGGCTAAATCTCCAACCTTTTTCGACTGACTGAATCCATTCCACGGAACATCAATCATAAACATATCGGCGGAGTGATTTTCAAAATAAGGCAGGTAATCACTCATGTAAAACAGATTTTCTCCTGTACAAATCCGAGTATCGGTAGAATCTTTAATCTGCCTTAGGCTCAAAGGATCATACATATCGATTTCTAGCCATAGCATGTCATATTTCTCAAGAACCTTAGCAATTCTCAAACAGGCTTCTGTTTTGAAATGGAAATTTAAGTCCAAATTTATATCTATATCATCACCAACAGCATCTCTAAAAGTACCAATGAGAGTTTCTATATGAGGAATTAGCCATTTGGGGGCTACTTGATCTGTAGTACCAGACCCACCGAAAGAGCCTCCCCCGAATGTTGCACTCTGGCCAGGGAGCAACACATTAGTTTTTAGAGCCGTAAACCCCTTGCTTTTAACTTCTTTACCCAACCTAGTAACATCATCCCAGGTTTCTATAGGAGGAGTTCCTAGAATATCTGTATGCCTAATCCTGCTCGAACCACAGTGAGACCAATAAACTCTCACTTTGTCTCTAGTCGGTCCGCCGAATAGCTCGGCCACAGATATATTTAATGATTTAGCTTTAATATCAATAAAAGCACAATCCAGTCCTGCTAAGGCCTTGGCAGCTATCCCGCCTTTACTAGCTCTTGTTCCTATATACATTTCTTGGAATCTCATTTCAAAGGCACATGGGTCTTTGCCAAGTAAAACAGGTTTCAAGTCCCTGATGACACCTTCAATACCGTGTGGTGATTTTCCATCACTACATTCTCCCCAACCTGTAATACCTTCATCAGTTTCAACTTTAACAAAGGTCCAGGGACGCCACCCGGCATCTACTATCAAAGTGTCTATATTGGTTATTTTCATTAAATTTCCCCCTGATTAGCAGCAATTAATTGTATTTATGAATTTAACAAATTTCTCGACGGGAATACATTTCTGTCTATTTACGGACCTCTCTTTCTGGTACAAGATACGACAATTTCAGTAGGATAGTTCTTTACCACATCCAGTACAAAATCGTTCCGGATTTAGGAAACTCATTCCACAGCTAAGACACATTTTTCCTAAATTTGAACCCCCGTGTCGTTTACCGTTCAAAAATACGCCTATAAAAGTGGAGCGTACAAAATACCGATAAGTTACTAAGCAAACCCCGGTGGTAAGACTTGTTGCTATGACAAATTTAATTTCCGGAAATATTGGCCAATCAAACATGAAGAATGTTGTAAATGCGACAATAGGCAAATGAATCAGATACATCCAATATGAACCATCTGAAATGAATCGTGAAAAAGGATTATAAGAACCAAATTTGTCTTCTGCCAGGCCAATGAACCCAATCGAAAACAATACTGCACCGATAATTTCCATACTATATCGTGCCAGTACAAATAGGCCTACATTCCGTGTTTGTTTTTCTCCTATCTCGGTTTGATAAATAACCTCAGTTATATTTTTGACTCCCTTCATATCCAGCGCTATATACAAAGAAAAGACGAGAATAGCGATCAATATGTAGTATTTCCATTCCTTTTTTACAAAAGAAAACAAAGATGGATTCTTGTACAAGCTAAACCCAAAAAGGAAATATAACCCGCTACCTAAGGGATTTATTATCAACTCTCCTCCCGCCCACAGATTGGTGACTCCGCACGCGAAAATAAATCCAATTGGTAATTTGGATCTAAAAATTATTGCCGCTATAACATTTTTAAGTTTATGAAGAAATGAGGTTAATATCTCCAACCCGATGCCATTTAGTAGCTGCAACAAAGCAACAAAGGATTTACAGGGAATTCGAAATACAATCGAAAATAAGACAAATATCAAGAGGTGCCATAAAAACCACAAATGGAAAGGCTGACCTGCGTTCGAGTAGAAAAAATAAAATTCGCCGGTACTCCCATATTTCCAAATCCAAGGTAGCGTTAGACCCATAACAGGAAAAAATACCGCGGTCGGTAGCCCAACTCGCAAAAATCGATTACTACACCAGAACACCCAAGATTTACGGGTAATAATCAAATTAGCAAAAAACCCGGCTAACATGAAAAATAATGGCATCCGCCACATGTGGATGAATTCAAAAATAATCTTTATCGGGTATGAAGAACTATTATCAGACGGCCAAATGGATGAAGGCATCCCTGGTATATATGGAAGGGCAGCATGCAGAACTATTCCCAAAACCATGGCAATGCCCCTCAAGACATCTAGTCCATGATACCGTGTCGTTGAAGCAGTCATTTTTGATCTTCGGAACCAGCCACCCTATTTTGAGGGAGGAGGTTCAAAGACAAACTCGCCTGATTGCCCTCCTGATTTGGTTGCAAGCCATACCCTAAAGTTCATACCTCTATCGACCGCTTTACACATGTCGTAGATCGTGAGGGCGGCTATAGAGGCTCCTATCAATGCTTCCATCTCAACCCCAGTTTTGCCACTAGTTTTAACGATAGATGCGATTTTCACGCTATTATTTTCTTCATCTAATTGGATCTCTACCTTTACTTGGCTGATTGGTAGAGGGTGGCACAATGGTATCAATTTGGAGGTCTCCTTAGCAGCCATTATGCCAGCGATACGGGCCGTGGCTATCACATCTCCTTTATCAAGAGAGTTGTCCCGAATTAGAGCGATAGTTTCCCCTCGCATATATACTTCGGCTTTCGCCTCGGCAATTCTCTCAGTGTTTGGCTTTGATCCTACATCAACCATATTGGCAGCGCCGGTTTCATTAACATGAGTTAATTTTTTTTCTTTAGACACTTTTGGCTCCTCTGATGTAAATATTATGCTGCTATGTTTCTTTAGCCACCTTTGAGGCTTCCCCGTACGCCAATTGGTCCGCTTCTTCATTAAAACGATCACCAGAATGGCCTTTCACCCATTCCCACTCAACATTCCGAGGCCCTACCTCGTTATCTAACAAGGTCCATAAATCTTGGTTTTTCTTTCTCTTCCAATTCTTTGTCATAGTATTTATTACGTATGTGGAATCAGAAAAAATCCTCACAGCGGCATTTCTAGGAATACTTCTCAAAGCTTCAAGCACAGCCGTGACCTCCATTCTATTGTTGGTGGTATTTTCTTCCGATCCATGAAGTTGTTTCTTTTCTCCATTTTCAAAAATGACGGCTCCCCAACCACCAGGACCAGGATTCCCAAGGCATGCACCATCGGTGTATATGACTATCGGAGTTTTTTCTAAGTTTTTACTAGCCTCCAATGTGATACATCTCTACCTTTTTCCTTTTTACTGTTTCTTCAGATCGTTCTTCGGAATATCGATCCTCTCTCCTCCCCCATATCCCGATGATGGTGTCTTTTATTTCATCATCAGTGGATCCATTTCGTAGCCCTTTTCTTAGATCAGTCCCTGATTCTGCAAAAAGACAAGTAACGACTTTCCCTTCCGAAGACAGTCGCATTCGTGAACAGTCTCCACAAAATGGCTGGGATACTGAGGAGATGACACCAAATTCACCTTGCCCATCTTTATAGTGATATCTTTTGGCGACTTCCCCAGGGTAAGTGGAACCTACCGGTTCAGCAGGAAATTTTTGCCTTATTAGCTCAACAATTTCGTTAGCAGAAACAACCTGCTCCAGCTTCCAATCATTCAGTGTGCCAACGTCCATGTATTCAATAAACCGAGGAGTATGCCCATTAGTCCTGCACCACTCTGCCAAGCCCACAACAGTGTGATCATTAACTCCTTTTTGGACAACAGCATTAATTTTGATTGGCTGCAACCCGGCTTCTTTTGCTGCCTTTATTCCATCTAGTACACGGGCTTTGCTAAATCCTCTTCCATTCATCTTCTGAAAAATATCATCTTCCAGTGAATCGAGGCTTACTGTTACCCGTTGCAACCCTGAGTCTTTTAACTTTTGTGCATATCCTGATAACAAATAGGCATTTGTCGTCATAGCTAAATCTTCAACCCCGTCCACAGCTGAAATCATGCCTACCAATTCCTCTATGTTTTGACGCACTAGCGGTTCTCCTCCGGTGATTCTTACCTTTGTCACACCTAGTCCAACCGCAATATTTACAATACGAGTGATTTCCTCGAAAGTTAGCAGGTCTGCCTTTGGAAGAAATTCATACCGATCTCCAAAAATTTCGGCTGGCATGCAGTAAGGGCATCGAAAGTTACAACGATCCGTTACAGAGATTCTTAAATCCCGAAGCGGTCGGTTCAATGTGTCGAATATCGGGATGTTTTCCATTTTTAGTCTCCTCGAAGACTAAATACATTTTCTTCCATATAAGCTATGGCTCCTTTCATCGCTTCTCCCCTATGACTAACTAATTCTTTTTCTTGTGATGTCAATTCTGCCAAAGTCCTGTTCTTTTCAGGAAAGAAAAATAGGGGATCATATCCAAATCCATTCCTTCCTTTCACATTCCGAGTAACCCTGCCTTCAATTTTACCCTCAAATGTCACCACATTGTCATCAATGGGGTTCCACAGAGCAACAACACATCGAAACCTGGCCGTTAGTTCGTCTTCTGATATCCCTTCTAGCTTTGATAACAACAGTTGATTCCTGTCATTGTCATTTTTGCCCTCGCCGCCGTAGCGGGCAGAATAAATTCCTGGTAATCCACCCAACGCATCGACTTCTATGCCGGAATCGTCAGCCAGAGTTAATCTGCCAGTTAGTTTGCCATAGGTCTCGGCTTTCAATATGGCATTTTCTTTGAAAGTTGTTCCTGTTTCCTCTATTTCTTCAAACACTTGGACCTGTTCAAGAGAAAGTGGCTTATAGACGCTGTTGGATAACATTTTCCATATCTCAGCCATCTTTCCAGAATTACGCGTTGCGATCACTATATCAATTCGCAAGTTATCAGTATTTTTCATAAACAAATTATATTCAATTGGCGTTTTAATCATCAAAAGTACTTGTCCAGGCACTTATTCAAAGAATTCTCACCTCCTGTATAATCGAAAAATTCGATTGTTTCTAACATCTTGACCCAACATTTAAGGAGTAAATAAGATAGGTCCCCTAACCGGATTTAGAGTTATTGAGTTTAGTTCGTACCCTGTAGGTTCAATTTTAGGAATGCTATTATCTGACCAAGGGGCTGAGGTCGTTAGAATTGATTCTCCAAAAGATTACCCTGCGTGGATTAAAGGCCCCGCAAATTCGGTATGGAACAGGGGAAAACAGTCTTTCGAAATAGATGTGAGTGATAGCCACGGAAAAGAACAGCTCGTTGAACATACCAATGATGCTGATGTGATTATCTATGACAAACACCCAGACTTCTATGAAGACTTCGATCTATCTTATAGCTCTCTGGCAAAAGATAATCCAGGTCTGATATGTGTTTCCTTGCCGGGGTTTCCCAAAGGACATACCTATGAAGATCTTCCTCCAGACGAGGGAATTGTCGCTTCGGCCTCAGGAATCTATTCTTTCAATCCATCAGGGGAACTCCCAATTGCGGGGGAAGGACCATCATTCCACGGGCTGCCATACGCCAGCACCTTTGCTGCCATAACAGCTTCGACAGCCGTAGTCGCAGCACTTTACTACAGGGCAAAACATAACACTGGTCAGCAAATTACCGTTCCTGTCCATGATGCTATGTACCAAGGCATGGGCACAGCTCTGGTGCGACATTCAAAAAGAAGCACTGGAAACCAGGAAGGGCATCCCGTTATAAAAAGATTTTACCAGTGCAAAGACCGGCGGTGGATTAACGTCAATATATCTTTCCCTAGGTTCTTAAAGCCGTTTCTGGATACTATTGACCATATTGAATGGCTAGAACCGCTGACTGATACAAACCGTCTGTTGTCTAATGAAACAGACCTGAACCGCTGGAACAACCGATTTACGGAGGTCTGGCAAAATAAAACCGCCTTAGAGTGGGAAAATATCATGGACGAATTGGGAATTCCCGGAACAATGTGCCGGACTATAGACGAATGGCTGGATTCTGAACACTCCGTGATCTCAGGGGCCACCATCACTATTGACGATCCTATTTTCGGAAAAATGAAACAGCCGGGAAAAATTGTACGCCTTAGTAACCATGATCATGGAAATTTAGAACTTTCCCGTGCCTCACAAATTCAAAAGCCTAAACCTGAGGTGAAGCGATGACTAAGCTACCTCTAGCCGGGATCCGAGTTTTAGATTTATGCATTGTACTAGCAGGGCCAACCTGTGGAAGAACTCTCGCACAATATGGTGCTGAAGTAATAAAAATTGACCCTGAGCACCGTCCGCCTCAATTGACTCCCTGGCTAGATGTTGGCAGAGGCAAGCGGAGTATAGCTTTAAACATCACGAAACCAGACGGATTAAATACATTTCTTAAATTGGTTGATTCCTCTGATGTTATTTTAGAAGGCTTCAGAAAGGGGGTAACCGATCGATTAGGAATAGGCTATGAACAGCTCAAGACTAGGAACCCCAGGCTGGTCTACGCTTCTATCAACTGTTTCGGCAGATCAGGCCCTTGGGAATTTAGACCAGGATTCGAACAAAACGCCCAGGCCGCCACAGGGGTTCAGCTGCGAAATAGCGGAGGGAAAGGGCAACCGAGACCGGCAACATTTACCTTAAATGACTACGGAACCGGTATTGCCGCAGCATACGGAATAATGATGGCCCTTCTAGAAAGAGAAAAAACTGGGGAGGGTCAGCAAATTGAGGCAGCCTTGTCCTATACCTCTGCCACAATTTCTGGCCCATATCATGTCACGCATGAAAATTATGTAAGGAATGATATTGGCGGGCCGGGAGCTCGCGGTTTACATGCGTTACATGGGTTGTATGAGTCCTCAGATAGTTGGCTGTTCTTGAGTGTTTCTTCTAACAAGGAATGGGAAGCGCTTTGCGGGATAAAGGAGTTTTCGGGACTGGAATTAGAGGAAGAGTTTTCTTCCGATCATTTAAGGTCAAAAAATGATTTGCTTTTACGTGAATCCTTCGAAAAAATCTTTGCGGCTCATTCCACTACATATTGGATTAAGACAATGGGCTCAATTGGCATTCCTCTGGTGAAAAACGTAACAGCAGCAGAAATACATAGCGATGAATTCAATCATGGGCGAGGTCTTATCAGGGGTAATGACTACGCGAGTTCGGTGGAATTAAATTCCTCGTGGGGCAACACATCTTGGGCGGGAAATCCCGTCATTATGTCTGAAACTCCTTTGCAAGACGTTTCTCCCCCTATTTTTGGAGGAGAGACGGTGGCTGTATTAGAGGAACTAGGATTAACGGCAGAGGAAATTGATCGTCTAAGAGAGACAGGCGCTATTCCCAAGGTTTTACCGATAAAAATATAGTGTGCTAATTATCAATTAATTCCTTGCTTTTCTGCTCCGCTTTTATTGCAAACTCCTCTGCAAAATAGGAACATAGACCTGTGTATTCTTCGGGGTCCAATAACCTTAGTATTTCCTCCTTAGTTAATTGGCTGGCCACTTCTGGTTCCTCTTGCAGGGTCTGAGAAAATGGCCTCCCTTCATTGACGGATCTTTGAGCTGCTTCATAGACCGCATCATGCGCCTTTTGTCGACCCATTTTCCGGCCGAGCTCTAGCATAATTCTCTCTGAAAGTATTAAACCTCCACTAAGATCTAGATTTTGTCGCATCCTATCTGGAAAGACCTTTAGGTCAGAGAATATTTCAATGAGACCTTTTGTGATCTGGCCCATTAGTACGCATGTCCTGTCAATAGCTGAATTTATCATCATGCTAGTAGTTTTATCCGCCTCGTGCTCAGTTTGCATCGCTTCTAGGGCCATCGGCACAAATGTCCTGATTTCAGAAGCCCACGCGACCACATCTTGACATAATCGAGGGTTTCTTTTCTGGGGCATAGTTGAGGAGCCGACAGCACCCACTGGAACAGGTTCTTCCACTTCACCAAACTCCTGTTTCATCATGGTATAGATTTCTCGAGCCATTTTAGTAGAAGTAGCCGCGAGCATGGCGAGAATAGTGATGTATTCCGTCAGATGATCTCCTATCACCCTAGAGGGCATGGTCATGGATCCTAATCCAAGTTCTTTTCCTATCAGTCTTTGGGTTTCAAGCCCTTCAAGACCTACAGAAGCCATAGTCCCCGCCCCTCCGCCAAGCATTGCCACAAAAACACGATCCTCGCTTGCTTGCAAACGATCCACATGCCGCATCAACTCATCTATCCAGACAGCAACTTTGTAACCAAAAGTTGCTGGCACAGCATGTTGGCCATGTGTCCTTCCCGGCATCGCATAGTCTTTAGTTGTTTTGGCCAGCTTCCCAAGTATATGAAGCAAACCACCCAGGTCTTCTAGGTAACTGTTATGGCACTTTTTAATTAATAGCAGTTTTCCTGTCTGCGTTATATTTTGAGTCGTGGCACCCCAATGTATATATCCACCTGCTTCCTCGCCACATATCCGGTCTAGTTCCCAAATTAAGGGAACCAGAGGATGTCCTGTCTTATCCAGCCCATCGTAAACATTTTGTATATTCAGAAGCTCAAGCTTGGCTTTTTCCGATATTATCTCGGCGGCCCTGGTGGGAATAATCCCTTGGCTTGCCTGGGCTCTTGCAAGGGCCGCTTCCACATCTAAATAGGACTGAAAAAGGTTAGCCTCGCTGAACATTTCGCTCACTATTGTCTTGTTTTTAATGTAGGGTGCCATCTCTTCCATTTATCTCCTCAACAATATAGATCTACTAACATTCAAAAAAACTTTCCACAGAACCTGTGGAATGCCTGTGCAATTATATGTCTATTTCATTAATAACAAGGGGGCAGGCAGGGGACAAGGGGCCGTTGATATCCACACTCAATATAAGCAGTCGGTGATATTCACAAATTTTTCTGTTGATCCTCTAATCTTCCACAATCCAGCATGATAAACTCTATACCTATCCACCGCCTAACAGATACTAATGTCCACTACTTACACAACCTTATTATTATTTTTATTATCTACAAGGAAATAAAGTCAATTTATGATTGATAGTGTATTAATACAAATAACAAGTGGTTCAGGAGGAGACGGAGCAATAAGCGGCCGCCATGAAAAGTTTGTGCCGAGAGGGGGCCCCGATGGAGGAGATGGAGGGCGGGGGGGCAACGTCATCATAAAGGGAGACCATAACGAAAACACACTTATCAACTTTAGGTACGTAAAAAATTTTGTGGCTGGAAATGGGGGAAATGGATCTAAAGCAAAAAAGCACGGTAAGGGCGGGGAGGACACCATAATAAAAGTTCCGGTGGGAACTCAAGTAATGGACGAGGGAGGCTCTGTTGTCGCTGATATTGTGGTCTCAGGAGAAGAATACATTGCTGCGGTAGGAGGAAGAGGCGGGTATGGAAATGTCAAATATTCTTCCTCCACAAGTCAGTATCCAGTGATCGCCCAATCGGGCGAATTGGGGTCTGAACATAATCTCAGATTGGAACTGAAATTGATCGCCGATGTAGGGATAATAGGTGTTCCAAATGCCGGCAAATCGAGCCTTATCTCATTTCTCACCGCCGCACGGCCAAAAGTGGCTAGCTACCCCTTCACAACCATTGAACCGGTACTTGGGTTGGTGGAACACCGGGAAAAGGATTTTGTGATGGTAGATATCCCTGGTCTGATTGAAGGAGCCCATCAAGGGATTGGTCTCGGGCATGAGTTTCTTAGACATATTGAAAGGACCCGGGTTCTAGTACACCTCGTAGATGGAACATCGGAAAACCCGAGTGGGGATTTTCAGAAGATTAACAGAGAATTGGAATTATTCGACGAGTCCCTTAAAGATAAACCCCAAATCTTAGCGATCAACAAGGTTGATCTTGAGGAAGTGAGAATACTCGCCGAGGATGTCCGGGACTCCATGGGAGAAGATGCTTGGAGGTTTCATATAATTTCGGCAATATCAGGTGAAGGAGTCCCTGAAATGATGGATGAGGTGGTGCAAGTTTTATCTGAGCAACCTACTTTAAACCGTCGGAAGCTTCCAGAGGAACCTGGGGAAGAAAATATTCCGATATTGCGCCCACAGCCCCGACGAAGGGGGGTCTCGGTGCATCAAGAAGATGGTGTATATATTGTAGAAGCTCCGGGAGTTGAAAGAATAGCCCAGAGGATAGATTATGAGGATTGGCTTGCTCGCATGCAATTCTATAAACACATGCAGAAAACTGGGATCGTAAAAGCTTTAGAGGAAGCAGGAATTAACGAAGGCGATACGGTTCGCATTGGTGATGTGGAGTGGGAATGGGACTAACACTACGATAACCCTGTCAGGGCAATTTTTTAAAAAGCTATATCAAACTTGAACGATTTGTGAAGTTGATCCCTAACACTGCTGGCGTGACCTCTGAAATTCACGTTCATCCACTTGTGAACTAAAATACCATCCTTGTCTATGAGGAAAGTACAACGAACTACAGACCAAGCACGAAGACCCTCATCGATGTCAAACCCAAAACCCTTGGCATATTCCGCCTCTTTATCATTTAATTGATATTCACCCCAGACCCCATATTCCTTGATCGTATTCAGATCTGGATCCACGCATAAATCAAAGGGTAAATCGTGCTTGTCGGTCATATCTTGATGAGATACCTCGTTATCTGGGCTTATTCCATAAACCGGACAATCGAGCTCAAGAAAATCGTGATATACATCTCGGAAGTCACAGGCTTCTTGTATACATCCTGAGGTGCCATCTTTAGGATAAAAATAGAGGACGGCGGGAGAACCAAGTAAATCACGGAGCCTTAAGGTTTTATTTTCATGGTCCACTAAAATGAAATCCGGGACCTTTGCTCCTATCTCTATATTATTTTCGGGTTGATACCGTAAAAGTTCCATCTTCAGTCTCCTAAGTTAAGAGTTTCGTACTTCTGGGCCAAGTACGGATAGATCTTGACCATCTTCGCCTACATTATTTTCTATTTCTTTTATATATTCATCAACCTTTTTAATGAACTCAACGGGTAGTGTAAACCTAATTAGACTTTCCTTGTAGAATTTTCGCCTCCCAGGGAAGAGGGCGAAACTGGTCTTTAGTGCCAAATCTGGATCCACGTGTAACAAGTCCGCGTATTCCTGAGCTATGTTACTAAGACTCATCTCTGCTGCAAATAATCTATTGAAGCGTATTCTTTCGGATTGATTATTCAAATCTGCGAAATCATGACCGCCGCGGAAATTTATATCAGATAAATCCGGGTTGGTAGCCACTGCTACGGCGAGATCTTGTCGTTGTTGGTTGATTGCGAGTACAAGTTCTCGTTGTGCCACTGAACGTTGCTGTTTCAATTGAAAGAACAAAACAAACGCAACCACTAAAGTGGCTAGTCCAGTTACAATTTGTGCTCCATAGATTACGATTTCAACGCTCATAGTGGTCTGATTCTCTTTCCTAAGTTATTTAAATGTATTGGTATTGCAATTCAGATAATTGATGATACGTGAAAAATAGGAATGGAATCATATCAGTCTTGTACAATAGTATTGAAGTTATTTGGTACAACATTTGTGGTTGCACTAAGTTTTGGGTTGTAAATGAAAATGTTATGCCGACGTAGCTCAGCGGTAGAGCAGCTGTTTTGTAAACAGCAGGTCGTCAGTTCGAACCTGACCGTCGGCTCCAAAAAAATTCTAAAGGATTCATCTCGTGCCAGAAGAGGACAAGAGATTACAAGCAGATTCAGTCGATGCCTTTGAATTCATAGGAAGAATAGCCCTGACAAGAAAAAAGCAGGTTGAAGAAACCAAAGAGCTCTCCAAAGAAGTAGACCAGGAGAAACCTGATACTGATTTGTCGTAATGGGAGAGCCCAATGCGGCGCCCCACGTATCTGCATTAAAGGCTAGCACCCAACCATGCCGATATTGAATCTACCACCAAGTCTCTGATTTAATTTGGCCTGTATTGAACCCTGTTTTTTGTAACTGAGTTGACAGAGAAGCGACAAAGCCATCCGGACCACAGACAAAAGCGATATCGAAGGTGGAGGCTTCTAATTGATTTAACATGTCAGCATTAACCCTGCCTGAGAATCCTTCAGTGGAATGGGTAGATGCGCCGGATATGGTGTAGGAATAGGAAAGCTGATGAGGGTTTTGCAGACAGAGGTCTTTTAACTCCCTGGTAAACAATAATTCTTCACGGGAGGAAACGCTATGCATGATTGTTGCCCTGTGATTAGTCGCCTCCCCGATGTACCTGAAGATACTCACCAAAGGGGTAAGCCCGATTCCACCAGCTATTAATATCGCATTACCCTGCTCAGGGACGTATACACAGCTTCCACCCGTTGAAAAAGAAACAGTATCCCCCTCCATCATGGATTGATGAATATATTGGGTTACTTTGTCATCCCCTGTGTTTTTTACGGCTAAAGAAATGAATTGTGTGTTGCATGGGGTTGATGTGATTGAATAACCAGCTACTTGTTCCCTCCCGTGCAGGGATACAAACAGATCAATCCATTGTCCGGGAAGAAAATCAATCTTGCCTTCACAGGGAATCAAATCGAAAGATTTCGTAGAGGCAGTTTCTTGCTTGATGTTAGCAACCTTCGCAGTAACTATGTGTCTATCAGGTTGCATCTTGTCTTAAACCCTGTTCTTAATATGAACTTATGAGAGCATTTCCTCTAAATTTGAAAATGCCATACTCAGGCTCTCAGCCAGAGCAGGATATGTTATTTGTCCACCCATGGTGTTGATTCCCTTAGCAAGGCTATTGTCTAAACCGATAGCTTTGTGGACACCGTTCTTTGCAATCGACCGAACGTAGGGTAGGGTAGCGTTTGAAAGTGAAATGCTGGCGGTATGGCCCACTATTCCCGGCATGTTAGTTACTGCATAATGGATAACGTCGTCTTGAATATAGGTCGGGGTTTGATGAGAGGTTGGACGGATGTCTTCAACACAGCCACCTTGGTCGATCGCAACATCGATAATAACTCCTCCTGGCATCATATCTTTAACCATATCGCGACTGACTATTTTAGGAGCTTTTGCCCCAGGCACTAACACTGCGCCCACGACAACTTCTGAGCGCTGAACCTTCTCTGCCAGTACCGCAGGGGTCGGATAAATGGTTTTCACGTGGCCATTCGTTAAGGTGTCTATTTCTCTAATTCTATCTAGATTAATATCAGCGACGGTTACGTCGGCCCCTGCCCCCATTAATGCTGTCGCCGCATTTAGCCCCACAGTTCCGCCCCCAATAATAAAGGCGCTGCAATTGCCAGATCCAGGCACACCACTAAGTAATTTACCAACCCCGCTTTCTATATTGGTTAAAAGGCGCGCTGAAACTTGAGGAACTAAACGTCCTGCGATTTCACTCATGGGATGAAGCAGCCCTAGCCTACCTTTATCGTCTTCTACAGTCTCATAAGCGATCCCGGTCACATTTTTCTTCAATATGCAATCAAGTAAATCCAGCTCAGCGGCTAGGTGGAGGTACGTGAAAACGGTTTGGCCTTCTTGTATTAAATCAAATTCGTTAGGCTGAGGTTCTTTTACCTTGACGATGAGCTCTGCCATGCCGTATATCTCAGCAGGGTCTGAGACTATGGTCGCTCCTGCACCATACAGGTAAGTATCATCAGAAAACCGAGACCCTTGGCCGGCGCCAGCTTCTACGAGGACTTTATGACCGTCAGAGACTAAAACCTCGACTTTATCAGGAGGTAAAGACACTCTGTTCTCATCGGGCTTTATTTCTTTTGGGACACCTATTATCACAACTTAAACTCCTGGCCTTGATAATATATAAACGCTAAACACAGTTAATTTTGAATGTCTAAAACCTTTTCAAAAGCTTTTCCGATTCTTCTGCTAGCTTCCTCAAGATGCTCAAAGGGAGCACGAGTGAAGGCTAGTCGAAAATGCGAATCATCTAGCGAGCTATCAACATAAAAAATAGATCCTAATGGGAAAATAACACCCTCTTCGGCAGCGGCCTGAATCAAGTCAAAAGCTTTGGTTTGAGTACATTTGACCCAAAGGAAGTAACCACCTTCTGGTTCCTCCAATTCGACATAGGGATCGCAGTATTTCCTGAGGGAATCAACCATTGTTCTACACTTGGATTTGTATAAATCCCGCATTGAGTCAATGTGACTATCTAGCTTTCCCGACTCTATTAGATCTGCTAGAGCATAATGGACCAGTGAACTGTTGCCCATGTCAAACCGCACTTTCGTTAGTGGTTCAGCCAACTCGTCTCTTGCTTGAATCCAACCAGCCCTCAGTCCGGTGGCCAAAATTTTGCTAAAACTACCCATTTTTATTACCCCATGGCCATCAGAAAGAGCATAGTATGATGGCGGTGGCGGCGTATCGTAATAAATTTCAGTATATGCGGCATCTTCTGCTATGAGAATTTTGTGTTCCGCGCATATTTCCAGAATTGCTTTTCTAATTTCCAAGGTAGTCACATTACCCATTGGATTGTGATAATCAGGGATGGTGTAAAAGAGTTTTACTCTTTTACCTTGGGCCACAAGCGATTCGACAGTTTCCTTAAATAAATCCGGGTTAATGCCTTCTTTATCCATTGGCACCTCAACAACTTCTGCCCTGAATCCCCTAATGGCCCTTACCGTTCCCGAGTAACTTGGAGATTCTACGATGGCGATGTCTCCAGATCCTACGAAAGCCTTGCAGACGTTTTCGAGACACCCAGAGCTTCCATTGTGCATGATTATATTGTCAGGAAGAAGGTTTGTTCCTTCAATTTTATTTTGGCGGTCAGCTATTAATTGACGTAGGCCTTCATAACCAAACCAGCCTCCGTACATAAGCGACTCACGAAAATCGTCTCTAATTGATTTAGAGAAACTATTGATTAAGTCTTCCGTCGGAAGAGCGGTATCGTCCGGAATTCCACCAGCTAAAACAATGGGGTCGGGATGTTCTGTGGGAAGTCTCCAAAAACGACCAGCATCGGTGGCACTCCCTGCACCTATGCTGCGCGCAGCTTCCGAAAGTAAGTCGTTTTCTATGTCCAAGGATTGCCATTGGCTGGCGATTGTTTCTTTTTCGAATTGCACCATATCATTAAACCTTATGCCTATTGATGCCGAAGGCGAATAGGACAGCTAATCGTTTTCTTTCACATAAGGATAACCTGTCGCGACTAACTAGTGAAGCTATAAAGAAAAGCGATAGTAAGAACCAGAAGCAAGGCTCTATCGGTTCATTGTGGGATCTAACGCATCCCTCAAGCCATCACCTACAAATGTAAAGCCCATCGTAATAATCGCTATCATGAGGCTCGGGAATATACCCATATACAAGTACGTGCGGACGTAGGCAAGGCTGGTCGATATCATTTTGCCTAAACTTGGCACCGGCTCATCAATTCCAAGTCCTAAAAAGCTAAGTCCGGCCTCATTGAAAATCACAGCTGGAATTTGAAAGGCCAATAAGACGGCCAATATAGGTACGATGTTTGGGAAAATATGTCTAAATGCTACTCTGAGTCTAGAGGCACCGATGGCTTGTGCTGCGATTACAAATTCTCTCTCTTTAAAAGCCAAAAACTGCCCGCGGGTGATACGCGTTTCCACGACCCAGCCCGAAATTCCCAAAGCAAATATCACGTTCCACATGGAATGCCCAAGCAATCCCATAATAAACATCGCTATTAGTAAAGCCGGAATGCCGGTTGCTATTTCTATTATCCTGACCACTATCTGGTCTACCCACCCCCCAAGATAACCGCCAAGAGTACCTAAAGTGATTCCTATGCTTAAGGTGATGATTTGTACCCCCAAAGCTACAATGATAGAAGTCCGTGTGGCGTAAATAATACGACTAAGGTAATCGCGACCCACACCGTCGGTGCCAAATAGGTGTGACCAGCTGGGAGGCTGCCTTGTTTCAAGCACGTTTCCCACGTCGTATGGGGTAGGTGCCAAAAAGTCCGCAAATGTAGCGATGAAAACACAGGCAGAGACGACTCCAAAGCCGATGACGGCCAATTTGTTACGCCTGAAACGCCACACGAAATTGGCTTTGCGGCGCTTTTGACCTTTTTCTTCTACTTCTTTAAGGCTGGTCATATTTGGCGATCCGTCAGTCTCACCCGAGGATCAGCCCAAGTGTAGAGAATATCACTGATAAAATAAGTAAGGCCAAACAGAACGGCTACCATCATGAAAACACCCATGATGACCGGGTAATCCCTATCAAAAATACTGGTTACGAAATGGCGACCAATGCCAGGTATCCCGAAGGTGTTTTCTATAAAAATGCTTCCTGTCATCAGGTTTGGGATTAAAGGCCCGACGAGGGTAATAATAGGGATCAAGGCATTCTTAAAAACATGCCGAAGGATCACTACAGGTTCCGCCAATCCCTTGGCTCGTGCAGTCCTGATGTAATCGGACCTCATTGCCTCAAGCATACTGACTCTTGTAAAACGCGCTATAAGGCTCGTAGGAGCAAGGCAATAGGCTACCACTGGCAGGACCATATGCTGCCAAGTCCCCCAGCCTTGAGTTGGAAGGAGGTCCATTTTCACGGAAATAAACATAACTAACCATACTGCAACGGCAAAATTTGGAACAGTGATACCTGTTGTAGCTAGAAAAGTTACGGTGTAGTCCAGTAGGCTATTTTGCCGGAGCGCGGCAATAATGCCAACAGGAATTCCGATTGAAAAGGCTATTAGAAGCGTGAAAGTACCTATCTTTGCTGTCGCAGGCCAGCCTCTTGCTATTGTTTCCCAAACGGTTTCAGTTTTGAATATGAATGAATTGCCTAAATCTAAGTGAATTAAATTCCATAGGTATTTTGCGTATTGAATATGGACTGGTTGGTCCAATCCATATTTCCTCATCATGTTTTCTTTCGCGGCTCCCTGCAAGGGTATTTCAGCTTCATTCCAGGGCGTACCTGGCAACCATCTGACCGCGATGAATAGGATTAGGGAAATGATTAAAACAGACCCTACTAAACCTAACAATCTTCCTAAAGAATATCTAATCATGAGTGGATTTTCTCTTTATTTAGTCTAAGACGCAAGTTCTGATAATTTGTCTGCAAGTAAATCTATTTCTTCCTCCAGTAAATAGAAAGCAGCAGCAATCCGCATTGATTGCGTTTCGGGGTTGTGCGCCGTTAAAATTCTATGCTCTTTCCACAGCCAATTGCCTGGTTCAGGGTGGTTAAGGCCCGCGGTTGAAAAGGCAACTATTCCTGTGCTATCAGTTCTAGCCATCGGTGTTTTAATTGATATTCCCGGAATGTCAATTAAACGTCTTTTTAGTTGGCTGGCCAAATCGTGGCTTCTTTCGTATATTTTTTCAGGACCTATCCTGTTGTGGAACTCTAGAGCCTTAACCCCTGATGCATGGGTTGCCCAATACCTAGTACCAAATTCAAATCGTTGTGCCGTCTTGAGGCTTGTATAGGACAATGAATCAAGATCATATTCCTCAGTCATTCCCCAGCCTACCCAGCTTGTCTTCAACTTGGCTATCCAATCATTCTTTACGTAGAGAAAACCGGTTCCTTGCTGGCATAAAAGCCATTTATGACCACATCCAGCGTAAAAATCACAACCCAGTTCGCCCATAGAGACTGGAAACTGACCTACTGCGTGAGCCCCATCCAACATATACGGGATGTCTCGAGCCTTCAGAAATGCTCCAACTTCCTTAGCGGGTAATCTAGCGCCATCTACAGTCGATACGTGGCTAAGAAAGACCAGCTTGGTTTTATCGGTTATTAAAGATTCCAAGTCTATTAAGAGTTGAACCGAATCTGTTTGGAATTTAAGTAGGTTCACTTTGACGCCGTACCGTTCAGATAAGTTCATAAAGGGAAGTGAACCACTGGGATGTTCTTCATTGGTGATAATTACCTCGTCACCAGGAAGCCAATCAAATCCAGCGGCTACTATGTTGATTCCATCTGACACATTTCGGGTTAGTGCTATCTCGTCTGAGGAAGCCCCGATGTAGTTGGCAAAGCCTTTTCTGGAATCTTCAAATAAGGCTAACACCTCATCATTGACGTCTCGGTCGTATGGTCCCTTGTGTTCTATAAGACGGGTTAGTCTGACTGCTTCCTCTGCGACCACGCTGGGGGTGGGGCCGAAAGTTCCACAGTTCAAATATGTACAACTCTGGAGTGCGGGTATTTGAGTTCGGATTGATTGAATGTCCGTTTTGGGCCTCCCTAAAAGAACGGCCCACCTGGTACAAAAGTACCGAGCAGGCCGCTCAATTTATCTCTCTTGTTTCTTGCTACTAGCGAGAAACCTCACATGCGGTTAGTAGGCCGATCGAGTGTGCGCATTGACATTATCGCCAACATACACCTCATAGATGTTCTGCGCCCCAAAACCAGGATTCCAGTTAGCGTACTGAAGACCTGTCCAACCAGCCGCGTTGGTGTCACGCCATGTACCTTTCAGGTATGGTTTGTGCAACTGGTTTTGAATTTGTGACCAGAAGAATACGCTACCGACATCCTCAGAGAGAATTTCTTGTAGCTTGATCATCTTGGCAGACCTCTCATCTGAAAGTGCCATCGCACCTGCTTCTATTCTTAAGTCTTCGAATTCCTTGTTGTTCCAGTTATGTCGCCCATCCGTCTTGAAGACACCCATAAAGTTTGAAGCGTCCACATAGTCGAAACCGTACGAGACCATAGCAAATGGCAGATTGTGGTCATTTAGATTGGCCATGTAAGTTTTGCGGTCCATATTGTTGATAGTGATGTCAACGCCTAGGTTTGCTTTAAGCTGCTGGGCAACTGCCGCTGAGGTTGCTTGGAAGAGGTCGGTTTCTTGTCTCAGAGCCAACTCCAGCTTTGGAAAACCTGCGCCGTTTGCATATCCTGCGTCGGCCAGCAGCGCTTGGGCTGCGGCGACATCAAGACCTTGGTATTGTTTGAGTTTGTCAGGTCCGGCAGCATCTGGGAAACCAGGTATTAATATACCGTACCTGGGCTCTCCGGCCGCTTCCCCGACTATGTTTTTAATGATCGCGTCTCTGTCTATAGCTTTAGCAAAAGCCTGCCTGACTCTGACATCGTTAAACGGTTTGCTCTGGTTGTCAAAGAAAAGGTAGTGCGTTCGGAAGTCACCAGGGGAAAGACCTCTTTCTTTCATCAACCCCGCATCACCCATCAAATATTCTTGGTCTGCTGGAGTAAATGGTCCGTTGACAGTATCGATCTCGCCAGCAAGATAAGCATCAAATGGTCGCTTACCGTACACAGACTTAACATTTTCAACATAAGGAATTATCTTCCCTGAGTAGTTAAGGTTAGGCTCAAATTCTGCATGCTGATTTGGCACCCATTCTTTTAGGATCCATGGAGTACTTGAAACTGTTGTCGCAGGATCATTGGAGTAGTAGTTGCCATGTGCCTCAGCGGCATGTTTTGCGAGCGGGGAACCATACATCATAAACCCGGGGACATATGGTGCTGGCGTATCAAGCTGGAAGACAAGGGTTTTGTCGTCTGTTGCTGTAACACCTAGAGTGTCCAGAGCCTTCTCGCCGGCTTCAATTGCCCCATAGTTTTCTACTTCAAGCATACCGAAGTACCACGTGAAGTCGTAAGCGTGTTCTGGGTCAGCGTAATACTGCCATGTATACACGTAGTCATGAGCAGTCAACGGGACACCGTCACTCCACGTGAGATCCGGGTCGATGTTGAATGTCCAGGTCTTCATATCGTCTGAAGATGACCAGCTAGCTGCACCACCAGGTACAGTAGATAGGTCTGTACTCAATAGAGCTAAGCTAAAGCCACTTTGAAAACTTCCCGCAGCAGAGTTGTAAACACTGACTGCGAACTCAAGAGCTTCGCCCTCTTTTTCATAGTTCTTCTTAAGGAATTGATCTGCCATTGGAGCAGCGTCACTTGGCATTTCGCGTCCGAATACATTCTTCGTTTTTGCTGCCGGAGCTGGCTTTGTAGCCGGGGCCGGAGCTGCCGCTGGGGCTGCTGCTGGGGCTGCTGCTGGGGCTGCTGCTGGAGTAGTGCCTTCATCTGAAGAACTACATCCGACCGCGACCGTCAGCATCAGGGCCGTCATGGCACCGATCACCAAAAACATAAAACCGTTCTTGCGCATTGAGTAACCTCCACACAATACTTCTTTAACAAGCACACGAAAATACTCGTAGCTTTTAACTTCGACTATTATATGACGAAAGTCAACAAAATATAATACCCAATTAGTATTACATGAAGATTACTATTGAAAATGGGTCCCATTTTAAGCCAAAACACTATGCTAGGGCATTAGTGGGGAGCACATATATTTGATCAATTAAATATTAAATTGCGGGTCACTATAATTGGTAATCTTATCGAATATTTGGATTCGCCATCTTTGTGAATCCACGGCTAGCAACCTAGATTGCGAGTCGTCGAAACTAACGCATGTTGGCAATGCAAAAAGTGTTTCAGGCTCTAAACTTGATACCCGTCTCCGAGCCTTATATACGTCAGGACTAGCGGCCACGTACTGCTTTTGCCATTTTGATAGCTCGACCGCTGAACCGGTTAGGTTTGCTATGTGAATACCTGTTGAATCGTAGATCTGCACCCGGTTATTGACCCAATCTGCCACATAAATATCGCCTGATTCATCTACAGAAACGTCTGAAGGATGGTTCAGATTTGAGGCGCCGGAACCAAATTCTCCTACTGACATTATGAAGGCTCCATCTGCATTAAACTTTTGGACCCTGTGATTTTTATGGTCAGCTACATAGACAAAATTGTCACTGTCTGTGCAAATCCCCCAAGGAGCATTTAATAATCCATCGGTTTCCCCAAATTCTCCCCACGAATGGATGAATACTAAATCTCGGGAAAATTTTTGGACGCGATGGTTAAGAGTATCGGCTACATAGACGTTATTATCGGAATCTATCGTGATTCCCGACGGGCGATTAAATTGGCTTTCCCCATCGCCGGAGCCACCTATGGTTTTAACAAGATCTCCTTGTGGAGTGAAAACTGAAAGTATATTTCGGAGTTCATCCGTGACCAGCAAATGCTCGCCATTGAAAATTGCGCAACTAGGCCAAGCACCATCGAAGTTTTCTTCAAGAACTTCTCTAAATGAAATCTCAATCTCTTCATCATCTATGCTAGGGCCAATTGTCAACTTGACTACGTCTGATCCGTAGGTGTCTCTTAACACTACAAAAAAATCATTTCCCGCCCCTTTCGTGGCGTAAACTATTCCCCGGAATGCCCGACCTCCTACAACTCGGTTGTAATCAAAAGCTCGACCCTTTGCCGATGTAGTAAGCATTTTGAATCTACCTATACTCTACTTAAATAGCTAATTTTAGTTTGAAGAACCCATAAATTCCGGCTTTTCAAAATGTCCGCCGACGATAGGCACAGGGTCTAATTTCATCCAGTCTTCAGCCAGAGTGGTGTACACGCTTCTGAAATCCATGTCTGGTACTAAATCACCCTGATCAAGATCTCCTTCCTTCATCGATGGGTATTGTCCATATTCTCCGCCTCTCACGTTTTTGCCTATAGCAAGGCAGACACCACCGGCTCCATGATCCGTTCCTGCACCGTTGTCATACACTCTCCTTCCAAACTCGGAAAACAGAAACATGGTGACATTGTCAGCGGCCTGGTGTTCTTCCAAATCGTCAAAGAAATCTCTTATGGCAGATGACGCTGAGGACCAAAGTTTATTATGGGTGGAAAGTTGATCTGCATGAGTGTCAAAACTTCCAAGGTCACAATAAAAAATCCGAGTACCTAAATTTGCCAAATGTATTTGAGCAATTCCCTTGAGCTTTTTGGCGATTGAGGAATCTGAGTACTCAACAGTTGATGAATACAAACTAGGTGCGACATTTAATATGTCTGCTCCTTTCATTGCATCAAGGCCTGTTTGACCAAGAAATTCCATAACTGGACCAGATCCGATCATTGGAGAGTACATCTTTTTGTACCTATCTAGTACCCGATCCCTTTTTTGTTCTGGGGAAATGTCGGTAAGGAGTCCGTAATTATCTAAATTTTCCACTGTGGCTACTGGAACGTCGGGAGCAACCAAAGCCCTATAAAGTGATGGGCCCATACTTACGGCTGTCACCACGTTTCCTTTGTTGGGGTCGATTTGCTTGATTGCTCTGCCAAGCCAACCTTCCGTACCGAGAGTTTCAGGTTCACATGTGTGCCAGATGTCCATGGATCTAAAATGCGATCGAGGAGAGTTTTCGTAGCCAACCCCATGAATAATGGCAACATCACCCTCTTTATACATTTCCGCTAAAGGTGCCATGGCAGGATGAAAACCAATTTCTGAGGTGAGCTCGATTACATCAGTCTCATTTATATTAACTGAGGGTCTGTAGTCTCTATACAGGGAGTTACTGTGAGGCACCACAGTATTCATGTAATCATTGCCACCCGATAATTGAACTACTACTATCACCGGGTCTTTTGATGGGGTTTCGGTCATGGTTATCCTCGTTATCCTCTATCCTTTTCTTTACAACGGTAGTTAAGCAAATTGATATTCTCTGGTTGCGACTATAAGTTGGAGTAATTCCAAGGTTCTTGTTACCCCGGTTGATTGCCAGTCGAAATCTCCTTGTGGAGAAACGTGATCTATAAGCTCAGCCCTCGTCTCAGTTGTAACCTCTAGGGGTCCCATGATATCAAGACAACCATCCACTACGTCTTCAGGTTTGAAAGATGTGGAGCTAACTCGATCTATCATTTTTGCAACACCCGGTCGCGAATAGTCACCGACCATTTCCGACATGAAATTTGTACGCTTCATTAAGGTGCCACTGTTGATCCACTCTACACCAGAGTGCCACCCTTCAACACTTGGAGGATTTAAGAGATCCTGACCCATGTAGACGATCTGGCTAGTCCAATTCAAGATATCCGGCCCAGGAAGATTACTATTTCCAACCAACCTCAGAGTACTTACCACAACTTCCGCGGGATTCTTAACCCTTGAGAATTGTGACTCCTTAAAAAAATCGCTATTGAATAATTTCCTAAGGACTGTTTCCATATGGTAGTCACTCTCTATCAAGGCATCAGCCAAAAACTGGACCGCACTAGGGTTGTTTGGTGGAACAACAGACCATGCCGGTACCTGGGGCTCGTCTTCTACAAAAAAATTATAAATATGCCTAGCCATGAAGTTGGCCGTTGCAGGTTTAGAAAGGATGATATCTATTACTTCTTCCCCGTCGAAGGTTCCTTTATGTCCTAAGAATTCCTTTTCTCCATAGTCGTGATCTTCTTCTATGAACTTGAAGTGCCAATCCCATCTACCCATATGGAATCTAGGTAACTTGTGCTCTAGGGTCCATCCGGTGAAAGCCCTCGAACATTCCTGAACATCGTCCTCGGTATAATTCCCCACCCCCATTGTGAACAGCTCTAACAATTCTCGACCCCAATTTTCGTTAATGGAATCTGCGTGATTTTCGTTGTTGTCCAACCAGTAAATCATGGCTGGACTTTTTGCTACTTCAAGGAGAATATCCTTGTAGTGACCAAGACCCTTTTCTCGGAACATATCAATCATATCTTGGATTTCGTCGTAGTGATCAACCTTAGAGACCCCGGTAGCAAAGATATTGTGATAAAAAATGCATAACTTTTCCTGAAGTGGTGAGGCAGTATTAATCATTGTCCAAACCCATGGGGCTTGACCTAACCCTCCCATGGTTCCCGGTTTCCACCACATTGGGTAGTATCTTAGAAATTCGTATATATCAACAGGAGTTTGAGTTAAGGGAGCCAACAACTCTTCCACAGTTTCCGTGTACCCTTTTTTGCACCTGGTTTCGAGTTCCTCTCGGGAAGCTCCAAATCCTGCCCTTCTCATAAGGTGTGCCATCAAGGTAATTTCTGTATTGGCTTTAGTACTAATCATGTACCCTACTCCAAACTCGTCTTAAATTTTTGCCCCTAGGAAGCGAAGTACAGAATAGCAGAAAATTCTTAAATTGCACGATTCGATCCCATCTAAATTATCTGAGCCGATTTCTGTTTTTTTGTCTCTAATCTAAAGGCAGACCCAAAAAAAGTTGGTATTTTGGCCTGCCTAACCAGAGCACCCTTCGATGAATTTCTCTACCTCGAAGTTGAATATTTCTGGTTTTTCAAAATAAACAGAGTGACCGCAATCGGGAATGATGATCACTTTGGACCCTTCAATATGAGCTGATGCTAGGTTCAGGACGTGAGGCGGGGTTATTTCGTCATCTTCTCCAACGATGAACTGGACGGGCATAATTAGTTTTTTAAGATCTTTCGCTCTAGGACCTCCATAAAGAACCCCTCCACTCACATCTCTCGGAGGATTAGATCTTTGTATTTGAAGATAAAGGTTTGCCATAGCCGGATTACGGGTACGAAATCCATCCGAAAGGGCCCTAAAGCCGATCCCTCTCGTATCAGGATGGGATTCTCTCCAATGAGAAAGGGCTGTTTCAACATCGAGCTCACCCATCGCTCCAGTTGTGTCAGCAAAAGTTATACTTAAAACCCTTTTGGGATGATTGACCGCAAATCCTAAAGCTGTTCTTCCGCCCATCGATTGGGCTACTAAATGCATATTTTTGATTTCCAATGCATCCACGAGGCTCTTCAAATCATCGGGAAAGGATTCCACACCTAGGGCGTCCTTCAAATCATAGGAATGCCCAAATCCTCTGTGTGAGAAAACTATGCAGTCGTACTTACGAGAAAAATAGGGTATTTGTTGAAACCATGAGAGTAGATTGCCCCCCGCACCATGAGCAAATATTATGGATTCTGCCCTCCCTGTGTTTGGCCCATATCGCTGATATTCTATTTCTATACCATTAATATCAATTTTCGGCATTTTTACTCCTAACTCTGGGTTCTCATTATTCGCTACCTTTCAAAAAAGCGGACAATCTTTCTCCTATCATCATTGTTGTGACATTGGTGTTTGCCCTAACTGTGTCCGGCATTATGGAGGCGTCAGCAATATATAGGTTATCGACCCCGAATACGCGACAATCTTCATCTACAACCGCAAATTTATCAGAAGATTTTCCCATGGAACATGTGCTTGTCAGATGATTTCCCGTAGTGGTTGTGGAGCGGAGCCATTCGTGGAATTTGTTTTTATCGCCCAGTATATTGTTTGTCGGGCTCGTTCGAAAATCTACTATGTCCTCTAGGTAAGAGCTATCCATAATTTCAGAGGCCAATCGGACACCTTCTTCCATTTTATTAACATCACTTTCAGTTGCTAACAGATTTAAATTCACCATAGGTTTGTCTTCTGGGTTCGCAGACTTAAGAACAACACTTCCTTTGCTTGTACCTAGATAAAGAGAAATTGTGATCTGTATTCCTGTCAGCTGTGCTTGGGCTCTGCTGTGAGAATCGCGTAAAGGCAATATGTCCCTATAATCTCCACTAACAGCATAAGAACCCATCCACATCATCATATCGTCTGTCAGGGTTGAATCTTGAGATGTATATCTCAAACCAACTTGTAGCCGTGGAGATTTAGTATCTAAAGATTCGAGATTTTTTACTTTGGCTAACACAAAATTCTGTGGGTGATCCTGAAGGTTCTTGCCGACGCCCTCCAAATTTATTAAGGGTTTTATTCCAAATGACATTAAATTGTCTTGAGGGCCTATTCCAGACAGCATTAATATTTTAGGGTTGGCTAAACTTCCTGCGGAAAGTATCACTGTTTCTGCTTCCACCCTAAATATATCTCCGCCACTTTCCACTTCAACTGCTGAAATCCTATTTTTGTCTACTATGAGCCTTGTTACTGTGCAATTTGATCGTAGGGTGAAATTCATACGATGCCTTGATTGAGTTAGATATCCAAGAGAAGTACTCACGCGGATACCGTTTGGATTGTTGCATGGGAGTGCGCCTACGCCTGTTGCATCTGGAAGATTGAAATCTGTGGCTTTGCCGAAGTCCCTATCAATGCACGCTTGATAAAATCCTTCTTGGGGTGCGGTCCATTGATCTCTGGGAAACCGCTTCGCCGCGATTGGACCATCGGTCCCATGAAAATCCCCATGAAAATCCAAATCTGTTTCCAGTTTCCTGAAATAAGGCAGAACTTTTTGGTAATCCCAATTGTGGAGTCCGTTTTCGGACCAGCTTTCGAAATCGTGAGTTAATCCTCGAAGAAATATTTGTCCGTTTATTGAACTGGTGCCGCCTGTTAGTTTACCTCTGGGCAGTCGAATCATTCGATTGCCAGTTTCACTTTGATTGTTTACGGTGGCAGTGTATCCCCAATCATGTTCATCAGAGACAGCTAGATCGGTACCTGTGGCATACCCATATTTAATGTCCTCTGGCAGATCTTCAAATATTGGGTAGTCAGGTCCTCCTTCTAGGAGCAAAACAGAGCTTTCAGGATCTTCTGAAAGTCGAGAGGCCACTATCGCCCCTGCAGAACCTGCGCCTATCACTAAATAGTCATACTTCATCGAGCAAAATGCCTCAAGTCAAGGTGTTGATTGGCTCTAGAATATCAGGATTTTGCAACTATATCCTGTATCCTGTCATAAAAATCGCTAGAAATAGAGATACTTAATTTATTAGGAGTTTGTAGTGTTCGTTGGACTCTTTGGGGGAACTTTTGACCCCGTACATAACGGTCACATCCAAGCTGCAAATTCTGCTCGTCGAATTCTTAAATTGGATAAGGTAATCATGATCCCTGCTGGAGATCCCTATCTAAAGAGAACGGAATTAGTGGCATCACCAAAAGAAAGATACCACATGGTGTCCCTGGCAATTCAAAAAATTCCCTTTTTAGAAGTCTCAGATATTGAGATTTTCCGGTCTGGACCTTCCTATACTCTAGACACAGTGAGGGAATTGAAACGAAATGGCCATGAAGTGATTGTCCTGCTAGGGACGGATTCAATAATTGAAATGGATAAATGGGAGGACCCAGATTCACTCCACTCCGAATGTGAAGTTGTTGGATTAACCCGTCCTGGTTTCCAAATTGATAAATCGAAACCATATCAGTCTAGGCAAAGAAAATATTCATTAAGAACGATTGAAGTTAACTCTCCCGCGATTTCATCTACCAAGGTAAGAAACCTTATTCAAAACGGGCAGGATGTAACAGAGTTAGTTCCTCAGGGAGTAAATGAATACATTCAGAAGGAAAAGCTATATCATTTATTGGCCTAAATTAATATTATTATGGAATATATTCTGTTATTGAAATGAATGATATCGAGAGATTATTAGAGGTAGCTAAAGAGAGAAAAGCTCTGCTATTCGGTGAATTCACCCTGACGTCAGGAAATAAAAGCCGTTACTACTTTGACGGTCGGCTATTAACTCTTGACCCGGAAGGATCGTACCTCACAGCTAAGTGCTTTTTACCTATTCTGTATAAATGTAATGCAGAGGCTTTAGCAGGACCTACCTTAGGAGCCGATCCGATTGTTTCCTCCGTTAGTACCTTGAGTTACATCGAAGGGAAACCTGTGCCGGCTTTGATTGTAAGGAAGGAAAAAAAGACTCATGGCGGTGGTAGAAATATTGAAGGACATTTTTATGAAGGGCAGAAGGTTGCTGTAGTTGATGACACATGTACAACAGGAGGCAGTTTGTTTCACGCCATTGAAGCGGTAGAAGATGAAGGCTGCGAGGTTGTTAAAGTGCTATCCATAATGGATCGAAGGGCTGGTGGCAGTGATGAACTTAAACGTAGAGGTTATGATTTTCAAAGTCTATTTGTTGCTGATGACAAGGGAGAAATCCACATTACCCAAATTGGATCACAGTAGACAATAGTATCGATGATTTTCTTTTTAAGTCGAATCCAGGATAAACCTTCATATCGATGGTGGGTTTACGGGGCAGTTGCGATTGGCACTTTCATATCCATCGTTGAACAGTCTGCGACAGCTATAGTTGTTCCCAGTATTGCGGAACATTTTGGGGCAGATATTCCCACTGCTCAGTGGATGGCCATTGCCTACATGTTGAGTGTAAGTGCCTTAATGATGCCGGCAGGTGCTATTGCTGACTCCATAGGGAGAAAAAAGATATGGATAGGTGGGCTGTTGATATTTGCTTGTGCTACCGCGCTAACTGGCTTTGCTCAAGAATTTTGGATGGTCATAGTAGGCAAAATTTTTATGGGTATTGGTGCTTCAGCCTTGCAGGCGAATGGCATGGCAATGATTGCACGTTCTTTCCCTGACGAAGAGAGAGGTAAAGCCCTCGGGTTACACATGACGATCGTTGGGCTAGGAGCTATTGGAGGCCCAGTATTAGGTGGCAGTATTGATAGTTATTTTGGATGGAGGGCCATTTTCATTTTCATAGCAATATTTAGCATTTTTGCAATGTGGGTTGCCATGTTAATTTTGACGCCTGATCCTCAGAAAAGCTCTAGGAAAGAAGACTCCGTCAAGAATTTTGATTGGAGTGGAACTTTCATCTCTGCTTTATTCCTGCTCTCGCTAATGTTGGTTATAACTTTTATCAACAAATTATCACTATCCTCTCCCTATATTATTTTAGGAACTCTGTGTTCTATATTGTTGTTCACAGCGTTCCTTCTTAGAGAAAAAACAGCAAAAAATCCAATATTGCCTCTTGGTCTATTTAAATCTTTTTCCTTTTCTTTGGACTCTTTCTCAAGATTTATATCTTTTGCCGCAAGCTCAAGCACGTTTTTTTTAATGCCATTTTTTCTGGTTTCAGGGCTAGGGTTAACAACAGTTACTGCAGCATTGTATTTATTACCCGGGTCCATTTTAATGGCTATTTTTGGTCCGATTAGTGGGCGACTAGCTGACAGAATCGGCACCACGGTTCCATCAGTTATTGGAATGGCTTTTTGTTCTGTGGCGATGTATTTGTTCTCTGAAGTGAGTCTGACTTCTACCTTGGCTTTAGTGGGTATAGCGTCAGGGTTGTCTGGGATGGGAATGAGTATTTTTATGGCCCCTAATACTAGTGCGATCATGGGGAGTGCTGGTAGAAAACACTATAGCATTGTTTCTGCATTTTTAAATTTAACTAGGAATGGTGCCCATATTGTAGGAATCGCAATACCAACCGCCATCGTTGTATCGGTAATGGCAGGGTTAGGGTATGAAGCGGATTTATCGGATCCTGAGAAGCTTAAAGATATCGGTTTGCGAACCGCATATGCCTCAGCAATGGCGAGGGCATTTCAATTGTCTACCATTTTGATGATATTTGCGGGGCTTTTGGTTGTTGCCGGCGGGATTTTCGATAGATTTAGAGAACAGGCTAACCACTTTAAATCGGACACCGTGCCGTCAGCAGGTATAAAAAAATGAGATTAATCTTAGTCAGGCATGCTCAATCCAAAGCTAATGCTGAAGGTCGCTGGCAGGGGACCATGGATTTTGATCTTTCGAAAGACGGTCAAGGCCAGTGTGAAAAGCTTCGTGAAAGATTCGTTAAGGAAGAATTAGAACCTACTCATGTTTATTCCAGTCCATTAACAAGGGCTTACAAAACAGCCGAAATATCTTTGCCCGCTACTCCTATTCATAAAATTCAAGATTTGAGAGAAAATGATGCCGGGGTTTTTTCAGGGAAAACATCCGACGAATTATCAACGGAATACTCTGTGATATTTGAAGAATTTCGCAGATCCAGAAATTTTGATTTAGTCCCAAAGGCTGAAACTCGTTATCACATTAGGCAAAGAGCTGAGACAGTTATAGGATTTCTTGTTAAGGGCCATAACTCAAAAGATTTTGTTATTGCCTATTCACATAGTGGATTCTTAGTTCATTTGATAGGAGTAATTCTTGGAACCAATCGTGTGTGGAATCTAAGAATACCCAATACTGCAATATTTGATTTTGAAATTGATCCTGATAGCTGGGACCTAAGTAGTTCTATCAAAGGCGACCGAAGGGGGTTCCGAATCAATAGATTTGCAGATGCAGGTCATTTATCCTGCTGAGTCTCATCAAGCTAGTATTAAATGAACCCAATTAGTCTGATTTTGTGACTGTTGGAGTCTGAAAGATGGAACCTTTCCAGAAATAATTTTTAGCAGTGATGATAATAAATGTTGCTCAGTCATTGGTTACCTTATTAAAATACCTTGAAATTGATCTTCATCATCAAAATATTTAATAAAAAATGTTTTGCTCAATTTTAGGTTTTTCTTGTTTGTTCTTGTAAATTCTTCAATGAACCCACATTTCTTATAAAAATCAGGCGCCTGAAAATGGCTTGTGACTAGGTTTATATTGTTGTAGCCGTTACCTTTAAACTTATTTTCTAACTCCTGTAACAATTTTCGTCCCAAGCCATTTTTACGAGCAGTAGGTGAAATCCAGATGTCATCAACATAAATCTCAGAGAAAGCTGTATATGCTTGAAGTGCGCCGACTATTGAATCTTCGTTATCCTTTACCGCTAAAGCAAACTTCTTATAGTTGCAGATGATGCCATTGTCTGCTTCATCTTGTACATGACCCTGGTGAATTAAATTTTCTACCTCATCGGGTAATTGATCTACTTGATCAATATGATAATTGTTCTCACTCATTGCTTACCTCTGCAGATTTATCTAAATCATGAATTACTTGCCTGACAATATTTTCTGGAATTACATGACCATCGTGGGTAATTAGTTTTACATTATTTTCCTGATATTTTTTAGCTTACTCATTAAATAATACTGCGTTTTCATAGCGATAATGATCTTGCTTACCGACTATTAGATGCATCTTTACTGCTGAGATTATCGGGTGCAAATCAGGATAGTGGGCAATAGTGGGCATTTGGCGAAATTACGGAGATATCGCGAAGCCGTTAATTTGAATGCATAAAGCTCTTCTCAGGTATGAAAAGGTTTGGTGCCGAAGGCGAGAGTCGAACTCGCACGAGTGTTACCTCAACGGTTTTTGAGACAGATGAGGCTGTTCGTTAAACCTAAGTATTCGCCATGCGGTCGGATTGAAACGCTCCCTTGATAAGTCCGTCCACTTATTTGCATCCAATTGGAATTCAAATATAGCTGTGTTTTTTGTGGTTATGCCCCAGAGTTTTGGGGACTCAAATATGCAGCTCACTGTGTGTTGTATTATTCCCGCATGGCAGAACATGACCACAATATCGGTATTAGAGTGGCAGGATAAAGCTAAATCCAAGATTCTATTGGCTCTGTCTCTTCGGTCGTTTTCTTGTTCTGACTCCTCGACATATGACCAGTCCCTACTATCTCTAAAATCCTCTGCTTGTTTCGGGTACTTTGCCTCAATCTCATTCCACGTAAGGCCCTCAAAAATTCCGGCACCGGTCTCTTTCAAGTCGTCTATAGTGATAAAAGGAATGTTCCAATGCGCACCGGCTAGGTGAGCAGTGTCCTGGGCTCTTTTTTGCGGGCTAACGTACACATGTGTAGGGATAAAATTCTCTTTCTTAAACCAATGTCCTAATTCCTGTGCCTGGCTTTTGCCAGCTGTTGTAAGGTTGGTGATTTCAAGGTCCTTTGAGCCCGACCACCGCATCAATAAGTTTGCGTTTGTTTCACCATGTCTAATTAAAATGAGTCTCATGAAGAAAAACCTTTAGCGGTTCTAGCAGTAGGCCATCTAGATCACCTAGTGGCACCGGTCAAGTTGTTTCTAATAGCTAGAACATCGCTTCTGAGCTTGTCGTCTATATTGATCAATGTGGCGACTTTATCGTGGCCATGGATCACGGTTGAATGATCTCTTCCACCAAGTATTTTGCCTATTGCAGAGAGACTCAAGGCTGTTTCTTCTCTGAGAAGAAACATCGCGACTTGCCTAGGTACCAAATATGTTTTTGTTCTGAGGGGTCCCCTGATTTGATCAGAGGTTACTCCAAAGTAGTTCGACACTTCTGAAATAATTTTGGAATCCGAAATAGGCCCTTTGTTGAGTCTTTCTGAATCTCCCACCATTCGCTTGACGGACTCAATTGTAATGGGCTCATCGCGAAACTGGGCTAAGGCAACGACTCGATTTAGAAGGCCTTCCAATTCTCTAATATTTGAACGAATTTTATTTCCTAAAAATTCAATTACATCCGGAGGTATTTCATACCTTTGCTGGGCCGCCTTACCCCTTAATATAGCTATTCTGGTTTCTAGCTGAGGTGCCTGAATATCGGTTACCAATCCGCCAGTTAGTCTTGAGGTGATACGTGATTCCAAGGTTCTTAGTTCGTCAATATTCCGATCACTTGCAACCACTATTTGTTTGTTTTCTACATGCAAGGAGTTGAAAGTATGAAAAAATCCTTCCTGTGTTTGTTCTTTTCCTATAAGAAATTGAATGTCATCGATTAAAAGAACATCGACAGTTCTATATTTATTCCGGAATTCCTCAGTTTGTCCATTTTGAATTGCCTTCACATACTGATTCGTAAATTCCTCGGAGGTTACATAGATCACGGTCAGGCCAAGTTTTTTGGTTTCGTGTCCAATTGCCTGCAGTAAGTGAGTCTTTCCTAAACCTACGGATGAGTGAATCACTAAAGGGTTGAAAATTGTTCCAGGGTTTTCTGAAACCGCCTTTGCCCCGGCAAACGCAAGTTGATTGGAATCTCCAACAATAAAATTTTCAAATGTGTATCTTGTATTAAAGTCATGGGACCCGATACGTGGTTCACCTACAGTATTGGAAATTTGGTCTTGGAATAAATCATGGTCAAATGTTGCGTATTTCGCAGTACGATTTGATCTGCTGTATGGACTAGATGGAATTACAGCTTTCTCATTTTCCCCAGGAATAATAATTTCACTAATTACGGTGAATTTGAGCTTAACATCAAACCCGATTGTTGTTCTTAATTCCTGTTCAAGCATGTCTAGCATACGTTCTTCTAAATATTGAGCAGTGAAAGCGTTTGGAGTTTCCACATTGAATTCATCAGAAGTAAACGAAATGCCAACTGTGTTTCGAAGCCAAGTATCATAGCTAGGCTTTGGAATGCTCAGTTCTACTTTACCCAGAACAGAATCCCAGATTTTGTTAGCTTTTTGAATTGTTTCTCGGTCCATAAATTTTACACAAAACTACCCACGGTATTTGAGCCCCTTTTTTCAAAAGGCAATATCGGAGATTTCCCGACCCCTCAACCTCTGCCCCGCACTTGCTTACATTAACGCTGCGCTCGATATGAGCAAGCCTGTATAAGACATAAACCCGGAAAATTTCTTGGAGAGGTCATTTAAGAAGACTTTCTATATTTTCTGGTCTCTCCAGGACTCCTGAAATTCAACTTAAATTGAACTTCTTCTAAGATATATGTTGTACACCCCATATTTGACACTGTGCAAGGGGGGCAAGGGGGTATTTCGATGTCAATTTGTTTCCAGCCATTAAAGGCCAAAATTGTCGTTCATGAAACACAATTCATGTACTAGTAACGATATTTACAGTAAACCCATTAAATTGAAACAAATTGATGTTGAAATATTAAAAAAAGAAAAAAAATTAGCGTTGCTATGGCCACTATTTTTCATCCTCCGAGGAAAGCCTCAACCACCATATGAATGTATTTATTATTAAATTTATCTCAATCCATTATGGATTAACTCGGCGGTTCTTTGAATCATCTGAAGATATGTTTCTCCCTCATTTAAATATTCGACCCTTAACCCTTCTATAATTTTTGTATTTGTATCTCGTGCTATTTGGGTTGTTACCTTCTCTTGTATTCCTTCTTCCATAAAGATGGCCGGAGCCTTAGTAAGTTGGATTATGTCTATAAGGTCGGCTAAATCAGAAGCTGTGGGACCGGCATCCGTACTCAAAGCGGGTATCACCGATCCAATGATTTGCAACCCATAGGTATCTTCTAAATAGCCGAGTGCCTCATGGGATGTTACTAACATCCTGTTAGAACTTGGAATGCTTTCGTAAGTAGATCGAATCGATTTTTCAATATTTGAAAGTTTCTTTATATAGCCTGAAGCATTATCCGAGTAGTAATCCGTTCCTTCAGGATCTGCGGAGGTAAGAGAATTTTGGATTTGTTTGATAGCAATGGTTGTACGAGAAGGATCTAACCAAAAATGAGGGTCATATGTATTACGATGACCATGTTGTCCGGATTGTCGATGGAGGTCTAGTTTTATTGGGTTGGTTTGAGGACCAAGCTCAACCCGTATAGCATTTCGACTGAGGGAATGTTGAAGAAGTGGCGATATATTTTGACCTTCGAGCGACAACCCTATCGAAATTACCAATTTGGAATTGGATAATCTCGCGACTTGCTGAGCGGTTGGCTGATAGGTATGAGGGTCTTTACCGGCAGGTGTTAAACTCTCAACCACTACCCTTTCGCCTCCTACGACCTTAACCCAATCAGAAATGATGCTTGTGGTGGTATGTATTGTTAGCAAACCATCTGTATTTACATTTCTGGGGTCTGTGCCTTCCCGATCTGAATCGGAAGTTTTTTCGCCGTTAGATAATGTATCGAATCCAATGGCGCAGCCTATGCTCGCAGAAAAACTTCCCAAAACCAAAAGGGCCATGGCAAATCTAAAAATTATTTGTCTATATTTCCATGAATGCGCATTATTGAAACTTAAACTGACCATTGGGTAGATGCCTATTGAGACTAGGTATCAGATAATTGAAATATTTTAGTTAGCGTTTCCGTTTCTTGTCAACATCCGTTTAAGTTGGATATGGGTTCAAAATCTTAGAATATTTTTAGAATATTAAGATATTCTGTAATGGTGAAAATCATAAAATGAGAGGAAAAATTGGCAAAACACAAATTTCAATTGCCAGTATCAGTATCTGGGAAGGATGCCTGGGAGGTAGCGAGGGAAGTATCTTTAACTGCAGGGGAAATACTGCTGGATTGGTGGCCAAGAGCCAAGGAGGTTTCTGATAAAGGGCAGAACGATATTGTCACGAATGTGGATCGAGAGTGTGAAGACCATATTAGAACTGCTATTCGGAGACACTTTCCTGAACATGGGGTTTTTGGAGAGGAAGGGAAAGGTGATGACCCAACGATAGGTTGGACCTGGATAATTGATCCGATCGATGGTACCCAAAATTACGCCTGGGGTATTCCTTGTTTTTCCATAGTTGTTGCACTTGCAAAGGATGGAGAAGTCGTCACAGGCGCTAATTTTGATCCACTTAACAACGAAATGTTTCACGCGGCTAGAGGCCAAGGCGCATTTCTCAATGAAGAAAAGATTCGGGTAAGCGATCTTTCCGAATTCCAGGATGTAGTCATTGGAACGGACCCTGCGTATGGCCCTGTAGAAGGCACAACAAATACCTTGCAAATGTTGAGAAAAATGTGGCCGGCGATAAAAACTACCAGGATGATGGGATCATCAGCCTTAGGAATATCCTACGTAGCGACAGGCAGGACCGACATTTATGTTCATCATCGGCTGCAACCGTATGACCAAGCGGCAGGAATTATATTGATGGAGGAAGCTGGAGGCCTTTTGACTGATAGACATGGGAATAGGGCTGGCCTGTACTCTGATGGACTCGTGGCATCCTCCTCAGTAATCCACCAGCATTTCATGGAACAAACAAAATATCTGCAATGGAGAAGACCCTCCACCAGGGCATTGAATCCTAGGGAAAGATAGGAAAGGAAATGATTAAAATCACTCTCGCAATTGCAATATCTCTATTGTTGGTTAACTTTGCTTGTAACCGTGTTGAAAAGACAGATCAATTCGCTGCGGGGGATGTCTTAACACCAAAGACAGAAATCCATGTAACATCGGTAGCTGAGGTTCAGAGCCTGCCTTCGACATCAGAGAATGCGGAAACTCCGGTGCCGGCTGCTCAAATTCCTCCCGCACCATTGGTAACTTCAACTCCTACAATGGTTGATTTTATATCGGTCTCTTCTCATGATGATTCCATGACTACTGTCGAAGCTGTCCGTGAGTTGGAACCTTCAGTTGTTCAGATAGCTACCGATACAGTAGCAATTAGCCAATATAATCGAATTGTCCCACAAACTGGAGTTGGTTCAGGGATCATACTTGATAAAGCTGGGAATATACTTACGAACAATCATGTTATTGAGGGTGCAGACTACGTGACCGTCACCCTGAGTGATGGCCGTTCTTATCCTGCAAATCTGGTTGGAAGCGACAGTATTACCGATTTGGCAGTAATAAAAATAGCGGCGGCTAAGCTAACCCCGGCAAAGTTTGGCAACTCTTCAAATTTAGAAGTTGGTGAAGATGTTATCGCCGTCGGACATGCTCTAGGCCTTAAAGGAGGCCCTACGGTAAGTAAAGGTGTTGTGAGTGCCCTTGATCGCACGATACAAACTGATGCTCAAAAAGCGATGGTTGATCTTATACAAACTGATGCTTCTATTAACCCTGGTAATAGTGGCGGCCCTTTGGCTAACAGTAGAGGAGAGGTTATTGGCATCAACACAGCAATAATTAACGACAGCAATGGAATCGGATTTGCCATAAATATTGATGATGCACATGTCGTGGTTGACCAGATACTGCGTTCTGGGTATGTAATGCGAGGGTTCCTGGGAATAACTCCTTTCAATGTGACTGATTCCATCAGGGAACAGTTAAATCTTCCGGTTGCGGATGGCGTAATTATTGCAGGAGTCGTGGAAGGATTTCCTGCTGGTGAATCAGGGTTACAAACAGAGGATGTAATCGTCATGTTGAACAAAGCAGCCATTGAAAATTCAGGAGATCTATCTAAATTTTTACTCAATAATCCACCTGGCTCTAATGTTGAGGTGAGTTTCTATAGAAACGGTGAACTTAGGAAGGTGGAGCTAGTATTGGCCGACAAACCAGATTAATTCTTTGGCTTCGAAGTATGAGATTATTTCTCAATATCTATCCTTCTTGCCTACTACCATTTGGGATATTAGGTGATAATGGATGTCGGGTTTTTAATAGTGGAATGAAAAACGCATCCTATCAAAATATTCGCCTTAACCTGATAAGTTCTCTACTTATGCTTGTTTTGTTTCTTAATACCTCGTGTATAGCAGCGAATTCTGATTTTGTTTCTCAGGAAGAAGACAGAATCAATCAGATAAATAGTGTCATTATGTGCCCAGTTTGTCCTGGAGAATCGATAGACCAATCACAAAACGAAATTGCTTCAAACATGAGAGCAATTGTGAAAGATTTGGTAAGCCAAGGGAAAACAGAGGATGAAATAAAAGATTACTTTGTAGGTAAATATGGTCCTGTTATCCTCTTGGAACCGTCTACCGAAGGAATAAGTATGTATGTTTGGATTGTGCCCCCAATCGCTCTCACTTTCGCGATGATAGCCGTTGGGTTGGCAGTTTATGTAATGAGAAAAAGGCAAAAAAACACCCCTTTAAATATGCTTCATAGCCTAGCAGACGAAGTTATTTCCGATGAAGAAAAGGAAAAATATTTCTCTGTGATTAATAGAATCTCCAATGAGTGATCTGGGACATAAACTCCCTAAGTTTGGTTTTTTTAGATGGTAGAACTCGGTCAAATAGCTCTCATACTCTCATTTATGATGGCAACATACTCCACTGTTGTCGGATTCGCTGGGGGAATGCTGAACGGCAGAGATCTTGCGGCCAGTGCTAGGTGGGGATTTTATTCGATATGCCCTCTCCTCATATTAGCTACGGCATCTTTGATTTACGCATTTGTTACAAATGACTTTTCCGTTAAATATGTCGCTGAAAATAGCAACATAGCAATGCCAAAAATCTATTCTTGGGTAGCTTTTTATTCTGGAAACGCAGGGTCACTCCTCTACATCGCAGTCGCATTTTCTGTAATGGCTGGAATTACAATAAGAATTCTCAACAGTAAATTGCCGTACACATCCCCCTATGCTTTGGGGGTAATGAGCATGGTGCTGTTATTCTTTCTAGCAGTCATTTTGTTTTTGGCGAATCCATTAGACAGGCATGAGATTGCTCTTGAAGATGGTCAAGGGATGAATCCGTTGTTGATTCATTTTGGCATGTTTATCCATCCACCATTTCAAATGCTTGGTCTTATTTCAGTTGCCTTGCCTTTTTCTATTGCTATTGGGGCTTTATTAGCCGGTAGAGGAGGTCGAGACGAATGGGTTGATCAAGGCAGACTATGGGGGATGGTTTCATGGTTACTTCTCACGACAGGATTATTGTTGGGGGCTTGGTGGGCTTATACAATTCTAGGTTGGGGTGGCTACTGGGCCTGGGATCCTGTGGAAAATTCTGCATTAATGCCATGGTTGGCAATGACGGCCTTTGTCCATTCCATTATGGTGCAGAAACGCCGCGGAATGTTTCGCATGTGGAATATGGTATTGATCATAGTGGCTTTTGCGATGGCTCAAATGGGCATGTTCATCAATCGAGGTGGCGCGGTGCCATCAGTGCATTCTTTTGCTGAATCTGCCATGGGATGGATTTTTCTGGCCGTGATGGCGGTAACCCTATTCATTTCTCTAGCTATATTCATCTTTAGATTTGACACTTTAAAGAGTCGGTCCGGATTAGATTCGATAATCTCAAGAGAATCCGCTTTCCTTGCCCAAAATATGCTTTTTCTACTTATAGCATTTATAACTCTTTGGGGAACTATATTTCCTATATTTTCTGAAGTAGTCGATGATACAACCTTGACTATCGGACAACCATTTTTTAACAAAGTGAACGGCCCATTAATGCTTTTATTAGTCTTTTTGATGGGCATTGGACCTGTTTTGCCATGGAGGAAAGCTGGTTGGGGGTCAATTAATAGGATGTTGCGATTGCCTCTAATAGTCTCCTTTCTGGTATTCCTGTTAAGCCTAATAAGTGGAATCAGGGAATATTGGGTGTTGATATCTTTTGCCATATGCAGCGTACCTCTCACGACCGTGTTTCAAGAGCTAATCAGGGGAAGCAGGTCAAGACATTCACACGGAGAGAGCTGGGGACTTGCTTTTTTTTCCCTGATTGGTGCCAATCGGCCAAGGTATGGGGGATATATTGTCCACCTAAGTATAATCATGCTTGCTATAGGCATAACTGGGTCCTCTTTTTATGATGTTCAAAAAGACGTGGTTATGAAGCCAGGAGATTCCGGGGTACTCGGGAAGTACACTTTTAAATACCTTGAAGTATCGGAAAAACCATACCCAGATAGGGTGGAAGAAACTGCTAAATTTGAGGTATGGTCGGGGGATAAAAATATCGGGTATATGCACCCGTATCGTGCTTTTTATCCTGAATTTCAGATCGCTGCTACCAGGGGTGCAATACATAGTACTATTCTAGAAGATTTTTATCTTGTTCCTTCAGAATTTAAAGAGGATGGCCAGGCAGTTTTTAGAGTATTAGTTAATCCATTAGTGTCATGGATGTGGGCCGCAGGCCCTGTGTTGATTTTGGGAACTCTGATTTCAATGTCTCCAAACAACCGAACTCAGAGGAAGAGATTACGGTTACCAGACGTGAGTGTAGATCAGAATCCTGAGGGGATATCAGAATAGATGTTGGTTATATCTGCAATATTCATCAGTCTTATCCCTGCAGTTTTGGTTGCATATCCAATAATAAGAAAAATCGCCTCCAAATCACCGCTTCCTGAAGATGAATCTTCTCTCAAAGCAGATTTGGAAAGGAGATGGGAGTCTGCATTGGAAGGGCTCAGGCACGCTGAACTCGAGATGTCTTTGGGCAATGTAAGTGAATCGGATTACCTTTGGCTAAAAGAGGTGCATATGACTGAAGCCGCTTTAGTTTTGAAAACTTTGGAAATATCTGACAAAGAGAAAGGGTTTCTAATTAAACAAATCCCCTCTGACAGCGGTTATGAAGAGGAATAACTGAGTTGAAAATAGTAGGGTTTTTGCTAATCAGTTTTATCTGTTTTTGTTCAATTCAAAACGACATTTTATATGCCGAGCAAACCACGATAGATATAAGAGGTGAGATCGTTAACTCCACTCAAGAGGTGGGTGTAGGTGAAATGGTTTCTGTAGCGCTACACATAAATACATTAGACTCAGAACCGCAAACTCAACACACTTTTACCGATTCTAAAAGCAGTTTCCTATTCGAAGATGTGCCCTATAGTCAGGATAAGTTGTACGGTGTTTCCACTATTTATCAGGGCGCAGTATATGTCAGGAACATAAGCATTGAATCTGGAATTGCCAAACCTGCCCTATTATCGGTCTACGACACGTCTACGGAAGACGATATGATTTTCTTATCAAAAGGATCTTTCTCGGTAACTGGGATCGACAGCCTGAATCAAAAAATATCAATTTTGGAATTAGCGACTATTTCCAACAGGTCTAAATTAACCTATGTGCAAGGTTCAGGCCCCATGGACTTAATAAGATTTGGTATTCCGAAAGATGCCACAAATTTCGTCTTTGACACTTTAATTCCCGCGGCAGAGTACATACAAGTCGATAAGGGTTTTGCTCTTATCGCCGCCATTTCTCCGGGGGACCATGAAGTGATGTACAGCTATGATATTCCTTACAAAAGTCAACAGGCCGAGATTTTAAAAACCTGGAGATATGGTGTTCAAAGGGCTAGCATTTTATTCCCACATGACAGTGTTGATATACGTACGGATTTTGAGATTAAAACCCAAGAGACGATAGCTGGGACGCTTTACACAATATATGAATCGAAGAATATCTCTAAAGGCAGCCAAACCAAAATGGTTTTAACCGGCCTGCCTACATCGAAATTTGTGGAACGAATCTCAAATGAATTTGGGAGCATGCGCTATGAGTATACTGGTCCAGTAGGCTTGCTATTGTTTTTAGTATCGATAGGAGTTGTTGGTATTTCACGGACTATTAAATCACGGAATCGTCATCAATCTTGGTTGATTGGATCTAATGAGGCACAGGTTATTGAGGATCAAATAGCGGAGCTTGACAAGCGATATAGTAAAACTGACTCGGGTAGCCAAGAATATATGGATAGAAGAGCCTACCTTGTTAAAAGGTTGCGTATAATTTCACAAGAAACTGAGATTAAAGAAAACGGCATTTCAAATTGAGTTCGTGTATGGTAAGAAGAGCTTACCAAAAAAATTCAGAGATATTTTAGTAGATGATAAGCACAATAATTCTTACAGGTTCGTGCCCTAGATGCGGAACCGGAACTCTAACCAATGATGAAGACATGTTTGGCGTGAGGCTGTTTTGCATTATGTGTGGCCACAATAGAGATCTTGGAAAATTACCTATAAAGGTAAGAAATATTCGCGATCTAGTGTTGGCTGTTTTGGAAAGCGATCGCATTGCTCTTCAAAAGCAAAGAACGGCCACATATCCCGCATCATTATTTGGTTAAATCCCAATCATAAAAATTCTAGGAAACTGGTCTGTAGAAACGCTTGGAATCCACTTGTATGATTTCCCCAAATCCCGGTTTGGGAAAGTGTCCAGAGGCTATCAGAGCATGCGAATTTTCTGTTATAGCCATCAGAGTTAGAGTGAATGTCAAAAGTCCCCACTTTGATTGAATTTACGGGCACGTATTACCTGCCTTTTTGTGGATACCTGCTTTGCATTTAATCCAAGTTGGGGAATTTAACCCGGATAAAGAACTTGTGATCTGGATCTGATTTGTTCCATCGGGGTCCATAACGTAAATATTTTTCGAGCCTAATCGGTCAGATACAAACGCGATCAGGTTACCATTTGGAGACCAGGCTGGTTGATCGTCGTTGTATTCATTACTTGTCAACCTTTCAAGGTCGGTTCCGTCAGTTCTTATTTTGAATATCTCGGAATTATCGTATCGAAGAGAGCTGAACACTATCCAATGCCCATCAGAAGACCAGTCAGGTTGGTAATCTACAGCCCTAGCTGAAGTCAACCTTATTGTGTTGGAGCCGTCGATATCTGAAGTGAAAATATCTATATTATGGTCTCGATATGTGTTGTATTTGATTCCTCTTTCAGTGATATCCCATTCCTTAATATTTTCAATGGCATCCCTATCACTCACCGGCCTCTCGTTTGTATATATGTCTGAATTACTGATTCGGTCACTGGTAAATACTATCGCTTTATCGTCTGGTGATACCGAAGGTTCAAAATCCATTGATCTGAATTTAGTAATGTTCCTAATTTGTTCAGAGAAATATATATCCAGGTGGGATGTATTTAATCCCGAGAATACGTAGCCAGACGAATTAAAAGGTGAGGGGTTGAAAATGTAGGGCTCAAATTCAGGGTGCTCATACCACGTAATTTTGGAACCACCTTTCCACATACCTACTAGCCTTCGGGAAGATTTATTTGTGATGAAACTAAGAGATTTCCCATCGGTGGAGGCCTCCGGGTTTATTCCCCTGATGCCATTTATAAAAACTTCTGGGGCGGGTTTTTCTACAGATACCATGTAAAGGAGGTTATCGTCGTCGTAAACAATGTAGGATTTTTCATTTGCACAGCCGATGGTAAGAGCAAACGAAACCCCCAGAATTAGAAGCGCCTGATATAGACGGAGGTGGCCTTCACTTTCATCAAAGTTTAAGTTAGCCACTGTGGTAGCGAGGTACGATGTCTTTCCCCAGTAAACGCATTTGGTCAAATGTCATTTCAGTGGGACATGCTGACCTTAATGTAAATTTAGTGGCTCCAGCTTCGATAAAATTATCGAGCAATTCGATCAAAATATCAGGCGGGCCAAAGGCGGTCACATCTTTCAAGTCGACATCTTCCCGTCGGACTATATTGTACTTATATGCCAATTGTTCAGCTTCTTTTCTTGAATCGGCAAAACAGAAACTGATCAAGGCACCATAATGATCTTCCTCAATGTGATTACCAAAATCTAATGCTCGGGTTTTTATTTTAGGAATACTCATAGATACTTCTTCGGCAGTAGCATAAGAAACTAGCCAGCCGTCACCTATTTTTGCAGTTCTGTTTAGAGCAGGTTCGCTTCTTCCACCAAACCAAATTGGCGGTAAATTTTTTTGAACGGGTTTCGGTTCGATAGAAATATTATTGAGGGTAAAATGATTTCCCTCGTAGCTCACATTATTACCTGACCAAAGTAGACGCATTATTTCAACCGCTTCTTCGGTTCTACCTACACGCGATTTTTTATCAGTACCGCAGGCCTCGTAGTCATTTTCTGTTTCCGGTCCTAAGCCAACAGCAGGCAATGCTCTCCCGTTGGATAGGTAATCTAGGGTGGCAATCTCTTTTGCTAATACAGTCGGATTTCTGAGAGGTAGACCAATCACGCTGGTGCCAAACTTCAATTTTTTTGTTATCGCAGCTATAAAAGACATCGCCACTACGGGTTCCAAGGTGAAAGTCTCAGATACTATCCGGTCGGTGAACCAAAGTGAGTCAATATCCAAATTCTCTAGTTCACTGACATAGGCCCCCAGCTGGGCAGGGTCGTTAGATGGAAATGGCCACCCAGACAGGGCCATACCGATTCGAACTTTGTCATAATTAATAGTCATTTAACCTAGTCCTTGACTAAACTTCTAATGTTTCGCAAAGCCCATAAAAATCCTGAGTTATGACATCTGGTACGTAGTCAGATTCATCATATGGGAGATCATATCGATTAACATATGCTCCCCTAAACCCACTGTGCCTTGCTCCTAAAATGTCGAAGGAATGTGCAGCCACCATCATGACGTGTTGGGGCTCGAGATTCAAAGTTTTTGCGGCGAATCTGTACACAGAAGGATGAGGTTTAAATTGGCTAACAGTCTCTGCTGATAAAATGCTGTCGAAATCTATTCCGATTCTGTTTTTTGCAAGGTGTTCTAGGTAGTGTTGCTCCCCATTGGAAAGCATAACCAACCTGTATTTGTTCGACAGTCTTATTAATCCATCCACTGCGTCTTTAAATGGCGTCAATAGTTGATAAGCTTTCATGAATTCATCTAAATGTTCAGGCCTAAAATCAACTTTTAAACTTCGCAAGGTGTACATTAAGGCCTTTCTTTTGACCGTTAAATAGCCACTGTGCCCAAGCATCAGCATGTTGTCTTGGTATTGTTCAATTCTTTGTCTTAATCTCCACTGAGCCCATACTTTTTCTCCGGTTAAGGTAGGTGGAGCATCGCAATTTTTCAGCAAAAGGTTGAGAGGGGGCACAAGACTTCCTTCCAAATCAAGAACGGTTCCAAAAATGTCAAATGTGAGTGTGGTGACAGATTCTAAATTGGCATTTGGCATTCCAGTGATCTCCCCGGGCTGAATATATTGGGAAATATTTTAGCTCAACAGTCTAATTCTGAAGTTGAGGGTGTTAGGTAAACGTACTTAGATCTCAATCTTCGTTGTAAAACCAAAGTCGGTATGCGTACCAGGCCGATGTAAAGGTTGTTGATATGATTGTTCCCATATAAACGAAAGGTGCCACATCTGGTGAGGTAAGCGAGCTGGCTACGAGACGCACATTTCGAACACCTTCTGGGTCCGCCAAAAGTGAACCTAGGTACCCTCCCAGCAGCCCGCTCAGGCAAGCGATTGCAAAGGTAGTTAGATTAATCGCCCTCTTTGCTTCTGGCTTGAGAAAACATATAAAAGCCGCAAGCCCGCAACCGAACCCGACTGAAAGCGATAATGCCCACATAGGTGGAATGATGGTTTGTGGGATTACCCAGAAAGACCCAACCATGAAAAACATCCCGAACATAAACCCAAAAATTACGGCTAGGCCAGCACGTATGAAAAGCGCAAAAATTCGCTCCATAGTCGGGTTCCTTATTCCTTTTGTAGATTAATTATTAATAGGCTGGGCTCTTTGACTTAAACCCTTAGCTTCCTAACATTAGAGGTTAATCACGGCCATGATTAGTCATCTGAAGCCATAGACATCACCGCACCAATTCCCAAATCCGCTACTCTTTGGAGGATGTTTTCACGTCGCTTTCCTTCTAAAGGTGGATTTGGAAGTCTTCCACTTCCACAATCAATCCCGAGTCTTTCGGTTAACACGGCTTTTGTACCACTATGAACTCCAGCTTCCCTCATTATTTCAGTAAAAGAGGAAGCTTTCTTTTGAGCATTCATCGCCTCATTAATATTACCTGCTTGCCAGGACTTCCATATGGCTACCCACAATTCCGGAGCAGCACACGGGGGGCCATCTATGCAACCTATAGCTCCAATAGATAAGGCTGGGACCATTAACATGCTACTTCCGATAAAACATTTAAGGTCCATTTTCACCCATTCTCTTACATTGGCGAAGTTTATAGAGGAATGTTTTAGTCCTTCTAACTGTGGAACCCCGTCTTGTATTTTTTGCATTAGTTCGACAGTTATCTCTACGCCTGTGGATTGAGGTAGGTTATAAACATAAAAAGGTAAATCTGCTGAAGCTGCAACAGCCTTGTAATGTTCTACAATCGCCTCATCGGTTTGTCTGTAGAAAAATGGAGGTACACAGCAAATAGCTTCAGCACCTGCCTTAGCTGCGTGCTCAGCTAATTTTACGGCTCTCTCAGTAGTCGGAGCGCCAACATGCATGATGTTATTGATTCTTCCTCTGTTTTGGTCAGAGGCGATTTCTGCAATACGCATGTTTTCTTCATCTGATAGCAACACGCTTTCTCCATTTCCACCGGCTACCCAAAACCCTCCCACTCCAGCTTGGATATTGAACTCCATTACTTCTCTGAAAGCTGTTTCATTTAGTGTTCCATCGGAGGACATCGGTGTGGCAATTGCCGGAAAAATACCTTCATATGCTGTCATCGGGCTACTCCTTAGTTCATGGTGCCGATTGAGTGTATGTAATTGTGTCGAATAACTTTAGAAACCAGATATTTGAGAAGATTTTAGCATGTGTTCAAAAATCGGGTTTAGTCCATCGATCTAAAGGAAGTTTCTAGGCAGGGCGGTGGCGACATATAGCGGGCGGTAATGAAATGTAAGACTTTCATTATTAAATGTGCGCATCAAACTGTTGACTTTGAAGAAAGCGGTATGGTCTAATTTCACACGCCTTTTTCTAATTGGGACAAGGCGAAGGTTGGCTATTCTGGTCAAAAGACCAAAGTAGAAGGAGGATCACTTATGTGGCCTAAAATGTTAAATAGGAGAGTTGCATTAGGCATAGCCGCTGCTGCGTTAATCGGCGCCGGTATTGCTTGTAGTTCTTCTGACGATGACGCTGCTGCACCTGCTGCTGCACCTGCCGCCGCACCTGCGGCTGCACCTGCTGCTGCACCTGCTGCCGCACCTGCTGCTGCACCTGCTGCTGCAGCTGCTAAGCCTGCTGCTGCTGCACCTGCTGCCGCTAAGCCTGCTGCCGCTCCGGCAGCTGCTAAGCCTGCCGCTGCTGCAAGCTCAGGTGGACCTAAAGGGCATATCAAACTTGCTGCTCAGAGCATCAACTCGCCAAACGGGTTGCCCAGGTTCTGTACAGCTGGTTGTGCTGAGACTATATATATGTCCGGTATAACAGATGTGCTTTTCAATGCTATTGAGTCCGGTGGTGTTGTCACTACCGACCCGATGCTTGCTCTGTCATACGAACTAGATCCATCTCTAGAGTTTGGAACTTTCAAACTCAGAGAGGGAGTTCAGTTCCATGGCGGATATGGTGAAATGACTGCTACGGACGTTGAGTTCTCATATAACGATGCGAACTCGGTAACGAACCCAGAGTCAATTCACGGGCAGGCTGGTGACTTTGCTCCGTTGATTCAGAGCATGGAAGCAGTCGATGACTACACGATAAAGCTGAATTACAGAAACTATGACTCCCGTGGAGTTCTCCACAGGTTCAGTTTGTTCTGGCAGACAGCTGGTATTGTTAGCACCGCGGTTTTTGACGAACACGGTGTTGAGGGCATGCAAGATATTTATATCGGTGTAGGTCCTTTTGAGAATTCAGAGTGGAGTCAGAACGGTAAGATCGAAGGTACTGCCTTCGCTGATTACTACGGAATAGTGGGTCCTGAAAAGATGACTCTTCTTGAAGTTCCAGAAGGTGCCTCAAGGCGAGCTATGATAGAGACCGGCGAGGTTGCAATCTCACAGGTATCTACCAAGGACTACCCAGGCCTATCAGAAAAGGGCTTTAACGCTCAGAAAGGCGGGATGTTCAACACTATTAGAGACGTATCGATGGTAGGTAACTACTGGGAGACTCACAACGCACTAACAGGTGCTGAACTCACGCGTGACCGAGATACATCTCTTCCTTGGATTGGTAACCCATTTGAGAATGGCGATTACGACGAAACCACACCGTCCATGGTCAGTTCGCAGAAAGTTCGAGAGGCTTTCGCATTTGCAATTGACAGGGAGGCTCTTGTTGAGAACCTTCTCGGTGGACTAGGTTTCGTAAACCATCAGGCATATCTCGCTGGAAGCAGCCCTAGCTACCAAGCTGAGTGGGACTGGGGTCTGGACTATGACAAAGCAAAAGCTCTTATGGCTGATGCAGGTCAGAGTGGTGGATTCGAAATGGACCTATGGGTCGGTACCGGTGAACTCGGTGCTGAAATCGGTGAGTCCGTTGGAGCCGCTTGGCAGGAGAATTTGGGAGTCAAGGTCAACATGATTAAGACTGCCTACTCCACTTATCGACCTGGACTTGTCGCCCGGACAAACAAGACACCTGGTGTCAACATTTGTGGTGACGAGAACAAGTCGAACTTCCCATATGACTGGGCACACGGTTTCGTTAAAAGCTCCTTCTCCGCCGGTGGATACGGCGTGGGCCAGGAACTACCTTACGCAACTAAGAGTTACTCACTGATGTCGGCTGAGCCTGACAAGGCAGTTCGAGAAGAGCTGGCTGCAGAGTTCTATACCAACAACAGAAAGTGGGCAAACTGTATTGGCTTCTTTGAGGAGCCATTGTGGCCATACTGGGATCCTAACCAATTAGAGTCTTGGGACATGCGCCCACAGGCCAATGGTAATATCGGCACTATCAACAACATCAACCTTGCGGTTATGAAGTAGGTGCTGATCTAGAAAAATTGACGCCCCCCGCATTATGCGAGGGGCGTTTCTTTGTAGAATCAGGAGAGCCAACCCTCTCAGCCTAGATCCCATCGAATAGAAAATAGTTAATAAATACGGAAACGGTTGGCAGGGAGACAGTGAAAAAAGACACTTCTCCCTCCCTACCGCACCTTTGCCTAATTTTATCGGGTAAATTAAAAAACCCAATAACAGGCTAAACCCTGTTAGAATGGCAAAATAAAGTTTAGATCGCTGCTGACGCGGCGGAGTTTTTGGAAGGTGCTCTAAGGATGATTACATTCCTCGTAAGGCGAATAATTTTTGCTTGTTTCGCTATGATCGGAGCAACCTTTATTACTTTTGGACTTTCACGAGCAGCGGGTGATCCCCGCTACTTATACGCCCAAGAGGGCGGTTATGGAATTACCCCGGAACGCTGGGATGCACTTGGGGTCGAAATGGGGCTAGACAAGCCAGTGGTCTGGCAATACGCGGTTTGGCTTGGAAATATTCTTAAAGGCAATTGGCAAGATAGCCTTCTTGATCGAAAGGATGTCTTTGGAAAGATCGTGGATAGGCTACCACCAACACTTAAATTTGCTCTCGCCTCATATATATTTGCAGGGGTTTTAGGTATTCCGCTAGGCGTCTTGTCTGCTGTGAGTAGGGGTAGCCTGTGGGACTACCTGGGTAGAGGATTTGCTCTTTTTGGCCAGGCACTGCCGGTATTTTGGGTGGGAATAATGCTGATCTTGGTATTCTCGGTGAAACTTAGATGGTTTCCGACAGGGACTCTGGGAGACGGATTTTTCGATTGGAAATATTACGTTCTACCGACCGTAACGTTAGGATGGATTGCTGCCGCTACCTATCTCAGGCTTGTTAGATCTTCAATGCTGGAAATACTAGATTCCGAATTTATTAAGTTGGCTAGAGCTAAAGGCGTTAGTTACAACACTTTGATTTGGAAGCATGGTTTTAGGAATGCTTTAATAGCACCTCTGACATTCTCCAGCTTACTGCTTACGGGTTTCATAACTGGTGCCGTTGTCACTGAGACTATCTTTTCAATACCAGGATTGGGAAGGCTTGCTTTTGAGGCGATAACTAACAATGACTTTCCGATTATGGTAGGTGTGGTGCTGGTTTGGACCGCACTTTACGTCACGATGAACTTTTTTACAGACATGATTTACGCATTAGTAGATCCCAGAATTCGATACACCTAGGAATAAACGATGGCACAGGTTCAAATATCAGAAGATCTCCTGCGGCAGATTGGAGCTGAAAAAAACTCCTTGGGAGAGATCTGGGGCTTTATAAGAAGATGGCCGATTATCCCCTTGTTTCTTCTGGCGTTACTTATATTCACAGGGATTTTTGCTGACGTTCTAGCCCCGCATGACCCTCTTATTGCCAGACCAGACAATAGGAATATCCCTCCGGTTTGGGAAACGTCTATCGTGCTTAATGTAAAACTGGGTGACGACCCTTTGGTTTTTCCAGACCCGGTTGATAAACCCATTGAAGAGGCTATGCTTCTATACAACATAACTCCCACCTTGGAAAATACTGCAAACCAGGAAGCTGTAGAAGCCGCTTTCAAAGAGGCGGGGTATTTGGCCAAAGTTAAGTGGTCTAGCTGGGACCATATACTTGGTGGGGATAACATCGGCAGGGATCTCTTAAGCCGAATCATTCATGGTGCTAGAGTATCTCTTGTGGTTGTAACAGTGGCCCTTATTTTTGGACTTCTTATTGGAGTCTCAATGGGACTGGTCGCCGGGTATTTTGGCGGACTCATAGATGAAGTCATTATGAGGGTAACGGATATATGGCTGGGATTGCCGTTCATATTGGTTGCAATCGTGGCTGTTATAGCCTTTGGTCAAACTTTCACAATATTGATTATTTTGTTGGGAATACTCTCTTGGACTCCTTTTGTAAGAAATGTACGTGGAGAGGTGCTCAGCTTAAAAACTAGAGACTATGTGTCCCTGGCAAAGGTTGCAGGGTGTTCTACATTCAGAATACTGGTATGGCACATTCTTCCAGGAACTATAAACACCATTATTGTGATCGCAACTCTTCGAGTAGGTCAGCTTATACTGACCGAGGCAATACTGAGCTTCCTAGGCGCTGGAATACCGCCGCCTACACCTGCCTGGGGTGCCATGGTGAACGATGGTAGACCATATATCAACGATGCATGGTGGATATCATTTTTCCCAGGAGTAGCGATATTCCTGGTGGTTATGTCACTTAATTTCTTGGGGGACTGGTTAAGAGATAGATTAGACCCGAGGTTGAGACAGCTTAACTAGTAAATCAGGGAATACTGAAAAAGGAGCAAGGCTTAAGGTTCTTGCTCCTTTTTCATTTAAGAAGTATCGAATTTGGTTTAGGGAGTGGTAAACTTCACAACTACCAAAGATACGTTAAGATATCTATAATCACCTTCATGAAATGGAGCGAATTGTGTTTACTATGAATAATAAGTTTACGACGTTTGTTCTTCTCATTGCTTTGATAAGTCTTATAGTTACAGCCTGTGGTGTTAAATCTGGCAATAGAAGACCCGCAAGAGAGGATTCTGATAAGACTGGTGAATTTCACAGAACTCCGATCAAAAGTTTATTACAGGAATTATCAGTTGATTTAGATAAGGCCGACGGTACCTGTAAGGCGACTCCGGGAGATCTGACTTCACCGGTTAGCGCTAGAGTCCGATTGGGTGTGCAACTCGGTGGTACTTCAGTCAAGGAAGGCCTTACCAAATCCATTGAGATTGTAGGTGAGAAGAAGGAAGCCAAATATGAAATTTCCGGTATGACTATTAAGTCTGCTGGTGGTGCTTTAAACATGGGAACGTCTTCGTTAGCACTGGATTTGCAATCTGGCTCAAGAAAAAATTACGATTTCAATATCGGGGCCGCCGGAACTTATGATATTTTATGCGATGGCAGTAAGGTGGGCACTTTCACTGCTACAGAATAGCGTCGGTTTTAAAATAGACTGATTTAAGGTAAAGCCCCTAGACTTCTCGTTAAGTGTAGGGGCTTTTTTTTAGGAAAAAATGTATAAAATTACCAATTTGCTTTTGATAGCCATAATCACTTCTATCTTTGTTAACATTTCCTTGTTAATAGCGGATGATCAGGTTGTCGAAGGAGTTTTATATGCAGCGGTCATTCCCTCTTGGGCTGTGTATATCTTGGCTGCCGCGGTACCATTCTCAGTTGTGTTGTCGTCTCTTGTAACAGCGTTATTAATCAGAAAAAATATCCCGTCTACTCTTGATGTTCTAGATCAGCCTGACAACCTCATTGAGGTTACTACGCCAATGGTTGTTCCTGAACCGGAATCAACCCCAAAAGTAGCTGTTGAGCAACCTGGACGCGGACCTATCCCGATTAATGTCCATGAAGTTTCGACGACCAGTCCATCAAATTCAGAGGCTCCAATTTTTGTCCCAACAATATCCACATTTGAGGTTAAAGAAAACCCTACAGATCTATTTTTCCATGAAGGAACTATATGGGTGGCCTCACAGGATGAGGATGGCATTGCCAATTATTCTATGGATGGTGAATTGATTTATTCAATGCCACTTCACCCTTATCCCAATTCATTGGGCCATGATGGTGATGAGCTTTGGGTTGGAACCTACTTTGCTGTCAGAACCTTTGACTTGAAGGGTGGAATGGGAAGTGCCCCAGTCGAACTTCGTCGACCAACGGATATGTTGTATGCAGGCGATGCAATGTGGATCGCGAATTCGGGAAGAGACGTTGTCACCATGGTGACAAAAGATAGGCAAACCGTTAAAAATATTCAATCTGGTTCGAAACCACAAAAATTAACATTTGATGGTCAGCACATATGGGTGGTTAACAATGGAGATGATTCGATTTCCAAAATAGATCAAGAAGGTAATTTGATTGGAACTTGGAATACCGGTGGAGGTGCAAGAGGCATCGCATTTGCTGAAAATCACATATGGGTAACCAATTCGCTTGATGATACTTTAAGCCGATTCACTTTGTCAGGAGATAAAGTGGCGGATTACCCTACAGGAACTTTGCCTGGTGATGTTGTTTATGACGGGGAAGGAATTTGGGTAGCAAACCGTACAGACAAAACGGTCACAAAATATGGGATAGAGGGACAGCATCTAGGGACTTTTCATATTGGGAATACTCCTAACTCCCTTGCGACAGATGGCAAAGGCACTGTGTGGACTGCTCATTCCGCGGAAGGGCTGGTATCGAAATTAGTAGTTGAGGATGTAACTATTTCCACCTATCCGGTTGGAAACGCCCCAGAGCCAATAATATTTGATGGCGACAATTTATGGGTTGGAAATGCTCTGTCCCATACGATTATGAAAATCGGATTGGATGGACAACAGGAGGCTGTATATGAATCGCATGGCAGGGAGCCCAATGCTCTTTTGTTCGATGGGGAAAACATATGGTCTGCCAATCAATTTGATCATAATGCAACCAGGCTTTCACGTGACGGGGAGCTTTTAGGTACATACTCAGTTTCCACTCTACCAAGAACGCTTGCCTTTGATGGGGAAAACATATGGACTTCAGGATGCTGGGAAACTTTGTTGTACAGGCTAGACCTTGAAGGTAACTCAGTGTCCCCTGTAGAAACAGAGGGCGCTGGCCCCATAGTGTTGTTCTTTGATGGGGAAAATATCTGGGCTGCAAATGCCCACAGTGATAGCGTTACCAAATTTAGCACAGAAGGTAGCCCTGAAGGAAATTTTTCTGTCGGTGATGTTCCAATCGCATTTGCTGAAGAAGGAGATAACATCTGGGTGGCGAATTGGAGAGAGCACACCGTATCTAAGCTCTCGAAAACTGGTGAAGATTTAGGAAGATTCGATACCGGTAGGCTGCCTTATGGTATTGCATACGATGGAGAAAATATATGGACAGCCAATAGTATGGACGGGACTGTCACCAAACTTTCATTAGATGGCGAAATGTTGGCCACGTATCCTGTAGGCGCAGCACCCGCAAAAATAATCCCTGTGAATGGAGAAATTTGGGTTACTTTAACGAGTGATGATTCTATAGTTAAGTTGACGCCTTAAAAGGACGATTAGCATAGGCAAGAGGTTGATTGATGTTTCACATGGTTGATGAGCATGGAAGTTCCGCCTGGGCTGGAGTATGCGACCTGATTTATCTCGATAGAAGAGATGATATTGGTTATTATTTAGACCAGGCTTCCCAGAAAGGTTCTTCAATTCTAGAAATTGGTTGTTCGACAGGACGTATCACAGAATTACTTGCAGATTTTGGGAAGGAGGTACATGCCGTGGACCCATCCCCGGAAATGTTATCTATCGCCCGAAAAAAGATTGAAAAACTAACGAATCCAGGGCAAGTTTCGTTTAGTGAATCACCTTTGCCGGATCTTAAACTAACTTCCGATAGAAAATTTTCCTTAGCTATCGTTCCGTCGTCGGCATTTATGTCTATTCTTTTACCAGAGGATCAACAAAAATTTCTCCATAATGTGAGACGTTATCTTAGCCCTGCTGGAAAACTTATCATTGAAATGAAAGTTCCAGACCCGGACGTAATTTTGGGCGACCCAGCTACTCTCTATCACCTTATGGATATAAATAACGACTACGATGGCGGGAAATTAATTTTCTACCATCAGAGGAATTATGATGACTATGAACAAATTGGTAATTCAAAGGTTGTAGTTGAATTTGTTGATGGCGACGGAATTGTTGTTAAAAAGGTTGTTCATGATCTATCTTTTCGATATACGTTCAGGTGGGAAATGTATCATTTACTTCGCATTTGTGGATTCGAAATATTATCCCTACATGGGGACTTTGGTGGAAATGACTTTGACGAAGAAAGCGATAATATGATCTGGGTTGCTGGTTCTAGGTCCTGACCATCGTTGATCCTAAGGTGAAATTATTCAGATTCTAAGGCCCCTGCGAGCTCGATATCGCGTTTCAGAGATGGATCGATACTCATCGCCTTCTCAAATTGAGAAATTGCCTCTCCTGTATTTTTAGAGGCCATATAGGCTAGACCCAAATTATAGACAGTGGCTGCGTTGTCGGGATCTAGTTTAGTGGCTGTATTTAAATGAACAATAGCGTCATCAAGTTTCCCTAAATGGTATAGTGAAATTCCTTTGTATGAATGAGGTATCGGGTCTGTAGGATTCTCATCGATCGCGGAGGTAGCTCTAGCTAAAGCAGATGGGTATTTTCGAGAATTAATGTCTTCATAGGCTTTCGTGAGGTTACTATAGTAGTCCCCAAATGATATTTCCCTGGCAACATTAAAATTTTTTATTGCTTCTGTGAACATATCCATTTCACCATATGAATTCCCAAGATATAAATATAAATCCGCATTATCAGGCTCTAAGTCAATTGCTCTTGAGAAATCTTGTATGGCATTTTGAAAAGCTCCTATCCGGTAATAGCAAGATCCTCTTGAAGACCATGCTTGGGTTATTTGGGAGTTTTGGTCAATTATTGCCGAATAATCCGAAATAGCTTTTTCAAATTTAGAATTGCTTTCCCGAATTTGCCCTCTTAGCAGGAAAGCTTCTGTATAGCTTTCATTTGTTTGTATTAGTTCGGTGATTAGTTGCTCGGCTTCTTCAAGTTTACCTTGAGTTTGGTATTTCCTAGCCTGATTTAATTGTGTTTCATAGCTCGAGGAATCACATGCCATGAAAAGGAACAACGTAATAAAAATTGCAAGGGCAGAATAGAAAACACCGGTTGATGGTTCCAGTCTAGGGAATAAATTTTGCGGTGCAAACCTTAACTTATCTGATTGCACCACAAAAAATGTCTGCCATTTATCTTTCCCTTGGGAACCAATAGCAACCGTATTCGTCGGCGCAATGAGCACAGTGAGCTGTCTGATGCCCGGGAGCTACAACTCTGGTAACAAGTTCATTCTCTTCACATAATGGGTCTGGTTCTGGACATAGAGGAACATAACTGCAGCAAGATGGCGGATTAATTGGTGAAGGCACTTCTCCTTCTAATAGTAGTTCTTCTTTTTGATCATCAGGATGATACGGAAGTGCTGCGCCAATTAATGCCTGAGTATATGGATGCGTTGGGGTGTTAAATAATTGATCGGTTGAAGCTTCTTCAACTAATTTACCCAAGTACATAACGCCCATTTTGTCACACATATATCTTACGGTGGCCAAATGGTGGGCGATTAGGAGGTAAGTGAGCCCATGTTCTTTTTGTAGATCCATTAGGAGGTTCATTATTTGGGCTCTAATAGAAACGTCCAAAGCTGAAACTGGCTCATCCAACACAATAAGCTGTGGATTTAATGCTAGGGATCTTGCAACACCAATCCTTTGTCTTTGCCCACCTGAAAATTCGTGAGGATATAGTTCGGCCTGATATTGTTGCAGTCCCACTTCTTCCAAGATCTCCCCAACTTTGGTATGAATCTCACCCCTTGTCATTGTCGTATTTACCTCGAGGGGTTCTGCAATAATGCTCTCTATTTTCATTCGTGGGTTCAAAGAGGCCCAGGGATCTTGAAACACGGCCTGCACACTAGATTTGTAGTGTCTTTTTTCAGTTTTGTCCGCATTTATAGCGTCCTTACCTTCGAAAAATATTTCCCCTTCAGTCGGTTCTTCCAGCATAAGTACCATTTTGGCAGTTGTGGATTTACCACACCCAGATTCCCCAACTAATCCATATGTCGTGCCGGGTTCTATGCTTAGACTTATCCCGTCTACCGCCTTTAGATATTCTTTCTTTCCCGTCATAGAACCGAACATTCCACCGCCAACTCGGAAATGTTTCTTGAGATTTCTAATCTCCAGTAAAGCCCCACTTTCACTTGTCATATTCAACCTCTTTCCATTTATTCAAATTTAGAATTTATAAGTCTCTTGGGAACCATTTGCAGCCATGTGTATCAAAACATGCTGCGCAGTAGGCTACCCAATGTCCTGGAGATTCTTCCTTAAGAATCGGCTCCAGCAGTTCACAATCTGGATTAGGGTTGTCCCTATCACAATCGGGCCGGAAATTGCACCCTGAAGGTCGATTTGTCACGTTTGGAGGGTTTCCAGGTATAGCGTATAGCCTTTCGATGTTCTCTTCCATTTTTGGAACTGACCTAATCAAGGCCTCTGTATACGGATGGAGAGGGTTGTTGAAAATTTCCCTAACATCTCCCTGTTCTACAATCTTCCCAGCATACATCACCGCGACCCGGTCACACATCTTTGCAACTATGCCGAAGTCGTGTGTAATGAAGATAATTCCGACCCCTGTGTCTTCTTGGAGATCTCTCAGAAGGTTCAAGTATTGGGCTTGTATCGTGGCATCCAAAGAGGTTGTTGGCTCGTCGGCTATCAATACTGAAGGGTTGCAAGATATACCGATCGCTCCAACGACACGCTGCCTCATTCCACCTGATAACTGATGCGGGTAATCTTTCATCCTGGTTCCAGGTGCAGGTATTTTCACTTTTCTGAGCATGTCTATAACTGTCTCTTTCAAGGTTGGCCCTTTAAGACCTTCGTGAATCCTAAGAGCTTCACCGACCTGATCTTCTATATCGAAAACCGGATTCAAAGCGGTCATAGGGTCTTGCAAAATCATTGCTATTTTGTCACCCCTTACCTTGTTCATCTCGCTTTCGCTTAGATCAAGAAGGTTTTCTCCATCTAGGAGAATTTCGCCACCGACGATATGGCCAGGGGGAGACGGTATCAACCGCATTACGGAACTTACCGTCACGGATTTACCCGATCCAGATTCCCCTACAATCCCTAATGTTTCCCCTTTCCGCAGGTTAAAGCTAATTCCGTCAACTGCCTTCGTGACACCCCAGCGGGTCACGAAATAAGTCTGAAGGTCATTGACCTCCAGTATTACATCGCCAATCCGGCTATCTGACACCATGACTTAAACTCCTATCTTTCTGGTTTCTTGGTGTTTTCACTAGCAACTCTTGTTCTTGTGAAAACAGCGCCTAATTTCAGGCGCACACCGACCAATTAAGTACCCGCCACTATAACCAAAGGGTCAGGAAAAGGCAATAGGTCCACAGGCATGAATGGAGAGGGTTTTGAGGCTACTGGAAACTATTTCGGCTCAGGAAAAAAATTCGCGCCATTCATGATCATATCTTGTTGACTGAGAATTAAGTTTTTTACTCGCGGTAGATAATCTTTGGCCCACCTTGGATCAGAACGCACCTTATTTCGAGATTCCTCAAAATGGCTGTAATCTTTGTATCCCCAAATGTGGACGATTCGGTTGAGGCGCCCGATGTCGGTGTAATACCAACCGGCTAATTTAATACCGTAATCTTGCCGAATTTTTAATGCCACTTCTTCTACCGCACTCATGTATTCAGGAACTGATCCAGGTTTCAGGTCGTATGTCCTCATGTCATATATCAAAGTTTCCTCCATACGGGGTTTTATGTCTTTAATTTTTTTTTCACCTACCGACAATTAAATTATTAAATATTTTCACCAAACTTAACGGCAGTCCAATTATCATCAAGTTCAAAAGAATCCTCTTGGGACCAGCCGGCATCAAGAAGAGTATCCCATCCTTCAGATGCCGAAATATCAGTTGGGAACTGGGATTTTGGTGAAGGGTAGGCAAACCATAAAATTCCCGTCTTTTTAAGAACGGCCACTCCAGCCGCTGCTAATTCCGATACATCTCTTTGATTGCGGGCAAATATTAAAATCACATCGAACATTCCGTTACCGACGTATGAAACCGAGGCGCCTTTGGGTAGATCCATAAGGGCTATTTCTTGGATATGGTCTTCAGGGGGCGAAAATACCAATATGGAAGAATATTCTTGAACACCGAGATCGAGAAAATTTTTCTCTTCCATAGACGAGAATTTCCTTCATTTAACTTCCCCAACGGGAGTCTGGCTAGGCAACAGTATCACAAAATGCAATAATAATCATAGAATTATCTGCTCTTGAAATATTTATTAATATCAATATAATTCCGGTTTGACTTCTTATGTTGGTTGAACTCTCGTTGTACCAACATAACCTTACCTAATAAGTCAGCTGAAAATTTATTTAACAGCAGCAAAAAGATTGACAACAAGAATAACGGAACAAATGCCGTTGATTGGTTTCATAAAATATAAAGAAAATGTTTTGGAAAATGAGAATGTGGGGAATTGAAAAATGGTAGATTATAGAGCGTGTCCAAAGTGCCGTGGCGATATGCACACCAGGCGAGACACCTTTGGGGCTTTTAAAGAATGTATCCAATGTGGCTTAATGCAAGATCTCGAACTTGAACAGAAATCAGATACATTGGCTGTATCTAACGGCCGTAAAAATGAAGCCGGGCAAGCCGCTTAATTTTTAGGATTTAATCTGTATTCTCGGTACCTTTAAAGCTATCGACACCAGGGCAAATAGCCTATAACAGGTCAATATGGCGTAGACGGCCGCTTCTTTGATATTGACTGTCTACAACTATGTTTATAGAATCAGTTATCCAAAAGCATTGCCAAAGAATGGTAACGTACCGTTTAGTTTAGTGGAAGTCAGATTGTGATACATGTAGATGATGGGAGGTCTAAATGACAACGACTCAGAGCCCGGCCCCACTTTCCATAACTATAAGTGAGGAGGCGGCCCACCACGTCAAGGAGTTTTCTGCTGCTGAAGGAAACCCGGACGCTGATTTGCGTGTAGGGGTAAAAGGAGGCGGCTGTTCCGGACTAACCTATATGTTAGAAATAGTGAGTGATGGCCCAAGAGAAACCGATAAAGTCATTGATGAGAATGGTGTTCGTCTTTTCGTTGATAAGAAGTCGTATGTATTTTTAGCTGGTACGATACTTGAATATTCTGGGGGACTCAACGGAAAAGGGTTTGTATTCAATAACCCCAATGCTAAAACAACCTGTGGTTGCGGCACTTCGTTTAGTGTTTAGGTAAGACCTCTTTTGATTGAAAAATCTGTTTTTGTAGATCTAAGTGATTATTTCGGCAGGATAGATATATACGGGGAAGATTCACTAGATCTCCTGGATAGATTGTCTACTAATAAACTTGAGGATCTCACAGACCCATTTATGGGTATGCACTCTGTTCTTACCACCAGCAAAGGGCGAATAATTGATCTTCTCAGTGTGAATCGCTTACCTGATAAAGTTCTATTAATGACGGCTGGGGAATCTAAAACCAAAGTCATCGATTGGATAGAGTTTTACACAATTATGGAAGACGTTACAGTTAAAGATGTCTCAACAGAAACCTGTCACTTTAGGTTGATCGGTGATAGCTGGGAGGATCTTTTTCCAGCTATCACCGATCTCTCCATCCATAATTCTTTCATTTGGGAAATTGAAGGGGAATCTTTTATAGCTATAAAAGGGGAGATGTCTTCTGTCCCATGTATTGACGTTATAGGTACAGCAGGTACAAAAAATAAATTAAGTCAGGTATTTTCCACAAAGTTTAATAGTCTTACCTTAGAAGAATTCACACAGCTGAGATTGGAGCTTGGAGTTCCTGCGTTTGGATACGAATTGACGGAAGATTTTAATCCGCTGGAGGCAGGCCTAATCTCCCATATTAACTTTAACAAAGGGTGTTACATAGGACAGGAAGTAGTAGCTAGATTAAACACCTACGACAAGGTGCAACGCAAACTAGTTAGATTGTCTTGGGAGGGCATTCTAGCTGGAAAAGACATCACCTACGACGGCCGTTTGGTGGGAGTCGTAACCTCCGCAATGAATGGCGCCGGATTAGGATTTGTTCGTAACTCTCATGCAGAACTGAGAAGGGAGTTAGAATGCGGTAATCAAAAGGTGATGGTGACGGAAGTATTGGCGCAATAGTTATGAATCAGTGCTTGATAGAGGTGCCAGTAGGGTAATACCACCATCAACTATTATGATCTGACCTCTTATCATTAAAGCGTCCTCACTACATAAAAAAGCGGTTACTTTGGCAATGTCGGTACCCGTTATTACCCTTCCCGCAAGGGTGTTTTTCGACGACGTCACCATGTCTTGTTTATTCGGGAATGATTCTAAGGCACCAGTTTCCACATACCCCCCCGATACCGCATTAACATTGATACCTTTTTGGGCCAGTTCTACAGCTAGGTATCTGGTTAGTGACTCTAGAGCTGCTTTTGAGGTTCCCACGGAGAGGTAATAGGGTAGAACCTTTCTGGAGCCTTCCGAAGTGATATTCACTATAGAACCACCATTTGGCATTAATTTGGCTGCCTCTATTGAACATAGCCATGGGGCCCGAGCATTTATATTCATTGTCCAGTCCCAGTGTTTTGTCGTTAATTCATCTGCATTTCTCTGCACACCAGAGGCTGCATTATTTATTAGGACATCAATAGAACTAAATTCTTGAGCAACTGTTTGAAACATGTTTGCAATTTGATCAGGTTCGGCGAGGTGGGCGCGCAATTTCAGGCATCTCACTCCCAGGGTTTCTATTTCGCGTTGAGTCTGTTCGGCAGCGCCGTGGTTTCTGAAATAATTAAATGCGATATGGTATCCCAGGTTGCCAAACTCCATGGCAATAGCCTTGCCTATACCTCTTGAGCCACCGGTTATCAGGGCCACTTTGTTCTTAGTATCAGCCATTAAAATATTCTAGGCTTTGTTCGTTAGATAGCCATACCCCCGTCAACACTTATTATTTGACCCGTTATGTATTTTGCTTTTTCACTTGCTAGGTATGCGATCATATGAGCGATATCATCTACCTCCCCAAAACGAGCCATCGGTATCCAAGTCATGATGGTGTCTTTTTGTTTGTCTGATAGCACATCGACAGTATCCGTGTGGATGTATCCTGGGGTTACAGTGTTAACGGTTATGTTTCTGGTAGCGACTTCCTTAGCAAGAGCGAATGTAAATCCGTTGATTGCCGCCTTCGAAGCGGTATAGTTGGTTTGACCTATGTTCCCTCGCAGACCGACTACGGAGCCGATATTTATGATTCTCCCCCATCTGGACCTCACCATCGTTCTAAGGACAGCTCTACTGCAATAAAACGTACCGTTAAGATTTGTATTTATTACTCTAGACCATGCCTCATCTGACATTCTTAATAGCAACCCATCGTCTATGATGCCTGCGTTGTTTACCAATATGTCAATCTGGCCAATTTGTTTCGTGACATCGTCTACCATTTTTGTTACCTGACCCAAATTTCCTACATCTGCTTGATAGGAAATAGATTCCACCCCGAAGTCCTTCAAATGGTTAACGGTGCCATCGGCCTCTTTTTGGGACAAGTTGTAGTTTACTGCAATGTTGGCTCCCATCTCAGCTAATTTTATCGCTGCGGCTTTGCCGATCCCTTTGGCTGCCCCTGTAACTAGTGCTGTTTTGCCTTTGAGTTCAGACACTTTTACTCCTATAAACTTATGCAGATAATCGGTTTATTGATTTAATCATCCACAGTGGACATAACCATGGATACTTCTTTATTCAGTTCTTCGATGAGTTTCGTTTCCACACACATTTGCGCCAAGCCTACAGCTCTTTCCACTGTTCCTGCCGAAGCATTGCCGTGTCCAATTATACTTACACCATTGACTCCAAGAACTGGCCCACCGCCTCTTGCATCAACTACGTTATTTTTCTTGTAGAGATCTTCTATAAGAGCGTTGAGGTGATCGTCGGTGAGTTTTCCCATTAATGAAGCTTTCAGCTGCGACGCTAGCCCTCTACCAAGCCCTTCTACCAATTTTAGGATTACATTTCCGACGAATCCATCACAGACGACAACATCTGCCTTTCCCGTGACCAAATCGTTTCCCTCAATGTTACCAATGAAATTCAAGCCGCTTTTCTTGAATAACGCACTGGCCTCTTTGGATTGGATATTGCCTTTTCCTTCTTCGCTTCCCACGCTGAGTAATCCTATTTTTGGGTTATCCACTCCTAGGAGTAATTTGCTAAAGACAGATCCCAAGACACCAAATCCCAATAGTTGAGAAGGTTTGCAATCAAGATTGGAACCTAAATCAAGAATGGTTTGGTTTGGAGCAGAACCTATGACCGGGCCACCGATGGCGGGTCTTTCTATTCCTTCGATGGTTCCCAGGAGAACAACGGAGGCGGCCATTGCTCCACCCGTAGAACCCATGGATATAACAGCATCTGCGGTTTTATTCTTTACTAAATTAGTAGCCACTAAGATCGACGCTGTGGGTTTTTGTCGTACAGCTAAGGCCGGCGGCTCATTATCTTCTATCTTTCCCTCTGAGGGTACAAAATGTATCGGTAGGCCTCCAATTTCGTGCTTTGCTAGCTCTTGTTGGACCGGATCGCTATCACCAACAATAAAAACTTCTGCTAAACCACTTTTGGCAGATTGGACCGCCCCCTCTACCGGTACAGACGGAGCGTTATCGCCGCCCATCGCATCTATTGCGACCTTCAATAATTGATTTCGAGTCTCTGGCAAATTTAGTCTCCTAGTCACTAGCTCATGCTGGCTTATCCACTGTCACTGAAGTCTCACCCGATATGACGACGTCGCCATCTTGTCTGATTATTACTACTGAGCAGGTTATATGGCTACCGTTGGTTGCGTCTTCTAATTTCTTAACCTGACCGGAAGTTTGGATTTCATCCCCGGGATATACGGGGGATCTGAATCTCATTTTCATTTTGCCTGTGTCATACCAGGCTGTCCCGAAGCTTTCAGCCATTAATTCTGAAATCGAAGCTGCTGCCATCATACCGTGACCAATATTACGACCGAATTGGGAATTTTTGCCGAATTCTTCATCGATATGAATGGGATTATAGTCACCAGAAGCATCCGCATACATGCGAATTTGGCCCATTGTTATCATTTTTTTAATAGGTATTAGGTCTGCCCCTATTTTCAAATTTTCTGTCCTTTGTTGCTTCATGCAGGAAGCATAATTGTGCTTTTGCCTTCCATTACTGAATGTCCTGCAGAGTTCAAAACCGTCAAGCTTACTACCATGAACCTCCATTCTCTCCGTACATTATTGGAGGCAAGGAAAGCAATGCATCTTAGGGTCTCACCAACTTGTACCGAATTTTGGAACGACATTTCTTGTCCGACATGTAATGTTCCACCAGGTATCTGTAAGTCATTAACAACTCCCCTGAGGCTTAAAGCTGCAATCGCCATTGGCGGCGATAGTTCTATGCCTGATTCATCGAATTCACGTTTCGACTGATCTTGTACCGCTTCCAGATATAGATCGACTTCTTTTTTGCTTAAAGTATATGTTTGGTCCGATATCTCATTTCCGGTTTTTAGTAGAGAATAATCTAAAGGCAACGGCTGCTCACAAGTACTTAATTTAATCCAGAATTCAGGTCAAGAAAACCGTGGCGTACCGCTATCGAATGAACTCTTCAAAAGCAATTATATAGCCACCCACCCAATATTTGTTTACCCGTCTTCGAGGGTAAGTTGCTCTGAGAAGATAGCATAAATTATTGAAACATGGATGAATCCGATCGAATCAAATAGAATTCTAGGCAGTTTCGTAAGGAGTTTTTTTATTTGATTGATATAGAGCTGATCAGAGAAAAGCCTGAATTTGTTATCCAGTCGTTTAAGAGACGAGGAAAAGAACTTCCATTCGCTGAGATAAGTGACCTCGATCAAAGACGTAGAACTGCTATAGCCGAGATGGATTCTTTAAGGTCTAGGCGTAATGTGGTCTCGAAAGATTTAGGGCGTTCTAAAGATAAACCAGCTGAGTTAATAGAAGAAATGAGGAACGTGGGATCTCAGATCAAAGATTTAGAGGAGGAGGAAAGAGTGGTAAGCGGGAGGTTGAAGCAAGTAATGCTTGGTATACCTAATCTCCCGAGCGAATCTTCACCAGATGGTCCTAACGAAGATAGCAACGTTGTTATTCGATCTGTCGGTGGCATTCCCAAATTTGATTTTAATCCCAAGCCCCACTGGGAGATAGGTGAAAATTTGGGGATAATTGATTTTCAAAGGGGAGTTAAATTAGCCAAAACACGATTCTATTTACTCAAGGGTCAGGGTGCTCGCCTTCAGAGGGCTCTTATATCTTGGATGTTGGACTTACACACTGAGAAGCATGGATATAGTGAATTGTATTTGCCTTATATGGTGAATAGAGACACGGTCACAGCTTCTAGCCATTTGCCTCACTTTGAGGAAAACATGTACCACGACGCTGAAGACGATTTGTTCATGATACCAACTGCTGAAGCTCCTGTAACCGGCATGTTTAGAGATGAAATTTTGGATGCAAAAACTTTACCCTTAAAATTTGTATCTCACACGCCTTGTTGGCGAAGAGAGAAATTTTCTGCAGGTAGAGATACACGTGGAATAAAGAGAGTGCATCAATTTGACAAGGTTGAAATGTATAAATTTGTTGAACCGGAAAAATCTTATGAGGAGCTTGAATTACTGTTAAACGATGCGGAAGAAGTTTGCGTAGAATTAGGTATTCCACATAGGGTTCTTGAACTGTGCACCGGAGATCTCGGCTTCGCGGCGGCTAAAAGCTATGATGTAGAGATGTGGGGGCCCGGTGCCCAGGAGTGGCTGGAGGTTTCCTCCTGTTCTAATTGTACCGACTTTCAGTCAAGGAGAGCAGCTATTCGTTATAAGGCCTCAGAAAATTCTCGGCCAAGGTTGCTACACACCTTGAATGGTTCAGGGCTTGCAGTACCTCGGGTCATGATTGCTATTCTTGAGAATTATCAACTGCCTGATGGAACTGTAAGGATACCGGACGCTCTTAAACCCTACGCTGGATTTGACCTCATAACTGGCGACTGAGAAAAATATTGATAGTAATAATTACATTGAAGGAGAAATAAGTATGTACGTAACACGACAGGAAGACGTTGATCCTCAAGAAGCAGGAGATGCTCCTCTTTTTTATGGTGGCAGAGTGACAAGGCAGCCTCTTGTCGGCCGTACGGAGCCCGAGGATTATAATTTCGGGATTGTTTCTTTCTACTCAGGTGCAAAAAATCATTTCCACACACACACCAGTGACCAAATATTGTTTGCCACGAAGGGACTGGGAATAGTAGCTAATGAATCAGAAGAGGTTCAAATGGGAGCCGGGGACACTGCGTTTATTCCGGCTGGTGAAAAACATTGGCATGGAGCGACGGATGGACATGACTTCTCTCATATTTCATTAACACGCCCCGGTAGTGTTACTGAGATGTTTAAGCCTGAATCTTAGTGTTAAGAGCTAGTGAAAATATATTGGCTGCCAACACTGTTTTGTATTATTGAATTTGGTAGTTCCTTCACAAGGGACAAAATTGCTTTCTGACCTGTACAGTGGGCAGGCACTAGCCAGTCCGGGTCTAAAGCCTTCAGATCAGATATAGTATTTTGTATAGTGGCTGTATCTAGTCCATCTGGTAGATGAAAACCTCCTATGATTGCATGGATTTTGTTTTCCGCTGTCAATTTTTTTGCATAATTGCAGATATTAACGACTCCGGAATGACCACATCCAGTCACTATTATTAAGCCCTTACCTCTTATGTTAGCTATCAGAGCTTGATCGTCTAAAGTGAGAGGATCTGGGTGCCATGAACCCTCATTAAACACTTCTTGCCCTGCCAAACCCTTTTCATAACCGGTGATTCGATCTACCTCTCCTGTTATGAGTAAGGAATTGTCTAATAAAAAGGACGGAAGACGCGATTCTTCTATCACATCTAGGCCACCTTCTTTTAGAGCGATTTTGCTGGTGGTTGGTAAAATACGCGGTGTTTTGCCGGGAAGCTGGATTCTTCTTTTGTTCCAAAATTCGGGATGGATTATCATCGGGGTATTCTGTGAACCTAAATCATTCAGGATCCCATCAATTCCCACGGTGTGATCAAAATGACCATGGCTAAAGACAATTGCCTCGGCGTCCTTAGGCGACAGGTCCAATATTCTCATATTTTCTGATACACCCGTTGGTGATACTCCGGCATCGAACAGTATGGAATGCTGATCCCCATTCTTTTGAATTGTCACCCAGGCTGAAAAACCATGCTCAGCTCTAAGTTGTGATTTAACAAAACCACCTTCAGTTAAAGAAGCAACAATTTCTTCTTCGGTCGACGGTCTTTTGACAGGTCCTGTGTTGTTTAAGAGACTGCTAACATGATTATCCATCAATATAGTGACAGATAACTGGTCTATGGCTACAGGAGATATTTTAAGCATCTACCGGATGACTCCCAATGATCCAATTGGTTTATGAATTTACGGCGTAGTTTAATCCGCGATTAAAAGTCAACATTTTTCCTTGTTGCGTAAATGTGCTTGATATCACTAGAATGTGCTCTATTCTAAGCCAAAAGAAATTTATGATCAGAAATATGATCAGGTAACTGGAGAGTGTGATTAATGTTTGCTGCAAGAATAACAAGTCCTAAGAAAATTGAAATAGAGGATATAGAGACTCCCAGCATAAAAGAGGGACAATGTTTAATAAAATTGGAGAGATGGTCAGTTTGTGGGAGTGATATTAGACATGCTTATGGCCCGGTCATGCCTGAAGAAGAATATCCTATGCGGCATGGGGGAGCCTGTCATGAATGTGCCGGCACTATTGTTGAAAGTAAGTCAGATAAATTCAAAGTCGGTCAGAGAGTAATAGTTTTGCCTAGCATGACTGGCCCCGGAGGCCTGGTTGAATACTATCCAGGTGATGAGGGCAGGATGGCACTGTTACCGGATCACGGTGATCTAGGTGAGTGGATTCTTTGCCAACCATCGGGAACGGTTTTGTACTCTTGTCAGCAAATGGGAACAATATTGGGTAAAGACGTAGTTGTTATGGGGCAAGGCAGCATCGGACTATCTTTTACCGCTATCGTTGCGAGAGCTGGTGCAAGGAGAATTATCGCGGTCGACCCGCTTGATTATCGATTGGAATGGGGTAAGAAATTCGGAGCTACACATACTATCAACCCCGATAAGGATAATGTAGATGAGGCCCTTGCAGAAATCACCGACGGAAAACTCGCTGATATATCTGTTGAAGCCTCTGGGTTCCCTGAAGGGTTAAATGCAGCGATTAGGGGTGCTACTAAGCATGGGAAGGTGATAATTTTTGGGATACAGGCAGGCCCACGAGGGAAGACCACAGAAATAGATACCCAGTATTTACTCAGAAATGCCCCTACCATCATTCCTACATCGGGAGCTGGGAGTGGTGATCCTATGGGACATATTGAAAGGATGATAGAGTTGAAGGATCGAGGTTGGTGGAATCCCGGAGAAATGAAAACACATGAGGTAGACTTCTCCGATGTCAACGATGCCTATGACCAGTATGAACAATATCAGGATAACATCGTTAAAGTTGTAATGAAGAACGACTAATTTTTTTGGCGAAAGAAAAGGGGGAGACCTTCTAGTCTCCCCCTTTTTTTTTATTCATATTTATTCGAAAATTAGGTTAAACAGGAGTACCACGATGAAAATCACATCAGTGAAGGCTATACCTGCTTCACACACTAGCACTAGAGCAGGCGTTTCTGTTTCTAGGAATTATGTTTTTGTAAAAATAGAAACAGATGAAGGTTTGACAGGGTGGGGAGAAGCCACTTGCGGACCTTTGAGCGTGGCTACGATGGTTGATGAATTTGGTGAAGTTATTAACGGTCAGAATCCTATGGAGATCGAGAAGCACTGGCAGACTCTTTATCATCATTTTCATGTACGGGGTGGTATTGTTCAAATGTCGGCAATCAGTGGAATTGAAATAGCATTGTGGGATATAAAAGGCCAAGCTCTCGGTGTACCGGTTTATGAGCTTTTAGGCGGAAAAATAAGGGATAGGATTTGGACCTATGGCAGGTGGGATGGATTAACCCCTGAAACAGCAGTAAAGAATGCAATGTTCCACGTCGAACAGGGCCTTACAGCCTTGAAGGGCGATCCCTTTGAGCATCGGGGCATATTTATCGATAAGAAATCAGAAGATTTGGCAGTATCGAAAATGCGAGCAGTGAGGGAAGCTGTTGGAGATGAAGTAGAACTTTTTGTTGAGGTACATGGAAGGTTGGCTCCCTCTGATGCCATCAGGGTAGCAAACAGGTTGGAAGAATTTAGACCTTTCTTTTATGAAGAACCAGTGCCACCTCAAAATTTGGAAGCCCTCAAGAAAGTGGCCGATAATGTGAATATCCCGATCGCTACCGGAGAAAGGCTTCTGACCAAATTTGATTTTGCAAATTTATTACCTCTTCATGCCGTAGACCTGATACAACCAGATGTTGTTCAGGCAGGGGGTATTCTTGAACTTAAAAAAATTGCGGCCATGGCAGAGGCTTATTACGTTGGGTTTCAACCACATAATCCGTATGGTCCCTTTTGTACAATTGCTGCGCTCCATTTGGATACCTGCACCCCCAATTTCTTAATCCAAGAAGGTGGCATCCATCCTTGGTTTCAGGATGCAACCACTGGCAATTTCCCAATTCAAAAAAATGGTTATTTTGGTATTCCTACAGGTACAGGTTTGGGGGTAGCAATGGACGAAGATTGGTTGAAAGCAAATCCTTGGAGTGATAATGCGTATCCTTGGAGACCTAATTTGGGTGCCAATCCGTCGCGTCAAGATGTGTTTTGGTCTTAAGCTATAAACCTTCCGTCCATTTTACTTGCGATTTTTAACCTCGGATTTGGATATAATCCCGGCGGAATCTCATTTGCAATTTGGGATGTAACTAGAAAACGATAGAAAAGGAGAAAATGACTATGGTTTCACAGCTGCGTATTTACACTATTAATCGAGGCATGATGGACTCTTGGCTCAACCTGTTCCATAAACATCTTAAGCCTAACCATGAGAAATACGGTATACCTATCGAGTCCAGTTGGGTTAATGCTGATCGGACAGAGTTCATATGGGTGCGAAGCTTCGATAATGAGGAGGTGATTCAAGCTAAAGAGGAAGAGTATTATTCGTCACCCGAGCGTATTGCGTTGGGAGACCAACCGAACGTTCATATTGCTAAAACCGAGGTCCGAGTCGTAGAGCCCACTAACTCCTAAGTTCAGATTTCCCACGAATATCTAATTAAGCCTAGAATTTTGAACAATACGAGCAGGAGAAGTGGTTTTGGCAGTTACAGCAGTAGATATAAAAAGTCGGGTCGAATTCGATTCAGGGACTTCTTGGGGTGCATTTGGACCTTATGAAAGGATAGATGGAGTTGTGAAGTTTGGGGTTGATCCAGAAAATCCTGCGAATTCCGGAATAATTGATCTGCAACATTCCCCAGTGGGTAGTGCCGGTCTAGTAAATTTCAGTTCCGATTTCGTTTTATTGACACCATCAACCAAGGAATCTTCTCGTCTTCTTGTGGATGTTGTTAACAGGGGAAGGAAAAGGGCGATATCTGATTTTAATATGGCATCTCCTAACTTGACTCCGTCGTCCACCATCGAGCCCGGAGACGGGTTTCTTTTCGAGCGTGGTTACACTGTGGTATCGATTGGCTGGCAGTATGATGTGTATCGTAGTGGAGCTCTACTCGGAATGGACCCACCACCAGTTCAACTTGATGGAAAACCTGTTGAAGGTACCAACTTGGTGGAAATTCGGCCGAATGAAAGAATCAAAAGCTCCCTTCTTGCTAACCGGGTTCATAAGCCCTATCCCGCTAGTTCGACTAACAATGCCAAAGCCACAATGTATGTTAAAGATTGGGAGGATGGGCCGCAGGAAGAAATACCTAGAACCGAATGGTCTTTTTCTAAAGAACAAAATGGAAGTGTCGTCCCGGATGCCGAGTATGTATATATGGAATCCGGATTTTACCCAGGTAGGATTTATAGCGTTGTATATGAGGCATCGAAGGCAGTAGTTTCTGGGTCTACTTTGATGTCTGTTCGAGATATTGGTTCCTGGATCAAATATGGCGATGTGGACTCACCAGTAAAAAATCAACCTACATATGCATATGCCTATGGAATATCTCAAACAGGAAGACTTTTGAGACATTATTTATATTCAGGTATGAATTTGGATGAAAAGGGACGCCAGGTATATGATGGACTTCTGCCTCATGTGGCTGGTGGTAGACGTGGGGATTTCAATCACAGATTCGCACAACCTTCACAACAATCTTCTCCTGGGTTCGGTCATATGTATCCTTTTGCAGATGAACCTACAGAGGATCCGTATGGGAGGAAATTGGAAGGACTTCAAGACAGTCAGAAAACTCTTGGTGGACTGCCAAAGGTTATTTATACCAATACCTCGGCGGAATATTGGAGGGGTGATGCCTCGTTAGCCCATATTGATCTGAGAGGTCGCCAGGATCTTGATTTACCTCAAAATACTAGAAGTTACCTATTTTCAGGAACACAACATGTACCAAGGGAACTTCCCCAAATGAAAGATCCTGGTCCCGACGGATCACTCGGACTTTACGGATTCAATGTAGTTGACTTCCGACCCCTTCTTAGATCAGCACTTTGCAATCTAGTGTCTTGGGTTGAAGAGGGACTTGAACCACCAAAAAGTAAGGTGCCAAGGCTTGATGATGGCACTGCTAGTACCATTCCTGATGTTTTAGAGGTATTCACAGGAGCGCTTGGATTAAAGATTCCAGATCCTTCTAAAATGTGGCGCCTTAGGGAAATGGATATGGGTTTACGAGAAGATATTGGCATAGCCACATATCCAATAAAGGAAGGCAGGGAATATCCTAGATTTGTTTCCACAGTGGATAAGGACGGGAACGAAGTTGCTGGTATCCGAATGCCTGACATATCGGTTCCAGTTGGCACACATACGGGCTGGAATCCTCGCGACCCATCAACAGGAGCCCCCGATCAGATTATTTCGATGGTTGGATTCACAAATTATTTTCCAGCCACTGGAAAATCTTTTAGGTCCCATAATGATTTAAGAAATTCAAATAATGACAGGTATTTGTCAAAAGAAAATTATTTGGAAAGGGTTTCTAAAGCGGCAGAGAAATTGGTTAAGGAAAGATATCTAATTAGGGAAGACATTGATGTGGTGCTGCAAAAATGTGGCCAAAGGTATGACGAGGCCATTTCTAGAGGGAATCAAGTTTAAGTAGCTACCGTATTGGTATTACATCAGATAGGTATTAAATTCGTACGAACGAATTTTAACTAAGCGAAGCGCCTATTGCGTCGGTGTATATGCTGTAAATTGAGCGACTTGCTGTAATAAATAAACGATTGCGTTTGCGTCCCCCAAATGTAAGGTTGGACGGTACTTCCGGTAAATATATCCTACCAATTAAGGCGGATGAATCGTTATATATCGTTATAGAATTAGTTCCTCGCTGAGCAGATGCCCACAGATTTCCGTCAGTATCACAGCGCATACCGTCTGTTGAATCCTCACCTGTCTCTGTAAAAATTTTTCCTTCGCCTAAGCTAACTCCATTGTTTGACACTTGATAAACATAAATAGCATTAGGGTTATTTGAGCCAGAATCCGATACATAAAGGTATGTGAACTCTGGTGAGAAACAAAGTCCGTTGGGCCGTATGAGACCTGTCGCTTTTACTTCTACTGCTCCTGAAGAAGGGTCAATTCTATACACCGCGGTTGGTAATTCAGGTTCAGATCGGTCCCCTTCATAATTATTTAAAATCCCATATCCAGGGTCTGTAAACCAAATTGCACCATCTTTATGAATTGCAACATCATTAGGGGCATTTAGTTTTGAATTTTCGAAAGAGTCTGCAATTATGGTGATTGACCCGTCAAATTCTGTTCTAGTGACCCTTCTAGTTAGATGCTCGCAGGTGATGAGCCTACCCAAGTTGTCTCTTGCGTTGCCGTTAGCGTTATAGGACGGATCACGATATTCACTAACGATTCCGGTTTCTTCTGTCCATCTCAGGATCTTATTATTTGGTATATCACTGAATAGAAGATATCTTCCATCACCAAACCACGCTGGTCCTTCGGTCCATCTACAGCCCGTATAAAGGCGTTCCATTCCAGCATTTCCGAGAACATACCGTTCGAAACTTTCATCTATCACCTCTACAAAAGGTTCTGGATATGGGGTGGTATCTTTTTCCCAATTTCTTACGGTACTATTTATATTCATGAAATTGAATTCCTTATGTATAGGTCAATCATGAGACTGTGGGTGGTAAATTTTTCAGTAGAGACTAATTCCAAAGGGAATCAAAAATATCCAGGACAGTCCCATTTTATCCAAATAACTAATCTCGGCAAGTTTATTACACAAAACAGGTAGGTTGAAGTATTTTGAATAAGTCGAAAAGCGCGACGCCGAAACTTTACTATGGTTGGCTGGTTCTCGCCGTGTGCTTCTTTGTTTTGATGTGTTCGACCGGTGTTCGGTCCAGTATGGGTGTTTTTATAACCCCAATGGAGGCGGATATGCAGTGGGGCCGAAACGATATTACCAGGGTACTTTCTTTGGGAATATTTGTGGGGGCTTTGTCCTTTATAGTAATGGGCTATCTTTATGATAAATATGGTGGTCGAAGGGTGATATCGGTTGCTCTAATAATGGTCGGTATATCTGTCTTTTTATTAAGCCGGGTCAACTCCATTTTTGGATTAATTTTGATATACGGGATACTTGGAAGCTTTGCATCTAGTGGTGCTTCTTTTGTAACTATCCACTCTTTACTGGCAAAATGGTTCTACAGACGGAGAGGCTTAGCTATGAGCTTATCTGCTGCCGGAGGGTCTATCGGCCCTTTGTTGTTTGCACCATTTTGTGCGTTTTTGATAGAAGCTTTTGATTGGAGGACCGCATTTTTATTCATAGGTGGAATGGTTTTGTTTATAGGAGCTCCTCTGTCGGCCCTTTTCATAAGAGATGATCCACTGGGTCAGATTCCAGATAGTGAAAGGGATGATCCCGGGATTCAAGATAAAGAAGAAGTGCAGGTGGAAATGGAAGGACCATTATTTACCAGTCGCTGGAAGCAAGCTTTATCCACTTCCCCTTTCTGGCAGTTATCTGCTGCTTATCTTGTTTGTGGTATCACAACTAACATCATTTCTGTACATTTTGTTCCATTTGCAGAAGATCAAGGGGTACCCAAGATAACCGCTGCTACGATTTTTGGGATAATGATGGGGTTAAATTCTGTGGGAGTAATTTCTGCGGGAGTATTGTCGCAAAAATTCAGTCAACATAGAGTCTTAGGGTTTACATATGCATTGCGGGGAGTTGCTTATATAGCCTTGTTAACGATAGGCGGAACAACTGGAATGTGGGCGTTTGCCTTAATAGCTGGAATGTCGTGGATAGCCACTGCTTCAGTAACTTCTTCCCTCGTGGCAGATATATACGGTGTGAGAAATCTAGGAACATTGAACGGCATGTCTAACATGGTTCATCAGATTGGAGGTGCCTTATCGGTACTTGTTGCCGGGGAACTTCAGGCATTGACTGGATCCTATGAGATACCTTTTGCGATTGCTGGAGCCACTTTACTGTTTGCGAGCATAGCGGCTTTTAGTGTCAAAGAGAAAAAATACTCGTATAGATACTCTAGAGTGCCTGTTGGAGCCGTTTCTTCTTAGTCTATAGACTTTCTTTCCATGATATATAGTCTGAACGGCCCCTCTCTTTAAACCGGGGGTTGCTGAATCGTTCCATAAATTCTTCAAGGGTTTGTGTGACTTGATCAGCGGAATTCGGGTCGTAGTGAATCCAGTTGTTTAAATGCTCTTCCGACCGGAAGAAATTCATGTTTGCTCAATTCCTACCGGCGGTGTCCCCGCCGCCCAAAAATCCGAATCCGTAAATAGAAACACCCACAATCCCTTTCTCGGGTATTGAACTAAGAATCTCTCCATCCTTAACTGTCACGTTTATTGGATCATTACAATCTAGGCATACACTATCTATTTGGACTGTCTTACCGGGGAATAACCAGCAAACTGCTAGAGATTCGAAAGCTCATTGTCCCCACCATTTGCTTTCACCATCTACAGTAATTCTGTAATGAGTTGGTACGTTGTTAAACGGTGCGAAACTGCCAATTACATCGGTGCCAGGAACCAGCCAGTATCCTGCCATCTTCCCAGGACCCATGAGATCATTCAGAGATGTTCTGGCCTCTTCTACTGGAAGGCCAAGTGTGGATGCAATCTCTGTGTAGTGGGGAGCCACTCCTGTGGATACTATGGTTCTCATTATGTGAGTGTACAGTTGATCGAGAGTTTTTAAATCAGTCATTAGTAATTACCTTTTGCCTTCGACTGTCTGATTCAGGTCTTTATCTATACAGTGAAGAATACAATATATTGATTTGTTGGCGAAACAGGGGCAATATTATCGATTTATATAAGTATAATGACCACGCTAATGCAGGCCTCGAGTTTATACCCTGAGGAGATATCCAGATCAAATTATTAGGACAACGCACGATTTTTTATGGTTGGATCGTGGTGGGTGTGATGGCAGTTGCCAGTGCAGTTAGTATGGGCATGGGTTCATTAAATTTCGGGTTATATATCAAACCAATGGGGGAACAGTTAAGTATTGGGCGTGCTTCTTTCGGTTGGGCTTCCACCTTTAGGAGCATTTCAGGTGCCAGTACGAGCCCTATAATTGGCAATTTGCTCGATCGCTACGGTGCCAGATGGATTCTCGCAGGTTCAACCATAATTACTGGATCGTGTATGGTTGGACTTGCCTATACCCGCGAAGCATGGCAACTCATGGTTTTGTTTTCAATAATGGGCCTAGTCGGTATGAGTGGGCCAGGTGCTCTTACTACCTCGGTACCACCATCTAAGTGGTTTGTTCGGAGCAGGGGAAAAGCTTTAGCCGTTACGGCGGTAGGTGTTTCTTTGGGGGCTTTAATTTTTGTTCCGCTCACCCAAATTCTCATAGATAAATACACCTGGAACATTTCTTGGATCATATTAGCGATAATCGGAGTGGTTATTGTTGTTCCCCTTTCTGTTATTTTCGTAAGAAGACAACCTGAAGACATGGGATTACTTCCTGATGGTGACAATCCTGTAGATGTGCCTGCTGTTGAAGCCATTGATGATGAATTTTCATGGACCTTGAGGGAAGCCGTAAAAACAAAAAGCATGTGGTTTCTTACAGCAGCTTTTTCTATCCTGTCTTTGGGAATTCTGACACTAGCCCTGCACAGGATACCTGCTTTCATGGATAGAGGGCTGGATCCCACTTTAGTCTCAATTGCAACAGCTTTTGATGCTGTTTGTGCAGGGGTTGGTAGTTTTGGGGGAGGAATGTTGGTGAGGCGACTTCAGCCTAAATTTATAGGAGCCTCAGCATTCCTGATGTTGGCGGTGGCGAGTGTGATGTCAATCTATGCGTATGGGTTTTGGTTAATGTTTTGGTCGATGGCTATTTTTGGGCTCGGGATAGGTATTAATTCATTCACACAAAATTATATCTGGGCGGATTATTTTGGAAGAGGCAACCTGGGTAGCATCCGAGGATTTGTTATGCCTATCACGTTGGTTATGGGATCTTTTGGTGCTCCTGCTGCAGGGTATGTTTTGGATATCACCGGATCGTATGATCCTGCCTGGTGGGCTGGTGTTATTTTGATGTTGGTAGGGGCTTTAGTATTTGTTCTTGCGGATAAACCTAACCGTAATAAACTTCTCTTTAATCAAAACTTTAAGAAATAAATTTGCATTTAGGGCATTAAAGATTTGATTCATAGATGGGCTCAAAATTTCCGAATATTGTTTGAATATTAAGATATTCTATTAATCTGGCTATAATATTTACCGAAAAGAATTTAAAAAGGAAGTGAAATAAGTTGCAATTTGGTTTATTTTTTGAGTGGCCGAATCCAGAACTTCGTGAATATAGAGATATCTTTTCGGAAGGATTAGAACAAATAAAATTATCTGAGAGTTTAGGTTTCGACTATGTGCTTATAGCGGAGCATCACTTTTCCAATTACGGGTTTTCTCCGGCACCTTTATTGCAGGCATTAAAGATAGCCGAGAATACCGAAACTATCAAAATAGGTACTGCAGCTATCATTGTGCCGGAATGGCAACCTGTTAGAGCTGCTGAAGAAATAGCTGTTTTAGACCAGCTTACCGGGGGTCGGATATTTTGTGGGGTAGGTAGAGGGTACCAACCTTATGAAATGGGGGGGTTTGGGATAGATCTCGAAGAATCCAGGCCTAGGTTTCAGGAAGGGCTAGAGGTCATGATGAAAGCCTGGCGGGAACACAAGGATTGGACCTACGATGGAGAATACATAAAGATAAAAGAACCAATAACAGTTTTTCCAAAGCCCTTTCAAAAACCTAATCCACCTATGTGGCTTGCTGGGTCCTCGGAAGGGTCTTTGAAATTGGCGGCTGAAGAAGATATCTTGCCGTTGACCTCTAGCATGATGGGTATGGAAGCCGTCTCTCAGCAGTTTGCCAGTTATGTCCGATACAGGCGGGCTGCTGGTAAATCTTTGGATGATTTGAGTATGGCGCTCCAATGTATGACGCATTGTGCTCCGACCATGAAGGAAGCCCTCGACCAATTACCTTATATTCGTTGGCAAACAAGGGCCCAAAAGGCCTTGACTGCGAAAAAGGTGATTGATGGGAAAACACAGGGAGTCCCGTACGAAGGTGAGATGCCGGAGGAGTTATTTCTTGACCGAACATTTTTAGGTGACCCTGACTATCTGATTGAAAAATTTAAAAAAGCGAATGATGCAGGGATTACCAATATAAGTCTTTGGATGATGTGGGGAGGGATCGAGCATGAAAAATTGATGCGTTCTATAAAGTTGATGGGGGAAAAGGTGATTCCCGAGTTAAGGGATTTAACCCCACCTAAAAGTGTAATAGATGATGCATTACGATCAGAGGCCATAGAATCTAAAGGTGGATCCTTCACTGTAACGGGAGAAAAATTAGAGAATAGATAAAGTAAGATTATTACTATCTTATGTTGGGGGATGGAGGTTTTGCGCTGAATGAGGGTCTGAAACGTGTAGCCCTACAAATATTTCATCGGTAAAATTTGGGTATGGACCTACTAACGAGACAGACCATCGGGGTTTTATCCTCGGCGTTCATATTATTGGGATTCTTCGCCTGTGATTCGGGTAGTGAAGCTATCTATTTTGCCTCGGATCGAGACGGCCAGTGGGATATCTATTACTCTGACCCAAATGGTGGAGAGCAAATCAATTTAACGGATAGTCCCATCGCTGAAGAAAATCCAGTTTTGTCACCGGACCGAAAATTGATAGCATTTTCGGTAAGTAAGGATTCTAAGGACCTGAATGTGGGAATTGAGGTAATGAATCTGAAGGAAGGAGAAAAAATCAGTGTCACGACGGGCTTGGGCACCTATGTCACACCACACTGGAGCCCTGATAGTTCTAGATTGGCATATGCCGCTGCCCAGCCAGGCAAGGAATCATACGTACTTGTAAGTGACTTGACTCAATCCCTCAGCCCGCGCCTATCAGATGTTCCATCGGATGAAGTTGGAGATTGGTCTTCAGATGGGAATTCAGTTGTATTTTCATCTTCAAATCCACTGAAGCCAGGTATTCATGATAGAAATCCTGACGGTGTTAATCAGAGGCAAGTGAGTTGTGGGAATGATACCGACGCCAGATGGTCTCCAGATAACAAAAAGTTAGCCTTTATATCAGATCGGACTGGAAATCAAGACATATACGTGGTTGAAAAGGAAGTCGAAGATGGATTATGTGAATCGGATGCGGATCCTAAATTGGGGTTTCATCAACTCACCGATACCGAAGGTAATGAGTCTGATATTTCGTGGTCTCCTGATGGAAGACAGATATTGTTTGTCTCAGAAAGGGACGGGAATTCAGAAATTTATGTAATGGATAGTAGTGGAAACAACCAGGTTCGATTAACTCAAAATGACAAGACAGACAAACAACCTGTTTGGTCTCCTGACGGCAAAAATATTGCATTCGTATCGGATTTGGATGGCGACTATGATATTTTCATCATGAATAATAAAGGGGAAGATCAAAAGAGGTTAACCAATAATGACGCCTCCGATCTCAATCCCAGTTGGTAATTTCCGTGCTTTTTAACATCAAATCTTGATAAATGCTTTGGTGACATCCTGTTTGGGTATGTGTTAAAAATGGCTGGCTGATTTTGGACGTAATGATGGGTTCTAAAGAAAACTACAAATATCGCCGAATCATCGTAAAGGCTGGGACAAATATACTCACCGGCGGGCAGGATGAATTAGATGATTCATTCATCGATAACCTGGTATCTCAAATTTCCGATTTAGCATCTTCAGGGAGAGAGATGCTTCTTGTAACATCGGGAGCTGTAGCAGCAGGAAGAGGTGTGATGAGGAATTTATCTAAGAGTTCTGTCCTACCAGATAGACAAGTTTTGGCAGCGGTTGGTCAGGGCAGACTAATGCATTTGTATGAGCAGGCCTTCGCCTCTCATGGAATTCCCACTGCCCAAGCCTTGCTTTCCCGAAGAGATGTGAATGACAGGTTAGGCTATTTAAATTTGAGAAACACATTACTTTCCTTGTTGAATAACGGTGTAGTGCCAGTGATAAATGAAAATGACGTAGTGGCCGTGGAAGAACTGGAAGGGGAAGTGTTCGGCGATAACGATACCTTGTCTGCCCTAGTTGCTAACTTAATTGATGCTGATTTACTAGTGATATTAGGTAGCGTGGAAGGAATGTACACTAAAGACCCAAATATTTTTGCGGACGCTGAACTTATATCAGTGGTGGAAAAAATAGACGATAAGCTAAATGAATATGCTGGCCCTTCATCAGATTTGAGAGGACGTGGCGGGATGGTAACCAAAATAGAGGCTGCCCGCTTGGCTACGGCGTCAGGGGTTGATGTTGTGATCGCAGATGGGACTGCGGATTCGGTTGTTTATCGTCTTTCGAATGGAGAGAAAATAGGCACTCTGTTTAAGACATCCGTATCAAAATTGGAGAGTAGGAAAAGATGGATGCTCAGTGGGGTATCCAATAAAGGGAATATAAGGGTAGATAAAGGAGCAGTCTCCGCATTAAGATCCAGCAAGACAAGTCTACTGCCAGCAGGAGTGTTGAGTTGTTTTGGACGATTTGAAAGAGGGGATATCGTCTATATTAAGGACGAGGGCGGAAATAACATTGCAGCTGGTATTAGTAACTATGGGTCATCAGATTTGCTGAAAATACAAAGTTTAAATTCTGACCTAATTGAAGAGGTTTTAGGCCACTACTATGGGGATGAGGTGATACACAGGGATAATATGGTTATGTTGAATGATTGAAATCCTGAAGAGAGAGGTGTTTGCTTGGACAGTCTTGAAAATTTAGGTAAAGCTGCCAAAACGGTCTCTAGAAGACTTGCTTCTTCTTCTGGTGGAAGAAGAAATTTGGCTATTCAGAAAATCGCGACGGCCTTGATTGATTCCGAGCAAGAGATCATTTCAGAGAATTCAAAAGATATATCCAAGGGTCGCAGCAAAGGACTATCAGAGGCTATGTTGGACCGGTTGATTATTACGAAGGAATCAATACATGGTATGTCATCCGATGCTTTGAGGGTTGTTAGTTTAGATGATCCTGTGGGGGAAATGATCGAAATGAAGACCATGGAGAATGGTCTTCAAGTTGGTCGGAAACGTGTGCCCCTAGGCGTAATTGGGGTTATATATGAGAGTAGACCAAACGTGACAGTCGATATATCGGTGTTGTGTTTGAAATCAGGAAACGCTGTAATTTTGAGGGGAGGGAGTGAGGCTTTCTATTCAAACCAGATTTTGGCCAAGGTTATAAGAGATGCTGTATTAGAAGCCGGCCTTCCAAAGGATTCCATTCAAATTGTCCAAAGTACAGACAGGAAATTGGTTTCTGAAATGCTGAATTTGGATCAGTACATTGACCTAATGATTCCAAGAGGTGGGCAGGATTTAGTTAACATGGTGGCCAGCGAATCCAAGATGCCATCTATTACTGGTGGTGTCGGGGTTTGCCATACCTACGTGGACAGCGAAGCGTCATTAGATATGGCTGTTGAAGTCGTCAACAACGCCAAGGTCCAACGACCATCGGTCTGTAATGCATTGGATACAGTCTTGGTTCATTCCTCTTTGGCTCCGGATTATCTTCCCCGTATGGCTGAAACTTTTGCGGTTGCCGGGGTAGAGTTAAGGTGTGATATCAGAGCACTTTCAATTTTGGGCCCAAGGGAGGATATCAGGGTGGTTCCGGCCAAGGATGAGGATTGGGATACAGAACACTTGTCATTGATAGCTGGAGTAAAAATAGTAGATTCACTTGAGGAAGCTATTAACCATATCGAAAATCATGGTACCGGCCATTCTGATGCCATTATTACAGAAAATTATTCAACGGCCGACAGGTTTGTTAGGGAGGTGGATTCAAGCGCTGTTATGGTAAATGCCTCGACTAGATTTAATGATGGCGGTCAATTTGGCTTGGGAGCTGAGGTGGCGATAAGTACCAATAAAATGCACGCAAGGGGCCCCATGGGACTGAAAGAGATAACCTCGTATAAATGGGTTGTCTTAGGGAACGGGCATATAAGGCAATAAATTGGAGACTCAGCTAAAAGAATAAACGAAGAAATTTGAAATCTCTCAAGGTTGTATAAGTTTCGAAGAATAACGAGGAAATGATGCAGGAAGAGAATATTTTTTACACCGTGGATATGCAAAGAGAGGTCAGAGATTTCGTATTGAATCTGGAAAAAGAATTAGCGGAATATCAGCCTATATATCAACGGGACCCTGTCGAAGTCAGGAGAGAAAGAGAGGAAGGAACTGGTCGTAATCCCAAACCCGTTATATCAGATAAAGCGATTGAACGAGAAATTCAAAGTGATCAAGGGTCAGTTGCTGTAAGAGCTTTCATACCACAGGATCAAATAGATGGCGTGTACCTTCATATCCATGGAGGAGGATGGGTTATGGGCAGGGCTCATCATCGAGACCCTGAATTGGAAGAAATCATGACAGAATGCAATGCAGCGGTTATCAGTGTGGACTACAGACTTGCGCCTGAACATCCATATCCAGCCGCACAAGATGACTGTGAAATCGCGGCCTTGTGGGCAGTCAGTAATGCCATGGACGAATTTGGTACCGACAAGGTTGTAATTGGAGGAGAGTCGGCGGGTGGGCATCTTTCTGCATCAACTATGATTCGAATGCGGGATAAACACGGATACAGTGGGTTTTCGGGTGCGAATCTTGTATACGGTGTATATGACTTGTCAGGAAGCCCGAGTGTGAGACTATGGGGAGATAGAAACTTGGTCTTGAGTACTCCGATAATGAATTGGTTCTTTGATCAGTATTTAGGGGAAGAAGATCGAAAGGATCCCGATGTGTCGCCTCTCTATGCACCATTACATGAATTATCACCTGCACTTTTCACTGTAGGCACAACGGATCCATTGCTGGATGACACATTGTTTATGCATTCAAGATGGTTTGCTTCCGGAAACCCTTCTATCTTAAATGTTTACCCTGGGGCAACACACGCATTTGAGATACAACCAACTCAATTAGCTGAAAAAGTCAGGAGAAGAATGCGTACTTTCATCTCTGAGAGCTTCCAGTCGTGACTTTATAATAGAGAAATATCACTAAGAAGTAACCAATTGCTGTGGCTATAAAAATGGGCTGGTAGCTATCAACCCATGCTACTGTGAATGCGCCAACTGAAGGCCCTAAACCCATCGCAGCAGTTCTGGTCGGGCCGGTCATTCCCGTGACTGTGCCGAAGGATGCTCTATCAAATACAGTTCCTAAGATCATGCTACCAAGTACGAAAATGAGGCTAGTGGTTGTGGTCCAAATTACCACCAGTATAAATCCGTATGCTGGAATGTTTATTACAGTAAAAAGAATGGTGGGTACAATGGCCATACCTAAAGCACATATAGCAATTTTTTTTGTTGTGAATCTATCTGTAAAATATCCCCACACAGGCACCGAAAGACCTCCTAATACATTGCCTAAAGTCAAAGCACCAGCTGCTGCATTTTGAGAAATCCCACCATCTGTTAGAAATGGGACAACCTGAAACAAGACCATTGAGGTTGAAGTCACTGCGACGAATTCACCGCACATTATGAACCAAAATGATGGTACAGACATTATTTTAAGAATTGGCCAAGTGGTCTCCGACGGCTTGGTGTTTATGGAGTCTTTGCTTCCTGGGAGATCACCGTCTGGCAGTTGCCCGACATCTTCCGGTTTATGTCTGATCAATAGAAAAATAGGCAATGACAACGGAATGGATACAAATCCAATTGCCTTGTACGCTGTTCTCCAGGAGTAGGTGGTAGCAATTGCAGTTATGATTTGTATATTGATTGATTCTCCGATTATTCTGTTTAAAGAAGTGATTCCCATTGCAAAATTCCGTTTCTTTTCAAAGAAATTCACCGCGATCGTGCGAGGTATCAGATTTTGTAAATTTGGTCCCGCTATGGCTCTTACAACGATATATCCAACGAAGAATTGCCAAATGGATTGGCTTCCAGAAAAATAAATGATGCCTGTACCAACCAATAAAGAAGCGAAAAGCATCATCCACCTGGGCCCAAATCTATCCACCAACTTCCCTATGAAGGGCATTGTTAAGCCTGATGCCCATGTCCCGAGAGTAGCGGCTAAAGCGATAGTTTTTCTATCCCATCCTATTTCTCCCGCAATTAGGTCTTGAACTCCACCGAATACAGTTTGGGCTACAGATGTGGCTATTAAAGCTCCAATTGATGCTGCACCTAAGACTACCCAGCCATAAAAGAAGGGAGGAGAGGGGTGCCAGCGATACATATTTTCAGCAAATTTTTTCAAAATTCGTCCCCATTGTTTTCTTGATTTGATAAATCAAGAAAACAAAACCCAATTCTAATACTTCTCCGTGATAATATTTCGCTGTTCCTAATGTGTTCCTTAACAAAAACAAGAAAGCTATTAGAAATAGTTTTTAAGATTTGAAAGATATAGAAGGAGGAGAAGTATAGATGTCTTACCAATTCATAAAATATGAGGCATCAGGCGGAATAGCTAGAGTAACCCTGAATCGCCCTGAGAAACTCAATGCCTTGAGTCAACAATTACAATCTGAATTGATCGAATGCCTGACCAATGCTGATGAGGACCCCGAAATACGGGTGATAACTCTAAGAGGAGCTGGACGGGCATTTTGTGCCGGATACGATATAACTCCTCCTCAATCCGATGAAGATAGAGAAACTACCGAGGCTCGACGAGGAAATATCCGCTCAGATATGCAGAGATTGCAAAAAACAGCTAGATTGATGACTTCAATTTTTGATCTAAGTAAGCCAGTCATAGCGGGTATTCATGGGCATGTTATAGCTGGTGGCACTGATTTGGCCTTGCATTGTGACATCATAATTGCTGCTGAAGATGCGAATATCGGGTTTCCGCCCGTTCGTTCTATGGGGACTCCACCCACCCACATGTGGACTTACATGGTTGGTCCACAATGGGCAAAATGGTTCATGCTAACTGGAGAAACTGTGTCTGGTAAAGAGGCGAGTGATATTGGATTAGTTTGGAAATCTGTTCCTGCAGAAGGACTGGATGCGGCGGTGGAAAATTTGGCTATAAAAATGGCGAAAATACCGTGGGAAATGTTAGCTGCCAACAAAAGCATAGTGAATAAAGCTCTTGATTTGATGGGTCGTAATATGATGCAGGTTATTGCTGCTGAAACCGACGCGGTTTCTCACCAATCTCCGATTGTCAAAGAGTTTAATGAAATTTCCAGTCAGCAAGGACTAAAAGCTGCACTTGAGTGGAGGGACAGCCCGTTTCGAGAATAATATTTTTTCGAGGTAAAACACGGAAACCAAACCCAAAAAGCGGCAGATAAGTTGTACAGGAAATATAGTCAGACACCCTCTTTTTTTTGATGAGTACTGACCTGGCTCCCCTTTCCGAATAAATACGATGGGAGATTCTTCGAAAAAGGGAGACATAGTAATTACGGGGAGCATAATCCTACCCATTGCAGTTAAACCTGGTATGGAAGCCACTTTAAATATGGATTTATTGGGAGAAATAACGCTGGATGTTAAATGAGACGGATTTGTTTTAAGGTATAAATAATAGATTTAAGGTGGACATACATGTTTGATTTGACAGACAGAGTTGCAATCGTGACGGGAGGTGCACAGGGTGTTGGTGGAGGAATTTCAAGAAGGTTAGCCCGGGCCGGTGCCAAAGTCTTAATAGCGGACCTGGATCTAGAGACGGCTGAAGATACCGCTAACCAGATCTCGAAAGATTCAGGTATTGTTGAATGTGTTGAAACCGATGTGACTTCTTATGAAGACTTAAAAAAAATGATCGGTAAGGCTAGAGACTACTGGGGGAAGTTGGATATTTTGGTTAACAATGCGTATGCAGCAGCTGATGGTCAGCAAGGCGGAGCATTGGAAGTTACGGAAGAAAGGTGGGAGGAGGATATCAGAGCCTTAGTCACTTCAGTCTACGCAGGATCAAAATATGCAATTCCGTTAATGCTGGAGACTGGTTCGGGATCAATTGTGAACATATCTTCGGTACATGGATTTTTAGTCGCGAGGAAGGCATTAACCTATGAAACAGGCAAGGCAGCAGTTATCGCTATGACTAAACAGATGGCCGTCGATTATGGCCGGCAGGGAATTAGAGTGAATGCAATATGCCCTGGCCATATTGTTACAGAGAGGATAAAAGAAAGCGTCTGGAAAGATAATCCCTCGGGGTTGAAATTTTTTGAAGATCAATATCCCGTTGGAAGAACGGGAGTTCCGGAGGACATCGGCAACGCGGCTACTTTTTTATGTTCAGATGAAGCTTCATTTATTACGGGACATGCCCTCCCCGTTGATGGCGGTTTGACGATTCAATTGCAAGAGAATTTCGGGGTCCAGCAAGTCCAGTATTACATGGATAATTTGGATACCCAAATGCCGTATAAGAGGTAGTGTGAATAGGTAAAGTCTCTTGGACGGGTAGCAGATTTCAATATTAGAACTGGTCACCTATCCATGGTTTTGGCCCGCTGAATATTAAAGATGCCCTGGCTAGTTCGTCGCTTGAGCCTTCAATCAGGCCCATATTTTTGATATCGAAAGCAGTGAGATGACTTGTGTACAACGGTGCGAGACCGCGAGGTCCCAAAGTTAATCCTGGCAAATTAGATTTACTGACCATTCCTTTTCCCTCAGATATTTCTATTGTCCAAGTACCTGAATTTTGCGGCAAGATCGGGTCTTCATAATTTAGGGTTAGTGTTGATTGAATATCCTTTGGATAACCTCTGGATTCAATTGCTTTTTTGATATCGATTATTCTCAACATCCAGTCTCTATTGTAGGCAATTTTCACCTCTTGTTCTTCCATCAACAGCCTCATAGGATCATTTGGAGGTCCGTTCCATGAGATTGTGTCAATTACAGTTCTATGATCGTAGAAGAAACGGAGTAGCCTTTCTGCACACTTAGAGTTCAAAGCGACCATATCTCTTACCCTTATATGATCCGCCGATCGGGCTTGTTGAAAGTTAACATAGCCTACCGCTTTGCCACCGTCCATCACGACGTAATGAAATATTTTTCGTCCTGGAGTCTCCAAAATAAGATCCCAGAGGACAGATCCCCTGTCTAGGTTTCCATTACTCAATTCCGCCCTCTCGTTATATAAAAGGTAAGTCTCTTCACGTTCAGAAGGATTTGATTCAATAACTTCTAGCTCATTTAATGGAGCCTTCATTTCTTTTACCGTGGTTTCGTATGTAAATTTTGTTCCTGATCGCTCATATCCAAAAGAGCGATACACTCGGGTACTCGATGGAAATAAAGTAGATATTGGAATAGCTCGTTCGTACATTTCGGCAAGCGAATTCCTGAGAAGCACTGAAGCAGCACCGATGCCTCTTCCTTCAGGAGCAACCCCAACAGATGTAACTGCACCAGTTCTTACGATGTTCCCGCCGAACCATTGGCCCAGATCGATTATTCCCATTCCGCCGAGTATTTTATTTTTTAATCTTACGGCTCGAAATTGCTCGTAACCTACGTGTTCGTTCCAACCTGGCTGCGCGTGTCTATGAAGTGATTGGTATATGGTTTCCCACAGGGATTCGGCTTCTTCTTTGGTTATCGGGCCATATGTTAATTCTGGGTAAGTCATTTATTGTTATACCACGTGTTTAATTCATGAAACTCTGTATTGCTTCAAAATGTCCATATTAGGGTTTATTCCAAACCCAGGAAGGTCAGGAGGGCTAACATATCCGTCTTCGACTTGAAGGGTAAATTCATATATTTGATTGAATATAGGGTCTGTTTCCTCTCTGTAATATTCTAGAATTAGACCATTAGGTATTGCGCACAATAGATGTATGTGAACTTCTTGTTTACCATGTGGGGCTATAGGAAGGTTGTGTGCCTGAGCTTGGGCAGATACTTTCATAAATTCCGTTACTCCCCCCATTATGAGCGCGTCAGGCTGCAAGATTGCAGCACTTCTACTTTCTATTAGATCTCTGAATCCATACTTTGTATATTCATTTTCACCCGTAGCAATAGGAATAGTAGTAGATTGGCTTATAAGTTGGTGGCCCTTGTAATCATCTGGAGCGATCGGTTCTTCAAACCAGAATATGTCATAAGGTTCCATTTTTTTTGCAATCTCGATTGCTTCGTAAAAGCGGTAGGCACAGTTTGCATCCACCATTAATTTCACATTTGGTCCAATAGCTTCTCGAACGGCCTTAACTCTTTCAACATCCTCGTTGCTACTGACAGCACCTATTTTCATTTTCACAGCATTGGCACCCATGCCCACGCTAGTCAGCATTTCTTCCTGCAGTTCCTTCAGGCCTTTTCCGTCTTCATAATACCCACCCGCAATGTATACAGGAACTTTTTGTGTGTATCCTCCTAAAAGCTTATAGACAGGTTGGTTCGCGGCTTTCCCTTTTATGTCCCAGAGGGCAATGTCAATTCCGCTTATGACCCTGGTAGTCATTCCTCTACGTCCTGATATTTTTGGTTCCCAAAGATTATCCCAAATTTTTTCATTGCAAAAAGGATCTTCGCCGATGACTGATTCTTTGTAGTGTTCAAAGATTGCTTTGCTGATTGAATCAGATGTATGAAGGCCTCCTATGAGGCCAACGCCAGTGATACCTTCGTCTGTATCGATAAAAACAAAATTTCTACCGTCGTGGGTATAGGTATGTTTTCCATTGCTCTGAGGCACAGGCTTAGGCCACCGATAGCTTTCTAGCCTCATGTCTGTAATTTTCATTTCAAATCTCTCATATAATGGTGAGTGTCTGATAACAGCCAACGGATTCTAGCATGAACAATGGAGTTGTATATCCGTATGGGGACCTTTCCATTAATGTATGATTTGCAATCCATGGAGGAAGTGTGAATCTTTCCAAAACCCATTTATATTCAAAGAAAATTGAATCACAATCTGCCTTTGAAAGCGGGAATTCAGCGTTTGAGGTTTTGGCCGAGCATATATTGGAGATTGGTGATGTCAATGACGCGATGCGTAATCTTGTACAGGAAGGATTTACTGGTCAAGATGACCGACCCGTTGGTGGCTTGAAGGACATTGCTAACCGAAGCCAAGAGGAACGAAGGTTTCTACTAGAAAAATATACTTATGACAAGGTACCGCTAGGGGATCTACTTAAAGAGCTTGAGAAATACTCCTTTGTGGGTTCGGAATCGCTGACGATAGAGAAGGGGAACGAAGTTTTATCGATGCTGAAACGCTTAGATAAATTAGATGAGGCGATTAAGGAGGCTATGAAGACGGGCCAGCTTGGGGATTTAGACTTAGATGATATAGAAGATTTACTTGGGAAGTTGGCTCGCACCCAGCTTGAGGAAATTCTTCGAATGATAAGTGCTCTTGAGGAGGCCGGTTATTTATTAAAAAACCGCGATAGATTCAAATTGGGACCTAAAGCAGTCAGAGAGATTGCACAAGATGCGATGCGAGAAGTTTTTTCGCAGATGAAAAAGGGCAATTTAGGTGCCCATGACACTTTCAAGAAAGGCGAATGGGGAGATCTTACCGGGCAGACAATACCATACGAATTTGGCCAATCCTTTGAAATAAATCTTCAAAAATCTCTCTTCAACACTGTCGTTAGAGAAGGGTCATCGATACCACTTAGAATTAAATCTCAGGACTTAGAAGGTAATGAGCACGAGCATCTTACCCAGTCGGCAACAGTGTTAATGCTTGATCAAAGCCGCTCGATGGGTATGTACGGAACTTTTACGGCAGCGAAAAAAGTGGCTCTTGCTTTGTACTGGTTGGTACAAACCAAGTTTCCTAGAGATAAACTATTTGTGGTCGGATTCTCAGATTATGGCATGACGATTGATGGTAAAGATTTACCTGAATCAACTTGGAATCATTGGGTGGCCGGTACCAATATGCATCATGGATTGATTTTATCCAGGCAACTCTTGGCTCGCCAGAATGTGGCGAATAAGCAGATTTTGATGGTTACCGATGGAGAGCCCACAGCCCATATGGAAGGTGGACAAGCCTATTTTTCCTACCCCCCAACCCCTCGGACATTGGAACAAACATTGAAAGAGGTGAAGAGATGTACAAGAGAAGGTATCGTCATAAATACATTTATGCTCGAGATGAACTATTTTCTTATGGAATTTATGGATGAAATGGCCAAGATTAACAAAGGGCGGTCTTTTTATACGAAACCGGATCAGCTTGGTCGCTACATGTTAGTTGATTATTTGGAAGGTAGGAAAAGAAAGGTATAACCATTGATGATTAATTGCGACTTGGCTAGAATGAGCGGGATATAGTAACTATCAATGAAAGGTTGATGGATAGGAACACCTGATAGGAGGAGCTCAAATGACTAATAACGATTTGGCACTGAAAGCACATCTGCTGAGGCGAGCAGGATTTGGTGCATCTAGGTTTGAACTTGAGCAGATATCCGATAAATCTTATGAAGAAATCGTGGAAGACTTAATTCACCCTGAACGGTTTGAAGAAATCGATGAAGATTATTTAAAAAGATATAACCCTGAAAACTCATACCACGATGGCATTGCCGCCGCCGCTGGGCGTTGGATATGGTTAATGATTAACACCAAACGTCCCTTAGAGGAGAAAATGACCCTTTTTTGGCATCATATTTTTGCCACAGGGTCTTACAAAGGTGATCACACTCCCTCTACCATACGACAGATTCAAACGTTTAGAGAGAATGGGTTAACGAACATAAAACAAATTCTTCTTGACCTGGCTAAAGATCCATCGATGAATTATTGGCTTGATAATTGTGAGAACCACTCTGACCAGCCCAATGAAAACTGGGGCCGGGAACTATTGGAACTGTTTTCGATGGGTGTAGGGAACTATAGCGAAGAAGATGTTAAACAAGTAGCTAGAGCTTTTACTGGCTGGACATTCGAACAACCTTTACCGCTCTATCCTTACGGACATTACGAAACCAAATTTGTTTTTAACGAATCTGACCACGATAACAGCGAAAAAACATTCCTTGGTAGGAAAGGAAATTTCAACGGTGAAGACATAATTGATATCATATGTGAGGAAAGGGCAACAGCTTTATTCATATGCAGACATTTGTATAACTTTTTTGTCGAGGATGAGGCCCAAGTTCCCGCTTGGAGTATAGAGCCTCCTCGAAATCCAGAGGCTGTTGATACAATGATCGATATTCTCATGAGTAATGATGGTGAAATTAGGCCAGTTTTGAGTTACATGTTTAATTCCGACTTTTTCAAGAGCTCCTTTTATAAGAAGGTTAAAAATCCAGCAGAATTAGTAGCGGGGACACTCAAATTGTCAGGTAGATATTCAGTTGTACCTGCAGATGGAGAAAATGTTGGAACTCTCTACGGCACAACTGCAGTGATGGGTCAAGCCCTAATGAATCCTCCAACTGTTGAAGGATGGCACACAGGACATGAATGGATAGATGGGGGAACCCTTAATGAAAGGGTTAATTTCGCCGTCAACCAGTTTAATGATGTTTCTAGTCCAGGGTTTAGGGACATATTGGAAAGATTGGGACCCGTCGTTGAATCTGGTGATCTTGTCGATAGATGTTTGGATTTAATCGGCCCGATTGAAGTTGGTGAGGAAACTCGTATAGCACTTAGCAAATACGCTGAGGAGGTAGGGGACGTCAACTTGGGCACGAATGAAGATAACGTCGAGAATGCTCCGAAAATAGCACGGATGATTCAATTAATCGTTTCAACGAGAGAATACCAATTCGCTTAGTGAAAAATCTATTGAGGTAGAGGTAATAAAGGTAGCTAACAATGACAACTTTTACGCAAAAAGATCCTGTTTTCGTAGTGGTACAACTGTCGGGTGGGAATGATTTCATGAACACGTTAGTGCCATATTCTAATCCTGCTTATTACGATAACAGGAAATTCCTCAATATATCTGAAGAAGATGTTTTGCCATTAGATGGGACTTTAGGCTGGCACCCTGAGATGGCTCCTTTCAAGGAGTTGTACGATAGAGGTATGGTTTCTGTTGTTCAGGGAATTGGCTACCCAGATTCTAATCGCAGTCATTTCAGAGGTATGGACATTTGGCATACCTGTGCTCCAGATGAGGTTTCGACGGTTGGGTGGCTTGGTAATGTAATTGAGCAGCTAGACCCTAGCGGTGAAAATCCCCTTACAGGAGTTAATTTTGGTGTGGGGCTGCCAAGGGCAATGTCAAAAGCTGGAGTTCCGGTCACGAGTGTATCCAACTTAGACGAATATGGATTAATGAGTGGAATTTCTGCCCAACAACAGCGAGTTCAGGCGCTCCAAATTTTTAAAGATATGTACGGTCAAGCTGTGGGGTCCGGACCAGTTATGGACTATTTGTCTCGTACTGGTATGGATGTACTGTCTGGGGCTGATTTAATTAAGGTAGCGCCACAACAGTATGAGTCAACAGTAGAATATGGAGATAACCCAATAGCCAAGTCCCTGAGAGATGTAGCTCGCGTTCATACAGCTAATTTGGGAACCCGTGTTTTCTATACCCAGCAGGGCGGATATGACACGCATGCCAATCAGTTGCCTGCTCAGCCTGGCCTATTTAGAGATATGTCCAGGGCCGTTAATGATTTTTTTGCTGATTTGGAAGAACACGACGCTGATGAAAATGTCGTTATGCTTATTTTCTCTGAGTTTGGGAGAAGAATTAATGACAATGGTTCAGGCACGGATCATGGGTCCGGAGGAGGGGCATATTTAGTGGGAAAACCAGTGGCAGGAGGGTTATATTCCGAATACCCTTCCCTAGAGCGTGATAAGTGGGAAAAGGGAGAAGATTTGGCTCATACCATTGATTTTCGAGGCATATATGGAACTGTCATTGAGCAGTGGCTGGGGCTTGATGCAGCGCCGATAGTATATGGGAATTTCGAACAAATTAATCCTTTTAGAGCAAACTAGAATATAGGAGGTGGTGGCAATGACATTACCATTCGACTTATTGAGATCAGGATATCCATACTATATGACTTTGGGTCAGAGGAGAGTGACAACCAATCCGGTAGATATTGGGTTCGGCAAGGAGAATGTATATGTTCTAACTCGGGGAGGATTGGGAACCTGGGTTCGGGTGCTCGATTGGGAGGATGAGAATCTGGGTACCCTGGGAGACGCGAGCCTGTTCCAATCGCCGGCAGCTCTGCTAGTTGATGAGGATGAAAATCTATATGTCACGGACGAGGCAAACCATAAAGTTGTCGTGATGGACAAAGATGGAGAGCATATCAACACTTGGGGAGAAAAAGGTTCCGAACCTGGACAACTAAATCGCCCATCTGGAATGTCTTTTGACGCAGAAGGCAACATTGTACTTTCAGATGCAATGAATAGTCGGATTCAAAGATTTACAAGAGATGGAAAACATTTACAGGCATTTGGTGGATTTGGTGATGGGGAGGGGGAATTAAATATGCCTTGGGGTCTAACCGTAGATCAGTCCGGAGATGTCCTCGTTGCCGACTGGAAAAATGATAGGGTTCAGAGGTTCACTTCTGAAGGAGAATTTAAATCTGCTATCGGCTCCCATGGTACCGAGAAAGGAGAGTTTCGTCGGCCATCTTCGGTAGCCGTTGATGGACATGGGGATATATACGTTTCTGACTGGCAAAATGACCGAGTGCAGCTTTTTAATAAGGATGAGAGATACATACAAAGTTTCCATGGAAACGCTTCACTTTCAAGGTCTGGGAAACAATATATTTTGAGTAACCTGGTTACCCTAAGGCTGCGTGCCGAGGGTGATTTTGAGAAGACCCAGAGATTGAACGCCCCTATGACGGTGAAAGTGGATGATCAATTCAGATTGTTCATAACGGATTTTGGAAATCACAGGATTCAAATCTATCAGAAAGACGTGGTTGAGTTATCTGAAACTGAAATAGCTCCTAAAATGAGAAACCCCATCCTATTTACCACCTAGTTGCTGCCATCGAACTCAAATTTTTCTTTTGGTGCGTACGTAATTAACGTAGTCCAAAACGGACTGCCATTCTTCATCCGTTAGGTCTGCTATAGCTCTAATCCGGATTGAATCGTCAGCATTAACTGGTTGATTAAATATGCTGTGATCGATGTATTTGGCGAGCAATGCCAACCTGTTATATGGAAGTCCTAGAGTCTTGGAAATGTTCCGCAAAGTTTTCACGGAAGGTTGAATTTTACCGCTCTCCAAATGTGCTACGTAGGCATTACTCATTCCTAACATTCTGGAGAATTCCCTTTGGGACAGCTTTTTTTCTAGCCGCACTTTTTTCACCAAATTGGCTAACCCAGAATACTGTCTATCTTTGTCGGGCCGATGGTCGAGATTAGTCATATTAAGCATTCCTATGCTTGTATAATAACTGCCGGAATAGGGTTTGTGGAACAGTGTTCCGATAAATGGAAATTAATTAATGAGATTAATTTAAAAAAATAAAGTCTTTTAGATATAATGTTCGGAAACTATTTGACAATATAGAACAAAAAAGCTATTATGTATTTACATTTTTAATGGCCGCTCCTCCAGATTATCGAAGCGGCAGAGGGTATCCCCTAGTTTTGGTTCTTTTAACTGGCTGGGGGATTTTCATTTTGTCTTGACCAATTAGGTCTTCAATTTGTGAACCATTTCCATATCTAGAGCGACTCCAAGTCCTGGCCCGTTGGGAACCTCCAAAAACCCGTTCGTTATCTGCAAGGGTTCAGACAGTATGGGATGCTCGTCTCTGATTGAAACCGATTCAATGTTATATTCTTGAGCGTAGGGAGCACCTGGGGTTGCCGCCACAAAATGGGCGTGGGCTACGGTACTGATGGTTGGTTGAGTATTGTGGCAGGTTATAGGAATGCCAAGAGATTCTGCTAAATTAGCTATTTTAATTAGAGTCGTGAAACCAGGTGTTTTAACAATGTCGGGTTGGATGATATCTACTTTTCCTCTCATCATGAGTTCTCTGTATTCATATAGGCTGTATATCATTTCTCCCGAGGCTATGGGGATATCAAGTGCCTCAGCCACGTTAGCAAGACCGGGCAGATCGTAATGAGGTCGGGGTTCTTCAAAGTGGAACACTCCCAATTCTTCAAGTTGTTTACCTATTTCGATTGCATGATGCACGGAGTAAGCCCCATTCACGTCTACTAATATATCAATGTCGTCACCCACTGCCTTTCTTACTTCAGTCACAGTGTCTATTGTCTGATCCGCAGAGTCATCAATTTTGCCCGGAACTGCACTGTGTAATTTATATCCTGTGTAACCTTTCTCTACAAACGATAGGGCTCTATTTGCTTCTTGCAGTGGTGTAAGGTTTCGAGCCATTGAACTAGCGTATACAGGTACCCTTTCCCTCACCTTTCCTCCGAGCAGTTTGTAAATAGGTAGGTTGAGAATTTTTCCTTTAAGGTCCCACATTGCAATATCCAAACCTGCAATACCGATCCAAATGGCTCCGCCTATTTCCAAAGCCTGACCTGCTGTTGCCATATCTCTAAATCTAGCTTCAGTGTCAACTGGGTCCTTACCTAAGAGGGCAGGTGTGAGAAGTTCTTCCACAACTGTCTTGGTTACTAATGGTTGTCGTCTGAAACATTCCCCTATGCCGGTGATACCTTCATCTGTATGTATGAAAACAAAAGGGTGAAGTTCTTCCAATACTACATACTCAATTGAGCTAATTTTCATTTGTATGACCCTAATTTGATTGTTTCTATCCCACTATTCTCGCTGTTCTGAGAGTCACTATATTCTCTTCCAAGAACCCGAGTTCTCCCAGTACTTGATCCGTATGTTCGCCATGGTCTGGGGCCGGTAAATCTAGTTTCCCTGGTGTTCGTGAAAATCTAAAGGGAAGCCCTTGCAATTTTATGCGCCCTAAATTGTATGAATCATTTTCGGTAATGAGGCCGAGTGAATGTGCTTGAGGATCATCATGAATTGCCCGAAGACTCTTATTTGTGGCGCATTTCACCCCTGATTTCCGGAAAATATTTATCCATACCGATACTTGATCACTTATAAATAATGACTCAAGTTTTTGATTAAGGACGTCTTGATTCTCAGCCCGGGACTCTTTGTTGTGGATAGCTAAACCGGACATTCCTACCGCATGGCACATCTTGTTCCATTCGATGTCTTCTTTACAGGAAAGAAAGAACCATCCATCCTCGGCTTTATAAAGCCTGTAGTCGACCGATTGACCTACCGATGATAGTCGGGGTTTTGTTGGCTTATTTGGATAATTGAAATATTCTGCCGCTTGATACGCGAAGGCAGCGTTTACTAAAGAAATTTCAACATGCTGACCTTCGTTATGGCGGGATCGATAATACAAAGCCGAGACGATTCCATATGCTGACAATATCGCTGATGAGTAGTCAGAGGCGGCAATTCTTAAGAAGACAGGATCCCCAGAGCCTCCTTGATCTTTCATTGCACCCCCTTGGGCCTGAATAAGGGGATCGAAGGCAGGATATTCACTGAATGGCCCAGTAAGGCCATAACCATTTACCGTTGAGTAAATAATTTTAGGATTTACCTTACGGAGGCTCTCGTAATCAACACCCAGATTTTCAGCTATTCCTCCCCTGTAGTTTTCCGCAACAACATCAGCTTCTCTGACTAACTGATGAAATATATCTAATCCTTTAGGGTCTTTTAGGTTTAGAATCATTCCCCTTTTGCCTTGATTCCACCCTTGAAAAGCTGCTCCATTTTGTCTGAATCCATCTCCGGCGAACGATTCTATTTTCAATACATCTGCCCCAAGGTCTGCCAATAGAGTCGTTCCATATGCCCCAGCTATATATCCAGTAAGATCTACGACCTTTATTCCATCCAAAGGATGCCGGCTTATTTTCCCTAGAGGAGTCGACTCTTTAGGAATGCAAGTTGTGAACAAAAAATTATCTTCTCCAGGGTACCTCGCTGGCCCAGGTTTGGGGGACTTCGAAACAGAGAATTTTAAAGGAGGTGAAACCTGTGTGGTTAATCCTAATTCAGGGTCTTCTATTTTTTGTAGCATTTCGTTGTAAATGACTTGTGGGTGCTGGGAAAACCATTCTCGAGTCTCGGCTGGGGCACACGGCACGTCGTTTTCCCTGAGGATGTTTAACCAATGTTCTCTGGAATTGGAAGCGAAAATTGGTTCCAATATCTCCGCCAAATCCGACCAGTGCTCTGAAGGAATGTTCCAAGGTGCTTCCAAAAAACGAACATCCTCTAACAAATCAAAGCATTCCAAGGCTATGCATAACTTATTCCAGAAAACATTATTCCCGCATGCCACAAAGATCCAGTCATCTGAACATTTGTACAGACGATATACTGGTAAGCCAGTTGATGGCCCCGGACCTCTTCGCCTTGCTGGAGTAATCACTTTTTCACCACTGATGAGCCCTGTAGCTTGCATCGCCGTTGACCCTGCATAGAGAGGAACTTCGATTTTTTGCCCTAATCCACTGGTTTCCCTTTCAAACAATGCTGCAGACACGGCAAGAGACGCTGTGAAGGCCGTACCATAGGTAGGAAACGGCAGTTGGACGTATAGTGGCGTCCCAGTCTCTCCACCTTGTCCTTCATGTATACCTGCATATGTACCGACAGTACCCTCATCCCCTGGGATATCAGCCATCGGACCAACATCTCCATAAGGAGGTATTGAACAATGCAAAATCGACGGATTGATTTTGGAAAGACTCTCGTAATCAAGAAAAGTAGATTTGGCTTCAGACAGGAGCCAGGTAGTAACAATAACATCAGAAGATTTAATGAGAGAGTGGAGATTCTGCATTTCCTTGTCAGAGGAAAGATCCAAGCAGACGCTTTTTTTACCTCGATTATAGAATCTATAATTCGGATCAGAGCGTAATGGATCCCCGCCAAGGGGCTCTATTTTAATTACTTCGGCTCCCATGTCACTCATCAAAAGAGACGCATACATTCCTGGAATATCTCGGCTGAAATCTAAGATTCTTATGTCGGAAAAAGTGCTTGTCACTGCCTGGATTATTCTCCTACTTGATCACTTAAATTTAGCTTTCATTACTCTAACTTCATCAAGCATTCTTTGCTCTGTAATGGAGGTAGGTAGGTTCGTGGAATTTTTAAGCATTTTTTCACGCCGATCAAGAAAATCCAATGCGTGATCCTTGCATCTGAAATGGTTGTCCATTAGGAGTATTAATGGAGTTTCTTTATTTTTCTCTATTCTTGTGACGTTATCGTTGTCACAGTCTCTACATAATTCTTCTCTCATTTTAATTCCAATTTGATTTCGACAAGAAGATTTTCTCCAGCTACGTACCATATCAAATTAAACCTCATCACGGGCCCATCACCCATGATAAGTATTACTAATCTTTGAGTAGATATGAATATGGCCCACCTATGTTCGTTAAAACCCTCTTTTACTACCAAGCCTGATATTTAACTACCATCGGGAAGAGTTCTTCTTCGGTTGCCTCCAGAAAGTTCAATAAAAACGAGTAGAAAAGTGCGATGAAATAATTCTGTTAAATGGTAGGTTATTAGTGAAGAAAGTATTATCAGGTGTCAATTCTTGACAAAATCCTGATTAGACAATTCAGGAGGATGTAATGAGCAATCAAAAATTAGTCAGTCTATCTCTAGCAGTTTTCCCAATACTAGCTTTTGTTGGTTGGATAATACTTGGTGCGATACTGGGATTTGATAATGGTCCAGACAAGCCAGAATCGTACATAGCTGCATTGGGAGAAAACAGCAATGCAGTCAAGGCTATTTTCCCAATTATCACACTACTGTTTCTTGTAGTAGTCGCATGTTTGGGCTATATAAGGAACTCGATGGAAGGAGGCTCTGGTCATCTTATGGCGAGATTTGGTTTCCTACTTATGGTTATTGCTGCACCGGGATTTGTGGCGGAGGGAGGTCTGCAAATGGGTGTGGCTGAAGCTGCTTCGCTTGGTTCAATACAGACTGCTCAGACTTTATTTGCGGCAGGCAACGCGATTGGCGCAATGGCTACTGCACTAATGTTTATTGGGTTCCTAGTTATAGGAATAGGCATACTAAAACAAAAAAACTTTCATATAATTATAGCCGCAGTTATGGTGATAGCTGGGATATTTACCACAGCAATATGTGTCATCGATTACAGTAATCAACTGATTGTGATTGGCTATGTTGGGTTTTGCTTGGCTAACGCTGCTCTTGGAATAAGTTTATTACGCTCCTCAGAATAAATGTAGGCATGGTTGGTAGCGTCCCAGAAAGGCTGCCAATCATTTCCAGGTATGGTGTTTGAACCACGATATGTGAAGAGTACACGTTTCACATGTGATTGTTAGGATACGAAGCCGATAGCCTTCCCAGCTGTTTCCGGAACCGGGTTTCCCTCCAATTTGGCGTACACGTCATCGGCAAATTCAATCAGGTTGGGTTGGTTTATGATAGCTCTACCTGACTGAACATAGTACTGGCGGCCGCCTACCGAATCCATGAGACCATCGAATCTTTTAATGTAATACCCTGGTAAATTTCTATTTCTATTCAATCTCCACTCAGTGTTGGTCAGTAGATACCCAGCCCTGAGATGTGTTGACAAACCATCAAGGTCTGAAGCGTCCAAATTATCCAAACCTTCGTGTCTTTTTGCATAGAGTTGCCGCAGAGAGTCACTAGTTGTTCGAGATTGTAGGTATTGAAGAAATAATCCTAGAGAAGTTAGAGTGAGTTCTCTGTCGGCATCTTCGTGGGCTCTCGACAACACTTTACGTTGTAATGCAAGCTGCCCTGCTAGAAAGAATGCAACTACCAGGGTTGCTGCTCCGGTCAGTATTTGGGCAACGGCAACGGTGAGTTCAGTATCCATATTATCCTCCTGCGATGTATGTAGGGGGATAATGGCATATTTATTGACGTCGCGCTAATTACATATAGATTAATTCCTTTCGTTCCTCACCGACAACATCGTGCCTAACCTATCGCATGCAATGTCTGGGTGATTCACTTCGATAAAACACGTATTGACACAATTTTAATTAATTCTTAAAGTAAAAAAAACTAACAATCGTTAATAGGAGCGACCAAAATGTCATATTTCATGAATTTTCTAAGATATCCCAGTCCAGGTAAAACTAGTGCTGTACTGGAAGCTGTTATAGAGTCGGTGGTGGCCGTAGGAAGACCAGGAAATGTTGCCGTCCCTGTCTCAGTGGGAAATCCGACAATCGCCCGGCCCGCGATAGTCAGCCTTGTCGGTGGATTTCAAACATTGGATGAACTTGATGCTTTGCAAGAGGCTTCTCTCAACGACAGTGTAACTATGCAAAGACTCGATGCCATTGATGCCCTATGTGAAAGAGCAACCTGGGTAGTTTCGGAGATTCTTAGCGAACCCATGAGTTCTCTTCCCGATGGCTTTGAGCCAAAAATTATTTCTAGAACAATTATGCACTGTATACCTAGCAAAAGAGATGAGTTGGTTAATGCTCTCATTGAAAACCGGGCTAGTTCTACATCCACAGTACCGCCAGTTGTAAGTCGACCAATAGCTGGACCTGTTAACCAAATACGGATATCGAGGTTTGCTGAGAATCTTAAGGATATTCAAGAACAGCAGTCAGAGGCTGTAAGTAAGCTGGGAGATATTCCGGAAATGCTTACTCAACCTCCTGTACGAATTGTGAGCCGGATAATGCACAGTCAGTAATAGGATTCATACTCTGAAGTAATGTGATGGGTGGGGTTCCGGTGTCGCTATCCATCACATTAATGGGCCTACAAACCCACTCAGATTTGAACTATATGAGAGTGTTGTTGATACTAAATATTGTATTTATTGCCAAGCTGATTTCCAGGCTTGCAATACCAAACAATCATAATAATCCAGCCAACGATAATCGCAAACCATAATAGCTGCCACCATCCAGATTTTCCTATGTCGTGCAGCCTTCTTGCTCCCAGTGCTAAACCAGGTATAAGTGTGGCTAAGTTAAATATATTTTGTAACGCACCAATGCCGGTTATGGAATCAATAGTTGCCAGAACCACTCCCGTAACCACTATAAATAAAAACCACCACCAATATTCCGCTCTCGTTGCTCGGCCATTGAAGTTGATGTAATTCTTAAATCCTAAGCTGATAGCCTCACTGAAGCCAACCATGGGTTTTGATGAATCGACACCATAATCAATGCCTGTGGCCTGTTGATCGGTTAGTGGAGAGCCACATATCCCACAGAATTGGGCAGAGGGCTCATTTTCTTTTCCGCAAGTGGGGCAATTCATGGTGAATATAATACCAGACGATCATCTGATAGAGATGATCATCTGACAGTCTCTGGAATCATTTTCCAATAACAATAAGACCGGGTTTGAATTCTCCTAGTTCATTACTATTATTTGAGCTAGGATGGGAAGATGGCTAGGAAAAGCTTCACAACATATATATTCGGATGGCTCGCTATTTTCGCCGTGTTGTTGGTGAAAAGCCCTGTACAGCCCTTACGAAACATCTTTGACTATAAGGGACGAGCAACAGTCAGGGAATTTTGGCTGTTTTTTATTTTTTGGGTTAATCTCATACCTTTTATTTTGGGATACTACATAGCTGGATTTTTGGGTGTTGATTTGTACTTAGATGTGCTAGTGATACTGCCCTATGTATCGCTATGTGTGAGGCGGTTTCATGATGTTGGCTGGAGTGGGAAGTGGGTGATTCTAATTGAGGGGTCGTGGTACGTGCTTATGACGATTTCGGTATGGGAGTCCGCAGGATTACTACAATTACTCTGTCTATTACTCCACATCGTCATGGCAATTGTCATTTATGGTCGTAAAGGCCGGGAGGGCTACAACCAATATGGTGAACAGCCCTACGATTATGTTTGAAGTTTCACCGTAGTATTAGACCAATTGGCAGATTCAGGGATGTATAGGCACGAATCTTCTTCTTTAGTATCGACCACCACTAGTATCAATCGTTACCCCGGTAACATAATCTGCATCACCCGACGCTAGAAAAGCAATGACCTTGGCTTGGTCTTCAGGTTGGGACACACGCCTTAAGGGAATTTGCTCGAGAATCTGTTGTTTGTTTTCCTCTGACCTTTGTTCCCACCTTGGTCCTACTCTTTCACTCAAGGTCACACTAGGGGCGATTGCATTGCAGGTCACACCGTAGGGTCCAGCCTCTCTGGCAACCTTTTTGGTGAAAGCCATGATACCTGCCTTGGCCGCGACATAAGCGCTGCTAGGGTCGCCCATGCTGTGAGCTGCGTCAGAAGATATGTTGACTATTTTTCCATTGCCTTGCTTTTTCATCTGCTTAATAACAGTGCTAGTGCATAAAAAAGTACCCCTTAAGTTAAATTGGATGATCTTATCCCAGTCCTCCAGCGAAAGGTTGTCTACCGAGGCTGTACTATTTGGGATAATAGTGCTGCCTCCGACCGCGTTTACCAAAATATCAATTTTGTTAAACTTGCCGATCACTGAGTCCACTAATTCCTTGACCTGGTTGCTTTCCAATACATTTGTTTCAACGGCGCTAACGCTTCCCCCCTCAATCTCTATTGCCTTGGTCAACTCTGCGAGGGCTCCAGGGTTTATGTCCACAGCCACTAACTGAGCTCCTTCCCGCGCAAGGATCCTCGAGGTAGCCTTTCCAATCCCATTGGCCGCCGCTGTAACTATAGCCACCTTACCTTGAAACCTCATTACTACCCTCCTTAATTGAACCTAGCTTTGCCGGCAGTTTAGGAGATGTTCTGGAAAAAAGCCACACAATTAATGGAATGTCCCCTTGGAATCCAAAGTTAAAAGAGAGATATGAGCACCTAGTTGCCATCACCGTGGTGGCAGATTCAAGAAATGGTGACAGCCTCGAATTTCCCACTTCTTGAAAATAATGCTGTGATTCTCACTTAATTCTCAGTTCTGTAGTACTAAGTTGAAATACACTTTCCTTCTCCTTTGGCTGACGTACAATGTCATGAAAGGTAAATATTGGCTTTGAGCCCACGGTAAAACTTGTTTAGATGAAAACTTTTATTATTATTTGCATGGTGCTGTCAATCAGTCTTTTTAACTCTTGTTCAAACGAGGTTAATTCTGTGTCGGGGGCCTCAACAATGGAGTCTGCTACATCCTCTGACTATGCCATGGCAGCCCCTGCCTATGCCCCGTCACCTGGTATTGAAAGTTACTCAAAAAGTTCACCAGAACCTAGGATCCAAATAAATGGGAATTTATCTTTAGAAGTACAAAATGTATCGACTGCTTTAGAAGAAACTCGAGTATTGGTCATTCAATACGGTGGCAATATCACCTCGTCCGATTCAGGCGACTCTTTCAACCGATATGCCAACATATCGGCTCTAATTCCGAAGGAATCATTTTATGAATTAATTGAGGCATTAAAGAATATTGCCACAAAAGTTACCAATGAGAATATTAATTCTAATGATGTGACTGAAGAATTTGTAGATATCGAAGCAAAATTAAATGTGATGAAGCAGACGGAAAATCGTTTCATAGCACTACTTTCCGAAACAGCCAATGTAGAAGAGATAATGAGCGTAGAGAGAGAACTAATGAGACTGAGAGGGGAGATAGATAGTCTAGAGGGGAGGATGAAATACCTTAGTAAAACTACAGATAACTCTATTTTGAATATCTATATGACAGAAGAAGTACCTATCACGGGCAGTGGGTGGAGGTTTTTCGACTCCCTGGACAATTCAGTGAGGGCTATGGTTTCTTTTTCTAAACATATCGCAAATTTTTTGATAGGCCTCATTGTCTTTTCACCCATCCTAATTGGGATAGGCTTAATAGTTTTTTTGGCCTACAGATACGGGAAAAGGTACATACACCGTCGGAAGAAATAGTTCTACGGACTCAGGCACGTCTATCCGTAGGGACAGTCTTTATGAGGGATGCTATTCAAATGCTGGAGTAGTTCCCCAGATATTCCTGAATTCCAATACCAAATAAAAATGCGATAGATAAGTTGAGCATTAGAAAGGTATCTTCTCCGTTATCTTGGCATCTTCGCAAGGGTCGTGGCCTTCCGGATGGGTATCCTGAAGCATTTGACCGAAGTTATCACTGGTGACATGACATAGAAAATACAGACCTGCTTCTTCAAGAAATTTCATTACATCGTGATGGATATCCTTGCCTTTTGGGTTTTTGGCTACTTCAAAAATATCTTTCCTTCCGTAATAGTTGTCCTTGGGCGTAGCACCATCTGTAAAAGTTCTATCCTTAATTCCTCTTATCTCGAGTTCTGAAACTAATTCATCCCACTCAGCCTGACTTACCTCCCCAATGTGGTACATGAGAGCATTACGAATCGGAAACATGATGGCCATCACTCTGTGAAAAGCTTTCTCATCATCCGTCATTCCGTCCTCTAAATGTCTCGCGAGTTCGTCCCCGTCAAAAGCAGGGGTTCCTCTAGCTTGTAGAATTTCACCGGCGGAGTTTACTGCCACAGCCTCATTCATGGAAAAGAGGAAAACTTCATCACCGTCTACTATGTGTTCAGTATTTGGCTTGAGGCCAGCTCCATGGGGCATTCCTAAGAAAATACAATAACCGTCCGGGTTTATCACACACGCATATTTGTCTTCTGGTCTACTTTCCTGTCCAAGAGGTTGTGCAGGAGCGGCCTGCGAAATTTGGTTTAAGTCAGTTGTTCTGGTGGCTACCACCTTGTGTGCCGAGGGAGCAGCAGCCGTACCCCCGCAAGCAGTAATTAACAAAACGGCAATCAGAACATTAACAAATTTTTCATAGCTGCCCTCTTCTAAATTCCGTATTTGCAAGGTTAATAATGCCCCTTCGCCCTTTGCCAACAGCACTATAGTGAGCATAGTGCCTCACATGATTTTGGATTAATTGGTTATATCTTCATCCGTGGAGTTTGCAAACCAATTGACCCCAGTGTTGGCCCCACTCGTAACATTTTGAAACAATAGAATCCTCGGAAGATTCAGAAAGTGCTATTGGGCCGTAATGAGATGAGTGGGCGTTTCCCTGGATGACCATTCCATGGTTGAGTAAGACATGAAGCATACTAAGCAAAGCTAGTTCTGCACCACTACCAGGGCTTCCCCCAGCAGTGAATGCTCCTCCGATCTTTCCAGACAATGGGCCTGGATAGTCTTGATGAGCCATCACGTCGAAAAGTCGCTTGATTTCCCAATCGATACCTCCGAACCGAACCGGATTACCGATTATTATTCCTTTAGCTGACAACATTTCCTCCCAACGAACATCACCAACTAACCTGACGGTGGCCTCTAACCCCGAATCCTGAATTCCTTGACGAATGGGCTCCACCATATGCTCGGTACGCCCATTTTTGGACGTGTATATTATTAGTAAACTATTCTTCTGTTTCATTTTTATCACCCTGTGATATTTCTTAATTTGGTTTTAATAGTATGACGTAATTTCATTACAGCCTACCCAGACACTCATATGCCTAGACCCATGTTAAATGATTTACCTATAATGAAAACGTGCTTAAGAAATTTCATTACACCACCACCCGCTGATGAAGTCAGAAAAACTCTATTACCTCATAAACTTTTGTGACAATTTTTTCTTTTCTCTGGCAACCGTGACTTATGGGGTTTACGCTGTGCGGCACGGCCAGTTGGAAGCCTACCAATTAATCCTCATTGGTACTGCAATGGAGCTCGCTGTCTTTATGGCTGAGGTTCCAACCGGAATAATGGCCGACCGATACAGTAGGAAGGGCTCTATATTAATAGGTCTTTTCGTAATGAGTGCTTCCATCGCAATCGTGGGATTATCGCCAACTTTTACTGGAATCGGATTAGGAATGTTCTCATGGGGAATTGGGTACTCGTTTATAAGTGGTGCACAAGAAGCATGGCTCTCTGACGAAATAGGTGAGACAAAGGCTAACAAGGCATTTATTAAAGCCGCCCAATGGCAGATGGCAGGGGGAGTACTTAGCATCATTCCTTCCATTGTTCTTGCGGGAATAAACCCCCGCCTCCCATTCATTACAGCAGCATTCTTCTACGCTTCACTGATGTTTTTCCTGCTAGGCCATATGCCGGAGAAGGGATTTATTAGAAGAGCCAGCAGCATGAAAGGTAGCGTATCTATTCTACCTGAAGGTTTCTGGTCAAGGCTTAAAACTAATCACCTTATGTTCATCGGTATAGTTACCTCGGTTTGTATAGGTGTGACTATGGAAACTTCTATGAGATTCATGCCACATATCATGCTCAACCTTCAAGATATGCCGAACATCCCTTTTATGAATTACTTTACATTTGGTATGACCGGTGATGCAGAGTCTAGCGAACTTGGCTGGTTCGGCATCATCAAAGGTGGTGGCTATCTAGCGGCACTTTTTGGTACTTTTCTAGTAGGAAAGGTGGTGAAGACCGAACGTCTTCTTTCAGTATCACGTGCTTTAACTTTCTCAACCTTGATTTTAGGCCTGTCTGCTTTAGTTTTTGGAGCCGCCAATGGGTTTCTTTTAGCACTATTTTCCTACTGGCTTTTAATTGCTGTAGAAGAGTCGATGTATCCACTACGTGTAGCATTTGTAAACAGAGGTGTTCAAAGTTCTGAGAGGGCGACTCTGATATCAATAATTAGCCAGTCTTCATCTTTTGGGGAAATGTCGGCTGGTCCAATAATGGCCATAATATCTGTCGCAAGATCAGTTTCCTTTGCTTTAATTACTTCAGCCGTTGCGTCGGTTTCCGCCTCATTATTATTTGCAAAATCATCTTTTCCCTTAAAGAAGAATGAAGGATAAAGCCGTTCTCAGCAGAATAACTCTCATAAACACATTATGACTGACTCTTAATCAGTAGGTTCTCTGTTCAGAACAGGACTTCGTCCTACCCGCACCACATCTAGCGAATGTAGTGCCCACTCATGATTTTGGATTATCTATAATGGCGTCATGACGCTACACAATAAGGTGGTTCATGAAATTAAGGAGTGTCTTCAATGGTTATTGAACGTAAGAACTATGATGGAATTCCCCTGACAGGCTCCCCCCATTTTCACGCTGTCAGGGTGGGAGATTTACTTTTCTTCGCTGGAGCAACTGCCAAAATGACGGGTGCTGAAAAGGGAAGCATGGCTGATCAGACGAGGGTGATTTTTGAGAGAATGAAATACATTATGGAATGTGAAGGAGGGACCCTTAGTGATGTTGTAAAAATTACAAGCTACGTGACCGATTTGTCAGAATCCGCTAAATCTGAAACTCAAATAGTTCGACAGGAGTATTTCGGAGAAGATCTGCCTGCCAGTACAAGGGTCCAAGTTGCGGGTTTAGATGGTCCTAACTTGCTGATTGAAATTGATGCTATAGCGATAATATCTCAATAACAACTTTTGACCATTTTATACGGCCTTGATGAAACAGGTTGTGGCAAAAGCTAATTAGCCAGTAAAACGGTATTTATGGCCATTCCAGCGGCGGCTATGGTTGGATCAATGACCGGGACTTCTAATAACTTTTCTAGGGCTTCGCGATACTTTGCCATGCCCGCGCAACCCATAATTATTACCTCTGCACCGTCTTTGTCACGCAGCTCTGTCCCCACTTTCACCATTTTCTCATAGGTATCGTTGCTATTTTCTACCTCTGCGACAGTTAGCTCCAATGCACGCTCTCCAACGCAATGATTATGAAGGAGTCGTTCACGCATGTGCCTGGTATGACGAGGAATTGACTGACTAAGTATTGCTATAACACCAAATGACTGACCTCGTGAGAGGGCTGTTAGCATTGCACATTCAGCAATGCCGAATACAGGTCTGTCTGTTACTTCTCTACAAAGCGCTAACCCAGGGTCTGAGTAACACGCAATTATAAAGGCAGAGGCCTCGGTATCGGCTCTAATACTATCCACAATCAACGGTTCAACCTTACTTACATCAGCCTGGCTTTCAACTCCGAATGGACCATCTGAAAGGGTTATACATTCGAGATGTGGACCACCAACCAAACGCAACGGTTCCAGAGCCTCCGAAATACCGGAAGTAACAGCATCGTTAGAGTTTGGATTTATGACTCTTATCACCGGAGACATTAATTTCTTTTTCCTTATCCACGAATCTTAACATCAAAATATTGGCAGAAACGTGTTGGCAGAAACGAATTAATTGAGGATGAGCTGTATCTTTACAACGGAATATAGTGACTTAGATTAATTTTCAATCTGGATCATCAGTAGGATTGAATTTGAAGGTTTAAAGCACTTCTAACCATCTGTAACATTCACGTTTAACGGTAAGGTAAAGGTAATAGCAGCTGCTATGGCAAAAAGAATTCCAAGATAAACCATGACCATATCGAATCCGAAATTTTGGTAGATAACCCCTGCTATTATTGGGGACATCGCGCTCATAGCTAAACCTATGGTCGCAGTTACACCGAGGATGCTAGAAGATATGTTTTCCCCTGCGATATCTAAGGTCGCCGCAGTTATGATCGGTTGATCCGGGTATAAAAACACTCCGAGGAGCACAATCGATATAGCTAGAAAAATTCCCTGTGAAAAAATCACTAACGATAGAGCAATCAGGCTAGACCAAATTAATCCGGGAATTAAAACCTGTTTTCTTCCAAACCTATCTGACAAGTATCCAGCGAGGGGCTTTGTAATAATTCCTATCACAATTAGCAGTCCTATATGTAATCCTCTTGCAGAAGGCCCCATAGATAGCTCATCGTAAAAATATAAAGGCAGTATTGTCAGCAGCGCTACTAGGGACATGCCGCGAAGACCTTTAACGATAGATATACCCCATATAACGGGTTGCTTAAGCGCACGATATACCGTGCCAATATGGTGCGCGTAATTCATCTGGTCTTTTTTAGATTCACGTAGTTGCCATACCTTGGATACAGAAAATAAAAATACGAAGGCAAATCCAATTGCTATGACGCCATAAAAGCTGAGAATTTTCTGCCAGCCAAGGAGATATAAAAGTAAGCCGGTAACAAACGGGCCGCCCGCATCTCCGATGCTTCCACCAATTCCATGGAATGACAAGACAGTTCCCCTATCATTTGGGAAACTCCGAGATAAGGTAGAGGCCGCAGATAAGTGCCAAAAGGAATGTGTAGCGGCAATGATGGCAATGCCAATTAAAAGTAGTGGAAACGCTGGAGATACACCCAGTAGGACAACCCCGGCTCCGAATCCTCCTATACAAAGAGTTAGGAAGGCAGTCCAGTGTTGTTTCAAAGCATCAGACAGTATTCCTCCGGGTAAGGATACTAATCCTGTTGACACTTCCCTCACCGTAAGAATTAACCCTACCCCAATGCTGTTCAAAAAAAAATGATGTTGAACTTCCGGGAGCACTACGATGAATCCTTGAACTACCCAATGATAAAGAGTGTGTCCACCGGCTAATATCCCCACAAAAATCCATGCTTTGGTGCTGCCGAACTGAGTAGTATCCGATTTAGATATCATCTTATTAAATGGAGAACATTAGGTGGGGGACCCCGACGAATAAAGGACTAATTGGTATAAATATTAGTCGGCAGATTTCCATGGGTGAATAATATCACGGTGCTAAAGCAGGCTACGGCAATTGGACTGAACAGATTGGGGTAGTGAGGCATATTTACTCGGTAAGTATTAGGCCCAAATAATTGTAGATATTCCTATATTCTCCGAGGAATTGATAGGACGGGAAGATATCGCCAATTCGCATTCCCCGTGCAGAATTTAAAGCCGGTATAAACTACTTAAAATAATAAGTTGGGTTGATAGAAAGTTGCCTTAGAAGATATGGGTTCACGCTGGTACAAGAATTGAAGGGAAATCTGGAAAGTGCATGAAGCAGTGAAGGAATTTAATCGCAGAGTAATTTCGGTGCCTGTGAGGAGCTCTAGTTATGTATCAATGTCCATCTCGGTGGCCCAAGCTTGAAGACCTCGACGAAACGCCAATGCACCCATAGGTGCGATAACGGCCTCCATCGCCTCAAGAACTTCCCTTGGGGTTGCACCTTCGTGAATTGCTAGCCGGATATGTTCTTGTATTTGTTCTACGTCGGCACGGAGAGCGGTTTCAACCACGACTTGGAGCAGCTCTTTGGTTTTGCGATCCAGATTTCGTTGCCCCGTGTAGGTAGCTTCGATGAATTTGTTGTACTCGGTGAGCCATTCGAAGTCAGCCGCCGCCATGATTCGATGCATATCGAGAGTGTAACCTCTGATTTGCTCTGTTTTATTCAAGTAAGCTCGTGCTTCCTTGGTTAAGTTCGTCGGCGCATCTTTGTTCAATTGATTCAGTCCAAATACTTAGCTACGTTTTGATCATATAACGACAGAATTTTGAATACTAGAGGATGCTATTCAATTATTGGTGTAAATCAGTGCTAGAAAACAAAGCTGGGTCATAAATATCAAACAGCTCAGCTTTGTTTTTTCTGCTTAGGCCTGGCTGCTGTAGACAATCCGTCCGAGATTCCTAACAGCATTGCTAGATATTAAGTCAGGTATATTTCCTAAATGCTTTAGAGATTCAACCCGCTTATTTTCTATATCTTGAAGGCTAGTACCAAACATTGTTACTCTAAACTGACCGATTGGCCCAGTTATTGGTCTACTGATAACGTTCTTTGGTTCGCCACCTACTTTTTCTCTGACGTCCAACAATGCCTCTACTAACTCCTGACCCTTTGTTGGTTTAGCTACCAACACCAAGCGGGATACAGTCGTGGCTTCATAACCCTCTGGAAATTCTGGACCGGCCAATATTTCTGAAACAATGTAATTGGTTTTGTCACAGAGTCCATCAATACCCATTTGCCCTTTCTGCATTTCGGGGTTGGAAAGATAAGTGTCATTCAGTGCATCCACGTCGTCTAAAGTTGTGAATCCTCCAACAAGAGAAATTAAGCCAGGTCTGGATTGTCCGAGGTTTGCACCGCTAAGAGGGACGGTGATATTACCAGGCCGACCGGTGGCAGCATGGGCCTTTTTCATCGCTTCTAATACCTCAAAACTCTTCCCTGCTTTTGGCACTCTCAAAAAATTAATAAAATACGGCATATCAACTCCTTTCCCCTTGAAATAGTTCAATTAGATTTGGCGTGAACTATATGAATTACGTCAGTGAAAATCAAATAAACTAAATCGGAATAATTTATTATATCTCTGCACCATCCCTACTCAGGGGGCATAGTGCCCCACATGATTTTGAATTATGCGGGAACAGGCCTTCCCTGCAATTCTTCATAAACCATGTCGCCTAAATTAACTAAATCACTGAGACCGAATACAGTCCCAACGATTATTTTCCCATTTGTTAGGTAGTATCGTCGCTCCCCAATACTTCCCATTAACACACCTAATCGTCCCTTGAAATATTCGACATTTTTATCATTCACACCTAAACGCCATTCGTTAATCATCTGAAGATATGAAAGGCGCATGTAATTCATGAACTGATGGGTTTCTTCATCGCTGGGAGTTTCAAGGCCTGCTCCGACCTTCAAATAGGATTTGAGGAGAGATTTATCGGTTAACCTAGCCAATATTAACTCTTCATTTCTAGTACGAGCAGCGAATCCTAATTCCCTGACCGAATCTTGATGGGCGATTTCAAGTTGCCTTTTCTGGATTAGCAGTTGAGCAGCTAAGAACAAGGCTACTACTAAGGTGGCCATTCCTGTTGCTATCTGGGCTATGGCAACAATTAGCGCTGTTTCCATATCATCCTCCTGAGATTTATTCAGTCGGATAATGACATATTCGTTGAAACAGTGCGAATTACAGCTAGATTAATCATGATGGGTAGCGTCCCAGCGGCGCTACCCTCACATGCAGTCACAATAACTCGCACGTAATTAATTAACTATAAATAATTCTTCCAATAACGGTTACTATGATATCTATCATCCAGATAATCCCTATAGTCAACAAAGCACCCAGAAAAGCAATAGATTCAAGGAACCAAAGCTGGTCTGAATGCAAAAAAGTTAAATGAACAAACATGTATACCATGCCAAGCATTCCCAACATCGTGAAAATAGAGATGATGGTTTCGGATTTGGGAGGTCTAGCACCCTGAGGAAGGGTTGCTGTAAGAGCTTCCTCAACTTTCCAAAACACATTGTAATACCCGCGTTCACGTATGATTCTCATCTTTGTCATATGGAACCATATCTGAGCAATGAGATAAACAGGGATATTTACCAACAATGCAATGGAGAAATCTGTGACCAAAGTGGTCAGAGCTGCGGTGGTGAGGAAAATTACCAGCGGGCTATTATCTAATTTCATGATTCTTATTCCGTCTATAACTAGCTGCAATTGACACAAATATCAGGTCATTAGCTTAGGGTGAATATTACAACAGTAAATTGGCGGAGCAACCGACGCTTAAAAGGAGGACAAGATGAATAAACGAGTCAAAATAATCATTCCAATTTTTGTTATTCTGATTCTTTACCAACTTTTTCAGCGGTTTATGTAATACAGGTGGACAAAATGAGTCTTAGAAAAACAGCAAAGATAATTGGGGTGAGTGCCCCCTATCTGAGCCAGATGAATAATGGAAAGCGCCCATGGAATGAGGAAATTAGAGCCAGATATGACGCTCTATCTGCAAACACTTCTCAAAATAGAGAGAGTCTTGCATTCTCTTTCCCTTCGATGAATAGTGCCGATAATACAGCTTATGCAGGAACGAAAAACCTGTATAATGGCGATTCACCATTATTTGGGGCTGTAGCTCATCTGGGAGAGCGCTTCAATGGCATTGAAGAGGTAGGGAGTTCGATCCTCCCCAGCTCCACCATCTATCAGTATTAGTCACAATTTCACTAGTAGATGCATTCGAGTTTATTGGGGAAATGGCAAATAGTAGACGTGGAGAGTGTGAGAAAGATAAATCAAGGAAGTAGCGTTGAAAGATATGGAGATTGGATATGAATAAGAAAGTTGACGTAAACATCATAGGTACCGGAAGGATAAAATTTAGTTTGGAATACAGAGATTTACTTTCTGATCAAGGCGTCTGTATTAATGTGTTTGGTGAGGTAGGAGGAGAGGATGTCGAGCTACTTCGGTTTGATTGTTTTGATAACGAACCTCACTATCATTACGGTCCCGAAAACCAGAATGAGCGCCTGATGCTGGATGTAACCACCGAAGGGGATTCACTGGACTGGGTTCTGAATAAGTTTTCGGAGCGTCTTCCAGAAATGATTGAAAGAGCCGGTTACCAAGAGTTATCCGAAGATGCACGGAGTATGGACATGTCAGGCTCCATCGATGAACTATCGGCCGCTGCGAAAAGTCTCTCAGTTTCTGGAAGAAAGACGGTTATGCATGACAGGGGAGATGTTGTTGTCGAAGCAGGTTCCATACGATTCGGTGTTGAGTATCGGCATCTTTCTAACGACGAGGGAGTTGCGATTCATGTTTTAGGTGATGTAAATGGTGAAGAAATTGAGTTGCTCACCTTCGATTGTTTCAAGCGTGCTCCTCATTACCACTATGGTCCACGGGCAAAAAATCAGCGAATGTATCTTGACCAAACAATATTTCCAGATTCTCTTAAATGGACCCTTGATTTACTAAATGGTGGAAAACTTGGAGCTATGCTTGAAAAAGCAGGCTATTTAGATCACGCAAGCCGATTGAATCCGACCATCCTTCTGGAAAGTATGGAGACCGTGTCGCAAACGGCTTTAAAAATGGAGAAAGAGGCCTCGCAATCATAGGCTGATATAGCTCTTGTAAATGGAGCTTTGCCAAATCACTTATTGAACTCTGGGATAATGTATTTGCCCCAGAGTTCGATAGACTCCATGACTTCAGCGTGAGGTACAGTTTCGGTTTGCATCATTACCATCATCTGATCGATGCCAGTTTCCTCGTGTTTTTTCAGGGCTCGGATGCAGTCGTCCGGGTCTCCGGCTATGACAACCCCTCTCTCACACAGCGTGTCGGAATCCAAATCTTCCCATACCTTATGTGCGATAGCTTCTCCACCAGAGAAATCTAAAGCGTTATCAAATTCGGATTCATCGTCTCCATCGATGTATCTAGAAAAGTTCTGTCTTAGATGGTCAGGGACTCCTCCCCACTTCTCAAGCAATTGGGCATATATATCTTTTTGACCTTGTACATAGGGACGGTCTGGCCCGAAGAAATTCTTTAAGGACTCCGCACCCATATTTCTCGCTTTCTTGCCGTCTTTTAGGCAAACGCCTAGCGTGGAACTAGCCCACTGGTTGTTTATCTCTTTTCCGACAGGAGTAGCTTTCTTAATATCTTCTTTATATTTCTTGACATATGGGGCGAGTGAGTCTGGAGCACTGGAACCAAATGAAAGAACGCCAATCCCTTTTGAAGCGGCAATTTCATAAGTTGCTGGCTGCAGAGCAGCGACCCATATTGGTGGGTGGTCCTTCTGGAAGGGTTTTGGCAGTATCTGGCGTTCTGGGACTTGCCAATATTTTCCTTCATGTGCATACCAGTCCGTGCTCCATATATCAGGAACCATAGAAAGGGACTCTTCCCACATTTCTCTACTATCTCTCGGATCGAGGCCCATTCCTGTTAATTCATAGGGTGCAGATCGGCCTGTGCCAAAATCTACCCGCCCTTCGGAAAGGTGATCCAACATAGCCACACGTTCTGCTACTCGTACTGGATGGTGGTAAGGGAGAATGACTACACCTAGACCAAGCCGAATATTTTTTGTTCGTTGGCTTAGAGCTCCATAGAATACGTCGGGGCAGGGTGATGCTGAGAATCCTGTTAGAAAATGGTGTTCAACAAACCACACATAATTAAAACCGGCCTGGTCTGCAAGAATACATTGTTCCATTGTTTCTTTTATGACAAGGTGATCATCTAGTTCCGGTCTCTGCATTTCATATTGCAATGCAAGTTTCATGTAGCTTCTCCTTCCCTTTACTTGTCTGATGTAGTTTCACAAAAAGGCATGTTTGGTCAGTCCACATCATAGCCGAAAACTGAGATTGGATGCGATTAAGGAAGGTAAGGCGATTTCCAGAGAATAGCTTCCGCGGTTGCAGAATACTTGTTGGAACATTTGAACGAACAATATAAAGAAATGGGCGCTGCCAGTTGTAACAGCTATCACAAGGAATACATAGATAAGTACCTTCGGATAACTCGTGGTGCCTTAGTCAAAAACCTACTGATTAAGAGTCAGTCATTGTGGTTCTATGTGCGGGTCATAATTTTGGGGCATTTTATTCCCCCTCTTTTATTTGAAGGCAGGCATTACTTCTTTGGAAAACAACTCTATCGACTCCCTGGCCTGAGCCATAGGAATACGGCCGATTCCGTGCCGCGCGCAGAAAATATCCATTTTGATCAGATCCTGTTGTTCCTTGAGCTTTCGTGTGACCGTCTCAGGGCTACCAACGAGAGCTAGTCCATTATCTATCCAAAAGTCATACGAATGCTGTCTCTCAAGAAAAACTCTTCTCAGCTCCTGGTGTTCTTTTGTCTGAGTTCTCTTCTGGTATCTACCGTCTGGACTTACTTCAAGACCAGCCTGAGCCACTGCAGCCTGACCAGCTTCATGAAACTCTGGGTCCTTATCCCTGGGGGTCACTAGGTGAGGCTCGGCCTGTTCCCTGGCTTTTTCGTCAGTTTCTGCAACGTGAACGTGACGCGTAAGAAAGGCTAATGGCGTTGGGGCAGCATGCTTGTACTTTTTCAACATCTTCCGCCACATATCAAACTTCTCCGCCACGACGGAGTCTACGTCTATGTTCTGGGAAACATTGAAGTTATGCTTTGCCGCAAATTCAAAACTATGCGGACTATGAGCAGCGTACCAGATCGGAGGATGGGGGTCCTGGAAAGGCCTAGGTTCGGTAAGCACTTCAACGAAATTGAAATGCTTGCCTTCGAACGTGACTACGCCTTTTGACCACGCTTGCTTGATTACCTCAAGGGCTTCATGGCTTTGTTCTCTCCGAGATTCGTATGGAATATTCCAGCGAATAAACTCATGGGGTGATATTCCAGTTCCTACGCCAAATTCGAATCTACCTCTAGAGAGGTGATCCAAAGTCGCAGACTCTTGCGCTAGCCTAATCGGATGATGAAATGGCATCTGGTAAATCATCATACCGAAGCGGAGGACGCTTGTATTCCTTGCCAGGGAGGCAAAATACACATTTGGGGACGTTAAATAACTTAGAGGGGAAGATTGGTGCTCAATTGAAAAATAGTATTCGTATCCCTTCTGTTCTACTTCGGCCGCCAGTTGGATATGATCGTCGTACATATCTGCCGCACTTGAATAGGACTCTGCCACGCCTCGGCTCATTACGTCGAACACTCCGAAAGAAAGTTTCGTCATAGGTTACTCACTTACCAGCATGGCTATATAATTGTATTCATTCCTTGTTATTGGAGCCGATTTTATCTTCATATAAGGGGCAGCCGTACCTTCTGGCCTGTTTGAGCGCTAATGGTGACGGCATCAGTAAATTCCATATATTTGACGCCATCAAAGAAACTTGTGTGCGTCACTGGCTCAATTCCCCTAATTGCATTGATAAACTCTTCTTCCACCCGCCACGCGCCTTGTTGATCAGCCGGAATCTCTATCGGGGTGAGTTCAGAGTCACCTCTCCGTCCTCCACTCAGAGATGCTGGCGTTCTTGTAGCCCTCGATGGACCCTTTAGAAACAATGTCCCCTCTGTACCAAATAGCCAAACACCATCGGTTGGGCCCAGCCCTGTTATAGAACTCAATCTCATCCTCATAACAGGACCTGAAGCCATCTCACAGAGAACCTCAACGTGGTCTGGCACATCGATGTGTCGGTTAATACCTGCATCATCAACCCTACTTTTCACGTGAACCCTGTTGATGGAGGTTACTGACTCAGCAGGCCCTAACCATCTCATAATCCCTTCATACCAGATACCCATAGTCATTATGTTATTACCACTGATGTCCCTGTCGTACCTCCAGTGAAATGACGATTCTGTCTCTTTGAATCCGCCCTGGCTTATCACCAAATCGACCGAAAGGATATCGCCGAGGTATCCTTCCGCTATAAGTTGATTTATTTTCTTATCGACGCTAAGGGTCATTGGAGATGGTACGACCTGTGCAATAAGATTAGGACTAGCAAGAGACGCACTCAGCATTGCACGGGCCTCTTCAGAATTCATAGCCATCCGAGCCTCCGTCAACACGTGTTTACCGGCGGCAAGCGCATCCACTACAAGTTGGCAATGCATATATGGCCATGTTCCGATACAAATCGCATTGGAGTCTGAGCCTTGTAAAAGTTCCTTCCAGTCGTCATAGACTTTCCCTATGCCAAACTCATCAGCCACTTTTTGACCAGATTCCCTGCTACGGTTTGCCACCGAAGCAAGTGTCACACCTTCTATGTCCTTAAAGCCTGGTAAGTGTCTCAACCGGGTGTTGCCCCCAGCACCAATAAAACCTATATTGATCAGGTCGTTCGTCATTTCATACCTGCCTTTAAATATTCACGAATTCGTTCATTGAATCGCATCGTCTAGGGAACTTTTTGAGAGCCCGACAGCGCTGGATAGGTCAGCTCCCATCCTGAAGTCGGTTCCCTTCAATATTACTTCGTTCATATTAGCGCCCGAGAAGGTGGCCCCCCAACAATTGGCATCGGCCATGTTTGCTCCCTCAAGATTCGCATCGGTCAAATTACTACCCCTTAAGTTGGCCGAAGACAAATCACAGTAAGACAAGTCCGCGCCCATAAGATAAGTTTCCTCTAGGTTCGCCGGTGATAAGTTGGCTCCCGCCAAATTTGCATTCCTCAATTTTGCGCCCCTCAGATCGGCCCCACATAGGGTTGCTCCGGTGAGGTTGGCCCCGGTGAGGTCCGAACCGTTGAGATCAGCTTGAGTTAGATCAGCATTACTGAGATTAGTTCCTTTTAATGATGACCCGTGAAACTTCATTTCTCGTAGTTCTAACCCGGACATTTCGGCTCCATCCAGACTGTTGCCCGTCTCTACGGCTCCTGTAACTTCTGCACGGTTCATATCTTTCATCTTGTTATATCAGTCTCTCGTTCACTAAGCTATATGTATAGCCGTTGTACATTGAATTTTCTTAATCTGGCTCATCCCATATTCTCCACAGATCTGCCCTAGATCTCTTTGTATGCCAAATATTAACCCCTTCTATCTGAGCTTTGTTTAGATTTGTATCGTAAAACTCAGCCTGCCAAACGTCGGCCCCTCTAAGATCTGCCGCCTGAAGAATTGCACCCGTAAGGTTTGCTTCCGTGAGGTTCGCCTCTCTCAGATCTGCACCCTCCAGATTGGCCTCTGCAAGATTTGTATTCTTCAGCGAAGTATTACGCAAATCTGCCCCTTCCAGATTGGCATGGCTGAGATCAGCTCCATCTAAGCTTGCATTCCTCAAATTCGCCATTCTCAAGTTTGAGCCACTCATCATGGCTCCGTCGAATGTGCCTTTGCTCAGGTCAAGACCTGAAAGATCACAGTTCTCTAGCGTTTCCCCGCTAAGCACTTTTTTTGAAATTTCTTCACTTATCGATTCAGCCATCTTTTCTTCAGTTACGGTGATGCCTCAGTCTGCCTCTCTTTCCAATTTATCCAGTTGTGCCTTTCGATCTCTGATTGATTGAAGTAATTCGTTTTCGCTTCCTTCCGGATCTCGGTCTGCAAACAACTCCACTAGACCTTGAGCTTCCTTAGTTCTAGCCATGTCCTTTGCCAAAGTCTTGAACCCTTCTTTGAAGACGCTTCGCCCGTTATAAGGACAAACCATTAGACACACCTTGCACCCGTGAAGGCTCAGAAAGTAAGGTTCACATGCGCCCGTATCTACGTGCCAGCGATAAACGCCGTTCACGTTTTGTTTCTCCGGCTGAATTGCCTCTCCTGGACAAAACCTTGTACAGACATTACATGTTTCACACGTCCTGTCTATTCCAAAATCTTTCGGCCCGTCGATAGAAATTGGAATGTTCGTTGATACAGCACTCAGCCGGAATGATGAGCCCAGTTCCGGGCTTATCAGAGATCCGTGTTTTCCGAGTTCTCCTAGACCTGCTAGATAAGCATAGGGAACATGAGCGAGTTCTCCACCATTCGCGTGTGCTGTGGCGTCATAGCCCATACTTCCTATGTAATGTGCAAGCCTGACTCCGATATCAAACATCTTGTGGTATACCCTTAACACTTCTTGTTGGGAAATCGGCCCCACGCTAGCGATGACATCGTATTTCATAGCCACCCCAAAGGCGATAACCCTTGTATGGTCTAGAACCTCTGAATCGTTAAACGTAAACTGCGGGTCATATTCGGCAACGCCAACAATATCGGCCCCCAACTCCTTGGCATATTCTTTTATATGTTCTGCAATAGCATCAGGATCATCAATCTCTTGTCTATTCCTATTGACAATCGCATCACGTATTGGTGTCAGAACCTGATTCATGAGCCAAGCGTACCGTTTCGACTCATTCGTGTATCTTCTAAGATACGGCATGGACTCTGGTGCCTGGCTGGCAGCACCATCCTTACGTCTTCTCTTTGGTCTGACCGCATTTTTAATATCAATCAATTGACACCCCTTTTCCTAAAGTAAAGCCCCAGGAATACTTCTTTTAAGCAATCGCGTAAAGACAACCATCCTCCGCTCCTAAATATATCCTCCCTCCCTCCTCGATAGCAGGCGATGTGCGAATAGTTTGTCCAATATTCATGGTCCAACGTTCTTCTCCTGTAGAAGAGATTGCATAAATAGACCCGTCTTGGCAGCACAATAGCACAGATCCGTCCTCCACCGACACCACAGGGGAAGACCTGATTCTTCCTGAAGACCGGAACCGCCATTTTTCAAAACCTGTCTGACTGTCTATTGCATATAAGTTACCGTCATCGCTTCCGACCAATACTGTGCCATCAGAGGAGATTGACGGTGATGATAAGACTGGTTTTTCGGTCATAAACTCCCATCTTATATCCCCACTCTCCGTGTCAATACTTCTAATTGCTCCGTCAGCAGAACCTATAAAGACTAAGCCCTCCTCAGCCACGCCCGCTGAAGATTGAATACTGCCCAACATACCGACGAACGGAGATGCATAAACAGAACCCCCAAGCATCTTGGACCAAATACTTTTGCCTGTTTCCTCCGATATCGCGTAGAGATGTCCATCGAAAGAAGAGACAAACACCTTTCCATCGTGGGAGATAGCGGGGGAAGATCGGATCCTTCCACCTGTCACAAATGTCCACTCTTTTTCTCCGGATTCGGAGTTAATCGCATAAAGCGTTCCATCATCTGATCCACATAAAACCATTCCGTTTTCATTTTCTATAGGCGACGACATGACATATGAGAGCGTCGGAACTGTCCATTTAGCCTGACCCAGGTTATCAAATCCGTGGATTTTGAAATCGTATGAGCCGACGTAAATATTGCCCGTCGCTCCTACTGCCGGTGATCCTACTATGTGGTCGAGGGTCTGAGAGGTCCATTGCGTCTCTCCATCTGCACTCACTGCATACAATTTGTGATCCCAAGAACCAACATAAACGGATCCATCATCACCCGTCACAGGAGATGACCTGACATAATCACCGATTTGTTTGGACCACAGGATTCCTGGTTCTTCTGCTGGAATAACCCGTGTCTGGCCAGCACGCCGAGGACCACCTCTAAATACGGGCCAGCCTCTATTATTCATAACATTTGTACCTTATTCATTTAACTTTTGCCGTAGTCGCCTCAAGAATGGCGAGAACCGAATCCTTTGCCTCGTTTTTATCGTATCTGCTATAAATAGCGGAGGCGGTCCGATGAGGATCTCCTGTAAAAAATCTCTCATATAATCCCTGCCTGCCGCCAAACGAACTGCAAGCAACATCCCAGGCCATTCTGAAAAGCTGGGTTCTTTGCTTTCCATTCAAGGTATCAGTTCCTAGATAATTCTCAAGAAACCCTCCCATTTCTGTCTCGAAATCAGCCTCCGTTGGTATGGCCATGAGACTACTAGATCCCAGTAGTTGAAGTATCTCCATTGCCCTCGGATAACCCTTTGCAAAAGTTGCTCGTGCGGCTGTAAGTGGAGTGGAATCAGGAGTGATTAATCCCCAATCGTTCATCGTCGCGTTTTCAACCGAGGCTGTTACGCAAGCCTTCATTAACTCATGTGTGACAACCAGTTCCGAAGCAAGGGCCTGGATGTGGGGAGTTTCACTTGTGCCAAGAGTCTCAGTCATGAGGGCAGCAAGGCCAAGTATAAACTGGGACTTTGCTATGTTCTTAACGATCACTTGGGACCTGATATGGCCCCCTGCTCCAGTTTCTGCAGCGTGTCGGTTAGCAAGATCAACATCTTTTAAAATGAAGACCCGCTCCCAGGGAACGAGAACATCATCAAATATTACAAGTGCGTCACTTTCATCAAATCGTGACCCAAGTGGATGGTCGAAAAAAGATCTCCCTAAATCTAGGCCTTCTCTACATAAAAATCTAAGACCTTTCGTATCACAAGGAAGAGCGAAACCAAGTGCATAATTTACAGATTCCGGGTCGGTTCTAGTGGCAGAAGAAGGAAGGACAAGCAATTCATCGCTTATCGCTGCCAGTGTTGCCAGAACCCGTGCGCCCTTCACGACTATTCCCTTTCCCGTTTCCTCCACGCAGCGAAGCCCGAGATCATCCCCTTTCAACAATGGTGAAGATGATTTACTCTTCCTCACATTCACCAAGGTATGGGTTAATGACAGGTCTTGATCCCTTACATGGTGAGCGTAATTAGTAATATTCTCACCGAAAGTCTCGTTCTTCTGCCCAAAGAAGTCTCCAGCAGCTCCAAAGGCCGTAACCATTACGTTTAGAAAATCAGGAGTTCGACCAAGCATTCCTCCGCTCAATTTAGCCCAACTCAACATCATTTCGTTACGTTCTTCAAGATCTGTTTTGGTTCTTGGCTCTAAAAATGACATCCCGACAGGGTTCCCTGTTGCAGGAGATGGAAATGTCATCTTGGCTGAATTCGCGTCAAATTGCATGTCATAAAGAGCAGCAATTGACCTGGCACATCGTGCAAATGCTGGATGGGTCGTTACATCGTTAACCTGCTCCCCCTCAATCCATATGTCTCTCGGGTGATTGCGAAGCCCCTCCAGGTATTCTTCGCCCGTTCTGGCCGTCACCGAGTGCCCTTCCTCTTAAGGCTTATAGAATCTCCATCAACATGTTCTGGCAGGTTATAACAACCAAATCTAACGATATTCAGTGACTTAAAGCCTTGCATCAGTTAGTTTTTCGCCTACCTCACCATCTAAAGTACCCGGAAACTCTCCGGCAAATAGGTATCCTTCCTGAGGCCATTCGGACGGTGGAAGCTCGTGGAAAAGTTCGATCTCGTTTCCATCGGGATCAGAGAAGTAAAAGCCTAGTGACACCCCATGGTCAGCTATGCCGTCAATAGTCATTCCTTGATCGATGCATTTCCGATAAGTCTCCCTCAATTCTTCTAGACTAGTCATTTCCCAAGCGAAGTGGACCAATCCAATCCCCTTTTCCCGAGCGTCTTTTGGGGCACCCTTGGCGTCGATGAGGGCAAGTTCATGCGATGCATTACCACGAGCACTCATGAAAACCATCATTCCCCCCGGCCTTACAGTGGTTACGCTGAGACCAAGGATTTCTGTATAAAAATTTACCGATTTCTCCAGGTCACCAACTCTCAGAACCAGGTGCCCTAATTGTTTTACTGCTGCCATCTAAAGTGCCTCCTTTTAATAATCGCCTAAAATTTTAAATTTCAATTCAGTTCATCGCTTTTTCTGATCGATCTGCATTAGCTACCTTGAGGAAACTCTTCAAATGGGGGATAACGCAAGCACTCTTTCGCGATACCTCTAGGTGCTTTAGCCCGGGGAAGGAAACAAATTTACAGCCGTCCAACGAGTTCGCAAGTCTTCTAACCCCCACACTGTAGTCATCATCTTCTCCAACATAAAGCATAATAGGACGTTCTGCTCTTGTTACCGCAATATCTATACCTATCGGCATATTTGTAGAGGCCTTGATAGAAGCTAATAGAGCTTTGGGGTCATTCCGGAGAAATCGCTCGCGATGAGCGGGACCCATTGGTCCACTCTGAGCCTCAAGGGTTCTGGCCACCTGCTCTATATCTTCTTGGTCCAATATCTTCGACCATCGGTTTGATGGGGAATCATCATCTGAAGAATAAGGATGCATGCCTCCCACGATCAGGGATTTCAGGCGTCCGGCGGCAAATTGTGCCATTCCGAAACCTATTCTCCCCCCCATCGAATAACCGTGGAAATTAGCTGTTTGAATATCTTCCTTATCAAGTACCGATATAACATCTTGAACCCGGTGTTCGAGTTTGTAGGATTCAACTGAGTGAGGTTTATCACTTAAGCCATGGCCCCGTGCATCTATTAGAATTAGTCGGTAATCGTCAGCCAACTGGCAGGTGTAACCATATTCAACCCAATGGTCGAGGCTACTGGTAAACCCGTGTTGCATCACCAGCGCCGGTCCCTCACCGATCACCCGATAATAGATCCTTGTTCCCCCGTTATATGCGTACGGCATTCACTAATCACACAACCTTTTCGTTCTCATGATTACATCTTGTCTGATGCGGTCAAATTTTGTCTGATGCGGTTAAATTAGTCAAGCAAACGCTCGCAGCGGACCTAGCTACAAACCAGCGTCTGGAATTGTTCGTCACTGGGAGAACGCTGGAGAAAAGATTGGAGGAGCTGGCCTTAGCTATTGCACAGGAGCAGTTAGACCTATTACTAGTTTAAATATCAACCCAAAATGATGTAGGGACGATGGCTACCCGTAACGGAAGGACGAAGGGACGACAAGTTATTCAAATGTTGGTGTAGGGGTAGGCAAAAGACGAACCTATCACCGCTCGGGCGGTAACTTCGACTCATACTCTGCCTGCATTCCGTAACATTCCTCTACGAAATGGATGGTAAGGTGGGATATAGAAAGTGATTGGCAAATAGGCTAAGGAGATTGCATGCAATTAGACAAGATACAGGATATCGTGGCCCTTAACCATGAGGCAGTATTCACCACCTTCCGTAGGAGCGGTGCCGCCCAAATGAGTATCGTCACTGTGGGCCTCCTCGATAATGGTGTTGCCTTCACAATCTCCCCAGGCAGCGCCAAGCTGGCTAACCTAAGACGTAATCCTCGCTGCTCGTTGATGGTCTCTCGGCGTGACTGGGGTGATTACGCCGTTCTGGAAGGCCACGCTCAGGTATTGTCCCCCGATGCTACCCCCATAGAGGAGCTAAGACTAACCTTGCGTGAAGTTTATAGGGCTGGCAGCGGCAAAGAACATCCTGACTGGGAGGAGTTCGACCAGGCTGTGCAAAAGGACCGGCGCTCTGCGATTATTGTTGTGCCTGAGCACATTTACCATGGTAATGCTGGGTAGCCAGCACCCACTTAGAGGTGAAGGACGAACCCCCTTCAATTTGCTTAGCCGAACTTGTTAATATAGCGGTAGATTTATTTATCTGATTGGAGGATAGGTTAGATGAACAGGAACCGCAGACTACTACTCACTAGCCTGGCGTTGGGGCTGATGTCCTTGGCGGTGGCAATATTGGGTGGAATGCACCTCCAACATCTCGTCAATGATGGTGGTGGGCGACACCTGGGAGAGGCTGTAGTCCTCATCGTCCTAGCATTGGGACTATTTGCGGGTTCAGTGTGGGCCTGCCAGCGGGAACGTAAGGTGGGGTGACAAAATCAGGCCAATGAGATACGTCAGATAATCGTGTCGTTTATTTTGCCCCCAAAGCCAAGCCCATGTTAGCAGGCATAAGACATAAGACATTACTGGCTCTGGGATTCGTGCTGCTTGCGGTGGTGATGTTTTTGGCTGGATGCTCAGCTAAGAACACTCCAAAATTTGCCGCCCGGTAAGCTACAGCCTTAGTGAAACAGAAGTTAGGTAACACTATTGTTGATGCGAGAAGATGAGTTGAAGAGCTCTGTGGGATGTTGAAATTCTGAGGCAGAAGAAAAAATTTCTTTTGCCCAATTTTGTTTAATCGTTACTAAAGAGGTGTCGTAACGGATTTTGTAGTTTAGTAAAACACGTAAAGTAGTGGAAATATGTACACAAGGATGAATAATGTCAAAAGAAAAGTCGCTTGAATGGTTTGGTGTTTTGACTGCAATTGTCTATTCAATGCTCGTTGCTTCAAACACTGGAAATGAGGTACTTGGCTTTATTCTTCTGTTCATTTCTGCGATTTCAATCGCTGTGTGGGCTTTTTCCTTTAGGCATTACGGAATGTTGCTTCTTCAGTTTTTTTATGCAACCGCTGGTTTAGTAGGGGTCATTAGATGGTTCTAAAGACGAGAGTAGAAAAGGATATTAATCTAGCTGTAACTTTTATTAATGTGGCATTATCCTACTGAATATAATTCAGGAGGATGATATGGAAACAGAAATAATCGTTGCAGTGGCTCAGAAATTCCTGTAGGACTCTTAAATTCACGCCCCGAGTTGCCAGCGTCGAGGGCCGGGCTGTCAAATTCCTGAGTGTTCACAAGTTGTTCGTACCTAATTTTAATTCGTAGACAGAATCGCCAACCTCCCTTAATACCAAGAACTATCTAACCGTCTTCGTCGGGGAATTGTTTTCTGTTCCATTGTCGCTGCATTTCTTCCATTGATTTTTTTCGACGCTTGCGTTCTTTTGAATAAGGACTATCAGGGTCACTACCAGTTACCCAAGCTAATCCAAATCCGCACAAAAAGCCGGCAAAAGGTAAAGCGAAAAGCCCTGCCAGACTTCCGTCCACAACAAAAACCCATATGCCCAAGATAACCCCTGCTAAAGTTCCACCAACTGTTTTTATCAAACCTGTTAGCCTGGGATTTTCTCTATTAATGAGGTTTGATTCAAGAGAATCTGGAGGTGTGATTGCAGTTTTCCTAGCCTGCTCAAGAGATGAACTCCCAGAACCATCAGCAACACTTGCCGGCTGTTCGGTCGGGGTTGCCGGTGCCATATTTTCGCGAAGCGTCAACGGATTCTTTTCCATTGGTTTCCTTAATCCAAAAGGATGAGGCTCATTTAACTGCCCCTTGTCACAGAAGGTACAGCTGTCCCCTCCGTGGTAACGCTCATGATGTCCGCACCAGCACTTCGTCTGTGAAGTCATGCCATCCTCCCAGCGCCATTATAAATAATTCAAAATCATGTGGGGGTATACTCGCTGAATGAGTAGGCGGAGGGACGAAACCCCTACAGATTAAGAGTCAGTTGCTCAGGCAAGGCAGCTTGCGGATTATTATTCATTATGAAGATTGAAATAGAACTATTTTAAGAACCCATCCGGCGCAATTTTCCAATGATGTCAGTCGTCAGTATCAAATCAAAGGTGTTGCTCAATTCAGCATCTTTATCTAGGAAATCTTGAAGCGTCCGGCTATCCCATTTCAACAACGTAGCTCTGTCAGACAAAATTCTGACAGTTGCACTCGCAGTTTCACCCGTTATAAAAGCTTGCTCCCCTATAAAGATGTTACTAGAAATTATCCTTTCTGTATTGTCTTCCAACATTACTTCAACATTGCCATCAATTATTAAATATAAGCTGCCAACTGGGTCGTTTCTACGAATTAATATGGTGTTATCTATATACTCTTCTAGGTTGGCTAATTTGAAAATTTTGACAAAAGTTCTAGGGTTTAGGGCATTGAATACCGATGTGTAAATTTGTTTTTCTATGCCTTTTAGCACCAGTGGCCTTCTGTACAAAATCAGTATTACTATTTGTAGTAGGTTTATTAGCACCCCAGCAAAATTCCAACCTAGGCTTGTCCACACTATTTCATCTCTAAATACGTACAGAGGGAAAACAAGTACCGTTCCCAAAACACAGAGAACACGCAGCCATAAAATATCCCTAAAAACCAATGATATCAAGATGATACCGAAGCCTAAATTTGCTAGTAAAAGAGGTATATTTGGCATATTTTATGTAAGCCTAAAATCCATTAAATACCCTTTAATCTGAATCTTCAATTTCCGACACTCCTCACTAGATATTTCATAAGTGCTCCTAATGGAATCGAAATTCTCGCAATGTATTGTGCCATGAGGCTAGGATAACGCTTATGGTGTCCACACCAACATATCATCTCTGAAGTCATGCCATCCTCCCACCGCCATTATAGATAAACCAAAATCTTGTGTGGACAATGGCTAATGATAGTTGTGGGCTGGAAGGACGAAGGGGTATTAATCTTTGCGAGATGCCCGTGTGTCATCAGCAATTGGTAATTCTCTAGCTTTCTCAATTGCTTCCTTTCGTACAGCCCTCAAGGTTAGATAAAAATGGTGCTTTGAATTACCCACTATATTTAGCGGTGGATGGGCAATTGAGATTAAATCTTCTTCTATAGTCCAAGGCTCGTCATGTTCCATCCAGCAGATAAAGGCATTTTCCTGCATCCACTCATCCAGCCATCTCTCTCCGTCATGAGTGAGTGTCATTCTTTTGCCGCTTCCTACCCGCCTGAGAGGGTAGCCACTTTCCTCGGCAAGCAATATACCTAGAGTTCTCCTGAGTGTGGAGCCTTCAGCATTACCTCTGTAATGGTATGTAATACGCTTCCGAAGGTTTTGAGTGCTGTTGGGCTTTGACGATTTATCAGGTGATATCCCAACATAAAGGAGAGTTTTACTGTCTGAGGTTATGCACTTATCGGTTGGGGTTTTGCCGGGGATTTTATTGAAGTACCAACCGTACAACTCATTTGCATCTGGAATTGGTGACGGTTTTGAAAGAACTTCATCACGCGAAAGAAATCGCTGAGGGCTCGTTATTTGGCTTAAATCAGTAGTCATGGCGGAATTATAAATAATTCAAAAGCATGTGGGGCATAGGCTCTGTGTGTGGATAAACGGAAAGACGAATCCCCTGCTGATTAACAGTCAGATGGCTTTTAGACATTTACTGATTTAATGATTAGGATGACGATAGAAAAGGATTAAAAATGGAGGAAACATGACCGCATATAGTATTGCCACACACCCTGTTAAAGACTTTGAAGCTTGGAAAACTGTCTTCGACCAATTCGAAACCGTGCGACAAGAAAGCGGTGAGCGAAGCGCCGTGGTCTTACGGCACTCGGATGCCCTCAACATGGTGTCTGTTATCAACACATGGGACACCATAGAGACAGCTCAGGCATTCTTTGTTCGAGAGGATTTAAAAACAGGAATGGCAGAGGGTGGAGTGACTGCACCTCCTACGTTTGTCTTTGGTAACGCGGAGTAATTTTTAACAGATCTTTTGATTCTAGGGAGGGAAATTATTCACCTCCCTAGAGGTCTAACTTATTAGCACCCTGTGCTTGGGTATCCGCTTTCCAAAATATCGCGATTTTTTAAGGACCACTGAATAATGCTGAACTCTGATTCTGAAATGAATCCGGCATTTAGCAATGCATCTGTCTTATCGGATGGAGCTATTGAGTCCCAGCGATTACCGTGTACTCTTTCAAGCCCATAGGCGCTTTCTGCCGCCTGACAAAAGTCGTTTATAGATAATTGTATGCTTTCGTAGGTGCCAGCAATCCCTACGTTTACTGAACTCACGAGCTTATCGATGCATTCTCGAGTTCCATCTGGGCCGGTACAGTCTGGCACACTCATAGCTTCTGGTGCGGGCATACTATTTATTTCGTCATCGATCAGTCCATTATCAATTAAATTATCGTATGTCGTGAATTGGTCTACCGTGATTGGATAGGTTGAAGAATCTGCCAATTCTTCTTGAGTTTCCGACACTTCGTCTAGTGCATCATCCAACTGTTCAATTGCAGAAGTTGATTGTTTAATCGCTACATTGAGAAAGGCTGCCTGATCTTCAAGAGAAGTTAGTTGACCTCGAAAATCTTCCGTAGTGGAAACAATAGAATCAAATGAATAAATAAGTTGTTCCACAGATTCATCTGATTGTCTTATTTCATCTGCTATTGTCGAGACAGAGTATCGGATCGCTTCCGCTTCATTTTGTATATCTCCAAGCAGGCTTTGTATGAAGGCAGACTGCTCTTCTAGAGAGGTAATGCGGAAATGCATCATAGAAATTTCTTCTTCCAAATGTTGTCCCTGTGCAGCCATGTCATTTTCTAATTGGTCTGACATATTGGAAACTTGGTCTGACATATTTGAAACTTCTGCTTTGACAGCCCCTATGTCCTTCCCTGCCGAACTTCCTTTATCGGTTGAATTTGATTCAAAGGCGGTAACTATTTCTTTCAGATTTTCCAGCTCTGCTTGATGTTTATCCAGCGCTTTTTCTTGGCCTACGAGCAATGCTCCCTGGTTTGCCAAATTCTCGTTAACCACAGTTAAATTGTCATCGGTCACACTAGGTGTCGAACCAGCCGCGGTGCTAGTGTCGCTTGAACCTGCATCGGCGCCTGTAGCACGACCGACTGCTGTACCGCAACCGACGAATATTATTGCGGCAGTAAGAGCCGCAAGAGTCATTAGTCCAAGTTTCATAGTTACTACCTCCAAAAATTTGTGCCTATTAAACAATTTAGTGATGTTGTAGTTTAACTCAAGGAAATCAAAAAGATAGAGTATTTTCACTTGCTCCTATTCACTCCAATAGTGATGGGCCACATTGATCGCAGATGCTGACGGCGCATTTCTTTATGACAGTATCTCTGAATCTTCTGTGTTTGGTTGGGTCTGATCTAGGACGCCTGAAGTATGCACATTTCCCCAATTCAGCTTTCTTGCAATATATTCTATTTTTTCCTCTTCGACTCTCTTATGAACGTTCTTTAAAATTTGTTCCCAGAAAAAAGTCGTATCGTCTGTATTTGGCAGTTCACGCGGTCTAAAGCCTTGCCCTTCCAAATGCCATTCTCTCCATAACCACTTCATATGCCTTCCGCTGGGGTAAGTTTTCGTCCTCAGTTGGTATTCCCTATAAAGTTCGTCGGTTAAACTTCCTTCCTGCCAAGGTATTCCGTAATGTGCCAACCATTTCCATTCGTAGGGCCCATCCTGTATTACTTCGTCCTCGGGTAGGTCATCGTATTGCGATAGCCACCTACTTAAAGTGGAAAAACTGATAGTTGCTCTAGTTCCAAATTTTCTGACCATATTTTGATAGATGTCCTTGCGAGTAGAGGTCTTTAGACTCCATATCTGATACGCATATTGCATTTGAGCTACATTTTCTTTTGCTTTAGGCATTGCGAATTTGCATATAAATTATCGCTATTTATTATTCTTCTTCTTCTTAATGATTAATATTTCTTGTTTTACTGATTTAAATGCATATTAACACCAAGTATCATGTATGAGTAACAAACAACCTGCAGAGAGAAATTGATATGAAAATTGAGTAAGCATTATTTTTTCTGTCCTATATGTCATGGTAGTAGTTACAGTTAATTTGGCAGTTCAAAGATGGGAGGTTGTTTCTGTAGGCTTCGGGCTGATGGCTCCTGCCGGAATTTATTTTTGCAGGCTTGGGGTTTTCCATAAAAGATGCGTTACACGAAACCTTTAATAAATATTGGATTCTAGATGCCATAATGGTTGGAGCTATTGTCTCTTATTCCCTTGAAGATGGAGTCAAAATTTTCCTCCCTCCGAACCTTGGCTTATTTCAATCTGAATATGTGAGATTGAAAACTATTTATTACATATTATTCCCTATTTGGCCCATCCTCTTTAATGAATTGACTGAAAGATTTTTTTACTATCTAATTTGTGTTATGCCACCAGATTACAAGACCAAAATCGTCTCTACTTCTGAAGAACTCCAAAATATTCTTGAACTTCGAGTGGAAGTTTTTGTGTTGGAACAGTCTGTTTCCGCCATCGAAGAGATTGATGAATTAGATACTTTGAAGGCGATTAAATCTGGTCGAGTCATTCATGTGATGGTATCTGAAGGCCAGCTAGCAGTAGGGACAGCTAGATTAATACTGGAGGGAAGTAAACCTGGATCTAAAAATTTTTCAGAATTACCTCATATCGAACGAGTCGCTGTTAAGAAAACTACGAGACGAAAAGGAATTGGTGAGATACTCATGTTGAGGTTGCATCACTTAGCCAGAGCAATGGGCTTTAGAGGAATCACTCTTTCAGCTCAAATGCAAGCGGCTCCTTTCTATACCCAACTGGGATATAGTGCTAGAGGGTCAGTCTACGATGACGTTGGGATTCCACATCAGGATATGGATTTATTTTTCGATTAATTGGTGGGTGACATTCGTCTAAATTGTGACTATCCCTCGGGTTCCATCAATTGATACGTCGGTTCCCATATCTTCAGACAATTCTTTTATTCTGGATAATGCTTGATTTGCAGTTTTGCCGGAGGCAATTAAAGGCCTTCCTGTCATTGAACGGGGCTTCCCATATCCCATATCAATGGGTACAACATCCAGAGAGGAGAGGTTTCCGTTTTCGAATTTGATTTGAGCGACTACGCTTTGCCAATAAATTGGGTCAGCCGGGAACCCTCTTTTACCTTCATCGCTACGCTTATCGTAGAAATCCGCTGGTGTGAAGTAATGATCTAGGCCAATTTGGTCATAGTTATAGGATGGCTGCCATTTGACGGTGTCATTTTGGAAAATGAAATTTCCCAAGCTATATAAAATTGGGGCACCTTTGTATATTTCGATTCCCCTTGTGACGTGTGGACCATGCCCTATAAAGACAGAAGCTCCTGCATCAATACATTCATGGGCGAAATCAATAAGAAATTTGGGTGGCTCTGCTATAGTTTTTCCACTTTCGTGACAGTGAAATGAAACTATGACCCAGTCAGACATTCTTTTTGCATCTGAGATCCATTTCAAGTTTTCGTTAAGATCTTCTCTATTTAATTCAGTATTTTCTGAGAACGAATCTCCAACCTTGAATTGATTTTCAAGGAAAGAAAACTCTGTTTCAGTGTCCTTTGGTATTAGCCCTGCTGACCTGAACCCCCTTTGGAAGTCTCGTTTTTGTTCGAGTCCCAATAAGCGGTTGGCCCTTCTGAGTTGGTCGAAGGACTCTTTATCCACTATGTATGTTGTTTTGAATCGTTGGGGATTTAATCCTGGCCTACCTTTTAGATCTGGTCTTTGGTTCAAAGCTCTACCCGATTCAGCAAAGGTAGAAGCGGCAGCTATCAGTGCGACTCTTCCGTTGTGAGTATCAAGATATCCAGCACTTCTAGCCTGACTTAAATGCTGACCGGTACCAGCATGGGTTAGAGCCGAAGTCTTAAGATGTTTGAGATTCGTGAGGACCCCACTTTCTCCGTAGTCATGACTATGGTTGTTAGCGGTTGATACTAAATTGATGCCTGACCAGGCTAATTCAGCTAAATTAGAAGGGTCAGACCCTGTGAATGTTCCGCCAGCAGACCCGGGGGAGTGTTCAAAATTATGCATAAGCATTTCAAGATTCACATACCCAACATCTGACGAACGGAATAATTCAATTAGGCCTAAGAATTTTTCTTCTTTGTGGACTGAAAGTTTTCTGGTTATCATTGCGTCCCCACCTGCAGTTATAGATAGGTTTCCAGATTCAGCATCGTAAAGCATAGTTAATTCCTGTAAATTTAAGTTGGAATCTATTTAGCCAGAGTCATATTCGTTTGACAACATTCCCATAACTATGGAGTCGTATCTTGCCCCTTCGTGAGGCCGACTTTTTCTCAAAGTTCCTTCGTGTTTAAATCCTAAATGTTCAAACATTTTAAGAGCGACTTCGTTATATTCAGGTATATCTGCCCATACCCTGAATAATCCATAGTGGGTAAACGCTTGGTTTAAAGTTGCACGTAGGGCTGCGGTCCCAAAACCGTGGTGCCACCTTTCCCTGGCTCCAATTAGGATCGATATTTGCCCATCACCGAGTGATTCTTCAATCGCGATGTGAGATTCCCCTATATGAGAACCGTCGGGGGTGTAAACGGAGAATATGGCATGCTCTGGATTTGAAAATGTTTCTGTCCATTGCTGGTCGGAAAAAGTGTCAGCCTGTTCCGGGTGGTATCCCAGATGGGCCGGATTACCATATGAGTATCTTCCAAACCAATTTTCGGCAACTTCGTCATCTGCCAGCCACTGATTTATCCGTGATACATCTTCCTTAGCGACTTTTCTTAATTCAACGTTGGGCTCAGTCATACAAACCTCACTATTTTGAAAGGACATGTTGGCAAGATGCCATGGATGATTGCATTCACGATGAATTATTTAAAATTGAGCGCGATACGTCAATGAACCTAAAATTGTGGAATTTCTGTTCATGAACAAAAACTACACATATCTAATTCCAAAATTATGGAAATCGAGATGGGTTCAAGTTATGATTACTCTTTGATTTCATAGTTATCACAAATTCAACTTTCAGGATGAAATGATGTTAGAAAGGCTTTCCTCAGTTGAAGAAAAGTATGAGGAATTGAATAAATTATTGGCAGACCCTGAGGTGGTGACTGATCACACTAAAGTTCAGCAGTATGCCAAAGAACAGTCGGTAATGAGAGAAGTTGTGGAACTTGCTCGAGAGTACAGAGAAGTTATCAAGGAAATATCTGATTTGAGAGATATGCTTAGATCTGAATCGGACCCTGATATATTATCGCTGGTTAAAGATGAACATGCGACTCTCGAAGGAAAGAAAGAAGAGGCCGAAGAAAGACTACGTATGGCCTTAGTTCCAAAAGATCCTAATGACGATAAAAATGTAATTATTGAAATTAGAGCTGGGACTGGGGGGGAAGAGGCAGGGTTATTTGCCTCAAATCTATACAGGATGTATTCCCGGTTGGCTCAGCGATTGAATTGGAATTTGGAGATAATAGATTCAAATTCCACAGGGATTGGAGGGTTAAAGGAAATCACTTTTCAAGTTAGAGGTGACCAAGCCTACAGCAAATTAAAGCATGAAAGTGGTGTTCATAGAGTTCAGAGAGTTCCGACCACTGAATCTAGTGGAAGAATACACACATCCGCTGCTACAGTAGCGGTTCTTCCTGAAGCCGAGGAGGTAGATGTTGAGATTAATCAAGAAGATCTTCAGATAGATATATACCACGCGAGTGGTCATGGTGGACAAAATGTACAAAAAGTTGCTACTGCCGTTCGGATTACACATATTCCTAGCGGAGTTGTCACAACATGTCAGGACGAGAGGTCTCAACATAAAAATAAGGAAAAAGCTCTTGCAGTGCTTAGGTCAAGATTACTTGCAGCTGAGATAGAAAAACAGCAGCAAGAGATTACCGATAGTCGAAGGTCTCAAGTAGGCTCCGGAGATCGTTCAGAAAGAGTTCGGACATACAATTTCCCGCAGGGTAGGATTACAGATCATAGGATCGGTTTGACCAGCTATAACCTTGAGCAGGTACTAGATGGGGATTTGATGGAGTTTATCGAAGCTTTGGTTCAGGAGGAGCAGGCTCGCAAATTGGAGAATGCCAGTTTATGAACCTCAAAGAGGCCCTTAATGTCGCAAGTGAAGAGCTCATGAAAACAGGCTCACTTGACGCTAAACTGGAAGCAGAAGTCTTACTTAGGCACGTCTTAAAGATCGACAGAGCTGCTATGTTCAGAGATTTAGATGAAGACATCTCCATGGAGGATTCAAGCAATATTGCTTCTTTGGTAAAAAGAAGGATCAAAAGGGAGCCTCTTGCTTACATTACCGGGGTCAAAGAATTCTATGGGTTGCCATTTGTTGTGTCAGAAGATGTGTTGATTCCAAGGCAGGAAACGGAGCTTTTAGTTGATGCAGCTATCGTTCAAGCCAAGTCGTTGGGTAAAAACCAAATTTCGATAGTGGATGTGGGAACAGGGAGTGGAGCCATAGCAGTTTCGTTGGCTTTGAACATTCCTACTTCTAGCATAATAGCTGTAGATATCAGTGAATCTGCTTTAGCAATCGCCGATGATAATAGAAGGACTCATGGTTTGTATTCAAGAATCAAACTGAGACGTGGTAACTTACTTGAACCAATTATAGATAAAATCGACATATTGGTTAGTAATCTACCTTACATCAGGAGTGACAAATTGACCTCCCTGCAGGAAGAGGTGTTAAGGGAACCTGTAGTGGCTTTGGACGGAGGGTATGACGGGCTAGAATTGATAAAAAGATTACTATTTCAAGCTGTAGATAAAATGTCCAATCCAGGAGTCATATTGTTTGAAATTGATCCTGATCAAGCGTCTGAAGCTGTCAAATTATGCCAACAGTTTTTTCCCTCCGCCATAACTACAGTTCTGAAAGATCTTAGCAATAACCAACGGGCCGTACTTCTAGAAATTAGATAGCTGTCTATCCCCATATGTTGGACGGGTTTGGTAGTGTATGTAATTAACCCTATTGGTACTTACTCCAAACCGAGTTGGTAATGTTTACCCTCAGTTTTTATGGAGGGAGCTACAACTATTTCTGCTGAATGCATGTCTTCGATATTAAGTGCTCCGACCATACCCATGCAGGCTTTGAGTGCTCCGACTAAATTTTGGGTACCATTTGATACCGACGAAGGACCATAAAACAGTTCTTTGAGAGTTCCTTTGACTCCAACATTAACCCTCGTACCCCTAGGTAATGCCGGGTGCGGGCTGGCCATTCCCCAATTAAATCCCTGTCCTGGCGCTTCCTTCGATTGAGCGAGAGGAGTTCCTATCATCACGGCATCGGCTCCACTTGCAATTGCTTTACAAAGTTCACCTCCGGTTCTGATCCCGCCGTCGGTTATGATCGGTATGTATTTACCGGTTCTCTGGAAAAAATCGTCTCTCGCCAGGGCGCAATCCATAGTGGCTGTCACTTGGGGTATTCCAACTCCCGTGACCTCTCTGGTGGTACAGGCAGCACCTGGCCCAACTCCAATGAGGATTCCGTGTATACCAGTCTCCATTATTTCCGTGGCGACATCGTACCCTACGCAGTTGCCTACCAAAATCGGCACTTTTACCATTTCAAGCAACTCGGGGAATTGAAGACCTTTTATGCTGTTGGAAGAATGCCGAGCGGTAGTCACTGTAGATTGAACCACAATCATATCTGCTCCCGCCTCAACTGCTAGTGGAGCATACGATTTTGTAAATGCTGGGGTTACAGAAACGGAACATTTTGAACCTGTTGCCTTGATTTCTTCAACTCTTCTTCCGATTAGCGCCTCTTTGATCGGTGAAGAGTAGACTTTTTGCATTACGGCGGTGACCATGTCATTTGGAGTGTCAGCGATTTCTGCAAGTACCCCTTCAGGATCGTCATACCGAGTTTGTACCCCTTCCAAGTTCATTACACTTAGTGCACCTTGTTCGTGCATTTTGCCTATAAAATATGGGTTGGCTACCGCATCCATCGCTGACCCTAGTATCGGTATTTTGATACTTACATCGCCTAACTTAAATGATGTATCTGTCATTTCAGGGTTAACTGTTACCGTTCCTGGAGCAATTGCTACTTCGTCAAATCCATAGGTCCTTCTTAATTGGCGAAGATTTGACATTTCCAACTCCTCAAATTGAATTCATTTAAATTAGAGACACCCTAAATTTTTATTCCGGATGGGATGTTCAAAAATTTATCTGAATAGTCTTAATGGTTTATCCACTAGGCGAATGTGATTAGAATGGTCCGTAGAGCTGAAAACCCAATCCGACGGGTTTATCAATAGATGTTCCATAATAACAAGATACGCATAGTGGGATGCGATGATGATATGGCTGAATTGCGAAAAGTGTCAATACAATGAAACGGATATCAATAATTCAAGAGGGGATTTAAATTGTCTCTCAGTAAGGTCAGTCTTGAGGATCAAGTTAGAGAATGTGCCTTTTCCCTTGGGTTTGACCTTGTTGGCATAACCGATTCTGGACCTTTCGAAGGTGATGAAAAGGCCGCCATCAAACGCATAAATGACGGTCACATGGAAGGGTATCCATGGTATACAAAGGAACGGGTACGAAAGATGAATCGTCCCCAACTTCTTTTAGATAATGCTAGATCAGTAATATCCCTAGCGACAAGTTACCTAACAACGGAGCCCGATACAGGCACATTTAAAAATGGACGAGTAGCTAGATATGCATGGGGAGATGATTATCATAAAGTCCTTAAATCTAAACTGAAGGACTTTTGCGTAAAACTAAAAGAAATTTCTGGCCGAGATATAAATACACGGGTCTTTGTAGATGATGGACCAATGAATGATAGGGCTGCTGCACGAAGGTCCGGGGTAGGGTGGTTTGGTAAAAACACTAACATATTGACTCCTACCCATGGTTCATGGGTTTTCCTATCCCAAGTGATTACCGATTTGTATTTAAAACCGGATAGCCCACTAAAAAAAACTTGTGGCAACTGTGTGAAATGTATAGATGATTGTCCGACTGGAGCAATCGTAGCTCCTTATGTGATAGATAATGAAAAATGTATCTCTTATCTAACAATCGAGCTCCGAGGTGTAATTCCTAGGAAATTGAGAACCCTAATGGGGGATTGGATTTTTGGGTGTGATATCTGTCAGGACGTGTGTCCTGTTAACAAAAAAGCTTCACAAGGCAATCTTGATGCGTTTCATCAAAGGCCGGGCTTTTCTACACCAGATCTGGTCGAAATATTGAATATGGATCAGGCTGAATTTAGTACGAAATATAAAGATAGTCCCATAAAAAGAGCCAAATTGGTCGGGTTAAAAAGAAATGCATGTGTTGCTTTAGGGAATAATGGCGATCCCAATGCAATAACAGCGCTATCCACCGCTTTAAAAACGACTGAAAATGTAGTTCGCATACATGCCGCTTGGGCTCTAGGGATGATAGGGGGAAAAAATTCCCTAGAAGTACTAGAGGAGGCACTCCTGTCCGAGGAAGACCAGGACACGATAGATGAAATTCAGATGTCTATTGGAGAAATTGGCATCCGGATATCTGGCAAGGAATCAAAAAATGTCGGGTAAGATTTACGTAATTAATGTCGGATCTAATGCTAGTCACAGTTTTTGTAGCCCAATCTTTAGTGATCAGACTTTTGAATTTATACCGATACCAGAAGATAGGCAGTTGCCTTCCAGCCATGGATTGGAGTATCGAAACCTAAAATCGTATTACGATCCTGAACAGAATTTATCGCCCTATATTCCCAAAAATATGTTTGGTGTTACGGCGCACAACGATCCTGAGTTCGACACTTACACATATGGGGATAATTGTGAAGTTAATCCCCGGGCAATGGGAATGAGAAATGTGGCAAGAGGAGACTTCCTTTTGTTTTTATCAAGATTGCAATATTGGGAAGCCGGTGAACCAACAGATGAATTCGGATTCTATTTCGTTGGCTTTATACACGTTGATCAGATTCTACGATCAGTTTGGGTAAGTCCATCTGAACTGCAGATGGAGCGCTTTAATGTCAATGCACACCTAAGGCGAGGAATTGCCAACCGGGAACTCTGGGATGGATTTTGGGTATTTGGTGGTTCATCGTGGTCGAGGCGATTTTATAAAGCGGTCCCCGTAACCAGAAATCTTTGTGAACAGGTTTTTCTTACAGCTAACGGGTCTCCGTGGGAATGGAAAGAGAAAAGAACTGAATTACAAACGATTGGGTCCTACACAAGGAGTTGCAGGTGTGCAATAGATCCTGCTGCTGCAAACGGGAAAGTCAGGGCGAATATTTTGTGGAATTGGATAGAGAAATATAGCCGATGATTGGTTTGTTTTAATTGACACTATTTGTGACTGGGACATATAATTTATACACTTAATTGATACTTAGTCTCAATATATTAGTTGTAGTTATGACAACATGAAAAATCAAGGAAAGGCTCCCGAATTGGATGTTGAAGATCGTTGTTTAAAGTGCGGGCTCAATTGCATATGCGTAATAAGAGCTGTTGGAGCATGTGTGGAATTTAACGGTAATTTAGTTTTGGATGACGTTACATTTTCAGTAGGTAAGGGGGTTTTATCTGCGTTGGTAGGTCCCAATGCCGGTGGGAAAAGTACCTTATTTAACGCCATTGCTGGAATCCAAGATATAGTCCATGGTTCGATATTTGTTAATGGCCGGTCCCCCAAAGACTCAAAAGGTTCTATCAGCTATATACCTCAAAGAGAAAACGTTAATTGGAGATTTTCATTGACGGGTCAAGAAGTGGTTGACTTAGGTCTAGTAAAAAACAATTCTCTATTAGGGTTTTCAAGAAAAGCAAGCCTGGAGAAGGTCCGATCTGCTTTGGAACGGGTAGATATGTGGGATTACAAGGACCAGTTAATTAGCGAAATGTCAGGAGGACAACGGCAAAGAGTTTTTATTGCCAGAGCTTTATGTCAGGAAGCGAATATTTTGCTTTTAGACGAGGCCTTTAGTGGAGTGGATGTGGCATCTCAATTCGGGTTGATCGATATGCTTAGAGAACTGAAAGATCAAGGGAAAACTATATTAATTGCGACTCACGATCTCAATACACTAGCCGATCGATTCGATGAAGTTATATGTCTTAATCGGCACGTATGTGCACAAGGATCTCCAGACACAGCATTTACTCCCGCGGTTTTGGAAGAATTATATGGGTCCCACCCCGGAATGTTTTTGGATCATTCCTTAGGCCATCATCATGATTAACATCATCCTTGAACCGTTCCAATATGACTTTATGCTTCGAGCCCTATTTGTATCGAGTATGGTTGGGATTATATGTCCTATTTTAGGAGCCTATGTAGTTATCAGAGGTATGGGTTTTATGGGTGATGCTATGGCTCACGCGGTAATGCCAGGCATAGTGATTGCCTTAATTCTTGGCCTCTCCCCCTTTTTGGGTTCAGTACCGATGGCGATTGTTGTTGCCGTGTCAGTTGGTTATTTAATTCACAAGAAGAATGTTAGTGTGGACACGGCCGTTGGGGTCATGTTTGCAGGATTGTTCTCTTTTGGGCTAGTTTTGATGTCTTTGGTTGGGGATCTCACTGTAAGCGTCGAGGACATATTACTCGGACAGATTTTGGGCGTGTCTAAGGTTGATATGCTGATTTCATTTGTTTTAACTGTTCTCGTGTTAGTTGCTCTTGTTACCTTCCACAAGCAACTTATTTTTTCTGGATTTGATCCTGTGGGGTCAGTCGTAGCAGGTTTAAACGCTGGGGCCTTGAATTACATGTTCCTAATTCTGTTAGGCATATCCATTGTTGTTACTTTGCATGTAGTCGGGGTGGTTTTGGTTGTAGGTTTGTTGATAACTCCTGCTGCTGCGTCTCAAATGGTGATGCGGAGGTTCACAAGGGCCATGCTTTTAGGAATAATCTTCGGGTTGTTTTCTACAGTGACTGGCTTATATGTATCCTATTATTTCGATCTTCCTTCGGGACCTGTAATGACGTTGATCTCATTTGCGATCTTTCTGTGCTGTGCCATTTATGAAAGATTTTTTTCTCAGACACAGACGTCGCATTTGATGTAGAACTCTATGTTATGACCGACAATTGCACCAGGTATATCTGACTCGATACCTTTTAATAATCTTTCAATAGTCGAGGCTCTAAACTCTCCGACCCTGCCACATGATATGCAGACAGTATGGTGGTGGTGATCTACCCGAGAGAGTGAATATCTAGGATTTCCACCTGGCATAGAAAGACGGCATATAACGTTTGCTTCCAGCAGAATTTTCAGAGTTCGAAATACAGTAGCTCTGGATACATTCGATAGATCATCTGCCATTTTCTCAGCGGTAAACCCTTCGGCAGCGCCATGAATATAATCTACTATTTTTTGTCTTGGGGCCGTAATTCTAAGTCCATGATCCTCCAGTAGCGCCAATAGATTGGGCCTAGTCGTGTTTGAATTAGAGTTTGTCATTACAGAATCTTACCCAGACACAGAATACCAGATTTATCAGTCTTGGAAACATCGAAACTTTGCCAATTGCAACATTGGTCTAAATTTTTAGATTCCGACAATGTTAGACTTTCATACCAAATACACAGATATTTATTATTGAAATGATGGCAATTGACCTCTAGAAAAAAAGATAGCCCGACTGACTCAGATCACATTCCAGATACTCCGATGAATCCTGGACAGAACAGATTTAAGCTTTTCTATGGTTGGTGGATTTGTATCGGCGGTGCTTTTGTAATGGCCATGTCATCTGGAATTAATTTTCACGGATTTGGCAACTTTATTATTCCTTTAAGTAAGGAATTTGGTTGGAGTAGAACTACCGTGTCAGCCGTGTTCTCTCTGGCTAGACTTGAAGCCGGATTTATTGGGCCTGCAGAAGGGTGGGCGGTTGATAGATTGGGCCCAAGAAAATTAATGTTAGTCGGGATACCCTTGATGGGATTGGGCTTCATTTTATTGAGTCAGGTTAGTGGCCTCTTTACATTTATGCTGGTTTATATTCTCGGCATAACATTGGGGAACAGTCTTGGAATGCACGTGCCGGCCTCAGCTGCCGTTGCAAATTGGTTCAATAGAAAAAGAGGATTGGCATTTGGGATCATGTGGTCCGGAGTGGGGTTAGGAGGGTTATTGGTACCAGCCTTGGGATGGGCTATTGATGCCTATGGGTGGAGGGATGCTTCGATTTACGTAGGTATCTTCGTTATATTTTTTGGTGTTCCTGTCGCTGCTTTGATGAGGCATAGGCCGGAGCAATACGGATTCCTACCCGATGGGCAAATAATTCCTCAGAAACCCTCCAATGAGAAACTCGTTAAAAGTGAAGAGATTGAAGTTGACTTCACGGCTCGGGAGGCCCTTCAGACTTCGAGTTTTTGGTTTCTATCTTTATCGATTATGGCGAGGTCTCTAGTTACTGGAGGGGTCGGACTTCATTTGGTTCCGTACTTTGTTGGATTGGGGGCTAGCCCTATAGAGGCTGCAGCGTATGCAGGTTCAGTTGGTGTCATCAGCATTCCAGGACGCTTCGGCCTCAGTTACTTAGGAGACTATTTTAATAGGCGTTATATGATGGCGATTTCGCTACTATTCATGACCTTATCTATTGTGTTATTAGCTAAAGCCGATTCCCTATCTTCCTCTGTTCCAGGATTGGTTGCCTATTCGATCTCTCAAGGTGGAATCTCTGTTATACCGCAGTCCATTATTGCCGACTATTTTGGAAGGAAAGCATTTGCAACAATTTCTGGATTTAGAAGCAGTATTCAAATGTTAGGGATAATTGTTGGTCCAGTAGTATCTGGGTTTGTATACGATAAAACGGGTAGTTATGAATGGGCCTTTTTGGGATTTGCGGCAGCCTTAGTTGTGTCCATGTTGTTGGTTCTCATGGCACTACCTCCTTCGCCTCGACATCACGATATATTGGAAACTTCCTAGTAATCACATATTTTGTTGTGATTTTATGCTAAAATCCGACCATTAAAAATTTAAACTAATTTGGGGGAGCTTGGAACGGCCAGGCTGAGAGGGCAACGCTGATGTTGTCGACCCATTAAATACCTGATCTGGGTAATGCCAGCGGAGGGATCCCCATAAAAAAGCACACAATATCCTGGCCGCCACATAGAGGGCGGTTTTTTTTTGCGTTTTCATGAGGGCTCAGATTTGAATGGAAAAAATAGTAGACAACCACATAAGCATTGTTGGTCTTGAGAAAACCATTTATCAGGACGGAAACCCGTTGAAAATTTTGGACGGGGTAGATTTAGCAGTTCAGAAATCTGAAATTATTTCTGTGTTAGGTCCGAGTGGTTGTGGTAAAAGTACTCTTCTTAACATTATTGCCGGTCTTGATGAGCCTGATGGGGGTGACATAAATATAAATGGGTTGGATTCTGATTCCAGATTGGGGTCAGTGGGATATATGCAGCAAAAGGATCTTTTACTGCCATGGCGGTCAGTAAAAGATAATGTCATCCTTGGTTTGGAAATCAGAGGTGTATCAAAGAGGAAGTCTTATCAAATGGTAGAGCCACATTTCCAATCTTTTGGGCTATCTGGCTTTGAATCGAACTACCCACATACTTTGTCAGGGGGTATGAAACAAAGAGCCTCATTTCTCAGGACTGTAATAACCGAACCAGATATTCTTCTCCTTGATGAACCATTTAGCGCTCTCGATGCATTAAATAGGTCTCGCCTACAGATGTGGTTGCTGGATTTGCTGGAGAAGATACAGCGAACGGTTTTATTGGTCACCCATGATGTGGATGAAGCCATCATGCTTTCGGACAGAATTTATGTGATGACATCACGGCCTGGACGGATTAATTCGGTAGAGAAAGTTCCATATCCAAGACCTAGAGACCGCGAGATCGTCAACGATAGCTCATTTGTCGAATTGAAATCTAAAATACTTTCCTTTCTTTGGGATCAGGATTAGATGATGATAAATTGGTTGGTTAAATGGAGCCCGGCTTTCGGAATAGTATGTTTGATTGTTGGGGCATGGCAATTACTTGTGAAAATACAAGAAATACCTAGTTGGCTGTTACCCTCACCATCTTCTGTGGCAACCACTATCTATAGTGATCACAGTATGCTCATGAGGCATACCTTAGTAACTCTAGAAGAAATTATTCTAGGATTTTTTTTAGCCTTAGCTGTGGGTGTCATTTTAGCCTCCGCTATTTGTCTTTCGCAGACAATTGAAAAGGCTTTATATCCGTTTATCATCGCTTCCCAAACAGTACCGATTATTGTTATAGCTCCCATGTTATTGGTTTGGATTGGGTATGGATTGGCACCCAAAATAATAGTGGTAGCCTTGATAAGTTTTTTCCCCATTGTGGTTAATACTGTGGATGGCATGAAATCTATCGATCCCGATATTCAAAAGTTAATGCATACATTAGGGGGAAAAAAAGCTCAGGTTTTTTCGAAAATTATGATCCCATCCTCCCTCCCTTATTTGTTCTCGGGTCTTAGGGTTGCCATAGCGATCAGTGTGATAGGTGCGGTAATCGGTGAGTGGGTTGGTTCTAGTGAAGGACTCGGGTATCTGATGATTCGATCGAAGCCGCAATTTCAAACTGAGCGAGTATTTGCCGCGATCATAATTCTATCTTTTATAGGGATAGGGTTATTTGCTTTAATAACCTATCTTGAGAAGGTGTTTGTACCGTGGTCCAATGAACAGAGAAATTAAGTTTATGGAATACAAATTTATAAAGGATGATGAATGAAAAATAGATTAATGGGATTCATCTTGCTAACAGTATTAACTTGCTTAAATATATCTTGCGACACCTCAACAGACATTGTTCAAGTGAAGCTTGCGTTGGATTGGTACCCAAATGCTAATCACATTGGGTTATACATCGCTCAGGAAAAGGGCTATTTCGAAGAAGAAAATTTAAAAGTTGAAATATATACCCCGTCAGATCCTTCTACTGTTTTACAAACGGTAGCTTCAGGTGCAGATGATTTTGGTATGAATTACCAACCCGACGTTCTAATAGCCCGCTCAGAAGGAGTTCCGGTCATTTCAGTTTTGGGTATGGTGCAACACCCGTTGAATTCTATAATGGCATTGCAGTCTTCTGGAAACAAAACACCGAAAGATCTGAAAGGGAAAAAGGTAGGATATCCAGGTATCCCTTGGAATGAAGATGCCTTAAATACTATGCTCGAGTCTGATGGTCTAAATGGACTGGAAGATATAGAACTGGTGAATGTAGGCTGGGAATTGGGGTTGTCTATGATATCTGAAACGGTAGACGCGATTATCGGAGCTTATTTTACTCATGAGAGCATACTTCTCAAGAATGAAGGACATCCTGTTAATGTGATGCGAATGGAAGAATGGGGCGTTCCCGACTATTACGAATTGGTGATGGTGACGAGCGAAGACTATTTATCAGAAAATGCCAATGTTGTGGGAAGATTCACCCGAGCTGTCCGCAAGGGGTACACTGATGCCATTTCCGATCCGCAAACGGGTGTTGATATTTTGAAGAAATACGCTCCTGAAATAGATGAAGATATTGATAGGCCAGGGGCAGATTTGCTCCAGGATTTGTGGAAGGGAAAGAACGGCAGATTTGGGACTCAGGAAGAGCGCAGATGGGTATCTTTTTCTAACTGGATGAAAGCGAGGAACATTATCGATGCAAATCTAGATCCAAAAGCTGCTTTCACAGACAAATTTTCTTCCGAATCTGGGCGTTGGATAAAGTAAAAAAGGTTCTGGAAAGTGACGTTAACTTCTGATTTGAAAGCAAAATATTGTGGCCTGTGGGAATTGATGACTCATCATCGCTTTGTTTCACAATTGGGCGATGATTCCTTGCCGCCCAAGATATTCAAAACATATTTCCTTCAGGATTATGTTTTTGTAAATAATTTAGTCGTTTTGGCAGCTCAAGCAGTTGCAAAAGCTCCAGATTTGAACGCTGCCTCGATTTTCAATGATTTTCTGACTGGTGTGTTGGATCCAGAAAACGACCTATTTATGCGATTTTTTAATCAGTTAGGAGCATCTGAAAAAGATTATTCCTCTGTTAAGGCTTCCCCTACTACTCAAGCCTTTGGGGACTTTTTAGTCAGGACGTCTTTTGAAGGTACTTTTGATGAAATTGTTTTGGTGTTATATGTCACCGAAGGTACTTATTTAGATTGGGGAGCCCGGTTGATGGAAGAAAAAGCCAAACCGGCCAATTCTGTTTACAGAGAATGGATTGACCTTCATGGACCTGAAGTACTTGGGGACTTGGTGTCTTGGTTAGAAAATTATATAAATAGCGATTCAAAAATAACAGCCGAAAGAGCCGATTACCTATTTCACACAGCTCTTAGATATGAATTTTTGTTTTGGGAATCTGCATACAATGATGAGCTCTGGTTTGATGTTTAAACGAAGATGAATTTAGGGGATCAACAATGACGGCACGTATGAAGACCACACCAAAGTGTTTGACGATAGCTGGATCAGATTCTGGTGCAGGCGCCGGTATTCAAGCAGACCTTAAAACTTTTGCCGCAAATGGAGTATATGGAACTTCAGCATTAACCGCCATAACCGCTCAAAATACTACTGGGGTACAAGCTATATTGGAATTGCCAGTCACTTTAATTGAAAATCAAATCGATTCTGTATTGACAGATATCGGAACTGATGCTGTTAAAACTGGTATGTTGTCTAGCTCTGAAATAATCAGAGCTGTGGTAGGGAAGTTATCCCAATATCAAATCGAGAATGTAGTTGTTGATCCTGTTATGGTCGCAAAAGGTGGTGATACGTTATTACAGGATGAAGCTATAGAAGCTTTAAAAACAGAACTCATTCCAATTGCGTTAGTCGTTACTCCAAATGGACCGGAAGCTACTGCCATTACAGGTATAAATGTTGTAGATGTGAATAGTGCGAAAGCTGCTGCTGTCAAACTGGTAGAAATGGGTTGTAAAACAGCCGTGGTCAAAGGTGGTCATATAAATGAAGGACCAGCTACCGACATATTTTATGATGGGACATCCTTTCATCTGTTCACGACTAAAAGAGTCAACACACTCAACACGCATGGTACTGGTTGTACTTTCGCATCCGCAATCGCCGCTGGTATTGCTAAAGGGTTATCGACAAGAAATTCTGTCAGTCAAGCAAAAGCTTTTGTAACCGGCTCAATTAGGCATGATTTACAGATCGGGAATGGCCACGGACCTCTTAATCATTTCTATGAACATTGGAAATCTGAAGAATCGGGAATTCAATGAATGTCCATCACGAGATGTTATGATTCACCGGTTTTGACCACTGAGTTCTTGGAGAGATAAATGGAGTCTGTTGAAGTAAGCCCGGAACTCAGAAAGGGAAGAAACCAATTAGCCGTCACTGTCACATTGGGACACGCCGTCAAGCATGTATTCAATTCAGCTTTGCCTATTCTTTTAACATTAATGAAAGGTGACTTAGGTTTATCAAACACACAATACGGCGTTATTTCTAGTGTTGGCAGAGGGACGAGTGGCGCGACAACTATGGTGGCAGGGTACTTAGGGGAGAGGTTTGCCAACAGAGCCGGACTAATGCTTTTTATCTCTCTGAGCATGATGGGTATATCGTATTTCCTTCTCGGGTTTGCACCCAGCTTTTGGTGGGTATTGGCTGTGATGCTATTGGTTGGCATTGGGCCATCTCTATATCACCCACCAGCAATAGCCTCATTGTCGAGGAAATTTCCAGACCGAAGAGGATTTGCTATATCCCTACATGGTACAGGTGGTTCTGTTGGGGAAATGCTTGGACCTATTGTGGTTGGGTTGCTAACGACTGAGTCTGTAAAAACGGCCTCAATTATATCGCTTACTTACTTAGTAGCTTTCCAGTGGAATGAAGTTCTTAAAATCAGTGTTTTCCCAGCCTTATTATTCGCTGTACTTGTTTATTTGATGATGAGAAATATTCCAACTGTTGATAGTGATACTGCGTCACTAAGAGATTATTTTGGGGATGTTGGCTTATTGCTCAAAGATAAAGTCATGCTAGGCCTTATCTTTGTTACTGCTTTTCGGTCCATGGCTCAAGCGACGATCGTTGCATTTTTGCCGGTGTATTTGATTGATACACTTGGGAAAGATGCAATCACAACAGCACTTTTCATTGCAGGCGCACAGGCAACTGGAATTGTTGCGCAACCTATTATGGGTTGGTTGTCGGATAAATACGGAAGGAAAATTGTGCTAGTGCCTGCAATGTCTCTCCTAGGAGTTCTCTATTTGACTCTTAGTGTTGCTGATGATGGTGTCCAACTCGTTCTCAATGTGTTGGCAATGGGTGCCTTTGTATATTCACTCCACACGATATTTATTGCAGCAGCCATGGACGTTGCAAAAGGAAGGGCACAATCCACCGTAGTCTCGTTAATTTATGGGGCAAGTTTTTTGGGGACTGTAGGACCAGTGATAGCCGGGCTTTTATCTGACACTGATTTAGGCATAAAAAGTTGTTTCATTTTCAGCGGAGTTGTCGCCTTGATATCCACAGCAATTTTAGCTGGATTGAAATTGCCTAAGACAATTAACCAACAACAAGTTCATTGAAATCAAGTAATATGATTTCATGATACCTGAATTATATATGGTGACGTTTGTCTTTCAGTAGTGACTGTGGGCCCAGTTTCATAATAGAACAAATCGATTTCAGACCTGACTCCAAATTCCCCAGGTATGTATATGCCAGGTTCTATCGTAAATCCGATTTTTGGGCTTATAGTGCGGGTGTCGATGGTTTCCCATCCATCTAGGTTGACGGCATTCCCATGTGCCTCTCTGCCCAGACTATGTCCTAATCTATGACTGAAATATTTGCCGTATCCCATGTTATCTATGTACCTTCTAGCTTCAGCATCAACTTCCCAACCCTGTAACTCTCTTCCCTCATGATAGGCTTTTTCTAGCAGAGTAACTGCAGCATCGCGACCGCCTATGACGGTGTTAAATACTTCTAGATGCTTTTTCGGTACCTCGTCACCTATGAATGCTGTCCAGGTTATATCGGCACAAACAGAGGGTTCATCTCCTATTCTTCCCCATAAGTCAATTAAGACCCAATCTCCCTTACTCATTGTTGAAGAATTAGTTTCTGTGGGCTCAAAGTGAGGGTCCGTTGCATGGTTGTTTATAGCTACGACTGGGCCATCGGGAGTTATAAGATTACTTTCTGTGAACCGATTTCGTATAAATTCAGCAACCTCAAATTCCGTTAGGTTAGTATCTAAGTTTTCACTAATGAAGTTGAATGCTTCTTTAACTGTAGTGGTCAAAATTTCAGAGGCCTTTAAATGCGAATCCAGCTCTTTGTCAGACCATCTCTGTGTAGCGTATTGAATTAAATTAGCCGATGTAACAACTTCAACCCCCAGACTTCGAACTAGCTCTAAGGTGCCGCCATCAATTTTTGTGACTCTAGGTAAAACTCCCATTGGTGAGTATTCCATAGCAACTTTTCCGTGTTGAGGTAGGTGAGATTTCAAGGAGTCAATCATTTGTTCCCGGCTTACCCAGAATTCCGTTTTTATTCCTAAATGTTCAAACCTATTTTGATCTACAAAACTTACAATGAATTTAGGATCAGAATTTGCAGGTATCCATAGCCAGCATGGTCTAGTTACATTTGATATGTAACCAATGGCGTCCCACAAAATGGGATTCATTCCCCTGTAGTCATAGAGGAGCCAGCCATCAATTTCGTTTTCTTGCATGTATTCCTGAGCTTGTGAAATCATTTCGAAGATTGAGTTTTCGTTTTGAAGCATTTAATCTACCTTCTGGCCAATGTCATGGGTTTTAACAAAATTTAAAATTCCATCCGCAGTAATTTCGGTTTGATCACCTTTGCTCAAATCTCTCAGAGTGTATAAACCCGTAGATAGTTCATCATCACCAATGATTATTACGTGGGATGAATTCATGTGAGATGCATATCGCATTTGACTTCTTAATCCCCTTGAAGGGCCGACAAAAGATTCTTTTCCTAATCGTCTTATTTGAGATGATAGGCTAATGGCTTCTTTTTTAGCTCCTTCTCCGATGTGTGCAAACATAATGCTTAGTTTGGGTTTAGATGCGATATCTATTTCAAGCCTTTTAATGTTTTCGATCACTCGCTCTATTCCCATTCCAAAACCTATGCCAGGCGTTGCTGGACCTCCCAATTGTTCTAGCAGACCATCATAGCGACCTCCTCCGGCTATAACATTGGTCCTTCTTTCTGTTGGAGGGGTTATTTCGTAAACAGTTCTTGAATAATAATCCAGGCCTCGGACAAGGGTGTTGTCAATTTCGTATCCAATTCCAGTGGTTTCTAAATATTCTTGGAGCTGGACCCAGTGAGCATTGCACGGAAGGCAAAGATATTCGGTACTTTTCGGAGCAGATTGAATCACTGGTTGGCAAGATTCAATTTTGCAATCCAAAAGACGAAGAGGATTGGTCTCCAATCGCCTTACACAATCGGGACAGAGAGATTGGGAATAATTTTGATAGTAGGTTTGCAAAGCATCAACGTATTTTGGTCTGCAGTTCGAGTCGCCAATGCTGTTGATCCTTAGAGAAATATCATCGATGCCTACACTTGTTAGAAATCTCCAAGAAACTTCTATAACTTCGGCATCAATATAGGGATCTGATTCGCCAAAGGCCTCTATGCCAAATTGGTGAAAGGCTCTGAACCTGCCGGCCTGAGGCCTTTCGTATCTGAAATTTGGACAAAGATAGAAAAGTCTCACTGGTTGGGGCATGTTATGCATACCGTGTTGAATGTAGGCTCGACAAACAGAAGCTGTACCCTCCGGTCTAAGGGTTAGTGAATCCCCTCCTCTATCACTAAAGGTGTAGGTTTCCTTTTCCACTATGTCTGTTGAATCACCAATGCTTCTAATATACAGATTGGTATCTTCAAAAACAGGTGTATCAATTCTTCTATATCCGAAGCTTTCAGCAACCTGTGAAGCGGTGTTTTCTACGTAGCGCCAATATCTTTGATCATCTGGTAATACATCAGTGGTACCTCGTGGGGCTTGGAATTCCATTTCATCTCCCTCTATTTTGGAACCCAACCATTTTATATTAAAAATTAAGATCAGAGTGGCTTCGTCATACTGCTCAAGTTGCGATATAATTTGCCAACTTTCAAAATATGTCCTAGTAGAAACAAATGAGGAATGAGAGGTGCAAGCCAAGTGATGTCTTGGTTTGTTTGGTGACCAATAGTTTGGAGAGTTTCGCTCCATGGTTAATGTTGGGAATGTAATTGTCGATGATGCCTTATATGAAAAAATGGGGCATTACCTTGCTTCTGACAAGGTAGAGTTAGTTGCTAAAGCCTATGCTTTTGCTGAAAAAGCGCACGCTGGTCAGAGCCGACTTTCTGGAGAGGAATTTTTCGAACATCCAAAACAGACGGCCCTTTTTTTGGCTGATCTTCGCTTGGATGCAAACGCTCTCTCCGCCGCTCTTCTTCACGATGTTTTGGAAGACTGTGATGTAACGTTTGCTGAACTTTCCATGGAATTTGGGAGCGACGTCGCAGGATTAGTGGATGGAGTTACAAAGCTTACCAAGACGGAGGTAATGGGAGATTCCCAGTTTTTGCCTGGATCCCAGGGTGCTTTTGAGGAGACTTCATTAGAGGACATTGCTCAAGCAGAAACGCTGAGAAAAATGCTTATGGCAATGGCGGAGGATGTGAGGGTGGTTTTAATCAAGCTAGCCGACAGGCTACATAACATGCGAACTGTTGGGTCACTACCTCAAATTCGACGAGAGGCAATGGCCAAGGAGACTTTGGAAATATATGCCCCCCTGGCTCACAGGTTGGGCATTTGGGAAATAAAATGGATGCTTGAGGATTTATCTTTCCAGCAAATAGATCCTGATGCATATAAGCAAATCTCCCTTCGGTTGAATTCCAAGCGTGGTAAGCGGGAGGAGTATATTTCCAAAGTTGTAGAAATAGTAAAATCTGAACTCGACAAAGCTGGCATAGCGGCAGATATATATGGAAGGCCTAAACACATATATAGCATTCACAAGAAGTCAGAAAGGTATCATGAATCCAACAGAGAGGTCAGTGAAATATATGATCTTTTTGCTGTACGTATCCTGGTAAATGAAGTGAAAGATTGTTACGGCACTCTTGGAGTAATGCATACTAAATGGAGGCCCTTGCCGGGACAGTTCGATGACTATATAGCCAATCCTAAAGACAATCTTTACCAGTCGCTCCACACTGCCGTTTTGTGTGAAGAATCATCCCCAGTGGAAATTCAAATTCGAACTCATGATATGCATCAGGTAGCCGAATATGGGGTGGCAGCCCACTGGCTCTACAAAGAAACCGGGGAACTTGATGTTCAGTTTGAAGAGAAAATGACTTGGTTGCGACAACTTTTAGAATGGCAACGTGATGTGAGTGGAGCAGTAGAATTTGTAGAATCTTTCAAAACGGATATTTTTCAGAATCAGGTTTTTGTTTATACACCTAACGGAGAGGTCATAGAACTTCCCACCGGTTCTACCCCACTTGATTTTGCTTACAGAATTCATACGGATATTGGGCATGGTTGTGTTGGAGCGAAGGTGAATGGCAAATTGGTGGCTTTGAATTATCATGTACAAAACGGTGACACTATCCAGATAATGACCAGTAAGGTTACTAGAGGACCAAGTCTAGATTGGATTAACCCTAGTCTGGGATATGCCAAAACTTCTTCAGCACGAGCCAAGATGCGCCAATGGTTTAACCGACAGGAGCGTCAAACAAATATAGAACGTGGGAAGGAAGTATTCCAGAAACAATTGGCAAGATTAGGTTTGAATGTCACCCCGGAAATAGTTGTGGGAATGTTTAGGTACAAAACTGTTGATGATATGTTCGCCGATTTGGGCGGCGGTTCATTATCAACAGCCAAATTGATATCTAGGATATCGTTGGAGTCTGAGCTTCCTGATGAACTGATTCGCTCGACACCACCTAAAACAGGACCAGCTTCAGGAGTTCAGGTTCTTGGGGTCGGAGATCTTCTAACCAACATTGCTAGATGTTGTAATCCAATAATGGGGGATGAAATCACAGGGTTTATTACGAGGGGACGAGGTGTCACCGTACACAGGAAATCGTGTCCAAACATAACCTCTGAAGATGAGTTGGAACGGATAGTAGCAGTAGATTGGGGAGAATCTAGGACGTTATATCCGGTAAGAATTCAATTGGATTGTTGGGACCGCGTTGGATTGTTAGGAGACGTTACATCAGTGGTCTCTAACGAACGAATTAATATTGCCAATATTAATTCTGAAGAGTACGATGATAGGTGCGTCATTTCGCTGACGGTATATACAAATGGTATCGATCAACTGGGACATTTGTACACGAAATTAGAGGCTGTGATTGGAGTTGATGGGGTTACCCGGTTGAGGAATATTGATTCCCAAAATGATATTGAAAATTAGTTTTTAGAAAATGCATTAGGAGATTCGAGTAAAGTGCCAAGCGCAAAAGCTTTTAGGGTTAGTGAAAGAAGGAAAAGTATCAACCAACCCTTAAAATCACGGGCCAGAAATTTGGTTACAAGGACGCGGAAGTTGATTGTTGACGGGGACATAGAGGGTGCTGAAGTAGCGGCAAAAGGGGCAGTAGTGGCCTTGGATAAAGCTGCTGGAAAGGGTGCGATGCACAGAAATACAGTGTCCAGAAAGAAATCAAGACTTATCAAGCATCTCAACGACGCTAAGAATATTCAGGAGTAACTGTCATGCTTAGAATTAGGCTTAGAAGGACAGGCTCTAAGAACCAACCAAGCTATCGAATAGTTGTGGCAGATTCTCGCAAGCCGAGAGATGGGCGCTTTGTTGAATACCTAGGGCACTATAATCCCCGCTTTGACCCTCCGGAAATGGTCATGGATATTGAAAAGGCACAAAAATGGATTAGTCAGGGAGCCCAGCCCTCTGATGCCGTAAAGAGAATAATAGAAAAAGTTTCAATTGACGGTGGAGACTCTGAAGACGGGGAAGAAGTGTAAATTTCCTCAAATGAAATTTAATTGTATTTCCAATCTCAGCTAATATGAAAGAACTTATAGAGTACATAGCTAAAGCTATCGTGTCTTATCCAGATGACGTTGTAGTTTCCTCAAGCGAGAAAGATGACGGAGACATCACCTATATATTGCAAGTTCATCCCGACGACAAAGGTCGAGTGATTGGGCGACAAGGTAGAGTTGCTCAATCGATAAGAAGTTTGTTACGGGTAGCTGCTGTTAAGAATGGATTTCATGTCAGCCTGGAGATTGAGTAAACACCTCACATCCCATGTTTCCTGGCGATCAGTAGAATCAGGTCATAACACCTTCGGAACATATTATTCATGGTTGGTTTTATATGGATGACGATTTAGTTACGGTTGGAATAATACGGGGTGTCCGAGGTCTCCGAGGTCAATTACGAGTTGAATCGTTATCTGATTTCCCAGAGAGATTTTCAAAAGGCCAGTCCCTGCAACTCAATGATATGCCCAGGGAGATAGTTAATGTTTTTAATGACAAAAAGGGGCTGATTGTAGAGCTAGATGGTATTGATAGCCGTGAGGCAGCTGAGAAATATCGGGGATGTGAATTGAAGATTGACTCTCAAGAATCTGGGAACTTGAATTCAGAAAACAGCTATTTCCATCATGAAATCATTGGTATGGCAGTTTTGGATGAAAACAACACGGAATTGGGGACCGTGAAGGAGATTATAGAAACAGGAGCTAATGACGTATACGTTGTGAGTAACTCAATAGATAAAGATATTTTGATACCAGCGATCAGTTCAGTGGTGGGTGAGGTGTGTGTGGGAAGTAAAACTATGAGGATTACTCTTCCTAAAGGTTTAAATACTAGGAACTGATTTTGCACAAACCCGATTCAAGTCATTTGGTATTGGCTTGCTAACGCACATCAACCTCTAATTTGTTCGTGGATTTAGACTTTGTAATCGTTGACACACATTTTATCCATAGCTATAATTATTCCTTGTCGCCCCTAAAAGCGATGGTTTATTTCGGTCAAAAAAAGAGACAAAAAAACAGGATTTTTTATGCCTACGGTTAACCAACTCATAAGGAAGAAGAGGCGCAAGAAGGTACGGAAAAATACGGCACCTGCGTTAGATCTTACTTGGAACACTCTAAAGAATAAGGGTAACCGAGGGGCACGCTCTCCACACAAACGTGGGGTATGTGTCCAAGTTAGAACTCAGACACCTAAGAAACCTAATTCGGCCTTGAGGAAGGTAGCTCGTGTCAGGCTGACCAATGGAATGGAGGTAACCGCCTATATTCCGGGTGAGGGACATAATTTGCAGGAACACTCAGTTGTTTTAATAAGAGGCGGTAAGGTTCGAGATTTGCCAGGAGTACGGTATCACGTTGTGCGAGGGGTTTTAGATACAGCTGGGGTTCAGGATCGAAAGAGAAGTCGTAGCAAATACGGAACTCGAATAGAAGAAAGTTAAATTAATAGATAATGGCTTGTTGTAAATTAAGGTATCAATTCAGAGAAGTTATATGGCGAGAAGAAGAAGAGCAGAAATAAGAAAGATTTTGCCGGACCCTAAATATAATAGTGTCGATCTGGCCAAATTTATAAATAATGTTATGTCCAATGGTAAAAAAACAGTTGCCCAAAAAATTGTTTACTCTGCCATAGATAGCGTAGAGCAAGAAGCAGGCAGATCCGGATTCGAGGTTTTCGAGCAAGCAATTCGAAATGCCACTCCTATGATTGAGGTACGTTCTAGAAGAGTTGGAGGAGCCAATTACCAAGTGCCCGCCGAAGTTAGGCCGGCACGGCGTATGGCTTTAGCCATGAGGTGGCTTGTTACGGGTGCAAGGCAAAGGTCAGGCAGGGGAATGTCAGAGAAGTTGTCAGCCGAATTGTTGGATGCTTCTAGGGGACAGGGAGCAGCTGTGAGGCGTAAAGAAGAGGTTTTCAGGATGGCAGAGGCCAACAGGGCCTTTGCTCATTATCGCTGGTGATGATTTAGTAATCCCTATTGAAGGATATTGACAGTGGCACGGAATTCCCTAAAACAAACTAGAAATATTGGTTTTATCGCCCACATTGACGCAGGTAAAACAACTGTGTCAGAGAGAGTTTTATATTTTACCGGGCGCATCCATAAATTGGGTACCGTTGATGATGGAAACACAGCTACCGACTGGATGGACCAAGAAAGAGAGAGGGGAATAACCATAGTTTCTGCCGCTACAGCGACCCAGTGGAAAGATTGGGAGTTGAATATTATTGACACCCCCGGGCACGTGGATTTTACCGCTGAAGTGGAGAGGAGCCTTAGAATTTTGGACGGTGGTATTGTTGTGTTTGATTCTGTAGCCGGAGTTCAACCTCAGTCCGAGACTGTGTGGAGACAAGCTGATAAATATCAGGTGCCTCGCATTTGTTTTATAAACAAAATGGATAAGGTGGGCGGTGATTACTACCACGCGATAGACACCATAGTGCAGAGGCTAAAGGCAAACCCTGTTCCAATACAGATACCTATGGGGAGTGAGGATCAATTCTATGGGGTGATTGATCTGGTAGAAGGTAGATCTTTTACATTCGATGAAGAGGGGAACATGACTGAAGGTGGAGTCCCCGATGAGTTCATGGAAGAATTTGAGATTAGGCGATCAGAAATGATTGAGAAGATAGCGGAGCAAGACGATAATCTCCTGGAAAAATTTCTTCTTGAAGAGGATATCTCGCAGGAAGAACTTAAGGCAGCTATACGGACCGTAACCATTTCGAATAAGGTTGTTCCTGTTCTTTGTGGGACTGCTTTAAAAAACAAATGCGTTCAGCCTTTGCTAGATGCAATAGGAGAATATTTACCTTCACCTTTGGATGTTCCTCCAGTTGAAGGTGTTAAGCCAGGTACTGATGACGTGATCGCCAGAGACGCCAGCAACGAGGAACCGTTCGCGGCACTTGCCTTTAAAACTGTGACGGACCCCTTTATCGGTAGGCTTGTTTATTTCCGTGTTTACTCTGGTTCAGCTAAGTCAGGGTCCAGTGTTTTGAATACTGTGACAGGAGACAGGGAAAGACTCGGCAGAATAGTTAAAATGCACGCAGACCAAAGGGAAGACGTCGAGGAGGTTTTTGCAGGGGAAATTGCTGCGGCAATTGGTCTAAAGGATACCACCACCGGCGAGACCATCAGTTCGATACAAGACCCAATTTTACTGGAAAAGATTGAATTTCCAGATCCAGTTGTATCCGTTGCAATTGAACCCAAAGCTAGAGTAGATCAAGATAAGTTGTCTGATGCATTGGTCAAATTGTCTGATGAAGATCCTACTTTCACAATTAATTATAATGATGAAACCGGTCAGACTGTTATGTCCGGTATGGGTGAATTGCACCTGGAAATTCTGACCGAACGTATGAAGAGAGAATTTAAAATTGAAGCCAACGTTGGAAAACCAAGAGTTGCATTCAGAGAGACTATTAGAAAAACAACAACCGCCGAAGGCAAATTTATAAGGCAATCTGGAGGTCATGGCCAATACGGCCACGTCATAATAGAGATGGAACCACTGAAAAGAGGTGAGGGGGTACAGTTTGAAAACCGTATCAGAGGGGGGTCTATTCCGATCGAATTTATATCTTCAGTGGAGGATGGTGTCCGAGGTGCATTGAAAAATGGGCCTAAGTCAGGATTTCCGGTAATTGATCTTCTGGTTAGGCTTATTGATGGTACTTACCACGACGTTGATTCCTCCAAAGTTTCATTTGAAATTGCTGGCTCAATGGCCACAAGGACAGCTATTGACAGATGCAGCCCTGTCGTTCTGGAGCCTGTGATGAAACTGGAAGTTGTTACCCCTGAAGATTACTTGGGAGAAGTAATCGGAGATCTGGGTAGGAGAAGGGCTGGAGTGGAGAGTATTGATGCCCAAGGGGACACTCAAATAGTTAAAGCATCTCTTCCATTGGCCGAGAGTTTTGGATACGCAAATGATTTACGCTCTATCACTCAAGGAAGGGCTGGATATTCTATGGAATTTGAAAAATATTTGGAGGCTCCTGAGTCAGTCGTGGAAGCTCAGGCCACTTAGGACATTTAAGAAATGGTACAGAACTCCCAAAAAATCAGAGTTATATTAAAAGCATTTGATCACAGAATTTTGGATCAGTCCGCAGGCCAAATAGTTGAAACTGCTGAAAGGACTGGAGCTAGGGTTGCCGGCCCGGTGCCACTACCCACTGCTATCAAACGGTTTTGTGTGTTAAGGGCGCCCCACATTGATAAGGATTCACGGGAGCATTTCGAGATGCGAACTCATAATCGACTTATCGATATACATAACCCCACATCTAAAACGATAGATGCATTGACCAATCTGGACATGCCTGCGGGTGTGGACATATCAATCAAGTTGTAGGTACAGAAAGATGTCAATTGTAGGGATAATAGGAAAAGTCATTGGGGGGACCCAGTACTTTTATGAGGACGGTACTGCTCACGCTGTTACTGCTATTGAAGCTGGTCCTTGCACTATCACACAGATCAAATCTTTGAAAAAAGATGGATATCAAAGCGTTCAATTGGGATTTGAAAGGGTTAAGAGGTCAAATAAACCAAAAAGTGGTCACTTGGCGGTGGCTGGTAGTGATCTGTTCCGACACCTCAGAGAGACAAAGTCTGAAGATTATGAAGGTTTAGAAGTGGGGTCCCAAATTGACGTGGGAATGTTTGAGGCCGGGGAAAAAGTTAATGTCACAGGGGTTTCGAAAGGAAAAGGGTTCCAGGGAGGGGTTAAAAGATATAACTTTCGGGGAGGACCCAAAACCCACGGTCAATCTGATAGGCATCGTGCTCCAGGATCAATTGGAGCTGGAACAACCCCGGGACGTGTTATCAAAGGAATGAGAATGGCAGGTCGTATGGGTGGAGACAAGGTGACTGTGAAGAATTTGGATGTCGTAATGGTGGATGCTGAGAGGAATCTTCTGTTGGTGAAAGGTGCTGTGCCTGGGCATCGTAATTCTTTACTACTTATATCTAAATCCAATACAAAGAGTTAAAAGTAGTGAAACTTCAAATAAAAAATATTCAGGGAGAGAACACTGGCGATTTGGAAGTTCGCGACGATGTTTTTGGAGTGCCTGTTAAATCAGCCTTGGTTCATCAGGTAATGGTTGGCCAGCTGGCTAACAAGAGGCAAGGCACGGCCAAAACCAAAACCAGATCAGAAGTGTCAGGCGGCGGGGCTAAACCTCGACCACAAAAGCATACAGGAAGTTCCAGGCAGGGTACTATCAGGTCCCCTGTGTGGGTTGGTGGTGGAAGAGCCTTTGGGCCTTCCCCGCGAAGCTACAGGAAGCGGACTCCCAAGAAGATGAGGCGGTTGGCATTGTTGTCAGTTCTGTCTGATAAGGCCCGCCATTCAGATTTGCTTCTTCTTGATTCGCTAGAATTGAAGGAAGGAAAGACAAAAGAGATTGTGTCGATACTTTCTGCTTTGAACATCTCGAATTCAGCTTTGATAGTAACTGACGGACCCAATAAAAAGTTGGTTCAATCAGCTGGAAATGTTGGGGGAGTAAGAACTTTACCAGTGCAAGTACTCAACACATTAGACTTACTTAATAAAAAGCAATTAATAATCACGGTTGACGCAGTAAAAAGAATCGAAGAGTTATGGGGAGGAGTCTATAGAGGGGGAACTTCTTCAAGCGATCCTTCAGGCGAAGAAATTGATGTGGAGAAAGAAGAAGCTCATGTTGAACCTCAAATTGTGGAAGATTCAGTGGACGAGGTCGTTGTGGAAAAAATCAACATGACTGCTGTAGAAGAGCTCAACCTTTCGACCAGAACTAGAAACATATTGTTGCGAGCTGGCGTCACTGAAATCAATGATCTGATCAGTCTATCCAAAGTAGAACTTATGGCTATCCAAAGTTTTGGAGAGAAGTCTTATCTGGACGTTCGGGAACAGCTGCAAAATATAAAGTTACTCCCCTCAGACTGGGAATAAAAGGTAAGCAGAGATGAGTAAACATCATAAATACGCAATTCTAAAACGACCCTTGATTACGGAAAAATCTACACTGATGCAAGAAGATGGTCGCTATGTGTTTGAAGTCGCTAAAACTGCTACCAAACTGGAAGTTAAAGAGGCAGTCCAGGAAGTTTTCGGGGTCACGGTGATTAAAGTCAACACCATGAACGTGAAAGGGAAAATGAAGCGCTTTGGTCCCAGATTCTCGCCGAAACCCTCCTGGAAGAAGGCCATTGTTTCAGTGGCTCCTGGGGATTCGATAACTTTGTTTGAGGGAGTTTGATGCCGTTAAAAACTAGAAAACCAATAACCCCAGGCCAAAGAGGATTAGTACTTCAGAGTACGGACGATATAACTGAAAGAAAGCCGCGAAAAAACTTAGTCAGGCCTTTAAAGAAAACAGGTGGAAGAAATTCTACTGGACGTGTAACGGTGAGGCATCGTGGCGGAGGTCATAAGAGACGATATAGGGTGATAGATTTTAAAAGAGATAACTATGGTGTGCTAGGGATGGTCGAGACCATTGAATATGATCCTAATCGTTCTTGCCGAATAGCCCTTATTAAGTTTGAGAACGGTGATTGGCGATATATCCTGGCTCCAAATGAAATACATGTAGGAGACCGAGTTAGATCTGGTGAGGACTCTGATATTCGTCCAGGCCATGCATTGCCATTAGAAAAAATACCATCGGGAACTTTGGTACATAATGTCGAATTGACCAAAGGGAAAGGTGGACAGATTGTGAGAAGTGCAGGTAGCTATGCACAGGTATTGGCTAGCGAGGGAAAGTACACTTTATTGCGCTTACCCTCCGGAGAAATGAGAAATGTTTTAAGTACGTGTATGGCGACGGTTGGTCAGTTGAGCGCCCTAGATAAGAAAAATGTGAAACTTGGTAAAGCTGGCAGGAAAAGAAACTTGGGTAGAAGGCCAGAGGTGCGCGGCTCTGCAATGGCCCCAAACGCTCATCCACACGGGGGAGGTGAAGGTAGGTCTCCGATAGGTATGCCTGGGCCAAAAACACCATGGGGTAAACCTGCTCTTGGATACCGGACCAGGAAAAAGAACAAACCCTCTAGTAAATTCATAGTAAGAAGAAGATATGACAAGTAAATCATTAAAAGGTGTAACTAAATGTCGCGTTCAATAAAGAAAGGGCCGTACGTGCACCCAAAATTGGCCAAAAAAATTGACCAAGCAGTTAAATCAAATAGTAGAGAAGTGATAAAAACTTGGTCCAGGGCATCTATGATCATGCCTGATATGTTGGGGTTGACCATTGCAGTACACGATGGCAGAAGGCATGTGCCGGTATTTGTCACTGAAAATATGGTTGGTCATAAATTAGGAGAGTTTTCACCAACTCGAACTTTTAGAGGCCATTCAACTAAATCGGAAAGAGCGTCTAGGATCGGATAGAAAGATCGACCTTTACTGAGGAATAGTAGTGAGTATAAGAGCAAAATCGAGTAATACAGGTATATCGGTAAAAAAGCTGAAGCCTATAGCTAATCTAGTTAGGGGTATGAAGGTCGATGAGGCCTTGACAGCCTTGCAATTTTTGCAATCGCCAGCGGCAGCTAGAGTTGCAAAAACTGTAAAATCAGCGGCTTCAAATGCAGAAAATGAAATGATGGCTAGGAGTGAGGACTTAAAAATAATCGAAATATTTGCTAATGAGGGTCCCCGACTAAAAAGATTTAGAGCTCGAGCACGCGGAAGAGTCGGGCGCATTAACAGAAGAAGTAGCCATATAACAGTTGTAGTTGAAGAGGAGGAACTGTAGTTTGGGACAAAAAATTCACCCTAATGGTTTTAGAGTAGGTATCACTAGAGATTGGCATGCTACTTGGTTTGCTGGGCAAAAAGATTACGCTAGCCTTGTGAAAGAGGATATTGATATCCGCCGAGCAATAGATGTGATGTATGAAGATGCTGGAATATCAAAGGTTGATATCGAAAGAGATTCCAATGAGGTGGCAGTTACTATCCATACCGCAAGACCCGGTATTGTGATTGGTAGGGGAGGGCAGAGGGTAGACGAGCTTAGGAAACATTTGGAGACCCTCACAGGAAGCCGAAGAGCCAAACTTAATGTAGTAGAGGTTAGGCAAGCTGAATTAGATGCCTATCTCGTCGCCCGCAACGTCGCCGACCAACTTGAAAGGAGAATAGCCTTTAGAAGAGCTATTCGACAAGCAATAATGCGAACAATGCAGGCTGGGGCTGAGGGAATAAAAATCACATGTTCGGGAAGACTAGCTGGTGCAGATATAGCTAGAGCAGAGAAAGCGATGGAAGGAAGGGTTCCATTGCACACCCTGAGGGCAGACATAGATTATGGATTAGCAGAGGCTCAAACAGAGTTCGGTGTCATCGGAGTAAAAGTATGGATTTGCAGAGGAGAAATATTAAACCCCACGATAATTGGGGAAAATTCATCTAGCTCAGACCAAATTGCTGCTTCAAACGAAATAGAAGAAACAGATGTGGCACCAATCCAGGTGATGGTTACGGCTCAGGAGGATAACCCTGTTTCTACAGGATCTTCGTTGGATCAAACAGAATCGGTGAACGAAGATAACAAAGAAGATGAAGGAGCAAATACAGATGCTTCAACCTAAAAGAGTGAAATATAGAAACCACCATAGGGGTAGGAGGAAAGGACTATCTGTTGCTGGTAGTTCTCTAAATTTTGGTGATTTTGGACTTAAGGCCACGGAAAACGCTTGGGTAACTTCCAGACAAATTGAGGCTGCCAGAAGGGCTATGACTAGGTATGCCAGGAGAGGCGGAAGAATGTGGGTAAGAGTGTTTCCTGATAAAAGTGTGACGGCTAGGGCAGCAGAAACTAGAATGGGGAAAGGTAAGGGAGCCCCAGATCATTGGGTAGCAGTTGTTAAACCAGGGAAAATAATGTTTGAGATGGCCGGTATACCTGAGGAAACTGCTAAACATGCACTTACTTTGGCAGCATCAAAAATGCCTATGGGAACCCGAATTGTTTCTAGGACTAATGTAAGGTCTAAAGAATAGAATAATTAACAAACCAAGGATAAAACCTCAAAATACAACAGCGAGCTAATTATGGCGGAGATTGACGACATTAGAAATATGAATGATCAAGATTTAATAGAGAATCTTGACTCTATCCAGAAAGATGTTATGAATTTGAGATTTAGAACTGCAACAATGCAACTTACCGACACCAACGCAGTAAAAAAAACTCAAAGGAAGATAGCAAGAATAATGACAGTTATAAGAGAAAGAGAGATATCAGAGAGTTCCTCATGAGTCACGATCGTAGAAAAATAAGGGTGGGACGAGTAGTCAGTCAGAAGATGGATAAAACGGTCGTCGTTTCGGTTGAATGGAGTCAGCCCCACAGAATATATAAGAAAAATGTCAAACGCTGGAATAAATTTATGGTTCACGACGAGGGAAACTCTTGCAATCTTGGAGATACGGTTCGGATTGTAGAAACTAGGCCTTTGTCTAAAACCAAAAGGTGGAAAGTTACCGAAATAATACAAAAGGGTGATGTGGCAGAGGTTCAACCGGGAGAGATAACTGTGCCTGCAATGAAAAAAGACGATGGTAAAGATAGCGAGTAAATGTTGAGGCGACAACGATGATACAAATATATACGAGATTAAAGGTCGCAGACAATTCTGGTGCAAGGCTCATAAGTTGTATAGGAGTGCCAGGTGGGTCTGGAAAAAAATATGCTTGGCTGGGTGATGTAATAGTTGCCTCAGTAAAAGATGCTGCTCCTGCAGCTGGAGTGAAAAAGGGTGAGGTAGTTAAGGCCGTGATTGTGAGAACCGCAAAATCTCATCGAAGAAAAGACGGATCACATATTAAATTTGATGAGAACGCAGCCGTGATCATCAATGAAGACAAAATGCCTCGAGGAACTCGTATTTTTGGGCCTGTAGCTCGAGAATTAAGGGATAAAGATTTCATGAGAATTGTGTCTCTTGCCCCGGAGGTCATATAAGAAATGAAGATAAGGAAAAACGATAATGTGTTGGTGATTAAGGGAAAAGATAAGGGCAGGCAAGGACCGGTCCAGAGTGTATTTCCAGGTAGAGGAAAAGTTTTAGTTGAGGGCATCAACTTGGTTAAACGACACAGGAAAGCTCAAGGCATGAGTGGTGCTGAAATTGTGGAGAAAGAACTCCCGGTAGCGGTTGCTAACGTGATGCTTGTTTGTACCCACTGCCAAAAGCCGGCAAAAGTATCAAACAGAATAATGGGAGACGGTTCGAAGGGAAGAATCTGCAAAAATTGCGAAGAGGTTATTGAATAATGCCAGATGATAATACCAATCAATCTGCCACCTCGAGTGGTAGCGCACCTCGTCTTCTGCAAAAGGTAAGAGATGAGATAGGTCCAGAGATGATGAAGGAATTTGGCTATAGCAGCGTGATGCAGATACCTCGTTTGAACAAGGTGGTTATCAATATTGGGTTAGGAGAAGCTTTGCAAAATGCTAAAGCCATTGAAAGTGTGACGGCTGATCTGAGCCGTATCACAGGCCAAAGGCCTGTGACCACGAAGGCTAAGAAATCGATAGCAGGATTCAAGATAAGAGAAGGAATGCCCATAGGTGCCATGGTGACTATAAGAGGCCGAAGAATGTATGAATTTACTGACAGGCTTTTGAATGCATCATTGCCAAGAATTAGGGACTTCCAAGGTCTTTCAAGGAACTCTTTCGACGGTAGGGGAAACTACTCAATTGGAATAAGGGAACACACCATATTTCCGGAAATTGATTACAACTCGATTGATAGGATACGTGGTATGCAAATCGTGATAGTTACATCTGCCGTAAATGATCAAGAGGGTATGAGGTTCCTAGAATTGGCCGGTATGCCTTTTATAAGAAACTAATCAATTGAATAAAATTAGGATTAATAATTTTCTAAGGATATAAAAGTGGCAAAAAAATCATCTGTTGCAAGAAATGAGAAGAGACGAAGACTGGTGGAAAAGTATGCTGAGAGAAGGCAACGACTTCAGGACGTTATAAAGGATGCCAATTCATCTTTGCAGGCGCGTGCGGAGGCTAGGACAGAGATGTCAAAATTGCCAAGGAATGCTAACCCCGTAAGAATAAGAAATCGGTGCCAGATAACTGGCAGGCCTCATGGTTATATCAGATATTTTGGGTTGTCTCGTATAGCTTTTCGTGAGATGGCACATGCAGGTGAACTACCTGGTGTAAAAAAGGCAAGTTGGTAGGTAAAAGAATATGTCATTAACAGATCCGATCGCCGATATGCTCACAAGAATTCGAAACGCAGTGATGATTGGCCATCAATCAGTCGATGTACCAGTCTCTAACTTAAAGGTAGAGATAGCTCAGATATTGGAAAAGGAAGGGTTTTTGGAAGGGTATGAGATACAAAACGAGGGTCAAATCGATGCGAATATACAATTGAACCTCCATTATTGGCAAAAAGGAGAACCTGCAATAACTGGATTAAAGAGAATTAGCAAGCCAGGTCTTCGCATATACTCCAAAAATAATGAATTACCGATTGTATATGGTAATAGAGGAATTGCTGTGGTCTCAACAAATAAAGGTGTTATGACAGGGATAGAGGCAAAACGGAGCGGGGTAGGTGGTGAGGTTTTATTCTACGTTTGGTAGGGAGTATTTTTATGTCGAGAATTGGAAACCAATTAATACAAATACCATCGGGCGTTGATGTAACTATCGATGGGACGGAAGTCACAGTAAAAGGCCCTAAGGGTAGCTTAAGTCAAAATTTTCACCAGGATATGATGATTAGCCAAGATGGAGACATAGTCAAAGTCACTAGGCCTAGTGATGAAAGCAAACATAAAGCTTTTCATGGACTGACCAGAAGCCTGTTATCTAATATGGTAAAGGGAGTTAGTGAGGGTTTTACTAAGGAATTGGAATTAGTAGGTGTCGGTTACAGGGTGCAACAAAAAGGAAAAGGAATATCTTTGAATGTTATGTTTAGCCATTCGGTGGAAATACAACCTGATTCGGGTGCTGAATTAGAAGTGGACGGAAATACGCACATAAAAGTGTCAGGTATTGATAAACAGGTTGTTGGTCAATTGGCGTCCCAGATTCGTAAAGTAAGGCCACCAAACGTATATACGGGCAAGGGCATCAGGTACGCTGGCGAGCTGGTGAAGCTGAAACCTGGGAAGAGTGCAAGGAGAGCCTAAATTATGTCAGCTTTAAATGGAAAAATGAGAAGGATGATTCGTCATAATAGGCTCAGGTCTAAGATTTCAGGCACCGCCGAGAGACCGCGGTTAGCAGTCTATAGAAGTATCTCACATATATATGCCCAATTGATTAATGATGTGGAAGGAAGCACTATTGCAGCTGCCTCCTCTCTAGAGAATGAATTGAAAGATAAAGATACAGACTCGGGAAAGATATTAATATCAAAAGTGGTTGGAGAGTCAATTGGTATGAGAGCGGCTGAAAAAGGAATAAGTGAAATAGTATTTGACCGAGGCGGATATAAATACCACGGAAGGATCAAGGCAGTTGCCGAAGGGGCTAGGGAAGCGGGGTTAAAATTTTAGCAGGGTATATTAATAATATGCCCAGATTTAGGTGTTAAATAGATGCAGGAAAAACAGGACAGAAGAAGAAACAAAGATCGGGAAGAAGAGTCTCCGATAACAGAACGCACCGTTCGCATTAATAGAGTCTCGAAGGTGGTGAAAGGTGGACGACATCTTAGTTTCAGTGCCCTCGTAGTGGTTGGTGATGGAGAAGGACGAGTTGGAATAGGTATGGGAAAAGCTTCTGCTGTGCCAGATGCCATCACCAAAGGTTCTGCATATGCACAAAAAAATATGGTGGATATTCCATTGAAGGGAGATACCATTGCTCATGACGTTTCAGCTAAATTTGGCGGTAGTATGGTAATGCTGAAGCCAGCCCCTCCTGGAACAGGGGTGATCGCAGGAGAATCAGTCAGGGCCGTTGTTGAATTGGTGGGTGTGAAGGATATTGTTACTAAAGTGAGGCGAAGCACCAATCCTACCAATGTTGTTAAAGCAACCCTCAAAGGACTCCAAATGCTTAGGGACCCAGAAGTTGAGATTTCTCGAAGGCGGGAATACGCACAGCGGACCGCACTTGCAAAGAGCGACGCACTTTCACAGGACCCATTAGATTAAGGTATCGCAAAATGGCAAAAATTTCGGTTACATGGAAAAAAAGTACCATCGGTTATTCTCAAAGGCAAAGAAGAATAATAGAGAGTTTGGGACTTAGAAAATTAAACCATACAGTGGTACATGAATCATCCCCTTCTATTATGGGGATGCTAAAGAAAGTGGGACATTTGGTTGAGGTTAGAGAGCGGGAATAATGAGGACTGATTATTTAGGTATTTAGATATGACTATGCAAAATCACACAATAAAATCTTCAGGATCTAAATCTGGGAAGCGAAAACGTATTGGCCGCGGAGATGGTAGCGGAAATGGGAGTTTTTCTGGTCGAGGGATGAAAGGTCAGAAATCCAGAAGTGGCGGGGGTGTTAGACCAGGGTTCGAGGGTGGTCAACTGTCTTTGATCAAAAGAATGCCGTCCTTGAGAGGCTTCACAAACATTTTCAAAACGAAATATCATCTAGTAAACATAGATAGTATTTGTCGTGTGTACCCGGACGGAGGCGAAGTATCCCCACAAGGATTGGTTCAAAGCGGAGTTATCAAAGATGAGAAATTACCCATAAAAATTTTGGGTAGGGGTGAAATAACGGTAAATTTGAAGATCTCTGCTCATAAATTCACGAAATCTGCTAAGAATAAAATTGAGACGGCAGGTGGAACAATACAGGTAATAGAATAGATGGTTCGACAAGCCCAATCGTCTCGATCTGATCAATTATCGCGACCTCAATTAATCCAGTCCATGCTGGATGCAATGAAGGTTCCAGATTTACGGTACAAAATCCTTTTCACCTTTGCAATGCTCCTTATTTTTAGGTTTGTTGCTCACGTTCCAGTACCTGGCGTTGACACTCAAGCCTTATCCCAAGCATTTCGTGATCAAGCACTTCTAGGGTTCTTGGATCTATTCAGTGGCGGTGCTTTAGCCAATTTAAGCGTGGCTGCTCTAGGTGTTTACCCATATATCACGGCTTCGATCGTTATGCAGATACTCACCCCAGTTATGCCTGGTCTCAAAGAGTTATCTCAGGAAGGGGAGTTTGGACGCCAAAAAATCAACCAATATACCCATTTTTTGACAGTTCCGATTGCTTTCATGCAAGGTTGGGGCCAGTTAACCCTTCTCAGATCGTCTGGAGTGCTTCCTGGGGTCGATTTTGGCCTAAATTTGCATACCTTTGCCATGATGTTGTCACTTGTTGCAGGTACCATGTTTTTGGTCTGGCTTGGCGAGTTAATAACTGAGAGAGGTCTTGGTAACGGGGTTTCTCTAATCATATTTGGTGGTATCGTTGCAGGTCTGCCCCAAATGCTGGGAAGAGGATTTCTAGAAAATGACTATGTATCTACACTAATTATGCTTGGGGTAATTGGGTTTGCATTGATATATATAATCGTTTTTTTTAATGAGGCACAGCGTAGGGTGCCAGTGCAATATGGCAGGAGTGTCTTCCGTGGAGGACGGATGCAGCGTCAGAGTGGGTCTTCTTTTTTACCCATCAGAGTGAATACAGCAGGGATGATCCCGTTGATTTTTGCTTTTTCAATAATAATCTTGCCAGGGACGATTGCTAGCTACTTTAACGATCCATTGGACGATGGGTTTTTAAATTCGATCGCCTCTTTTTTTGCAAGTACTCTTGATCCATCAAACCTTCCCTATTGGATAGCTGTTTTTATATTGGTAGTAATGTTTACTTTTTTCTATACCCTGGTAATTTTCCAACAGCAAAATCTTGCTGAAACTTTACAAAGAAACGGTGGATTTATACCTGGGATACGCCCAGGATTACCAACTCAGGAGTATCTAAATAGGGTGATAATAAGAATCACTTGGGGAGGAGCCCTTTTCCTGGGTGGTATCGCAATAGTTCCATATTTTGTCTCTGAGCTAACTGGAATTCAAGCCTTAACCTTAAGTAGTACTAGTTTGCTAATCATGGTTGGAGTGGCCTTGGATACTATGCGGCAGTTGGAGTCTCAGCTATTGATGCGTAACTATGAAGGATTTTTATAGGTTTCACATGTATCAGCGCGAAGGTGAGTGGGTATGAAAATAGTCCTTATGGGTCCCCCAGGTTCGGGTAAAGGTACCCAGGCTTCCTTCGTAGCTTCCCTTGTGCAGGTTAATAGTGTGTCGTCTGGAGACTTGTTTAGGGAGAATCTAGCCAATGACACTGAGTTAGGGAAATTGGCCAAAACCTATATGGATCAAGGCAAATATGTACCCGATGATGTGACCATAAATATGGTGATGTCTTGGATAGAAGATCCTGGAAATAAAAGAGGATTCATTTTAGATGGATTTCCTCGGACACTGTCGCAAGCACAGGCATTAGATGATCGCCTGAGTGAAGTAGGTGGGATTGATAAAGTAATATTATTCAAGGTGCCGGAATTGGAGTTGATAAAAAGGTTGTCTGGAAGGATGCTGTGTAGAAAATGCCAAACTCCATATCACAAAGAATTCTACCCTCCCATAAATGATGGTGCGTGCGATAAATGTGGCGGTGATTTGTTCCAACGAGATGATGATTCAGAGGTTGTTATAAGGGAGCGGTTGAAGGTATATAGACAAGAAACTGACCCAGTTGTTGAAAGATATAAAGGAACTGGCAATATACTCGAAATAGATGGGTCTCTCCCAATACGTGTGGTTGAAAAATCTCTAAGGAAGGCTTTGGGATGATTACCCTAGTGCGTTCATTGTATAATGGTGTTTCAGCTTTTTTGCTGACGGTTGGGATAATTTAGTTTATGACGGCCGGAAATGCTAACACCAAAGGGATAACTGTCAAGGCTCCTCGAGAGATTAGTTTGATGAGAGAGGCAGGGCGCATTATAGCCGAAGCCAAATCAGCGGTGAAAAATGCTTTGGCCCCAGGGGTAACTAGCGCAGAGATGGACGCTTTAGCGGAGGAGATAATAAAAAAAAGGGGAGCTATTCCTTCATTTAAGGGATATCAGCCAGCCCCTCATATGCCGCCTTTTCCAGCCACGATTTGTTTCTCCTTTAACGAAGAAATTGTGCATGGCATTCCGAGTGACCGTAAGATGCAAGACGGTGATATAGTCAGTGTAGATTTTGGAGCGATTGTAGAAGGATATCACGGGGATAGTGCATTCACTGCAGGGGTAGGGCTAGTGACAGACACAGCTCAGAAACTGATTGATGTGACCGCGGAATCTTTGTTTGCAGGTATAGCAAAGGCTACGCCTGGGAGCCGGCTGACTGACATATCTAATGCGATACAGGTTTTTGCAGAAGCTGAAGGGTTTTCAGTTGTCAGGGAATACGTTGGACATGGGATAGGTAGAGCCCTTCATGAAGAACCACAAATTCCGAACTATGGAAGTCCCGGTAGGGGCCCTTTATTGCAAGAAGGTATGGTATTAGCGATTGAACCGATGCTTAATATAGGCACATGGAAAACCAAAATTATGCCGGATGGCTGGACTGTGGTAACTGAGGATGGGGAATTATCTGCCCATTCAGAACATACTGTGGTAATAACTTCTGAAGGTCCTGAGGTTTTGACATAAAAAGGGCAGGAAGACTAACGATAGGAGTTTTATGACTAAAAGGGAAAAAGAGTCAATAGAAGTAGAAGGTACCGTGCTAGAAGCACTGCCGAATGCTTCTTTTAAAGTTGAACTCGCCAATGGTCATGAAGTACTCGCCTATATATCAGGGAAGTTGAGGGTTAATTATATTCGGGTTTTGCCTGGTGATAGAGTGCTGGTGGACCTATCTCCATATGATCTAACAAGGGGCAGGATCACATATAGGTTTAGATAGTTTATTAATGGATTTGAAAGAAACGACAGCAGTACGAAATGGAGTAGGTTATGAAGGTTAGCGCTTCCGTGAAAGTTAGGTGCGCTAAATGCCGGGTTATTCGTCGTAAAGGTCGGGTAAGGATTATCTGCGAAAATCCCAAGCATAAGCAAAGACAAGGATAAAGGTGACTGATGGCTATAATAGCAGGGGTGAACATACCAGACGCGAAACGGGTCGAGACTGCATTGACCAGTATCTATGGGATTGGTCGAACGATGGCATTGGATGTAATTAACCAGGCAGGGATTATTGATAATCCCCGAGTAAGAGATTTGTCGGATGAAGATTTGAATCGAATGAGGGAAATCATAGATAAAGGGCGTATGGTGGAAGGGGATCTGAGGAGGGAGGTCAATCAAAACATACGAAGATTGATTGACATCGGGTGCTATCGAGGAACACGCCATAGGCGAGGGCTACCTACAAGGGGTCAAAGGACTAAAACTAATGCCAGGGCTAAAAGAGGCCGAAAAATGGCAGTTTCGAGGAAACATTCTACAACTAGGTAAACGAAATTTCTTAATGGCATCGGTAACCTAAGGAGTTAAATAATGGCTAGACGGCCGAGGACAAGAAAAAGGGATAGAGGACCTGTACCTTTGGGTAGAGCGTACATTCAATCTACCTTCAACAATACGATAGTAACTCTGACTGACCCTACTGGTAATACGGTTGCCTGGGGCAGTGCAGGAACAGCTGGATTTCGAGGCTCTCGTAAATCGACAGCTTTTGCTGCTCAAAGAGCTGGAGAAGACGCAGCAAAGAAGGCTATGGGCGAAGGGGTAAGGCAAGTAGATGTTTTTGTCAGAGGCCCAGGAGCTGGAAGAGAGGCTGCGATTAGAGCCATACAGGGGGCCGGGATAATCGTTAGTAGCATAAAAGATGTTACTCCCATTCCCCATAATGGATGTCGTCCTCCGAAGAGAAGAAGGGTTTAGGAAATATTTTCTACCTTCCAAACATGAAATTAGCAGAAAAAAATAGAGTGTAAACAAATGGCAAGATACACAGGACCGATTCAGAAAAAACTCAGATCCTTGGGACTAGATAATTATGGGGCCTATAAAGTTAGAAAGGAAAATAAATCTAACCAAGGCTATACACGCCGAAGACGTGTTTCTGCATACGGATTGCAGTTGAAAGAAAAACAAAAGGCTAGATTTTTATATGGAATCATGGAAAAACAGTTCAAGAATTACTATGAAAAGGCCTTAGATATGGATGGAATAACTGGCGATAATCTCATGGTGTTACTTGAGAAACGTCTAGACAATGTTTTGTATAGGACCGGCATGTTCTTTTCGAGAAAGCAGTCAAGGCAAGCCGTCAACCATGGTCATTTCATGGTAAACGCAGCTAAAGTAGATATTCCTTCCTATCAGGTATCGCAAGGAGACCAAATTTCGTGGGGACCAAAGGGCCAGAAAACGGAATTGTTCGAGATAGCAAAAAGTAATTGTAAATCTATCCAGAGTCCTCATTGGATCAATCTGGATCAAGATAAAATGACTGCCTCAATAGTCACTGAACCTGGGGCGGAAGATGGTGAAATAATCATCGATACAGTTCAGATTGTGGAATATTACTCAAAGTAAATACAGGAGACTATTTAAATGGTAACGGATTATACTGCGATGTCTATCTTGGATGCTCCTGAAGAGGAAGAGGAGGAGATTGTTGCCAATCCACGTATATCGGTAGCGGAAGCATCCGAAACGTATGGGAAATTTGTAATTGGTCCTTTAGACCCAGGCTACGGTGTAACTTTAGGGAATCCATTGAGGAGAGTTTTATATAATTCTTTATCTGGCTCTGCTATTACATGGGTAAGAATCGAGGGTACTCTGCATGAGTATTCAAACATTGACAACGTCAAGGAAGAAGTTTCAGAGATATTGCTCAATGTAAAGAACTTGAGGATACGGACCGGATCAGAATCTGTGGGACAACTTAGATTAGTGACCAAAGGAGAAGGGAAAATCACTGCCGGGGATATTACACCCTCTTCAGAAATTATTGTAGTAAATACTGATCAGCATATTGCCACCTTAGATTCTCCCGATGCGGAACTTAATATGGTTTTGAATGTTGATCATGGAAAAGGCTATAAGGTAGCTGATAGCAGCGAAGGACATCCCATAGGGGTAATTCCTATAGATGCTGTCTTTACGCCGGTTAGAAAGGTTAATTACACCATAAACCAGACTAGAGTAGGCCAGAGGACTGACTTCGAAGAACTTCACTTTGAGGTATGGACAGATGGCTCAAAATATCCGGTGGAGGCAGTTATAGAGGCTGCAAATATACTGGTGAATCAGTTTTTCCTTTTCACCAAGGCGGAGGATGCCCAAGAAGGCTCTGATGGAGTATCAATGGATATACCGGCAGAGCATTACAATATGACAGTGGAGGAGTTAGAACTTTCATCTAGGACTTTGAATTGTCTTAAGCGTGCCGCCCTTAATAAGGTTGGCGAAGTTATGGAGAAGTCAAAAAGTGAATTGTTGGAGATAAGGAATTTCGGAGAAAAGTCCTACAGGGAACTTTATGACAGGTTTAGAGAGCTGGAAATACTACCAGATCATCTAGATCCAGAATTGAATGCCAGCCAGGAAGAACAAATCGCAGAAAACAATCCTGAAATCGAAGTTGATGAAGGATAGAAATAGGAGATATTCATTGTGAGACATCAACTTTCAGGAAGGAAATTAGGTAGACCCACTGGACATAGACTTCTCATGCTTAGGAGCATGGCGACTGACCTGTTGCGAAATGAGAGGATGAAAACTACAGATTCCAAGGCTAAAGAAGTCAGAAAGATGGCTGAGAAAATTATAACCTTGGGTAAGAAAGGTAGCCTACACCATAGGAGACAAGCGGCAGGCTTGCTCACAGACGAAGCTGTCGTGAAAAAAGTATTTGATGAGCTTGGGGATCGCTATCAAGATCGGAATGGTGGTTATACCAGAATAACTAAGCTGGGCCCGAGGAAAGGGGACGCTTCTGAAATGGCTATTTTAGAGCTGGTTGAATAGGTACAAGAATTTCCAAGTAAACATGAGGTTGGCGGTTATAATTGAGTATGAGGGAACCAGATACCATGGATTTCAATATCAAACTAACGCAAGCAGTGTACAGGAGGAATTAGAAAACTCAATAGAAAGGCTCACCGGTAGAAAAACAAGAATTACCGCGGCTGGGAGAACAGATGCGGGAGTTCATGCTAGAAACCAGGTTGCAGCATTCGACACAAACTCCGATTTGAAAACAAACCGGATAGCCGATGGAATGAATCATTATCTTCCAGAAGACATTGTTATCAAAAAGGTTGTTCAAGTAGGAAAGAATTTCGATCCTAGGAGGGACGCGAAATCAAGGGTTTATAGATATTCGATTTTTAATTCGAATTTTCATTCCCCTTTGAAAAGATTATATACACATTGTGTCACTGGCTATCTTGATAGAGACCTCATGTGTGAGGGTGCTAAATTGTTCCTCGGGGAACATGATTTTAGTAAATTTGCCGGTAAGGTGGAAGATAACAAAACTACTGTCAGAATGATTTATCGATCCGAGTGGACTTATGAGCGTGAAACGCTTACTTATGAAGTTGAAGGAAATGCCTTTCTTTCTCACCAGGTAAGGCGTATGGTGGGTAGTTTGCTGGATTTGGGTAGGGGAAACCTAAAATTGCAGGATGTCCAAGATCTAATTAGCGGTGAAGGTTCTGCTAGGAGCAATTCAATGCCTGCAAGAGGCTTGTGTCTTGAAAAAATAATTTATGAAAACTATTGTGATTTAACTCCTGTGAACTGAGGGATATAACTATGGCGATAAAACAAAAAATGGAACAGCCGAATATAAGTGAATTGAAACCGGATTGGCATGTGGTTGATGCGGAAGGTAAAACACTAGGTAGGATAAGCTCAGAAATTGCGATCCTTCTGCAGGGTAAACATAAACCTGGCTATGTCCCTTATTTAAATACAGGGGACTATGTTGTTGTAGTAAATGCAGAAAAAATTCATGTCACAGGAAAGAAAATAGAGCAAAAGAAATACTATCGACATAGTGGATACCATGGTGGTTTAACGGAAAGAACTTTACAGCAAATGCTGGATACACACCCTGACCGTGTTATTAGACAGTCTGTGAAAGGGATGCTGCCCAAAAACGTACCGGGAAGGAGAATGTTGGGCAGATTGAAAGTTTATTCAGGAAGTGAACACCCTCATCAGGCACAAGTAAATTCTGATGAGTAACGAAGGGTTAATTTCCTCATTCTGAAAGGAGAAAACATTGGTTGAACAACAGTACACATATGCAGTTGGTAGAAGAAAAACTTCAGTGGCGCAGGTTAGGTTATATCAGGATGCGGGCCCTGTTGTTGTTGAAGATAAATTAATAGAAGACGCTTTTCCTTTTAGTACATGGCAGCAAGTAATAAATGAGCCTTTCACCGTAACAAACACCCAAGGAAAATTTAGGGTCGTCGCCAAGGTAAAAGGTGGTGGAGTTAGCGGACGGGCCGGAGCCATAAGGCACGGCATCTCAAGGGCTCTTGCTGAAATTGACAATGGCAGATACAGAGATGAACTGAAAAAGGCAGGGTTACTCACCAGAGATTCACGTGTGAAAGAACGTAAAAAACCCGGCCTTAAGGGAGCACGAAAGGCCAAACAATACACCAAACGGTAACTTAAGCTGTAACTTGAGTTTCTTGGTGCTTTCAAGATAGGTGCGGAGATTGGCAAATTCGAGAGCCATAACGTCAGCTGTTTTTAATACCTCCAGATTATCCATGGCAATGGAAAACTATCTTTTGTCTATTCTTCGTCTTGAGGAACAACAGATCAAAGTTTCTGTTGCCCAATTGTCTGAGCATTTTAAAATTTTGCCCCTAGGTGAAGGATTAGGCACATCACTTCCTTCGGTCAGTGCAATGATCAGACGGATGTCGAGAGAAAAACTGGTTGGTATCTCCACAGACAAAGAGATTGTTTTGACCAAAAATGGTCGTCAATATGCGGAAGTTATTTTACGAAGACATCGGCTGGCTGAAAGACTTTTGGTAGATGTCTTGAATATCGACCTTGAGTTTGCTCACATTGAGGCGCATAGACTGGAACACACGATGTCTCCATACCTAGAACAGAAGGTCGTAGACTTACTAGATAACCCTCAGACTTGTCCCTTTGGACATCCGATACCAGGGAGTGGCTATACCATTCCAGCTAACGCCATAACGTTAGATAAATGTAGGCCTAGCAACAAATATATTTTGGATAGGGTTCCTGAGGATAATCAGGACTTGTTAGCCTATTTTGTTGAAAAGGGATTTGTCCCCGAGACTTCCATTAAGATAATCGACTCATCTTTGCCAAGGGGGATTGTAACCCTAGAATGCAATCAAGATGAACTTGTTTTCAGTACTATAGTGGCCAAACTTATATGGGTTAGACCCTGAGAAGTAAAAAGTCGTGAAAATCGTCTCATCTCACCAAATGCGGGATCTTGAAGCTAGGAGTGAAACACTCGGCTTATCCACCAATGAATTGATGAATAACGCTGGGTTCTCAATAGCCAGCCACATAGCGAAAAATATGGGGCCGCTGAAAGGGTTGAAAGTGGTTTCCCTCGTGGGGACAGGAAACAACGGATCTGATTGTTTAATAGCTAGTGGCCACTTAGCTATGTGGGGAGCCACAGTTACTGCAGTAATTCTCAAACCACGTTCGGAACCTGACTTAAGGCGTCAGGAAACTTTGGAGATGGGAACCTCGTTAATAGACATAAGCGAAGGAAAAGAAAATTGTTCTTTTTCTTCTATACATTCACTTTTAAGAAATGCCCACATAATAGTCGATGGCATTTTAGGTATTGGTACCAGTTTACCCATTCGTGATCCTTTTAAAACGGTTCTTTCTGATATTAAGGCCTTAAATGCAAAAAAAGCGAAGGTTTTTTCTATAGACGTTCCATCTGGGGTAGATTCTGACACCTCTGAAGTGGATTCATCGGCTTTTAAACCGGATGTGACGCTTGCGCTCGGTCATTTAAAACCTTGTCATGTTAATCAGCCCGCTGCAGATTTTTGTGGGAAAATAATTATTTGTGATATTGGTTTGCCAAACCATTTAAGCGTTGAGATAGATACCGCATTGTTGTCGGATGAATATGTAAGACCAATTTTGCCGGGCCGATCGGTTTCGTCCCACAAAGGTAGTTATGGAAAAGCGATGGTAGTAGGTGGGTCAGATAACTACATTGGCGCTCCGGTTCTTGCAGCCTCCTCAGCGATGAAAACAGGACTCGGGCTCGTGACTATCGCAACCTTTGAGCATTTAGTAAATCCTATGGCTAATATGTTTCCTGAAGCTACCTTTTTGCGTCTCAAAGAGGACAGAATGGAGATAAGGTCCGGCCAACATATGGCGAGGCAAATTTTTGAAGCAGTCGAAGACTATAAAGTTTTATTAATTGGATGTGGATTTGGAATTTCGCGAATAACATATAGGATTTTTCAAAATCTAGTTCTGTCTAATATTAAACTTCCTCAGCTTGTTTTAGATGCCGACGGTTTGAATATGCTTTCAAAAATTTCGAACTGGTGGGATAAGATACCTTTCAACACTATATTAACCCCACATCCTAAGGAAATGTCACGTTTAACTAGGCTATCAGTGTCAGAAATACAGTCGGATCGTTTAAATGTGGCAAAAAGATTTTCAGAGCAATGGGGAGTTATTGTGGTTTTAAAGGGTGCCAATACTGTGATATGTGATCCAAATGGTTCTTCGATAATAAGCCCTTTTGCGAATCCCATTTTATCTTCTGCTGGTACTGGTGACGTATTAGCAGGTTTGATTACAGGGTTTATTGGACAGGGAAGTAGACCTTTAGAAGCTTCTTCCTTGGGAGTTTACATTCATGGTAAAACCGCTGAATCAGTTTCACTTCAGATTGGACCTTCAGGGTTACTTGCAACTGAATTGGCCAATAATGTGCCATTTACGATCAAATATTTGAGGAATTAGAAATACTTTGGCTCAGCTTAAAGGTAATGATAGATCGGCTTTTGTGGCATCAATGTTTGGAAGAATTTCACGCCGATATGATCTGTTAAATACCCTCATGACTGTTGGGATGCATTACATGTGGAGAAGAAAAGCGGCGCAATTAGCTGCTACTCATGTCTCGGGAGATATTTTAGATGTAGCTTCTGGCACTGGTGATTTTGCCTTCGACCTACTTAAACACTCCAATGTAAACATTGTTGTTGGACTGGATTTTTCTTCCGAAATGTTAGATGTCGCTATAAGAAAAAGTGTTAAATTAGGATTGGGTGGTAGATTTATTCCTGTGATAGGCGATGCACATATTTTGCCGTTTCCGGATGAAAGGTTTGCTAGTGCCACGGTTGGCTTTGGGGTACGAAATTTTTCTGATCTGCCGAAGGCACTGGCAGATATCGTAAGAGTAACTAGGCGGGGTGGCAAAGTTACTGTGTTGGAAATTGTTAGGCCTCAAGATAGATTGTCATCTGTTTTATTTTTGCGTTATTTCAGGTGGGTTACCCCTAAATTGGGAAAGATTTTCGCAGGTGATTACGAAGCCTACAAATACCTTCCAGAATCTGTCCAGCATTTTATGTCAGCCAAACAACTCACCAAATTGTTGAAAGAGGCAGGGTTACGGAATATAAATGTTGAGACGAAAGGCATGGGGTCAATCGCGATAATTTCAGGAGAACGCCCTTAATTCAAGGTCTTTCATCCAGGGTGATTTCTGTTACTAGGGGAGATTTTTCCGAAATATAGGTCAATGTCACTGTATCGCCGACACCGTAACTCCATAGGAGCGGCAAGAACTCTGACATAGTTGGAGTAGAGACTCCATCAACTGTCGTTATCACATCGCCCACTTTTAGTTTTCCTTTATCAGCCGGACCATCTGGGGATATCTGGGTTATGAAAATACCTTCCGAGACACCTAAATCGTATCTGCTTGAAATTGTATTGGTTGCATTTATACCACGAAGACCTATTAATGGTCTGGTTACCTTTCCATCTTTTATCAAACTATGAATTATCGGCTGCGCAACTGAAGAAGAGACGGAAAACCCTATTCCTTGTGCACCACTGTAGACGGCTGTATTTATACCTATTACTTCTCCCTTGGCACTAACTAATGGGCCCCCGCTATTACCTTGATTAATAGCAGCGTCATGTTGGATCATGTCGTATAAATCTCCTCTTTCAGTCTGAACTGTTCTTCCGACACCGCTTATGACACCGAATGTCACGCTTGGGCCACCCCTCAAACCCAATGCGTTCCCAATCGTAAATACCCAATCTCCAGGTCTAAGTGCACTGGATTCCCCAAATTTAATTGTAGAAAGATTGTCCGCCTCTATTTTTATCACCGCGAGATCAGTTAAAACATCAAGACCAACTATTTCAGCTGAATAGTTTCCGCCATCCGATAGAGATACTTCTATATCAGATGTATTTTGTATCACATGATAATTGGTAACAATATACCCATCATTACTGATGATTATGCCGGTTCCAGATCCTTCATCAGCAAAAAAGAAGCGGCCCCTTGAAACTATGTCTACGGATATGGATACAACAGATTTTTGGACATTTTCAACTAAATCGGCTAGGGGGAACAAATTTTGTGTAACGAGTGGGCTTTTAATTAAATGAGTATTTTCAAGTGTGATTTCCTCAGTAAAGTCATTTGAATCGACGACAGGAGATCGAGTCTCATTAGTAGAACAAGCATAACTTGCCAAAATGGCGACTACCAAGAGGAAAGAGCGAATATTTTTAAGGTTTAATCGAACGAACAATCAAATTACCCCTTCTTTTTAAAGCAAGGAACATTCTATCTAATCTGCTTTTTTCATCTTCTTCAACGCCATATTTATGGAACATCGATGTAAGTTGCGCTCCAAAAAGTAATATAATGGCGGAGATATAAAGCCATGCCAGCAAAGCTAAAAGTGCTCCCACAGATCCATAAACTGCGTTGTAAAGGGAGAATGTACTCACCACCCATATGAAACACCACTGCCCGGTAATAAACCCTAAAGTGGCAATAAGGGCTCCGGGTATCACATATTGCATCCTTACTTTTATATTTGGCATCCATGCATAAAGTATCAGTATAGATATGAACGCCAATATTGGTGAAATTAATCGGACTACTAAGCCAAGAACAAAATCTATTTGGAAATCTCCGCCTGGATCAAAATATTCGAAAAGATCTGTTACGAAGGAGATGATAGGCGCAGTCAAAAGGATTATCAACACCAATATGCCTGCACCAAAAACTAAACCGATATCTATCAACCTTTCCCTGAGGAAAGGTCTGGGACGTGTTACTCCCCAGGCTGTATTGATTCCTCTTCTAATAGCCCCAAAAGCAGCCGACGAGGCCCATATCAATCCAAGAAAACTGGCAATCCCGGTGATGGTACGAGCTTTCACTATACCTTCCATGGTTGAACCAATTAAATCACTTGAAACAGGCAGAACTTCCGCCATTTGGATAGCTAACTCGGTTCTGTCACTGTCTGGGCCAATGATGAATGCCATTACCGATACCACAGCCAAACCCAGTGGAAACAATGAAAACAATGCGTAAAAGGAAATAGCTGCGGCCATAGAAACACAATTTTTAGATAAAAAATCGGTAACGGCTTCATAAAGGAAATTTATGATGCTATTCAGGGACATCGATATAATTCTTAACTGTTTTGGCCGGAGAAAAATTCTCTCAATGCCTTAACCGTTCCTTCACGATTTTCACTATGAAGACCGTGTCCGGCACCATCTATTTCTTTAACAATACCTTTATTAGAAGGTATCTTAGTGGCCATTTCATTGGCTTGATTAAGATCTAGCACAGTAGAGGTTTCGCCCCTGACAATCATTGTATTGCAGGATATTCTCGATACACAGTCCCACAGGAATTCTCCTTCTTTAAGGGCGGTTCTACCTAAAAGCCACTTTATCTCTGGATCGGTTTTCGGTATGAGTATTCCATCCCAATTTGTGCGATAGGTGTATTTAACAACTTGCCATAATTGGTCGTTGTTTAAAGTGGGCTCGGACTCTTTATGCCAATCAAATGCTTGTTCAGGTGTGAAAAACCCTCTAGGTTTTTCTTTTGCGCCCTTTGTCATTCTTTGGTTAGCTGTGGCTTTACCGGCAGGGGAAGGGTCCGGCATTGGCCCATAATCTCCCAATGCCAAGTGGGAAATAAAATCCCCGTAATATGCCCCCAAAGCTATGCCTATTCTGGACCCTTGGGAATGGCCATAATAATCAAATGGGTATAGACCGGTGACATTGGCAAAAGCGGCTAAGTCGGAAGCAAAGTTCTGAACCGAGTAACCCCCTCTGCTCCAATCGCTATCGCCGCAACCTCGAGCATCTATGGCTACAACGTGCCACTTGTCTGAAAATTCAGGGGATATTTCATCAAAAAGATGAGCATGACCACCAATACCATGCATCAATATGAGAGGTTTCTTTGTTTTGTCGCCACCCCAGTCAAGGTAATGAATATTAAGATCATTTGCAACGACCCATTTGTCTTCAGGATAAAATTGGCTCATGTATAACACCTCTTATTTAAACTTGTCCAACGTTCGTTGAAACCGATCAACCTATTCTACCAATTACGGGGGCTTTATCTTACTTTTTGTATGTATTGTTCTTGTAGAATTAAAGAATTGAATAAACATCGGATTTCTATAGGCACTAAATTTGAAGACTGCTGATTTTGACTACAAACTTCCACAAGAATTAATTGCCCAATCTCCATCAGAACCAAGAGATCACTCACGCCTCATGATACTGGATCGAAAAAGTGGCCGAATTAAGCACCGTAAATTCTATGACATTTCTGAATATTTAAATCATGGGGATGTGTTGGTATTTAATGATAGTAGGGTCATACCAGCTAGGATGTATGGATCAACAGTGGATAGAGGGAGCAAAGTCGAACTACTGTTGCTTTCTCAGAACAGTCCTAATGTTTGGAAGACCTTAGTTAAACCGGGACGAAGAATGAGAAAGGGGGCAAAATTTCTAATAAATGGAACTGATGGCAAACAATTAATTGGGAGAATTCGGGAGCAATATCTTGATGGTAGTCGAGAAGTTGAGTTCGAATCTGAGTTAAATTTCAAGTATTTTGGGTCACTGCCTCTTCCCCCATACATACATGAAACAATGGTACCTACTGACCGATACCAGACTGTATACGCTCAAAAAGAAGGAAGTATCGCGGCCCCAACTGCTGGTCTTCATTTCACAAAAAATTTACTCAACCGGATATCTGCGAAAGGAGTGTCGCTAGAATTTGTAACCCTTCATGTAGGTTGGGATTCCTTCCGGCCTCTGAAGACCAATGATCCTTCAGAGCATAAAATGCATTCAGAATATTGGGAACTTGCCCGAGACGTGTGTAACAGAATAAATCTGGCGAAAACTGAAGGAAGGAGGGTTATATCTGTAGGGACCACGGCGGTAAGGCTTCTGGAAAATGCCGCAAGAATTAATTTGTCTCCTACTTTAAATCCAGGTTCCGGATGGGCTGATATTTTTATTAAACCAGGATATCAATTTCGAGTTGTTGATAGTTTAATCACAAATTTCCACTTGCCTAAATCTACTTTGCTAATGTTAACCAGTGCCCTTGCCGGCAGGGATAATGTTTTAAAGGCCTATAAAGAAGCGATCCAGAACCGATATAGGTTTTATAGCTTTGGTGATGCGATGTTCATAGTTTAAACTCCTAACGGGCAGTGTATAATCCGCGTTACTATGCCGTTATTGAATTGTGTGAGGTTTCCCTAATGTATTCCCCGGGTAAAGACATATTAGAATCTCTAGGTCTCAGTCCCCTTATATCTGCTACTGGCACAGTGACTGCTTATGGTGGTAGTAGACTTAGACCGGAAGTAATGGATGCTATGAATCGAGTCTCCAACACTATGGTGAATATGGATGAACTCAATATAGCTGTTGGTAAGCAAATAGCAGCTGTCACCGGTGCAGAGGCCGGAATGGTCACCAGTGGCGCAGCTGGAGGTCTTATCCTGCAGGCAGCAGCGGTAGTTGCTGGTAATGATCCTATTAGAATGAAAAAACTACCAGATACAAATGGGATGAAAAATGAAATTGTCATACATAGAAGCCATAGATTTCCTTATGATCAATGTTACCTGTCCGTGGGGGCCAAATTTGTAGAAATTGGTGACGGTCGCAGGTGCCAACCATGGGAGTTGGAAGGTGCTTTTACCGAAAACACAGCTGCTGTCGCATATTTGTTTTCACCGTTTATAACCAGAAAAGCCTTGCCTTTTGAATATGTATGTGAAGTAGCTCATTCTAAGGGAATACCTGTTATTGTAGACGCCGCTTCGTACTTGCCTCCTAGAGCTAACATTACCCGCTTTATAAAAGAAGGGGCTGATATGGTTATCTACAGCGGTGGCAAGGGAATAAGAGGCCCGCAAGGCACTGGTGTGCTGTGTGGCAGGTCAGATCTCATTGAGGCTGCATATGCCAACGCGAGTCCCCACCAATTTATAGGTAGAGGTTTGAAGGTCGCAAAAGAGGAAATTATCGGTTTATCAAAAGCATTAGAAATATTTCTGTCCGAAGATGAGAAAGAAGAAAACAAAAGATACCAGCAAATGTGTGACCAAATTGTGGATGCCTTGATAGAAATTCCAGGTGTCGGGTTGCAGACCAAATTCGATCCATATGATTATCTTATACCTACGGCTTTAATTACATTTGACCCCGACAGAAATGGGTTGTCACGAGATGAGGTTTGGAAACAGATGGTAGCAGGAGACCCACCGATATATCTCAGCAATTTGGGCACACCAGATGAGTTAGCTGTTGATCCTTTCAACATTGCCGACTCAGAATTGGAAATGGTTATTGGTAGACTACGGGAATTACTGGTTCAAAATTAGTTTTATCTTGGGTTGATGGAGGTAGATTGGGAAAACATGTTAGATCGATTTAAAGTTCCAAAAGAAGATATCATCAAGGTAGACCATGAATCCCTGCAGGAAACTGTAACCCAAATTTTTGAAAAGATGGGAGTAGTACCGGAAGATGCGAAGGAGGGGGCTAGTGTGCTTGTGGCAACAGATCTTCGAGGAGTGGAAACCCACGGAGTATCTAACATGCTTCGGAGTTATGTAGGGAGATACAATGCAGGAGATCTGAATCCTCGTCCAGATTGGAAGATTGAACGAGAGACCCAAGGTACTGCAACCATCGATGCGGATAGTGGCTTGGCGGTTATATTGGGCCCTAAGGCAATGAGGATTGCCATTGAGAAAGCCACAACTGTTGGGATAGGTGTTGTGACGATGCACAACGCCGGACATTCCGGTGCAATTGGTCATCATGCAATGCTAGCTGCTAAAGAAGATATGATAGGAATGACTGCCACAGCGGGGGGGATGAGTGTACTTCCGACGTTTGGTGCAGAGCCTAGATTGGGCACCAATCCGATAGCGATAGCAGCGCCTGCAAGGAAAAATCCTCCATTCCTTTTTGATGCTGCTACCTCTGCTATCGCAGGTAATAAACTAGGGCTTGCGGCTCGTGTCGGGGCCAATCTACTTCCTAATTGGATTTCACAGATGGATGGGTCTCCTATAGGGGACGAAGTTCCAATGCCGGACCGTGGGGATTTTTATCAACTACCTTTAGGAGGAACGAGAGAACAAGGTTCGCACAAAGGTTATGGTTTTGGTTTGATGTCGGAAATATTAGCTACGGGATTAAGTGGGGCTATAAGTGCTATGGTCATCGGTTCGGGTAAAACCAGCAGGACCGGAGGAACAAGCTCCCACTATTTTTGCGCTTACAATATAGAGGCATTTACCGATGTTGAATTGTTCAAAGATAACATGGATAACATGCTTCAGGTCTTGAAGGATACGCCGCCTGCTCCCGGGCAGGATAGGGTTATGTATCCTGGGCTTTCTGAATACGAGGAAGAAGAAGATAGAAAAGTAAATGGTATTCCTCTGCACTCTGAAGTTGTGGAGTGGTTTACAGACATAACCAGTGAACTATCTGTTCCAATGGTTAAAATATTGTAAATGGTACAGTCTTTTTGTGATTTCGCACCAATATGCAATGAGCAATTCAAATATCCAATGTAGGTTTGATTCCGGATTTTTTAAAAATCCAATGTACATCTTACTTTGTAATCTTATTTAGAGACTTACATATTTGATGAATTGATGTTAGTAATTAATTAAGAGGATCACACAAATAGCAGGGAGATTTGGAGTGAGCAGCGAAAAAATTCTCATTATTGAAGATGAAGAAAATATTTTGGAGGCGGTGAAATATAGCTTAACCCAAGAAGGGTACGATGTATTTACCTCAATGGATGGGGAAGAAGGCTTAGAAAAGGCTCAAGAGATCAGGCCCGATTTAGTGTTGTTGGATATTATGCTGCCCAAAATGGATGGCTTTGAGGTTTGCAGAATTCTTCGTAAGAATTTGGATATGCCAGTTTTTATGATCTCAGCCAAGACTGAGGAGATCGATCGGGTTGTGGGTCTTGAAATTGGAGCCGACGATTATCTAACTAAACCTTTTAGCATGAGGGAACTTGTTGCCAGAGTTAGAAACGTTCTCAGAAGGGCGGCTTTAAATCCGGTAGAAAATGATCTTGAAGATATAAAATATGGTGAATTGGAAATTCACTTAACCAGTCACAGAGTCATAGTCAGAGGTGAGGAAATCTCTATGAAGCCCAAAGAATTTGATTTGCTTTATTTTTTGGCTTCACATAAAGGCAGAGCCTTTACAAGAGATCAGATTCTGGAAAAATTGTGGGGTAATGAATTTATTGGGGACATTAGAACTGTAGATGTTCACGTAAGATGGATTCGAGAGAAGATTGAGGCGAACCCCAGTCAGCCTAAAAAGTTGGTAACAATAAGAGGGCTAGGGTACCGGTTCGACGGGTAGTATATTTGTCAGGGGATGACTGTGTTAAGTTTTTTTAGCTCACCTCTATGGAAAATAATTTCAGTTTTTTTAGTTTTGGTGACTTTCGTCATCATTTTCTCGAGTGTCTATATATTTAATCGGCTGAACGAGGTTTACTCGGATCAGGCTAGCGAATTAGTAGTCGTTGTGATATTGGTTGGCCTAATGACGACCTTTGCCGCGTTGCTGGTAATTCTTTATACCAGCAGAAGGATCAACCGAGCGATAAATAAATTAATCACGGGGGTTTCCTTGATTTCTGAAGGGGATCTAGACCATAGGGTCACTTCAATTTCAAAGGATGAAACCTCAGATTTATCAGATGCTTTCAACCATATGGCGGAAACTATATCTGGGACGGTTATTGCTCTTTCCTCAGAAAGAAACACTTTGTCTGCCCTTCTGGACACTATGGGGGATGGGGTGATCGTTACTGATGAAAATGGAACGATCACTTTATTAAATAAGACTGCCCAAGCTATTTTTAACTTAGAAAATTCAGCATATTTGGGTTTGAGATTAGCTGACGTGATCAGGGATTTCGAAATAATCCGAATGGCCTCTGATTGTTTTGAATCGAAAGAGTCAATACAAGATGAGATTGAGATACCAGAAATTAGACGTTATCTAAGCGTGACTACAACACCGGTGGGTTCAGGTTCAGAGGCAGGGGTATTAATAACTGTCCATGATTTAACAAATATTCGGCAGTTAGAAAATACTCGCAAAGAATTCGTAAGCAATGTGTCTCATGAACTCAGGAGTCCGCTAGCTTCGGTAAAAGCTATGGTTGAAACGCTTGAGAATGGAGCATACGAAGATCGAAGAATTGCCGGTGATTTCCTTAAAAGAATCGATAAGGACGTCGATAGGATGACCTCTTTGGTAGCAGATTTACTGGAGCTTTCTAGACTAGAAAGTGGTCAGGAAAATATTGAACTCGAGCCTGTCGAAGTAAGATCTTTAGTAGCTGAGACTATTTCCATAATTTTAGATCAGATTGAAAATTGCCCCACCATATCTTCTAATATAGCAGATACAGTGGAGGTACTTGGAGATAAACAGAAGATTACTCAAATACTGATTAATTTGCTCCAGAACTCTGCAAAATTCACTTCACATGAAGGCAAGGTAACAGTAAGTGCTAAGTCTGATGAGGAATTTTTAGAAATTTCAGTGCAAGATACTGGCTCCGGTATTGGGACTGAACACTTACCTCATTTATTTGAACGTTTCTATAAAGTTGATCGGTCTCGCAGGGATGGTGGTAGTGGGCTAGGCCTGGCCATTGTTAAGCATATAGTCCAGGCCCACGGCGGGGTGGTCTATGTTGACAGTATTGAAGGGGAGGGGAGTAATTTTCACTTTACCTTGCCATTATTGAACCGACTTCACGTGGTTAGGAATTTCGGTACCAATTAAGACCTCTTTTTAATAACCGTATTTTAATTCCTCGTTAACCTTTCGTTAAACCTAGCCTTGTCTTAGTCCACTAACATTTATTTGTAAATAAATCATCGGTACGGGACGCTCGGTTCGAATTAAACTCAAAATATTCAGATTTATGAAGGCAGGATTTTTACCCTGAATATGAGTCAAAGACTAAAGATATTTTAGTTTTAAGTGATTCTCCTAAAGCAAGCCTCGTACATCAGGGTCAACTTATGTGTAGATATATTTAGGGATGTTAAAGAATTATTTGAAGACAGAAGAAGAATATTGTGAATATTAAGGGTGTTATATAAATTGATGTTTACACTAGAAAGCATCACCAGGCTGGGGAGGGGTTTAGTAATCACAATAGGGTTACCCTTAATTTTAATAATGATGGCTTGTGGAAGTGGTTCTTCGGAAGAGCTTGTAGCTCCAGCAACTGAGCCGGCATCAAAGTTAAAAGGGACGATTGAGATAGACGGGTCTTCTACTGTCTATCCGATTTCAGAGGCTGTAGCAGAAGAATTTAACAAAGTTTTTCCGAAAGTTAGGGTAAATGTAGGGGTTTCTGGTACAGGGGGAGGGTTTAAGAGGTTTACAGTTGGGGAAACAGATATATCTGATGCTTCTCGTCTAATGAAAAACCCTGAAGAAACTAGTAAAGCCGAGGAAAACGGGGTTACTTATGATGAGCTCAGACTTGGTACGGATGGGCTTTCCATAATGGTTAATCCCGATAATAACTTTGTTGATTGTTTGACAGTTGAGGAATTAAAAGCAATTTGGAATCCTGAGTCAACGATTACAAATTGGAATCAGGTACAGAGTGGGTTTCCAGATCAGAAGATAAGGTTGTATGGACCTGACAGTGACTCCGGGACCTTTGATTACTTCACGGAAAAAATAAATGGAGAGGCTCAGGCTTCTAGAGCTGATTACACTGCCAGTGCAGATGACAATGTTCTGGTGCAAGGCATCGCAGGCGACAAAGGCTCTTTAGGTTATTTTGGGTATGCTTACTATGCTGAAAACAAAGATAAGCTGAAGCTTGTTGCCGTTGATAGTGGATTAGGCTGTGTAGAACCAAGCCTTGAAACAATACCCTCCGGTAAATACACACCACTGTCGCGACCACTGTTCATTTATGTAAATAAGAAAAGCTACCAACGGCCAGGAGTTAAAGCTTTTGTAAATTTCTACATGGAGCAGGGTCCTAACCTCACTAATGAAGTCGGATATATAGCCTCGGGAAATGCGACTTATACTGACAACAAAGATAAGCTGGCAAAGTAACTAAGAATCTCCTACTGTAGTTGTTTCCAAGTTATATTTGTAGGCTTGGGAGTAGGGGGTCATAATGGATGGAGCTGTAGATGACGCCCCACATCAAATACCGCTAGAGGAGACTATAACCGAAGTGTCAGGGCTCATGGATCCTAAAAAAAAGTTATGGGTAAAACTTGAAGGATCTATTGTTAAATGGTTATTTATGTCATGCGCATTGGTGTCAATATTGACGACAGTGGGCATTCTTATAATCTTGTTGTATCAAGGCTATGGGTTTTTTAAGGAAATAAACCTTTGGGAATTTCTCACAGGTACTCGGTGGACTCCAATATTAAAGCCTAGATCATACGGGGTTTTGCCTCTCGTTTCAGGAACCTTAATTGTAACTGTGATTGCCGCTTCAGTAGCTCTGCCTGTTGGTCTTATGACTGCTATATTTTTGTCAGAATATGCGGCGGATAGAGTTAGGAGGGTTATTAAGCCGATATTGGAGATTCTCGCTGGTATACCCACTGTTGTTTATGGGTATTTTGCCCTTACATTTGTCACTCCACTTTTACAAAATGTACTGGATGATTTGCTGATATTTAATGCGTTGAGTGCAGGGCTCGTGATGGGAATTATGATCATACCGATGGTTTCTTCCCTCAGTGAAGATGCCATGATTTCAGTGCCGAGGAATTTGAGAGAGGCCGCTTATGCATTGGGAGCCACAAGATATGAGGTAAGTCTTAGGGTAGTAGTCCCGGCTGCTCTCTCTGGAATAATAGCTTCTTTCATCATTGCGTTATCGAGAGCAATTGGTGAGACAATGTTAGTAACCATAGCCGCTGGCGCTACTCCTAAAATGACTTTAAATCCATTGGAGAGTGTGCAGACAATGACGGCTTTCATAGCCCAAACTAGTATGGGAGAGCAAGCTGTGGGCTCTTTTGAATACAACACAATATTTGCGGTTGGGCTGCTTTTGTTTTGTATGACGCTTTTGATGAACCTACTTGGATTCTGGATCGTAAGAAGGTTTCGGGAGGCTTACTGATATGAAAAAAGACAAATTTATTACAGGGAATATAAATCCTAATAGAAGGTTCCGAAAAATAATCGGAGGTTGTGTATATATACTGTTTCTTCTTTCAACTTGTGTGGGAATTATTGGCTTAGGCCTTTTAATTTTTGATGTTTTAAAAGAAGGAATACCTTGGATAAATTGGCAATTCTTGACGGATTTCCCTTCAAGAGACCCTAAGGAAGCTGGTCTTTTATCCGCCTTGTTTGGAACCATATGGTTAATGTTTCTGACGGCGCTATTCACCGTACCTATTGGGGTGGGAGCCGCCATATATCTGGAAGAATATGCGCCAAGGAATCTCCTTACTAGGATCATTGAGATAAATGTTTCAAACTTAGCAGGAGTACCTTCCATAGTTTATGGTCTCCTGGGTATGGGGATTTTCGTTTATCGTTTTGGGAGCGACGAAATGTTTTTGGATAGGGTACTGATAGCCGGTGCTTTAACTTTATCCTTGCTGGTTCTTCCGATCGTTATTCTTGCTTCGAGAGAATCTATTCGTGCTGTTCCTGATTCATACCGTCAGGGGGCCTATGCTATGGGGGCAGATAAATGGCAAGTCATTAAAGGAGCAGTATTACCTTCGGCATTTTCTGGAATCTTGACAGGGACGATTCTTGCGATGTCTCGAGCTATTGGAGAGGCAGCTCCAGTTATTGCTATTACAGCTCTAGTATATATAACTTACATACCGGCTCATCCTTTTGAACGTTTTACGGTGCTGCCGATACAGATATTCAACTGGGTCGCAAGGCCTCAAGATGACTTTCGGTCATTGGCTGCTGCAGGAATTATAGTATTACTTGTAATATTGCTAACCATGAACGCTATAGCCGTCTTTTTAAGAAATAAATATCAAACCCGATCGGAGGAATAAATTGGCAGACAGTACTGTTATAAGTGTTAAAGGGTTGAATGTCTATTACGGAGATTTTCAGGCGGTAAAAGACGTAGATATGGAGATTAAAAGAGAAAGTGTTACGGCTTTAATTGGGCCTTCAGGATGCGGGAAAAGCACCTACTTGCGATGCTTAAACAGAATGAATGATTTGATTATGGGTGCCTCAATCCAAGGTGAAGTCCTATTTGAAAATAGGAATATATATGACTCAAATGTGGATGCAACAGAAATAAGATCTAGAATTGGTATGGTTTTTCAAAAACCCAACCCTTTCCCTAAATCTATATACCAGAATATTGCTTTTGGCCTTAAGGTGAATGGTTTTTCCGGTGACATGGAAGAAGCCGTAGAGAAATCACTAAAGCAGGCTGCTTTGTGGGATGAAGTCAAAGACAGGCTTAACGATAGCGCTTTCACTCTTTCTGGTGGGCAGCAGCAACGATTATGCATAGCCCGTGCCCTTGCTGTTGAACCAGAGGTAATTTTAATGGACGAGCCGGCCTCTGCATTGGATCCGATAGCTACTTTAGCTATTGAAGATTTGGTGAGAGAACTGAAGACCGATTATACAATCGTTATAGTCACTCATAATATGCAACAAGCGGCGAGGGTATCTGATGAAACAGCTTTCTTCATGGTAGGAGAAGATCGTTCTGGGTACCTTGTGGAACAGGATGATACACAAAAAATATTCACGAATCCTACGCATCAGAGAACAGAAGAATACATAACGGGTAGATTCAGTTAGAGGGGTGAGCAATGCCGAGAGAAGATTTTGAAAACAATCTTAAGGTTGTCCAAGATGAGTTAATTCAGTTATCCAGTATGGTAGAGAAGGCGGTTTTTAAGTCAATTGATGCCCTTCGTAACAGAGATATTAATGCCTCTCAGCAGGTTATAGATGACGATGATGCCATTGATGAGAAGCAGCAAGATATTGAAGATAAATGCATTGAATTAATAGCTTTGGAAGCGCCTATGGCAGGAGATTTGAGGGTAATCATATCCGTGATGATGATGGCCACGGAACTTGAAAGGATAGGGGATTATGCTGAAGGTATTGGCAAAATCAGTTTGGCAATGGGAGATCTTCCGCCTTTAAAGCCACTTATAGATATACCACGCATGTCTGACCTTGCAACCGATATGTTGAGAAGGAGTACTGAAGCTTTCATAAATAGAGATATCACCTTGGCTACGTCTGTTCGGGATGATGATGACGTAGTCGATGAACTTTACAACCAAGTATATCGAGAGCTTTTGACCTTTATGATGGCGGATCCGAGCACCATTCAAAGAGCTACCTACCTAATTTGGGTGGCTCATGACCTCGAGAGGGTTGCAGACAGAACAACAAATATGTCGGAACGCGTTATATGGTTGGTGACGGGTCAGAATCCTGATTAGGTGAATCGTCTTTCCAGGTCATTCGATTGCCCAAAGCCTTTCCTAATTTACATGCGAGTTTGTGAGCAACATCTTCAATCTTCAGGTGAGCTTCAATTTCTTCTTTAATGGAAGTGACAACGCAATCATGTATGCCGCAGGGAATAATGTGATTGAAATAGGATAGATCTGTGGTTACATTTAAGGCCAATCCATGTGAGGTGGTCTTTTTGCTTACCCTGACTCCAATAGCGGCGATCTTCCTATCTTCCACCCAGACTCCGGTCGGCATATTTTTCTCGTTAGTGACGATGCCATAATCAGCAAGACATTCAGCGATAGAAACTTTCAGGGAATTGACGTAGGCAGATGGTGTTAATTCAATCCGATCTAATTTTATTATTGGGTAAACTACCAGCTGACCTGGACCGTGGTAGGTTACTTCACCACCTCGATCGGTATTTCGGATTTCAAGATTCAGTCGTCTAATGGCATCAGTTTCTATTAATATGTCCTCCAACCTTCCCATCCTACCCAAAGTATATACATTTGGGTGTTGAAAAATGAGAACTTGATCGTCTCCTCCTGCAGCTACTTTAGCATGAGTTTTCTGCTGAATGGCTTGACCTATGTCATACCTGACTAAACCATAGTATGTAGTCAGCATTCTGGCCCCAGGTTAGTAAATTGGTGTTTCTGGATTTATAGTTTCTAGCAAGGTCTTCACAGACATACTGAATGCACTTGCTTCTGCCCCATCCATTATTCTGTGATCAAAAGATAAGCAGATATTCATCATAGATCTGATGGCTATGGCGTCCTCTCTGACCACGGGATGTTTAACTATTGCTTCTGTAGTCATTATGGCTGCCTGAGGATGATTCACTAACGGCCTGGAAGATACAGATCCCAAGGCGCCTGTATTATTTAAAGTGAATGTACCACCTTGGACTTCAGGTAGGTCCAACTTACCATTTTTTGCCTTGGTTACGAGATTTTCCATAATTCCAGCTATTCCGGCTATGCTGAATAGATCAGCGTTGTGTATGACGGGAACTACCAGCCCGCCAGGGGCCGCAACAGCTATACCAATATTTATGTTTTTTTTCAGGATGATTCCTTCTTCTGACCATGATGAATTCAGTAATGGATTTTTCTTTAGTGATTCAGCAACTGCCTTTACTACAAACGGCAAGTAGGTGATGTTGATACCTTCCTTATCCATGAAGGACTTTTTGATGCTTTGTCTTTTCAATACCATCCCCGTGACATCTACAGCCACTTCACTCCAAGCTTGGGGTATTAAAGTTGCGCTTTTTACCATGTTAGCAGCTATCATTTTTCTCACCGGGCTAAGAGAAATTTTTTCTTGATCTCCCCTAGGGTTGGTGTTGTTTGCTGGTATTGCTGGTAAATCTTTGTTTTGTGGCGGGGTCAGATCTGATTCAATGAATGCGGCTACGTCTTTCCGGGTGATCCTTCCGTTAATTCCGGTGCCAGCAATTTGAGATAGGTCTATTTCATTCTCCTCTGCTAGCCTTAAAACAGCTGGAGAATACCTACCTTTTGAGAGTTGTTTTTTATCAGGAGTTGATATGGATTCATCTTGGTGGATCGGACCTCCGGACCCAGTTGGTCCGACTGGAGCAGTGTTTTTTAGAAGAACACCCGTCGTGCCAATTTCCTGATCTGTTGTATCTGGTTCAAGTTTATAGTCATTAGCACCTTCTTGATTTTCGCTTGTTTCAATGTCAGCAATAAAACCACCCATTAGGACGGTTTCACCTTCATTAGCGATGATTTCCCGAAGAACCCCTCTCACCGGGGAGGGAAGTTCCATATTGACCTTATCGGTTATGATTTCGACCAAGGGATCATACTTTTCTATTTTGTCCCCAACATTTTTTAGCCATCTGCCTATGATCCCTTCTGTGACAGATTCGCCTACCTGCGGAAGTTCGATCTTCATGATACCTAATACTCTGCTAATTCTTTGATTGCTGTTGATATTTTTTCTGCGTCTATCATAAACATATCTTCTAGTGGTGGGCTGAAGGGCATTGCCGGGACTTCAGGGCCACCTAACCTAATGACTGGTGCATCTAAGTACTCAAATGCGTGTTGCGAAATCAAAGCCGATACCTCAGATCCGATTCCGAGTGCTTGGTTGTCCTCATAAACTATCAAGGCTTTCCCAGTTTTTTCCACTGTGGCAATGATACTTTCTACATCTAAGGGTCTTACTGTTCTTAGATCTAAGACTTCTACACTAATGTCTTCCGAACTGGCTATTTGGGCTGCTTCCAAACAATGATGTACCATCAATCCATAGGTGATTATGCTTATGTCTTCACCGGTTTTTTTTACATCGGCTTTTCCTAATGGAATTGTATATTCTTGGTCCGGTACTTCACCTTTTACGAGTCGGTATGTCCTTTTGTGCTCGAGGAAAATGACAGGGTCGTCGTCTCTTATTGAGGACTTTAACAGGCCTTTCGCATCATACGGGGTCGAAGGTGTTACCACTTTTAATCCGGGGGTGTGAGCAAAGAGAGCTTCAACGCTCTGCGAGTGGTATAGGGCTCCTCTTACCCCTCCACCTTGCGGAGCTCGGAGCACCATCGGTGCGTTTAGTTTTCCTTCTGTGCCATATCGTACCTTTGCGGCCTCGCCAACAATTTGATTTATAGTTGGCCAGATAAAATCGGCGAATTCTATTTCGGCAATAGGCCGGAGCCCACTCATGGCTGCGCCTAAAGCGATTCCAGCTATTGAAGATTCAGCAAGAGGTGTGTCTATTACTCTTTCCTCACCGAATTCAGATAAGAAACCTTCGGTGGCAAGAAATACACCCCCTCTGGCGCCAATGTCTTCCCCCATGATGAACACTCGTTCATCGTTTCGCATCTCTTCGCGCATGGCTTCCCTAATAGCTTCTAATACAGTTATTACAGCCATTTCCTTTGCCTACTCTGCATACACATGTTTGAAAAAGTCGGTAGTTTCCGGATACGGGGCATTCTCTGCTTCCTCAGTTGCTTTATTTACGATTTCTTTCGCACTTTCATGAATATATTTATCTTCTTTTAGGTTCAGTATCTTTCGTTCCAAAAGCTGTTCTCTAAGTAGCCTCAAGGGATCTCTTTTTTTTGCTTCTTCAATCTCTTGAGAAGATCGGTATATGGAGTCGTCGTCGTCACTGGTGTGAGGAAGATACCGTTCGACATTCGCTTCTATTAAAGTAGGCCCTAAGCCGGTTCTAGCTCTTGCGACGGCTTCGACGGTGGTTTCATATACTGCTACGATGTCGCACCCATCAATTTCTATTCCAGGCATTCCATATCCTTCAGCCCTCCCAGCGACATTATCCACAGCCATTTGCTTAGATAACGGAACAGATATGGCATATCCATTGTTTTCGCAAAAAAATATAACGGGAAGTTTGTGAATGGCAGCAAAATTCATGGCTTCGTGGCAATCGCCGGCGCTGGAAGCCCCGTCCCCAAAATACGCCACTATGACCCTGTCTTCCTTCTTCATCTTTGCAGTCAATGCTGCTCCAACGGCTTGCGGTATGTGTGTTGCTATGACATTTGAGAGATTAATTACACCATATTCAGGATGGGCACCATGAGTTGGGAACTGCCTTGCTCCGCTTAATGGCTCTCCCTCCTTCGCAACAAAACCTTTTATTATTTCAGCTGGGGTCAATCCAAGCGTGAGCAGCACGGCAAGATCCCGATAGTAAATGTAGCATTGGTCATATCCTTTCCGGAGGGCTGCAACTGACCCTATTTGGCCTGCCTCATGTCCTTGTGAAGAAGCCATGATGGCTGCCTTTCCTTGGCGATTTAGCATCCAAATCCGCTCATCAAGAGTTCGACAAAGAACCATCTCTTCGTACATCTTCAGAAGCAACTCGTCCTGAATTTTCAAGTTTGTTTCCATTGGTTTGGTCTCAGTCAATTTTTTGCCTATAACCCGGATACGAGAATGTCCAAATTCCTAATGGCATTATATTGAGGATATCAGAGGGAGGTCAAAATTATTCAAAAGAAGGTAGATGATCGGTAAAGCCTAGTTAGAGGATCTAAATCTATATCCAACGTTCCAGATAGTTTCAATGTAAGGACTTTCTGAATTATTCTCTATTTTGCTTCTTAATCTTCTTATATGCACATCCACTGTCCTGGTTCCACCAAAATAATCATAGCCCCATATTTGGTTTAAGAGTGTTGCCCGATCATATACTCTGCCAGGGTTTGATGCCAAAAGTAGTAGCAACTCATATTCCTTAAACCTCAGATTAACTCTGCTATTCTTTATCAGGACCTCATAATTGGAGGGGTTGATTGTAAGGTCTCCTCTATTTATCAGCTCTTCTTCTTCGGGTGTAATGGTTGCTTTTTTTACAGAAAACATTGACCTCACAATTAATTCTTCCTCGAGTAATGGGGCAACAATAAAATCTGTGTTTATCATATCGGTATCAAGTGACATTAGGTCATCTGGTGAAATTATTGCCAGTGTTGGAAGATTTTTTTCTTTGCATAATTCCAATACCCTAGATATTTGCGGTCTATTGAGAAGACCTAAATCGATTATTATTAGAGGACTGCCCTTGGCAGTGTCAACTTGATCTATGAAAGTTTCCGACTCATTGGAGTTAGACACAAATATCGGTGTAACCATGTCTCCGGCAAGAAGCTGGCAAATGTCTTCTCTAGTTAATTCATTAGGTTTGTTGTGGGCTATATTCATTTCCCCTGAGCCTGAAGGTGTATTTCACCAACATCAAATTATTCATGTGTACAAATATACAAAAAAGATAATAGGCTTTGAAAGCCTGTTAAAAATAGTGCACTATTCCGAGGCTGTAGATTATAGCAAATGGGAAATTTTGTGCAGATATTGAGCCTTAAATCTTTGCTCCAACGTAGGAGTGTCATATAATATTGAAAGCCCTAATGTGTTAAAGAAAAGCAGGACGGGTTAGAAATTATCCAAGTGTAAGAGAATATGGAGAACATTAGATGAATATGCGTTCCATGAGAAGCATGTTTATATATCTTTTAATAGCTGTCGGCGTAATGGCCATCTTTCTGACGGTTTTTAAGGAGCCATTTGGAGGGTCCTCAGAAATACCGATCAGTAGGGTGATATCGCTCGCATCTGAGAATAAATTGGAGTCGATTGAGATAAGTGGGGATAGCCTAACCGCGATTGGATCTGATGGTAGCCAGTACACTTCAAGGAAGGAATCGGGCTCGAGTATTGTGGAACAGTTGGAAGTGGCTGGAGTTAGTAGTGGTGCAGGGGGTGTGGATGTATCTGTTCGCGGAACTGGTGGTATTGGGAGCTTTTTTGGAATACTAATTAATTTCCTACCCATTATTTTTTTTGGGGCCGTATTACTCTTCATGATGAAGCAGGCACAAGGCAGCACCAGCCAAACATTTAATTTTGGTAAATCGAAAGCAAAGGTTTTTGACAAAGACAATCCTACTGTAAGTTTTTCTGACGTTGCTGGGGTAGACGAGGCTAAAGAAGAGTTACAGGAAGTTGTGGAGTTTTTGAAATCTCCAGAGCGGTTTTTAGCTTTGGGCGCCAAGATTCCCAGAGGCGTTTTGTTGATGGGCCCACCTGGTGTTGGTAAAACCCTACTGGCTCGTGCTGTAGCTGGTGAAGCGGAGGTTCCCTTTTTTTCTATAAGTGGGTCCGAGTTTGTTGAAATGTTTGTTGGTGTGGGGGCATCGCGAGTCAGAGATCTATTTGATCAGGCAAAAAAGCACGCTCCCTGTATTGTGTTTGTTGACGAAATTGATGCTGTCGGTAGACATAGAGGTGCAGGCCTAGGCGGAGGACATGATGAAAGAGAACAGACGTTGAACCAGATACTGGTTGAAATGGACGGTTTCAACTCGGGAACTAATGTAATTGTGCTGGCCTCCACGAACCGACCAGATATTCTTGACCCAGCTTTATTGAGGCCTGGGCGCTTTGATAGAAGAGTAACTTTGGATAGCCCAGATGTGAAGGGTAGGCAAGAAATATTGAACGTCCATTCAAAAGGTAAGCCAATTTCTGAGGATACCGATATGGAGGCAATAGCCAAGCAGACCGCAGGGTTTAGTGGGGCCGACCTGATGAACCTACTTAACGAATCAGCTATCTTGGCGGCGAGGCGGGATAAAAAGACAATCACTTATGATGAGATGGCAGAATCTATAGATCGTGTAATAGCTGGCCCAGAGAGAAAGAACAAAGTAATCAGCAATAGAGAAAAGAGGATGGTGGCTCACCATGAAGCAGGACATGCTCTGGTGGCCCATTTGCTTCCACACGCGGACCCTCCCTATAAAGTAACTATAGTGCCTAGAGGCCAAACTGGGGGACACACTCGATTTATGCCGGAGGAGGAAACTCAACTAGTAACCCAAAACCAATTGGAGGCGAGGCTGGCATCGGCGCTTGGAGGTAGAGTAGCTGAAGAGTTGGTATTTTTTGAGGTAACCACAGGAGCAGGCGATGATTTGGAACAAGCTACAAATATTGCAAGGGCTATGATTACAAGGTTGGGTATGAGTAAGAAACTGGGCCCTAGAACTTTTGGTAAACGTGAAGAACTGGTATTTCTAGGAAGAGAAATTTCAGAGCAGAGGGACTATAGCGACACAGTAGCTCAAACTATTGATGAAGAAGTACATGGGTTGATACAACACGCCTATGAAATTGCCAAAAAGTTAATTGACACTAACATGGGTAAATTAACCGCATTGGCATCTCATTTAATAGAACATGAAACTATAGAAGGAAATGAACTTAAAGAGCTTTTGGACAAGGCTTCGGCGGTGGCTTCTAATTAAGAGATAGTTAGAGTAATTAATTCCTAAATCCAATTTCTGGTAGGACGATTTTTAGCGCGTCCATGACGTCTTTTATGTCTGATTCTGTTGTTTGCCCCATGTGACCGATCCTGAAAATCTTCCCGCTGAGAGAAGCCTGACCCCCTGCTAGAACCACTTTGTGCTCATCCCTCATTTTAGAGACAAGTTTAGACCCGTCTACCCCTTCAGGTACTTCCACCGCAGTGCAAGTATTGGAGGCTATCTCATTACTGTATGGGAATATATTTAGGTTCAATTCGGCAATGCGGTCTCTTGTGTATTGACCTATCGATGCGTGTCTTTCAAAGACGGATTCCATGCCCTCTGTAATAATTTGGTCAAGAGCTAAATCAAGAGCGAACATACATGACACTGATGGCGTGAAAGGTGGTTGACCTATCTCGTAGTACCGTTTGTACTCTGCCATATCTAAATAGAATTTGGGCATAGTTGATCGTGAATGTGCTTCCCACGCCTTTTCACTAAAACTAATAAAAGCCAGCCCTGGTGGAAGCATCCAACCTTTTTGAGAAGCGGATGCAACTACATCAAGATCCCAGAGGTCTGTTTCAAGTGGTAGAGAACAAACACTGCTTATCCCATCTACCAAAATCAATTTATTGTATTCTTTCTTAACCACGGCCGAAATGGCTTGTAGGTTATTTGTAACTCCGGTAGAAGTTTCGTTGTGGGTGACCATCACAGCTTTCACGTCAGGATTGGCGTTAAGACATTTCCGTAGGACATCCAAGTCGACATCCGAGCCGAATGGGAATTCTAGACTCACTAAATCTATACCATATCGGTTAGATATAACTCCGAATCTATTGCCGAAAACCCCGACAGTTGCATTGATAGCTTTGTCACCAGGGGACAAAGTGTTTACCACGGCTGCTTCCATTGCTGATGTTCCGGAGCCAGTTATTATGTAGACATCGTTTCTTGTAGAGAAAACCGTTTTTAATCTTTCTGTGGTTCTGTATAAAATTTCCTTAAATTCAGGACCCCGGTGGTTTATCATTGGGGTTCCCATAGACTCCAATATATCGTCGTTTACAGGAATTGGACCGGGAATTCTGAGATTAACCAATTTCTTCCTCCGCACCAGCTATTGATGCTGAAATTACATGTGAAAAACAAGCCTGGAAATTTTATCACAGCAACGGGTCAACTTGAACAATAGATAAAGTTAATATCCATTTTATATTAGCCTCACATATCTTCTCCGACCTGCCCGAAGAATTCCTTTTTCAAGTTGGTCTACTGGTTGATTTTGCGTTATTTGAATTTCGTTGATCCTGACGGCGCCTTGTTCTATAAGGCGTCGGGCTTCTCCAGAACTGGACGTTAGCCCACAGCTGACAAGAACATTACTCAGCTTAATCCCGGCAGCAGCATCACCTGAAGGAATGGCGTACTCTGGTATGTCATCTGGGGCCTGGCCTTCTTGAACCGTCTTTTCAAAAAAATCCCTAGACAAACGAGCAGATTTTGCATTGTGAAAGTCGGTTACCAACTTGTATGCCACATTTTTTTTCAATTCTATCGGATTAACGGATTGGCTTTCCAATGAATTCCTGATCTCAGTAATTTCCTTTGTAGGAGTGTCAGTAAGCCAGTCGAAGTAAGGCAATATCAATGAATCGGGAATTGACATGACCTTACCAAAAATTTCTTGCGGCCCCTCATCTATGCCAATGTAGTTTCCTAGGCTTTTACTCATTTTTTGGACACCGTCTGTTCCTGGAAGCAAGGGCATTATGAAACATTGTTGGGCTTTCATACCTCTCATTTGTTGCAATTGTCTTCCCACCAGCAAATTAAATTTCTGATCCGTTCCACCAAATTCAACATCTGATTCGATGGCTACAGAGTCATATCCCTGAAGCAACGGGTACAACAGTTCCGTTATAGATATCGGCTGGTTTTCTCTGAATCTTTTTGCAAAATCTTCCCTAGCCAATATCTGGGCTACCGTAAATCTACTAGTTAGTTCTATTACGTTAGTTAGGGTAAAAGGTCCAAACCATTCGCTTTGCCATCTGATTTCTGTCCTCTCTTTGTCAACAATTTTAAAAAATTGATCCAAGTATGTCTGAGCGTTGGAATGAACTTCCTCAATACTTAGCATATTTCTTGTTTGAGATCTTCCGCTGGGATCTCCAATTTGGGCTGTCCAATCACCAACTATCAATACAACTTGGTGGCCCATCTCTTGTAGTTGCCTGAGTTTCCTTAAACCTACTGCATGCCCCACATGAATATCGGGAGCGCTAGGATCAAAGCCCATTTTGAGACGCATTTTCTGCCCCGAGTTCAATTGATCGATGAATTCGGATTTAACAATTATCTCTTCGACACCCCGATTGAGTATGTCTTCCTTTTCGGTTAGAGGCATTTGAGATACCTTTGATTAAATTTGAGCTTTCTATATTTTCAGATGAGGGTAAATGTTAACAATGTTGGAGTGTATGGGGTTCATTGGAGTTCGCCGGATTGGTTGAGTTTTCTGACTTCCACAATATCTGATTTCACTTGTGCAATTAGGTTATCTACGCTGTTAAATGTAAGCTCATTTCTAAGTTTCTCATAAAATGATATAGACAGGCTTTGGCCATATATATTCTTGTCGAAATCCAATATATAAGTCTCTACAGTCTGCTCTTTCCCACCAAAAGTGGGATTCGTCCCTACACTTGTGGCTGCTGGATATCGGTCTCCAGCAATCGTTGCAACCGTGGCATATATGCCGTTTGCAGGCATAGCGATGTCTTTATTAGTTTTTAGGTTAGCTGTCGGAAACCCTAATGACTTGCCTCTTTTCATTCCTGTGATGACACTTCCTTCCAAAGAGAATTTTCTGCCTAACATGACAGAAGCATTTTTCACATCACCGTTTGATATGAGGCTTCTTATCATAGTACTGCGAATTTGATTTCTTCCATTTTTTTTCACATCCACAACCTCCAAATCAAATCCTAATTGTGATCCTAAGATGGCCAACCTAGCAGTATCAGCCTCTCTATTTTTCCCCATTTGAAAGTCAGGACCTACGACCAACCCTTTCATTCCTAATCTATTCTTTAGTAGCCCCAGAAAGTCTTTGGCAGTTAGATCAGCCACTTCTTGATCAAATGTAATTGCGGATACAAAATCAACCCCTGTATCTTTCAATAAATCCATCTTAGCTTCAAAGCTGGTCAAAAAATTTGGTTGAAATCGGGGATTTATCACGGCGGCAGGGTGGTTTTTGAAAGTTACGATGCCTGGTGATTTTCCGTTCTTCATCGCTGATTCTATGAGTTTTTTAGCTAGGTGTTTGTGGCCCAGGTGGACTCCATCGAATACTCCAATAGTAATAAACGAATCTCTTAGATCCTTTTCTATATTCAGTTCTTCCGATAATCCCATTTACCAATGCTACTAATGTTAGTGGTTTAGGTTCAGTATTTTTGACGACCATTTTACCTAGTTGGCCACTACTTATTTATATTCGCATAAAAGCTAGCACGCGACTAAATCTCGGTCAAGAAATGTTCAAATCGGATTCCTTTCCAGATTGGTCGATGATCTCCGAGTTGCCATTATGGCCCTTCATCCGAATAGTGTGCCAGGTTTCTGGGAGGGAATTGTTTATAAGGATATTTTTCCAAATTTTTCTCCTTAAGGTCCATGCCAAGCCCAGGTTCTGTGGGTAATTTAATGTACCCAGCATCTACCTCAAAGGGATGTGTGGATATGTCTTTTCCAAGCTCTTCAAAATTTACGAAATATTCGGTAATTAAGAAATTAGGTATTGCGGCGGATACTTGGATTGTAGCTGAAAGACCTAGAGTGGTGCTGTTGTAATTATGAGGTGACACAACCACATAATAAGGTTCGGCCATAGCAGCGATTTCCTTTAATTCCAAAATACCGCCAACATTACAAACATCGGGATTAATGATGTCTGCAGCTTGTTTTTCAAAAATTTCCCTGAATTCGAACTTTGTGTACAGTTCCTCTCCAGTCACTACTGGTATGTTGATGGCTTTCTTTGCCGATGCTAATGCATCTACATTTTCTGCAAGTACAGGTTCTTCAAACCAAAATGGGTTGAATTCTTCAATTTCTTTTGCAATCTTCACTGCATGCATTGGTGCTAGTCTCCTATGCATTTCAACCAGAATGTCAATATCGGGACCAACAGCTGACCTAACAGCTTTGACGTTCTCTACGGCTTGCCTCTCTACCTTTTTGTCAACGAAAGTACGCCAGGGGCCAGGTATAGGGTCAAACTTCATAGCAGTAAAACCCATATCTGCAATCTTTTTTGCCTTTTCGGCTATCTCATTCGAATCCCAGTTACCTCCCCCCCAGCCATTTGCATAAACTCTGATCTTATCTCTGCATGGTCCACCTAATAGCATGTAAACGGGTACCTGGCATACTTTTCCTGATATATCCCACATTGCCTGTTCTAGGCCACTGATGGCACAGTAAAAATCCATAGCACCTCGCCTTCCAGCAAAATCATCAAATGACATTTGCAAAAAATGCTTTATATGCATGGGGTTTCTACCAATAAGGTATCTCTTCAATTGATCTATGTGTGAAACTACCTGCTTGTCTCGGTCAGCCTGGGTGTAACATTCTCCCCATCCTTCCACCCCTTCATCCGTGTCGATTTTCACAAAACACAAATTCTTTCCGACTCCTGGATGGATAATGTAGTGACTAATATCTGTGATTTTCATAAAGACCTCTTTTCTGCGTTGCTGATCAGAATTTATTTGTTACTACTGGGCAGTCCATCCTCCGTCTACAACCAACTCACTACCTGTCACAAAAGATGATTCATCGGAGGCGAGGTATAAAACTGCGTAAGCTACCTCTTCGGGTTTCCCGTATCGTCCCATAGGGATTCTTCCAAGCATATCTTGGAAGGCATCCGGGTCCTGTCTCACGTCTGCGGTCATATCTGTCTCAATAGGGGCAGGATGTACAGAATTGCATCGAATGTTGTCTGAGGCATACTGAATTGCCACTGATTTTGTTAATAATCTGACAGCTCCTTTTGAAGCTTGATACTGCGGGCTTATGTAATCTGCACCTACCAACCCCATCTGCGAAGAAATATTAATTATTGATCCTCCACCTGAAGAGCGAATAGCAGGGATAGCCGCTTTTATTCCTAAAAATGTTCCCTTTGTGTTGATATCCATGACTCGATCCCATTCTGGTTCTGAGGTGTCCAGTAACATCATTCTAGATGTAACTCCTGCGTTATTTACTAATACGTCTAATTTTCCAAAATTCGAGATAACTGTTCCTATCACTGAATCCCATTCTGAGGCTTTGAGGACGTCAAGCTGCGTGAATACGCATCTTGCACCAGAAGCCGCTATTTCAGATGCTGTTTTTCTTCCTTCGTTTTCTAGTATGTCTGCTATAACTACGTGAGCGCCTTCGTCAGCAAACATTTTGGCTTCGGCGGCTCCCATACCTCTGCTACCACCAGTAATTAATGCAACCTTGTCTTTTAATCGCCCCATTAGACACCTCATTGGTTATTTCTCGTCTCTGAAGCATCGCTGAATGTAGGTGACTAGCCTCAGAATCAGGATTTTAGGTTATCGAGTCTTCACTTACAAACCAAAAAATTTAACTGTGTCGTCTTACCAGCTAGAAATCAGGTTCAATTAACACTGTTTTCCTTGCTCATCCTAATTGTGGCGATTTTTGACTGAGAGTTCCCTTGACACTCCTAATATGTGAATGTGATAATTTTCACCCGATTGACTAGGCGATAATCAGGTTATGCTCGTCGAAAAAAAAGGTGGTAACAGGCAATTGGAGATAGATCCAAATTATATCAGCGCCGCCGTTTGGGCGGATATAAAAATTTTTACGTACAATATAAAATTTTTTGTGCTGTTCATGATCATTTTTGCCGCCAATATGCTGGTAGGTCACAACGCGATACCTTCTTTGGTTAAATCGCATCATGTGCCGGCCTCGCTTTCAAAGCTACGACCCCCTTTGTATTTGGTTGCTGTTGTGTCTTTCGCTGCCGCAATCTACTTTGTTGTTATTGCTTTTGGTGGCGGATTAGATGCTATTAGAGCTATATACCCTGATTTTTGGATTTAACATAGGACAGTGCTGATTTGATACCAGGTGATTTCCAGCCTCAGAAACCGACAGGGACCCAGCTCGCTAAACTGGGAGTGCTCGGTGTCGTCCTGCTTGGGGTTTTCATAGGTATAGTTCTGGTTTTGACCTTTGTGATTTCATCATGGTTGGGTAGGCCGGTTATATTTGGGCACGATGGCCCAGAACAGCCAATCGAATTTCCTCATGAAACCCATGTGAAAGAACTTGGAATGGATTGCACCTTCTGCCACCGGAATGTTGAAAAAGAAGCTGCTGCATCTGTTCCGGCCTTAGGCCTATGTATGACATGCCATTCGGCTGTTGGTGACGAATTAGAAGGTATTACAAAAATGAGAAGTCTTTACGAGGATGGGAGATCTATTCATTGGGTTAGAGTCCACAGAGTTCCAGACCATGTTCATTTTGTACATGAAGCCCACATAAGATACTTTTCTGAGAAGGAAGGGGTAGAGGCTAAAGCTGTGTGCGCCACTTGTCACGGAGAGGTGGCTGGTATGGATAAAGTTCGGCAAAATAGAGCTCTCAAGATGGGAGACTGTGTTAACTGTCATAAGCAAAATAATGCACCAACGGATTGTGTTACATGTCACTACTAGAGGTGGCCCATGGCCTTAACTAGAAGACAATTTTTGACCTTGATGGGTGGGTCAGCGGGTGCTGCTGTGCTGTTCCAGGCATGTGGGTTACCAGAGAAAGAGCTTTTTATCGACTCCCCTCCTGCTATGCCCGAGGATTTAGTATCTGGAATCGACAACTGGTACGCAACTACAAATCACCAGGGTGGCAGCTCTGAAGGGATTGTTGTAAGAGTAATGGAAGGTAGAGCCAAAAAAGTGGAAGGAAATCCAAACCATCCACTTAATCTGGGCGGCCATAGCGCACTCTCTGAAGCGGCCCTTCAAGGACTTTATCATCCTGACCGTATAAGTGCTCCACTGGTTAGAACTGGCGCTAGAGGTTCTGGTGAATACAGAGAAATAAGCTGGGAAGATGCCATAGCAAGACTTAGCTCGCGATTGGGTGAACTTGAGAGTTCTAACGAAAGTAATAAGGCAGTTTTTGTCACTAACCCGACTGGAGGCCATGCAGGGCTTGTTCTCGAAAAATTTGCTGATTCGCTCGGTGCCCGTTATTTATCATATGAAGCATTGGAGACTAATGTTCTCAGGAGCGCTCTTAAGGAAGTGTTCGGCACCGATTCGATCCCTGAATTTGACATTGATAATGCAGATTTGGTCCTGTCTTTTGGAGCAGATTTCTTGTCTTCCTGGGTGTCTCCCACCAGATACGCCCGAGGCTATGGAGAATTTAGGCAGGGACATGAGCACAGGGGTAAGCTTATACATGTAGATTCAAGATTTTCTATGACTGCCGCAAATGCCGACCAATGGGTGCATGTGAATCCTGGAACTGAAGGGTTGCTTGCGATGAGCATCATGCAAGTTTTATCTTCGAGCCACCCTAACCCGGTTTTTGGCGATCTGGATGCCGATGGAGTACTCGATTCCTATTCTCCCGCCAATGTAGCGAAAGAAATTGGAGTATCTGTCGATACCATCAATCAAATCGCCGAGGATTTTTCTCATAGTGAACATCCGATAGCTCTAGGCGGTGGATCTGCCGGTGCGCATACAAACGGTACCCAAAATCTGAAGGCTATCTACTCTCTAAACCATGTGGCTTCAAACTTAGGAGAAAAAGGTGGAGTTCTTTTGAATCCGAACCCACCTATTGATGGGGTTGGTGTGGCGGCCCCTTCTAATTCGTTTTCAGAGTTTCGTCGGCTAGCAGAAGAAATGAAAGCGGGAAATGTTAGTGTTTTGATGGTTAAGGATGCGGATGTTTATTATGGAATGACGGATACCGTTGACATGAAGGTAGCCTTGGATAGTGTGCCTTTGATTGTCAGTTTTGGAGGTATGATGGATGATACTACCTCCATAGCCGACTTAATATTGCCCCAACACCACTTTTTGGAAGATTGGGGTACGGATGTTCCACTGGCTGGTCCTGGCTATCAGATGATAGGGTTTCAGCAGCCTGTAGTAAGACCTTTCTTTGAGCACAGGGGTAGTAATCTTGGCACCAAAGGGTTCGCCGATATACTCATGGCTACTGCCCAAGTAATGGGTAAAGATTTAAGATTGGACGGAGAAACTTTTAGAGAAGTAATTAGAAATGATGTTAAAAGGTTATACGAATTGGATCGAGGCGAGACAGGCTCGAATAGCTTTGAAGGCTTTTGGAATGGGGTTCTTCAAAGAGGCGGCTGGTGGGACACATCCTCTAAGGTGGAGGATGTTCCAGAGGTTAAGAGGCTTGATGGTGTAGCCTCTCCAGAGTTTGGGGGACTTGACCAAGAATTTTATATACAACCATTTATTTCTACATTAAGTGATGGTAGCGCAGCCTCTTTGCCATGGCTTCAGGCTATGCCAGACGCTATATCGACCGCCACATGGCAAACTTGGGTTGAAATAAACCATAAAGTTGCTGAGGAAAAAGGGATATCAGAAGGGGATGTGCTGGAGATCCGACCATCAAATGGCCGGATCATTAAAGCCTTGGCAATGCCTAATCCTGCTGTGCCACCCGATACTATAGGAATTCCTATAGGACAAGGTCATAGGGATGGAGGCAGGTACTCAGCAGGAAGGGGTGCAAATATTTTGTCGATCCTGGACCTCAAACTTGACTCTGAAAATGGTTCATTGGCTTGGGCTGCAACCAGGGCCAATATCACAGCAACTGGTGAATGGATTCGCGTTCCGAAATTTGAAAATACCGTTCCCGAATTTCCGCGCGACGAACATCACCATATTATTGAAATCACTTCCGGTGACCATAATTAGGGCACTAGAACCTTTTAAAAAAATAGGAGCAAATCGATGGTAGATTCTAATAAATGGGGAATGGTTGTTGATGTTGATCGGTGTACTGGGTGCCAGGGGTGCGTGGTTGCCTGTCAATCTGAGAACAATATACCCATCAATTTAGAAGAACATTTTAATCAGCGCAGAGCCATACAATGGATAAGGATTGAAAGGTATTGGGAAGGTGAGTACCCAGACGTGAAGGCCAGATTTATTCCTATTATGTGTCAACACTGCGGAAATGCGCCTTGCGAGCCAGTTTGTCCAGTCTACGCTACTTATCACAATAATGAGGGACTGAACGTACAGGTTTACAATCGCTGCATAGGTACAAGGTTTTGTGCGAATGGATGCCCTTATCACGTCAGGTTTTTCAATTTTTGGGAGCCAGAGTGGCCTGAAAGTCTCAAAAATCAGCTAAATCCAGATGTGACGGTTAGAAGCCGCGGAATAATGGAAAAATGCAGTTTTTGCGTTCAAAGAATTCAAAGGTCCACCAGAGAATCTGAAAGAGACAATGAAGTTTTAGAGGATGGAGACAGAGGTCTTAATCCGGCCTGCGTGAATGCCTGTGCCAGTAATGCGCTTATTTTTGGTAATTTTAACGACCCTGATAGTACGGTGTCCAAAATGAAAGAGGACGCAATGCAAGAAGGGGGACGTGGGTATCGTTTGATGGAGAATTTAGGCACAGATACCAACGTTATCTACCTTAAAAAAGTTGATGGATCTGTTGAGGTCACGCATGGTTACTGATCCTGGTGATAGGGTAGTAGAATCTTATGTAGAGACTGATAATTCTGTGGAAACCAGAAAGGCTGTATCAGATGGCCTTCTGGGAATTCATAACGTCACCTCTAACACTTTTTGGCAATTTGCTGCCTTTTTTGGGATTCTGTTTCTACTTGGTGTTGTCGGGTTTGTGATGAGGTTGAGCTCGGGGTTTGACGATAAGGCGGCCTGGGGATACTACGTGGCAGTATTTGCCTTCTTAATGACTACTTCCTCAGCTGCACCTATGGTTGCCATAGCACCTCGTATTGCTAATTCGCACTGGAGGAGGCCAATATCAAGAGCTGCCGAAATATGGACTCTTGCTGGGTGCCTGAACTTAATTCTATACATACCTTTAATTTGGCTACTTCCGTCCCTGGAAAATGGTAGGAGAAGTCTTTGGTTTTATGGACAACAAGAAGGAGTGCCCGCATATTCCCCTCATATATGGGCCACACTAGCAATAGTGGGATTGGTTTTATTAGGGTTGTCCTTGTTGTGGTTATCGACTTTACCGGACTTCGCGGTTTTAAGGGACCACGGGGAAGGTTGGAAAAAGAAGTGGGGTGGAAAACTGGCACTAGGCTGGAGAGGTACCTCAGCCCAATGGAATTGGCAGCATCATCGAATGGGGGTTGTTGGGGCTTTTTATTTCATGATGCTCGTGTTCGTACACTTTTTTATAAGTGTAGAGTTTTTGATGGTTCATGTCCCCGGTTGGATAGATTCTTTGTATCCAATAACTCATGCCCATAACGCATTGCAAGCTGGCGTGGCTACCGTGATGCTCACAATGTTTTTCCTTAGGCAATTTGGCGGCTATAAGGATTATATAGGGCTGGATCAGTTTTGGGGGCTTGGTAAATTACTGCTTGCTCTATCGCTTCTTTGGTTCTGGTTTTGGTTTTCAAGCTTTAATGTGTTTTGGTATGGGAAGAAGCCTTCAGAACAGGCGGTTTTGGAATTATTTGTCAAGGGACCGTATCTATATTTGTTTATAACGATATTTATATTGGTATTCATATTGCCGTGGTTCACCATGATATGGAATCCAGTAAGAAGAAGCATCTGGGGACCGCCTATTTTGGCGGCCTCAGTTTTACTAGGTACCCTTCTTGATAGGATAAGGTTGTATGTCGCATCTTGGGATGTTGCCGGTAAAAACATGGTAAGCCAACTTGAAATGAAAATGTCTGAGGTGCCTACCAAGATTCCGGCTCCCGAAATAGCAGATATTTTTATAATGGTCGGGTTTATAGGTGGTTCGATCTTAACTTTCATGTTGGCTACCAGGTTGATACCTGCAATCAATTTATGGGAGCAAAAGGAAATGCTTCTTTACAAGGCAGAAGTTCAGTTCCATAGAACCAAAGTCACGATAATGGGTAAATCAAGATAGTGATGCTAGTTGATTCAGAGGGGTTAGTTATTTTAAATTTCAAATCAGATGGAAATATATAGATGCAGGAACACACACAACTAGGCCAGAAACAGATTAACGAAGATCTGTTGAAGGGTGTCTTGACCGTACCTAAATGGTGGTTGCCTGCGGTTGCATTTCTAGGGCTTGTTGTACTTACGGGACTAGGTGCATTTTTCTATATGGTGTATCACGGGCTGGGTGTGACTGGCTTGAACAGGCCTGTTATGTGGGGATTTTTCATCGCCAACTTCGTTTTCTGGATTGGAATCAGCCATGCTGGAATTATGATATCTGCGATTTTGAGATTGACCCAGGCTGATTGGCGTCGTCCTATTACAAGAGCGGCAGAAGTTATGACTGTATTTTCCCTGATCGCAGCTTTGCATACCCCGTTAATGCACGTAGGTCGACCCTGGCGTGTTTTGTACTGGATTTTACCGTATGACTTTAGTCGTGGTATATGGCCAAATATCAGGTCACCATTCGTGTGGGATCCAAGTGCTGTTGGCACATATCTAATTGCTAGTTCGCTGTTTGTATTTGTTTGTTTACTACCTGATATAGCGATACTAAGGGATAGGGCAAAAAAACCAATAGTAAAAAAAATTTATGCCCAACTAGCCTTGGGCTTCAGAGGCACACCCAGGCAATGGAAGTTGCAGATCGTTGCAGGTATTTTGCTGTCTGCACTCGTGTTACCTGTGTTTGTTTCGGTGCATTCGATAGTTTCTTGGGACTTTGCGGTTTTGATCGGTGTTGAAGGCTGGCACTCGACCATATTTGCCCCTTATTTCATAATCGGGGCTATTCACTCTGGAGTGTCGGCTGTGGCGATGCTGATGGCACTTTCTGTTTGGCTTTACGGGCTGGACAAATATATTAAGCCTGACCACTTCGACGCAATTGGGAGATTGTTGATCATTGTTGCCACAACGTGGTTCTTCTTCTTCTTTTTGGAATGGGTATATGCGCTATACACCTTGGAGAGTCCAGAGCTCGCCTTGAGGGAATTACAGGCCTTCCAGTGGCCCTATGCCCCCTTGTTTGTCCTTTTTATCGTTACTGCATTTGTGATACCGGTTCCGATGTGGTTGTTCAAAAAAGTAAGGCGGAGTGCTGCTTTGATGTTCTTCACGACGATACTGGTTAATATAGGTATGTGGTTAGAGAGGTTTTTGATCATCATTCCTGGTCTAGTTAGACGAACCCATATGACTTTTGATTGGGGTACCTATCATCCATCAATTATTGAGATATTGATAGTTGTTGAAACTTTTGCTTTTGTAGCTTTGGGAATGTTGTTGTTCGCCAAAGTTTTACCATTGATTCCATTATTCGATATTAAAGAAGGGATGGTAAATCGCCGTCTCATAAAGGTGGGTAGGCGAGTTATCCCGGCGACGATTCGTGAAGGTCTTCCCCATCACTATTATGAAAAAAAACATTAAAAGCAGTTTGAGAGAGTATTTGTTATGGCAAAAAGAAGTGTATTAGGTCTGTATAGTGAAGAAGATTCCGCCGCTGATGCCCTAGATAACCTAAGGGAGGCAGGATTTGAGGAAGGAGAGTATGAAATACTCACTGGGGTTCCTTACCCTGAAGGTACCTTTGGGGAGGCAGAACCAGAGCATAAACTCTATAGGTGGCCGTTGATTGGGGCAGCATGTGGATTTACTATCGCTCTGTTGATCACGGCTGGTACTGAGTTGGCGTATCCGTTGATAACGGGTGGTAAGCCAATACTATCAATTCCAGCAATGGCCATCATCATGTATGAAGGATCGATGCTCGGCGCGATTATATTTACCGTCATAGGGATTATTTTTGAATCGCGCCTCCCGCGAATATTTATGGGAGCGTACAGTGAAAAAATTACAGAGGGTCATATTGGTGTCACTGTGACCACTGATGAAACTCGCACCGACGTTGCTGAGACTGCCTTGAATAAGGCAGGTACTGATGGGGAAATAATTAGAGGTTGGGAGTAATTAAAGAGAAGTCAAATATGTCTAACAATGGTTTGAACGTACGAATTGCTGCTCCACTAGTTATGGTTACAGTTCTTTTGGTCGTCTTGCTTGTCAGTTCCGGTTGCTACAACAGCAAAACTGGAGAGGTTAAAGTGGGAGGTGCTATTAGCTTTGAACTGCCTGTATTTCCTGAAACAGGTTCCCACGCAGTTCAAATATTCTCCGAAATGCACTATTCTCCTTCTTATCGGTCCCAGGAAGTTCCTAGGATTCTTCCACCGGAAGGCTCTGTTCCTGTGACGGGGGCCGAGGTTAAGGTATTTGACATTGAAGCTCTTAAATCATTGTCAATTCAGGATCATATGGCCAATTATGATGGAAGTCGGGCCGCAAAAATTTATGCGGTAAATTGCCAAGTTTGTCATGGGCAATCATTGCAGGGGGATGGTCTAATCACCACCTTAAATAGTGCACGAAATGACGGTAGTAAAGCATATAGTGGGGCAGCTCCTGTAAATCTTATCTCAGAAAGAGTTAACGATTTGAGTGACGGAGAGATTTTTGGCTATATCACATGGGGAGGAAGACCCGGATTAGCTGCCGCATCTAGAGGGAAAGATTCGACTGCAATTATGCCTCAATTTGGATATCTACTAGCTGAAGAACAGAGATGGCAGCTAGTTCAATATATTAGAGATCAAAACAAATAGGCTGATAACCACCGCTTGGTGTAAACGCCAATTTATCTAGTTATCCTGTTTCCTTGCTCGGCCTGGCCGACCACTGAAGCCACGGCAAATTCATTTGAATGGGACAATGAAATAGAAATATCTGACAAGCCTATTTTAGAAGCTCTAGCTTGACCTCTACCGTGGAGCTGAATATATGGAGGTCCCCCTCTCTCTCTTTTGATTTCTATATCTTTCCATCCTACTCCTCTTACACCGGTTCCCAGGGCCTTCATAACAGCTTCCTTCGCTGCAAATCTTGATGCCAGTTGTGCTGCTCTTCCCCTACAATATTTTTGTTCCGAATCCGTATATATTCGATTCAAAAACCTAACACCATATTTATTCAACACATCCCCTATTCGGGCTATTTCAATTATGTCAATTCCCGTAATTAGCATATCGACTATTTCCTGAACATTTAAAATTGCTTAAACCGATATAGGTATAATAGTGTATCCAATAATTTTGTGACCACTGCGGTTAAATATTTAATGAAATATAAACTTATTGATGGGAAAGCCATATCAGAATCGATAAAACTTGAAGTGAAGGTGTCAGTCCGTAGGTTATTTGAAGAATGTTCAATAATACCTTCGTTGTCGGTTATTTTGGTGGGAAATGATGCTGCCTCTAAAGTATATGTGAGGAACAAAAAGAGTTCTGCAATCAATGTGGGCATGGAAAGTCACATTATCAATTTTCCTACGTTTGTTACCACAGAAGAGGTGTTACAGCAGATTCGAATTCTGAATAAGGATGATAATTGTGATGGAATTCTAATACAACTGCCACTTCCAGCTCATTTGGATGAGAACGAGATATTGTGCACGATAGATCCCCAAAAAGATGTTGATGGTCTCCATCCTCAAAATGTAGGCTTATTGTCAATGGGTTCTGCCTCATTCATTCCCGCAACACCTGCCGGTATCAAGGAAATGCTTTTAAGATCAGGGAATGACCCAAAGGGCAAACATGTGGTTATATTAGGTAGGAGTAATATCGTAGGCAAACCATTGTCTAATTTGCTTTCCCTCAAGGGGAATGGAGGTGATGCTACCGTCACTTTGTGCCATAGTATGACGAATAGGTTGAAAGATATTACTCAAAGTGCTGACATATTGGTGGCAGCTATTGGCATACCAAATTTTGTGACTAGCGATCTAGTTTCCCCTGGTGTTGTGGCCATAGATGTAGGTGTTAATCGTATCGAAGATAGCACCCGTTCCCGTGGATACCGTTTGACAGGTGATATAGATTTTGAAGGGGTATCATCAAAAGCATCTGCTATTACTCCAGTCCCTGGGGGGGTTGGGCCAATGACAATAGCCATGCTATTAAAAAATACCCTCGATGCTGTCTTACGTAAGATCTAGAAGTCTTTATGAATTCCACAAGATAGTTAGCGGCTAGGTTATAATTTATCTGTTCCAGAAATTGGATAGCATTGGCCATTAACGTATTTTTATAGTACGAAGTGGGAATTACTGAGAATATAAGTACATTTCATGACCACACATAAAAGAGATTATTACGAAGTTCTTGGGGTCTCTCGTAACTCAAGTGACGATGACTTGAAGAAGGCTTTCAGAAAACTGGCGTTCAAATATCATCCTGATAGGAATAAGGAAGCGGGAGCTGAGGATAAATTTAAAGAAATTAATGAGGCATATCAAATCCTATCGGATAAAGAAAAGAGGGCTCAATATGACCGATTCGGTCATGTCGGGGTAGGTTCCTCCTCCGCAGGGGCAAACGGGTTTTCTGGGTTTGGAGATGTATCTGGGTTTGGGGACATATTTGATTCATTTTTTGGGGGTTCCGGGTTCGGTAGATCTTCACGGACTCAAAATTCAGCTAGGCGAGGTTCGGATCTACAATACACAATGACGGTCGAATTCGAAGCGGCCATTTTCGGAGCGGAAAAAGAATTTCAAATCCACCGTACAGAATCTTGTAGCCGCTGTAGAGGTTCTAAGAGTGAACCTGGTAGTTCAATAGCTACTTGCGGCACCTGCCGAGGTTCAGGGCAGGTGCGGAAGGCCCAGCAGAGCGTATTTGGGCAGTTTGTGCAGGTTGGAGATTGTAATAATTGCAAGGGCTCAGGAAAGATTGTCTCTAACCCATGTTCATCTTGCAACGGTCAAGGTCGTGAAAGAAAGAATAGGAAATTGGCCATCACCATCCCGGCGGGAATAGAGGAAGATACTCAGGTTAGGTTAACTGGTGAGGGAGAGCATGGGATAAATGGAGGACCTCCTGGTGATTTATATGTAGCTTTTAAAATCAAGGAACATGACTATTTTGTGAGAGATGGGATAAACATTAAATACAGGTTGCCTATAAACGTAGCTCAGGCTTCTCTTGGAGCTAAACTTAAAGTACCTACATTGGACGGCGACCATGAGATCGAAATTCCTCCAGGGACACAGACTGGACGGATTTTTAGGGTGAGAGGTAGAGGGGTGGCCCAACTTAGAGGTGACAGAAGGGGAGATTTATTGGTATTTATCGATGTAAGAATTCCAAAAACGTTGGATTCTCAGCAACAAAAATTGATGAACGAACTAGGAGAATCTCTACCTGATACTTATGAGGATGACGAAGACAAAGGCATATTCGATAAATTCAGAAGTGCCTTTACCAATTGAAATGGCTTGAATTAAGTGTTCAGGCTCCTCCTGAATACGTTGAACCGTTAACTCATATCTTTTATAGGTATGGAGAAGGTGGTGTGGCAATTGAAAGCCCAGCAGGTTTCAACCCAGATGAAGGTGAAAGCGCTCCGCAGCTGCAAACCGTTAAAGTAGTAACTTTTGTACCTTTAGATGAATCAGCTAGGTCACGAAAGTCCAATATAGAAATCGCTGTTAGATTAGTGGCTCATTTTGCACCTATCTCTGAAATAAAAGAGAGAGAAGTTGAGGAGGAAGACTGGGAATCTAATTGGAAGGAGTATTTTCATCCGATACGGGTTGGATCTAATCTTGTGGTATGTCCTACCTGGAGAACTCATCAACCTTTGGATAACGACATTGTAATAAAATTGGACCCAGGTATGGCTTTTGGAACTGGCCATCATCCAACAACCAGGATGTGCATGGAACTTCTTGAAACTCTCATTGTTGGTGGGGAGAAAGTGATTGATGTCGGGTGTGGCTCGGGAATTTTATCGATATCGGCAGCAAAGTTAGGCGCCGGAGATATTCTTGGCGTAGAAATAGAGTCACGGTCGGTTGAGGTTGCCTTGGAAAATTGTGAATTAAATGATATTTCTTCGCAAGTAACCATATTGAATGGCTCTTTTCCTGAAATCAGAGTTGAAAATGCTACCTTTGATGTTGCTCTGGCAAATATTGCCGCTAAAGTTGTGATAAATTTGTCCGAGTACATAGTAGGTGCAGTTGCGAATGGTGGAAGGCTGGTACTATCTGGGATTTTGAAAAGTTCTTTGGAGGACGTCGGAAAAGAATATTCCTTACAAGGGGTACACTTCGACAAAGTTCTTGTTGATGGTGATTGGACAGCGGTGTTAGCTACCAAGAATGTAGCAACTGATGGGTAATTTGTGACCGAACTGGGTTGTTATGCATAGGTTTTTAATTGATCCATCTGACATACAAGATGGGAGAGTCCATTTTGCAGAAGAAATTTCTCTGCAAATGAAAAAAGTTTTGCGGCTTAGGAGTGGGAATGAAGTGGTGGTGTTTGATGGGGGTGGTGTGGACTACCAAGTTCGCTTGGAGGTAGTTGAAACCAAAACTAGTCTGGGTACTGTACTTTCGGCGAATGACTCACATAATGAACCAGGAATTTTCATTACCCTGTATCAAGCACTGATAAGATCTGAAAGGTACGAATATGCCTTACAAAAAGGGGTTGAAACTGGTATTTCACGGTTTGTCCCTTTTACATCGGAGAGGACTGAAGTTTCAATCCCAAGCCAGTCTAAGATGGGCCGGTGGAGGCGAATAATAAAAGAAGCGGCCGAGCAGAGCGGTAGGTCTGTGGTGCCGCAACTATCAGACCCTATCTTATTTTCTAATATGATTAAGAACCTAAATTCTGTTGTGCTTATACCTTGGGAAGAAGAAAAAAACCAAAGCATTAGACAGATTTTATCCAAATTACGCCAGGATCCAGGATTAGATGTGACATATATTGATCTGATTATAGGTCCAGTAGGTGGATTTACCTCACAGGAGGTTTTGGATGCAGCAGATTATGGTGCAACTTCAGTTTCTTTAGGCAAGCGAATATTAAGGTCAGAAACTGCTGGAATAGTTGCGGCCGTCACGGTGTTATACGAATTTGATGATATTTAAATCAGGTCAATATTCGTTGAATAAAATCCTTGCCTGCATAGGCGAAATATAAACCTAGACATATGAGAAAGATACCGCAGCAGCGCACGATTACTTTATAGGTAGTGTCGCTCAAGAATTTTTTGCCTGAAGAAACCGTTAAAGCAATCATGGCATACCAGATTATGTCAGCGGATATGTGACCGGTATAAAAGGCGGCTACCCCAGCGGTTCCCGCTTCTCTTGATTCTTCAATGAAACTAAGGCCAACCGTAGCCCACCATACGAAAAAATAGGGATTAGTTGCACTTAAAATTATTCCCGCCGAAATAGGTCCTCGACTAGAATCAGCATCAGATTTATCAACAATTGGTATGGCGGTCCCAACTGGGTTTTTTGACATTCCCCATCCCATCCAAAGTAGAAACAAACCACCCGCCGTCCCGATCACGAATTCTGCAATTTGATTATTAAGAAGTTGGTCTAGCCCGAAGGTGAGTCCAATTACCAAAAACAGCTCCAACAGTGAGTGGCCTATCGCCGCCAAAGCTCCTGAAATGAATCCATGAGATAGACTTCTACTAATTGTGTAAATAAGAACTGGCCCTGGCATTATTGCGCCGGAAAAGCCTGTTAAAAGAGAGGCCGTAAATAGTTGTATTATATGCAAGTATCGAACCTAGGTCTCTGAAGTTAATGTTCTACCCATCAATTCCTCTCTAGCATCTCTCACCGACAAATTCTTAAACAAAATATTGTATACAGCTTGGGCAATTGGTAAATCAATATTTAGCCGATTAGCAACTGACACAACAGCTTTCGTCGTTTCTATACCCTCAGCCACGTTGTCCATAGATTTTTCGATTTGATTCAAAGGCATATCTTTGGCTAGCATCCTGCCGACTTGGTTATTGCGACTCAATCTTGACGAACAAGTTGCTATGAGATCTCCCATTCCGGCCAAGCCAGAAAAAGTAGATGGTTCAGCACCTATGGCACTACCGAAACGGGCCATTTCTGAAAGACCTCTAGTTATGATCGAAGCCTTTGCGTTATCTCCTAAGTTAAGTCCGTCACATATCCCGGCAGCGATCGCTGTTATATTCTTCAAGGCCCCGCATATTTCTACTCCTATTACGTCAGTGTTTGTGTACAAACGTAGGTGAGAACAGTTAAGTATCGATTGAGCTGATTTTGCTGTTGTTAAATTAATAGAACATATTACTGATGAAGAAGGTTTACCAGCCAAGATTTCGTTAGACAAGTTGGGTCCAGAAAGGACACATATGTTATCGGGCGACAAATTGGGTATCTCTTCTTTTATTATTTCTGTCATTCTCATGCCAGAAGTAGATTCCAGACCTTTCGACGCACTTACTATGATAGTGGATGCAGAAACATAGCTTGATATGGCCCCGATATTTTTCCTCAAGCTCTGTGATGGTACTGCTATTATAAGTAAATCTGTTTTGGGAATAAGGTCTTGGGGCTTTGATGTTACTTCAAGAGTATCTGGAAATGTGATCCCCGGTAGAAAACGTTTGTTTTCACGATGTTTTTGGAGTAGATCCGATTCTTCTTTAGTTCTTACTATAAGAGAAACATGTTTTCCTTCTTCTGAATTAATTATGGCTAGTGTGGTGCCCCATGTAGTTGAGCCAATGATTGCTATATGAGCCATATGGTTGTGAGGTAGGCTATCAATATTTTAGTCACTGGTCGCTCCGATTTTTCGCTCACTACCGTTTAGTAACCGAATTATATTGTCTTTATGTTTCAATATAGTCAACGCGGATCCTACCAGCCCAAATGCACAATATGATGGTTCAATATATCCCAAGATTGATAGTGTTGTTATTGCAATACCCCCGGATAGAGAACCAATTATAGATCCCAGAGATACATATCGTGTGAATATCATAAATGGCAATGATAAAACACAAGCTATCAAACCAGACCAAGGAGACAGAACAATTAGAGCTGACCAACCCGAAGCCATTCCCTTCCCTCCTCGAAAATTTGTGAATATCGGCCATATATGCCCAAAAATCGCGGATAGCCCCATTATTGGATGTATCCAAGTAGGAATCCCAAAATCGTTAATATAGATCACTATCAACAACGGCAGCGCGGCTTTGAGCATATCCAATGCGAAGGCCAATATACCCCAACGCCACCCGCAGGCCCGCATGACATTTGTTGCACCGGTGCTGCCGCTGGCGTATTCCCTAATGTCAATTCCTTTGACCATTTTTGTGATAATTAGACCAAAGGACACGGAACCCAATAAATAACTGAAAATAACAAGAGCCGCTCCCACTAAGTAAATGCTCATTGATCAGTTCTCCTACTTCTGCCGCTAAATCGAAGTCTTAGTGGGCTTCCTTCAAATCCAAAATTTTCTCTCAAACTATTTTCCAAATAACGCTTATAGGAAAAATGAACCATGTCTGCATGATTCACAAAGAAGGTGAAGCTGGGTGGGCTAGAACTATCCTGCAAGGCACTGTATATTTTCAGTTCCTTTTTCCCGTGTACTGGTGGCGGGTGGTTGGCAACCGCAGTCATGATCGTTCGCCTAACATTTGCTCGTGGAATAACTTTTGACCTTTCAGATTGAACTTTTATTGTAGTATCCAACATGTTTTTTATCCCGGACCCTGTCAACCCTGAAGTAAAGCAAATAGGAGCATATTGGGCGAATTTAAATTTGCTTCTCACCTGGTTGGCCATATCCTGTTGGGTTGTGGCAAGTTGATCTGATAGATCCCACTTGTTAACTAGAATGACAATTCCTTTGTGTGCCTCAAGAATATAATTGGCTACATGAGTGTCTTGGGCAGTGGCAAACTCCGAAGCGTCAATAACAAGGGCGGCGACATTACAGCGATCGATCGATTGAATTGAACGAAGCACACTATATTTTTCGATCCCGTATTCAATTTGCCCCCTACGCCGTATCCCAGCTGTGTCTATTAATTGAATATCCTTATCTTTATATTTTATGACTACATCTAGGCTATCTCGAGTTGTGCCGGCTGTTTTGCTGACAATAGCCCTATTTTCTCCAGATAAAGTATTGAGCAACATTGATTTCCCAACGTTTGTACGACCAACAATTGCCAAACCAAGGTCTGCCTCAGGTTCTGGGAAGAATTTATCGGCTGGGAAATGAGCTACTACCCGTTCCATCAAATCATCCAATCCCCTGTTGTGGTAGGCACTGATTGACACAGGATCCCCCATACCGAGAGAATACAGTTCTGAGACCATATGGTCACGGATTTCGTTATCTGCCTTACTAGCCACAGCTACAACTGGCTTGCCGGTCTTCCGAAGGATATCGACGATATCTTGATCGTTTGATGTAACTCCATCTGATATATCTACCAATAGAATTACCACATCACACTCACCGATGGCGTAATGAATTTGTGATTTCACTTGATTCCAAATATCGTCATTGGGAAACAGGTCTAACCCTCCTGTGTCCACCAATATGAAAGGATTCCCAGCCCAGTCGGTCTCCGAGATTATTCTGTCACGGGTTGTACCTGCAATGTCCGAGACTATCGACATTCTTTGCCCGATAAGGCGATTGAATAGAGTCGATTTCCCTACATTAGGTCGTCCAACAATCGCAACGATTGGTTTTTTGAGTTGCCCTGTTCCAGTTTGCATATCAGTTAGCCTAAATTTACAGATTTGTGTTTTTAATTGGAAATAAACACTGAGGGTTTAGCCTGAAACTAATTCAGATATTATGGTTTTTTGGGCATGAAGTCGATTTTCAGCTTGTTGGTATACAACAGAATTTTTATGGTCAAGCATGTTTTCTGAAACCTCCTCTCCCCTGTGGGCCGGCATATCATGCATGAATAGAAAGTCCGGTTTAGCGTATTCTACTAGGGATTCATTTACCTGGTATGGCGCAAAGGTCTCTAACCTTTCATTTTTTTCTTCCTCATCTCCCATACTCACCCAGACATCGGTGTATATCACATCAGCTTCTTTGGCAGCCTCTTCTGGGTCCGGAGTCCACATAAGTGTGGTGCCTTTGGTTTTAGAAATTTCTTGGGCCGACTTCCAAATTTCTATTGGTAATTGGTATTGTTCTGGGGAAGAAATAGAAAAATCCATCCCGGCATCTGAACAGGCTATAGCTAAACTTCCTGCTATGTTGTTTCCGTCTCCTATGAAAGCTACCTTCAAACCCTCCAGTTTCCCTTTATGCTCGTATACCGTGAGACAGTCTCCCATGGCTTGGCAAGGATGGCCTTTATCAGAAAGGGCATTTATTACCGGTAGGTCAGTGTTATTTGCCAATTCTATTAAACTATTATGTGAAAAAACTCGAGCAATTATACAATCCACCAATCTGTCTAAGACTCTAGCTACATCTGCTACAGGTTCCCTCACACCTAACCCAATCTCTGCATTGCTTAAAAATATACATGAGCCGCCCATCTGTTTAACCCCCACTTCAAAGCTAACCCTAGTTCTGAGTGAAGGCTTCTCAAATAGCAAGGCCACAGTTTTGTTTGCCAGTACTTGTGGAGGTGAGGATTTCTTCATTAAATCCGCTTTTCGCACCAAATCAATAACCCCTCCGGGTTCCAAATCATGAATTGTCAAAAAGTCTTTGCCTATCATTCAGTTTTCTCCCTGTTCTTTTTGGGTATTGATTCGGATTTTTATTTTTAGAACGATAGCAGAAATTCTGATCCGATTTAAGGATTTACAGCTACTACTAAATATTTTCTAAGAATGTTCTCTCTTCTTCACTAAGGGAAAGCAACTCGATCAGATCCGGCCTTTGGAGTTTAGTCTTTTTCAAGGACTCTCTCCTTCGCCACTTTTCTATTTCAGTGTGATTTCCCGATAAGAGGATTTTTGGAACTTTCATTCCTTGATATTCGGCAGGCCTTGTATACTGTGGGTACTGCAATAAACCGTCATAAAATGAATCATTTTTTGCGGAATCCGAACTATTGATAACACCAGGAAGTAGGCGCGATACTGAATCGATAATCACCATGGCAGGAACTTCTCCACCACTAAGCACGAAATCACCGATACTGATTTCGTCTGTGATTAGGTTACAGCGAATCCTTTCATCAAAACCTTCGTACCGTCCGCATATTAAAGATATCTCCTCATGTAGGGAAAGTTCCTTTGCCATGTTTTGATTAAATTGTCGTCCCTGCGGAGATAGCAAAATTAAAGGGGAATCGCGTTTTATCTTGTTTTGTTCAATGTTGGACTGCACTGATTTAAAAATAGGCTCTGGTTTCAGCAACATGCCAGGGCCACCGCCGAAAGGGTAATCATCTACTGTTCCATGCTTGTCAACAGAGTGATCTCTAAGGTTGTTGATGTTTATTTGGACCAAACCAGATTTCAGGGCTCGTCCAATGACCCCTTCTTCCAAGGGGCTTTCAAACAGTTTAGGAAATAAAGTAAATATGTGAAATTTCATGATGTTTTTAGCAAAGAAATAATTGCTCCGGTCCAATTGGCTAATTGGGTTCTTTATGTGTTTTCCAACCCCTTATCATTTCCAAGGCATGTGGTAAAGATTCCATTATCACATCCAAGCATTCTTCCACTCCTTTCGGGCTGCCCGGCAAATTAACGATAAGACAGCCAGATCTTATTCCGGCGGTTGTTCTACTCAAAATAGCGAACGGTGTACGGGCTAGGGTTTTAATTCTCATCGCCTCCCCTATACCAGGAATTTCCATTTCTAAAATATTCTTTGTTGCCTCAGGTGTGACATCTCGTGGCCCTAGCCCTGTTCCGCCGGTGGTTAGGATAATGTCGACCTCCCCTCCGTCAGACCAATCAATCAATTTTTCGGAAATAATCCGAACTTCATCGGGTATGATGTCTTTAAGTCGCTCTTTAAAACCGGCCATTTCAATCATTTCGCTTATTTTTCTTCCACTTAGATCGATCCTTTCCCCTATAGCTCCTGAATCACTTATAGTTAAGATGCCGGCATAAAAGTGGGGGTTATCGTCTTGCCTTGAGGTTGTCATGATTATATCCTTGGTAAAACGCTAAATTGGTCGTAAATGTGGATAAAAATCCCTTGCAAAAAACTCGGTTGAATTGCCAAAATTGTTTAGGTCTATGTGGGTGTTTAGAGCTAGCGTATTTTCATTGCATTTTAACATGGGTAGTGGGATCTACCGATTGAATTCTAAATCTGGTTGTACTATGCACATGCCCGTAATGGTTTCTGAGGTACTAAAAGCCTTTGAGGCTAGTCCAGAAGGGTGGTTAATTGACGGTACCTTTGGGTTAGGAGGTCATACTTCAGCTCTACTTGAAAGATACCCGCATAGGAAGGTTTTTGGTATCGATCTCGATGCCGATTCCCTTGCAATGTCGAAGGAAAGGGTTCAAAAATTTAATAATCGAACTCTAGTAGTTAACGGCAATTACGCAGATATGACGATTTTGGCGCGGGAATCAAACATAGACCCTGTTGGAGGAATACTGTTGGACTTGGGGTTGTCATCCATGCAATTAGAGACTTTAGGGAGAGGATTTAGTTTTAGGAATGATGAAATGTTGGATATGAGATATAACCAATCACAGGGTCTACCTGCTGCTGAGTTGGTAAATACCTTTGAAAGAGATCAATTGGCTAATATTTTTTCAAATTTTGGGGAAGAAAAAGCAGCAAAACGCATCGCAAAGGCTGTGTGTCAAAATAGGCCCATTTTGACTACTGGTAAGCTTGCGCAGATCGTGCAAGAGACAGTAGGTAGACCTGGGAAGTCGAGAAGACATCCCGCAACAAAAGTTTTTCAAGCTTTACGGATAGCGGTTAATAGGGAATTCGAGAACATAAATAAGGGTTTGTCCTCAGGCCTTGATTTGCTTGCTGACAGGGGGAAATTTGTAGTACTAACATACCACTCTCTTGAAGATAGAATGGTAAAGCAGTTCTTTAAAAAAGAGTCCTTGGATTGTATATGTTCGACGCAAATTCCTTTTTGTGTATGTGATCATCAGTCCCGCCTTAGAATCGTTACAAAAAAAGTAAGAATTCCGACAGCAGAAGAAGTAGCTCTTAATCCCAGAAGTAGAAGTGCCAAGTTGAGAATAGTTGAGAAAATAGTTTGAACCAGGCATCCATGGGAACCGACTCTGAGTTAATCGCAGCCATAGATGTTGGTAGCACTAAAGTATGTACAATTCTAGCTCGCAAATCTCGAGGAGGATTTCCTGAAGTAGTTTCTTATAGTGTAGTTCCTTCCTTTGGTGTCACAAAGGGTAATGTGGTGGATGTCAATGCGACGAGCCAGGCTATTCGGAGAACTATGAGCGAGATTCGTTCTGATGTGGGGGTGGATGTTAAATCTGCATACGTGGGTATCACAGGGTCCCATATTGGGTATGAGAACAGGGTTGATCATTTCTCAGATATTGGTAAACAAGGGGTTGTCACGTTAGATGAAATTGCTAAGATCCCCTCCATGGTTTCTGATGGGTTAAAGATACCAGGTAGGTCAATTATCCATTCCTTACCTATTCATTATGGTGTGGATGGGCACGACGGTATAAAAAACCCTGTAGGGATGCATGTTACTGGCTTGGAAGTGACAACTCATTTGATTACAGCTGATTCCTATTTTGCGGATAAGTTGAGAGAGGCAGTAACGCTGTCAGGAATAGAATTAAAGTCGATGATATTGGAGCCATTTGCTAGCAGCGAATCTATATTGACACAAACAGAAAAAGATATCGGATCAGCTGTTGTTGATATTGGTGGAGGAACCACAGACATCGTTTTGTTTAGGAATGGAAGTGTCGTTTACACCGCTGTCATTCCTGTCGGGGGATTCCAGTTCACTAACGATATTTCTTTGACTTACAATGTGGAATTTCCGGACGCAGAAGAAGCTAAATTAAGATACGGACATACCAATTTATATGCCGTGGATTTAATGGAAGCTGTACCTATCACACCTGTTGGATCTTCAGCCAATATCGAAATAAGAAGAAGGGACATATGCCAGTTGATGAGGGAACGAGCTGTGGAACTTATTCGATTGGTAGATTTGAAATTGCAGCAGGGGGGGTTGAAAGAGAATCCTAATTCCTTGGTTTATATAACTGGTGGTGCATCGCAGTTACCCGGTTTCTATGAAATGGCGGAGCAATTTATACCGAATTGCCAGGTAAGAAGAGGAACCCCAGATTTTCTTATGAGAATGACTGAAGAGTTAAGAGAGCCTTGTTATGCAACTGCGGTAGGAATGGTATTGCATGCCTTTCGTTCTGAAAATTCGGCAGAAAGGCAGTTGGGTATTAAAGATACAATAGATGATTCGGGATTTTTGAGAAGATTAATGAATATTTTAAGATTTGGTTAAATTGTAATGGCTATTTTGTTTTTTTGGAGGCATATATGACTATAAGTGGTCGGGAATTAGAGGGAGTTGCCAGGATCAAAGTTATCGGAGTAGGAGGAGGTGGCTCCAATGCCGTCTCTCGCATGTTCAGAGAGAGGATTTCAGGTGTCCAATATATTGTCATGAATACTGATATTCAGGCTTTAATGAAAAGCGATGTTCCTAACAGGGTAAGAATAGGAGAACAGTTGACACAAGGAATGGGCGTTGGTGGAGATCCTGATAAAGGTTCTGCCTCCGCTGAAGAGAGTAGGGAAGAAATATATGATGTGATAAGAGATTCTAATATGGTTTTCATAGCGGCAGGAATGGGGGGAGGTACGGGCACAGGAGCTGCACCAGTGATAGCAGAAATAGCTCAGGAAACTGGTGCCTTAACGGTTGGGGTTGTGACGAGACCATTTGCATTTGAGGGTATAAGGAGATCGAACCAGGCTCAAATTGGTATAGAAAGATTGCAAACTAATGTAGATACCTTACTAGTTATACCCAACCAAAGGCTTAGTATTGTTTCCCGAGAGGAAGTGTCGGCAGAAAATGCATTCAGGTTAGCGGATGATGTTTTAAGGCTGGGAGTTCAATCGATAACAGAGCTTATTACTAACCCAGGCGAAATAAATTTGGACTTCGCTGATGTGCAGAGCATAATGAGAGATGCGGGACCAGCCTGGATGTCTATCGGGCATGCTTCTGGACCTACAAGATCTCGTGATGCAGCGCAAGAGGCCATTACTAATCCTTTGATGGATGTTTCGATAGAAGGAGCTACTGGAGTTTTGTTCAATATAACTGGTGGTAGTGATCTAAAACTTTCAGAACTTCATGAGGCGGCGGAGGTTATACAAAGGGTAGTTGATCCTGAAGCGAACATAATATTTGGCATGACCACTGACCACAAAATGGAAAATGAAATCAAGATTACTATCATAGCGACAGGGTTTCCTACTACTGATACTTTGCTTCAACGTGATATAGCGAGAACAGTTGAGGCAGTCAATAGGGTGGAAATAAATGAAGACTCCCTGGATCTACCGCCATTTCTAAGGAGGGGTGGTGGAAATGTGAGCCACGGTTAAAATAATCCGGCAGTAAATCTGGTCACCCAAGGTATTGCGCTGTTTAAAAATCCCCATTGGTCGAACCCTCTTTTGTGAATTTTTGTTCAAAGAGGACCTAAATTTTCCATTCGTGCCTAAGCCTACCTTTCCTGTGTAAAAATCTGTAAAAAATAATGATCTCTCCCCCTTGAGACTTTTTTTAACAAACCTCAATATATAGCGTAACCTCACGTCAGTAGCACGATTTATAGTATGTTTGTGATGTTTATCGGTGGTGCTTTCTGTTTTTTTTGAGTGCAGGAGTTGCTTTAATTTATGTATTGTCCTTTTTGTAGTAATGAAAATTCTAGAGTGATAGATTCTAGAGATTCAGACGAGAGCATAAGGAGGAGGAGAGAGTGCTTGACTTGTGGTCTTCGGTTCACAACATACGAAAGGATACAAACCAGATCTCTTATCGTGGTTAAAAGAGATGGAAGGAGAGAGGAATTTAATAGAGATAAGCTATGGTCGAGCATGAAAAATGCTTGTGCTAAAAGGCCATTACCGATCGGCAGTATTGAAAAAGCTATAGAAGAGATCGAAACATATTTGGTCAGTGCAGGAAGGGCAGAAATGTCCTCGAGGGTAATAGGTGAGATAGTGATGGAACGGCTCCGTAGTCTTGATAGGGTAGCCTACATAAGGTTTGCCAGTGTTTACAGAGATTTCAGGGATATAGAGAGTTTTAAAGAAGAAGTCGATGCGCTGCTGCAACCCAAGAAAGAGGAGGCCAGTAGCCAGTTGTCATTTCTTAAAGATGATGAATTGACTCCAGTGGGACGCAGAAAAAGGGGAAGGAAACCCAAAAAACCGACAGCCCAAATTTAAAAATAAGATAGGATTGTGTATAATCCGCACAAATGTTCTGTTTTGATAGTTACTAGATTTCGAAGAGATATTTTAAATTAACAGTTAAATTGAGGAGTAGCATTAATGACTCAGGGAGTAGTTTCAGGAGGGTCTTCCAATGGTGGTGATAGGGAAGAAATTAGAGAAGACGTTGTAAAAGCCTTGGAGTCAGTTGGGGTTTCTGGTGAGGTGGCGGCTGCGCTGACTAATACAATAATAGAATCAGGTGGCATTGATACATTGGATGAGAATGTCCAAAACGATGGATTGCCTTTGTCAGATAATGCCAGGTTTATTATTGAAAAGCGGTACCTCAAAAGAGATGATGATGGAAGCCCAATTGAAGATCCAGATGGACTTTTTAGAAGGGTGTCCAACGCGGTGGCTCTTGGAGAACCAGAGGTCAAGCAGGCCGAATACGAGGAAAAATATTATGAAATAATGTCCACCCTGAAATTTCTTCCTAATTCTCCGACTTTGGTAAACGCAGGTACCGGTAGAGGTTGTTTGTCAGCCTGCTTTGTTATTTCTCCAGAAGATAATATTCAATCCATAATGAAAGTTGCTAATGATGCAGCCATGATTGAAAAATGGGGGGGAGGCATTGGATTTGGATTATCAGATTTACGGCCAAAGCAGGATCGAATATCCACCACCCACGGGCAGGCGTGTGGGCCTATTGCAGTGATGAAACTTTTTTCGGCAGTTGGAGCTACTCTTACCCAAGGGGCCTTTAGGTTAGGTGCCCACATGGGGCAATTAATTATTAGTCATCCTGACATAAGAGAATTCATACATTGTAAAGATGATGATGACACGCTACAAAATTTTAATATATCTGTTCAAATAACTGACGATTTTATGAAAGCAGTAGAAGATGATGACAATTGGAACCTCATTAATCCTAGAGACACAGGTGATGGGCCCGCAAATGAAATATTAGGAACAGTTAGGGCACGAGATTTGTGGAACGAAATAGCGGAATCGGCATGGAAGACTGGAGACCCAGGGGTGGTGTTCGCAGACAGGGTTTGGGAGACAGCGCCTAACCCCCAAATGGGTAGAATAAAAACAAGTAACCCTTGCGGGGAGGAATTTTTAGAAAACTACGGAAACTGTTGTTTGGGATCAATTAACCTTGATGCCCATATAGCAGGAAATGATTTTGACTGGAAATCCTTGGAAGAAACTACTCGAACAGGAGTGCGTTTTCTTAATGATGTGATTGAAGTTAATTCATTTCCGTTACCTGTGTTGCGTGAAGTCAATTTGGATACCCGTAGGATTGGTCTGGGGGTTATGGGTTGGGCCGATGCTCTTGTTAGGATGGGGATCCCTTATGACTCGGAAGAGGCCTTGGGTCTTGCTGACAAGTTAGGAGGTTTTTTAAATAGGACTGCTTGGGATGAATCAGCCAGAGTTGCCGAAGAACGAGGACCTTTTCCGGAGTATGAGAATTCGGCACTGAAAGAATGGGGTATGCCTCCAGTAAGAAACGCAAGTGTAATAACTATCGCCCCAACCGGAACAATTAGCCGAATAGCTGGTTGCTCCAGTGGTATCGAACCTCATTTCGCTTTGGCTTGGTGGTCAAATGTTTTATGGGAAGATCATGAAGGGACAAGTTCTAGACTTTTAGACTCACCATCTTCAATTCTTGAAAGTTTGAAATCTGCTATAGGGACTGAGGAAGCCGTCAGAGAGGTATTGAAGCAAATCGTAGAAAATCCTGATAATGCAGAAAGAATTATGGGTGATCATGGTCTGGATTCAGCTGTGTATAGAACCGCTATGACTGTTTCGGCTGAAGCACATGTAAAAATGCAATCGGTTTGGCAAAAACATGTAACTAATTCTGTGTCTAAAACCATCAATTTGCCCAATACGGCTACTGTACAGGATGTGAAAGACGCATACCGGTTAGCTTGGGAAACAGGATGTAAAGCAGTAACTGTCTATAGAGACGGATCTAAATCAATGCAGGTTCTAGAAACAGGTAAAACCAAATCTGAGGAAGAAGAAAACCAAGAAGATCACCTGAAAGTTCCAAGGCAGCGACCAATGTCAGTAACTGGTGTTACGGATCGAGTAAGAACAGGCCACGGTACGATGTTTGTGAACATAACATTTGACGACGAAGGACATCCATTTGAAGTATTTGCAAATTTAGGTAAATCAGGAAGTAGCGATTCTGCTTATTTGGAGGCAATCGCAAGGCTGTCATCGATGGCATTGAGGGCTGGAATCGATCCTTCACAAATAGTGGATCAGTTGAGAGGTATTACAGATGTTCCTGTTTGGGATGGAGGCACCCTTGTAAGATCTGCTCCAGATGCCGTCGCTTTGGCTTTAAGTAGACATTTAACCAATCTGAACGATGGGTCCAATGTGATTGACAGTGTTGCAAGCTCGACGCAGTTAGGATTGTTTCCGTCCACAAACAAAGAGAGCGACCAACAAGATAACTCAAATACTGCGAGTGGTGCTAAATGCCCTGAATGTTCTGGATATTTACTCCACCAAGAAGGCTGCCTAAACTGTCCTGATTGTGGATACAATAAATGCGAATAGAGCTTTTCAGAATAACATAGAATTCCAGGCGCACGTTTCTAGCATTAGGGTTGGAAGCGGATTGATGTCGAGGCTTTATGTGGTCGCCATATGTATGTCGCTCCGCTTTGGAAGATAAATAGGACATTAACCGATGAATAACAGACCTCTTCTCGCTATTACCATGGGGGACTCGGCTGGTATTGGCCCTGAGGTAGTTGCTAAGACTTTAATAGACTCCAGTATTTACGATAAATGTAATCCTTTTGTTATAGGAAATACCGAAGCTATGTGTCAGGCATTTAGTTTGATAAATTCCGATGTTTCGATAAGACGAGTTTCATCTGTTGAAGAGATCAATACGAATGCAAAAACTGTTGATGTTTTAGACCTAGGCAATTTAGATTTTGAGAAAATAGAGTATGGACAGATTTCGGCCGAGTCTGGTAAAGCTTCTGTGGAGTGGATACTCAAAGCTGGTGAATTAGCGGCTTCAGGCCAGATACAAGCTATATGCACAGCCCCAATCAATAAAGAAGCTTGTAACTTGGCAGGCCACAAAGATATAGGCCACATGGAAATTTTTCAAAGTCAGACAGGAGTAAGTCAAGTTGCCACAATGCTCATGGCAGGTGTCTTACGCGTAGTTCATTTGACCACCCATAGATCGCTCAGAATAGCTTGTGATTATGTAACTCATGATAATGTTTTGGCAAAAATATCTTTGACGCATGACTATTTTCAGAAATGGGGATTTCCAAATCCTAGAATTGGAGTTTCTGCCCTAAATCCACATGCAAGTGATGGAGGTCTATTAGGTGATGAAGAACGTATGCAGATTGGGCCGGCTGTTGAAGATGCCCGTTCTATGGGAATTGACGCTATAGGACCCATACCTGCTGACACAGTTTTCAATCAAAATATCGATGGTAAATATGATGTATGTATAGCTATGTACCATGATCAAGGCCATATCCCGATTAAGGTGCATGATTGGCAAAGAAGTGTCAGTGTAAATCTCGGATTGCCTTTTATTAGAACCTCTGTAGATCATGGCACGGCATTTGATATAGCTGGTAAAGGAATAGCAGACCATATAAGTATGATGGAATCAATTAATACAGCTGTATCCTTAGTAAGTGATAGTAAATTGCCGGGTAGTTAAAAATGATGGACTTGAGGGATGAATTATGACTATATCTTTTATTGGCGGTGGAGTTATGGCGGAGTCGTTTATAGCAGGGGTATTAAAAGAAGGATTGTTTTCTTCTGATCAAATATATGTAAGCGATCCCATCGCCGATAGGAGGAAGTACCTGACTGATACGTATGGAGTAAATTGTCTAAAAGAAAATATCGATATTTTGGAAAAAAAAGGAAAGATATTATTGGCAGTAAAACCGCAGACATTACCAGAGGTATACAAGGACCTTAAAGGAAAAATTTCTCCTGAGCGTCCAGTCATATCTATTGTCGCTGGAAGTAAATCCTCTGATCTTTCAAAAGGATTGGAACACCAGCAGATAATTAGAGTGATGCCGAACACACCTTCTCAAATAGGTAAAGGTATGTTGGTATGGACCTCAACAGATGAGGTTGATCCTACCGCTATTGGGGAGATCGCATCAATCCTAAAAACCTTAGGTGAAGAGTATTATGTTCACGATGAAAAATATATGGATATGGCTACCGCTCTAAGCGCTAGTGGTCCCGCATATGTATTTCTATTTATTCAATCTTTGATTGATTCGGGAGTGTATTTAGGAATGCCTAGAGATATGGCTAAGCATTTAGTACTGCAGACCGTATTGGGCAGTACTGAATTGTTATTGGAAAGTGGTAAACATCCTTCTGTTCTCAGTGATATGGTTACTTCACCTGGAGGCACCACAATAGAAGCTTTAGTCTCTATGGAGAATGATGGGCTTAGGGCTGCTGTGATCAACGGGGTCAAGGCTGCATTTGATCGCTCAGTTGAGTTAGGCAATTAAGGTTGGCACTATATTTAGGAAATTTCCTGAACATCCTCGCGACAGTACTTTATTTTTCAATACTGGCTCGGGTATTGGTCTCTTGGTTTAATGTGTCCCCTGGTAGCCCGTTTTTCCCTGTGATTCGGCTGATTTATGCTATTACCGAACCTATCATGGGCCCGATAAGAAAAGTATTACCTAAAACTGGGATGTTTGATTTTTCACCAGTGGTGGCTTTGATATTACTGCATTTTATAAGAGTGATCGTGCGAAATTTGATTTAATATCCAATGGGTTTGCTGTGTTTTCGGATTCTATAAATTCAGATGTTTTGAGTTGTTTCAGGTTGGATAAATCGGGCACAAAGGTCTAAGCATGGGCAAGCGCACCCCCGTCGATGAATATCGTTTGACCATTTACAAAACCGCATGAATCCGAAGAGAGGTACACTAACATTTGTGTAAGTTCGTTTGGATGCCCCTTTCTTCTCGAGGGTATGTATCGCTCCAATAAATCGGGTTCACTAGGATCTGACTTCTCCTTGGTGCTAAGCCACCCTGCGCCTATACCATTGACTCTTATTCCGTCCCGCCCCCACTCTAGTGCCAGAGAAGAGGTTAATTGGTGTATTGCTCCTTCAGAGGCACATGGGACCACAGAGTTCCACAAACCTCTCACAGCTAGGTCAGAGGTCATATTTACTATGCGACCTCTTTTATTCTTTAGCATAGTTCGCCCTACTGATTGGCAAGTTAGAAACATGGATTTGAGATTGAAATCCATTAGATTGTCAAATTCCGATTCTGTTACCTCTTCAAACCTTTTTCCAAAATTAACCTTGGCATTATTGACAAGGATGTCTATCGTTCCGAAGTCATCATTTATACTTTGAATAGATTTATCAATGGAAGTTTTGGACATTAGATTAGTTGTTTGGGTGATCACCTTACGTCCATAACCGGATGCCTTGTTGCCAGCTTCTTCCATATCAGAATTTTCCGATCCTATTATTGCTACATCGGCACCTGCCTCTGCTAAAGCACTGGAAAAAAACTTAGTCCAACCCCTACGATCGGCACTTATGACAGCTTTTTTACCTGTTAGATCCCATCCGTCTGGTGTACTCATTGTAGATCTGCTCCTTGAATTAGCGATGTTGGCTATATCGAAATTAAATTTCTAATGGTATCTCTGGTGCATGAAGAGTGGGTGCTATACCGCCAGCTAGACCACCACCATCGATGGCAAAAAACTCTCCATTCATATAATCCGAGGCCTCAGAGGCTAAATAAACTGCCAAGGGGCCCATTTCCGATGGTTGTCCAACCCGGCCAATTGGTATAAATCTTCCGCGCTGTTGGGATCTATCGCTATTTGGGTCGGTGACCTCTGTGGGGATAAATCCAGGGACTATGCAATTTGTGGTAATTCCATATCTGCCTAGGCTTGTTGCCATAGCTCTTGTTAAATTTACAATTCCCCCCTTTCCTGCAGCATATATGTAGTTGTCTCTTCCACCTCTAAACCCAAAACCGGATGACACGTGCACAATTTTCCCTCCACCATTGTCTGCCATATGTTTCGATATCTCTCTGGAACAGTAAAAAGCCGTAGAGAGATTTACATCAATTCCAATCTTCCAACTTTCATCGGTTATTTCCCAAATCGGTTTTGCAGAATCTTCTCTCACAATTCCAGCATTGTTGATCAGAACATCGACTTTTCCGAATTCTGCCAGTACAGTATCGAACAGTGTTTTGATATCGGAGGTGTCTGTTGCATCAGTCGGGATAGCTAATGATCTACGCCCAAAACCTCGAACTAGTTTTGATACTTCTTCGATTGGTTCAAGCCTTCTTGCCGCAATTACCAGATCCGCTCCGGCTTGGGCCATGGCTAGGCACATTTCCTTACCTAAACCAGTACCTCCACCCGTTATGACAACTGTTTTGTTTTCTAAACTAAGTTTTTCAAGCATTTTCGTACTCCAAAATTGATAAGGATCGATTTATCACAATATTTTTCGCCTTTTCGCTAAAGTTACCTCACCAGCATTAGCCGTGAAAAGTGAACCGTCCCTTTTCCGGATTCTTAGTCCACCATCATCACTGATCGATTCGGCCAACCCAACCAAATCATTTTCATTGGGATTTTTTCTGAAAGACAAGGTTACTTCTTCTCCTATCGTGCTCAATTTGTCAGACCACCGTTGGGTTAACGACGCCCCGTCACTAATTTGAGAATGATAAAAATTTAATTGTTTTATAAGCTTTCTTAGAATTACGGAACGGCTTATATACCTTCCTTTCTCACATTTAAGAGACGTTGCTGTCTCTTCAATATCAGTTTGGGCTTTTACGTCGAGATTGACGTTTAATCCAATTCCGATTACGGAAGATACTGCTTTTTCACCTTCTAGAACTGTTTCGATTAGTATTCCTGCAATTTTCTTGCCGTTGATTTGAACATCATTAGGCCATTTAATACTTCCATCGACTCCTAGGGTTTGTTCGCAGGTAGCTAGCACTGCCATCGATGCGAAAATATTAAGGTATTTTAGTTCCTGCTGATTGGATCTAAGTAGTACCGACATTTGTATGTTGTCCCCACTCGGGGATACCCATTTCCTGTCGAACCTACCTCTGCCGGATTCTTGGTAATTTGCTGACACTATGGTTCCGTCTGGCTCCCCTAAAATAGCCAAACGGTTACAGGCTTCCATCGTAGAATTTATTTCTCGCACATGGTGTATGGTTTGCCCAATTTGCATTTTGTTTTTTTACCGTTGATTAGTAGAAATGAACCTTGGCTAAATTTCACTCTAATAAGTTTAGCGCAACGAGTAATTTTGACTAGTATACTCAGGTTGATAATGATATTTATGCCAACTACAATGTGGTTTGACCGGCTTTCGAGTAGCGCCATGTTGAAACCTGCCATGCTTACCGTTTGCCGGAGATAAATAGTTATTCTAATTGGAGGATTCATATTCATGAAAGTGCTTGATGCTGTAGCAAGGATATTAAAAGCTGAAGGAATTGAGTGGGCAGGGTGTTTTCCATCCAATAACCTGATTGAAGCAGTGGCCGAAGTCGGAATCAATCCAGTTATGTTCCGTCAAGAACGAGGAGCAGCAATGGCGGTGGATGGGTTTAGCCGCATGAAAAACCGAGAAGAGTTTGGAGTTTTGATAACCCAGGGTGGACCAGGAGCTGAGAACACGATGGGAGGGTTGGCGCAGGCCTATGCGGATAATGTGCCAATTCTTTATCTCCCCGGTGGCCCCGCAGTGTCAGCCCGATCGGTTAAGCCAAATTTTTCCCCAGCTAGAACTTATGAATCAGTTTCAGTGTCTGCCGAAATAATATTTCAACCCGGTCAGGTAGCCTCTATTATGCGAAGGGCCTTCCACGCCCTAAGAAACGGTAGGCCAGGCCCTGTTATTGTTGAGATTCCCGCAGACGTTGGTGAGATGGAGGTAGATGATTCAGTCGTTTCTTCTTACTCTCCTCCAAAGAGGCATAAATTCGCTCCAGATCCAGCAGAGATTAAGGAGGCGGTTAGATTGTTGCTTGCAGCGAAAAAACCTGTGATCTGGTCAGGGATGGGTGTTTTGATGTCAGGAGGATCTCCGGAGCTCACGGAATTGGCTGAGATTGCCCAAATCCCAGTTTACTGCACGATGCCTGGTAAATCCGGGTTCGACCAAAGACATCCGCTCGCTCTTGGATCTGGAAGTTCTGCAACATCGTTACAGGCAAGGACATGGCTTCAGGAATCAGATGTTTTATTTGGTGTGGGGACTAGTCTTACGCGGACTAGCTATGGGCAACCAATACCAGATGGGAAAGTGATGATACATAATACTGAGACCGTGGCCGATTTGAACAAGGATTTTAATGTTGATGTTGGGTTGGTCGGCGATACAAAACTAACCCTCGGTATGATGGTAGATGAAGTCAAGGCTCAACTTGCCGGGGAAGACAGGAAAGGCTCCTCAGAATTGTCAAGTCAAATTGCTGAAATAAACAATAAATGGATGGCAGAATGGAGCGAAGCTCTTAACTCAAATGAGGTGCCAATTACTCCATACAGGGTCATTGGTGAGATGATTAATGTTCTTGATAAAGAAAATAGTATAGTGACGCATGACGCTGGAGCTCCAAGAGACATCATAATGCCTTTTTATCCTGGCACAGTGCCTCACAGTTATGTTGGTTGGGGTAAAACTACCCACTTAGGTTATGGAATTCCACTAATGACTGGTGTGAAAATGGCATGTCCAGATAAATTCTGTATGAATATCATGGGCGATGGAGCCTTTGGTATGTCGGGCTTGGACATAGAAACTTCCGTTCGAGCGGGTGCACCGATAACAACAATTGTTTTAAACAATGGAGGCATGGCTACCTACCCGGGTGGATATCCGACAGCAAGGGAATCCTTTGGCACAACTTACATGACCGGTGATTATGCCAAGATTGCCGAGGGGCTCGGAGCGGTTGGGATAACGGTGACAAAGCCCGAGGAGATAGCTTCAGCCTTGGAACAGGCAAAACAATTGAATGCGGATGGCAAAACGGTACTCATAGATGTCCATTCAAATTTGGAAGATCGACGATCAAATTTTTAATTGAGTATCCTGATAATTGCTTAAAGGGGGGGTCTTTAAGACTCCCCCTTTTCACTTGATAATATTAATCGAAGCATACTTCTTACCTAAGAAAAATCATATCCCCGAGTGTTATGAGATCAACAATTCAAGGCAATACTAATGTTGTGAAGGGAATTGCCATCCTAATATTGGCCATACTTATATCACTATTTACGGTATTTCTTGCTACAGGCCTTTCTAATAGAACTTCTGCAACGGGAAGGAGCGGCGAACAATTGATAGGGGAAAAGTCACCGGACTTTCTCGCTGCTGTTATAGATGGAGATTCCGTGTCTTTATCAAATTATCTCGGTTCACCAATTGTTCTGAATTTTTGGGCCTCTTGGTGTCCACCATGCAGAGACGAAACACCCCATTTTGAGAAAATTTGGAGATTGTATCGACAAAAGGATGTGGTACTACTAGGAATAAACGTGCAAGATACTTTGGCTGATGCTGATGAATATATTAAGGAATTTGATGTCACATTTACCAATGCAATAGATAAAGACGGAAAAATAATGGTGGACTATGGAGTGACTGGGCTACCAGTTACATTTTTTATAGATCGGGACGGTATTATTATAGGCCGATGGGTTGGTTCAATCGGTGAATCAAGTTTGAAATCGAGGGTCGAGGCATTAGAAAATGACTCATTTCGGAATTTATATGGCTCTGACAAAAACCAAGATGGATTTAGGAGGTTTAATTGATGAGCGATACCTGCAGGCAGATCAAGTTTAATCATTGTGGTGTAGGACTAAATTGTTCAGAATGGGGTGATAGATCTAATCCTTCAATGCTTTTGCTGCACGGCCTGCAAGACTGCGGTAGGAGTTGGGAAGTATTTGCCCAATCCATGTCTACCGAATACTGGGTGGTGGCGCTAGACAGCAGGGGTCATGGTGACAGCGATCATACTCCCGGGCATTATACATTCCGAGATTATGTATCCGATGTCGAGGCAACTATTTCGAAATTAGGCATTGAAAATCCAGTATTGATTGGCCATTCAGCCGGAGGGAGATATGCTTTTTCATATGCTTCTCAGAATCATAACCGGGTTAAAGCGTTAGTAGTTGTTGATATAGATCCAGACAAAGTCAACGAGCCTTCAGCTTCAATGTTCGAAAGGTATAAAAACGAATCTGATGAATGGGATACTTTTGAAGATCTTGTCGACAGAATATGGTCCAGGCAACCCCAGTCTTCAGAAGAAATGGTTAGATTCCAGGCTGAAGTAATGACGGTATCAAAAGCTGATGGAGGGAGGGTATGGAAAAGAGACAGAAACCTCATCGACGAATACGAACGTCCCGATCTTTGGGAAACTTGGAGAGAAGTCGACTGTCCCACTCTCATAATCAGGGGCAGACAAAGCACACTTTTAACCCATGAAACTGCTGTGAAAATGAGAGAGGAGTTGGGCAACTGTAGGCTGGCTGAACTTGAAGGTGGAGGCCACTGGTTTCATCAGGAATCCCCTGGGTCCTTTGAATCTGCCGTTAAATGGTTTCTCAATTCTATTTAGAAACCATTGTTATCGGCCTGTGAAATTGGGTTTTCTCTTCTCAACGAATGCTTTCACACCTTCTTTGTGGTCCGATGTTTGACGGGCAATATCTTGAGCGGGTCCGGCGAGTTTTAAACTTTCCTCGAGGTTAGTGTGCAGTGATTCATGAATAAGCTTTTTTATCAAAGCCATCGAATAAGTAGCTCCGGATGCTATTCGGTGGGCCAGATCCATGGTTTCATTCATTAGCTGTTCGTGCGGGATCATTTTGTTCACTATGCCAAGCTCTAAAGATTCTTCAGCTGAAACTATTTCTCCCGTGTATTGGAGCATGAAAGTTTTTCCCAAACCTATCATACGGGGGAGTTGCCAGCAGGAACCATCCGCAGGTATCAATCCCCTTCTGACGAACATCTCGGAAAACTTGGCATTGGTAGAAGCAAACCGTATGTCGCAAGACAAAGCTATGCCCATTCCCAGACCAATAGCCGACCCGTTCACGGCGGCTATTGAGGGTTTTTGTAGATTGTGCAATCGCAGTGGCATATAACGTACGCCCTCTATCAAGTCCCTCGGCCTTGAATTTAACGCTGACTGTTTGTCCCAGGCTTGATTCAAGAGGTCCCATGGCGTGCTATCACTTGGTATAGCTTTAGGCTCAGAAGACTCGTTATCGTCATTCATGGTTTTGACATTGGCTCCTGAGCAGAAGGAGGGATCGGATCCGGTTAAAACCAACGCGCGGAGTGCAGGAGATGACTCAAATCTGTCGAGCTCTTCTTCCAGCTCCTTCATCATTTCCAATCCTATGGCGTTCCTTGTTTTAGGGTCATGCATGGTTAGTACTAGAACGCCTTGATCACTTTCAGATTTTATGTAGGTCCCGCTCATCTTTTCCTCCAATTGAAATTCTTACTTAATGAGTTTTGACTTGTTGTGATTAACTAGACATAAACCGAGCAATTTCATCAGTCTCAAATTTTGGTAGATCATGTATGTGCTGATTTTCAGCCATTTTGAGTCCATAGCCTAAATCTTTCATTACCCCGATTTTAGTTGCCTTTATCCCATTTTTATTTAGGTTTTTTAATATCGGAGAGTCATACTTCGGGTGTGCACATATCAATAAAGACCCAGAAGCTATCATCCCGAGTATGTTAAGGCCCAGAAGGTCTGAGAATTGTTTAGCTTGGGGTATCTCAGGAATGTCCTCTCTAATTATGTGCATACCTAAACTAGAGGCATATGAAAGCTCCATTAGACCACCCGCTATTCCGCCTTCTGTGATGTCATGCATGGCAGTTATCTCCCCTGATTCTATTGCTATAGATGCATCTTTTACCACGCTGATGCCTGGGTTAAATATGAGGTTTTGTGATTCATAAATTAAGCTTTCTTCAATGCCGTTTTCTCTTAATTTTGTTACTGCCTCGTTGGCCAAAATTGCGCAACCCTCAATTGGGATGGCTTTAGTTAGGATAATTGAATCTCCAATATTCGCCCCCGAAGATTTTATCTCTCTACCTTTTTTAACCTCTCCTAGCATTACCCCTGATATCAAAGGTCGATCTATTCCTACGGTAATTTCTGTGTGGCCACCGATAATAGATACATTTAATTGCCGACAGGCCTCTGTGATATCTTGAAAGATTCGGTTTATAGAAATTTCGTTATAATTTTCCGGTAAAAGTATTGTTGTCATCATCCATTTTGGTTCCCCCCCCATTACAGCCACGTCGTTGGCATTTATATTTACCACATACCAACCGATCTGGTTTGTTGTGAATGTTATTGGGTCGGTTGTTGCGACAAGATATCGATCTCCCATATCAATTAAGGAGGCATCTTCCCCGGGCGTTGGCCCTGCAACAACCCGTGGATCCGTTGACCTAAGGTTAGTCAGAACCCTTTCTAAGTGTTCTATTGGCAACTTACCTGCTTTCATATGGACAATCCATCGCTGCTTTGAGATATAGAGGTGCTATTATAGCTGCGATATGATAAAAGCGATTTTTTTTGATCTGTATGGAACTTTGGCGGGATTCAAACCATCGCGATATGAAATTCAATCTCAGGCCTGCGACCAGTTTGGTATCTCGTTAACTCAACAAGGTGTTCTTAGAGGTTATGGCCAGGCTGATGCCTTCATGACGAAGCAGAATATATCTCATCCTTTGCGGCAAATGTCAGAAATCGAACGGTATAAATTTTTCTGTGAATATGAAAGAAGAATTATAAGGGGTTCAGGCATAGATGTAGATTTGGAGACTGCTGGGGAAATATGGAATACAGTCAGGGCCATTCCATATGACATGACTATTTTTGAAGACGTTTGGCCTGTTTTGGACGAATTGAGGTCTCGAGATATATGCCTAGGATTACTGTCGAATATGAATCGGTCGGGAAGCAAATTATTGGACGAATTTAATCTGTCAAAACATATGCAGTTTGCCGTGACTTCTTTGGAATTGGGTGTTGAAAAACCCAATCCTCTAATGTTTAAGAAGGCCCTGGAGGTCGCCTGTGTATCTGAGTTGGAGGCAGTTCATGTCGGCGATCAGATTGGTTCAGATGTTGACGGCGCTGAAAACTCTGGCCTGCGACCGATATTAATTGACAGGGACGGAAATCACTCTGGATTCTCTCGATGTCTGAGGATTTCCAATATGGGACAGTTATTGGATGCTTTAGATTCCTTGGCGGAAGATTTTATGTAGATGCTGTGGATTTGATTAACTCTTCAGACATTCTTGATTGGAATTCCCCTAATTTCTCAACTACCTCTACAAGGCTGTCTTCCCAATTGTCACCAAGTTCAATTAAAGTGGATCTTATCTGCATATTACCTATAGTCCAGCCAGGACCAATTAGGTTTTGCAGCGCAATTCTCATTCCTCCCACCTCAAAGGGAAACTGGATAACCAGTTTTTCACCTGTTTTTCGAATATATTCCATACCAGTTAACGATGCTTTGATCTTGAGCCTAACAGTAAAAAGAAGGTTTAAAGCTTGCCAGGGTAGTGGGCCGAACCGATCCTTTAACTCTTGGTCTATCAAGTCAGTTTCATCCAATGTGCGACATTTGATCAATTTTTGATATATATCTAAACGTGAAGGAAGATCTTCTATATAGTCTTGAGATATTCCAGTAGGAATTCCCAAATCTATGCTTACTGTATTAGGTTGGAGAGAACCGGGGTGATTTGGATCGTCTGGTGGAATATCTTGAGATCGTAAATCTTCAACAGCTGTTGCTAAAAGCCGAGTGTAAAGTTCGAAACCGACAGCATGGATATGACCACTTTGCTCGGCTCCCAGTATGTTTCCGGCTCCTCGGATTTCTAAGTCTTTCATAGCTATTTTGAAACCTGAACCGAGTTCAGTTGCCGATAACATTGCTTTTAGCCTTCTTTCGGCCGATTCTGTCATGGTGTGACTTTTAGGTATGAGTAGATATGAATATCCTCTTTTAGAACTCCTGCCGATTCTTCCTCTTAGTTGGTAAAGCTGTGCTAGTCCAAATGAATCTGCTCGGTTTACTATCAATGTGTTTGCATTAGCTATATCCAACCCAGATTCTATTATCGTTGTACAAAGTAAAACATCGGTTTCACCTTGCGAGAAAGCCATCATTGATCTCTCTAGCTCTCTTTCTGACATCTGACCATGAGCGATGCCTATTTTCGCGTCTGGGACCAAGGCTCGAATATATTCGGACATATATTCGATGTTATAAACCCGATTGTGCAAGAAATACACTTGTCCTTGGCGATCCATCTCTCTAAGTATTGCCTCTCTAATCAGTTCGTCACTAAATTCAGACACATAGGTTTTTATCGGTAGTCTTTCTTCTGGAGCGCTTTCTATCGTGCTCATGTCTCTGACTCCGGCCAACGACATATGTAACGTTCTTGGTATAGGAGTGGCAGAAAGGGTTAGTATGTCCACTTGGCTTCGCATTTGTTTAAGTCGTTCTTTATGTACAACCCCAAATCGTTGTTCTTCATCTATTATCACTAGACCTAAATCCTTGAATCTGACATCCTTCTGAACTAGTCGGTGTGTGCCAATGCATATGTCGACTGTTCCATTTATTAAGGCTTTTAAAGTTTCCTTTTGAGCCATATTTGATTTAAATCTGCTCAATACAGATAAGTTGATAGGGAAACCATTCATCCTTTCCGAGAAAGTTTCAAAGTGTTGTTGTGCTAGGACCGTGGTTGGTACTAACACAGCAACTTGCTTTCCATCCATTACTGTTTTGAAAGCTGCCCTTAGAGCCAATTCCGTCTTACCGTATCCGACATCCCCGCATATGAGCCGGTCCATGGGACGGTCAGATTCCATGTCGTCTTTTATTTCTACTAACGTGGAAATTTGATCCACAGTTTCTTCGTAGGGGAAGGATTCTTCCAGTTCGAATTGCCATTTTGTGTCGGGACCAGTAGCGTGGCCCTTACTCACCTGTCTTGCCGCGTATATTGAAAGCAATTCCATTGCCATTTCGCGAGTTGACTTCTCGACTCTAGTTTTTGTCCGAGACCATTCTTGAGTTCCCAGTCTCGTGAGTGAGGGAGACCTATCCATAGGAGCTACATAGGGCGCAACCCTGTCTATATGCTGCATTGGAACATACAGCTTATCCCCCTGAGCATACTGGAGAATTAAATATTCATGGTTACCAGATTCTTCATACTTGCTATCAGTACCAACAAATCTAGCTATACCGTGTTCCACGTGAACCACGTAATCACCAGGAGATATTTCTTCAAAAAAAGTTTCCCTTGATACTTTATTAGTTCTTCTTGCCCGCCTGCGTTTCGCGATGCCAAATATTTCCTTGTCACCTAGAAGGGTTAGACGATGTTGTGGCGTATTAATTACAAATCCGTCTCCAATATTGGCAGTGTCAATCGGGGTTATGGATAGGGGATGTAAATCAATTATGGAACTGTTGGCTGGAGGTTCAGAGGGGCTTAAATCTTTTAAGAGTTCTTTTAATCTTGAATGGTGAGAGGTAATAGCAATCACCCTACCTCCTCCCTTTGTGAACTCAGACGTATCCTCCGATAAGGCGTGTAGGTCACCTTTATATAAGGGAGGGGAACTAAATGGCATTGGGTGAGTATTGTTATTGTCCAGGTCTGATGCTCCCCAGGGCATCAGAAATATGGTTTTCTTTAATTTCTCTATTGAGTTTTCTATTTCGCTCCAAGAAATTCTATCGGTCGGAAAATTGAGTGGAATCTCTCCCCGGTTTTCCTTTACCATTTTTAACTGATTTGCCCGTTCCTCAACATTCCATACAGAATTCATCGCATCCACGTTTCTGTATGAAATCACTAACCCATTCTGAGGGAAATAATCAAGCAAGGTCCCGTTGTTGAAAAAGCCGGAATATAAACCCAATTCTTCAATTTGACGTCCGTTTAACAGATCATCAATTTCAGAATTAAATCGAGTTATTTCTTCAGGATTGCATTGCGAAAGATCCACGTGAGAAAGCAGTCGGGCAAATTCATCTGCGGAAGTTGATGATATTAAAGTTTCTTTAGCTGGACTGATGGAGAATCCATCGACAATATCTATTGATCTTTGGCTGTCTGGATCAAAAGTCCTTATACTGTCTATCTCATCACCCCAAAGTTCGATTCTATAGGGCATATCCTCTCCTATTGGATATACGTCTATGATTCCACCCCTTCTACTGACGGTGCCTGATTCCGACACATTTGATTCAAAAGAGTAACCCATCTGCTGCCAGTAATTGACCATTTCTTCTAGATTTACTTTGTCTCCCTGTACATAGGAACACGAATTTTCTTTAAATGATTTGATTGAGATTGTTTTTTGAGCGAGGGCCGACGCTGAAGTTACTACAACCAATGGCTCTGAATTATTTTTTACCAAGCAGTCTAAAGTTCTTAGTCTTTCTCGAGATGTGGAAAGATCTTCTGTCAATCTCTCGAATGGCAAGATTTCACTTTCACCAAACCTGAGTGGTTCTGTGTCACTGCCCATCCAAGCAGATAAATATTCATGAAGACGTCTCGAATGCTCTGGGCTAGGGCAGATAAGCAAAATAGGCATTTGCAAATCTTTCCATAGAGATGCTGTAAAAAAAGGTACAGCCTCATCTATAATCTGAACACGGGTTTCAGGTTTTCCCTTCATGATTTCAGACACCAATTCTTGATAATTGGCATCAGATTTCAAAAGCTCTGTTAGTTTTATAAGATCCATTATTTTATCAAATATGTTCTAACGACAAATGACCGATCCCCCCCAGGACCGGCCTTCTTTTCTAATGTTACCATCACTTTGATCTAAGGAAATTATTTTCCATTAAGGCGATTTCGATTTCTTTATAAGTTGCCAAGCCTTCAAATCTACCTTTTATTACACCTTTTTGGTCTACTAGGAATATCCAAGGCTCGCTCGGTAGATTCCAATCCTTAACCGCTTGGACAACTTTGGCATTGGATATATCTCCTTTTATTTCCGTCGGGTTTTCATAGATTTCGACATGTATAAAGACCACGTCTTCAGAGAAATCGGAATGTAAATTTTTTACAATATCTATTTGTGGACCGCAGGTACCAGTTGTACAAAATGCAGGTGATCCGAAGAGAATTAGAGCGGCTTTTCCTTCCTTGATTGATTCGGCGATGGAGTATTCATAAAAAGGTTTGTAAGGGGTGCTATCAGTCGTGATGTTACTGAGGTTTCCTGAAAGATTGGCAGTAGTGTTATTTGATGGGAATGCCTTGTCCCCTATTGACGGAGCATGACTTTTCTCAGTTACTTCGATAACCGATGAGGTCTTCTTTTCAATGCCACCCGCGGATTTGAACGATACTCCTACTCCCCATTTGCCTGGTACGTCAAAGGTGACATTGCTGGTGTAAACGCCTTTATCTCCAATAGGCCACTTTTGAAATTTAGCGCCCAAAGTCTCTTTCAGTACGGGTTGATCATCGTTTTGGAAAAAGAAAGTTTCAAGTTTAACTTCCTCATTTTTGACTGCTCCTATGCCGGGCTCAATGATTCCAAAGGCAAGTCTGTGAGTTCCGACACTCAAATCACTAACAGCGAAGGCAATACGGGCTTTTTGAATTGAAGGGCTTTCATTTGGAGAAATTTCCGAATTATTATTTGCATTTTGGCTGCAGGAAACGCTCAATAGCGTAAGAAAAATAAATGAAACACAAAAATGTATTTTGATTGATTTCATATCGAAGGCTTTTGGGCTCTTTGAGACAATTTCAAGATTGGCTGCCTCGCGAAGAAAAACAAGATAGTAGCAACAAGGTAGGCGACTAATGCAAAAATAAACAGTTGTTTGTACCCACCGGTTCTGTCATATAGGATTGCGCCTATTATAGGCCCCAAGCCTAGCCCAATGGTTTGAAATGGCCCCATAATTCCTGAGATTGAACCAAAGGAATGCCGACCATAATAGTTCGCTATTATCATACCACCCAACACATTGAGACCTCCGGTGGCGGCTCCCCAAATGACCACACAGGCAAATCCTGGGTAACCACCTTCGATAACTAGAAAAATGGAAGTCACCCCTAAGGACATCGGGAGAGCAGATAATACTAATTTTCGTGGAGAATATATATCAGATAAAAACCCCCAAATTGGATTACAAAACGCGTTTAAAAGGGTGCTAAGAGTCCAAGCAAGAGCTGCCATAGTTACAGATAAGCCAGATTCATGTAGGTAAGGCACTAGCTGAAATCCTATGGTTCCAGACGTAAGTATTATTAAAAATTCAGCGGCTACTACTGCCCACAATGCAAAGGTCTTTGCGGCTTCGCCTGCTGACCAAATCTCCCGATCGGTATCAGGGCCTTTCCCGAGATTGCTAGCTGAATCCGGAGGACTAATATTTTTTTCTGTGCCGTCGGGTAAAAGCCCTATTGATTCAGGGTCTTTTCTAACGAATATTAATAAAGGCAGTGCCAATATTATGGAATACACCCCAAGCAATTTATAGGCGGTTCGCCAGCTAGACCAAGCGCTCACCAATGTGATTAGTTGTACATTTATGGCTCCAAAGCAAGGTCTGGCCATCGATACTATGCCAAGGACCAGATTTCTTTTTCTTTCAAAAAAATTCACGGCTACAGTTCGAGGCATGACCCCTATCAGCACGGGGTTACCTAACCCCCTCGCAATGATGTAGGCGACATAGAAGTGCCATACTGCTGTCATGCCTCCTATCCAGAAAAAACATCCACCGACTATAATGGACGTTAGCGGCATTACTAACCTTGGCCCGTGAGTATCGGCGATTTTTCCGAATACAGGTGTTAACAGGCCAGCAACCCAGGTACCGATGGTTATACAAAGCGCGATAGTACTTCTATCCCAACCCGTATCCTCATATATAAGAGTTTGAATTCCCGCGAGGGTAACTTGGGCTGATCCTGACGCGGCATAAGTTCCCATAGCCCCAACCGCGATAACTATCCAACCGTAGTAGACAGTGGTTTTAGGTGTCCAAGATGCTGCTCGTTTCAACAATTCCATCAGGGAATTTTAACACTGTGAATTCTTATATAATCGGGGCTGAAAAACCTTGGGAGGACAGTTAGATGAAAATTTCAGATGTCAGTATTGAAGTTATAGAACGAGAAATACCTGACACGGGACTGGATTCTGATCTTGGAAGGTTCTCCGGCTCTGTCGAGCAAGGAGTCTTGCGCATTTTTACTGATGAAGGAATCGAAGGGAATTGTTTTTTGGGGGAATTCCGCAAGGGCTCTACTGCTCTTTATGACCCTATTTTGACGGTTCTTAAACCTGAGTTGGTAGGAATGCAGGTTGCGAAGAGAGAATGGTTGTGGAGTAGGCTGGGGATATTATCGGCCCGAAAAGGTCTAAGTATGTCAGCTTGGGCTCCTGTCGATATCGCACTTTGGGACGCTGCCGGAAAACAAGCGGGTGTTCCTATACACGAGCTGCTAGGGAATCAAAGAGGTGAGATTGATGCTTATGCTACTTACCCGCCTCGGCATGTCGATAGTGCGGGGTATGTAAAAGAGGCGGAAGAGATAATTAGTAGAGGTTTCAAGGCCTACAAGATTCATCCAGGCGTAATGGAGACTGATGAAGTTGTGAAAACGGTAAGTATGGTAAGGGAGCGAGTAGGTCCTACTGTGAAGCTTATGCTTGATCCAAACTGTGGATACGACTACCAGAAAGCCCTTGATATAGGCCAGGCTTTAGATAGGAATGCATTCTATTGGTACGAAGACCCTGTCTCTCATTTTGATTTAGACGCAATTGCTGAATTGACAAGGAGGTTGAAAGTTCCCATTTGTATGAGTGATCAGTCGGATAATCAATTCTACTGGGGAGCCAATGCCCTGAGAACAAGGTCCAATAGGTTGCTTAGAGGAACCTCAGCCAAGTTGGGAATAACAGGACTTAAGAAGTTATGTTCTATGGCGGAAGGCTTTGGCTATAACTGCGAGATCGGGACAGCTGGGAATTCCCTAATGAACATAGCTAATTTGCATGTGATTTATTCGGTACCAAACTGTGCTTTCTATGAATATTGGATGCCTGCGGGGGCTCACCAATTTGGGCTTCTTGAGGATGTTGTGCCAAATAACGAAGGGGTCATCACAGCAACCCGCCTGCCTGGATTGGGATACCAAATTGATTGGGATTACATAGAAAAACATAAAAAAACTACATTAGCATAGGGTGAATTAAATGAATGTTGGAACACAGCTCAAGGCCAGGAACGACGATGATTACAGGGTGTTCGCACAACTTGGGGTAAACAATATTTGTGGATACCCACCAGGTGACCCTCGAGAATGGACTTCACAAGTCTTGAACGCTTATAGAGAACATGTTGAATCTTTTGGGTTGAAGTTGGATTTTATTCCACTGCCACTCAATTCTCATGAGATATCCTTTGCAGAAAACCCTGGCATTATGCTTGGAAAATCTCCTGACCGAGATAGAGAAATTGACCTGATACAAAATATCATTATGAATTGCTCCTTAGCAGGTATACCTGCTGTTAAGTACAACTTGACCCTTTTGGGTGTAGTGAGTACTGAAGACGAACATTGGCGGGGAGGGTCTACGACTAGGGCATTTAGATATCAGAATGCGATACAGGAACCGCCTTTAACTATCGCGGGCCAGACCACAGAGGAAATGATGTGGGAAAGAATAGATTATTTTGTTCAGTCAGTGGTACCTGTCGCGGATGAGTACAAAATTCGCATGGCCCTTCACCCTCATGATCCTGCAATGCCCAGACCCCACGGTTTTAGAGGTGTTGACAGAGTTTTAGGAAGTGTCGACGGGTTGAAGAAATTTATTGATTTGAATTCAAGTGATTTTCACGGATTGAATTTTTGCCAAGGTACCGTTACGGAAATGTTAGAAAACCCATCAGAGGAAATTTTTGACGTTATCAGGTATTTTGGTGAAAGGAAAAAGATATTCAACGTTCATTTCCGAAACATTAAAGGACAGTTTCTAGATTTTGTAGAGACGTATATTGATGATGGAGATGTCGATATGAAAAAGTGTGTAAACCTGTACGGAGAACTCGGTTACCCCTATATGCTGATGCCTGATCATGTGCCAAACATGTCGGGGGAAAATTCTAAAATGGTAGGGTTTGCATATACCTACGGGTACATCAAAGGATTAATTGATTCTGCTGGATTTGGGCCAGGGTAAGCTTTTGGCCACTAAGGTAGTAATGCTTCGTTTATTGTAACTCCAAATCCTGGGCCATCTGTAGGTGAAATATAGCCATTCAGGGGATATGGTTCGCCTATCCATAGATCATCTTTGTTACCACCCTTCGTACCTGGAAGTACTTCTGCTAAATCATCGCAGGTTGAAGAGACAATTAAGTGAAGTCCCCATACTTCTCCCCCTCTATGTGGTACGACGGGTATATTGAGGTCATTTCCCATCTCAGTGATCCGAATGCCAGATGTTAGGCCTCCACACCATGTTATATCAGGCTGCCATAGGTCTAAAGCCTTTGTTCTGGCTATTTCTTGGTAACCATATTCAGTGAATTCATGTTCTCCACCGGCGATCAAAGTAGGCTTCACCAAATTCCTTAATTCAGCTTGAGCGACTAGAGCATCAGGGTTAATCACATCCTCAAACCAGTAAATATCGAATTCTTTTAAAGATTTTGACATTTCTAGGGTAATGTCAAAACTCCATGACATGTATGTATCTATCATAATTAAAGCTTTTTGGCCTAATAAATTTCTTGCTTTATCCGCAGTGGCTATGGCCGTTGAAATGTCTTTGTCTGAGACCCACCTATGTGGAAATTTATGGGCAGTAAAACCTAACTCTGTATACCATTCTATGTCCGTTCCTGTAGCGTACGACCGAACTGAATCCTTTTTTCGGTCTCCTATTAGTTCATATACCGGACAATTTTCTCCCTTCCCAAGCAGATCCCACAAAGCTAAGTCCACTCCACTTAAGGCCATTATTGCAATACCTTTTCTGCCATATGGGAGAGAAGCGGAATAAAGGTGGTCCCAAGCTTCTTTGATATCTTGTGTGGTGGCTATTTCCTTGCCTAAAAGAAGTTCCCTGAAATGCTTATTCACAACTTCTACCCCGGCTACACCCCCGCCTCCGTATCCTACTCCTACGATACCCTGATCTGTTTCAACTCTCACAACTATTTGCCAAAAGTGCGTTCGCCAAGAAGGTGCTACGTTCCTATAGTTGGGATAGACTGCTTTTACTTCAGTAATTTTCATTAACTTCATCCTACAATTCTGAATTGGTATAGCTTTTATGTTGTTAAGTAGTTACGGCTATAATAACTTGACCGTAGGTAAACATTAAGAGGGGAGTTAACATGGGATTTGAAACTATCTTGGTAGAACAAATCGGAAGAGTAGGAATCATAACCTTAAACAGACCTGATTTTTTAAATGCCTTTAATGAGGATCTCAACAGAGAATTACGGCTACAAATCAGGGACTTTAACAATGATTCGACAATTGGATCTATAGTTATTACTGGAGCGGGGAGAGCTTTTTCAGCAGGAGCAGATGTAAGCAATTTTGAGGCAACTGTGAAAGGCGAATCAAAAAAATCTAATGACGAGACAGCTGCCTTCCCAAAATGGCCCATATTTATGAAGGAATCCAAACCTACTATTTGCGCCATTAATGGTTATGCTATTGGTATGGGTATAACTCTGCCATTGGGTTGCGATATTCGCCTCATGTCAGAAAGTGCGAAACTTTCTTTTCGATTCGCATACATTGGGTTGACCCCTGAATTCGGCAGCACTAATCTTTTAACTCAGACAGTTGGTATGTCGAAGGCCATGGAATTTATGCTCACGGGTCGCTTTATTGAGGCCGATGAAGCCCTGGAATCTGGATTGGTTAATCACGTCTACCCAGATGAGGAATTAGTTGGTAAAGCATTGGAGTTGGCTACCGCCATAGCTTTTAATCCCGGCTGGCAGCTCAGCCAGATTAAAAGAATGATGAGGGATCATCAATATAACGATAATCTTGATGAGGTAATGGATATAGAAAGTAGATTCTTTAGTCAGTCACAACAAACAGCCGCCCACAAAGAATTTCTTACCTCTTTCCGAGAGAAGAGATCTCCTGATTATCATAATCTATCCTGAAGGAGTAGCTGTATGAAAGGATCTAAGGGACCAGTCATAGGTTTGACATGTTCTGATGCCGACAGATCGCTGCCCTACGCATCTATGGTAGACAAATTTGGAGGTCAGGTGAAACTCATCACCCCGTCAAATGTTGATAGTGTCTCTGAAGCTAGCAACAATATAGATGGATTACTGTTGGCTGGTGGGGCGGATGTCCACCCTAAACACTATGGTGAAGATTCTGATCCCGACTCCGGCTCCTGGTATAACGAAGACCTCGATGATCTGGAAATACCTATATTGGAATCTGCACTTGAAACAGATTTGCCGATTTTAGCCATATGCAGGGGTATGCAGGTTTTGAACGTTTCGATGGGTGGGTCCTTGATTCAACACATCGATGGTCATAACGGCGAACAGGTTGAAGGAGATGATCGTCGCTCTAGTTACCATCGAATTTTTCTGTCTCCGGGATGTAAATTATCCGCTACGGTTGGTTCCGGAGGGTTTGTTCGGGTCAATCATCGACATCACCAGGGGATTGCTGAGGCACAAAAATCCGATGCTCTTATGGCTTCCGCCTGGTCAATGGAAGATGGCCTAATAGAAGCCCTTGAAAGTCCGAATCATCGATGGGTTTTAGGGGTCCAATTCCACCCCGAAAGAAGAGCGGAAATTCCCCCGCATTTTGATAAATTGTTCGAAACCCTAGTTTTTAAGGCTTCATCCACTACATAAAGGGGTTTTATAGTCATAAAACCACTACTTTTTGTGCTATAATTACGAGTAGCAACAATTATGAGATCTTCGTGAAATTGTTGCATTTATATTATTGACCAGAACCTATTCTATGCATGATCGGCATATGCGAAATTTTGGTTTCCTTCCGGAGTATTAATTTATGACATCTAGCAAGTCGGAATTCGGCTTTATAAAAACCACCTCTATAGTAGATGAGATGAGGAGTTCTTATCTTGACTATGCGATGAGCGTGATTGTCTCAAGGGCCTTACCTGATGCCAGAGATGGGTTAAAACCAGTTCAAAGGCGTATTCTGTATGCGATGCACGATCTTGGTATGCGGCCAGGGACTGGGTATAAAAAAAGCGCGAGACTAGTTGGGGAAGTTTTAGGGAAGTGGCACCCTCACGGAGATCTGGCTGTCTATGAAGCGATGGTTAGACTGGCCCAAGATTTTACGGTCAGGATGCCTTTGGTTGATGGGCAGGGTAACTTTGGCAGTATTGATAACGATCCACCGGCTGCAATGAGATACACTGAGGCTCGCCTGACCCGTGTAGCGGAAGTGATGCTAGCGAACTTGGATCAGGAAACGGTTGATTGGTCACTAAATTTCGACGATACCCTTAGAGAACCTGTTGTTTTGCCAGCAAGACTTCCCAATCTTTTAGTGAATGGTGCTTCGGGAATTGCGGTTGGTATGGCAACAAATATACCCCCTCATAATTTGAGGGAGGTTTGTAATGCTGTGAATGCTCTGATAGATAATCCGGAGGCCACTTCGGAAGATTTAATGAAATACGTTAGGGCACCAGACTTTCCCACTGGTGGCACCATAATGGGTACCAGTGGTGCCAGAGAGGCGTACACGACAGGAAAAGGGCAGATCGTTGTTCGAGCTGTTGCAGAGGTGGAGGAGATGCCCCGGAATGTAAACAGGATGCAGATAGTAGTGACTGAACTGCCTTATCAAGTCAACAAGGCGGGGTTGGTGGAAAAAATAGCTACTTTAGCAAAAAATCGCAGAATTGAGGGTGTGTCAGAGGTTCGTGACGAGTCCGACAGGGATGGAATGCGCGTAGTTATTGAACTTAGGGGAGGAGTTCAACCTCAAGTTGTGTTGAATAATTTGTACAAACAAACTCCACTTCAGTCTTCATTCTCAGCCAATATGTTAGCTCTTATAGATGATATACCGAGAGTTATAACTCTCAAAATAGCTTTACAGCAGTACATAAAGTTCAGGCAGCAGGTAGTTAGGCGTAGGTCTGAATTCGAATTAAAGAAGGCTGAAGAAAGAGCCCATATATTGGCAGGTCTTAGGATTGCCTTAAGTAACCTTGATGAGGTTATCAAGCTTATTCGTAATTCACAGGATGTCGAAAATGCTAGGATCGAACTTATGGCTACTTTTGATCTAGATCAACCGCAGGCACAGGCTATTCTAGATATGCAGCTAAGGCGTTTGGCTGCCCTTGAGAGGGAAAAACTAGAACAGGAATATCAACAACTGCAAGAGACGATTAAGGGACTTCAAGAGCTTCTTGGTGATGAAAGTAAAATATTGGATGTCATCAAAGATGAAACAGAGGAAGTAAAGAGCAAGCATGGAGATAAGAGGAGAACCTCGATAAGTCATGATGCTTATGACCTCAGTCGTGAAGAGTTAGAAGCCCATGAACAAATTGTTATCACTCTTAGTCAGGGTGGATATTTAAAAAGAATTCAGTCGAATACCTTTAGGCGCCAGCACAGAGGAGGTAGGGGTGTTTCCGGTATGAACACCAGAGACGATGATCCTGTAAAGGAATTGATGGTAGTGGATAGCCACGACAAATTAATGTTTTTCACCAATAAAGGGCGTGTTTTATCAAAGATCGGGTATGAATTAAGGGCAGATCAAAGTAGAAACACTCGAGGGGTCCCTGTGGCCAACATAATAAATGTTTGGGATACCGAAAGTATAAGTGCATTGATAAATATTGGAAAAAAACAATATGAGGACTATGAATATCTTGTGCTAGGAACTCGGCAAGGTCGAGTTAAAAGAATTAATCTTGATGATGTTGAACACATTAGGCCATCTGGATTGATCATCATGAATCTTAAAGGTGATGATGAATTAGTATCTGTGAAATTGGCTAAGCAAAAGGACGATATAATTTTCATATCAGAGCAGGGTATGGGGATAAGATTTTCAGTAGACGATCTTCCGGTACGTCGTCGGACTGCGGGTGGTGTTAAAGGAATGTCATTAAGAACAGGTGATAGGGTGGTTTCAATGGATGTGGGTAACGATGATAGTAAATTGCTTGTTGTCAGCAAATTAGGACGAGGCAAAGTAAACCCTCTCGGCGAGTACAGAAGACAAGGCCGCGGTGGGTTGGGTTTACGAGCTTTCAAGCTTACTAAAAACACAGGACTAATAGCAGATGCCCAAATAGTGGATGAAACCAATGAGGTTTACCTAGTTTCTGAGAATGCTCAAGTTATGAGGACTGATTTGAGTGAGATAAGGAGTCTGACTGGAAGAATCACGCAGGGAGTGACGATATTTAAGCCTAGGCCAGGTGATTCAGTTTCTTCAATCGCATGCGTCGGTGACTTTGCAATTGACGACGATGAGGATGAAAAACAAACTGGAACAAAGCCATCGAAAAACGGTAAAACACCGAAAAATAAAAAATAGAGACCTCTGATAGGTTGTCAGGTGGTAAACGTACTGGCACTATGGGTGGGTTTTATATGTGTATTGCATAGATACTGGCAGCATCGGATTGCCTTGATCGCCCCTTAACCTCAAAGATGCCAATAACTAGAAAGTTGCTATCGGGTTTGCGGGTGATCCTGTTCCTCCTTGAACATAAAGTGGATTCAGGCTCAGCATAAATTCATACCTGTTCTCCTCAGCGCAAACGTTTGAAAGTGGTTCCAGATATGCGTTGTCAACAAGTGCGACTCCGTAGGCAAATATCACACCGTGGACAGTCCAAGGGATTTCGTATTCGTTGGGGGAAGCGTCCATCATATCCCAGCCCAATATAGCTATGTCATTGCTTTTGACAAATGGTAGGCATGAAGCATGGAGACCTGGTCTTCCATCTGGGGTACCCCATCTACCATTATTGTCGGCAGCATATTTGTCGCGACCACTATATACAAAGACGGCATCACCAGATTTTATCTCCACATTTTGTTCTGTGGCGATGTCTTCCAATTCCCATCCATGGACCGGTTCGCTTAGTGTTACATATGGTTTGTTTCTATGTTTAGGTACATCTAGTAATACCCCGCGCGTTAAAATACCGTCTTTCCATTCTTCGACGGTACCAAAATTTGCACCGCTAAATTTAATGACATCATCAGGGGTTTTACCTTCCCACATCCCATTCTTATCCCAAACATGGCATAAAGCATCTATATGGGTCGTAGCAGTGCCGTGATAAAAAACACCGTAGTAATCCATTGCGGCCCCACCCTCAAATTGTCTTTCCTCTTTGTGCATATAGTGCTGGGCAGGCCTAGGATTATCTCCTGCAGGGGTTACTGGAAACGGTCTACTTAGAGATACTGTCCTTCCAATTTTTGCTAGCGATACTGCTTCTAAGCGCTTCTCATCCGTAATTAAGTTTATGGCCCCGGCGGAACTTTTATCGCCCCATCTACCCCAGTTGGTATCCTCCAGATAAGAATCGACCTCTGATTTAGAAGGTATATTTCTAGCCGCCATTGCTGGTTGACTCCTTTATCGATCTGCTTGATGAACTGGAATGTTATTAGTCCGCTATGGTTACACCTGCCATATCCTCCATAAAATTAGCGATAGCAGAGTGATCAGAGTTGCCTTTACCATCGTTAATAAGGGATCCTAGTATCTGCTGTACCATGGCGGTCACCATCAAAGGAACACCGACATCTTTTCCTGTTAGTATGGCGTTGTGTAGATCTTTCTGATGGAGAACTATCCTAAAGCCAGGATCGAAATTTCCCTCTAGCATCATTGGGCCTTTCGTATTCATTACGGTGCTGCCGGCCAACCCTCCTTTGATAGCTTCGAATACTACTTTGGGGTCAATTCCAGATTTTTTCGCTAATACAAGTGCTTCCCCTAAGGCCGCGATATTTCCAGCGACTATAATTTGGTTTGCCAACTTTGTTGTGTTCCCTGCTCCGTACCCTCCGCAAAGAACTATGCTGCCGGACATTGCAGTTAGCATGTCATAATTCTTTTCGAAAATAGCTTTTTCACCTCCTACCATAACGGCCAGGGTTCCTTCAATAGCTCCCGTTTCTCCACCACTTACTGGGGCATCTAAGAAATTTACACCTGCGGCGTCGCAGGCTTCCCCTATCTTTTTTGAGGATGCAGGAGCTATTGAACTCATGTCGATCACAGTATCGCCCTTTGAGGCCCCTTCTAATACACCACCAGGTCCCATAATCGCAGCTTCTGATTGAGGAGAGTCCGGGACCATTGTTATAACTAGGGGGGTTTTAGATGCTACTTCAGCTGCGGAAGACGCCGGGATGGCACCTTCAGTGGCCATTTCTTCAACTGCCTCAGCGACTATGTCATAAACAGTCACTGCGTAGTCTGCTTTTATTAAGTTCTTAACCATGGGCTTTCCCATGATTCCTAATCCAACAAAACCTATTTCACCTCGTGCCATTTTTGACGACTCCTTCATTGGTTTGTTCCAGCAAAACTGGAGACTAAAACGTGCCTTTAATTTTGCTGTTCTTTTGTTTTCACGGACACCCCAATTATAGACTTAGATGCCACTCGGTCAACATTAGGTTGAGCAAGAGGCTGGACAAGGAATACTGTTCCCAATATAGGCCTCAGTTTTACAACTTCAATTAATGGTTCTCTGTTATTATTCCGATGTAATTTTGTTCATTGATTAATCAATAAAATAGGAGATGGGAAGTGTCTGAATTAACCCAAAATGAAATTGATTCTGTTACTGGTATGCAAACCTGTGCTGTTTCCAATGCTATTGAAAGTTTAAATATTAGATCGAGAACCGAAGGATTCATGACCCCTGATATTAAAAGTATGTTTCCGGATATGGGGTCTATAGCGGGTTTTGCAGTTACTGCTGTTATAAAAGCCTCCACTCCGCCTTCAGGTAACATGAATTATTCTCGAGTGAAATGGGTTGATGAGATACTAAAGATTCCAGGTCCAAGAGTTATTGTAATGAAAGATTTGGATCATCCGTTTGTAATCGGATCTTTTTGGGGTGAGGTTCAAAGTGCAATCCACAGTTCCCTAGATTGTGTGGGAGTCGTTACTGATGGAGGGGTACGGGATCTAGACGAAATGCAAGAATGGGGCTTTAATGCCTTCGCAAGTACAGCTCTGGTTTCTAGAGCTAATGTTCATCTAGTGGAAGCAAACATTCCAGTCACAATCGGTGGCGTTACTGTGAATCCGGGAGATTTACTTCTGGGAGATAAACATGGGGTGATTAGTATTCCCAAAGATATCGTGAAGGATTTACCCGATGCTATCGCTAAAGTGGAGGCAGGCGAAAAAGAGATTATAGACGTGTGCAAAGACCAAAATTTTTCTCCAGAGAAACTGAAAGATATACTTCGCCAAAGATACGGCGGCTAATTACTTTAACTTAAGGAAAACAAATGGCTTCACCAAAAGTAGTGTTTCTGACGGGATTAAAAGAGGCGTTGATAGATGAGGTTATTTCGTACAGACCTACTGATTACCAAATTATAGTACTAGATAAATCCTCGACAGAACAACAACAAATAGATGAGGTTCGCGATGCGGATTTCTTATTGTGTTATGGACAAGATCCTTCGGACGCAGTCATCAGATCATTAGGTAAATGTCGTCTTGTGCAGTTACTTGCGGCAGGATACGATCGTATGAATTTGGAGCTTCTTTCGGAACTTGAAATACCTTGTGCCAATAATGGGGGTGCCAACTCATGGGCAGTTGCGGACCAGGCGCTACTTTTAATGCTTGCAATATATAAACAGCTTTTGGCAAGTGATAATGCGACCAAGGGAGGGCGTTGGTCTGAACCGATAACCGGTCAAAATACATTTGAGATGGCTAATAAAAAAGTTGGGATTTTAGGTATAGGCAATATCGGCAGGCAGGTGGCTAAGCGTGTCCAGGGCTTTGACGCTGAGGTACAGTATTTTGACTTATACCCCCTCGACGATAAGACCGAAAAAGAATTAGAGGTCAAGTATGTGTCGCTAGAAGAACTTTTTAAGACCTCTGACATAATCACATGCCATACTCCTTTGACAAAAGAAACAAGACATATAGTTAATTCAAACACTCTTTCTATGATGAAACCTACCGCTATATTGATAAACACCTCGAGAGGACCGGTAGTAGACGAGGTAGCTTTGATTAATGCCTTGGAAGAAGGCCTTATCGCTGCCGCTGGGTTAGACGTTTTTGAAAAAGAACCGGTGCATCCGGATAATCCTTTATTAAAAATGGACAATGTTGTAGCTACTCCGCATATGGCGGGTACGACTTGGGATACTTGGGCTAGAAGGGCCAATTTCGGTTTTGAAAACATGGAGAGGGTAAGACAGGGAGAGGCCCCGCAGGCAGTGGTTAGAAATTTCGATTCCAGCTGAACCAATTCGGCTACAGGATAAAACGATGGGACAGGATGTGAGACTCCGGCTCGAAAAGAACGAGGAAAGTTTGAATTCCCATGCCTGTCGGTCAGCCAATTCTCGAGGTAGGACGAAAGTAGAAAGCCCTAGCCCTATAAGGACTGAATTTCAAAGGGATCGTGATCGGGTACTTCATTCAAAGTCATTTCGGAGAATGAAGCACAAGACTCAAGTTTTTATATCACCTGTAGGGGATCATTTTGTTACAAGACTCACCCATACTTTGGAGGTTGCTCAGATCGCCAGAACCATATCAAGGGCTTTGAATTTAAATGAAGACCTAACAGAGGCAATAGGTTTGGGACATGATATGGGCCACACCCCCTTTGGGCACATAGGTGAAGATGAATTAGGTAAATTAAGCCCTTTGGGATTTAGGCATAATGCCCAGAGTGTTCGACTTGTGGAGAAATTGGAAAAAGATGGAAAAGGATTGAATCTCACAGAGGAAGTAAGGGAAGGGATGCTTCATCATTCAAAGCCAAAGGGGGATTTTATGTCCTCAACCTTGGTTGAAGGTATTGGCCTTGAGGCCCAGGTGATAAGGATTTCTGATGCCATTGCATACCTCAACCATGATTTGGGCGATGCTTTCAGGGCTGGTGTTTTAACAGAAGCCGACTTGCCATATGAGACCAAGGAGTTTTTAGGAAGAAGACATTCTGAGCGGGTGGATCGTATGGTTATGGACATAATTTGTACTTCTAGTGGTTTATTGGAAAATACCTCATTAACATCTCCCCCAACAATTTCTATGAGCAGGTCAATGCGAGATGCTACAAATACTCTTCGCAATTTTATGTTTGAGAGAGTATATATGCCTGTAGATTCGGGCCCAGAAGGTAAAACTGCAAGGTTGATCATTAATGTTCTTTATGAGGCATTGGATAGTAACCATGATCTAATACCAAATGAATTTTTAGAAATAGGGGAGACCATTGATCATGCAATTGTGGATTATATTTCCGGGATGACGGATGGCTTTGCAATTCGGACTGCTGAGTCGCTATCTCCTGGAGCTGGACAGGTTTTTGCCAGTTAGATTAATAACTATTGTTATAATCCCAAAATGACCGAATTGACTAATCCCATCGATAGATTGAAAACTAGATTGGTTTTTAAGAACATCGACCATATACAAGAACATTTAGAGGCCATGCAAAGAGACCCGCATGGTTTGGAGTACAAGCCTTGGAAACTTGAGGTGGACAACATATGGAAAAAAATATTTTCGGATATAAACGAAATGTCGGAGGAGGCCCAGAAGATGGTTCTGGATTCAATGAGGGAGATATGGGTTAGTTACATTACTCATTATGGTGCTGTTGAAGGTTAAATCAGAAGGAGTGTCTAGCAATGTCATTGAGTTTTAACCCTAATTTGGAGCAGGCGAGAAGGCGTTCTGGGTTAGCACATAGGGTCTTGGTTAAACTAAAAACCTTGGGTCTGTCTGACAATCATGATGAGGCACTCGCTACATTGTGCACCGACATAGGAGATTTGTGGAGTTCACAGTTGGTATTTCTTGAAATACTCAATAGATTCCTGGAAGAATCGGATAATTGGGATTCCATTGGAGATGATTTTGCTGATATGTTGTCCAACGTAGAACATATCTCATGGCATATAGATAGCTTAAAAAAACCGTTGGAAATACTCGCCCAATATTCATATTCCGAATCAAAAAATACCGAATAGTAATTATTATGAGTGAAATAGACGAAATAAAGTCAAAATTAGATGTCGTTGACATTGTGTCTGAAAAGGTTCGCTTACAGCGAGCAGGCAGGAATTACAAGGCTAATTGTCCTTTTCATAGCGAGAAAACTCCGTCCTTCATAGTGGACCCAGGGAGACAATCTTGGAGATGTTTCGGATCATGTGGTGTTGGTGGAGACGTTTTTAGCTTTGTTATGAAGACTGAAAATATGGAGTTTTCTGACGCTTTAAGAATGCTTGCTCAACGCGCCGGAGTTGAACTACGTGGATATAAAAAGAACGAATCAAGGGATTCCTATTTTGAGATCAATAAAATAGCCTTGGATTTTTATAAAGATGCTCTTTTGACTGATGAAGCCCATTCTGCGCGTATCTATCTTAAGTCAAGAGGTGTAGATCAAACCTCGATTGAAAATTTCGGGCTTGGCTATAGTCCTCGAGGTCGAGATTCCCTTAAGTCTCACCTATTGTTCCATGATGTGGATTTGGGAAACGCGGTCGAATGTGGGTTATTAAATAAATTTGAGGATGGCACCACCAGAGATTTTTTCTGGGGGCGGTTGATGTTTCCAATATTTGATAGGTCGGGAAGACCGGCTGGATTTGGGGCGCGTTCTATGGACGACTCAATGCCGAAGTATATAAATACCGCAGCTACCCCGGTATTTGACAAAAGAAGTACTTTGTATGGGTTCCATATGGCAAGAGAGGCCATTAGAGACAGTGATTTAGGTGTAATTGTTGAAGGTTACATGGATGTAATTGCCGCCCATGAATATGGCTATAAAAATGTGGTGGCAAGTATGGGAACAGCTTTGACGGCAGAGCAAGTCAGACAGCTTAAAAACTTGGCTTCTACCTTTGTATTGGCCCTTGATCAAGATGTGGCTGGCCAAGAAGCTACCTTACGAAGTTTGGAATCCGCCTGGCAAATCTTTGGAGATTCTAATAAGAGGTCACGCGACCCTTTGTTTGCAGGCAACCCCACAAAGATTAATGTTGTGTCATTGCCGGAAGGGAAAGATCCAGATGAATTTATTCGTTCAGAAGGGTCTGATTGGGAAATGGTCGTGAATGGTGCTTTACCACTTATGGAATATCTAATTCCAGTTGTGTCAGGTCGATTTGATTTAGATGGTCCGGGTGGGAAGGGCCGGGTAGTTGAATCTCTTGCTCCGATTCTTAGATTATTAGATCCCTTCGATCGTGAAAAATATATCGGCATGTTAGCAGAACAATTATCTGCATCAGCCGATACAGTAGAAACTGCCCTAAAGAACGTTCGAGGAAGATTCAATCAAAGGGATCGCAATGTTGGAGAAAATCAATACGGAAAATTTAAAGAGCTAAAGCCAGCAGATAACAATTACAAACTTGATGAATATACATTGTCACTGATAATCAACCGGCCAGAATTGAAAGAGGCTGCGTTAGAACTAAACCCAGAGTGTTTTACCAGAACCGAGGATAGAGAAATTTACCTTAGATGGTTAAACCTGGACGCTAATGAATCTTTAATTAAATTATTGGATCCAGCTCTTGAGGAAAAGTTTTCCAATATACAAAATTACACTATGGTTCCTTCAAGTAATACAGATACGTTGATAGATTTTGATACGTGTGTCAAAAGATTGGAAAGAAGAAGATTGCAGCTTTATAGAGCAGACCTAATTCAATCGCAAGATACCGATTCTCCTCCTACAATTGACCTTCAAAATGAACTAGGCGGTTTGGATAGGCAAATATTGGAGACTTATAAAGGGGATAAAGAGGGGAATTAAGTGGTATCTTTGGTAAAATGTATTGTGGCAACTTGAAAGTTTTCAACCAGCGCCAATATTCGGAAAGGAGAAGGGAATGACTACTGATGGAATTCAGCATGTAGGAGGAGAGGCAGATCTCATAGATGGTGCCTTGAGAGGAAGTCGATCAAAAGAGGATGGATATAGGGCTGATGAGGAAGAGCAAGAAGAACAGGATGATTTAATAGAAGAAGAAGATGATGATGACGACGATGATGAGGATTCAACAGTTCTTGAGTTGGGCATGGATACCCGTTCTGCAAGACGAGATGTGGACGAGGATGACGATGCTCCCCCATCCCTTGAAGATTTGAAAGCTAAGGCTGCTCGGGAATGGGAAAAAGAAATTGGAAGTACAGACATAATCGATGATCCTGTCCGTATGTACCTAAGGGAAATAGGTCGGGTTGATCTTTTAAAGGCCCCCCAGGAAAGAGATTTGGCCCGAAAATTTGAAGGCAAACGATTTGTAGAAAATAAAGAAGTGGATTTGTCGCTTGAACAAGACACCCCACCGAAAGCAAGGGAAATTGTCGCAGATATGCTTAGGACTGTTGTGGATAGTGAAGATATTATAAAGGCAATTCTTACTTCAAAAGAAGTTGCGTATGACGGAACATTGCCTGATTTAATGGCGAATCCAGAAGTTAGAGAAGCCATCGATGGTATTTTTCAAGACGAACTGTTGGAACAAATCTCTGCGATTTTGTCAGAATTGAAGGATCAAGACCCACCCGAGACTGATGAATTGAAGGAGATGATTAAGCAGGCTTCGATTAACACTAGATTACTTCCTGACGACATATTTAAAGCAATTGATGGTAGACCCTCAATTGATCAATTGAGGGAAATAGTTGCGGATGATTCTCTTGTGGATAAGATGCAGCCATATGAACTTCTCTTTAGGCAACATATGGAACGTATAAAACAAAGAGGTGACGATGCCCAACAGCACCTTTCAGAAGCCAATTTGCGATTGGTAGTGAGTGTGGCAAAAAAATATATTGGTCGGGGAATGTCCCTTCTTGATCTGATACAGGAAGGTAATATAGGACTGATCAGAGCTGTAGAGAAATTCGATTACAGGAAAGGTTACAAATTCAGCACATACGCTACTTGGTGGATTAGACAAGCCATCACTCGCGCGATCGCTGATCAAGCTCGAACTATACGTATCCCAGTACATATGGTTGAAACTATAAATAAATTGCTAAGGGTAACAAGGAGATTAGTTCAAGAGTATGGGAGAGAACCGACCAGTGAAGAAATCGGTCGCGAAATGGAGATTGCTCCAGATAAGGTTAGAGAGATTCTAAAAATATCTCAGGAGCCCGTTTCATTGGAAACACCTATTGGAGAAGAAGAGGATAGCCATTTGGGTGATTTTATTCCTGACACGGCAGCCTTAGCGCCAGTAGAGGCGGCCTCTTACCAGCTCCTTCGAGAACAGGTTATTGATGTGCTAGACACTCTTAATGACAGAGAAGCGAGAGTTTTGGAACTCAGATTTGGGTTGGAAGATGGTAGAAGTAGAACTCTTGAAGAAGTTGGCAAAGACTTCGGCGTAACTAGAGAGAGAATTCGGCAAATAGAAGCCAAAGCCCTTCGTAAACTACGCCATCCTAATAGATCTAAAAAATTGAGAGACTTTCTAGAAAACTAAATGTCGCTTGGGACGATTAGGACTAACCCTGACAGCCATTCCAATGTGGTAAATAGTCGAGATGGTGCGCCAACTGTTGCGGTGATAAAGACAAAACCGGCGACTGTGGTTGCCGATGTCGGGTCCGTTATGCGTCTTGCAGGATACAAGTCTCAATTGGCCCCCGATGTAGGGACCCTTTTAAAAATCAATATATCCTGGCAGCATTATTATCCTGCCTGCTCTACCTCTCCCTGGCAATTAGATGGAGTTATAAAAACTCTAAAGGAAGATGGGTTTGAAGATTTAATTCCCACTCACAATGGAACCGTTGTAGTGGATGCCCGGGAGGGTGAAGTTAACAACAAACATGATGTGGTTGTGAGGCGGCACGGTTTGGAAAGTGTACATCTTGAGGATGTTGAGTGGGTGCCCCTTCATTTTTCGGACGATTTCCTAGTTTTGAATCAAATCTATCCTGACGGTATAAACATACCTAAATTTCTAATTGATAAGAATGTGATTCATCTTCCAACTATGAAGACTCATGTTTTCACTACTATTACAGGAGCGATGAAGAATGCATTTGGAGGATTACTAAATTTTCAAAGGCACTGGACTCACTCTGTAATACATGAAACTTTGGTTGATTTGTTGAGGATACAAAAAAAAATTCATCCCGGTATTTTTGCTTTGACAGACGGTACTTTTGCAGGTTCGGGACCAGGACCTCGAGCCATGCAATGGCATGAAAAAAACGTTTTATTAGCGGGGTCTGATCAAGTTGCTGTGGATGCAGTTGCTGCGAAAATGATGGGATTTGATCCTATGTCCATTGATTTTATTAGGATAGCTGATGAACATGGACTTGGATGTGGCCAAATATCTAAAATAAACATTGTTGGAGAAGATATATCTGATGTGAATTGGCAATTTCGAAGTGGAAACACTTTAGCCAGCAAAGGTCAAAAAATGATTTATTGGGGGAATTTGAAACCACTTGAAAACATGTTATTGAGGTCCAAATTGACCCCTTTGGCATATCTCGCTTCTAATATATATCACAATGAGTACTGGCTGCGATTCAAGGGGAAAAAGCGTATAACCGAAGCGATGAAAACCCAATGGGGGCGTCTTTTCTTAGATTATTAACCCAGTTAAAAGGACTGGGTATATTAGCTATCCTGAGCTGTCCTCTCCAAAAGATTCTTCGGCTTCTTCACCGGCGACCTCGGTTTCAGTTTCATCACCTTCCTCGCCTTCAGACTCTATCCTCTCCACTCTTGGAGCTACAACGCTAGCCACCATTTCCGATGCTTCGTTGATCACATTTACTCCTTCATCCACCTCTATGTCACTAACATAAAAATTTGTTTCAAAATCTACCAACAGTTCGGCCTCCAAAGTAATCGTCTTCGGTATTTCCAGAGGTAAGGCCTCTACCGTTAGCGTCAGTAGTGGTTGCAGTAGGGTGCCTCCCATCGTTCGCACCGCTGGAGAGGTGCCTATGACAGATATAGGTACTTGCGCCCGTACTGATTTCTCAACTTGTACTTTCATAAAATCCACATGTAAAACTTTATTGGTCACAGGGTGATACTGTACCTCTCTTATGAAACAGAGATTGTTTTGTTCTCCTCCATCCACATTGACAGTAACGGGTATGTTGGTACCTGCATCAGTTATAACACGGTCTAGAATTTTTGAATCGCATTGAAGGGGACTGGATTCTATTTCAGGACCATACATATGAATAGGTGTTAATCCATTGCTTCTGAGTTCAGATACTTTTTTCCCAGTAACTTCTCTTTTATTCACACTTAAATTCAGATTATCCACCTGGGAAAGCTCCTGTATTAACGTAATCGCAGCAAAAAACCGAATGGTTTAAATTATTTGGAACCGATAAATTTTAGCATAGGAGAAGCTTCTCATCATTCTTGGAGGTTGGTTAACTAAATAAATCTCTGATTCTTTCTGCAACCAGCTCCTCTTCACCAACCTTAAGTCCAAACATGTGGATTGCTATATAGTCGTCACCCTCTCTTGCCCTAGTCCATATCGGTGGATCCCCTTCCTTTAAAGTGTCTACTATTTCCTGGAGTGTCATCCCTGCTTTTTCTTCATCTATTCTTAATTCAACCCCGAAAGGCTGATGCCCAATGATGTTATTTATCATTCCAGAGGTAACAGCGGGTGTGTTTGAAAGAATATCTATGACCTTCTGACTTCTGGTTTCAATTTCTATGAGCCTTTCTTCATGATTTATTGTCATCCAGTTCCTTACCGCAGCAACAACGCCCACCATTTCCTGTCTATCTACCTTATGGGGCCTGCCTATTCCCCTTACACGGCGTCCTTCGTATCCAACAAATGATTGTTTAGAGATTTTGCGAATCATATCTTCCGTACCTAGAGCTAGACCGGTGGATTGTGAAGCGCCCATATATTTAGCTGCTATACATTGAAAATCTGCACCCATTTTAACGTATTTACCAAAAAGGTCTAAAGGATATATTAGACTGGCTGCATCAACTAAAACAGGAAGTTCATTTTGGTGAGCTATTCGTATAGTTTCTTCAAGCGTCAATGCATTTGGGTCATCCTCTGGCTCCACCATATAAAAATGTACGGCCGCTGTGTTTTCGTTTATAGCCTTTTCCAAATCTTGAGGGGTAGTGCCTTCATCCGAACCAAATTCTACCAATTTTGCGCCAGAAGCTTCTAAACATCTGTCATACCAATAACGCTGTTTTTTTTGAATAAGAATTTGGTTTTTCATTCCGGTGGTATCCGGCAATTGTTCTATTAATTCGTCATTATCGCCAGCCATGACTGCAGCTGCAGCTAAAGTCAAAGCTGAACCCGCACCTGAGGTTATGTAAGCAGCTGGGATACCTATCATTTCTGCTACCGCCGATCCTGCTTTTTCTTCCAATTCCATTAGCGGAATATAGGAGTCTCCGGCGAGGGCCATCGCTTCCCTAACTTCAGGAATCGGTGTCGATCCACCCAGCATTGTCACGCTACCAATTGCATTTATAATTGGAGTGGCACCGAGTTCTTTATATATGTTTCCGAGATTTTCTGATGTCATTGTGGACCTCCGCATATGAGATTCGATTTTATTATCTGTATTTAAGCCGTATGTTATTTTGAAATTTATTAGCCTATAAAATTGAAATTCCTAATAAATAGCCGGCACCATAGGTGAAGGCAGCGGCTAAGGTGCCTGCTAAAAGCATCCTTACTGCACCTAGGAATATGTTTTTACCACTCGCTACTGAAACAATCCCTCCGACAATGAATAAGGCCGACGAGCTAAATATCGCACTGAGGACAATAGATATATTACCTGAAGAGAAAAGAATTGGGATTATTGGTATCAATGCTCCCAAAGCGAAAGCTAACAAACTACTAATTGCAGCTAACCATGGAGACCCTAAATTCTGTAGATTGAGTCCTAATTCCTCTCTTACCATAGTGTCTAATGCACGGGTTGGATCAGCCATCAGTGCCGACGCTATTACTCTTGCTTGACTTTCCTCAATGCCTTTTGCTCTGTATATAAGGACCAATTCTTCCTCTTCTTCCTCAGGCCACTCTTCCAGTTCAGCCCTTTCCATATCTATTTGATGTTCGTATATATCTTTCTGCGATCGAACAGAAATATATTCCCCAGTAGCCATTGATAAACTACCGGCAATTAGGGCCGCTACACCTGCTAAAATAATAAAATCAAAATTTCCTGATGCTGTTGTGCCACCTGCCACACCCATCATTAGGCAAAAGTTAGATACTAACCCGTCGTTTATTCCTAAAATTGCCGCTCTTACACTGCCACCATTTCCACGAGTGTGCCATACCTCCTGGATCTGTTGGTTGTCAGGGTTTCCCATGGCCATTCTTGACAGTATTCGGGCATGGTTTCTCTCTTCTTCTACAAGCTCTTGACCTTCTACTTCGTGTACGTATGCTCCAATCTCTTTGGACTCAATTCTTGCCAGCCAGGGCAATATCTTTTGCGGCCCGAATAGATAGCAAACCATTCGGATATAAATAAGTTTTGGAGTGTAGGTATGAAGAGTCACATCAGCAATGGGATTACCTAGTTTTTCTGACCAATGTCGGGCATGTCTTACCTCAGACTGGGAAAGTTGCTCAAAAATCTCAGATTTCTCGGGATCGGTTTCAAACTGAGCAAGTATTTTGTACATTGATGCAGCCTCAATTTCCGACCGCAGATATTCCTTGTAACGATTAGCATCGGATTTGGAAAGGCCGGAGGACATTCCGCTACTCTTTTAGTACTTTGCTTCTTATTGATTTCAACCGATTGATATTCTCTTCATCAGGCCCATCCCCATCGAATCCTGGAACTTCCAGGAAAAATGGTACCTGAGAAAATGCCGGGTTTCCGAGTATGACTTCAAAGCCTTCTTCACCGATGTAGCCTTCTCCGATATTTTCATGTCTATCTACTCCAGACCCGAATTCTACTTTGGCGTCGTTAGCGTGCACAGCTACCAGTCGCTCCAACCCGATTTTGGAGTCAAATTCCGCCATAATCGAATCGATAGCGTCATCAGAGGCTATGTTATAGCCTGCTGCAAAGCAGTGTTCCGTGTCTAAGCATACTTTAAGATTAGGATGATTCACTGCTTTTATGATGGTGCCAATTTCATCAAAGGAGGAACCAATATGAGATCCCATACCTGCGCTATTTTCGATGCATAACCATGTGCCACTTGGAGACTTTTCCAGAACCTCAACGAGACATTTCACCGCTTGATTTAGTACTGTGTTGAAGCCTTTACCCTTATGGCTTCCTCCATGAAATATAACTCCTTCTGCGCCAATCTTCCCGGCAGTAATCATGTTATTTGTTAGGGATTCGATTGATTTTCCGAGTTGATTTTCATCTCCTCCTATGTTTACGAGATAACTACCATGTATGTAGCATGGCCCTATGCCAGTTTCTGAACTTTTTTTCTTGAAAAGGGCAATTTCCTCTTCCTTAGGAAAATTGAATTTCCAAGCCCTAGGAGATGATGCAAATATTTGAATAGCTTCTGCACCGATTGCCTGAGCCCTATCTATGGATTTACTGAGTCCACCTGAAGTGGATACATGCGCACCTAATTTCATGTCGATTTCCTGTTTGTATCGCTCTTTTATTCCAGTTTATCATGGGTAATAGGCCTAGTTCATTAGAACTATGATCGGTAGTAGGTATTGCCTATAATTAAGGTTCTATGAACATAAAAACATAATTGGAGAGATGTATATGCCAGTTAATACTGTAGGAATTATGAGTCCTGGTGATATGGGCCATGCAGTTGGGAAAGTTTTATCTGAAAGTGGCTTGGATGTCATCACCTGCACTAAGGATCGAAGCCTTAGGACTCGTAAGTTGGCCGAAGTTGCTGGGTTCAGGCAAGTTGCTAATTTGTCAGACTTAGTGATTCAAGCCGATCTAATTTTGTCTATTATGGTTCCATCTAGGGCGATGGATTTCGCTAAAGAAATAGCTCCATACATGAATTCCACTACGAGCCCCACGTTTTATGCTGATTGCAATGCAATATCTCCACAAACCTCCCAAAGCATATCAGAGGTAATAAATAATTCCGGAGGTGCATTCATTGACGGAGGAATAATCGGAGGGGCGCCAACGAAGGGGGATACTCCAAGATTTTATGTGTCTGGTCCTCATGCGGCAGTTGTGATGGAATTGGATGGAAAAGGGATAACTGTCAAAGCAATAGGAGATAAAATTGGACAAGCATCTGGTATAAAAATGTGTTACGCGGCTTTGACTAAAGGAACCCATACGCTCCATGTAGCTTTGCTTACCGCTGCTAATAAGATGGGTCTAACTGAGGATCTTAGAAATGAGTTTGAGTTCAGTCAAAAATCCCACCTCAATGCAATGGAGAAAGGAATTTCGAGGCTGCCAGCAAATGCGCATAGATGGATTGGTGAAATGGAGGAGATTGCATCCACTTTTGAGCATTTAGGCGTTACCCCAAATTTCCATAGGGGCGCGGCTGAAATATATAGAATGCTCAATGCCACTCCATTTGCTGAGGAAACCCCCGAAACCATCGATAATGACAGAACTACATGGGACACTATAGATGCTGTATCTAATTTAGATTAATGAAGATATTAAAGACATAAACCCATGAAAGGTCTAATATTAAAAGAACCTGGTCAGAGTCCGGATATACGGGTTCTTGATCTTCCTGAACCAACCTTAACCCCTAATGGAGTCATTATAAAAGTTGCCGCTGCCGGGCTTTGTCATCATGACATATCTGTGATGGATGGCACTCTAAGAAGGGGTACTAAAGTTGATGTCATATTAGGTCATGAAATATCCGGCACAGTGGTTGATATTGGTAGTGAAATCAGGGGATTTCGTTTAGGGGATCAGGTAGTGACTACCCTTACTGCATCATGTGGAGAATGCGGAAGCTGTGTTAGTGGGGATGATTATATGTGTGAATTTGGGCTTGGATATGGTCATGGTATTGATGGGGGATTCTCTGAATACATCCTAGTTCAAGAAAAAAACTTGGTAAACGTTGGCGATTTGGATTTGGTTCAAAGTGCGCTCTTATCCTGTCCCGTTGGTGTTTGTATAAAAGCTCTTATTGATAGAGGTTCTTTGGGAATGGATGACACATGTGTAGTTTTCGGGTCTGGAGGCGGTTTAGGTATTCATGCCCTCCAGGTGGCACAAACTCATACATCCAATGTTATTGGCTTCACGTCCTCTCCAAGCAAATTGGAAGAGATTGGTAAGTATGAAGCTTCCCCAACATTTTTACTTGATGACTCTTTAGACCCCACTGATTTAGTAATGGCTCTCACTGAAGATAAAGGGGCTGATGTCATTTTTAATTCTGTCGGGTCAAAATTTTTGAAAAGTTCAGTCAGTTCTTTAAGCCATGGTGGTAGGGTTTTGATGATGGGTGAATTATTAGGAGGAAATGGCTCACTTAACACCTCCGATTTGTTGTTTAAAAATGGAAGTGTTATCGGTTCTACCGGAGCTGGTAAGCCGCATATACAATCTGCGGTAAATATGGTCAGGAATGGGAATGTGGTTCCTGTGGTAGGGGGGATGTTCCCTTTGCATGATATAAGGGAGGCTTTTCATCTCATGAAAAATAAAGCTAGCGTTGGTAGATTGGTCTTAATTCCGTAAAAGACCTAAGAGGTCAGGAGGATATCAATTTTCCTATTGTTTTTTGGTCCCAGGAAACTAATACTTGAGTGGCAATTGCTATAGAACTGTAAGTTCCTACAATTACTCCTATGATTAAGACATACAAAAATTCCCGTATAGTGGTTCCACCAAATAGCAAAAGGGCCAATAGGGTGACCAATAGCGTGAAACTTGTATTGAGTGATCTGCCCATCGTTTCTGATATGCTGAGATTTACCACTTCCGGGAAAGGCCTATTGGTATAGGTCAATACATTTTCTCTAATTTTGTCGAATACTACGATGGTGTCATTGACGCTGTATCCTATTACTGTAAGGAGTGCTATTAGAAACATAGTGTTTACTTCTGTATCTAGGAAATATCCTAATATTGCAAAAATACCTACCACGATTAATGCGTCGTGTAACAAAGCAACAATCGCTGCTAGCCCATACCTAATAGGTCGAGGGACTTTCCTGAATGCCCACCAAACATAGAAAAATATCCCTAGCGCCGCGGCTAAAACTGCCCAGCAGGCACTGATTACTGTTTCTTGTGCAACTACAGCTGAAACCAGATCAAAACTAAGCACGGTATTAGTTTGCTCGGGCGAAAATTGATTATTTAGGTTGTCTACTAAGATATCTTTTTTTGTTTCATCGAGCGTTTTGGTGCGTAAGAAAAAAAGATCGTATCTTTTTTCGTCAATAGTTGAATTACCCAAATTTTGTACCGTAGATTCGGGATATCCAATAGCTTGCAACTTTTCCCTAATAGCTTTTTGATTGGCCCCGGAACTTTCCGGGAATTGCATTGTAAGACTAGACCCGCCAGTGAAATCAATGCCTGGATTAAGCCCTGGAGCTAAAATCAAAAAGACTATGCCAGGCAGTATGACTAACAATGATATTAGAAAAAACCATGGCCTTCGTTCTGAAAAATTCAATTATGATCTCCTAGCAAATGTTCAATTCTGGACATTGTCTTCAATTTCTCCACCACCAGTAGGGATAAACAAACGCACATTTTTAGAAACTGGTGTTAGTGCTACCACTCTCATTAAGGTTCTACTTACTGTAATAGCAGTAAACATGCTAACTGCAACCCCAACTGATAAGGTTATGGCGAAGCCTTGAACAATGGTCGCACCTAATTGTTCCGAAAACCAGTACAAAATCGCACAGGTAATCAATGTAGACACGTTTCCGTCTCTTATCGCGGGCCAAGCCCTATTAAATCCTATGTTGATTGAGGACAACATCGTGCGTCCCGCTCTCAATTCATCTTTCATCCTTTCAAAAATTAATATGTTCGCGTCAACTGCCATCCCAATGGACAGGATTGCAGCCGCCACTCCTGACAGGGTTAAGGTAATTGGCAACATTTTAAATATTGTTAAAACTATCATTGCGTAAATCATTAGAGACAATGACGCTATTAAGCCCGGAACCCTGTAATACAAAACCATAAAAAATAGCACTAGGGACAGACCCGCTATACCCGCTATGACACTTTTCCTCAAAGAATCAGCTCCCAGCATGGCATCAACATCTCTTTCCTGAATCAATTGGATAGGTACAGGCAAACGACCTGATTCCAGTAACAGAGCTAAGTCTTTAACCCTTTCCAACGTGAAATCTCCGCCCTGTATTATTGCTGTACCTGCCGTGATTGGAGAATTCACTACAGGGGAGATCAATTCTTTTCCATCGAGGATTATAGCTATCTGGTCTCTAACCCCTGAAGATTGCTGTTTGGCGTAAATTTCTGTCGTGAGCTCTCCAAACGCTTTCGTTCCTCTCGCATTAAATTCAATGTTTACTATCGGAGCGCCAGAGGCTTGATGCTGGCTAGGGTATGCGTTTTCCAAATCGTCTCCTGAAAGTCCGATATCCTCATCAATATACCCTTCACTTATTTCGAAGTTGACAGTGGGGGATGTCCCAAGCTTCGCGTTAGCTTCTTCAATGCTTAGAACACTTGTACCTTCCGTGTCTGAGCTTGGTAATGCTATTACAAATTTGTTTCCCTCTCTTTCTGCTTGTTCTAATCGCATTATTTGTAGACCATTAGTTTGGAATCGTAGAGTTTCTGCCCCTTCAATATTCACTCCCAATCTTGCGGGGGGGGGAGGGTTGGAACCAAGCTCTGCAGCGTTGATAGCGGTAACCATTGAAAATTGAAGATTGGCGACTATTTCATCAAATTTAAGGGTCCCACTTTCAGTAAATTCAAAGACAATGGCTTCATAATATTCACTTGTGTTTTCAGAATCTGGATCATCGTCGCTCTTCAGAGTCTTGTCTGCCGATACTCCGTCTGCACTGATGGAAATCACGTCTTCCGTCAATATATTCGTTAGTGGTTTGGGGGGCACATCAGTTGTTCGGTGCTTAAATTCCAGTCTGGCTGTTTCTCCAATTAATGCTTTTGCTCTACCAGGATCTCTTATTCCAGGTAACTGTATAAGTAATCTGTCTTCCCCCAGTATCTGGATGATCGGTTCACCGAGACCAGAGGCATTTACTCTGCGTTCAATAGTCCGTGAAAGGGATTTCATTTGATCTTCGGTGATCCCTCCCGGCACTCCAGTTTCAGGGTTGATAGCTTGGTATATAAGATGACTCCCACCTTGTAAATCCAGACCAAGGGTGAGCCCTAGTAAATCATCAGAACCTCGTTCGAAATTATTTAAGCTCACTTTTTGGACACCCAAAATTGTTCCGCAAATTGCTATAATTATCACAATTGTTATAAGTATCCGAGCATTCCTACGCAATATATTCTCCAGAATTAATTCGATGCCTTATTAGTTCTAGTGCTTCTTCCTTATTAGAAACTAACCCTTCAAAACGAGCCTTTTCGGCATCCTCAATTAAGGTGCCAATGAAAGGCCCAGGATTAAGACACAACCCAACCATTATATCGTGTCCTGATAAAAGCTTAGCCCGGTTTGCATCTCTTTTATAAGAAGATTCACTTTTCGCTATGATATTTATTCTCCTGCAGTGATCAATCCATTCAGTCCGAGTTAGATTAGGACCCCTTGCGGCCATATAATCAGCTAGATTTAAATAAAGTATATCTATGGAAGCCCCTGAGGTGTCATTGTAGTATTTACGTATGGCTTTAGGGGTTGGGTCTTGACCTTGATTGGATATTTGACTTGGTCTTAAATGGTTTGCTATTTGGTTGGCGACTAGTTCAATTCCTGAATTGCTAAATTTTAATCGTTTTAGTATCGAACGGGCTATTTCCCCACCCAATTTATCGTGTCCCAAAAATCGCGTTTTACCATCAGGATCTACAGTCTTTGTTTTTGGTTTTCCCACGTCATGTAAAAGACAGGCAAGTTTCAGGAAAGTGAATCTACTGTGGCTGTCGGCATAATTTTGGTCAAAATAAATTTGGTGGGCATCAGTGATTGGAATGTAATTTGGTGTGAAATTTGGGTAAGGGCCAGCATTGATTTTTTTACCAGCCACTATATTTTCCGCTTGCCCTACTGTTTGCACCATATGTTCTAGAACCTTCCAATAATGGTTGGGGGTTTGTAAAGTCTCTCTAGAAGCTTCCAGTTCTGGGATGATGTTGGTTAAAATACCTAACTTATCCATTTTTGTTAAATTTCGGACAGATTTCTGCAAAGAAAGAAGTTTTAAAAATTCGTCTCTGATGCGTTCTGAGGATACCTTGGAAATAAGAAAGCTGCTTTTCTTAATTTGAGTTTCTGTAAAATCATCAATGTTCAAATCATATTGAGCTGTTAGCCTGGCACCCCGTAAAAGCCTTAGGGGATCCTCTTTGAATACTTGGTCACTTGTTATTCTCAACGAACTATTGAGAAGGTCTTCAATACCTCTATGCTCATCGATGATTTTCGATATTTCAAATTGTGGAATACCAAAATTGAAATCGACGTGATTTACATCTAATGCTAGTGAATTAATAGTGAAATCGCGTTTTGCAATATCGGAGGATATACCGTTTTGAGCCGAGGCTATATCGATTTGTATTTCGTTTCCTAAAACATTTGCAAGCACTCTGCAAATGTTTCTGGATTTATCTAGCTGAAAACTTTTGCCATTCATAATATTGGCTACTTTTTTGGCTACATCCATAGCGCTCGCAACCACGGCTATATCCACATCTGGGTTGGGTGTGCCAAGAATTGAATCCCTTAATACACCCCCAACCAAGTAAGATTTCACAGGGATTTGACTTATTGCTTCGGCAATGTGACTGACCTGTGAAGGCAATCGATAATAACCGGCTGTTGGGGGTTTCATCGTAAATAGTCTAATCTATTTGGATAGAAGCTGGGCTTTCCGTAGTCTCGACACTCTGTTCATCGAACTCTTCGTCCTCTTGGGTGACGCTATACAACTGTTGATGTTCTGCTAGGTGGTCTGTATATAAAATGCCATTGAGGTGATCTATCTCATGTTCAAGAACTTGTGATAGTAGATTTTCCGCTTCAAATTTAACTATTTGGTCCGTGTGGTCCAAACCCTGAAATTTTATCCACATTGAACGATTGACGATCCCTCTATAACCAGGAAGGCTGAGGCATCCTTCTTCCACTTCCCTTGAACCCGATGTTTTTATTATCTCTGGATTGAAATATATTCTTGACTCTTCTTCGTCAGGCATCTGCAATACTATGATTCTCCAGAGTTCTCCGACCTGATTTGCTGCGAGCCCTATACCGCCGGCTTCCCTCATAGTGTCGACCATGTTATAGGCAAGGTTAAGTTCTTTTTTTGTTATCGACCTTACCCTTTTTGCTTTTTTTCTTAGTATCGGGTGAGGAATCTCAAGTATCGGTAATAATGACAAGAATTTTTCTCCAACTCTCTGATTCAATTCATAGATGGTGTTTGATTAGTTAGGACACTTATATTAAATCAAAACTTATTTCCTGTCCCAATAGCCTTCCTCATATTCATCTGATCTCAAATGGTCGTCAGAATCGTGGCCGTCCGCCTTATATCTCAGCCACCCTATTCCGGAAAACAAAAGACCTATCAAAAAAGCTACTGATAATATTAGCGAAGTTCCGAAACTACCGATGTCAACATTTAGTCTATTTTCGAACCGGCTCGAGACGCTATCTAACCAATCGGATTGAATTTTTTGTAAATTTACCTCGTATGTTAAGAAAATCGCATCTTCCACTGATTTACCTGAATCTATATTGATAATTAGCTGCTTTATTTTGTTTTCGCCGTATTCAGAAAACAAGTAGGCTACAAAAGATTCAGAAATTAAATAAAAAAGTCTAACCTCAGAAGGCTTTCCTGGGACGGTATCCATATTGCGAATATCAAAGAGTTGGCCAGATGAATATGCTTGCAGTATTTTCCCCGTTGTCTGGTGGTTGTTCTCAAAATACATAGCAATACCTTCATTAAGCCAAGCCGGTAGTCTTGTTGCTGGCGAATGCAATGATTGATCGATAATTAGATGGGTACTTTCATGGACTATTCCATCTCTAGACAAACCAGTAATAAGGAAAGTGTTGTAATCTGAGAAAGCAAACCCACCGTAAAGTTCTTCCTTACTTGCTGTGGCACTTATTTTTGGAAACGCTTCATTGGCTTCCTGTCGATTATTTAAAATAACTCCTGTGATCGGAAGGCGATTAGGTATATTTAATAATTTCGTTAAATGTAAATTCGATTCATTCACATCTTGAATTAAAGAGTTGATATCGTCTTCATTTCGGTCATGCCAAATTAAAGTCAAGTGTTTTGATTTAGTAGATTTCCAATTGATTGATGGGTCCAGGTAGTGGAATTTGATTTGGGGAGACTGATATTCTTTGCCTTGGACTGAAGTCAACTCAAAAAAATATGTGATTTGCGTCCCCGGTGGAATGTAATTGGACCCACTGGTTTCTAAGGTGACTTCTGACTGTATTTCGCCCTTTGAGACGGGGTCAGCATATTTATAAGACAAAATTTTCGAGCTATTGTAGGAATATTTTAATCGAACCTCTAAGAGATCTTCATCAGAAAAACCAGATAGATAAAACTGCACGGTATTGGGATAATCTATTTGGTGGTAGATGCTGGGTCCAATAAACCATTCATCAGGTGTCGAGGCAAACAGTGTGGTTTGACTGAACCAAAAGAAGCAACACAAACCCACCAGAAATACACAAGTGATTAATCTCAAAAAATCCCTGGTGGTTTTAACGAAATCTTTTACTCCTATATACCAACAATTTTTATAGAAGAATGAGCATTATAAATTTTATTTATATTTATTAATAATGCGGTTAGCTGTTCTACGTATCTAGCGTTTTGCAGGTTGCCGCCATCTATGCTTCTAACACCCGGAATACGTTCTCCAAGTAGCATGACTTGTTCTTTTGCTGACTGATCGTTAGAACATACGATAACGTCGCATTCCAGATCTTGGGAAGGTATTAGAAGATCCTCAGCACTTGCATTTTGGAAAGCCCCTACGACCAAGGAGTCAGGCAATAATAGCTGAGCTTGCTCTGCTGCTGATCCTTCTTCTACGGTTATTGCCGAAACAGATCCTTTTTTAAATGACAACGGTGCCACTACATCCACTACAATTTTTCCCTTCAGGTCATGTTTCAAGTTTTCCAATGTAGCTTTGTGACCAGCATAGGGAGTACATATAACTGATATATCTGAAACGATTGCGGCTTCCTTATTGGTGCCACCTGCTACCATGTCACTGCTGATTTCCGTAAATTGTGAACGAATTTCCTCTGCAGCCTCGGCACCTCTTTGTTTCTCCCTTGATCCTATGAAAACACTGAGTCCACTTATGGCGAACCGTAATGCCAGACCCTTGCCCTCTGGTCCCGTTCCTCCTATAAATCCTAGCATCTAGCCACCGGTCCTTACGAAATTTATCGGAATGGTTAACATTTTTGAGGTTTATAGTTGTTCGGGTTTGGACCATATTGTTTTGTAGGATGGTCCATTTACTGCGTCTGCAAGCTCGCTGTGTTCTAGATTTCGGAGTTTTTCTAAGATCTCATCGGCGGAGACTCTTGGATCAATGAAGCTTGCCTCTTCTAATTTCTTAATAACGACGCTCCAAATTCCACTATCGATCAATGTTTCTAAATATCGTACCCATGGGATGAGAACCATTTTTTCAGGATCGTTAAATCCTGGCCTTAGTTGTTCCATGCTTCGAATCCTTTCCCTTGGGCTTCTAACCATTTCCGTCAAGATTAGGGCAGGACCGTCGGTTTCATTGGAACGTATATCGATCAGGACAGTTTTCCCGAAGTATGGAAAAAAAAGTGATACTACATCAGCCTCTAAAAGGGTGTTTTTAATTTCCTCGATATCGTCTTGAAAATTATTTCCATTCACAAGTTTTTGCCATGTTTAAGATCCCAATAATTCAATTAGGCCTAATTGTCAATTGTTGCTAAGACTCAAGTAATTCTCTTGCTGTTTCAGTGAAGGCCGGCAATACTTTTTCCCAATCGCCTACCACCCCAAAGCTCGCTTCTTTAAAAATATTGGCATCGCCGTCTTTATTTATTGCCACTATATTTTTGGATGAGGAGCAACCAGCCATATGCTGACTAGCGCCAGATATGCCGACTGTTATGTAAACGTCAGGTGTGACCGTTTTCCCTGTTAAACCAATTTGGTAAGAGTGATCCAACCAACCGGCATCGCATACCGCTCTGGACGCCCCGACAGCCCCGTTGAAAACTTTCGCTAATTCCTCAAGTTGCGAGAACGGCTCTGGACCACCTAGCCCACGTCCCATTCCTATTATCACTGCTGCATCTTCAAGTCGAACCCCTTCAGATTCCTCTTTGACTGTTTCGACCAATTTAGATTTAATATCAGACTCATCAAGCGATATTTCAAACTCAATAACCTCTCCGCTCCTTGAAGAGTCAGGTTCCGCTGCTTCGAATGCTTTCAATCTCATAATGACGACCTGAGGGTCCTTATCTGCAAAAGTAAACTTAGCCATGGCATTTCCACCATAGACCGGTCTGGTGGCTGTGACTCTTCCGGAATCACCGTCTACAGAAATATCTATGCAGTCTTGAGCGATTCCGGACCCGAGCCTATATGCCAATCTTGGCCCTACGGCCCGTCCAATAGGTGTTTTAGAGGTGAGAACCACTGTAGGTTCAGCGGAAATGCAAATTTTATGTAGAGCTGCCAAGTAGGCATCTGCCACGCCTTCCTGAATAGCATCATCGTTGGCTAGGTATACCTTGTCAGCACCCAATGAGATCGCTTGAGAAGCTAAATCTTGATTGCCTCCGATTAAAGTTGCAGAGACGACGTTTCCTGAATCAGCCGCTATTTTCTTTCCGGCTGATATCAGTTCGCCGGCCGTTGAGTGTAGGCCGTCACCATCTATTTCGGCAAATATGATTATTTCTGACATTATATGAACTCCGTGTCAATTATGAAAAATCCTGATAGTTATATTATTTTCTCTTCTCGTAGTTTAAGTGCTAGCAACCTTCCAGAGTCAGCTTCATCTTCCCCTTCTATAATTTGACATTCCCTATCGCTAGCAGGCACGAAGAGTTCAGATAGGGTCAAAGCCGGAGACACATCTGACTCCGAGAGATCTAGATCATTTAAAGTCCATGTTTCAGGAGTCTTTCTACTTGCTTGCATGATTCCCCTTAGGGTGGGATATCTTGGTTGACCTATCTCATTATTGACCGTAATAAGGCATGGTAAAGGGGCCTCGAACACTTCATATCCGTCTGAACGTGAACTAGCTACCGTGACGGTTCCGTCGCCTAAATCTATGCTCCTGGCCTCTGATAGGCAGGCTACTCCTAGCATTTCTGAAATTCCGAGAGGCACGTGAGCATTGTCCCAATCCGATGCTTGTTGTCCGCAAATGATAATATCTGCCTCTCCTGTTTTCTCAATAGCCTTCGAAAGTACGGTTGCGGTGCCTAATGCATCCAGATTTTCAGCAGCAGGATCTTGAATTAGAATCATTTGATCGGCACCCATGGATAGGGGCTTTTTCATAACATCCATCACAAAATCGTTCCCCACGGATATTACTGTGATAGTGGCATCACCAGCGGCCTCTTTTATTTTCAAAGCCGCCTCTACTGCGTTTTCACAGAACCCGTTAACCACAGGTGGAATGCCCTGGGCTGGGACGACTCTCTTAGCTGCCTCATCAACATTAAAGGCAGACAGTGGAGTTTCTGGGTCCATTACCTGTTTGGCACAGACAATGATGTTTAAAGACATGGGTTACTCCTAATTATTAATAGTCAAATTATTTGTCTAGACTAATTATACGTAGCCCTTATTGAAAGAGCCAAACTGGGTCAATATAGCAACGCTTACCAATAGGTGTCAATTCTATTTGTATTTTATATTTCACCCCTAAAATTTTTGTGTTTGTAGAAATAATAGGGAAGGAAAAAAAGAGGTTTTAAAAAATAGAATTCAAGAAATTTTCCTAATATGACACTATAAAACCACTGAATTAATACAAAATTAAACAAAAAATTAGATATAAACACTTGACTTTTTTTTGACAAGTATAAGAAAATACCTAACAATAGTATAGAAACATGTTGAAATAGATGAACCCCTCTGCCTGTTTTAACAAAAAATCTGGAGACTCAACTAAATAGCAGCGTGTATTAATTTTTAGGAATACATGGTGATGAGAGGTATTAAATATGGTGATACAAACAACAAACCCTTTTGCCCCCGCAAAACCGAGAGTCCCTCTTATACCGAGAAGATTGCAGCCGGTACCTGACCCTGTAGAGGTAGCAAAACAAAATAAGACCCACTGTCCTAAATGTTCCTCGTTATTGCGTGTAAATTATCAGGATGCAGAATGTCTTAACTGTGGTTTTGTAGACTACGATTACGTTGCTCCTGAACAAGAGAAAAAAGGGAATACTCTAATAGGCACTGGTACCCGGTACGTGATCCGCTATATGGGTGAGTTTGACGCTCTCAGTGATGTTGTTACCCACGTTAAGGTTTACCGGGTTAGGAACCGAGTGATGTATGGTGTCAGTTGTCCGTTTTGTGGTTCTGGCATGGCTCAATCTTCACTTTCAGGTAAGCGTAGGGAAATTAGGGAAGAGAGGTACAAATGTAATTCAGGTCATAGAGTGTCTTTATGCCCTAATGGTAAAGGCGATATCGGATGGAAATAGGGTAGCAATTTTCCGATAATTGAAAAAGCCCTCCATTTCAACGGAGGGCTTTTTATGTTGATATAGTTGGAAAAGAATTTTTCAATAAAACGATGTTCCATGTTTGGTTATGAAATCTGTTTTAGAAGCCATTAATAAAAGAGGACGGAAACCTTTTTTACTGTGTGATTTTTCTCCTCCTAAGGGAGGAAATGCAGATTTGCTGTTAGAATCTTATGCACTAAATCCTGATATGTTTATGGTGGGCTATGCTCCTGGTAAATCAGTCAGGCTGAATCCTATATTTGCAGCTGATTGGATTCACTCAAAAACGAAGATCCCATCTATTTTCACCGTCTCCACCCGAGATATGAATAAAAGTGCGATGCAGAGTCTTTTATTAGGAGCAGAATTAATGGGACTCCCTAATGTTTTAATAGTCAAAGGGGACAAATTTTCTGCTGAGGATTTGAATTTGCAAAGCGAAGTGTACGACTTCACTCCTACGGAATTGATATCCGATGTGAAGGCAATGAATGAACGGCGGGATTTTCGAGGAAATGAATTAACTTACCCGACTCGTTTTTGCATTGGCGCGGCTCTGGATCTTTCAAGAGATTGGGAAAAAGAATCCCGTTTGACTAAGACAAAAATAACTAGAGGCTGTAATTTTATTGTTTCACAACCAACCTTTGATCCTGAATTGCCCTCTAAATTTCTTTCCTTTTATGAAAAGACAATCGGGGAGAAATTGAAAATCCCGGTTATGTGGGGTATTCAGATGGTAGAAAAGGATACTATTTCATTTGTGAACGTTCCGAAATGGGTGCACCAAGACCTGGAAGCGGGAGGTTCATCATATGAAATCACAATCGATTTGGTTAAAAGATACTTAGAATTTGGTATTGATACCTTTTATCTTGTCCCAACAATTTATAAAGGTGGGAGAAGGGATTATTTGTCAGCCCAGGCGGTGATAGAAGATATTGAATAATCTCTTCCTTTACGGATGGTGGCATATATATTAGGAGCATTCTTAGGCGAAAGGTCGTTGACCTTCACCTTACCCCATTTTATAATGCGGCCTTGTTATCGATACTACAAAAGAGGTGAACATTTTGGCTAACGAGACAGGTAAGCGTTATTCCTGCGGTAAATGTGGATCAGAATTTGTTGTCACAAGAGGTGCAGATGGCACTGTTTCTTGTTGTGGCGAGCCGATGTCTCAAAAGTAGTGAATTATCTTCTTGTAAATATGGTGTTGAGGGATTTTATAAATGTCTAATCAACTTGGTAGGCGATACCAATGTGACGGGTGTGGGACCACTGTTCTATGTACTAAAGCAGGGGAAGGGGTTATTCAATGCTGCGATCTAGAAATGGAGCTTCAACAGCCCAGAAAACTGCCCTCATCAGACTGATTATCAGGGTTACGTTCTAGTAGGCGACTTTTAATTCATCTGTTACCCGACGGGTAAAGGTTTCGAATAGGCAGCACTGTGTTGTTCTTCTGCATGGTAGGAGCTTCTAACCAGTGGTCCAGACGCTACATGCTTAAATCCCATTTCCATTCCGATTTTTCCCAAATCTGCAAATTCTTCCGGCGTATACCATTTCGAGATAGGAGCATGTTTTTGGGAAGGTCTTAGGTATTGCCCGATTGTCAGTAGGTCGCATCTATTTTGGAGCAGGTCCTCCATAGTAGCTATAATTTCTGTTTTCGTTTCTCCAAGGCCTACCATCATTCCTGACTTCGTAACTCCATCTGGCATTAAGTCCTTAACTTTGTCCAATAGTCTCAAAGACAGTTCGTAGTCGCCTTTGGCGCGTACTCTGGGGAATATTCTTTTTACGGTCTCTATATTGTGATTGAACGTTTCTGGATTTGCATCGGTCACAACTTTTAGCGATTCCCAATCGCCCTGGAAATCCGGTGTTAAAACCTCAACCTTACATGTGGGAACTTTTTTCTTTATTTGCTTAATGCATTGAGCAAAGATGTAGGCTCCCCCATCTGGTAAATCATCCCGGTTCACTGAGGTAATAACCGCATATCTCAGGTCAAGAATTTTTACAGTGTTGGCTAATCTTCTCGGTTCCTCAAGATCGAGATTGGTCGGGCGCCCTGTGGTTACGGCACAATATGTACACGCTCTAGTACAAATGTCTCCTAATATCATGAAAGTAGCTGTTTCTTTTTCCCAGCATTCCCCTATATTGGGACACCTAGCTTCCTCGCAAACTGTATGAAGACCTTGAGTTTTAATTAAATTTTGCAATTTAGAATAGTTTTGTCCACTAGGCATCTTGACTTTAAGCCACGTGGGTAACCGTCTTTCGGTACTCATTAATGGGAGACTCCACCTTTTTATTAACCAGCCTACGTACCATTATGATAGCAGACGTAATAGAAAATCACGTTATGCCCTTTACAGTTTCGGGGTTTCAAGAGACTATCAAATCACAAATATAAATCGTTGAGGGTTGAATGGTTAATTCAGGTAGGTTAGAAACGTATGATGGAGATCCCTTAAGAGATCTTGATCCTCAAAAGGAATTTGCAGAATTACGACTTCTTTCAATGGGAGACTTTGGGGATACTGTAGCCGATTTTGAAGACGAACCCATTCAAGTTTTTGGGGGCATCGTTGGTGAAGTTGTGAAGGCTCGTATTTATAGATACCAGAGGCGTGGTAAAAACAAGATAAATGCAATAGTCTCTGAAGTTATAGAAGCCTCTCCGCACCGAGTCAACAATCCTTGTCCTTATTTTGGCCCATGCAGTGGGTGCCAGTGGCAGCATGTATCCTATGATTATCAACTGGAACTAAAAAGAGATATGGTTAGACTTTTTTTTGCGGACTATACCTCTCTATCAGACGTGCAGGTATCCAAAACCAATCCAGCGCCAGAAAGTTTCAATTATCGCAATCATGCCAGATTTACTGTCCGGTTTGGGGGTCAGCTTGGATTTTCTAACCGGATAACCAGAAGATTCGTCAGAGTTGATGAATGTATGTTGATGGATTCGAAAATCAATAGCTTTCTATCCCAGCTACAAGACAATTCCTCAGAGACAACCAATCTATCTATAAGAGTGGGGGCCAATACTGATGATTACCTAATTCAGCCTGAGTTATCCGGGCCAGATATAGATTTTGAAACGGGACAGAAATGGTATGTAGAAAATATGCTAAATAGAGAGTTTAGGGTTGCGTCTCCATCCTTTTTCCAAGTAAACACCAAGCAAGCGGAATTTATGATAAATCTTGTTGGTGATAAATTAGGGTTAAACGGGGATGAAATTCTTGTCGATGCATACGCAGGGGTTGGTGTTTTTGCCTCATTACTTTCGGACAGAGTAAGAAAAGTGATTGCAGTGGAAGAGTCCCAAGCTGCAGTAAAAGATGCACTATTTGGATTAAACGACTTGCATAATGTTCACTATATTCAAGGAAAAACTGAAGAGATATTGGAAGAATTAGAAGAGAAAATAGATGTAATTATTCTCGACCCACCAAGAACCGGATGTCATCCCCAAGCGATAGCTTCGGTTCTGTCCGCGAAGCCAAATAAAATTGCTTATGTATCTTGTGATCCACCTTCTCTAGCCAGAGATTTGGATATGCTGGTACAGGGAGGATATCAAATCGACAGTGTAGATCCTATAGATATGTTTCCGCAGACATACCATACCGAATGTGTAGCTACTTTGTCTCGGAATAACTAACTCATAATAAATTTTTGCAATCTGACTTCCGATAGGTCGATATCCTATGGATAGTTTTCACATGGATGAGAAAAATAAACAGGGAAAAACAATTGTTTTCGCAACTTCGTCTCCGAGAAGAAAACAGATGTTGCACCAATTCGGGTTGGATTTCAGATTTGTAGACCCTATTGGAGATGAAAGAATTAAACATGGGAACGAATCTCCTCTTGAATATGTGCAGTCTTTAGCAACACAAAAGGCTAGAAGCGTATTCGATGCGGTTCCCAAAAATGCGATAATTTTTGCAGCCGATACAGTCGTGGTGTTAGGGGATCGAGTGATAGGTAAGCCAATAAATAGAACTGAGGCAGAAGAAACCTTAAAAAATTTATCTGGCAGTCATCATCAGGTGATAACCGCAATCTGCGTGTTCGATATGGCCAAAGACGTGTATCTTGAAGAAGCCGTCACGACGAAAGTTCACATGAGGGATTATGGCCACGGTGAAATGAGGTCATACGTAGAAACAGGGGACCCCATGGATAAAGCCGGGTCATATGCTATTCAAAATGACTTTTTTAACCCGGTTGAGGCGATAGAAGGATGTTATTTTTCAGTTGTGGGCCTTCCTATCTGCACATTATTAAAAATTTTGACTCAATTGAAATTAAAAACAATAATTGATGTGGAAAAACACAAGAGAGATTTCTCGAAATGTACGGGATGCTTGATGTTGTCACCCTTAAATAAATCTCAAATAATTACGGAGTTATGACGTCATGCTGGGAATGGGAAGCATGGAAATTTTGGTTATATTGTTAATATCTTTTCTTTTGCTTGGACCACAAAAAATGATTTCTGGAGCACGAATACTGGGAGATTTGATCTCGGAGGCTAAGAGATTCGCCGAAAAAATTCCCCATATTGATGTAGATAATTCTGCCGCTACTAGACATAACAATATCAATGAAGTGGAATCTGACGGAAATAAATCACAACTCAATTTGGGCCAAGATACTGCACCTCCTGTAGCTTTTCAATCTAGGAGAAAAAAAAACCCCATACCTGAACCGCCAGGACTTTTGGGTGAAGAAGAGGCAATTGACAAAAAAACAGGCACTGAGGATGAATCTGAGAAAAGCCCAGGGGGGTGATGTCTATTGAGTGATGATTCACAGTCTTTAGGGACTCACCTTGATGAACTGCGAAGGCGCTTAACGTGGTCCGCCATTGTTGTTGTGATCTGCACGGTCGTCGCTTTCATTTTTCATCAGCAAATACTTAGTTTGTTGATGGAACCTGCTAGGGGGTTTCCTGGTGTTCCTAACCAAAAGCCCATATACACTGACCTGACCGAGTTCATTGGCATAGCTATGAAAGCGTCGCTGCTTGCAGGTATTTTTACCTCATTGCCTTTTCTTTTATGGCAGCTGGTAATGTTCGTTTCGCCCGGGCTTAATCCCACTGAAAAAAAATATTTATACATATTGATGCCTGTTAGCATCATCATTTTTTTACTCGGTGCTGGGTTTGGGTATTTTGTGTTGTTTCCACCGGCGGTTAAATTTCTTATTACTTTCGGTAGTGATGTCGCTACCCCAATGATTAGGATTGGTAACTATGTGAGTCTAATGCTTTCCCTCTTATTTTGGATGGGGTTGATATTTGAGCTACCTATCGTATTGTTTTTCCTATCTAGGATCGGCGTAGTGCGACCAGCGTTTCTATCGAGAAACCGGAAATGGGCAATTGTGCTCGCATTCGTATTAGGAGCTCTAATCACACCTACCTTGGATCCTATAAACCAGACCTTGGTGGCGATTCCGGTTTTAGTCTTGTATGAGGTAGGTATTATTTTGTCCAAAATAGGGTTGAAAATAAGAGATAGGGGATCTACAGGTGATTTTGAATAGAACTGAGGGCAACGCTAATTCGTAATTTAGTTAGATTTGAGCTTATATCGTCTGAATGCATTAAATTTTTGCACCACAGTGGAAAACTCAGTTCAATCCTTATTAGTCGTCGAGTCGTCTTCGGTGATATCTTTTTGGGTGGATCTGAATTCCTTGAGAGCTTTTCCCATAGCTCCTCCAATTTCAGGTAACCTACCTACACCAAATATTATTAGTACAACCACCAAAACGATTATTAGTTCCATGGGGCCAAATCTGAAAGGCATTATCTACTCCCCACATTATGAATGAGTTGTGTCAGTATCAACGCCCTCAATTCTATCAAATACTGTGATTATGGGCATAAATGATTTTTCGGGAACAAATACAAGCTAAATGCATATAGAGTCTATTGCCTTTATAGGAAATATCAAAGTACAATTTTACTCTTGTAATTTGCCCCTGAACTATTTTATTCTCAGGCCAACGAACTTAGAAAACATGTCGGGACACGGAAAATGGATGCTCATAATCTGATACCAGTAGAAAAAAATCCAAACATTGAAGAGTTCAGTTCCGGAGATACTGTTGTCGTTAACGTGAGGGTGGTTGAAGGGGAAAGGGTTAGGACTCAGGCTTTTGAAGGTATTGTTCTAAGGGTCAGAGGAAATGGGAGAGGAGAGACATTCACAGTCCGCAGGATTACCAATCAAGTCGGTGTGGAACGAACTTTTCTTAAGTGTTCTCCGAACGTTGAATCTGTCAAGGTTACGAGAAAGGGGAAAGTCAGAAGGGCTAGACTGTATTATTTGAGAGGCCTGTCTGGTAGGGCCGCCAGAATTAAAGAAGACAGAAGGTCTTGATTTTCTAAATCGAAATCTCAGTTTTCCATCTCTTATAATTGTATACTTCGGGACAAATGACCTTAGTTAGGTAACGAGGTTGAGTCTTTTGAAATTTGTCGAAGTAGCAGTAGATTCGCCGGGTTCTGGCAATAGGACCTTCACTTACTCGATGCCGTCAGGGCTTTCCTTGGAACTAGGTCACTCTGTAGTTGTACCCTTTGGTAATCAGACCAAACAAGGAATAGTTTTTGGGGTTTCGGGTACATCCGACTTGGATTCGGTACGTGAGGCATTGGAACTCACAGACAGTGACCCTTTAATTGACCCGATCCGCTTGGAGTTAGCCCGTTGGGTCAGCCAACAGTATTTTTGTACTCTATTTCAGGCCTGTTCTCTAATGTTTCCCCCAGGCGCCAGGAAACGTAAATCTGTCTGGTTGTCTGTGGCCAGTGGGGTTGAGGTATCAGAACTGAAATTTGGAGAATTCCAGACTTCCATTCTGAAGTATTTGTCTTCTAGGAAATCTGCACAACTGGAGAAAGTGGTTGCCCATTTCGGAGAAAGAGCCCGAGGGTCGGTTACCCGGCTTGTTGAAAAACAGGTAGTTGTCCGGACTGTGAAAGAATCCTCAGTCAAAGTTCGGGTGAAGTATGAAAAGTTAGGTAAAATAACTAAATCTGGTAAATCAGCTTTAATAGAGGGGAAATTACTCAAAGCTCCAAAGCAATTGGGCGCCCTCACTTTTCTAACTAATGAAGAAGATACAGTACATCGACTGGCTACACTGAGGGGTAAATTCGGGTCTTCTTCTATTAATTCATTAATATCCAAGGGTTATTTGGACCAAGAACAACTCGAAGTTGAGAGGGATCCTCTCAACGGTAAATTGTATACACCCGCTCAGCCGGTTAGTCTTTCGGATTCACAAACTTACGCTTTAGAACAAATATATGAATTGATAAAGAAACCTTTGATTAAGACCAGAGCCGTACTTCTCCATGGTGTTACTGGTAGTGGTAAGACGGAAGTGTATCTGGAAGCCGTGTCCTTGTGCATTTCCCGAGGGAAAAGTTCTTTGGTGCTTGTTCCAGAAATTGCATTGACCCCCCAAACAATAGAACGGTTTTCTTCCAGGTTTCCAGGCAAAATAGCAGTTCTGCATAGCGGACTGACAGTAGGGGAACGGTTTGATCAATGGAGGAAGATCAAAGCCAATGAATATCAGGTTGTTATTGGATCAAGAAGTTCCATATTTGCCCCCTTGAATAACTTAGGGTTGATCATAATTGATGAGGAACATGAATGGACTTATAAACAGAATGACGGGGTGCCTAGGTATCATGCCAGAGATGTTGCGATGCAATTAGCAGGATTAACATCAGCCGCTGTTATTTTAGGTTCAGCCTCCCCGGATATTGAATCCTATCAGCGAGCCAAGCGGGGAAGATATCGCCTTGTAGAGTTAAACCATAGATATAGGCCGGATGCTGTTAACGGCAGTTCAAGTAGAGACGACAGGTTGCTTGCCGAGGTCAATATTGTGGATATGAGGTCTGAGTTAAAGTCTGGTAATAACGACATTTTCAGCAGGCAATTAGTAGCCGAGTTAGAAAGAACTATCAGTAATGGGAATCAGGCCATTCTTTTTTTAAACAGAAGAGGTTTCTCTTCCTTGGTCCAATGCAATAGCTGTGGGTACGTAGCTAAGTGTAGAAATTGTGACGTGTCACTCACATTTCATGCTGAGTCCAAATTATTAATATGCCACTACTGTGCTCAAAAGAGAAGGGATATTGAAAAATGTCTAGAGTGTGGTAGCGATTCCGTTGGGAAGTATGGTGTCGGCACACAACTTGTGACCGAAAAACTTAATAAATTGTACCCTGATGTGGTTATAGATAGATGGGACAGTGATGCTATAGCTAAGAATTCCCACTACGGGGAACTTTTGGATAGGTTCAGATCAGGACGATCTCAAATTGTTGTTGGTACTCAGTTAATATCAAAAGGGCACCATCTGCCTAACGTTACATTAGTAGGTGTAGTATCAGCTGATGTCGGTCTTGGGTTGCCAGATTTCAGAGCATCGGAGCGAGTATTTCAAACTTTGTGCCAGGTAGCTGGTAGAGCGGGGAGAGGAGTAGAGGAAGGTAAAGTTATTATTCAAACATACCAGCCAGACCATTACGCTATAAAAACTGCTGCTACGCAGAATTACCAATCTTTTTTTGATATAGAATCTATGAATAGGCGCAACCATGTTCAGCCGCCTTATAGCAAAATAATTAGATTGCTTAGACAAGATGTTGATGACATTTCCGGACAGAGAGAGGCCAAACAGCTAGCGAAACTATTGGAAGAACAAAAACAAATATGGGGGTTGTCAGATACCGAAATTCTTGGTCCCACTCAAGCCTTTCCAAGTCGAGTTAGAGGTAGATATAGATGGCAACTAATACTAAGAGGCCCAAACCCGCGAACTTTGCTGGAAACAATAAGTTTGCCTGGTGTTTCTGATGAACGTAGGTCTATGAAAAGAGGATGGGTATTGGATGTGGACTCTTACCTGTCGATCTGATCGTTTTGGATGGCATTGTTGGTGTTTAAATTAAATAATCATACTGAACCCCTTGGTATAATTAGTTTCTAGCGTTCGCAGGTGCTTTTTAAGAACTGTTTGGAGAGGAACCCCCGATGCAAGAGTTGAAAACTGCTTTGTTCGACCTGAGAGAAAAGGTTTCTGACCTATTGGTGCGTCTTTGACCTTCCTTCAAAGGAACGAAAAATAAAAGAATTGGAAAAAGAATCTATAACTCCAAATTTTTGGGAAGATTCCGCTGATGCCCAGTCCAAAATGAAAACCTTGGCAGCATTGAATAATCAGGTTGTTTTATGGAAAGGGTTTGAAGAACAGATAGCGACGAATCTGGAATTACTTGAACTGGCAAATTTAGAGAATGATCCAAGCTTTCTGGATGAGATTCGCTTGGAAACGGGTCAAATAGAAAAAAGGGTTGGAGATGAGGAATTTACCCTTACCTTGTCAGGTGAACACGATCAACGAGATGCCATACTAGCCTTACATGCGGGAGCAGGAGGCGTTGATTCTCAGGATTGGGCTTCTATGTTGGTCCGTATGTATACCAGATGGTGTGATCGGAAAGGGTTTGGCTGTGAAGTTTTAGATCTTTCTCACGGGGAAGAATCTGGTATAAAAAGTGTAGTGATACAAATAACTGGTCCCTATGCATACGGCCATCTCAAAGCGGAAAAAGGAGTTCATAGACTCGTTCGGATTTCCCCATTTGATAACGATCACGCTAGACACACCTCTTTTGCTCTTGCAGAAGTTATCCCAAAAATGGATGAAGGTGCTGACGTCGAAATTAATACAGATGATTTGAGGGTGGATGTATTTAGAGCTGGAGGCCACGGTGGACAGAATGTTCAGAAAAACTCAACAGCTATCCGAATAACTCATGAACCTACCGGCATAGTTGTAACATGTCAAAATGAAAGATCCCAACGCCAAAACAGAGAAATAGCTATGGGGATATTAGCCTCCCGCTTGGCGGAGTTGGAAAGGGAGAAAAAAGATAAAGAAATATCGGATTTGAAAGGTGATCATGTTTCTGCCGAGTGGGGTAACCAAATTCGTAGTTATGTATTGCATCCCTATCAGATGGTTAAGGATCATCGAACCAATGTGGAGACTTCGGCCACAGATGAAGTTTTAGATGGTAATTTGGACGTTTTTATAAAAGCATATTTGGCCTTCCAAATGGATTCTGACTAAGGCCTCAACTGTTCAGGGGTTCATGTAAGGTGATAATACCTAAGTGGAATTGCCGTTGTTAATATTCAAGAAGGATTACTATTATTAAAGAGTCCTGTTTTTTTGTTTAAGACTAAATTGCTTTTGAGGTGAATATGATTAACCGTTTTCCACTCGTTTTTTCAATGGTGATACTTTTGATAGGGTCAATCGCTTGTGGCCAGACTGCGATAGGAAAGGCTGTTGGTGATTCTGGAAACTCAGACTCAACCGCTGAATCTTCTAAGGTGGTTGAGTCGATACTAGAATCCACCATGGAGAAAAGTACCGGCGCGAAAACTGAAGTAAAAACCTTAGCTGATGTTTCCGAGGCGCCAGTTGGTGTATTTAATCGGCTTTGGTCTGATCCCCCAACACTGGACCCACACCTCACTTCAGACACTACTTCTGCAGGCGTCGTCGTGGAAATATTTGGTGGTTTAGTCGGGTTTGATACCAACTTACGATTAATTCCCGATCTTGCCGATAGCTGGGATATTTCAAATGACGGTCTTACTTATACTTTCAAAATCCGTGATAATGCTGTGTTTCACGATGGGACTAAAGTGACAGCAGAGGATTTTAAATGGTCTTTGGAACGTGCTGTAAACCCAGATACCGCTTCTCCTACGGCCAAAACATACCTAGGGGATATAGTGGGAGTGGCCGATGTGTTGGAAGGCAAAAGTTCTCAGATAAGTGGCGTCAAAGCGATTGATGACAGGACATTACAAATAGAGATAGATTCTCCAAAGGCATATTTTTTAGCTAAACTCACCTATCCTACCGCATACGTGGTTGACAGGAATAATGTATCGGGAGGAGGTCTTAACTGGACCGATAGTGCTAATGGGACTGGGCCATTTAAATTGTCCGATTACAAAATTGGAGAAAGAATCATATTGGAGCGAAATGACCTGTACCACCTCGATAAAGCGAAACTAGCAAAAATACAGATGAATTTGGCCGGCGGTTCCTCAATGGCCATGTATGAAAATGATGAGATTGATATTACAGGGGTTGGGCTTTTTGATCTGGAGAGGATTAAGGATCCAGTTGATCCACTTAATGGAGATCTGGTTGTCGCTGACCCCGGATATTCAGTGAACTACATAGGATTCAATGTACAAGAGCCTCCTTTTGATGACTCTAAATTTCGCCGTGCGTTAAACCATGCGATAGACAAGGAATTAATTGCAAAGGAAGTGTATTCAGATTTGGTGGTCCCGGCGTACGGAATATTGCCACCGGGCTTTCCTGGGTTCAATGAACGGCTGGAGGGCCTTCGCCACGATCCTGTTTTGGCCAAAAAACTTTTGTCCGAATCAAAATATGCTGACCCGGCTAAAAGGCCTAGGATTGTAATAACTATTCCTGGTACAGGGGGTACTCCTGGATTAGATCTAGAGGTAATAATAAATATGTGGCTGGAAACCTTGGGTGTTGAAGTAGAGATACAGCAAGTTGAATGGGCTACCTACCTCAAAGATTTGGATGAGGAAAAATTCCAAGCTTTTGGCGGTTTGGGGTGGGAGGCTGATTATCCTGACCCCCAAGATTTCTTGGACATATTATTTCATTCGGAAAGTGAAAATAACCACGGCTTATACTCTAGTCAGGAGGCCGATATTTTGCTCCAGGATGCTAGGATTGAAACAGACTTGGTGAAGCGAATAGATCTTTACCAAGAAGCAGAGAGAATTATTGTTAATGATGCTGCTTGGGTCCCTTTGTGGTTTGCAGGAGAACGACACGTCCTAATAAAGCCATACGTGAAAGGTTATGAGCTGACCCCAATGACGATATCCAAGATGCGGTATGTCTATATACAAGATTAAATTTGCCATTAATCGTGGTTAATTATTCGCAGTCCTCTGATGTCGTTTATGCTATAGCGAATACAAAATAAGTTTAGAGGCGTATGTGGAAATATATAACTAGAAGGTTACTATGGTTGCCGGTATTATTATTAATGGTATCGGCAGTTACCTTCGCTCTGGGAACCTATGGGCCTGGTGATCCAGTAAGGGTGATGCTGGGGACTAAGTACGACGAGGCGACTGCAGAAAGACTAAGATCTTCACTGGGGCTGGATAGACCGGTTATAGTCCAGTACGCTGACTACGTATCTGGGGCAATTAGGGGAGACTTTGGTGAGAGCCTTAGATATCGAGGTCGATCGGTAGGCTCCTTATTGGCTTCTAAGATGTGGGTTTCTTTCCAAGTTAACCTCGCTGCGATGTTTGTCAGCTTGACCATTGGGTTACCTTTAGGATTTTGGATAGCCCATAAACAAGGTACCTGGATGGATCCGGCTGCTGTTGCACTTACTTTGATTCTAATGTCCGTACCCATTATGGTGAGCATTCCTATAGTTTTATGGGGCTTATGCTTGAAATTGAGTCTGGTGCCATGTTCTGGATGGGGAGGATTTTTTGACCTGAGGATTATAGTTCCTGCTATCACAATGGGAATTCCTGGAGTCGCCGGACTTGCTCGTTTGATGCGGGTTAGTACCTTAGATGTATTTGGCCAAGATTTCATTAGAACTGCAAGAGCAAAAGGGTTAAGTGAAAGATATATTGATGTGAGGCATGTTTTGAGGAATGCAATCATTCCTGTCGTAACTATCCTGTCATTTTCTTTAGCTGGTATGTTGACAACCGGGTTCATAACTGAAAGATTACTTGGGATACCAGGGGTAGGCGATTTTGCTATACAGGCTATTTTTAACAGGGACTATCCGGTAATAATGGCATTCACTCTCATACTATCAACTGCCTTTGTAGTTGCTAACTTGTTAGCCGACATCGCATACTCCCTAATTGATCCACGCATAAGGCTTTCCTAGTGGATACAGCCATCAGTAATAAAGGTCATTTATCGCGGGCTTTCACTAGGCTGTGGCATAAAAAAATAGCAGTCGCATGTCTGATTGCCATCTTGCTCATTTATTTTATGGGTATATTTGCACCCTTGATAGCACCTTATGGATATAACGAACAGGATTACCAATCGATCAGAGAGGCTCCCACAATGGAGCATATAGCTGGGACTGATCTGAAAGGTAGGGATGTTTTTTCGAGGGTTCTTTGGGGGATACAAAACACAGTGATAATAACCTTGGTAACGATTCTCACGGGGGCATTGTTGATAGGCGTATCGCTTGGATTGATTTCTGGTTACTATGGAGGCAGGGTTGATTCAATAATAATGAGGATAGGCGAGCTTTTCGCCTCTTTTCCAGACATATTGTTAGTTATTTTATTGGCTGCCACTTTAAGGCCAAGAATTTTAAATGTTGTTCGTTGGATTGAAGATAATACCTTGTTAGATGGGCTAGTCAAATCTGGAGTCGCTGACTATTTAGTGATCTCCTTAGCTTTGGTTTCATTTAGTTGGGTTGGGATGGCTCGTTTAGTACGGGGGCAAGTTTTGTCTTTAAAGAGCTCACAATATGTCGAATCGGCCCAGGCAACGGGGGCTTCTACTTCACGGATTTTATTTATTCATCTTCTACCTAATGCAATAGGCCCTATCGTAGTTATGGTCTCGATGGGCATGGGTACCTTGATTGGAACGGAGATTATCTTGAGTTGGCTTGGGTTGGGTATACAGCCACCGCGACCTAGTTTAGGAACTATGTTATTGGAAGCGGGTAGTATTAGTGCGCTTCGGGTTGTTCCGTGGATGTTGATTGCTCCCGGCATCGTAGCTTGGTCATTAGTCCTTTGCTGGAATTTGTTTGGTGATGCTATGAGTGATGTATTAAACCCCAGTACTAGGTGAATATGGTAAATCGTTAAATAAAGTGAGATATGAAAGTCCATTTAGTCGACGGAACATATGAATTATTTCGATCCCATTTTGGGCAACCTGAAAGATTAGCACCTGACGGAATGCATGTTTCAGCCGTTAGGGGTTTGATAATGACCTTGATATCATTACTACATCAACCTGAGGTTACTCATCTAGCAGTGGCCTTTGACAGTTCAATTAAATCTTTTAGAAATGAGTTGCTACCGGCCTACAAGGACGGTTCAGACACCCCCTTAGAGTTGGAAATGCAATTTCCACTAGCTGAGAGGGTGGTAAATGCGCTTGGTATAGTCTCATGGCCTATGCATGATTATGAAGCCGACGACGCATTGGCCACAGCGGCATTACTCTATGCAAAACAGGATACGGTTCAACAGGTGATCATTTGTTCACCCGACAAGGATTTATGTCAAATGGTTTCTGGGGATCAAATCGTATGCCTGGACAGGAAAAACAATTTTATCCTGAATGAATTCGGCGTTCTTAAAAAATTTGGAGTTTTGCCGATGTCAATACCCGATTATTTAGGCCTGGTTGGTGATACGGCAGATAATATTCCAGGCATTCCAAAATGGGGCGCGAAATCTAGTTCCACTCTCCTTCACCGATATATTCATATAGAGGACATACCAAACACCTATGAATTTTGGGATGTTTCAGTAAGAGGGGCTACAGCTCTGAGTTTGAGCCTTGAAAATAATAGAGAGAAAGCCTACCTATATCGGGAAATCGCTACAGTCCGTACCGATTTGGAGATTACTGAAACCCTTAAAGAGTTGGAATGGCTAGGGGCTTCAAAGAATCTTTTTCCATCTTTGTGCCGTGAATTGGGTTTGGGGAATTTGTCGAACCGGCCCCAAAAATGGCAGTAGGATCAAAGTAAATTTACTGACTAACTTTTAGACAAATATTTTCTGTATAACTGGTAGACAATCAAGACTGCTGCAATTGCTAAATAACCATATGTAAAAAGTAATCTTTGATCCGTCTCAGTAAACGGCAGATGTGCTAGGAATAGTACTAGTAATATCATTCCCGATTTCCACCCGATTATTCGAGGCAAAACCAATATGATTGCTAGCACTGATACAGCTGCAGTTAACAAGAATTCCACTGATTGCATGTTGTTGAGCGGGAAACTTAGAATTTCTCCTACAGAAAGGCTGAAAATCCCTACCATACTTCCAACTAAAAGAGTGAGTTGGTTAACTTCTGCAGAAATAAGAGTTGTTAGTCCTGCTACAGGGTTTGCTCGAAGGCTGAATAGAACAGCAATTATTATTTCCGGTGATTCTGAGGCCAATGGAGCGATCCATTGGATTAATAAAAAGTCACTAATCCCGAAATCTCGACCAGTTTCCACAAGAGCATGAACAAATGGTTCTGCAGCCACTAAAATCACAAAAGCAGAATAAGCGAATAGCCCTAAAACAATCAGCCTTCTGGTCAGTTTAGACTGCTCTCCTATGGCCAATGAGGGGCCCATTAGTTCTGGTTCCTCAGATTCCTTCGTTGAGCTCAACCACAAATAAACTAGATAAAGAGATATTAGGGCGACAGCCACTATAACGTGTACTTGCTGCATGAAAAATATCAAAAATGTAACTGCAGTTGCCACCGACAACATCAGTATCTCAAGGCCCATAGTGCCCTTCATATTTAGTGAGGTTCTTCTTTTCAGCCAAAAAATTAAGATTACGGCCGACCATCCCAAACCAACGAGTAATCTATTTGCTCCGGTTACATTGGCGGCTACTCTTTCCATTTCAACAGTTACTGTTCCACTTGCAGCATCATAGGATTGGCCTGCGTCCCATGCTAGAACAGCTTCCACTGCGTATTCCGGGAGAATTGCAATTAGAGCTAGGATGGCTATTGCAAAAGAAGCTGAAACATCTAGCTGGGCGGCCTCGGCGGCCCATGAAATGAGGAAAGCTCCCCCCACAATGCCCATTCCGAAAATGAAGGCGTCTAAGATCGGATGAAAATGGATTCCTCCGAATACCATTATGAAAGAAGGCATTCCTAGGCAGGCGAATCCAGCCAATAGAATCCAGGAGGCCGAATGACTATTGCTATCACTCATAGTCAGTTTATTGTCACCATATATTATTTGCGAATCACATCTGTACAAACCATACACCTGCGCAATCATCTCACGGCGCAGCGATGCAAAATTTTAGCATAATATATTTCCAACTGTTGATTATTCATAGTTATTGAACTAAAATTCTAAGGTTGGACGGGGAGTGACTATGAGTCGGTTTATGACCCCTTGTTTGCATGGTTGTTTCAGTGTGATGAATTAGGCACGGAAATGACTTGACATCCCTTGGGGTGGTGCATATCATAAAACCGTTCATTCGCCGTTGCTGGTGCTTGTTGCTCTTTTGCTGCTTGCCCCTTCAACAAATAAGTTTGGACTAAAATTCGTTCCTTTACAGTAAAGAAGGGGGTCAAATGGGAAAGCTATTTAGCCTTCAGGCGTTGTCAACAACCCTGGTTTTCTCAGCAATATTATTCGTATTATCAGCATGTGGTGCTGCCGGTGTAGCAGGCGCTGCCGGCTTGCCTGGTCATCCAGGTAGTCCCGGTAGTCCTGGAGTAGCTGGTTCTCAGGGACCGCAAGGAGAACCTGGTCTTCCAGGTTTACCTGGTAACCCTGGTCCAGGCGGTGCTCCTGGCCTTCAAGGACCAGCAGGCCCCGATGGATCTGACGCTGTAGCGCCAGAGGGTAATATAGCTGTTAGTAAGTCTAAGGTAACAATGTCTGAGGAATTTAGTGTTTCTGGTTCGGGCTTTCAGCCAAATGAACCAGTCGTGATACAGCTTAGAATCGACTCAACTTTGTCACCAATTATTGGTGGTGGAAGAGGGTCTCAGGTAACTGCTAATGGTGCAGGAGCCTTTGAGGTATCGTTTGATTTCGTGTCTGAAAAGGGTGCTGTCATAAGTAGGGCAGGCGGTCCTTCTACTGTGTTCGCACAGGGTGGGAAAGGTAGCAAAGCAAGTGCCCCTATAACAATAGTGTCAAGAGCAGCTGCTCCAGTTGGGACCGTATCGGCTAGCTTGGCAGCGACACCAGCAGAGGCTGGTGGCACTTCCCTTGTTTACGGCGCAGGATTTGAAGCTGGTGAAATGGTTAGCATCATCGGTGTTGGTGCAGCTGACGGAGTAGATAAGATAATGGCAGGAGGAGAAGCAAATGCTTCAGGTGCCTTCCAAATCGACGTTAAGGCCACTCTGGATGCTGGGCTCTATACGCTTACTGCCAGAGGCTCCTCTAATTCAGAAGCCACCGCTCCGTTACTAGTAACTGATAAATAAGCAAACTGAATTCCTAACTGAATCAAAATGGTTAGGTAACACAGAACTTAGCTGATAGAAGGCTTTCAAACTTAATTGTTTGGAAGCCTTCTAGGTTTTAGTATATGAAACCCTCACAATTGGTGGCGAACCAATTCTTTGGTTTTGAATGTTAGAAGTGCTTGAGGAAAGTAAGATCAGTAACCATGAGAGGCTACATATATTTCGGCAAAATTCTGATTATGCTAAGGCTATTAGATATTTTAAGTTATCGAACAAGTTGGATCGGCCCTGGGCGCCAACAATCGATTTGTTGGATGCTCACGAGGCAATGGGCGGCATAGCCACCAGAAAACATGCCTAGGTTTAGCTTTCTCAAACCTATTAGGTTTTAAGGATCTTTATTTCCCTAAGTCTTCTGCCAACTGTAGAAATCACTTCAATAGAAAGGTTGTTGTAGGAAAAGGCATCTCCGGGGCTTGGGATTTTTCCAAGTTCGTGTAAAACGAATCCTCCGATAGTGTCAAACCCTTCACCTTCAAAAGAGACTCCGATAGAAAGAGCGATGTCATCGATGGCTATGCTAGCGTCCATGTAGAATTCATTCTTTTCTACTTCCCTTATTCCTAGATCACGTGTATCAAATTCGTCATGAAGCTCTCCGACGATTTCTTCTACTAAATCTTCCACTGTAACAAGACCTGATACTCCACCGTATTCGTCTATCACTATAGCCATCTGCATTCGTTTGTCTTGGAAGTCAGTTAACAAAAACTCTAATGTTTTTGATTCAGGTATAAACAGCACTGGACGAAGGAATTCTTTCAATTCACTATTATTATTTGATTCCGCTGATCTTATTTGACCTAGGATGTCCATTGAATGTGCGATACCTTCAATTTGGTCCGTTTCATTTCTGTAAATTGGTATTTTGCTATGGCCTTCTCTGATCATTATGTCCACCACATCATTTATAGGTGTTGATATATCGGCAGTGATCATATCTACTCTGGGAATCATAATTTCCCTCACTACTGTTTTATCTAATTGGAAGACACCCCGTATCATTCGTACTTCATGTTCCTCGAGAGGTTCGCCTTCGTCGTCCATTTGCATCGCAATATTACTGTTTTCACTGATATCTGAAGGGTCTTCTTCTACAGTGCTTATCTCTATTAGACGTTCTTGAGAGCGTGTGATTGGTCTCAGAGTTGTGCCAATGAAAATAGCTATCCTATAGATCCGTACCGCGACCCTAGGCCCACTGTGCCGTCCAGCTACCTTTGCCATTGTCTCTAACACCCCTAGAACTATAAGGGCGGATATCGCTATGAGACTTATTCGTCCGAAATCATAGGATGTAAGTTGGTTCTCTGAGGGTTGATAAAATATGAAATAGCAATTTATCACTGCGGATGCTAGAGATATCGTTTTTATGATTGAAAATGCTGAATTCGACTGGTCGGCCTTACGGAAAAGATCCTCTAACTTCTCTAACCCGGACCTTTCCTCACTTCGCCATATGAATATGGATTCTCTGGTAACCGTACCAATTACATGTTGTACGAAGCTTATTAATGTGAAAAGTGTGATCGGAACTATAACAGTTAAACTTGATAAATCACTTATATCAGTGTCCAATTTGGCTTGGGTCTATGAAGACCTACCCTCCTTTAAAATACGAGCTGGGGAACCGACTCCTTTTGCAAAATCAGGTATATCCTTTGTGACTATTGATCCTGCCCCTGTGATAGATTGTTTCCCGATGGTCACTGGGGCGACCAGCTTTGTATCAGATCCGATGAAGGCGTTGTCCCTAATAGTGGTTCTATGTTTTTGTTTACCATCGTAGTTGCAGGTTATAGTCCCCGCCCCTATATTAACATTGGAGCCTATATCTGAGTCTCCAAGATAGCAATGGTGACCTGATTTTGTACCTTGACCTAAAGTACTGTTTTTTATTTCCACATAATTACCTATACTAACATCCTCGTTTAGGACCGACCCCTCTCTAATGTGGCTATATGGCCCAATCGATACGTTATCATGAATCGTGGTGCCTTCGATGGTAGAGGACCTTATCATACAAGAGGACCCGATAGAACTATTCGTAATTTCGCAATTTGGACCTATTTCGCAATTTGAAGAAATAGTGGTACTTCCTCTGATATGAGTGTTTGGAAAAATTACGGTGTCGGGGCCAACCAATACTTCCAGGTCAATGTATGTCGTATCAGGGTCTATAATTCTTACTCCAGTTTCCATTAGGCTTTCACAAGTTGTGGTTCTCAATATCACTTCGGCTTTTGCCAAATCTGATTTATTGTTTACTCCTATTATTTCCTGATAATCCGTATTAATGGACTCTATAGTCAAGTTTATACTTTCAGCAAAAGATATTAGGTCAGTGAGGAAAAACTCCCCAGACTTGGACGGTTTCAGGGATTCCAAGGCTGCCCATAACCATGAAGTTTTGAAACAATAGGCCCCTGCATTGACCTCATTGATAAGCAGTTGAGCTACATCGGCCTCAGATTCTTCTATTACGTTAATCACTTTCCCTTCATCGTTTCTAACTATACGTCCGAAGTCTCTAGGATCGGTGACTTTCCCAGTTAGTAAAGTAAGGTCAGCCTTAGATGTTTTGTGCTGCTTCATAAGGTCGGAAAGAGTTTTTGCCTTAATCAAAGGCATATCGCCATTTATGACAAGTATATTCTCAATGTTTGACGCCTTTTGCCTACATTGCAATAAAGCGTGTCCGCTTCCTTTGGGGTGTTTTTGGATCGCAATAGCTATCTTTCCCTCGAGGGTTTCTTTGAATGGTTCATGGCAGGATGGTACGACAGCAATGATATCGTGTACCCCAGCCTTAATTATCGAATCCATAACTAGGGCTATCATTGGTTTTCCAGACAGCTTATGCAACACCTTAGGTAGACTAGATTTCATTCTAGTTCCCGGCCCGGCTGCTAATATAATCGCTTTGAAGTCAGGCATTATGTTCATTAAAGGCAATTTGATTAATCAGTATTTCACCAACTGTACCACCACATAATTATTACAAGTCTACTGAGCTGTAATTCCTCCATCTATGACCAATTCTGATCCTGTCATATATGAAGATTCATCAGAGGCTAGGAATAAGACACCCATAGCGACGTCTTCTATAGTTCCTATGCGTCCCAAAGGTATCCTGGATATAGAGTTTTGCCTTCCCTCCGGAGTGGATATATTATCGGCGATCATATCCGTGTCTATTGGACCGGGGTGAACAGAATTAGCTCTTATGTTATCCGAAGCATGCTGTATTGCGGTGAATTTGGTAAAAAGTCTAACCCCACCCTTTGATGCACCATAGGCTCCGCCTCCTTGGTTTCCCACTAGCCCTGCGGTAGAAGAGATGTTGATAATTGAACCACCTCCGGAATGGCGCATTTCCGGAATAGAATATTTGGTGCCCAGGAAAACCCCTTTGAGGTTCACTGCCATTATTAAATCAAATTCCTCACTCGATGCCTCTTCAATTGGTATCCTACTATATATGCCAGCATTATTTACCAGTACAGTTAAACTCTGATATTTTTCGATGGTACTTTTGATACAATCTTTCCAGCCGGTAGGAGAGGTCACATCTAGGTATATTCCAACAGCCTCACCCCCTGATTTCACTATATTCTGGGCATTTGATTCGCATGATTCTATGTCTACATCTGCCAATACAACTTTGGCACCCTCTTTTGCAAAAAGAGCCGCCTCAAAGGCTCCCTGTCCTTTCGCCGCTCCAGAAATTATTGCCACCTTGTTTTCCAGCCTTCCCATGATGCTATACCTCTATGGCAGATTGTTATTAGGTATTCTATCTCAGAAGGGGTCCTTATATCATCTAAATCTTGTAATTCAGATAGACTCACCTATATCAATTGACAGAACACTTGTTCTGTTCTAAAATGTTCTAAATTAGATTATTCTACAAGGTGCTCCTATGAATCAATCGTTACAGTTGACCTTATCTCTGACCCATGAAGCTGGCCGCTATGCTACTTTTCAAAATGGCCTAAATATAGACAGTGGCCAAGAGGTTTTGTATCTTGGGAATGTTAGTGGTGGACCAATTACTGGTAGCAGGGGTATCGTAAAAAAACTTTATGCTAATAAAGCTGTTGTAGATATGGGACATGTAGGGACGTGGAATGTACCATATTATTTTTTGGCTGACACAATCAAAGTTGCTTAATTAAAAAATCCTTTTTTTAGATGACTAGAGATCGTGGATGCGACCAGAATAGGCCTTTGGAGCGGTACATCGTGGATGCTATTATTTAGCCATACCGTTTCGAATTTTTCTATGTGTTTTACTGCCTGAACTATCAAGTTTTTCCTAAGTGTTTGTCTGGAAGTTTCATCATCATTCAACCTAGCTGGCATGTTTAGTACCGGGCATTTTACTGAGGAAAATAAAGAGGAAGGTTGATGATTCCAGAAAGCTTCTACCACTTGCAAGTGATTACTTCTCTTAAATCGAGGTGTTATGGTCCCGTCGGGAATTTCTTGAAAGTTTGCCATTACAATATTAGCTAGATCGTTCTGAAGGGAGAGACTATCCCGCTCCCCCCAGTCTCTTTCTGCAATTCGTTGTCTAAGAAATTCTTCCGTTAGGTTGTTAAATAAAGGAGGAGCCATATCCACAAGGGCTTTTTCCAAAGAGTTACCTGGTATGGAAGATATTTCGATTAACCCTCCATCGATAAGGCAGAGACCGCTTATCATTTCAGGGTGATGGGCTGCAAAATTCAATGCAACACTACCTCCCCATGAATGACCAACCAACAATGGATTATCAATTTTATTGGTTTTTAGGAATAAATGTAAATCATTTGTGACCGTCTCGAAATCGTATCCCTGATTTGGTTTAGAGGACAATCCATGGCCTCTTTGGTCTATTGCTTTAACTGAATTGGTTTTTGCTAAAAGCGGGCCAACTAGATCCCAGATGCTACAATTTGATGCTAGCCCATGAATTAATACGATATTCTTGCCTTGACCACCCCAATCACGACAATTAATCAATATGGGTCCGATATCTATTAAATCGTCTTGGCTTTCTCGATTATTTATTACATAGCTCCCGGTATTGAACTATCCCATTGAGCATGTTTCAAAAACTCTTTGGATGTTTGGTAGATGAATTCAGATTCTTTTTCAAATCTAACAATGAAACCTTGTTGAAGAAGGTTAATTCTTATTTGAACATGGTCGACAGAAAACAGGTTTCTGTCTTTTATTCCTTCGTGAATCGCATCTTCCGAATATTCCTCACCTTCAGCAAAAGCCAACATTATGAAATGAAGTGCAACCAATTTCTCTTTTAGCTCGGTCGGAAAATCAGGGAGCATTGCAATGTCATTTGTCCAACGATCGAAAAGGGTTCGGTAGTAGTCTGGGTCAATTGATAAATGCGGCACTTATTGGATATCCGCCATTATGAATCTTCTTATTCTTGTTCCTGTCCACTTGACTGACTTTTTAGGAAATTTTCAATTTCCTTCACCATATCGGTTCCAGTTGGCATCTCATTTTGAGAACTTTTTGCTTCATCATATTGGTGTTCGAGGCGAGATACGTATGAGCTGACATCAGGTTGTTTTGCGATCGCATTGGAGATTTCCTCCCTGAAAGCTTGTCCAGCTAAATCTAGTTCACTCATATCTAAGTCGATGTCCACAAGGCTTTTAAGCCGCTCAAGCAAGGCAAAACTAGTTACAGGATTTGGAGAAGTTTGTACATAATGAGGACAATGGCCCCAGATATTTGCATGAGGGATATGATTCTTCGCGCATGCTTCAGCGAAAGCAGAATGGATTCCGGTGGGTCCTTGATAACCAGAATTTCTTATTCCTAACCATCTCGCCTTTTTACTCAACTCCTTACTGCTAGCTCTACCAGTTATTCTAACTTCTCTAGTGTGCGGTACCGCGTCCAGTAAGGCGCCTAGCGATATAATTAGCTCAACTCCAGATAATTTCGCTACCTCTAGAACTGTATCAGAAAATGTTCTCCATTTAAGGTTTGGTTCGGTTCCCACATACATCAGAAGCCCATTATCTGGCTTCTCTTCAGGAATGTAGCTGTAGAATTCGTTTGTGGGCCACTTTATAATCCGGTCTTTCCGCCTGTTAATCCGGGTTTGAGGCCGGTTGACCGTGAAGTCATAATAATTTTCGGGATCTATCTCAGCAATCTTTTTACTTGGTAGCTTTCGTACCATGTACCTTATTGCCCTGGTGGCTGCCTCAGCAGCATCTGGCCATCCTGCGAAAGCTACCACCATAGTAGCAAGCTTTGTCTTAGGGGTCTCGTGAACGATCAAGCCGTCCATATGCTGCTCCGTTGCTGCTGAATTTATCCGAGTTTAACACTTTACACCATATAATCCAACAAATTTTTTTAAATGCCATGATATTGTGCTTAGGTCAAATGGGTTAATTAATTCTGTATATACTTGAAACCTAAAAATGCTAAGAATTTTCAATAGGTAGCCACACCATATGACATTATTATTACATTCATGGAAATTTGTAAGATATGAAATAACTAAAAACACCACCTGGTATTTTGTTTGGATTAAAGATGCTTCTGGCCGAGACACTTACGTTGAGTTCACAAAAGGCACTGAATCTGATGAGGTCGGAAGGTTGATGCATGAAATGCTTAATAAATTCAGATCCGAAGATCTGCCGGAAGAAAAATCGCTGGAAAAAAATCTAGGGTTGTCACGACAGGTAAAAAATGGCTCCACTATGGCAGTTGCCCTAAGTTCAGTTCGGAGTGCAATTAGTCAATTCCGTTCTATGGAAAGAAGTTTACCTTTATGTGAATACCTCAGTGGGAAAGCACCTGTATCTATAGATTTATATGCCAACATCAATAGGGGATTATTTGCAACTGATAGGTCACCGAATGATTTTGCGAAAGCCGCTTATGAGGCTGTTTGCAGGGGGTTTAAAGTCATCAAATGTGCCCCTTTTGATGAGGTAACTCACCCCAATCCTCAAGATATAAGTGGTGTTGTCAAGATTGGATTAAACAGGCTTTCGGCCGTTAGGGAAAGTGTTGGAATAGATGTTGAAATTCTCGTTGATTGCCATGGTAGATTCGAAGAATCATCATCTAAGATTGTAGCCTCTCTAATCCAACCGATAGGGATTGGTTGGTTTGAAGAACCTTTAGACCCGATTAATTATCCTGAACAATTAGCCAGAATTTCTAATGAAATCGCTATACCATTAGCGGGGGGAGAATCTGGGTATGGAGAAGAATTTTTTGATTCTCTTGTCCAACTCGAGTCAGTCCAAACTATCATGCCAGATATTAAATATTGTGGTGGAGTTCAGGAAGCTGTCCGAATCGCTAAAAATGCTCACGATAACGGTATCAATTTCTCCCCTCATTGTCCGTCCGGCCCAATATCTCTTCTCGCCTCAGCCCACGTTTGCGCGGCATTAAATAAAAAGGTTTTACTGGAACATGCGATAGAAGAAATTGACTACAGGCATGAATTGATATCTCCACACGAGATTGTAAGAAACGGTCGTATTGAGATGCCGATGGGTATTGGGTTAGGGGCCGCCCTGTCAAAGACAGCTTTCAAAAAATATGGTGAATACTTTTCATTCTAGTTTTAGTGATAACTGGGTTATTTTTCAGCCAGCATGTCATAAGCCAAATGTAGCATGACTTTCGTTCCACTGACTAGACTTTTGATTCCTACAGATTCATCTGTCCCATGGGCTTTACTGAGCATCGGATCGTCGTCTGGGTGAGACCCTGAAAATCCGTAAGTAGTTACCCCCAGAGGTCTGGTAAACCTAGAATCTGTGAATCCAGTACTAATAGCCGGAACAAACTGCACGTCCTCTCGGTCTACAGCTTTTTTAGTAGCCTCATGCAAGCTGGTCATGAGTTCGGTTTCAAATGGGGATGAATTAGGAACAGCCATATAATCTATGGAATATTCCACTCCGGGTATCCCCTCTAATATTTTATCCAGCTCATCTCTGAGGTAATCGTCACTCTGGTGGGGTAACGTTCTCACGTCACAAGTGAGCCTAATTTGTTCCGGTACACTATTTGATTTAATTCCTCCATTAATCATAGTTGGAGTTATTGTCATTCTTGATAAAGCTCTAAGCATGGATGCAAACCTTGGGTTCTCTTCTTCTTGCTCTTTAATAATTTCATCTACGTTGTCGGATGATGGTTTGTGTTCGATCGCGAATGTAGACAAGTGTTCGAACAAACTGGTGGAAGTATCTCTTTCTGCCTCGTATCCTTCTATTCTATTAAGTACTTGAGACAATCTGAAAAGGGCGTTGGTTCCTTGCCATGGGACCGACGCATGTGAACTGACCCCTTTTACATCTATTTCGATTTGTAATCGGCCTTTTTCGCCGACCCCTAAAACATATGTTAAAGACCCTGCGGCCTCAATAGGGGATCCTCCTCCCTCGTTAACAGCGAACGGAGCCTGTAATTTCTCTGGATAGTTTTCTGCCAACCATCCAAATCCATATCTTCCTCCATGCTCTTCGTCAGCACCTGAAACTAGGGATAATCCGTCTTTTAATACCACTCCGTTTTGCTTTAACACCTTCATGGCCATCAATTGTGCCGAAAGGAGGCCTTTGCAATCCGAGGCGCCCCGGCCGTAGATTCGACCTTGATGTATTTCCGCACTGAATGGGGGAAAGGTCCATTTATCCTCATCTTCCACGGGCACGACATCTGTGTGTGACATGAATAAAAGGCCAAGCTTGCCAGAAGTCCCATCGATGTTGGCAATAATATTTCCTCTGTTCGGTGATGACTCCAGGATTTCAGATTCTATTCCTGCTTTAGATAACCAGTCTGATATGTATTTGCATACTGGAGTTTCGTCGCCTGTTGGCATAAATCCAGTATTAACTGACGGAATTCGAACTAAAGCCTGTTCTAACGCTATAAGATCTCCTTCCAAATCTTCGATTTGCTGAAACATTTGATCGAGGTTTGTCATTTTGTCACCTACATACAGTATTTTTACATTGTCGTTTCTAGAGTCATTAAAAGTGCGATGCTTTTGGCGTCTTGTATTTCTCCCAACCTTATAAGTTTTTGTATTCTCTTAATAGGTATTTTCTCAACTGAAATATCTTCGTCGAAATCTCGGGGCAGTCTTCTCTCTACTAAATCTTGAGCTAAATAGCCATAAATGTATTCATCCGTAAAACCGGGACTCGTCCAGAATCCAAATAATAGCCTAAGATTTCTTGAAGTGTATCCTACCTCTTCTTGGAGCTCTCGGATGGCGGCCATTTCCGGTTCTTCTCCAATTTCTATCATTCCAGCTGGCACTTCTAATAGGTCACTTTTCGCTGGGTGTCTATATTGTCGGACAAGAAGTACATTATTTTCCGAATCTACTGGAACGATAGCGACAGCTGGTCTGTGTTCAACGACCTCTCTTGAGGCTTTGATCCCGGTTTTTAGAAGCACATTATCAATTTTCACATTTATAATGCTACCCTGATAAATCTTCTTACTGTCTATAATTCGGTCAAGATCAAAATTTTCCATACTTTGTTTACTCTCCCGGATCTTCAGGTGGGCGTTGTGATCTGTATGCGAGGCCAAGTCGCATATTCAAAGCGGTATAAAAGAAATCTGGTTTTTCTGAACGTAAGAATCTAGCATTATAAGGACTTTTCTTTACTATAACTTTTTCTCCTGGATCCACATCTGAATCGACAAATCCATCTGCGCTGATAGACGCTAAATAATTCTTGGAAGCCTGAAGCTCAACGGTCGATTCTGGGTGGAGTACCAAAGCATCTCGAAGGCCTGTATGTGCTGCTACCGGCTGCAATATCATCATTTGAGCTTCAGGAAAAACTATGGGTCCTCCAGCTGAAAGGGCATAGCCTGTGCTTCCAGTCGCAGTAGATACTATTACAGCGTCAGCTCTGTAATTGGTTAAATGAACATGGTTTACAGAAGCTTCAAGTTCTACCAGTCTGGAGACTTTTCTGCTTCCAACTGTGATGTCGTTTAGAGCATGTATGGATAGTCTGGGCCCCCCACCTTTTGTAGGAATTACGTCGGCTTGCAGCATCATTCGTTTCTCAGTTCTTATACCGTTACCGTTGCCTTTTTCCGATTGGTAATTTATGTATTTAGGAAGTGCTGAAATAGCTTCCTCTGGTGTTAATTCCGCTATAAATCCCACCTTTCCCATCTTTATTCCAACGACAGGAAGTTCATAGGGACTTATTACTCTTACGGATCTTAGTATTGTCCCATCGCCGCCTACGACAATAACCAAGCTTGTTTCTTTTAGTTTTTCTGAGTGCTCAGAAAAATTTCCTGCTGAACTTAACCATGAAACACTTTCAATTCCTAATGAATCGATGATTTCGTTAGCCTTGACCTCTGTGGCAGGCATTTGAGAGTTGTATATGAAGGCAATCAATTTATTTTTTGACATGAACACCAACAGATATATGAGTGTTTACCGGTTTTTAAGTATCTATAGTATAAATACTAACTTATTTGCGTTAACCGATTAGGGTGTTTATAGCATCACGGGCTAATTCGATAATAGGTTTCGGGAAAAAACCAAAAAAAACGGTACCGGAAATAGATATGACTGCTGCGGAGAGCACTCCCAAATTTGGATGTATTTCATGCCCTTCATCAGGGCTATCTATGAACATAGTTTTAACTACTCTCAGGTAATAATAGGCCGATACAACGCTATTGACGACCCCAACAATGGCCAGCCAGGTGAGATTGGTTTCAACGGCCGCTCCAAACAGATAGATTTTTGCCATAAATCCTATGGTAGGTGGTATTCCGATGAGAGATATCATTGAAACAGTCATTATTACTGCTAGGGTGGGAGATTTCTTTATAAGGCCGGCAAAAGAGTCGACTGAGTCATCACCAGAATCTTCTGAGACTGCCGTGATTACTGCAAACGCTGCAAGGTTAGTAAACGTGTATCCAGCCAGGTATACAAGAATTCCAACGGGCCCTGAGGTGTTTAGCGTTGTGTTGCCTGCCATAGCTGCTAACCCCACCATTATGTAGCCTGCCTGAGCTATAGTACTGTAGGCTAACATTCTCTTGATGTTGTTTTGTTTTATAGCTATTAGGTTTCCAACAGACATCGAAATCGCGCTTAAAACCGCCATCATGCCGGCCCAGTCGGAAGATAAGGCCTCATTTTCAAAAACTGTATATAGGATTCTAAGAATTATGGCGAACCCTACTGCCTTGCTGGCTACAGACAGAAACCCCGTGATGGGGGTGGGGGCCCCTTCATACACATCTGGAGCCCACATTTGAAATGGAACTGCAGAAATTTTGAACCCGAATCCCGCTGTTATCAAAATTACACTAAATAGAAGAATTCCGTTATCTGTTATCTGTTCTGAGGTGGAAAGGTGATTTGCTATTACTGTTCCTATTTCAGATAAATAGGTAGTGCCAGTGAATCCATAAATTAGAACCATTCCGTAGAGAAGAACGGCAGAGCTGACTGCACTCAATATGAGGAATTTCATCCCAGATTCAGCTGATTTCTTTTCCCTTATAAATGCTGCTAGTGCTGCTGTAGGAAGGGCAGTCAATTCCAAGGCTATGTATATAGTGATCAATTCTATTGCTGATGCTAGTAGCATCATTCCAGTGGCTGACAAAAGAATGAGCGAGTAGTATTCGCCTTGATGTTTGTCGAATCTTTTCGCGTAGGTCGTGGAAGAAAGGATTACTAACCCTGTCGCGAGGATAATGACATATTTGAAGAATAGGCTGAAATCATCTACCTTGACGGTGTCATTGAATCCAAGGCTCGGGTTATTTCGCACCATAATACAGAAACATAGCGGTACTAATAAGCCGATTAGAGACAGTGGTGCCAAAAGTTTTTTGTTAGAGGAAAACAAATCCACAATTATTATTATGCTAGCCAATAAGGCCATGCTTATTTCGGGAGTTATCAAAATTATGTCGGAGTAATTCATTAATTAGCTCCCGGCATATTTAGCATCACTTCTATGCCTTCGGTGAAAACATTAGACACAAATGCTGGATATATACCTACGCCGATTATTGAAACGATAAGTAGCCCTATAGGGATGACTTGTACTACTGTAGCATCACCAATTTGCGCGAATCGTTCTCTTTCAGGTCCAAACATGGATCTTTGAATCATCCATAATATGTATGCAGCAGTTAATACGACTCCAAAGGCAGCTATTATCGTCGCTAATTTAAAGGCTGGGAAAGCTCCTAGGAAGATAGTCACCTCTGATACAAAGCCGCTGGTTCCTGGAAGTCCTAAAGAGGCTAATCCCGCAACTACAAGCGACACGGTGAAGACTGGCATTCTACGTGCCAAACCTCCTAGGTCTGGTATGTGTCGAGTGTGAGTCCTTTCATAGATAAATCCTATTGTTAAAAATAAAAGTCCCGTGATAGTTCCATGGGTAAACATTTGCAAGGCGGCACCAGTCATTGCGAGGGAGGTGATTCCACCACCCATCGCTGACAGCCCTAATAAAACGAAACCCATGTGGCTGACACTACTATATGCAATGAGCCTCTTGAGATCTGTTTGTCGTATTGTTATGGCTGCACCATAGATAATATTTATTACCCCTAATAGGGCCAATACCCAAGCATATTTTTCAAGCTGGTCGGGGAACATACCCGCAGATACTCGTAAAAGTCCATAGCCACCCATTTTTAGAAGGACTCCTGCCAACATTACGCTTGCAGCAGTCGGGGCGTCGGTGTGAGCATCTGGTAACCAGGTATGTAAAGGGAATACCGGTAGTTTTACGGCAAATCCTATGCTCATAAATAAGAAGAGTATTCCAACAGGCATTATTAAGTTCGAGGATGGGAGTGCTTCAGATATCTTAGTCATATCGAAGGTGCCAGTACCTGCGAATATGACCAAGATTCCGATTAGCATGAAAGCGCTTCCAAGAATAGTAAAGATCAAAAACTTCATGGCGGAGTATTCTTTTCTCCCAGTACCCCAAATGGATATTAAGAAGAACATAGGAATCAACTCTAGCTCCCAAAAAAGGAAAAAAAGCAAGAAATCCATTGAGGTAAATACCCCTATTACTGCCCCTTGTAACAGGAGGAGCCACATGAAATGTTCTTTAGTTCTTTCAGTTATGTTCCATGATGCGAAGATTGCAACGATTCCTAACAGCCCTGTAAGCAAAATGAGTGGTGCGCTTATCCCATCGACAGATAGGAAATATTGAACTGGAAATGATTCAGGGAACCATGAAGTTATTTTTTCAGAAAAATCGTACCCATTTTGTCTATGGGCAACGAAAATGTAACCTGTGACCACCAGTTCAAGTGCTGAAGCTATAACTGCGAATCCGCGGGCCGCTTTCCCAGTCAAAAAAACAGCCACAATCACCGCTGAGATAAACGGCAAAAATATGGCTATGCTTAGTATTCCAGGTATTTCCACAGATACTCCTAATTACATTCCAAATATATATACAGCGGCTATGATGATTATTCCAACTGATGTGACAGTCGCGTACATTTGGGTTTGGCCAGTTTGTAATTCTCTTATCAGACTACCGAAATTGGCACCTAGCCACCCAATGATATTCACGGTACGGTCTACGATATTTCGATCTATCCAATCGGATATCAGAGCTATGCCCCCGTAATAGATTCTGCCAGTTATGATTTTTTCATATACTTCATCCACATAATATTTGTTTAGAAATAGGGTATATATTGGTCCGGAAACTCTGCCCATCGTTGCTGGGGACAAATAAGGATTCTGCTTATACATTGCCCATGCTAGGAGTATTCCCAGTAGGGCAATCAACGAGGAAATAATGGCCAGTAATGGGTCAAAGGCTGGGGGAGGGGGCAAGTGCAAGCTGTGCTCCAATTTATGTGTAAACCAGTGGGCTGGGATACCTCCAAAGTCTTTTATAGGATTCACTAGAAACCCTATAATCACAGCAGGAATTGCGAGTATCACCAAAGGTAAAACCATAGGGACTGGTGATTCTGTAAGATGGACCGGCCCATGGGCTTGAGCTTCAGGGTCCTTATCTGATCCTCCTCGAAATTCCCCCTCAAATGTTAGTAACAGTGCTCTGAACATATAAAAGGCTGTCATAAATACGGCAATGAGTGCTAATGAGAATCCGATTATGCTGGCAACATCCCCTTTATCCAATGCATTAAGAAGTATTTCATCCTTACTCCAAAATCCTGCCAGTGGGAATATGCCTGCAAGGCTTAGACTTCCAATGAGAAAGGTAATATAAGTGATTGGCATTTTACGTCTTAAGCCACCCATATAACGCATGTCGAAAGTTCCGGTTGCGTGATTCACGCTTCCGGACCCTAAAAATAAAAGTGCCTTGAAGAAAGCATGAGTAAATAGGTGAAAGATAGCCGGACCAATTGCACCGACACCTAGGGCCAGCATCATGTAGCCCAATTGGCTAACAGTCGAATAGGCGAGGACTCTTTTTATGTCGTTGGCAACTAGTCCCATGGTTGCTGCAAATATGGCTGTAACTCCACCAATTATGGTGACTATCATCATAGCGTGATCGGAAGCATGGAAAATCGGAAAGAACCGGGCTACTAAGAAAACTCCAGCCGTAACCATAGTTGCTGCATGAATGAGAGCGCTTACTGGAGTAGGTCCTTCCATGGCATCAGGTAGCCACGTGTGAAGGGGAAATTGGCCTGATTTGCCTATAGCACCAATGAACATTCCCAAGGCTATCAAGGTCAGTGCCCCTGCGGTGATTACTCCTGCGTCGACAAGTCCAGGTAGGTTGGCATTGATGACTGAAATCTCTAAATAGTTTTCACTTTCTGTGGACGTTTTGAAGAATAAATACATTAAAGCTATAAGAAATCCAAAGTCTCCGACCCTGGTTACTATGAATGCTTTTTTCGCCGCCGCCGCCGCCGCCGGTCTATGAAACCAGAACCCAATTAGGAGGTACGAACATAGCCCAACCAATTCCCAAAATACGAACAGTTGAACCACATTGGCTGCCATAACTAGGCCAAGCATGGATGCTGTGAACAGGGACATGTATGCAAAATATCTAGCATATACAGGTTTACCCAATTCCTCGGGACCGTGATTCTGGGCATTTCCTGATCCATGATTTGGAGGTTTCATGTATCCCATGGAATATATTTGGACCATTAGGCTCACGCCTGTAACTACCACAAGCATAACTGCGGTTAAAGGGTCCATTAGAATTCCGACAGTGAAATGAAAATCCCCAATTTCTAACCAGGAATTAGGTTCCGACACTAGGTTATGATTGCTGTTTGTCGCGATCTCAAAGAATGTTAGTAGAGATAAAATGAATGCAATGCCAATTGAAACAACAGCAATTGGACCTGATATGTATGAATAGGAATTAAAAAATGGGCGTACAAGAAGAGCCAAAACACAGAACGAGGCTAAAGGAATAAAAAATATTGCCCAGACTAATTGTTCGTTAATCATAATTTAAAGTTTCCTAAGTATTTCATCAGCTACGTGTTCTCGTCCTTTAGGCACGTATATTTTGAAACCGACACATTCCCCCCACGAGGTAATATCCCCGTCGGGAAGTATTTTGGTAGGGAGTCCTTCCGACTCGAAGGTGTCTTTCCACATTTCTGCGGTCACCAAATTAGGAGCGTATTTGTATTCTATCCACATAAAATCTATCTGCTCAGTTCCTTTGCATCAGTTACTAAAACTGATTGTCTGGTTCGATAAATCGCAATGATTATTGCCAGACCAAGAGCTACCTCGGCAGCAGCCACAGTGATGATAAATACCGTGAACACATGTCCTGTAAGCAAAAATCTGGAGGCTGCTTCAAAAGTTTGGGGTGCTGTGTATGGGACTGTGTATCTTGATAAAGCCACTGCAGTGACATTGACCCCGTTGAACATTATTTCTAAAGACATTAAAACTGCTATCGCATGTTTTTTAGAAAGCACGCCGTATAAGCCAATTCCGAACAATATAGCGCCAAGTATCAAAAACCTTTCAAGTGTCATTTATCGATCCCTCACCAAGGCTAGTGCACCTAGTGCCGCAGCAAGTAGTAGAACAGATACCATCTCAAAAGCTAGGACAAAATCCGTTAATAGCATTTTGGCTAACGAAGGGATTGATTCCTTGAAAAATACTGTCGCGGCGACTTTCTGTTGGTCAGCATCTAGATTTTCACTTATCAGTCTCCCATTCCAGTCTGTATCTTGGGTGATAACGTAATATGCAAACAGGATGAATATTATCGCCACGATGGCAACTGGAATTCTGAAACTGTGGGATGGATTCCCTTCTTCAAGATCCCGGGTCATTAATATCGCAAATATTATTAGGACTGATATAGCTCCGACATACACCATTAGTTGAACTCCAGCCAAGAATTCTGCTCCTAGCAAAATAAATAGCCCTGCTACTCCCAAAAATGTAACGATCAGGAAAAGTGCAGATCTAAATAAATCCTGGATTTGGATGACTGCAATTGCCGAGATGACAGTGCAAAGGGATAGAATCCAGAATGCCAAATCTATGGCAAATGATTCTGTGGTTAGAGTCATCTTTTGGCCCACCTCTCATTTTGGTCTTCTAGGGATGGTTTTTCATGTCTCCCAACCTCTTCCCAGTCAGCGGTAGATCCTTTAATTGGATCATAGCCCTGGTTGGTCAATTGCGGTCTGAACCAGGTGCTTGGTTTCTTTTCGGCTGATTTGAGTTGGTCGACATTAATTACCAAATCACTTCTTCGATATTTCCCCTCTTCAAATCCACTGCCCATATGGAGCGCATCATAGGGGCAAGCTTCAACACATAAACCGCAAAACATGCATCGACCTATGTCTATATCAAATACCTCTATATCGTAACTTTGACCTTCTTGTTCATTCACTCCACTAGTTCCAGTGACAATTTTTATTATTCCTAAAGGACAATATTTGGCACAGCTTGCGCATCCTGTGCATCTACTGTCGTACCAGACAAATTCCTCTCCCCTGAAATTGGCGTGCTGGGGCATGCGATCGGCTATTGTTTCAAGTCCCAGAAGGGACCTAAAAGTTTTTAGTGGATGGGCTGCTATGAAAGAGACTGGATTTTGATTATCTAATTTGGCAAGGTCAAATGGACTGGCCTTTCTATTGGGGTACTGAACTATATTAAATTGCCGGCTTGGTGACACTAAGTTTTTCATAGTCACACCAAGCCCCTTGAACAAACCTAATCCATACATTTTAGTTTCCCCCTATGCCCATATTTGCCAGTGGAGACGGTGTGGGTTCTGGTCTAGTATATTTTTTCCTTCCAACAACATTCGCCATTATCAAAATAACCGCTATCGTTATAATCCAATTAACCGCGGACATAATGAGCATGTAGTCTGTGGTTAGTGAGCCATTATTGGTCTGGTTAAATTCCCTGGCCAGCATGAATTCCACGGCAACCAAAAATATATTAAACAAGCCAAGTCCAAACAGGGTCTTCCAAGCAAACCCCATAATTTGATCTATTCGTAATCTAGGCCAGGTAGACCTAAACCATAAAAGAACAAATATCACAATAAACATCTTCAGGGCGAACCATATACCGCCAGGTAAAAAGTCGAACCCTTGAGAACCACCTAAGAACAGAGTCGTTACTACCGCGGCCGTGACTATTGGGGCCATAAATTCCGCCAGAAACAAAACAGCAAATTTTATACCGCTGTATTCAGTGTTATATCCGGAGCCCAATTCTGATTCCGCTTCAATTTGATCAAAAGGAGTCCGACTCATTTCTGCTGTGGACGCTGCCATGAATACAAAAAAGCCCATGGGCATTACTAAAATAAACCAGACGGACTGGCTGCGGACTATCTCTGTCATTGCTAAAGATCCTGAAAGTATAAGTACACTGGTAATACCGAGTGCCATCGGTATCTCGTAACTTATTAGCATCGCTGCGCCTCGCATTGAACCTAAAATGGCATATTTGTTGCGGGACCCCCAGCCAGCCATGAATATAGCAATTGAGTTAACTGAGGTCACACCAACGATAAAGAGAATTCCAATATTAAGGTTGCTTAAAAAAGCATCTTTATTGATGAAGGTTCCAAACGGGATCACGATCATGATCATTAATGTGGGGGCCAATAGTGCGATAGGAGCTAAGGTGAAGACGGGTTTGTCTGCTTCATCTGGTATCGTGTCTTCTTTCATTATCAATTTGAGAACATCTGCAAATGGTTGGAGCATTCCAAAAGGCCCATTTCTGTTTGGACCTCGTCTGACCTGGAACCTCGCTATCATTCTTCGCTCGAACCAAGTGTAAAAGGCTGTCGCCATCACCATCACGTTGATTATCAGAAACGAGATCGATATTCCGGCCAGCAGGGTTGCTAACCATCCGAAAGATTCTCCAAATCCTATTAATTCAATTAAAATCACGAAAAATTTCTGGAGGCTTTCGAAGCTTATGAATAAAGCGGGTGTGGGGTTCATTATCTGTCGACCTCACCAAGGACTATATCGATCGACCCCAATATTATTATCAGATCTCCCATCTTCCAACCGGTGATCATATCTCTTAGTGGTGTCAAATTAATGAAGGATGGCGCTCTTACTTTACACCGGTAAGGAGAAATTCCTCCGTCGCTTACCATATAGAAGCCAAGTTCACCCTTTGGTCCCTCAACTGAAGAATATGTTTCGCCTATCGGAGGTCGAATGAAGAATGGGGTTTCTGTTCTCACGGGTCCGGGCTCTATCTGCTCGATGCACTGTGAAATAATTTTTATGCTTTCTCGCATTTCTTGAAGACGAACATAATACCGGTCGTATGTGTCTCCAGAGCTTCCAATCGGTATGTCAAAATTCACTCTGTCATATATTTCGTAAGGGTTGGCTTTTCTTAAATCCCATTTGACACTTGAAGCCCTGAGTATGGGGCCAGTTACTCCTGAATCTATTGCTTGGGCATCGGAAAGTAAACCTACCCCTATCGTTCTGGCCAGCACGATTTCGTTGGTTGTTATTAGGCTTTCCAATTCATCAAGGTAATTTGGGAAATCTGATATTAAGGTGTTCAATGAATCCCAAAACTCTTCAGGAGTATCTTGGAAGACCCCGCCTGGTCTCATGTAGCTTAAGGTGATCCTTGCGCCGCACAGCATTTCAAACAGATCTAGAATTCTTTCTCTTTCTCGAAAACAATAAACTAGTGGGGTTGCAAGGGCACCCAGGTCGTTTAAAAGGAAACCAGTGGCCATAAGATGGCTGGCGATTCTTTGTAGTTCGACACTTATGACCCGTATATATTGAGCTCTTTCTGGGACCTTAATATCGGATAATTTTTCGACAGTCCTCACATATGCCAAGTTGTTTGACATACTCGCTACGTAGTCCATCCGATCTGTCAGAGTCACTATTTGGACATAGTTTCTGGATTCAGCTAATTTTTCGGTTCCCCGATGAAGGTAACCGAATACTGGTTCCAGATCCACTATTTCTTCGCCATCAAAAGTAACACGCAACCTGAACACACCATGGGTACTAGGGTGCTGAGGACCTAGATTTATAGTTACTGGTTCTGTTCTAATGGTCGCCATAAAATCAGCCTATGAAGTCCTTTCGAAGAGGATGGCCGTCGAAGCCTTCCCAAAGCAATATCCTCTTTAGGTTTGGATGACCCTCAAATTTGATTCCCATTAAATCCCATATTTCTCTTTCTTGTAGGTCAGCAGCCTGCCAAATATCTGATACTGACTGTACTTTAGGGTTTTCCCTGCCCCTGGTCTTTACCTTGATTATGCATGAGCAATTGTTTCTGAGTGATGTCAAATGATAGACAACTTCAAAGTATTCAATGTAATCAACTGCGCTTATAGCGGTGAGGAAAGAATAGTCTAATCCATCAGGATTTTTAAGGGTTTTACATACCTCATGGATGTCCTCTGGGGAAACCCACATAGCAGTTTCATCTGAAGCAACAACTGCGTTAGCGAGTGTACTTTCTATGGATTTTGAAATTTCTTCTCCGGTGATAATCTTAGTCAAGATCACCCTCTGTTTTTTACAGAATAACGTTTGATTTTTTCGTGTAACTGCATAATTCCATATAGAAGGGCATCCGGCCGGGGCGGGCATCCTGGCACGTAAACATCGACAGGGATAATATGATTTACTCCGGGTACAACGCTGTATGAACCATAATATGGCCCCCCGCTGGTAGCGCACACCCCCATAGAAATAACCCATTTGGGATCAGCCATCTGTTCGTAAACTCTTTCAATTGCGGGAGCCATTTTCCATGTTACCGTACCTGCAATGATCATAAGGTCTGCTTGTCGTGGCGATGGCCTGAACACTTCCATGCCGAACCGAGAAAGATCAAATCTAGACATGGCACTTGCCATCATTTCAAAAGCGCAGCACGCGAGGCCAAAAGATAGTGGCCAAACGGCAGATTTACGGCCCCAATTCACCAATGCATCAACTGAGGTTACTGCCACATTTCGGCCTAAATCGTCAGGAACTTCCAGCAGAGGCTCAGACAGAGGGTCTGTATGTGTGGCTTTAAGTTCATTGACATAACTACCTTCCTTCCTATCTAAATCCCAAGTCGTATCATGTAAAGGAATTACTAAAGGTTGTTTTGGATTGTTCGTGTTTATCATGTATCCATTCAACTCCACTCAAGTGAACCTTTTTTCCATGCATAGATCCAGCCTAACACTAGTATGCCGATGAAAACTGTCATTTCTCCGAGAACAAATAAACCAAATTCTTCGGACATGGTCCCGAAGGAGGCTGCCCATGGGAATAAGAAAACCACTTCGACATCAAAAATTACAAATAGCAAGGCTATGCTGTAATATCGAAAATTAAATTGGCTCCATCGTTCAGTAATGGTCTCAAACCCACATTCATATATGCTATTTTTCACAAATGATGGTTTCTTGGGTCTCACTTTTAATAGGGATAGTGCCCAACCAATTAGAAGCATGCTAGTGGGCACTGCAACAGCCAATGCGGCAAATATGGCGATAATACCGTATTGTGTGAAGTAGGTGTTCATTTCGTCAGCCATTATTTATACCGTTATCTCTGAGGATTGGGTGTAGTCGAGACACATAAAAAAATTCCCACTTGACCGCTACAATTCCATGCCGAAATATAGCACACCGCTCTTTTCCCTAGCAAGTGAAAAAAACGCACAAACAAATGACCATATTCGATAATTTCTGGGTATTAAATTCGCTAAACTACCCGTTTGTAATAACCTACTAATATTGGACACTCCTTTATGATCGTCTGGTGAAACCAATACAATGTGGATCATTTGGTAAAAATTAATAATCTGAGAAAAAAAAATTGTCTGATGGTGTCCATTTGAAACCAGAGCTCCCTTTAGTTCTTAGTAGGTATAGAGATGTCATGGACCTTGCGTTAAAAGATGCAATTTCGGACCGATCCATCTTCTTGTACGATATGTTGAGATATTGCATGGGCTGGTCGGATACCAATGGTGTGCCCCTCGAGGCTGAAAAAGGGAAAGGCATACGGCCCTCTTTATGCCTTTTTACTTGTGAAGCCTTAGGGGGGGACATAGGGAAAGCGCTACCAGCGGCGGTATCACTTGAGTTAATACATAATTTTTCTCTGATACACGATGAAATACAAGATTCAGACGAGATAAGGCACCATCGCCCTACTCTTTGGAATGTATGGGGCATTCCGAAAGCCTTAGTTGCTGGAAATGTGATGAGGGTGCTGGCTGATAGATCTATGTTTACTATGCCGTCAGACGATCCAAAACTTCTATCTGCTTCGTCATTAATCGTATCAGAGGCTTGTTTAGAAATGATCGAAGGTCAATACATGGATATATCTTTTGAGGGCGGGAATAGCATAGGTGTGGATCAGTATATGAAAATGATTTCCCATAAAACAGGAGCACTACTTAGGTCATCAGTTCACATAGGGGCTATTATTGGCTCTAGAGGTGGAAGAGTTGCAGATACTTTTCGGGAAATCGGAGTTAAGCTAGGGTTTATGTTCCAAATCAAGGATGATATTTTGGGCACTTGGGGTGATACTGCATCTACTGGAAAGCCCGTTGGTTCCGACATACGCAGAAAGAAAAACACTCTTCCTATCATTCATGCTCGGGAATCACAAACCCAAACGTATCAAGAAGAGATATCTGAGCTGTACTCCATGGAATCCATACAAGATCATCATGTCGACCGTGTTTTGGATATTTTAGATGCTACAGAAGCTAGGCACTATTGCCAGGGACTGGTCGAAGATTATGCCTTAGATGTCAGTAAAGACATACAAAACATAGGGTTCAGTAAAAACTCGAGGGAGGAATTTCAAGAACTGGTATCTTTTCTTGTAGATAGAAGCTTTTAAAGTAGAATCTGGCTATGAGTGAAGTTTCCTGATATCTATTATAATAGTTTCTCCAACTGGAATAATGAATTTGAATTGATACCCTGCGAGGTGGGTTGATATATGAGCGTTTCGCACGCCACGATGAAAACATTTACTTATTATTTGAAAGTACCCTCTAGTGCGTCGCCTGAATTTATTGATATAACAGATGAAGTGAATAGGTTTCTAAAAGATTCCGGGATTTCCAGTGGTATGCTTCTTGTATTCTCACGTCACACTACCTCGGCCGTTGTCATACAGGAGAATGAGCCGCTTTTGCTCGAAGATTTCAAAGTAATGTTGGAAAATATTTCTTCCGAAAATGCTTCTTATAGACATAACGATTTCGATGTGAGGACAGTACACATGCATGAGAATGAATGCCCCAATGGTCATTCCCATTGCCAGCATCTAGTACTCGGCTCTAGTGAAACAGTACCCGTGATCGACGGAGAGATGCCATTAGGTGAGTGGCAACGAATATTTATGGTCGAACTTGATGGCATGAAAGGCGAAATGGTTGGCAGTAGAGAGGTTGTCGTACAAATAATGGGGTTGGGGTAAAACATATAGAAATCAAAAGCTTTTCTTTGCGGCTATTTTCCCACTTATAGGTTAAGAAGCCTTTTTGACCTCTAGATCCTACAAATGTTATATTTGTTCGACTATTGTTGACTAATTAACTCAACAAACTTTTACGGTGTGGGCCCAAATATTAATGGGGCTTCCACGCCATACTGTTGCTTACCAAAAGAGGAAATCACTGAAGGAGAAGTCTTGAATGGCTGACCAAAAAGTTATATCCAGGCAGACAGGAGTGGAAGATACCCAATACAAATGGGGCTTTGAATTTGATATAGAATCTGATGTGGCTCCAAAAGGTTTGAATGAAGACATTGTCCGGTTTATATCTGCAAAGAAAAAGGAACCACATTGGTTGTTGGAATGGCGGTTGAAGGCATTCGAACACTGGGTAAAGCAAGGGGATGACGCCTCTCCAAAGTGGGCGAAGGTCAAGTTTGAGAACATTGATTTTCAAGACATTATCTACTACGCCGCACCTAAGTCCAGCGATGACGCACCGAAAAGCCTTGATGAGGTGGACCCAGAAATACTCGAGGCATTTGATAAATTGGGGATTCCTTTACATGAGCAGGAAAAATTATCAGGTGTAGCAATCGATGCGGTTCTCGACAGTGTTTCTGTAGCAACTACCTACCAGGACACGTTGAAAGAGGCCGGGGTTATATTCTGTCCCATAAGTGAGGCTGTACAAAAATACCCCGATTTGGTTCAAAAATATCTGGGTTCTGTGGTTCCGTATAGCGATAATTTTTATGCAACACTTAATTCGGCAGTCTTCAGTGACGGATCGTTTTGTTATGTCCCACCGGGTGTCCGATGCCCGATTGAATTAATGACCTATTTTAGGATCAATGAGGCTGACTCCGGGCAATTTGAGAGAACCTTGATAATTGCTGATGAAGGCAGTTACGTCAGTTATTTGGAAGGATGTACTGCTCCGATGAGAAAGAGCCATCAGTTGCATGCGGCTGTTGTAGAGCTGGTTGCTCTAAAGGATGCAGAGATAAAATACTCCACCTTACAGAACTGGTATCCAGGGGACAAAAATGGCGAAGGTGGTGTTTACAATTTTGTCACAAAGCGGGGGGCCGCTAGAGGCGAGAATTCAAAAATATCTTGGACTCAAGTTGAGACTGGTTCTGCAATAACCTGGAAATACCCTAGTGTGATTCTCCAAGGTGATAATTCTGTTGGTGAATTCTATTCAGTTGCTTTGGTCAACAACTATCAACAAGCCGATACTGGAACAAAGATGATACACATCGGTAAGAACACCAAAAGCACTATTATTGCAAAAGGGATTTCGGCCGGTAAGGCAGAGAACACTTATCGGGGCCAGGTTTCTATATTGGCTAACGCAGATAACGCCAGAAATTTCACTCAGTGTGACTCTTTGTTAATCGGTGATGAGTGCGGTGCCCATACTGTTCCCTATATAGAAGTACGTAACCCCACCGCTAAAATGGGTCATGAGGCCACGACTTCGAAAGTTAATGACGATCAGCTTTTCTATCTTCAGCAACGAGGTATAGATTTAGAGGAAGCCAACTATATGATAATAAATGGGTTTTGTCGTGGTATTTTTAAAGAGCTGCCTTTTGAATTTGCTATGGAAGCTTCACAATTATTGAGAGTGAGTTTGGAGGGTGCGGTAGGTTAAATGTCAAATTCTCAGAAATTAATTGAAATCAAAGATTTGCACGTCTCTGTAGCGGAAACAGAGATATTAAAAGGAATAAATCTTAGCATTGGTTTTGGGGAAGTGCATGCCATTATGGGGCCTAATGGTTCTGGCAAAAGTACTCTCGCAAACGTTATAGCCGGTCGACCTGGCTATAGCGTCATCAGCGGAGATATTGTTTACAAGGGGAGCAGTATACTCGAAGTTCTACCTGAAATCAGGGCTAGGGCCGGCATATTTCTTGCATTCCAATATCCTGTTGAACTACCAGGGGTTAGGACTTGGCAATTTTTGAAATCTGCTATTGATGCTATCCGAAATGAAAACGGGCAGGAAGAGCTCAAAATAAGAGACTTCGATAAATTGCTTGAAGAAAAGCGAAAACTCATGGAAATGGATCCAGACCTTGTGCGGCGTTCTGTGAATGAGGGGTATTCGGGTGGAGAGAAAAAACGGAACGAAATATTGCAACTAGCACTATTGGATCCCACCTTAGCTTTATTAGACGAAACAGACTCTGGGTTGGATATCGACGCTTTAAGAATTGTTTCCCATGGGGTAAATATTTTTAAAAGTCCTGAGAAATCAGTTCTAATCGTCACCCACTATCAGCGGATTTTGGATTATATTACTCCTGATTATGTACACGTCTTAGTAGACGGTAAGATAGTACGTTCTGGTGGTAGTAGCCTTGCAATGGAATTAGAAGAAAAAGGATACGACTGGGTAAAGGATGTTGTTGGTGAAGAGGTGAACCCTTAATGCAAAAGGCTAGCTCACTCCTGAATAAATACGAAGAGGATTTTGATAACCTTTCCTCTATTAACCCAGGTTGGTCATCCGATCTGAGGAATAAAGCAATGGATACCTTTCGGGAAATAGGTTTCCCCGTACGAAGAAAAGGCAATGAGAAGTGGAAATACACTAATGCCAGACCGATAGCAGATGTCGAATATTCTTCGGGAAAGTTTGAAAAAATGGATTCAAACGACATTAAATTGATAGCTCCATGGCACGAATCTTGGATTAATCTCCTCTTTGTTAATGGCCATTATCAAGAGACCTTTTCAGGTAGTTTGTCCACAAATATACAAATTTCCAATATGGCTTCAAATGACTTGGCTGAAAATCTTACCAGCAATGTTGGCGGGATTATGGATTATTCAGACGATGGATTTGCTGCATTGAATACGGCATTCATGTCAGATGGTCCGATAATAACGGTTCCCGAAGGAGAGAACTCCGGGATTGTCATAAACCTTATTTTTTTCAATCAAGGGTTGTCCGACACAGTGAATTATCCTCGAGTTTTGATAACTACAGGTGGGAATTCCATAGTCAGTGTCATTGAGAATTACGTTGGGGGCAGCGGCGATCAGACATTTACTAATTCCGTTTCTGAAATATATGTGGGGGAGGACGCAACTGTTAATCATTATCGTTTAATGAATGAGACTGATGATACCTATGATGTCGGCTATGGCAGGGTAAGAATAGATACCAATGGAGCATTTAATTCTAGATCGTTTTTCCGTGGTTGCGGAATCGGACGCTATGACTTAAATGTGTCGATAGAGGGGGAAAATGCCTCCTGTGATTTGCAAGGTTTGTATTTCACAAATGGTGCTCAGCATATGGATAATTTCATTAATATTGACCATGTTCGTCCGAACTGTCAGAGCAACCTATTTTACAAAGGAATACTAGCAGGTAGATCAAGGGCGGTGTTTGGCGGTACAGTCTTAGTTAGGAAAGAAGCACAGAAGACGAATTCCGTACAATCAGATAAAAATTTAATACTGTCACCACATGCTGAAGTAGATAGTAAACCGGCGTTGTTTATATACGCTGACGACGTGAAATGCGCCCATGGGGCTACCGCCGGGAATATAGATGCCGATACCGTTTTTTATATGAGGAGTAGGGGAATTGATCTAGAAGCCGCTAGTCGATTGATAATTTATGGATTCGCCGGGGAAATAATTGATAAGGTAGAAATACCAGAACTGAGATCATATCTTGGGGAATCTTTTCTTAGTTCTTTGCCTAGTCATAGGTTTGAGTTTTAGTGATGTATGACCTCGAGGATTTATATCAAGAAATCGTGATGGATCATAATAGAAGACCTCGCAATTTTGGAGAGATCAAAAATCCAACCAATTCTGCGAATGGATTCAACCCTTTATGTGGTGATCAAATTACACTTCAGCTACACTTAAAAGACGGCTTAGTATCTGATTTAGCGTTCATCGGGGTTGGATGTGCAATATCCAAATCCTCGGCATCGATGATGACTGAGGAATTGAAAGGAAAGACATTAGATCACGCTGAAAACTTGTTTGAGGCATTCCGAAAAATGATTACCAGAAATCCTGGAGACTCATATGACTCCGACTTATTGGGTGACTTAGAAATTCTCCAGGGAGTTTCCCGATATCCGGCGAGAATAAAATGTGCCACCCTTGCTTGGCACACTTTGCATTCAGCAATTCATGATGAAAATAACGTTGTATCTACTGAGTAGTTTCTACTGTAGGGTGAGGTGAACTATGCATGTACCGATTAAAGTTGATTATGGTGTGAGAGCACTGGTGGATTTAGCAATGTATGGTTCTGATGGGAATTCACTGAGAGCCTCCGATATTTCGCAGAGAACTGCCATACCAAATGCATATCTCGCCCAGGTACTTAACTCTTTGAAAAGGGCGGGATTTGTCAAAAGTACCAGAGGTCCGAACGGAGGTCATGAACTGGCGGTTGATCCGGAAAGAATACATTTGAGTTCTATCATGGAAGTGTTGGATGGTACGGATAATTTGGTCAATTGCTTGATTGACGATAATTTCTGCGTTCATTCCCCAGCATGTGCCCAGAAAGAAATATGGAGGACGGTTGAGGAAGCAATACACGGGGTTTTATTCTCAATAACGGTATCTGATTTAGCTAGAAGAACTCAATTAATCAAATTACAGCTATAAAGCAACACCTAAATGTCATCTTTGTTTGGGAGTAAATTTATTTAATGTTCAATGTTGAAAAAATAAGAGATGATTTTCCGATCCTATCTAAAAATGTCTATGGTAACCCTTTGGTTTATCTAGATAATGCTGCTACTAGCCAGAAACCTCGACAGGTAATCGATGCTTTAGTTGATTACTACGAAAATTATAATGCAAACGTTCACAGAGGTGTTCACACATTAAGTATGGAGGCCACAGATAAATTTGAAGAAGCAAGGGAAAAAGTGGCTACATTTATTAATTCTGAGTCTTCTGACTTAGTTGTGTGGACTAGGAATGCTTCTGAAGGTTTAAATCTCATCGCTTATTCATGGGGGGAAGACAATGTGCATGAAGGAGATGAGATTTTGTTGACCCCAATGGAACATCACAGCAATTTGGTTCCCTGGCAAGAACTTGCCAGGAGGAAAAACGCAGTCATAAAGTTTATCCCCATGCGAGAAAACGGAACGTTAGATATGGATAAAGTTGATGACCTGATTACAGAGAGGACAGTTCTTGTATCGGCAGTTCATATGTCAAATGCCTTAGGCACTATTAATTCAGTAAGAGAATTGGGACAAAAAGCTCATCAACAGGGCGCAAAAATTTTGGTAGACGGAGCGCAGAGTGTACCCCATATGCCTACGAATGTTCAGGAATTGGATTGTGACTTCTTAGTATTTTCAGGGCATAAAATGTTAGGACCTACAGGAATAGGGGCCATGTATGTGAAGCGGGATATATTGAACACTATGGAACCTTTCCTGATGGGAGGCGAAATGGTACTGGAAGTATCTTATGAAGAGGCATCTTGGGCAGATTTGCCAATGAGATTTGAGGCCGGGACTCCTAACATAGCTGATTCTATTGGGCTTGGATCCGCTGTTGATTATCTAAATGACCTAGGTATGGAGAATGTTAGAACGCATGAGAAGAATTTAACCAGTTACGCATTAAATAAGTTTAAGGAAGCAGATTTAGACGGCATGGACCTGTTTGGACCGGACGATCCTGAGGTAAGGGGTGGAGTATTTTCTTTTAATACGGTAGATGTTCATCCTCACGATTTGGGAACATTCCTTGACAGGATGGGCATTGCTGTAAGAACAGGGCATCATTGTGCTATGCCCTTGGTACGGAGCTTGGGAGTGGCAGCCACTGTAAGAGCAAGCTTTTACTTATATAACACCGAAAGGGAAGTGGATATTTTGGTAGATGGTGTAACAGAAGCGCTGAGGTATTTCAGGGATGGATCAAAATAATATCGATGATATTTATAGGGATAGAGTTATCCTTGATCATTGCAGAAACCCTCGAAACACTTCATTAATTGATCATTTTGATCTAACAGGCGATGCGATAAACCCCTTTTGTGGTGACGAAGTCCATTTTCAAATTGGCTTAAAGGGCAAAAACTTAATTGAGCGCATCCAATTTTCTGGGGATGGATGCGCTATAAATATGGCTTCTGGGTCATTGTTGTCAGAGGCAGTCACCGGTTTAACGATTCAAGAAGCAGCACTACTATCCATCAGGTTTGTCGAGTCAATGAGGAAACCTACCGGGGAAAATGTGGGAGGTGAATTTTTAGGAGAGCTTTCAGCTCTGATTAGCGTTAGGAATTTCCCTGTAAGGGTAAAATGTGCGTTATTGGCGTGGTCTGCTCTTGAGGATGCTCTTTCAGAAAGAAAATAAATCAACGATCGAGCCACACTCTCTCCCAATGTGAATATTCGAACCCAGAAAAGTTTGGATGCATGTTTTTTAAATCCTCAGTCCATGCCCATAGGCTTTTTTGGGTCGCGGGCATGAAACGATAGGATTTCTCTAGTAGGTGAATGTTTATGCTATTGATGATCTCGGAGCGTTTTTCAAGATTGTATTCTTGGGACTGTTCTTCTATGAGCTCATCTAGTCTCGAATCTTGGTGATTTGAGGTATTCCATTCACCTTGACTGTGAAGTACCGGGATAACAAAACTGTTTGTCGATGATTGAGGAAATGTTGGCCCCATTAACACATCGAAATCACCTTGCCTCCAGACTTTTTCGACATATTGCCTACGGTTCACAAAATTAATTATTGGGTCAAACCCCACAGCTTCAAGCTGTTGGGAGGCAATTTCCGCGCTTTCCTTATACCGTGAACCAAAATCACTTGTGGTTATGACTATTGGAACAATTTCTTTTAAGGCTTCTGGTTGTTGGAAGGGGTAAAAATGTGATTCCCAATCAGACCTGTCCGGAATCCATGATGGATGATTGGTGACAAACCCTAATGAGAAAAAAGCATAATTGTGCCAGGCTTTTTGGATGATCTCGTCAGGATTTATCGATGATCTGGCCAAAAATCTCGTACTATCATCGTTAAATGGTGGTATTGCTGTGTTAAAAACTATTTCAAAACCTAGTCCTGGTTCCGGATTTTCAAGTGCTATGTCTAACTCTGATAAATAATTCTCTATGTTATAAACGTCAATCAACCCCACGCTATAGGCGCTTAATCTTGCTTGAGGATCTGTGATGATATGAAACTCTATAGAATCCAAATATGGAGGATTAGGTGCTGAATAAACATTTTCTACTGATGAATAGGAATCGGCTACAAGTTTCGCCAACCTCCAAGGACCAGACCCAATGGGTGGAACTGATTCCATTTTCGTGGAGTTACTGATGTTTGATTTTGATAATAATTTAGATCTCCCGTCTGCTAAAGAGATGAAAAAATCTGCATCCGGGACATTTAAGTTTATCTGAATTTGATCTTCGGACTTTATATCTATACTGCGGACCATATGAAACCTGTTCCAATGTTCCTGATCTTTAGCCATCTGGCGATCTAAACTAAACTTTATGTCTTCTGGCGACACGGTTTTCATACTGTCCGATTCTTCAGATATCCACTTGATATTTGTGTCAACATCAAAAACAAACGTTTTGTTATCTACCATTTGCCATGATTTGCAGACATCGCATTCCGTGGCTTTAGAAGGTAATGTGATGTTGGGTCCATTACTAAATTTCAAAAGTCTTTGATAAATTATTCCCATTCCCCAGGCGGCGTGTGCGCCAGAATAATTTTCATGAGGGTCTAATGAGTCGAAATAATGTTTCGAAATCAATTTTAAGGTTCCGCCTCGTTTTCCCTGAAATACCGGCGGATTATTCTTCTTAGAAGTGGTGGGTCCTAATATATTATCTGGAGATTCTTTTTCTATTGATAGAGGGGTAGGCGTCACCGTTTCTTGGATAGGCGGGTGAGCTGCCTCAGGGCTTAGTTTTATTCCTATTGTAGGCAGGGGTGCCTTATCCATATTCATAGAACGTTGATTATTGAAAATTTCCGGTTTCAATTTGGATTGATCTGTACATGCGAAAGAAACAAATCCTGTTACGAGGCCAAATATCACTGCTAGGTGCACGAAATTTTTCATACGGGAGGGGCCATTACACAATTTCAATAATTAACCTTTATGGTGATTGATGATTTAAGTATAATCAACGTCAGTAATCTTTGACATTACGTTTATGATGGTCCCATATGTTGATTGACACCCATGTTCATTTAGATGCTTTTCCTGATAGTGAGATTGAGGCTATTTTAGGCCGAGGTCACGATGTGGGAGTTGGGTTCGTCATATGTGCAGGTACGACGGTCGATTCCTCTATTCGGTGTATTGAGCTGTCACGAAGATTCCACCCCTTTTTTTCTGGGGTGGGAGTACATCCAATGGACATATCCAAACCGCTGACGACGAAAGACTATCAGACATTAACGGAATTAGCTTCAACTGAACCAAAGGTTATAGTGATGAGCGAAATCGGATTAGATTATATGGAGGGTATGCCTGACAGGGCGTGGCAATTTTCAGCCTTCAGAGAGCAAATTAGTATCGCTAGGGCACTAAAATTACCTATCGTCTTTCACAGCCGAGAAGCTCATCAGGATTGTTTGAGGGTTTTGAAAGAAGAAAAGGGCTATGAAGTAGGTGGAATAATGCACTATTTTCAAGGTTCATTAGAGGAGGCTCGGCAGGTCATAGATTTGGGATTTTATATATCAATTGCCAGGCCAATATTTCGGTTACCCCATCTTCAAGAAGTCGTCGCTAAGATCCCGATAGAAAACATAGTTATTGAGACGGATTCGGCCCCTCAACCATTTAAAAAAAATCGTGATAATTGGACAGAGCCTCGTTACCTAAGACCCATTATGGAAAAAATTGCTGAGCTTAAAGGTATGGATACAGGTATGGTGGAAGCCTCACTATTTCAAAATACTAAAAAACTACTATCAGGCCAATGGGACATCGTAACGAAATTCGTTTCTAATTCCTAATCCACCATAGAATTCGTGAAATATGGGCCTATAATCATCAACCATGGAAGCAATATCCATGCGATGAACCACCCTATCACCGAAGGGAAAAATGCTTTCAAAAGGGTAATGTTATGAGTCGTTTTTACCCCGACGGTTACCGCGACTAATAACCACACTAAAGTTATTAATAGTATGTAATCTCCCACTATGGGGATCGTTGCTAAAATTAATCCAACTCCCGGACCATATGCTATGCCAGTACTACGAACAGTATCTCTAAACTCTGCGTCTCCCCCCATAAGCCCGCATAACGTGTTGGTGATGAATGACCACATCATCAGCCCAACAAAAATAGTGGAAAATGCTACTGCCATCATTTGAAGGCGAGCGAAATCGCTTTCTGAATTAATCACGGTACCTTTGTAATGCAGGTATATTGCGCTTGAAAAGCCCGTAATTGCCACCGTCCCCAGAGATTGTATGACAAGTTCTGGCCGGTTTTTAAATTCAGGATAAATTTGTTTATTTAAGATGGCAGCTTTAATGAGGTTATCGATCATAAATGGTATTTGCTATTGTAATGTCGTTTCGGGTTCCGACAAAATATTGATAATAGTGTAAAATCCTTACGTCCTAAAATCCTAGCATAACTGGTGTAATTCTCATCGACTCATCGATCCTAACAGAAGGTGCCTATCTAACAGTTATTGGTATGGGCACATCATTTATACTCCTTTTAGTATTGATTGTCTCAATATTAGCGACTAAATACGTTTCTAATAAAATAGACCCTCCCTACGTACCTCCTAGCGAAGAGCAACAACAGGAGTTGGCCAGAAAAGCAAAGGCAGCCGCCGCTGCCTTTGCTTTTCTGGCTGCTAAAGGACGTGATCCTGAAATAGATTCCAAGGTGAAATAATAGAATCGGTCACATTGATGGTGCACATAAGTGATGGAACAACTTCTTGATTTTATAAGAACAACAGGCCTCGCCAATTTAGGGTGGCGAGATGTCGTGATGATTTTTGTTGGCATTATATTTATATACCTCGCCATAAAAAAAGACTGGGAACCATATGAACTCCTGCCAATAGGATTGGGAATAATAGCCGCGAATCTGCCTTTGACCGGTTTAATTACACCACCAACTTCAGATTCTTTGAATCAAGAGGCCGGGATATTCGGTATCTTTTTTCATTACGGATTATCTTTTTGGAATATATTGCCGCCTATTATTTTTCTTGGAATAGGCTCACTGACAGATTTTGGCCCGGTAATAGCAAATCCCAAAACTTTACTTTTGGGTGCTGCCGCTCAAATAGGCATATTTGTTGCATTTTGGGGAGCTTTAATGGCAGGATCTCTAGGAATTCTAGGAATGGATTTTGGAATTGAAGAGGCGGCCTCAATTGGTATCATCGGTGGAGCAGACGGTCCTACAACGATATTCCTTTCTGCACGGTTGGCACCAGAGATATTAGGTATAACGGCTGTTATAGCCTACTCTTACATGGCAGCCGTTGCATTTATACAACCCCCATTAATGAAAATGTTCACTACGGAAAAAGAGCGGCAAATAGTTATGCGACCTCTCAGAGAGGTTTCAAAACTTGAAAAATTAATATTTCCTAACGTCGCGTTGATAGCGATAATATTGATGGTTCCCAAATCTGCCCCATTGATTGCCATGTTCATGATAGGTAATTTGTTCCGCGAGAGTGGAGTTGTCCCCCGATTGACAAAATCTGCATCTAATGAGATTTTGAATATCGCCACAATTTTCCTAATGATTACAGTAGGCACCCAACTCACCGCCGCCAGAGTCTTCGACTGGCAGACTATGGTGATATTGATTCTTGGTTTAGTTGCTTTCTCTTGTGGGACTATTGGCGGGATACTATTTGCGAAAATCATGAATTTATTTCTCAATGAAAAGATAAATCCCCTTATTGGTTCAGCCGGTGTCTCAGCTGTACCAATGGCTGCACGCATTTCACATCATATCGGACAGGAAGCGAATCCGAATAATTTTTTGTTGCCCCATGCCATGGGTCCTAACGTGGCGGGGGTGATTGGATCTGCTGTAATAGCAGGCGTTTTTATATCATTGGTGCCTTAGTCAATGAAAATTCGAGTAGAAAAGAAATGGTATACGATCGAGGTAGACAGCATCACCCCTGACTCCGCAGTTATTTTAGTTGATGGTGAAAGGTTTGAGGTGAAATTAGCGGATGTAGAAAAAACAAGTGAGACGATGCGGGAAGTTTCCGATCCTATGCCCGACTCTGTTGGAGTGAGAACGGACGACTTCAAGGAATTCAAAAGCCCGATGCCAGGGATTATAATTTCTATTCTGGTACAGACTGGGGATGACGTGTCTGAAGGCCAGGATATATGTGTGTTGGAATCGATGAAGATGCAACAGACTCTTAAATCAGATATGGCTGGCACTATTATGGGGACAGGCGTGTCGCCAGGGGATCAAATATTGGACGGAGACGTAATTTTCCTGATTAGGTAAATACTATCCGAATTGATTCTAATTATCGCCCTAGATTTGCCAAGGCTGATTCTGCAATTAGCAATTCTTCTGTTTCTCTGATTGGGTGAATTAAATTAATAGCCAATTGCAACTCTTTTTTTGCCTCCGCCAGATTTCCGTCCTTTTTGTGTATTAAACCTAGGTATAGGTGGGTTCCTCCAAGGTCTACATCCAACGTTAACGCTTTTTGGAAATCTGTTTTAGCAAGTTCGTATCTCTCCAAATGGTAATAAGCTGCACCTCTAGATTTGTAAGCGATGGCTAGATCAGGCATTCTTTTTATTAGGGTGGAAAAGGCGTTAACAGATTCGGTAAACTGTTCTGATCTCAATAAATTAAGGCCGCGGTTGTAGAGAAACAGGGCTTCTATTTCCGGAGTTGGCGATGCTGATATAGGTTTTGACGGGGTGACGGTCGGGGTGATTTCAGCTTCTTGGGAAGTTTTATTGCTTGTAAGCATGGGCTCTTCGGTAGGTACGAGTGGAGTTGCCTTATCGGGGCTATTATCACAAGATAGTAATGAGCAAACTATAATTGTCACAGCAATCAATGGCAGGGGCCTGAAATATGAAATCAAGTTCACGTTGTATGACATAGGAAATAGAAAATTTAGTATAGGAGGAAGTTAACTGATTCCTATTCTACCATCTCAATGAAATTGGAGGATATGTTGATAAAAACCCTTGAAGATAAAACCCCACTGGTTCATCCTACCGCTTTTGTTAGCGAAGCAGCCTATGTTGTAGGTGATGTCGAGATAGGCGAAGGATCAAGTATTTGGCCTGGAACCGTTATAAGAGGTGATATGGGTAAGGTAAGAATTGGTAAATATACAAATATTCAAGATAATTCAGTGGTGCATGGGGACGATGACGTCGAAATTGGCGACTACGTGATTGTAGGTCATAGAGTTATGTGTCATGCGAAATACATAGGAGATCAATCACTCATCGGGAATGGGGCTATAATAAATGACGGGGTAATAATCGGAAAAAATAGTGTGGTCGGGTCGGGGACTATGGTGCTAGAGAACATGGATATACCAGAGAGGTCCATTGTTGTGGGTATGCCTGGAAGAGTTAGAGGTGAAATTCAGCAAAAACATTTAGATCTGCAGGTGGAGCTTGCCGATATTTATTCCAATCAAGCCAAGCGATACAAAAAAGAAGGTACTCTCGAGTAGGAGATCTGCTTCAGGAAAGAATTACGGGGGTGCCATGCTCTGGGTGAGTGATTATTGTCACTTCAGACCCATATATGGAGTCAATATTATTTTTTGTTAATACTTCTTTAGGCATCCCATCTGCAGCGATAGATCCATTTGAGAATAGAAGGATTCTGTCGCTGAATTGAGCTGCGATATTTAGATCATGTATAGCCAAAATAGTGACCCCGAACCCAGATTTTAGCGTGTGTATTTTTTTTATGAGTTTCATAATTTTGATTTGATGATAAATATCTAAATTGGAAGTCGGTTCGTCTAACAGCATTATTGGTGATTGTTGGGTAATCGCAAGAGCCAACATAGCACGTTGCCTTTCTCCACCTGAAATCTCCCCTAATTTTCTTCTGGAGAGATAATCTATTTCTGTTAAAGACATGGATTTGCGTGCTATATTGAAATCTTCCTTTGATTCCCATTGAAGTAATCCAAGGTGAGGATTTCGTCCCAACATCACAAAATCTGGAATGCTGATCTCATCCGGAAGTTTGGGGTTTTGTGGGACCATTGATATCCAAACCGCTCTTTTTTTATTTGTAAGATTGTGACTTTGCTGATCATATATATATATCTTTCCAGATGAAGGTTTCAAAGTTCCGGATATTAGTTTCAATAGAGTAGTCTTTCCAGCTCCGTTCGGCCCGACTAGAGAAACTAATTCTCCTGGGTTGAAATGTGCAGTAATTTCTTGAATGACATTTACATTTTCATATTTGAACGAAACATTTTGAAGATCAATAACCATCAACAGTGCTCCCTTTGGTTTTTAAAAGCACATAAACGAAAAACGGAGACCCTACCAACGCGGTTATTATTCCAACTGGCAATTCAATGGGGCTCACGATTGTTCTAGCTGCCAAATCGGCGAGAATCAAAAAAGCAGCGCCCACTAGGCCGGAAAGAGGTAATAGTGTTCGATAATCTGTGCCCCATAAAAGCCGTATGATGTGAGGAGCTATTAAACCGACGAAACCTATCAAACCGCTAAATGAGACTGCGGCGGCTGTGACCAAGGTTGCCGATACTATCAATATGCGTTTGGTCTTCTCTATATTGACGCCTAACGATTCAGCGTAATACCCCTCAAGTTGCATGGTGTTCAATATTCGACTGTAGCCTAAAATGAAACTTACGCCTATTATCATATAAGGCATTATTAATATTGAGTGTGACCATTGTGCCCTTATGAAGCCCCCCATGAGCCAGCTGAGTAATGGCCTCAAATCAGGATCACTTCTTAGCATCAGAATTCCTGTGATAGCTGTCGCAAATGCTCCAATGGCTAATCCCGCTAAAAGTAGTGTCGACAGATGGGTGTTGCCAGATTTTATGGAGATTAGGTATGCGATAAAAACCGCTATGATTCCTCCACAAAACGAAGCTACAGGGAGCAGGCTGAAGTATCCATAAGTGAAGGGTATTCCCGACAGGAAAACAATAGTAGCACCAAGCGATGCGCCTGAAGCGACCCCAATTAAATATGGGTCTGCCAAGGGGTTTTTAAATAAACCTTGGTATGTGGCCCCTGAAATTCCGAGGGATGCTCCCACTAGTAATGCAAGGACAACCCGGGGGAGCCTGATGTTCCAAATTATGGTGTGCCAGGCAGGTGTTAGTTCGGTTGATTCGTTAAATAAATTTAATTTGGAAAAGAGAATTAAAAATACAGAGGTGACAGGTATATACACGGATCCTATAGCAACGCCAATAACAGCACATATGAATATTATGACTATCCCGATTGTTATTTTGTTCCAAGGATATTTATATGTTAGTACAAGGTCTTGATCATTGGTATAAGTTGTGGGTTTCATTTGAAAATGCCAGGGTAAAATTCATTTGCTAGTTCTTCTAAACCTAATATGAATCTTGGTCCAGGAATACCAAGATAATCGTCGTTTGATTTGAAAATAGATTTATTTTTGATAGGCAATAATTTATTGAAAGCGGGATTTTGATACAGTAAGTCAGGATTAGAACTTATGATGATTTGAGGGTTTCGGTCTATGATTACCTCAGGACTTAATTGCCCATAATTATCTACGTCATGGGCCACATTTTTGAGTTTTAACAATTGGAATACATTTCCCATGAGTGTGTTGTTTCCAGGAGTCCAAAGATCTCCCACGTCTTGAAAGACAGAAGGCCCGGAATGATACGGGTCCAAAATGAATTTGATTTTGGCGATTCTTGATTCAAAGTTCTTGGCTAATATTTCCGCTTCGTTCACCGCACCAGTGATCTGCCCCCATGTTCTGAAGGTGTCAGCCATTTTCATCAAGTCGTCATCGACCGATTCCAATAAAAGCACTTTTAGCCCAGCTTTCTCCAACTCTTCCTTGAAGGTCGGATGAAATAGGAAAACTAAATCTGCGTCTAGATCAAGAATGCGTTCGATATTCATATTGAATGCATCGCCTACTTTTTCAATATTTTCTACTTCTACAGGATGGGAAACCCAACTGTGGGTCCCAATAATTTTGTGCCCTTGACCTATTGCGAAAATAGTTTCAACTGCCGCAGCATCGTAAGCAACTATACGTTCTGGAGGCTTATTGAAAATTATCTCACTTCCGTCTCTGGCTATGACAGTTAGGGGAAATTGAGCGGTTAATTTTTCATAGGTGGGGGGTGATGGGGCCGAGAAATATTGGACTATCCTATCTTTGGGGAATTTTTGACTTTGTATTTCTTTAGTGATTGGTATGGGTGTAGGAGCTGTTATTGGCGTAGATGGCAATATTTGTTTGTGGGTGTAGGTTTTTATTGGTACTGGGGCTGAGGCTGGGGCCGCCGGATTGGGTTGTTTTGGAGTTGGAGAGGATCCTTCGGAACATGAAGCCATCCCTATCATCAATACGAAGGCAATTGAAGTATTAAGCAAAACTGGCCGAACCAAATTATCCCCCTTTTATTCAAAAACCTGCCTAGTTCTGGTCTTCTGCCGGAAAATAAAAAAGCCCACTCTCTTTGTGTGGGCCGGTTGGGGAGGTAATCATCTCAACCCGGCCTTTCCGCGAAGACCCAGATAGTGGTGCTTAGTGGTTGACCGGACTTGCTTCTTAAAGCCTACCGTTGCGGGACAGTGTCGGATTTCGACCGACTTCCTCTTTTAAACCCTGTAGGGCACTTGCACCATTTTCCAATTCTGTTTTTAACTGCATCATCAAACCATGACTGCAATTAATTTGTCAATATTTATATTGATAAATTACTCTTCTGTGATTTGTTGGGGGTTCTCTAAAGTACTCATCTCAGAGTTTGAGGTGGACATTTCTGATTCATCTTCTAGAGCAGGTGGGGGTGGTGATTCAGGAAGTTGATCCATATCAAACATGTTTTCCAGTTCTGCAACTCCTAGTTTTTTACGACCTTCCTCGGTTAAATCATATCGAGCAGGGATTAGCCTTCCTATAATGACATTTTCTTTCAACCCTGATAGAACATCTCTTTTCCCGGTCACAGCTGATTCTGTTAAAACCCTCGTTGTCTCTTGAAATGATGCAGCTGCTAGGAAGCTGTCCATATGAAGCGAAGCTCGAGTTATCCCTAGAAGTATAGGTACAGCGGTGGCTGGATCTCCGCCTTCGGCGATTATCTCACCATTTTTACCCTCGAATGCTTTTCTGTCCATCGGGTCACCAGGTAGAAATTCAGTGTCTCCTGCTTCGTTGATCTGCACCCGCCTTAGCATTTGTCGAATTATAGTTTCTATGTGCTTATCATGTATGGGAACGCCTTGAGACCGGTAGACTTTTTGCACTTCTTCGATCAGGTAAGATTGAACGGATTCCCTACCTTGTATTTCTAAGATTTGTTGCGGGTTTTTGGGTCCCGAAGTAATAGCTTGTCCTGCTTCCACTTCGTCACCGTTAGTTAGCTCTAGGTCGGAAGCCGCAGGTATCGCATACTCCCTTTGTTCCTCATCTGTCCATGTAATTGTTATTGTCGCACCTTCTTTCCCCACTGTTCCCGAATTACGGGCGTGTATAACTGAATCATCATCCGAATCTTTTGAAGCTGCTATTGGGGTTCCAATTATCACCGTACTGCCCTTTTTTACCAGAGGTTTATATCCCTCTAGGGGGTACTCGTCTACCAACTCTTCAGAATTGATTATTCGTGCGGTGCGGCCTTCCGGGGTTTCGATTATCTCTGCTTTTCCTGAAATCTCTGATAATACAGCTGCTCCACGCGGTGACCTTGCTTCAAATAATTCTTCGACTCTAGGTAATCCGCTAGTTATATCTGCTCCAGCCACTCCCCCAGTGTGAAAAGTTCTCATTGTCAACTGGGTCCCCGGCTCTCCAATACTTTGTGCAGCTATTATCCCAACAGCATCTCCAATCATTATTGGTTGCAAATTCGCCAAAGATAACCCATAGCACATTTTGCAGAGGCCCTTTTCAGCTTGGCAAGAAAGAGGAGATCTTACTTCTACGACCGATACCCCTTGTTTTTTTAGTATATCGATGTCTTCTTCCTGCAACGCTTGGTCGGCTTCTATTATTATTTCACCGGTTTCAGGATTGGCCACGGGAGATGCAGTGTATCTGTATTTTATCCTGTCATAAAATAGGTCCTTGAGAGTATCATCATGATAATCTTCTACCGTGATTCCTCGGCCAACTCCGCAGTCCTCGACGGTTATTATGACTTCTTGGGCAACGTCAATAAGTCGCCTAGTAAGGTAACCGCTGTCTGCTGTCCTTAAGGCCGTATCTGCAAGTCCCTTTCTAGCGCCATGGGTGGATATAAAGTATTCGAGTACGGTTAAACCCTCTCGGAAGTTAGATTTGATAGGTCTATCTATGATCCTACCTCGTGGGTTTGACATCAGACCTCTCATCCCTGCCATTTGCCGAATTTGAGCTATGTTTCCCTTTGCGCCAGAGTTGGCCATCATGTAGATTCCGCCATAGTTAGGTAAATCTTCAGCTATAACCTGGGTCAATTTATCATTGGCATCGGTCCATATTCTGACTGTGGCATTGTAGCGCTCATCTTCTGTTATCAAGCCATCCATGTACTGTTCTTCAAGCTGAATTACTGATTCTTCTGCTTCACCCACTATTTCTGACTTCTTTGGCGACACCTTGACATCATTGATAGCTATAGAAACCCCTGATCTTGAGGAATTTCGGAATCCTAAATCCTTAATATCGTCTAGCACTACTGCAGTTTCTTCATTACCTAGAAGCCGGAAGCAGTTGCCGGTTATCTCTTTTAACTTATTTCTTTCAACTTCTTCGTTAACATATGGCAGGTTAGTCGGGAGGACATTATTAAATATGATTCTACCAACTGTGGTATTGAGTAATTCTCCAGAATCATTTCTAGCATATATTTGAGCCCTAAGTGAAACAGCCCCTACTTCATGGGCCAAAATGGCATCGTCAAAATTACTGAATCTCTTTCCTATTCCATGCGCATTTTCATCAATGGATGTCATGTAGTAGCATCCCAATACCATATCTAACGATGGGGTAACAATTGGTTCTCCAGAGCTTGGAGCAAGCATGTTGAATGTGCTTAACATCAGTTTTCTAGCTTCCAACACGGCGATTCTTGATAGAGGCACATGTACCGCCATCTGATCTCCGTCAAAGTCTGCATTGAAAGCTGTGCATACTAACGGATGGACTCTTATCGCACTACCTTCAATTAAGACTGGCTCAAAAGCCTGTATACCGAGTCGATGAAGGGTGGGGGCTCGGTTTAGTAATACGGGACGTTCTTTTACGACTTCCCCGAGTATTTCCCAGACCTCTGACCTGTTACGTTCAGCCAATCTCTTGGCACTCCTTATGTTGTGAGCGTAACCTTTTAGTACCAGACGATGCATGACAAAAGGCTTAAATAATTCTAAGGCCATGCGTCTTGGTAAACCGCATTGATGGAGTTTTAATTCTGGACCAGCGATAATTACTGACCTTCCACTGTAGTCAACTCGCTTTCCAAGCAGATTTTGTCGGAATCGTCCTTGTTTCCCTCTCAAAAGATCTGATAGAGATTTGAGTTTATGATTGTGACTACCAGCTACCGCTCGGCCCCTTCTCCCGTTGTCGATCAAGGCATCCACTGATTCCTGTAGCATGCGCTTTTCATTTCGAATAATGATTTCAGGTGCTTGTAATTCAATGAGTCTACTAAGCCTGTTATTTCGGTTTATAACCCTTCTATATAGGTCATTTAGGTCACTTGTGGCAAACCGTCCTCCATCAAGTTGGACCATTGGGCGTAAATCTGGCGGAAGGACTGGCAGAGTAGTGAGTATCATCCATTCTGGCTTATTGGTACTTTTTCTGAATGATTCTACGACCCTGAGCCTTTTTATTGCTTTCTTGCGTCTCTGACCTGAAGTGGACTGCATTTCTTCTTGTAGCTCATCTCTAAGGTCATCGAGGTCGATGTAGTTTTGGAGCACGTACAATACAGATTCCGCCCCCATTCCAGCCTGGAACACCCCAGGGAAACTATCTCTATTGTCCCTGTATTGAGTTTCTGTTAATAACTTTGTGACATGTAGTTCCTTTAGTGAGGAAACCTCCTTTTCTATAGCACTTAATAATTCCGCATATTCATCGTTTATTTCTGCTAGGAGTTCCTCGATTTTCTGGTCTCGTTCCTTTTGTAAACTTTCTATTTTCCCCTCAGTTTCTAATTGTTCGTCTGAAGATTTTTCATCATCAACTCCAGACTCAGTAATTTCCTCAGGTAATAGACTCTGTAGAGGTTCTATTTGTGATTGGTATTCTTCTGTCAGTGTATTTTCGGCACTTTCAATCCTAGATTCTTTTTCCAAATTTCTTTCTTCTAAATCTGCATGCAGTTGTTCTAACAACTGACCTTTTAATTCGACATCAACATCTGTAATCAAATATTGGGCGAAGTAAAGTACTCGGTCTAAGTTTCTAGGGGACAGGTCTAAAAGCAACCCTAATCTGCTGGGAGTACCCTTCGAGAACCAGATATGAGCCACGGGTGCAGCGAGGTCGATATGTCCCATTCTTTCTCTTCTGACCTTAGAACGAGCCACTTCAACACCACACCTGTCACAAGTAACACCTCTGAATCTTATTTTCTTGTATTTGCCGCAGTAACACTCCCAGTCTTTGGTTGGGCCGAATATTCTTTCACAGAACAACCCATCTTTTTCAGGCCGTAAAGTCCTGTAGTTGATTGTTTCTGGTTTAGTTACTTCACCCCACGACCATCGCTGTACGTCGTTTGGGGATGCCAATGAAATTGATATTGCGTCGAAATCATTTCCAGGTTGAGCCATTTCATATTCTCCATAGCTGCTAAGAAGTCGGTGTAATTATTTACCTAGTCATCCCCACCAGGTACGGGTTGGTCATCTTCGATCGATCCTGGTTCTTCATTTGTTTCTGATTTCCTATCTGGTTCACTGCTGTTGCTGTTGAGGGTTCCTTCAAGTAGTGCCAGAGGATCAGAAATTTCAGGAGATTCAGGGAAAAGGTCATCGTCACTCCCAAGCCCTTTATCCTCCTTTACATCGTCATTTTCTAATTCAATCGATAGAACTAGACTTTGCAGTTCTTTCATAAGCACGTGAAAGGATTGTGGTATGCCAGGCTGGGCAACGTCCTCTCCTTTCACGATCGCCTCATACGTTTTAACTCTTCCTATCTCATCATCTGACTTGATGGTTAGCATTTCTCTTAGATTGTGGGCTGCACTGTATGCTTCTAGGGCCCAGACTTCCATTTCTCCGAATCTTTGTCCCCCAAGTTGTGCTTTACCCCCCAATGGTTGTTGAGTTATCAATGAATAAGGACCAGTGGCTCTGGCGTGGATTTTATCTTCCACCAGGTGGATTAGTTTCAGCATATATATGTATCCGACGGTCACGGGCTGGTCAAACACATCACCAGTCCTGCCGTCGTAGAGTGTGGATTTCCCCAGCACTGGGGCAGCGAGGCCGTAATCTCTGTTAAGCACTAAGGCTTCTTCCATAAGATCGTCGACGGACATACCAGACGTATCTTTACTCGCCACTTCATCCATCCATATTTTTAAGCAGGCGTATCTGGCGGCGTTTGGCTTGGACTCTATAAATATTTCTTCAAAATTGAAACCTCTTTTCTCAAGAAACTCAGATATCATTCCAAGGTCAATCATCTCCGAGGCATTATCCACAATTAATCTAGCAGGGACTGCTCCTGATTGGTCGATTATCCATGCCTTTGCTAATTCATCTTCAATGGCCGAATCTTCCGCACCATCAAATACCGGGGTTTTGGCATCGAACCCTAACCTTTTGGCTGCCCAACCAAGGTGGGTCTCTAGTACTTGACCTAAGTTCATCCTTGATGGAACCCCGATGGGGTTGAGTATTATGTCTACGGGTGTACCGTCCGGCAAAAACGGCATATCCTCTTCAGGTAGGATCTTAGCGATCACACCCTTGTTACCGTGTCGGCCGGCCATCTTGTCGCCCTCAGTGATCTTCCTAGTATGAGCTATCCATACTCTGACGAGTTTGTTGACACCGGGCGATAAGTCATCTCCGTTATTTCTATCGAGTATTTTGACATCGATCACTTTTCCTCCTTGTCCGTGAGGTACGTACAACGAAGAATCTTTGACGTCACGAGCCTTTTCTCCGAAAATAGCCCTAAGTAATTTTTCTTCTGCAGAAAGTTCAGTTTCTCCTTTGGGTGTGATTTTACCGACTAATATGTCCCGATTTGATACCTCGGCACCTATTCTAATTATTCCTTCTTCATCCAAATTTCTAAGGCTATCCTCACCTATGTTTGGAATATCTCGGGTGATTTCTTCTGGGCCTAGTTTTGTGTCTCTCGCTTCAACTTCATGTTTTTCGATATGTACCGATGTGAATTTATCTTCTTTTATCAACCTATTACTGAGAATAATTGCATCTTCAAAGTTGTAACCTTCCCAAGTCATAAAAGCCACGAGAACATTTTGTCCCAATGCCAACTCTCCGTTGTCTGTGGATGATCCATCAGCGAGGACATCACCTATTCGCACTGTTGTACCTTTATCAACAATTGGTCTTTGGTTGATGCAGGTACCCTGGTTACTTCGGTGAAATTTTATGAGTGGATGAATGAAATTTTTGTCATTTGCATCCGTTACAACTATCTTGTCTCCTGTGACACTGGTAATCACCCCATCAGTTTTAGACATCAGCACCTGCCCGCTATCCCTTGCCACTCTCATCTCCATACCAGTCCCTACAAGAGGCTTCTCTGGTTTCAATAGTGGTACAGCCTGCCTTTGCATATTAGAACCCATGAGAGCACGGTTGGCATCGTCATGTTCCAAGAATGGGATTAGAGACGTAGATACGCTTACTAACTGCAGTGGAGATACATCCATGAATCGGACCGAGTCAGTTTGCTCCATGCCAACTTCTTCCCCTCGCCTCGTCTCGACCCTATCGTTAATAAATTCGCCTGCCTCATTGATAGCTGAATTTGCCTGGGCGATGTAATAATCTTCCTCGTCATCAGCAGCTAAATGAACTATATCTTCGATATCGTTTGAAACGTAGGGCTTAACCTCGATGATTTTATTCTTTTGTGCCGAAATTCTTCCTGCTGTCCTAACAGATATCTGTGTTCCCGCCTTGATTATAGTTCTACCGTCCTCCGCCTTTATATCCTCAGTTGGAGTATGGCCTATTAGTTCATGGGGATCGCCATTATCGACTTTCGTGAGTATTTTTCTATACGGTGTTTCGATAAAACCAAACTCGTTGGTTCTGGCATATGTGGCCAGTGAAACTAAAAGTCCAATGTTAGGTCCTTCTGGGGTTTCAATAGGACAGATCCTTCCATAATGAGAATGGTGTACATCCCTGACGTCAAAACCAGCTCTTTCTCTGGATAATCCACCAGGGCCTAATGCCGACAAACGTCTTTTGTGGGTCAGCTCAGCCAGGGGATTTGCCTGGTCCATGAATTGTGACAATTGAGATCCCCCAAAGAATTCTCTAATTGCTGCGACTACTGGCCGTACATTAATCAGAGCGGCCGGAGTAGTACTCTCCGGATCAGGCTGTATAGTCATTCTTTCTTTGATTACCCGTTCCATTCGCAGTAATCCTACTCGTACCTGATTTTGAATTAATTCACCTACCGCCCGGACCCTTCTGTTACCTAAATGGTCAATGTCATTTGCGCGACGTTCCGAGTTGTTAACTTGTATGAGACGTTTTAATAGGTTGACAATGTCCTCTTTTGCAAGAATACGATCTTCCAAATTACCATCTCTATGTGCGTTTTCAGCTCCCTTTAGGTTCCGGTCCAATTTGTACCGACCAACTTTACCTAAATCGTAACGTCTACTGTCGAAAAAGAGTGAATTAATTAAAGATTTTGCATTTTCTGGATTAGGAGGTTCGCCTGGCCTCAAGCGCCTGTAAAATTCCACAAGTGCTTCCTCTCGGTTTGTAACACTCGCATCTTTATCAATCGTGGTCTGCATAAATGGATGATCTGGGTTGTTGTCCACATCTTTGAATATTTCTAGGATTTCTTCATTGGTTTCATATCCCAATGATCTGAGGAAAGTTGTGACGGGGGTTTTCCTTTTCCTGTCGATTTTTACGTATATGACGTCCCTATTGCTGGTTTCGAATTCGATCCATGCTCCTCGATACGGGATCATTTTTGCAGATGCAAGAGGACGCCCAGTTGCTGCGTCCCTATCGGCAGTAAAATATACCCCAGGTGACCGCACTAGTTGGCTCACTACGATTCTTTCGGCCCCGTTTATGATGAAGGTTCCGCCCCTGGTCATGATAGGAATATTTCCCACATATAGGCGCTGCTCTTTGATTTCACCCATGCCTGGTCCGGCTGCGTTGATTTGAAGGCTTACCGTCACATACAAGGCAGCTTCAAATGTTTTTTCCTGGGTTCGGCAATACTCTTCAGAGAGCTTTGGGTCTTCAAACTCAAAATCTACGAATCTTAGAGAAAAACGTGGATTCTGGCCTTGGTTATCCTCTATTGGGGATATTTCTTCAAAAAGCTCACTCAAGCCGGTCGTGGTAAACCATTTGAATGATTCCATTTGAACGTCAATCAGGTCAGGGACGTCCAAATTCGTCTTAATTTTGGAGAAAGATTTCGTTTTTGGGAAAACAACACGGTTATCCTGCAATGCAGAAGAGGTCATTAGACTTACACTCCTTGAGGGAAAGAAAATTTCCAGTTATTACGGGAGAAAGCACTCTTCTAAGACAGAAGAGCGGTAATTTAAAATCGCCAAGATAGGTGGATTTGTTAAAGCGTTTGTGCAACGTAGCGCATGTGTAATCATACAGTCTACCATTCTAGCTACGACATGCCACAGTTGTCAATACTAAAAAGTGTGGATAGCAGCTAGTATAATTTTTAAAGTTCGAGCTCATTAAAGGTGCACAAAATAAATTGTCAAATCGAAATCAGAACAGGGGCATTTTGCATGCTGATTTCGATGCTTTTTATGCTGCTGTGGAACAGCGAGATTTTCCGGAGTTACGAAATAGACCAGTAGTGGTTGGAGGAAGTCCGAGTAGAAGAGGGGTTGTCGCATCCGCTTCTTATGAATCCAGAAAATTCGGGATTAAGTCCGCCATGCCGATGAGCACCGCTTTGAAAAAATGCCCCGAAACTGTGGTCGTATCACCAAGATTTGTAGTGTACCGAGAAGTTTCTAGGCAGGTAATGGAAGTATTTAGAGATATTACTCCTTTAGTTGAACCACTATCTTTGGACGAAGCATACTTGGATGTAACCCATTTAATCGCCAATAATATCAGCCCACCTCAAATTGCAAGGAATTTAAAACAGAAAGTTTGGTCAAAATTAGGGCTGACTATTTCTGTTGGGGTTGCTAGTTCCAAATCGGTGGCCAAGATCGCTTCCAGCATCAATAAACCTGATGGACTCACCATAGTAAGACCTGGAGGCGAGATACCCTTTTTGTACCCGTTGCCCGTTGAGGTTTTATGGGGAATTGGTCCGAAAACTTCAGCTAAATTGCATCTGCTATCAATAGATACTGTACAAGATTTGGCCTCGCAACCCATGGAAATACTTTCTGGCATTTTCGGAAGTAACGCTACTCACATCAAAGAAATTTCTAATGGGATTGATACTACAGCGGTGATAACTCAACGGGAACGTAAATCAATTAGTTCTGAGACTACTTTGTTAGTGGACACTTCAGATGCGGAAGATCTTAACGAGATAGTCATGAGGTTAAGTGGTGATGTTGCCGAATCACTACTGAAGAAGAATATGAGAGGCCGGACCGTAAAGTTAAAACTCAAAAGATCGGATTTCACTGTTGTGACCAGGCAGAAAACGATTTCGGAAAAGGTGCAAATTTCATCTGAAATAGCAGAACCTGCCCTGGAGCTTTTGAATTTGGAGTTAGAAAATTCGCATGAGAAATACCGCTTAATCGGAGTTGGTGTGTCAGGATTTGCAACCTCTGAAAATCTTCAAGATGAGATGCAACTGAGGTTCGAAGGTCTTTAAAAATTATTTATTATCTATTTGAACTGCCTCTATTGGATCAAAGGGCTTGAAGCCAAAAACGTGTGAGTAAAAGTAAAATTCGGCTTCTAACGCACGCTGGATATTTTCTGACTTCCTGAATCCATGCTGCTCCCCCTCGAATTCTAGGTAGGACACGGGTATACCTTTTGCTTTCAGCGATGCATACATTTTTTGAGATTGATTAGGAAGTACGATTTTATCCTCCAGTCCCTGAAACAAAATTACAGGGCAAGACAAGTTTTCTGTGTGGTTAATAGGGGAACGATCGAGGTATTTTTGCCTTTCTTCAGGGTATTTTCCAACCATTGAATCAAGATATCTTGATTCAAACTTATGTGTCTCTTCAGCTAAGGCAGTAAGATCACTAACACCATAGTAACTTGCCCCTGCTGCAAAGAAATCTGTGAATGCCAGACAAGCTAATGTTGTAAATCCTCCTGCACTTCCACCCCGTATAGCGATTTTTTTGGGGTCGACTAAGCCTTTTGAAACAAGATGAATGCCGCCATTAACACAATCATCTACATCACTTATTCCCCAGTTACCGTTCAGAGCCTTTCTGTATTTGGTGCCATATCCAGTGCTTCCCCTGTAATTGACGTCTAAAATCGCAAATCCTCGACTTGTCCAGTATTGAATACCTAAATTAAGGGTATTTGAGGTCGATCCAGTCGGTCCTCCGTGACTGAGTATTATGAGTGGAGGTTTGGCTGATTCAGGAGCTTTATAATTCACATTCACGGGGGAATAATAGAAGGCGTGGCATTCTTGGTTATTGGTCGTTGAATATTTAACGGGTAGTGGTTTTGAAAAATGAATCGCTTCTATGTCGTTTTTCGTTGATACTTGTACTACTCTGAGTTTTATGCTGGCTTTGGTCTCATACGTAAATAAGGAATATGAATGGTCAGGCGAACCAGCAACGAACAGTGCTTTGCCGTTACAGGCCTTCAGACCGGTTCTATGTATCTCAGTGATATCAATATCGACATCTATATCAACAAAGTCACAGGAAATTGGATCCAATAAGGCAACTTTCCAAAACCCCAGTCTACTGTAGGCGCATATTATTTGGTCATTGGTTATGAAATCATAAAATCTGACACCCAGCCCCCACTGTGCTTGAGTGAATTCAGCGTTTATAGGGGTCAGATTATGGGATTTCTTGCCCTCATATTTACATATGTTCCACCAACCGGAAAGGTCTGATATGTAATGCAAAATACCATTTGGAGACCATAGTGGTTGGCAAACAGATTCCCCGTCCCCTGCGATCTTCTGAGGATTGTAAAGTTCTGAATGCTTCAAATCAGCCACATAAAGCTCAGTGGCATCCCAAGGCATGTTGGGATGGTTCCATTGAACCCAAGCAAGCGTCCGTCCGTCAGGACTTATCACTGGAGAAGCATAGAAATCAGCGCCAGAGGCCAGAATCGTTACCTCTCCATCATTTTGTATATCAACTGAGACTATGCAATTAACAGGTTCATCTTTGTTATCATGGTTTTCGCCGACGTAAATAATTTGTTGTCTTTCCGCATCCATTGTTCCATCAGCGAATCTTAGAAGCGGTTCATTTGTAATTTGAGTGAGATTACCACCAGTCAGGTTAGTTTTATATATTTGCTGGTTCGAGAAATTGGAGAAATATACTTCGTCTTTATGTACTAGATAGGACCCACCGCCATATTCGTGAACCCGTGTCCTCGCATTGTACGATTTAGGAACAATTTCATTTTTAGAACCGTCGTAAGTCTGGTACATTATTGTGCAACGACCGCCTTCTGTCGGTCTCATTTCCTGCCAAAATATGCCCTCATTTGATATGAATAGATCTCCGATACTTATCGAGTCAGAGATAATTGACTCCGTCGTAATTGGAGATTCCCATGAACCATAAGGGGCAATTTTTTTCCCAGGCATGATAATTCCTATCCGGAAGTGATGGTAGCTAGGTAATTGAAATAATTTTTCTTACGGTCCGTATTTATGGACCAGTTAACAGGTATCAATTGGTAACCGTTTTGGTAATCACCAAAGGCTGCGTTTCCGCCTGCTCCTTCACCTGGATCAAAGTACCCCCAGCCTGCAAAAGAATTGATTGCGCAATAGAAGTTGTTTAATTCATGATCGAATTCAAAATGGTCGTCTTCATTGAATAAGATGGGCATATCATGCCACTCTGTAAGCTTCCTGGTTTCCTCTACCATTTCTGAAATTCTTTTGGGATCAATAACACCGTTTCCGTGCATGAGGATAAAATCGGATGACTTAACCACATTGTTCTCAGGGATAGTATTCCCGCCGTAGCTGGTGCCAACTAATATTCTTGTCGAATCGTATTGGATGGATTTTACCAAATCTATGAGTTCATGAACTCTATGAGGTTGGAGAATTTCGTGTTCATATTTTGGGACACTGCATTCGTTATTGATTTCTATCACAACGTTCTCATATCCACTGGTTAGGATCCACTCACAGGTATTTTGAACCGCCGATTTCACTGATGATTCGTCTCTAATTCTTTCATCTTGTCCGAAATAAAATAAACCTAGAATAAGCACCATCGATAATTTATCAGTCTCTTCGATTATTTTGCTGAGCCTGCGAATGTATTCAGGCTTTAAGCTGCCGTCAGGATTGAAACCCGAACTATTCCACGGTTGAGATTCAGGGGATGGCAGCCCTTCCCATATTTCTGAATCTTTTCCTGACATTCCCCACTCTTTCATAAATTCCCTGAATTGATTCAGTCGGTAATACCCAAAGGGTGCTCCCCCTTGTAAGTTAACTGTGACGGCTGTCAATCCTTTTCTTTTGTATTCAGGCAACATACTGATAAATTCGATGGTGTTCCTGTCTGGGTTCCATTCGGCTGTATCAGGGTATTTCCAAAGATGACGCGTGTAGGGATTGTCATCGTCAAAGATTGCGTTCACCATTCTTGCATTTAGTAATAAACCTTCTATATTGATACCTTGGTAGGTAATGCCTCGATAGGTATGTACGCCATCTATCAACCATTTTTTACCACGAATGGATACCCGGGTCATACTTTGCTTAATCCTTGCTATTCTCTTTGCTTTGCTACTCTTCGGGACCCGCCCATATCTGAGCCAGGCAATGGTACGGTACCAACTATTTCTTCGGTTTCAAATTTATTTATCGTGTCTCTGCTGTACCCAAGTAGTTCTTCTAATATGTGTTCGTTATCTTGACCAAGACAAGGTGCTGGGTTGTGAGTTATTCGTCCTTGGTCGCTTTCGAACTTAAATATTGGCCCACTCATGGGGTAGAGACCTGCAGCTGGATGGTCAACTATTTGGAAAAAGTCCCTTTCGTTTAAATGAGGGTCTGCATATGAATCTGCACCGCAATCTATAACAACTCCAGAGCTTATATTTGCAGCTTGCAGAAGTGCTAACGCATCATACCTATCTAGGGTAGAAGTCCATTCATTTATCACATTATCAAGGTGATCATGGTTTTGAAGTCGGGTTTCCACAGAATCGAGATCTGTGTCCTCTAATGTGTCATCTGCAATAATTGTTTTAAGTTCAGACCATTCTTCGTCTGTTTTGATACTTATTGCTATCCAATTATCGTCTCCAGAACATTTATATACCCCCTGAGGGGCAAAATCTGGATGACGATTACCTCTTCGTGTTCTTATTGACGATGTCATTTGATTCTCAAGGTATATTTCTCCGAGATGGGTCATAAACGACTCGGCTTGCGACAAATCTATGAATTGGCCTTTCCCTGTCTTTGCTCTATATACCAAAGCTGAAGCAAGGGCCATTACCCCGTTTATAGCTGCCACAGCATCCGGATGATGAACCAGTGAATTAGAAGAGTGGTCCCTATCAGGATATCCTCTTAAAAAGGAGTGTCCTGTAATTGCGTCTATTGCCATTCCCATACTGCGGTAGTTGGCGTAAGGACCGTCATTTCCATAGCCTGGCATCAACATGTAGATGATATCGGGTTTTATCTTTCTGACCTGTTCATAGCTGAGTCCAAAATTTTCCATTACTGTACGTGAATAATTGCAGAAAACAACATCACTTTGCGAAACCAAATCTTTGAAAGAATTTAATCCCTGACGGGTTTTCAGGTCCAGAGTGAGGCTTTTTTTGTTTCGATTTATAGCGTTGAAATTTGACTGTCGATTCCACGGCTCCTTCCCTGGGTCGGCATTGGGATATCCTCCTGCGTTGGCGGGAGGATTTATTGGTCCTCTTCCGATTCTCTGAATAGATTCAATTTTGATTACCTCGGCTCCCATGTCACCAAGTAGACATCCACAAAACGGTCCAGCCCATATTTCAGACAGTTCGAGGGCTCTTATTGAAGATAGGGGCTGACTCACTTCTGAATTCATATGATATTTTCCATGGCAAGTATTTCTATTTGGTCATCAGATAATTCTAATAGTTTCCTAAGAACTTCATTTGTATTTTGGCTGAGTTTAGGAGCGGCTTTAATTGATGAGGTGGGTGCATTTGAAAATCGGAAAGGATCGCCCGTCATGCGTAGAGTTTGTCCGTTCGGATGATCCACATTTTGAAAAAATCCTCTAGCCTGAAATTGTTCGTTTTTGTGAACTTCTTCAGGCTGGAGGATTGGTGATCCGGGAACTCCAGCGGCTTGGACGGCTTGAAAAATTTCTTCCCTCGTTTTATCGTCCACCCAAGCTTGGAATATAGCTTCTAAATTTTCCCTATTTTCTGATCTCTTGATGGTGTCATTATATTTCGGATCTGCCATCAGATCTTCTCTGTTAATCATTTTGGCTATATTTGGCCACATCCTCGGACCTAAAGGAAGAAAACTAAAATATCCATCTTTACATCGAAAAGTTCCCACGGCATATGGTTCACGGGCACCAGACGCCGAGGTTCTCGGTTGCGATCTTGGATCAGGTTCGCCAGCATATATAAATGGTGATCTTCTTCCAATTTGGTGGGGGTGACCGGCCATACACTCTTGTATGGAAATATCTAACCAGTCTCCATGACCAGTAAGGGTTCTCTTAAATAGAGCCGCTGTAGTGGCGGCGGCGGCGGCGTTACCTGCGAAATATTGGGCTATTTCACCCGAGTATCGGAGAGGTTCTCTATCAGGTAAACCCTCTCTATACATAGCCCCTGTCATAGCAAACAAGGTTAATTCATCATAGTGAAAGTTTTTGTATGGTCCTGTTTGGCCGTAAGGTGTAATTGAGGTGAAAATAACCGACGGGTTGGATTTTTTAATTTGATTGTATGCCAGCCCAATTTTGTCTAAATGTCCTGGTTTCTGGGTTTCGACTACGACGTCGCAAACTTTCATCAAAGCGGCCAAAATACTTTGGCCCTTTGGGTCATCTAAATTTATGGTGATGCTTTTTTTCCCGGCATTTAGATGGAGGAACAGTGGACTGTCACCACTCTGATTACCTGGGTTACTGTTGGTCCATTTTCTGAGTGGGTCCCCACTGAGTGGCTCTACTTTGACCACCTCACATCCATACAATCCTAATGTTTTTGCACAAAAGGAGGCAGCCAACCTGTCTGACAGGTCCAAAACTATGATTTCTTCAAGGGCACCATAAGGCATATTTCAGATATAAACTCTAGCTAAATAGTAAGTGCCATTGTCCATATGTATGTAAGGGGTGTCAAACTTAGAGGTCTAGTTCAAAAAGTGGCGGAATGGATCCCAAATTGGCAATCACAAATTTGTTATAAATCCCGCACCTTCATGATAATAACCCCATCGGCTTCATATATTTTCTCGAGTTTCCCATCTAGACCTTCATATATCTTTCTTAATCCACTGTCAGGATAATACAGTTTTTCAACCTCTCCTATCACTATATATTTGACTCCATATTTATCTATGAGATTCCCTGCTAACTCAAAGCCAGGCGTGGTGTAAATAGCATTTACATCGGCCATTCGGGAGTTTATTTCATTGCGATATTCCCACCTTTGTTGTTGTTGATGCCATTCCCATCCAACGACTGTTGGAAGGCCAGTATGGATTGAGATTCTGCTTCCCCACCGATAAGTCGGAGTTACACCTTCCAAAATTACTGGGGATCCTTCAATGTTATCTCTAATCCAACGGATTGCTGCCATATCGGCGGATAAACTTACGTCACCATTTTCATCCCTATAAATGCCATCTCTGACGAATTCATATCCATCAAGAGTAAATGTTGTTACTGATTTGTAGAAACGATCTTGTAATCTATCAACCGTTCCAAACATTGTATAAATCAGGCTGCTTGATATAAGTAGAAAGATAAAAACGACCCAGCAGTATGAGAGAGTCGATTTAAGTGAAAAGGACATTTGTGTAATTAATTGGTATAAGAAGTAGGCTGCCGCTATACCCAGAATAATCCAAACATGCAGATAAAACTTAAATACTGTATTCATCCTGTCGATATCGCCTTCAATTCTCCAGATATCTACACCTATCACCACTGAGAAAGCCCCGATGGCAAGCAGGCAAGGAAAAAACGAATCAGAGTAGGAAGATTTGGAGTTCTTAAATTCCAAGAAACAGTAACTAACTAATACGAATATCATCAGCATAGATAGAGGAATAGCGCCTCCCAACATTCCGGATGACAATGCGACTATGAGATATCCGAAGAGCAAGACAGTAATCAAGATCAAAGCAAGAAACTTGGGGTGGGAACTGTATATCCTTTCTGTTAGATGTTTAGCCGAAAATCGAATCACGTTTTGGTGAGCTATGAATGGAAACACGGAATAAAGGCACCAAGAGAAGGCTATGGCCAAAAATAAACCGTTTATTGATATAAATTGGGAAAACGTCGTGGTATTTGTTGTTTTTTCTATCCAATTGAAAAAAGTTATCGAATTAAGATGATAAGGAAGGAAGGAAAAGTAAGCTATGGTTAGTACATATGCAGATTTCCAAATCACCCTAAAAAATACTAAAGAATTTAATCCTCCTATTTGTCTGAGTTCAGCTATCAATAAAGACCCCATAGCTATAACTGTATAAATAGGTACGTCCCACGTGTTTATGGCCGCCAAGCATCCTACAGACAGGCCTAATACTGACAAGGATGGCAAGGATTTCCACCATATATTACCGAAATCATTGCGCGTTATTTGTAGGGCTAAGCCCATTACTAGAAGGGTAAATGGTATGGAAATTAAGTGGGCATGAAGGTCTGAAAAAAGGAATGTAAAGAAAGGGAACTCTGTAATTTCATGTCCAGGTGGGTCGGGCTGCATCATTCGACTACTTCTCCAGTAGTCAAAATCTGTAAAAATATTGGATCCATATCTTATAGAATCCCAAACTTGGTAAAGCCCATCAAGATTACCCAAAACACATACGAAAAGGATAGAAAATAATCCAGCTATCACAGGGCTGATTTTGTTTGGATTTTTCTTTCTGGAAAGAATGTTCCTTCCTATTGAATACACAGAACAGGTGGTTAAAGCGAAGAAAGTCGCGATCGCTAGGTTATAAGCTACTTCTGTCGTAATTCCGGTCAGATGGATCAAAGAGGCTACGATAAACTGACCCCAGTAGTAGTAATTCAAGTATCCTCCTGAAAACCACGGGTCATATGGAGGCATATAGGTTGATTTAAGCACCGCATTGAGGTAGGCCATATCCATTGGTTTTTCCCCGCCCCTGTAAGGGTGCCAGAGGTCAGGGTTCATCATTCGGATAAGAGTAAATGCTAAAAAAGAGCCGAGGAACAGGATTTCCAGACTTATTATTTTTGACCAATTCGCTGAGATATATTTGAAAATTTCCCGATATTTTTTAATTGTTATACATATTGAAATCGTAGATACCAATGCTATGCCGAACCAGAGAGACGATTGACCAAATCTCATTATGTGCAGACTAGATAAAATCCAGGCTGTAAAGCACACCATTAGTAAGCCCAATGTTTTCGCAAACAAGAATCCTTTGTCGTCAAATGTGGAAAACATAAGATAGCCAATAGGAAATGAAATTAATGAAATAAGTGTCAAACAGGCTATCCAAAAAAAGATGGGGTACCGGTTTGATGTAGAATCAGTGTGAATGATATTAGACCAGGTGCCACCTTTCTCTTGACTTGCTTTAGTCGATTCCGACATCATCAAACTGGCTGTATTTTCTTTGCTGGCGGGAACGGCTTTCTCTCGATTAACAGATATAAAATCCATCGATTTTTGTTCTATGATGGTTTTTAATCTAGTAGGTTCTAGTTTTTCAGAATTAAAAAAAATGATTATTTTAGGGTGGTCATATACTGAAAAACTTTCGTCTGCAAAACCACCATTAATACTTATCCTGTCTCTGGGAAAAATTGGTTTATCTACAGATGGTAAGTTAGGCCTGGAAAAAGAATCTTCATAAATTTCGATGTTTGCAAAAGACATATAAGAATTTTCTATATGAACAGGTTGAAATCCTAAATCCCCCGAGAATAAAGCGTTGTAGTATCCGCTCATAAGAGGGTAACGTTCTGGAATTCGGGTGACTGTTCCGTAGAGGCGATTACTGAAAATTATTAAATAATCCGTTTCTGATAGGGATTCCGACATTTTATTTAATTTGGGGGGGGTATCTGGGTCGTATATCGGAAGCTCACGGACATTGTATTTTTCCAAACTGGGAAGGCTTTCTTCCCAATGTTCTTTTAGTAAGGAAGAGTTGAGTGGTACGTTTTGGTTTATCCAATCGGAGGCTGCGACCCCAGGATGTGGTGTGGCATATATATTTTGGAAGGCTAACCCAAATGTAATGGTGGAAAATATGACTAAAATAGACCCAAGGTATCCTAACTTTTTGATGGAATTTTGGGGGCTACGTGTTAGCTGTACTAAGAAAGCGCTCCCAAGTATTACCAACAATGGGATTATTGGTAGTAAATATCTTGTGAATTTAACTTCAAAGCTGCCAACGATGAGAGCATAAGGAATTACCCAAGAAAGAATTAGTGTGGTCTCTAACGACTTGGACCCCCTTAATAAAAAGTTGATTATTAAGATGAAAAATGCAAGGCCAGAGGCAACCAAAATCATCAGGATTGAATTCGATAAGGTTAATAAAAGGCCGCAGGCGAACATTGTTGCCACTGTGAACGTTCCTAAGGCCCAGTGTCTTTTACATACCAGGGCCGAAATCGCTCCTATCAGACCTATTATCGTAAGCGGCCATCCTAGTCCCCATCGACCTAATTGAGTGATTTGGTACAAGTAAGGAGTGGTGTCTATGTATTGCCTTGTATATGGATAATCCCTGATTCTCCTTACCATTTCCGATTGTTCTGTAGTGTCCGCAATAAATTGGTTCCAATCAAGAATTGCGTAGGGCTCGGCCAATACGAAAGCAATTAACCCTAGTAGTAGGCCTACACCTAGGTTTTTAATTGCGATGGATATCGGGAATAGAATCTTTTTCGGTTCGAAGTAATAGGAAATGGAACCTATCACGTGGGAGAACAAGAACACACCTAGAATTGGAAAAAAACTTATCTTTGATGCTAAACCTAACCCAATCAATATCCCGGCTATCACAGAGTCTCGAAGCCTGCCTTTTTGGGCAACTCGATAAAGGAAAAATAGAGTCCATACAGCAAAGAGAGATACAAAAGTGTCAAAAGCAAAAAAATTCGATAACTGAATGTGTATAACAGAAAATGACACCAATAAAGATGCCAGAAGGCTAACTCGATTACCAAAACATACCCTTGCCAAAAGTGCGGTTCCAGCTATGGTTCCAAGGTCAGCCAAGGTAGAAAGAGACCTGGCCATACTTCTAGGATCAAATATCTCAGATCCAGTAAGCGCTCCCCAAATTGATTGAAGGATCTCTAACAAATAAATTGGTAAACTTCCGTAAGGGAACCAATGGGGGTTCCAGGTGCTTGCTGAGCGGTCAAATAATATTGAAAGGTTCGAAAGTGAAGGGAACTCAATTTCCCAAACTTTCATCAAAATGGCCCGTTCATCAGGGTGGGGAGTAAAACCAAAGCCCTGGTCCCAATTTATGCCATTAAAGCGCAAAAGGGAGGCGATGGATAGTATTAGTATCAAAGCCAACCAATATGTTTTTTCAGGACTCTTAGTCAATAAAGATTTTAGGTTTTTTTTACTCATTATTTCACTGGTTGATTCTATAATTCTTTACCAACTTGCTACCTTATATCAGATGATTGACTGAGTTGACCATTGAGGTAAAATCCTTTGGCTTGCGATGTGATGGATTGCGTCCTTTTCTGAATTTGGTAGGAGTAAAAATATGGGAGTGGACAGAGATTATAGATGTCAGGTCATTAAACCAGAAGACTTTAACGAATTTTGGGGATTGGTCCTAGATGAACTTTCATCAATCGAACTTAATGTTAAGTGTGAAAAAGATGAACTCAGGTCCGATAGTAAGGTTACCGTATATCAAATCTTTTATGATAGTTTAGATCATGTTCGAATATCCGGTTGGTACTCTGTCCCTAATACCCCAGTTAATGGATTACCGGCTATTTTGCTGGTTCCAGGTTACCAAAGCGACCCACCAATTCCTAAGGATTGGTCTGCCAAAGGATATGCTTGTTTATCAGTTAATCCCAGAGGGAAAGTCAGGAGTAGAAGTCAATTTGATCCTGGGTATCCCGGGTTGCTAACCCATCGGATAGTAGATAAGAATACATACTCTTATCGAGGCTTTTATGCCGATGCTTGGCGAGGAATTGATTTTTTGTTGAGTAGAGGAGAAGTGGACAGTGAGAGGATTGGTGTGGCTGGTAGTAGCCAAGGCGGTGGCCTAGCCATTACCACATCAGCTATGAGGAAAGAAATCAAAGCTGCTTCCGCAGGTGCTCCATATTTGTGTGGATTTATGGACGCAATCGAGTTAACAGACACGTATCCCTACCAAGAGATTAATGACTATCTTCGTACCTACCCTGACAGATTAGAAAAAGTTGAGGGCACCCTGGCTTATTTTGATGGTATATCGTTTGCCGATCAAATTAACTGCCCAATTATCATGAACTTGGGATTGCAAGATAACGTGTGCCCTCCTGAGACAGGATATGCACTTTTTGAGACTATAGGCAGTAAAGATAAAAAACTTTTTGAATATGAAGGCCATGGGCACGAGGCAGGAAGATACGTACATTCAGGCATCATGGATCAGTTTTTTGATAAGCATTTGAAAGGTTAGTGAAGAAATGAGCGATAACAGACCATTAGATTTTGGCCAATTTTGGTACTCCTTAGGAAAAGAATTGAGTGAGGTGCCGATAGCTGCAGAGACGGAAACTCTTACCATGCGTTCAACAGATTTTGCAGATCTATACGGGATTCATATTTCCAGCATAGGGCCATACACAATATATGGCTACCTGAGTATTCCAAAAGGGGATGGCCCTTTTCCTGTTATTTATTATGTGCCTAAAAATGCCAGTGTTTTGGAAATAATCCCACAGGGAACTTCCAATCAAATAAGAAGTAGATATATCACTTTTTCACTAGCCTGCCGTGGCATGAGGACTGCAGATAGTCCATATGCGGCTATGTATCCGGGACAGCTTACTGAAGGAATAGAATCTCTCTCTTCGTACATTTACAGGGGAGTAGTCGCGGATACTCTTAGAGGACTAGATTTTTTGTTGACATGCCCAACGATTGATAAGTCGTCAATTGTCGCCTGGGGAAATGACAACGCTTTGCTGGCAGGAGCACTACATGGTGCAGTAACACATATAGTTTCAACTCCCTCATTTCTATATGACACAATTAACCAGGCCTCCAGAACTTCTTCATACCCTCTTGAGGAGTTTAATGATTATCTCCGGCACAATCCAGAAGGAAAAGGCCAAATATCGGAAATTCTTAGTTATTATGATTTGAGATTTCATAGTTCGGCTATAACCGCTGAATCCCTCATTATGGCCGATTATGACGGAGGTCTTTTTGACAAAAAAACCCTGCGGAACCTCACTGAAAATATGAATGGTGCAGTTACAGTTCACCCCTCTGAACGATCCAGTTATAAAGATGGTATGTTCTGTGAGAAATGGATCACAGATAAGTTATTTGGCAAAGACGCAACACCCATAGTTCCTAACCATTGGAAGGTAGAATAAATTTCTTGGAATTTGAAATGGGGCTTAAAGATCAATTGATACCAAGTGGTATTTCCGTTCCTCAGTCCTTTATTGATGGCCCTGTGGATATGGGTCTCATAAAGGAATTTGTGATCGCAGCGGAAGACCTGGAATATCAAGGGCTATGGGTACAGGAAAAAATTATAGGAGAGATATCTTCCCTAGAGCCTATTAACCTACTTAGCTATATATCTGGGTTGACATCAGTAGCAGAACTAGGAGTTGCTGTGCTTATAGGGTCCACTAGAAATCCGATTTTATTGGCCAAAGAATTGGCTACATTAGACCAGATGTCCAATGGGAGGTTGATCTTAGGATATGCTCTTGGAGGTAACCCGAAAAATTACCGATTGATGGATGGTCCGGATTCCAAAAGGGTCCGCCATTTTATAGAATCATTACATCTAATAAAGACTTTATGGACGGAAGATTCTCCGAATATTCAAGGTGATTTTTGGACTTTTGACGATCTTCCGATGTATCCCAAACCAGTACAAAAACCTCATCCGCCCATATGGTTTGGTGGTCGTCATCCTGCGGCCTTGAAAAGATCTGCTAGGTATGCAGATGGTTGGATGGGGGCGGGTTCAACGACATCTGGCCAATTTATAGAACATGTAAAAATTATTAGGAGTGAGTTGAATCGTCTTAATAGGTCAAGTGACGATTTCAAAATCTCTAAAAGAGTTTATGTTGCGATAGATGATAATAAATCCAGAGCTGAAGATAGGCTGAGGACCTGGTTTAAAGCGAATTATGGGAACTCAGACTTGGGGTCACAAGTATCTGTATGGGGACCTATTGATGAAATTGTTCCTGAACTACAGCACCTAATTGATTCAGGTGCTGAGATGTTGATGTTCAATCCTGTATTTGACCATATGTTTCATGTGGAAATGCTGAAAAAAGAGGTAATACCTTTTTTGACCGTTGCTTTCTAGTCGTTTATCTTATGCGGGTCCGGGCAATACGGCCCGTGTTTTAATGCGTAAATTAATGGAGGGATGTATTGGCCACTGAAAGTTTCGCAAATTCCGAAATACTTGTTAATACTGAATGGTTAAATAGCCATATAGATGATCCGGATATCCGGATCATTGACTGTGATATGTTTGATTCTTATGCAAGAGCACACATAAAAGGGGCGGTTGGTATAAAAGTGCACCATTACATCAAGCACCCTTCGTATTCTCAAGATTCCAAGTCATACCCACTGGTCGCGGAACCAGATGTTGTTAAAGAACTTTTTGAAAATATGGGCATCGGAGATGATACGACTGTAGTGAGTTATGACAGTGGGGGAAGTCTTTGGGCTAGCAGGTTTTGGTGGGTCTTGAACTACTATGGCCACAAAAATGCCAAGGTATTGGACGGAGGTTGGAAAAAGTGGTTTGATGAAGGTAGGCCAGTGTCAATCGATCGACCGACGCCCAGGGATGTCACATTTACCCCTTCAGCCGATGCAGCTCTGGTATGTACTCTGGATCAAGCTGTTTCCAAGATTGATGACCCGACTGTTGTATTTCTAGATGTTAGGTCGGATGGAGAATGGGATGGTACTAATTCGAGAGGTAATTCAAGGTCTGGTAGAGTTCCAGGCTCTGTTCATTTAGAGTGGGTAAATTTCATCACTGATGATAAATACCACACGATAAAAGAGCCTTCTGAGCTCAGGGAGATGTTAGAGGCAGTCGGAGTGACCGCTGAAAAAGAGGTAATAACTTATTGACAGGGTGGTATCCGTGCGGCGCACGGAGTGTTTGTACTGACCCTCCTCGGATATGCTAATAAAAGAAATTATGACGGTTCAATGGGTGAGTGGGCTAATCGCACTGATACACCTTTAATCGTGTAATACCTTGGCTTGATGGATTTACTGAAATTTAGAAAGGAGCCCCCATGGGCAGATCAATTCATCACCCTGTTGGACTGATACATAATTCACCTTCTAAGACCTTTAATGGGTACACGTTATTTAGTAACAATGGTGGTAATCATGCCACCATGATTGATAACCATGGGAGAGTTGTTCATAGATGGGATTGTGACGCCGGCATAGTTTATGCCTACCTACTACCCAATGGAAATTTGCTAGCACGAACCAAACCTCCCGAAAATGTCGACATTGTGAAAGGCCTGGGTGGATCCTCGGCCTCGATTATAGAGTTAAATTGGGAGTCTGAAATCGTTTGGGAATACAAAGATTCGATGCTACATCATGATTATGCCAGGCTTCCCAACGGTAATACCGCGGTTCTTTTATTTGAGGCTTTGAGTGAAGATATGTCTCAGAAGGTGAACGGCGGCCATCCAAGGGAAGATGACCCAAAAACCATGTTAGGTGACCTTGTGAGAGAAGTGACTAGAGAGGGCGAGACGGTAAATGAATGGAAAATTTATAAAGAATTGGACCTTGATGAAGATGTAATATGCCCTTTGGAACACCGCAGGGAATGGACACATGCTAACTGTTTAAATCTGATGCCTAGTGGAGATTTTTTGGTAAGCTTTCGTAACACCAGCACTGTAGGTATTATTAGCAGGGAAACCGGAGAATTTCTGTGGAAATGGGGCCCTGGAGATGTGTTTCACCAACACCATCCTACTGTTTTGGAAAATGGGAACATATTAATATTTGATAACGGTAGTCACTCCCAGGGTATGGATAGATCTCGTGTAATTGAGGTAAATCCAATAACAAATGAAATTGAATGGGAATATACTGAAACTCCAGCTCTGGCATTTTATAGTTTTCATATAAGCAGTGCTGAAAGACTGGCCAATGGCAATACTTTAATTTGTGAGGGCGCTTTTGGGAGAATTTTTGAAGTTACTAAAAATGGTAACGTTGTTTGGGAATACATAAACCCTTTCTACTCTCCTGACTTGAGATCAGGGGACCCAACAAATATGGTATTCAGGGCTCATAGATATTCGCCAGAGGACCCCGCTCTTGTGGGAAGAGATTTGAATCCTGACATTTATAGCAACATAAATCGACTATATGCGGGATTATGAAGATAACAAAAATCGTTTGATCGTAAATTAAGTTTAGAAAAGCGAAAATTGTAAGGGGGATTTCATGAATTTGTTATTAATGAGTGGTGGCAGGCATCCATATGAGGAATCAACTCCAGTGCTTAAAGGCTTTTTGGAGACGGCGGGTCATGCTGTTACCGTAAGGGAAGATGCAGAGGCATTGACTGATGGAACATTAAATAGGTCCGATGTTTTAATTTTCAATACGCTCCGAGAGGGTGATATGGCTTTGGATGCTGAACAACAGAACGCGTTAAAAGGCTATATTAGTTCTGGTAACGGGTTTGTGTGCATCCACATTTCAGGTTGTGTTCCTGATTCATGGAACGAATATGGAGAAATCACCGGTGGTGGCTGGGTTATGGGCCAAAGTTTTCATCCACCCTATAGTAATTTTTCCGTCGATGTTGCGAATGGGTCACATCCGTGTGCTTCAAGTATTTCAGCATTCAACACAGATGATGAGCTATATATGAACATTGATTATAGGGATGGTAATGACGTGTTTATCACGGCTGACTTTCAAGGTGGGGCATATGGGAAAAATAGAGCAGGGGCGGAAGAGATGGAAATGGAAGGAGGCACCTTCCCACTTGCGTGGACAAGGTCTTATGGAGCAGGCAAAGTATTTGTGACTTTACTAGGACATGACGGTAAAAGCCATCAAAGCGAAGGTTTTCAAAAATTGGTATTAAATGGCGTTGATTGGGTCACTTCCTAGTTGTAAACAACTAGATATTTGCTCAAGTCTGGGCGGGGAGACTTTTAAGAACTGATTCCGCCCAGACCGTGAGGTTTTCATCAAGATCTTCCCCACAATGAGGGCACTCGTAATCCCCTGTGCTCCATCGCATCCCGCAGCCGCCGCATGGGGGTATCTGATCTAGGCTGTTAATAAGAAATTGTACATTTTCCTGTACATTCATATTTGGGTATCTCCGCTATCTTAAATTTCTAACCTTGTCATATACTTTTTTTCGGTAAGGCATTGGATTAAGTGCCCCTCTTCCGGTGATGGTTATGCCGGCACAAACGTTGCCTATCAGAGCTGACTCGGCGATCGATTTTCCTTCAAGGAATCCATGAATAAATCCACCTTTGAAGGAATCCCCCGCTCCAGTCGTATCAATGACAGGCCCTGCTGGCATAGGATCCAGTTGTATTACCTCATTTTCAGCTCCTATCAATGCCCCATCTTCCCCAAGAGTCACCACAACAGTTTCGACTCCCCTACGATTTGATTCCTGAATGACCTTCTCAGGGTCCTCAGTCTCAAACAATACTTTAGAATCAGCAGGTGCGCTTGGCAAAAATATGTCGACGTAGGGCATTAGCTCTTCCATAGCTTCTCTTGCTTCAGAAGGATTCCAGAGTTGATGCCTGTAGTTTGGGTCGTAGGAGACGGGTACTCCATTCAAATGGGCAATTTGTGCGGCAGCGAGTACTGTCGCTCGTGAGCTTGGTGAAATAGCTTGAGCAATTCCACTGCAATGCATAATTTTTGCGTTAGATATATATTCAGGATTTAGTTCTTCCGGTTTTATAGTTGAAGGGCTACTCCCAGCTCTGTAATAAACAAACTCCCTGTCTCCATCGGGCCTGACAGTAACAAAATGTACCGCGTTAAATCCGTTGCTAGACAAAACATGGGTTGTATCTATTCCTTCCGAAGTAAAAGTGTCGAGCAGATAAGCTTCAAAAGGGTCATTTCCCAACTTGGTTATGTATCCAGTGTTAGTCCCTAACCTGCTGGCGGCAACGATAATATTAAGGCTGTCACCTGCCACAGATCGCGTGAAAGTTTCGGCTGTGTCCATAGGCTCTTCGGAGAAAAGCTCTATCATGGACTCGCCTATGCTCAACATGTCTGGCATTATTTTAGGTGTTTCCTCACTTCGACAGGAGCGCAGGAATTCATCACATTGAGAGTTCCCTCTACTGTTCCTGGTTTTGACGAGACAACCCGCACTATAGCGTTATCGAGACCCTCGGAAAGTCTGGCAAACTCAGAGGCAGCATTCTCCGCTTTTCCAAAATAGGCTACAGACCGTAATATATTTTCAGGGAATGCCTCCGCTACCTCGTCGTTTGAGGCTCCCTTTTTCCTCATTTCGTCGAGTGCAGCGAGTTCTGACGTAAAGCCCATTCTTTCAAAGTGAGCTCTGTAACCAAAAGTTCTTTCTCGATCGGTTGGAACGACAGCTCCCAGAGCATAATTCATAGTAGCTTTTGCAAGGGCAACTCGCGCTTTTTCTTCGTCTTCGTCAACGCAGATGCGTATGTATTCAGCAACTTTCACGGAGCCTTTTTTTCGACCCGACTTGTTTTCACCAATCTCTATTTTCTTCCGACTCCACGCTATTTGGTCAGGGGCACACCAGTTCAAAGATGCGCCATCGGCGAGTTCGCCAGCCAATTCCAACATTTTGGGACCAAGAGCTCCTAGATACACTGGGGTTTTTGGAGAAGGTCTGATTCCAAGCCTTGAGTTTATAAGGGTTTCGACAGATCCTTCATAATCGACTTTTTCTCCCCGAACCAGTTGAGTGATTATTTCAAGGTAATCCCTCATCATACCCAGCGCCGAGACGTTGGGCATATTTATGGATTTCCTGACGTCGGGACGGTAAGCACCACCCGCCCCAATACCCATTATGAATTTACCATTGGTCATCTTACTAACGGTGCCCCCTGTCATCGCGAAAGCCATGGGAGTTCTCCACATAACTGGGGATACAGCAATACCTGTTTCAAGCCCCCCTTCTATCACCTCACACGAAGCCGCCCATCTCATCAGACACATTTGATATGAATCTTCCCCTGTTCCCTCTGGTGTCCATATACTTTGAAATCCGAGTCTTGCAGACTCTCTTGAAAGTTCGAATTGCTGTTCTAAGTCAAGGCCCAGAGTTGGATCTAACCCCACACCAATATCCATATTATTCTCCTGTAACGAGTTGGTTTAAATTACATATTTTCTATCTGTAGTTTTGAGGAAACAATGACTTCCAATAATTCCGATTCACAAATTTAATTTAATTATTTCCCTCTAATAGGGCCATTTCCGTCGAAAACCATATGGCCATAGATCCGCCTCTGTCATCATACCCATATTCTGCCTTCCTGTAGATATAGTCACTTCTTTTCTGTTGGAACCCGGTTCCAGAACAGACATCAACCAGATCTCCATTATCGGAAATTCTTTTTTTTGCCGCTGACCAAGTCTTTTCAAGTGCAGGCATAAACGAATTGTCCAGCCATCCTTTTCTTATTCCACGGGCTAATGCATATCCAACCATGCATGTTACAGACAATTCTTGGTAAGTTCCTGGTAAATCTATTAGTTGTGACCATGTTCCATTTGGTAATTGATTATTGATCATACCGGCTAAATGTCTTGTATGAATGTCCAAAATTTGTTTTCGTCGAGGATAATTGTTTGGCATGTATGTGAGAGCCTCTGAATAGGCCAATGCAGAGAATCCATTTCCCCTTCCCCAAAAATACGGGGTGGTCCTGCTATGCCAAAAAAGACCGTCATCTTGTTGGACCTCCGCTTCCAGCAGAAAGTCGACAAATGCGTTTACGTAACTAATATCATCGGTGACTTTAAATGCCCTTCCCAATATCGCCGAAATAAAGAACATGTCCTCACACCCAAAATCAGGGTGACACGGCTTAGGTGAAATCCCTTTAGGAACTTTCTCGTAGGTATTCGCTGCCTTTATTAATAGCTCTTTCCATTTTGTGTCGTTTGAAGATTCATACAGTTCTTCAGTCCAGCACATAGCGGCTAGATTTGGTCCAGAGTTATTGTTTTTATCAAATTCTTCGTCTTTAGTGAGGAAATCAACAAGGGTGGTGATATCTCCAACAGGATCTGGATAATCATCGTCTATAGCTCTCAGTCGAAGTCTGCCACTTATTGCTACACCCTGTACGTAGTTGATAGGTTGGTCCAGCTTAAACCCATACACCTGTGCCAATTTATTGCTCACTTCCTTTGCATTCCGCCTATTCTGATTCTGCAGCTGGAGCGAAGCTTCTGATGGGGTGGGCTTTGTTCTGGAAATTTTTTCTATGATTTGTTTCAGGATTTCATTGGCATTGTCGTTTTGTGTTGTAATTCTTATTCCAGGTATTGACCCTGGAGTTGGCCCTAAACCTGAGGCCAAGGCGGCCAGGAGAGAGTTATCTTCTTCACAGCTTGAATCTATAAATTGGAATTTATCTGCCTCAGGCAATCCAATTGATTGTACGCAAGTCTCGTTCTTTGTTGTTTCAACCAATTCAATTACGAGGTCAGGGGCATCCAAGGTAATCCATCTCCAAATGTATAGCTCTTCTGGATTTTCAAGCTCATGGAACGATTTAGGTGCAGGAGGGAATACATACACGGGGTTACCTATGTTGTTTAATTTAGTATCTGAAGCTATAAACCCTATGTTAGTCGATATTTTGTCAATATTTCTGGTCGCATTTGAGAAAAAAGATTCGTTGAGGCGAACTCCTGATAATCCAGTGATTATTGCGACCCGGTGTATGGTTTCTGATGAGTGATATCGAGAATCTGTAAACCCTGTGATAGGAGTTTCAGATTTTGCAACTCCGACGTTATATGGGATGTTCACTTCATCGCCCTGATTCACTATTTAGGAGTGGTTGCCAGTACAATATTGGCTGCAGAATACCCTGCTCCGAATCCGTTATCTATGTTTACTACCGTAATTCCAGGAGCGCAACTATTCAGCATAGCGAGTAGAGCTGCTATGCCCCCCAAGCTAGCTCCATATCCAATGCTTGTTGGTACTGCGATTATGGGGCAACTGGCTAAACCACCGATAACTGAGGGTAATGCTCCCTCCATACCGGCAACAGCTACTATCGCTTTAGAGTTTTGAATGTCCTCCAATTTGTCGAAAAGTCTGTGTATACCAGCAACGCCTACATCAAAAATCTTATTTACCTCACAGCCCATAATCTCAGCTGTTATAGCCGCTTCCATTGCGACAGGTAAATCTGAGGTTCCCGCACACACTACGGTTAGACCACTAACCAGATTTTTATTTGGTTCGGACATTGCGGTGATGACTCTAGCCATCGGGTCATATTTGGCACTGGGAATTGACTTTATTACCGCTTCGTAGGCCTCTGGTTCGGCCCTGGTAACTACCACCTTTCCAGATGTGTCCAAGATAGTCTTCGTAATCTTCTGTATCTGTTCTGGGGTTTTGCCTTGACCAAAAACCACTTCCGGAAACCCCTGTCTGATTGCTCTATGATGGTCTACACGTGCAAACTCAAGATTCTCGAAGGGCAAATTTTTAAAAACTTCCACACCTTGGTCGATAGATGTATTGCCTGACTGAATTTCCGACAATATTCCTCTCAATTTTTCTTCTTCGATGGTTTTCCTCCAGCTAATTTAGTGTGTTGCCTCAAGCTCTTATGAATTTAGATACTTTTTCTCCAGTACCGATTTCTGTAACATAAATCGAACCTTCTGAATCTACAGTAATACCATGTCCATCAGTTATCGAGCCTTTTCCAGGGTCCTCATCAATTTTCCACCTTGAGACAACATTACCGTCCAGTGTCCATATACTTACACCGCCATGGGGGCCTTGTTCAACGCAGTATATGTGGTTTTCATGAATCCAAACATCTCCAGGACTGGATAAATCAGTCCATTCCTCCAGAAAATCTCCATCACTGTTAAATAGTTGAATTCGGTCATTTTCACGGTCGCAAATTATTACTCTTTCTCTTTCATCCACCCATATGTTGTGTAGTAGGGCAAATTCTCCAGGACCAGTACCTTGTTTGCCCCATGATAATAAAAGCTCTCCGTCGGCACTAAATTTGTGAACCCTATGTCCTCCATAACCGTCTGACACATACAGCTCACCAGAGGGAGATATAGCCAAGCCGGAGGGCATATTAAAAGGTAGTCCCTGGAAAGATGGAGAAGGGGCTAATTTTTCTCCCAGGGTTCGAAGAGCTTCTCCGCCAGCGGTATATTCGGTTGCTATGTGAAAGTCACGGTCCACAAGCCAAACATTGTCGTTTGGAGCTATATAAATTCCGTGTGGATTTGCAGAGAATGTTCCTTCCCCCCAGGAGGATATGAAGTCACCTTCTTTGGTCCAAATGGTGAGAGGATGTTTCCCCCTGCTAAAGATGTAAATCTCACCTTTCGAGTTCACTGCGCCATCTGACGCAGCCCCGAACTCCCAGTATTTGGGCATTTTTGGCCATTCCGGCACCTTTTCATATTTAAAATTCCCGCTACCTAATACAACCATTGGGTCATCTCCGGGTTTAAGACTTCAAGGTTCTTTGATTATCGTCTGTTACTGATATTTATTGTCTGATTCTACATGTTGAACAATAAACAGTTCAAAATGAAATTCGATATTTTCTTTACCTACAAAGAAATAGGATGTAACCTGTTTAGGCTATTTTTTCGGGGTGTGGCGCAGCGGTAGCGCGCCTGTTTTGGGAACAGGAGGCCCTCGGTTCGATCCCGAGCACCCCGACCATTTTCTCATCGTCTGGGCAATCAAAACAAATTAAATTGTGCTGTTAAATCCCAAAGATCAACCCCGTTTAGCTTAAGCTCACACTCATTTCCTGGCTTATATCCCTGAGGCACCAAGCATCTTCCTCTAAGAGGATATTCGGTGAGCTCTATCAAGGCGCTCCGGAGTGGGTCATTTTCTAATACTGTCGCCGGCAGCCGATTGGAAAGGTTTCCATTCAAGGTTTCTTGTTCCAGGAATCTCAGAAGCCAGTATTTTCTTCTCCTTGATTCGACCCGATGGATTTCTTTAACTCGTATTTCTGACTCAAACCCTATGGTCGATAATTCTTTTGGCCCATAGGTATTTGTACTGCTGCTGATATATTCAATTGCCTGCCTTTGAAGACATAAATCTGTGAAACGTCGAAGAGGTGAGGTTGCCTGGCAATATAAATCTAAACCTAATCCAGAGTGCCTACCAGGGTTTACTGATACTTTAGCTGGTTTCATAGATCTTGATGCTAAATACCAATCTAAAGGTCCAATAGCTGCCGTAGAATGAAAGTTTATTGAATCGTCCTGTGATCTGTATAAAGCAGGTATTTGATTGGTCATAAAAAAACCAGATATTTTTGCGTTGTAAACAATCATTAGCTCAGCTATCAAATCTTTGGAGCGTGAATGAGCTGTAGACATTGACACGTTTACCTTGCCGTCCTTTGAGATTTTTATTGTCATGTCCGGTCTGTTGAAAGAGTAGGCACCTTGTCGTTCCCTCTCTGATCTACTGTTAGTCGTGAATTGTTCCAATTTCGACAATAGGTTATGCAATTTTTCCGTGGGTTTATTGAAGATGTTATCTGCTTCGTTATAAGTTAGAGACTCGTTTGTTTCTATCGCAGTTTTGACAAAAGAATGTCTGATTAAATTCGATTTTTCGTCCAAATCTAGTCTAAGAGATAAACACAATCGTCGGGACCTAGGTTGGAGTGTTGATGTGTTTTCAGATATAGGTCTGGGTAACATTGGAATCGTCAGTTCCGGCAAATATACCGAACACATTCTGCTTTTTGCTTCCAAATCAAAAATGGAACCCGAATCCACAGTGCTAGCTACTGCTGTTATATGTATCCATATGTGATGGTTATCTACGTCTATAGAGAAAGCATCGTCTCGATCTAGCGTATTTTCATCATCAATTGTGTAAGTTGGTAGATGGGTTAAATCTTCCCAATCGTAATCCAATGGTATTAAAGTTTCGGACCTATTAATTACATCTTCTGAAAATTTAGTTGGAATTTCGAGTTTTTCTAATTCATAGGGTATGTCTAAATTAATAATGCCGGTGGGCTCAAGTAACTTGAAACCTGTTTTCTGAAGGTTTCCTTGCGAATTACTAGAAATACGGTTGATTAGATCAGTCGCTTTGGCACTTCTACTATAAGATTCGCCTAATATGACAAATTTTTTAAGATGTTGTAAGAGCTGTGTTTGATGATCTGAGAGATTAGGCGGGATTGATTGGTTTTTAATAGCGTCAATTAAGGTCTGTTCGTCTTCATTCTCGCTATTCGACCTGATCCTGGCCGTTTTTATCGATTCAACATTTTGCGGTGAATGTAGCAATAAATTATTTTCGTATATCGAAAAAAATAATGAATCTTTATGAATATGAAGATAAATAGCTGATATTAAGTAGGGGTCTTTCTCAAAATCCAGTAAATCAGCTATTTCGTAAATATCAATTTGCTGGGTTTCATTCTCAATTAAATCTTGGCTTAGGAGTTCCCAGGCAAGGTGCAAATCTAAGGTTTCAGACATCTGGGTTGCGACTGAAGAAAATTTTTGTAGGTCAATAGCATCACTTACATGTATGCCAGATCTATATATTAAATTTTTGTTGGGTATTTTGGCTCGTTTATTCCTGCCCACTTTTACTTCGATGCGGGTGCTATTAGAGGATTCCGAGGACAATTCACAGAACTTTAGTTCTTTACTGAGTAAGGCTATAGCTATTTCACCCATAAGGGCTCCTTTGAATTCAGTATCTAGGAAAGATGTTACCGTGTTTTTAGATCAAACACCGGAAACCATGATCTGAGGATCGTTAGTAAGGGTCCGTATTTTTGTTGTACATTTCCTACTTATTGTGCGAATCTTCTATCAGTATATGATAGGCATTTGACACCCTCAAACTTGCAGGTTTGAGAGGCTCTTTTTGGAGGCGTATTTGAAAAACATTCATACCTTGGCTTTAAATATTCTTAAAGACTTGGGCCGTTGTCCTGCCACATCCTTCAACGAGTACCAAGTATCCAACAAATTAATGTCGATTCTGGAAGAGAATTCCATTGATTACTCCCAAGATGACTATGGAAATATTGTAGCGAAAATTTCTGGGACCGAAGAGAGTCATCGACCCATCGCATATGTGGCCCATATGGATCATCCAGGTTACGAAATTATTCGGGATGAAAAGGGTTTTTATGTTGGAAAATCCCTAGGCGGTGTTCCAAGGGCAGCTGCGATTAAAGGTGCAGATTGTTTTTCTTTTGATCAGGAAAATAATAGACACCCATGCCGTATTGAACCTTGGGGTGAAGGCGGCGAAGGGGAAGTAAAGGTAGTTTCAGAAATAAAATTGGATGTTGGAACTCCAATAACTTTCAACTTGCCTGATTTTAGCCTGCTGGATAACCAAATAGAAATGCGGGCATTAGATGACCTTGCGGGGTGTGCTTCAATAATGGCTTCATTAATTGAGCTAAAGCGAGAGCCCGCGGCGGCCGACATTTTCGGGATTTTTACTAGGGCTGAGGAGGTAGGCTTGGTAGGAGCTGGACTAATTGCAGCTGAGCAGACCATACCATCAAATACTTTTGTAGTGTCTGTTGAAACTAGCTCTGTTATTCCAGGAGTGGAGCAAGGCATGGGACCGGTTATACGGACTGGGGATGCATCCTACACATTTGATGCGGAGGCTGAACAGATTTTAACCCTGGCAAAGAATTCCTTGCTTTCTGAAAATCCAGGCTTTAAATGGCAAAGACAATTAATGGCGGCAGGCTCTTGTGAGGCAACAGCTTTCGCCGTTAATGGTTTTTCCACTACGGGAGTTGCGTTTCCTTTGGGCAATTGGCATAACGCTACAACCAAAATACCGGACCCCAATGGTGCTATTGGGATGGAATACATATCTTTGGATGACTTCTTAAATGGAACCGATTTGATTTTCACCTCTGCCTCCATGATTTCTTCCAAAGCCGCCTCACCGGTGAAGGAAAGACTTTATAGAGTGCAGGGGAAATTAAAAAATCGACTAAAAAGACAAACCTAGGGTTCGCTACGATCCCACCCTTCAAGGGTCCAGTATCCTACACTGGGTACTACCGTTTTAGTAGATAAACCTTGGGCTTTCTTCAAGCGCTGGATGTTGTATAGGTGCGTTACTTCTTCAAAGTATATGTGGCGCATTGTAGCTTCAAGGGTCATAGAACCTTTTGCGGGAGTTCCCTCTGAAGTCACCCCATGGGGATGGGCTTTTGCCATCATCTCCCATTGGGGAGTGGCATCTCTATTGATTTTTTGAGAAGCCATAAACTCAAAGGAATTATCCCGAAGTACTCGGACAGCCAAATCGAGGAACTTTTTAAGCATCAGGCTTATGTCATCAATTTCCCAATAAACTTCGTCATCAAGACGTCTATCTGATTTCGATTGGGATATCTCTTCAATGTTTTCGACTCCATGGTCTCCTAGAGGGAAAAGGGTTGACCCCCATCTTAAAACCAACCACCTTGGTATTAACGATGCCATATGGCTGACTTGATTGCGAATGCTCCATCCCGCCCACTCCCAATCCTGCGAAGTGTAATCTAGTTGTTCTTCGGTAAGTCCTTCGAGTTCACTTTGGATCAAATCATATAAGGTTTCAAATCCGGAAAAGTAAGTGATGGCTCCATTGGTAGTATTTTCCATAATCAATCCTTGTACCTTTCTATCGCCCGGAGTAAGTGCTCCATCGATAGGTTTCCACCGCTCGCGACTATCACCACTTTTCTATTTTTTAATCTTCCCTTCATTTTTATGGCTGCGGCAAGGCTTGCCGCTCCCGCGTGCTCCACTAAATTTCGGGTATGCTCTAGGTATAAAACGATGGCATCTTCCATTTCTTCATCAGAAACAAGAATAAAATCATCCAGCATCTCTCTCAAAATTGTTTGTGCGGGTTCGTAGCCCTTATTTGTTGCCAAACCTTCCGCTATACTGGCCATCTCAGCCTGTACCAAATCACCTGATTTCCAAGAATTGTAGGCCGCTGGTGCCCGTTCAGATTGCACCCCTATAACTTCTATTTTTGGGTTAATGGATTTAGCTGTAATACAGGTACCACAAGCCCCACTTCCTCCCCCCACAGGCACAATTATTACGTCAACGTCGGGTAGATCTTCTATTATCTCGAGGGTGTAGGTTCCTACACCTGCGTAGAGTTGAGTTTCTTCTACGGCATTTATATATTTGTAGCCTTTTTCCTCTGATAGATCCCTCATGTATTGATCTGCGATACCAAAATGCTCTCCGTAATGAATTACTTCTGCACCTAGATTGCGCATTGATTCAACTTTACCTGGGTTGGCTATTTCAGGGACCGCTATAAATGCTTTCGCCCCAAATAAAGACGCAGCATATGCTATGGATTGGCCATGATTACCGCTTGAAGCGGTAGATACCCCTTTCTTTAAATCTGTAGGTGCCATTTGGGCCAGAAGATTAACACCGCCTCTGATCTTGAAAGCCCCCAACTTTTGGTGATTTTCATGCTTAACGTACACTTCTGTGCCTACTATTTTCTCTAGGGCAAGATGACGGTGAAGTGGGGTTCTTGTGATGTAACTACCTATCCTATTTTTTGCCGCTATTACGTCAGTTAGAGTGGGTGTAGACAAAAAGAACTCCTAGAGAGAAGGTTCCATAATTTAAATGTTAGGGAATATTTTACGCTTAATATCTGTGACAAACACTACTGTGCACATGACATGCTAAAATCCTCGGAACTTAGCCTATTTCAAATTAAAGGTTTCTTAAATAAGCGAGTGAATGAGTATGAGCGATAGACAATATGACGTGGTTGTTGTTGGCGGCGGTATCATTGGGCTTGCCACTTCGATGAAACTCACACAAGATTTTCCAAATTTAAAAGTTGCAGTTTTGGAAAAAGAAAAAGAGGTGGCTCAACATCAAACAGGTCACAACAGTGGCGTAATTCACGCAGGCATTTATTATGCGCCAGGTAGCCAGAAGGCAAATTTCTGTTCCACCGGCGGGAAGCTTCTGAGGGATTTTTGTGACGAATATGGAATAGCTTATGACATGTGCGGGAAACTGATCGTTGCTACAGACGATTCGGAGGTTCCACAACTTGAGGAACTTTTTAAGCGCGGAACCGAAAATGGCGCTCAAGGTTTGAGAATGGTCAATCAGGAGGAAATAAAGGATATAGAGCCCTATTCTGCAGGGGTAAAAGCAATACTATCGCCTAATACAGGCATAATCGATTATTTTGAAGTTTCTCAGGCGTACGCTACTCGCATGCGGGAGAATGGAGGGGACCTTCTCACGAATGTTGAGGTAATTTCCATCGAAAATAAAGATAATCTGGTGTACATCAACACTACATCAGGTACAGTTGCTGCCAAATATGTCCTAAATTGTGCCGGTCTTCATGCCGATACGGTGGCCAGAATGATGGGAGTTGATGTGGGAGTAAAAATTGTTCCGTTCAGAGGGGAATACTTTTCGATTATTCCCGAGAAAGAACATATGGTTAAAGGCCTAATTTATCCAGTTCCAGACCCGAGTATGCCATTTCTGGGAGTTCATTTTACTCGCCGAATAAATGGAAGTGTCGAGGCAGGGCCAAACGCAGTTCTTGCCTTTGCAAGGGAAGGTTACAAAAAAACGGATGTGAATCTGAAAGATATATTGGGGACTCTCTCATATTCAGGTTTCTGGAAGATGTCGGCCAAATATTGGAAAGTTGGTATGCATGAACAGTATAGATCCCTTGTTAAGGGAGTCTTTGTGAAATCTTTGCAAAAATTAATGCCTGAAATTACTGGTGATGATTTAGGAGACCCCGGGGCTGGAGTAAGAGCCCAAGTGATAGATTCAAATGGTGGGTTGTTACAAGATTTTGCGATTGAGGCTTCGGCGAACGCTATCCATGTTCTTAGTGCTCCCTCACCTGGGGCTACTTCTTCGCTAACAATAAGTGAATATATTGTGGACTTGGCTCAGGAATCTTTTGACCTTAACGCTGCCTAATTTTTTTTAAGGAGTTTTGCTATGAAAATTGCCTATGCCTTCAGGCGTACAACGGTATATCCATACACCGCAGGGTTCCACGGGCCCGGTGGGTGGGGACTTCCAGATGAACCGGGGTTAACAACATTCCTAACGAAAATTAATGAAATAGGGTTTGATGGTATTGAACTGGGATTTGAGGTTTTTGGAGGTTATGAGGCCACAGAGTCTTCTGTTAAAGAATTGCAGAAACACTTGGAGGACTCAGGTGCTCCCTGCGTGGCAATAAGGGCAGGCGGTGTTCTTTCTACTCCTGTCGTTGGCGAGCAAAATAGAGAGCGGCTTTTTAAATCTGTTGAAATAGCTGGATGGTTGGGTATAGAGATCGTCAATAGCGCTCTGTCGGGACCTTCGAGAAATAAAACGTTAGGAGCCAACACTCCAGGTAAGCCGATACAACAGGGGTCAAGCCAGCTTGCTTCATATCAAGATTTTGAGCGAACAGCCGGTATCTTGCACGAAGCAGGGGAAAGAGCTGGTGGTGCTGGACTAGAAGTTACTGTCGAGGTGCATCAACATTCTATAGCAGATACTAGTACTTCAACTTTGAAGTTACTCGAAATGGTAAATAGTGATTATGTTTTTGCTAACCCTGATTTAGGTAACATACTCTGGCACTATGATGAACCTGAAGAATCCAGCGAGGATGCTATTGTAGCCCTGGCCCCGCACTCCAGATATTGGCATTGCAAAACTCTTCAGAGGGTCCACGTACCAGAGTTGGATCGTGCCTACTTCATAAGGGTGCCTATACCTGACGGAGACATTGATTATAGATTTGCCATAAACGCCATGATAGATGCCGGTTACGAGGGGTATTTTGCTTTGGAAGGCGCAAATACCGGTGATCATATATCTAAAGATGCGAGAAGCGTCCAGTATGTCAGAAAATTAGTGGCTGAGATAGAGCACGGTAAACCAATTTTGTAGCATCTGTTTCACTTGACTCAGTCAGTCAGTAAGACTACCATATACGTCTGTTGCGTTTTTTAGCGCACTTTTGGGTTCATCCCGACGCACCTTAACAACTGGATAGTAGAAGGAAACCGTTAATATTTAGAGTTTGATCCTGGCTCAGGACGAACGCTGGCGGTGCGCCTAATGCATGCAAGTCGAACGAGCGACCCGGGCTTGCCCGGTTAGCTAGTGGCAGACGGCTGAGTAACACGTAAGTAATCTGCCCCGAAGAGGGGGATAATCTAGAGAAATCTGGCCTAATACCCCGTACCTTCCTCTCCAGCCTGCTGGATTGGAAGAAAGGTCTAGGCCGCTTTGGGAGGAGCTTGCGGCTTATCAGGTAGTTGGTGGGGTAATGGCCTACCAAGCCGAAGACGAGTAACCGGTGTGAGAGCACGATCGGTCAGAGGGGGACTGAGACACGGCCCCCACTCCTACGGGAGGCAGCAGCAGGGAATCTTGCGCAATGGGCGAAAGCCTGACGCAGCGACACCGCGTGGAGGATGAAGGTCTTAGGATCGTAAACTCCTTTTATCAGGGAAGAGAAAGGACGGTACCTGATGAATAAGGATCGGCTAACTACGTGCCAGCAGCCGCGGTAATACGTAGGATCCGAGCGTTGTCCGAATTTACTGGGCGTAAAGAGCGCGTAGGCGGTTTGTTAAGTCTCATGTGTAATCTCCCGGCTCAACTGGGAGGGGTCATGGGATACTGGCAGACTTGAGGGTAGCAGAGGAAAGCGGAATTCCCGGAGTAGTGGTGAAATGCGTAGATACCGGGAGGAACACCAGAGGCGAAGGCGGCTTTCTGGGCTATTTCTGACGCTGAGGCGCGAAAGCGTGGGGAGCGAACCGGATTAGATACCCGGGTAGTCCACGCCCTAAACGATGGATACTAGATGTTGGGGGTATAGACCCCCCCAGTGTCGAAGCTAACGCGATAAGTATCCCGCCTGGGGAGTACGGCCGCAAGGCTAAAACTCAAAGGAATTGACGGGGACCCGCACAAGCAGCGGAGCGTGTGGTTTAATTCGATGCAAAGCGAAGAACCTTACCCAGGCTTGACATGTTTCTGAAAGCCCCCGAAACGGGGCCCTCCTTCGGGACAGATTCACAGATGTTGCATGGCTGTCGTCAGCTCGTGTCGTGAGATGTTGGGTTAAGTCCCGCAACGAGCGCAACCCCTGTCGTTAGTTATTATGTCTAGCGAGACTGCCCCCACTGGGGGAGGAAGGTGGGGACGAGGTCAAGTCGTCATGGCTCTTACGCCTGGGGCTACACACACGCTACAATGGTCGGAAACAATGGGCTGCCACACCGCGAGGTGGAGCGAATCCTCAAAGCCGATCTCAGTTGGAATTGCAGGCTGCAACTCGCCTGCATGAACGTGGAGTTGCTAGTAACCGTAGGTCAGCACACTACGGTGAATACGTTCTCGGGTCTTGTACACACCGCCCGTCAAGTCATGGAAGTCGGTAACACTTGAAGTCGTTGGGCCAACCCTTTGGGAGGCAGACGCCGAGAGTGGGACTGGTGACTGGGACTAAGTCGTAACAAGGTAGCTGTAGCGGAAGCTGCGGCTGGATCACCTCCTTTCAAGGGAGCAAGGAAACGCCGGTTTGCTGGCGTCATCCTAGGTCTATCGACGGACGAGAGGCCATTAGTTGGACGAATCGAGCATGATCACCTTTGGGTGAGGAACTCTTCTGAAACCTAATCCCTTTCCATTTGAAAATCCGTCGTCTTTTCAGCCCCATTGGGGCAAAACTAAGAACTCTTCGGTTTCTTTCTACTATTCAGAGGTTAAGGTGTATATCAATACCCGTAGAGGCGATGTAGCGCCGTCTAAGGCGTAGTATTTCACAAATTTGAAGTATGTAGATGATGAATCATATGGGGCTGTAGCTCAGCTGGGAGAGCATCTGCTTTGCAAGTAGGGGGTCAGGGGTTCGAGTCCCCTCAGCTCCACCAACCCCGAGTTTCATTCCTGTAAGTGTCGCTTTTCTACTATTCACTAATGGCTCATTGTGAACACTTTTTGGCATACTGTTCACAAGTTGTCATAACGTTCTTTAATCCCGGGCTTCCAGGGACGCTTACCGTTAATCATCATGCTTAGGTAAGACGGCGCTATTCCTAATATCCTTGCTTGCTGTCTACGTGACATTGGTTACTCCTTCATATTTAACATATGGTCAAGTCGCCTATATGCTTATTAACATTCCCTGATGCTAAATAAGAAAACCCGCCTCAGAATGGGCGGGCCTAATCAGATAGTTTGGTCATTAAATCAGGGACAAAAGGACTTAGTAAGTTTCATGACGGGATCTGAAATATTCGGTAATTCGTTGTCAATTACATAGATTTAGCAAGGACGGGTATAAGTAATACTGTTCCCCGTGCCCCGCGGACCCTTACTTCAACTCATACACTGCCCGTATTCGGTAATATTCTCCTACGAAATGGATAGTAAGGTGGAATAAAGAAAGTGATTGAAGAATAGGCTAAGGAGATGGCATGCAATTAGACAAGATAAAGGAAATCGTAGCGCTTAACCATCAGGCAGTATTTACCACCTTCCGTGGGAGCGGTGCGACCCAGATGAGTATCGTAACTGTGGGCGTCCTTGCTGAGGGTGTTGCCTTCACAATCTCCCCAGGCAGCGCCAAGCTAGCTAACCTCAGACGCAACCCTCGCTGCTCGTTGATGGTCTCTCGTAGCGACTGGGGTGATTACGCCGTCCTGGAAGGTCGCGCTCAGGTGTTGTCCCCAGGGGCTACACCCTCCGAGGAGCTAAGACTAACCCTACGTGAAGTTTACAGGGCGGGCAGTGGCAAGGAGCATCCTGACTGGAAGGAATTCGACCAGGCTGTGCAAAAGGACCGGCGCTCTGCGATTATTGTTGTGCCTGGGCACATTTACTACGGTAATGCGGGGTAGGCGGAGGGCCGATTGAATCATCCGTTGATAGCCTCGGCAAGCAGGGGCTTGCAGGGAATATACGGCGCAACGCTGATGGGGCAAACAATGCATTCAGCCTGACTAAAGAGGCACATTGCTTAATTGTGGCAACATACCCTCAACACACTTGAGGACCGATGTTGTGGATTAGGACCCAATTGTTGCCGTGGCTCAAATTGGTACTGGTCTCGCTACGTTTGGTGGTGGCGGTCTTTCTAGCAGGTTAGTTGTTTATGCAACGCAAGGTTCTAGATAGGGCTTACAAAGACGCGGAAAGAGAGCTCACGCTACCATCGTTTGCTCTAGTACAGGACCATTCCCATTCGAGAATAACCGGCGAACCGTTGCGAAAGGCCTATGAGAGACGTGATGAGGGGTTTGAGAATATTAATGATTCAGAATTGGATGTATTGAGAACGTATTTCAGATCCGCTTATGGTCGAATAAACACTGAGCACAGACTAGAAAGGCTAAGAGGGCGGCCAGTTTATTATTAGTTCTTTTACCGCCACCTTATGGACTGTAAGTGCGGTCTAAAGTATTACTTGGAGGAAGGGCGCAATCTTGTCGAGTCATTTGACGAAACAGGTGAACTAACGAATATGGCAGACAAGGTTAACGAGAACTTAGCAGGCGGTACGATACCCATCTAGACCTCATCTTTCAAATGTGTGTGTGGCAATATGCTAACTTAGTGGTGATGGTGAAAGATGAATCACTTTAGTAATATGTACCCATGAGAGCGTCTTTGTTGGCATTGGACTCCACGAGATTCACGGAATGTAACAGATGAAAGAGCGGCTGCGTGATAAATATAGAGACGACTTGGTTTACGCTCTGAACTCAGCGGGTGTAAAAGCAGAAATGGCGGAACGTGGCCGAGCGGAAGAAAAGACGGAAAATTCGTGGTATCAACGGTCACTAGGCGTTATAGATATTTCTGGAGGACCAATTAAATGGATAAATATCCTAAAAAAGGACGGAAGTAAAAATAGCCCTCCTAAGTGGTGGGTTGTATTAGGTATCCCAGATGATAAGTTGGTCTCAGCACGGCAAGAAACGAAAATCAAGACGGTTAGGAGGAAGAACTTTCCGCTGTTTGGGAAGGTAGTAGATGTAGTTTGGAAAGGCTCTGAGGGTGGTACTGGTCTGGTTAACAAGTTATCTGCAGACGTACCGACTAAGACACTAGCAAAGGGTATTGGCAACCTTGAAATCAAGAGTCAGACCAATGGGTTTCAAGGTTGGACATTGACTGTGGATAGGCGATTTAACCCAACAAACAAAGATTGGGAAACAATTGAACTGATAGCTGATTATATCCTTTCATCTCCCCGCTCTCTATAGAACATTGGCTATACAACTGGACTCTTGTTTGGCCTCGCCACGAAGCTAGCTGTTGTCATACGTGTGAAACAAATTGACAGCTTCAGAGGCCTGTTGGAGAGC